>Ga0075761_102_pt1 | contig 61573 bp, 72 predicted proteins | sample RifGroC1_FD_67828 | JGI IMG/M metagenome (GOLD analysis project Ga0075761, IMG submission 67828) | Microgenomates bacterium GW2011_GWC1_37_12b
CCAGCTTCAAACAATTCCCAAGCCATTGTTATCTTAGTTGTACTTAACACCTCCATATTTTACTTCAGAAGTGTCGGATTTCTACGGAGAATACAACGGCAGGTGGCAAACGGAAACGAAGTAATGTACGGTATGGTATTTAATATGACTCATCGAGATTATAATTTGAAAGGGATCAAGCGACATGCTCCTGAAATCATAAGGGTTGCAATAGATGTCTATTCAAACGTCAAAAGAACATTACTTGCAGGAGAACAGGTTGTGGTTCATAGGAACGACGCGGAAGAATTTTCGAAAAGATACCTCTCCGAAAACCCATAAAAAATCGGTTTGGAGCATTTGAAGCGATTGGGTAATTTGATCAAAAAATGATGATGAGGAATTAATTAAGAAGCAAACTATTTAATTCCTTTTTCATGAAGACAGGTATTATATTTTGTTTCGTAACCTATTGTAATTTTCCCACCACTTTCGCTTCTAATTCTCTTGTCACAAGATGCCTTCACTTGAACAGGTCTTATTTGAAACCAATAAAAACAAATTAAAAAGAAAAAGGCTCCAACGCCAATCACTATTAATAATTTTTTATTTTTCATTTAACTATAAACTTGGAAGGTATTAAATTTATTATATTACTTATTAAGGCGTAATAAATTAATTTGGGGTGTATTGGAAAGATTGAGCAATTTGATCTAGGTCTGAGTAAAGTGATTCTGATTCTGTTGAAAAAACATAAACCCAGTCATTTGTAAAAATATAGTACATCCTTACTTTTACCCCACCTCTTAATTCATCTCTTACAACTACTTGATGCTTGTTTACTAAAAATTCTTTTATAATATTTACAGAAGGTAATTGATCCCTATCGTCTACGTCTGCCAGATATTCTTTTAACGAAGCGAACGTATGTGCGTTTCTGTCAACACCAATAGAACCCGTTGTGTTTTTTAAATCCAAATGTGTAAATTTTACATCAACAATATAACTGGTCGGTAGCTGAGTACTAAAATCCAGTTCTAATGATTTGTACATTTTAAGTTTCGATACGGGCGATCCTGTTGTCTGAGGATTGAAAATTACTTTGTCCTGTCTAGATGAATATTTGAGATAGACTAAAGTCCCAACAACCAAAACGAAAGCTAATAGAATTAATAAAACGGCAGGTTGTTTTTTCATTAGTATTCAAATTTCAGATTACCATTATCTGTATACACTGACAATAAACGGACACCAGAAAGCCACGAATCAAGTTTTGTGACATTACCATCCTTTATTAGCACCCTAGTTGATTGTGTTTTTGTACGATAATCGGTCGCGACCATACTTGGAACGTTTCCGTAAGTAATCCAATTTTGATAAATACTTATTAGGTTTTGGTTCGTGTCTTTTTTGTACCCAGCTAAATAATTATTATTTGTAAATTTTTTCTCTGTCTGCCTGTTGTATACAATTGACTTAAACGATATCTTGTCATTGGTATTATCTAAATCAAAAACGCCTGTAATTTTAGTGATATTCCCCGCTTTGTCTGTAATTTCAATTGCTCCGGTAGTCTTTGAGAAATTACTTATTCCAAATTCGTCAACACCCTCCAAAACAGTATTTAAATTGTCTTTGTCGTAACTTATTTTTAGTTCTGGTGCTGTTTTGTCGATATAAAAAGATTTTGACTTTACCTCCTCAATATTCTCATCATTATCAACTGAATAAAATTCAATTATGTGTTCACCGCTACCGGAAACCGTAAAAGACTCCGTATATTCTCTGAAATAATCATCGTCAACTCTATAACCGACGTAATATACCCCAGATCCATTTTCGTTGTCTTGAGATTGTATAGTCACTTTTACATCGGATCTAAACCAGCTAGCTTGCCCCTCAGAACCCGTGAGTAACACTTTGGTAACCGGAGCGATCACATCCATCCGTTCTCCAACCAAAGCGAAGTAACTCGCATGATCCAAGGTTGCAGAAGCGGTTTTATTTACTAGATCAACAAATGTATCTTCTTTCGTCCAAGATGATCCGTCCTGACTTGAGTAAATAGAAATTGAGTCTGTTTTATATTTGCTTATATCAAAGCTGTTGAAATCTATTTTCAGGGTAAAATCTTGTGGAAAGGTAGTAATTGGATTGCCGGTTGCATCAATGACATTAAGATTAAGTGAAGATCCAATTCCGATTAGAGAATCCGAAACTGTTATTTGGGAGGAAACTCTCATATTAACAGTAGTAGAAACATTTGTAGCTCCCTGGGGAAAATTAACTTCGTACCTCTCCAACCTATAAAAACCCCCGTTACTGGTTAATTCTTTTGAGAGATTTGCGATTGGTTTTGTCCAAAGGTAATAGCTTTTATTACCTGTGCTTTCAACTCCTCTATAGCTAAAGGCGAAGTTGGGCCAAGGATCATCTTCGCGGCTCTGCCAACCAAATGGGTCAGTCAGACCGTCGGGTCTGTTGTCGTTAAAGTTACCGTTCTTGTCTTTATCTTCAATAACCGAGAAATGGATATGGGGAGCACTTGATTTGCCCGTTGATCCTACCTTGCCGATTGTATCGCCTTTATTTACACGCCTGGGGATCGTAAAACCTTGGGAAATTGAATCGTTGTCCTGAAGGTGATAATAACGGCTCTGATACCCGTTTTCGTGGTTAATTACAATTACATTACCGCAGGCTGAAGTTCCGCAGGCTCCGTTATCTTTATCTGCCTTAAAAAACTGGGCATTTCCCGCCGCTGCAGCTAAAACAGAATCTCCTTCACGAACACGAGCAGGACCTAGCCAATCATAACCATCATGACTTGAATAACGTGCATTTTTATTACGAAAATCTCCCCTAAAACTTGTTACTGAATCCACAGCATCGCTTGGTTCACTCAACACACTTCCCACATCCCGAAAAGGGTATTCGTGATCAAAATATGAACCAATTGATAATGCTGCCTCACTGAAACTCAAACCTTTTGCTTCATAATCCCAAGGTAAATCCAAAAAAGGTACTGGTGTTTGTGTCGTTGTCCCGGGACAGGCGAGCGCAAACAAATTCAAAAAATATTTTTTTCTGTTTTGGTCGGAACCAAGCCACGAATAAATGGGGGCGCCTGAAACAGACAAATAGCCTCTGTTAATACTTTTTTCCGCCAAAATGGTTCTGTTATAGTCACCAGTATCCGCTGCAGTCGAAAAATTTGATGGCTGAGTAAACATACCAATCATACAAAGGCTATCAAATCCTGTTGCAACACTTTGCAAACTCGAAGTATTTATCGGATTAAATGTGTCATGATCTAAAGAACCAACTTTTCCAAAAACCCCATCTGTTACCGGGGTGCTAACCGGCTCAGATGAAGATCCGCAGTGCCAAAAATCTATCACCTCATTTTGGGGAAAACTATCCGATGAGCTGAATTTGTTTAGAAGTAGGTTATATCGTGATCCGTCATGCCCTGATATACCCAAACCTTGATAATTCGAATAACCTCCACCTGAAACATAAACCACTCCTCCCGCATTCATAAAGGCGTAGAGCTCATCCGCCTCATGGGATAAGAGATCAGAATCAGCCATTCCAGCGAAAAAGATCTCGAATTGCTTTTGTCCATTTGAAATTAAAGACCCTGGAGCAATGTTTTCAACAAATGGTTTGAATTCAACAGGGCACCCAATAGTACCTCCCGATCCAAAATTCGCCGTATCTAATAACGCCTCTCTTAATTCTCGGGATGGATCTTCATCAAAATAACTGTAAGGTACAAAACCCGTTAAGGGAAACGGGTTTCTTTCAGAAGAAAATCCTGACACACGAATTGGACTTAGAACTTGAGCTTTAGTAAAAGTGGGGAAAATAAGGGACAGAAAGGCTGGTAAAAGCAAAAACACGACCGGTAAAAATCCAATCGCTTTAATTTTCATCTTTATCTCAAAAAGGGGGTTGATTAGTTATATTCCTTTGTAAGAACATGTGTCAATAGACACTAGACACCCAAACCAAAATCGTTTTTGTCTATGCCATTTCTAATTGTATTTATCCGTAAAGTAAAAGTGTCCTTATCTATTACTACGACACTACGTAGTGACGTAGTACAATAAATAAGCAATGGTGAACAAAACTTTTTATAGTAAACCAAGAAGGCTTGAGAAACTTACTAAAGCCGAGCTTGTTGAATTAGTCTTTGATCTCATAAACTCCTTCAGACTTGTTTCAAATCCGAAGGAGACTGCGCATTTCCTTCAAGACCTCTTAACAGCAAAAGAAATTAAAAATCTATCGAAAAGATTAAGAATTGCAAAATTATTATTAAGAGAAAAAACACATAAAGAAATCGTAGATGAACTACATGTTAGCTATGAGTCTGTAGCAAAAATTAGTGTTTGGTTGAGCCACGGCGGAAAAGGTTTCAGGTCAATAATATCAAAATTACCTTTAAAGTATGACCTGCCAAAAAAATTACCGGCTATACCCATAGAATTTCAACTTCCTCAATTGTTGTCGGCATTTACTCAACAATCTTTAGCAAAAAACCAAATAAACAATATCGAAGCACTTCTTGATGGATTACGCGACAAAGATATTTTAAATAAGGAAATCAAAAAAAATTTCAAACCAGTGCGGGCAAAAAAATACAGGGTTTAAATTAGATTTAGACTCAAATACATATTTCTATTCCATATTTCTATATTATTCCCTTCCGTTTTTTAATTTTAAATGCATTATTCCACTACGTTGCTACGTAGTGACGTAGTATTGGTATGGAGACGTTCTTTTATCAGTAGCAAGACTTTGCATTTACTTTCATTTTTATTAACTTATTAAGTTAATTATTTCATCCTCAACTTCCTTGGCGAAGAGAACCTTATGGTGTCCGCGAACCGGGACTTCGATATTGGTCGCACCTTTAAGGATTGAGGAAGAATGTGGCCAAACATGGTTATCAAAAATCGGGTAAATGGAAACAATATATTTGTTTACTTCTGTGTGTGATTCTAAATCGGCGATTACTTCAGCTGAAGTTTCCATATGTTTGAAATGTTTAATCGGAATATGCTTGACCAGTGATGTACCCGCAAAAGGTGCGGCAATAGCAATCAGTTTTTTTACCCTATTTTCTTTATCCAAGTGAGCCAGCACAAACTTTCCGATTAGTCCGCCTTTGCTGTGAGCGATAATTACAACATTTCTTGAATCTTTTTCCTGTATTAACTTTTGTACAATTTCTGCGGCTACCGGAACATCTTTTGTGTTATAACCCAACTCAGAAAGAATATAAACCGGATGACCAATTAGTGAAATCTTGTTTGCGAATTTTGTAAACACACTCCATTTTTCCAGAAGTCCGGGAATAAAAATTATCGGATTTTTAAACTCAACTATATGACCAAGATAGTGACCCGGCGGTTTGCGGTAAATGAAAGAGTGACTTTGTCCACGAAGAAGATAAATATAGTCTATAAGCCAATATGCCAAGCGCTTCATGTATTTTGTTCTTTAAGGTGGGTTGTGTCATTTACAACAATATTTGTAAATTTATCTTTATCAAAATCAAAGATTGTTAAAGAAGCGTTATCGGGATCATATTTAAAACTTTCTTCTTTCGGCACTCTCAACAAATAGGGCATCAAAGCTCTAATCGCTCCTCCATGAGTAACAACCATAACTGATTTTCCTAAATTATCTGTTGTTATCTTTCTAATTGTTTTTTTCAATCGACTCTCAAACACCTTCCACGATTCGCCGTCTCGAGGTGTGTAATTGTACCTTTCGTCTAAAGTCATTGGATCTAATATCTTTTTAACTTCTTCCCAAGGCTTACCAGTAAAAATACCCCAATTTCTTTCCTCCATACCATCCGTCTCTTCCACTGGAACTTTCAAAAATTCAGACAAAATCTTTGCACTCTCTAATGCTCTTCTTTCTTTTGAAGAATAAATCTTATGAGGTGTCATTTCTGATAATCTTTCAGCCGTTATCTTAATTTGTGCCGCACCGTTATCATTGAGCCCTTCAGTGTCACCGAATGCATGCAAACTGTGATTTATGTTTTTGTCCGTCTCCCCGTGCCGAACTAAAATAAGTTTTCCCACCAAGTAAGTATATCAAAGTTTAGAAATTATCCTGATTATTTGGCCACGTAAACTCTACAACCCTTCACTCTGAAGCTCTTCGATTGCGTTTTTTTGTTCTCTGTTTAATCTTTCGGGAACTGCAATTGAAAGCTTAACGTACTGATCTCCTCGGCCTCGGCCGCGAACATTTGTTATGCCTTTACCCGCAAGTCTAAGCATTGTTTCGGGCTGTGTTCCTGAATGAACTTTAATTCGTACTTCTCCCTCAACTGTCGGAACATCAATTTCTCCCCCAAGTGCGGCCAGAGAATAGGGGATTGAAACTTTTATATAAATATCCGCCCCATCGCGCTCGAAAAGCTTATGGGGTTTGATATTTACCGATAAAATAAAATCGTCAAATTTAATTCTTGAGCCCTCATCAACTCCCGCCGGGATTTTAATTTTTCGTCTTTTTCCTTCTATTGAAACTTCTTTTTCGACTCCTTTGACAGCGTCCATAAACTCAATTGCGATAGAGTAGCGGGGAATTTGTTTTTGCCTAAAAGGGGAGCCTCCTCCAAAAAAACTTTCAAAAATATCAAAAGGGTCGCCAAAATCATAATTGCCGAATGGATTTTGCCCACCACCGCTTGTCGTATAAGTATATGTAAACGGCCCGTATTTTCCACCCTGTGCACCACCTGCAAATGGATTGCCGCTAAATCCTGCAGATCCTCCACCGGGAGCAAAAGCAGAATGACCGAATTGGTCATAAGCCGAGCGTTTTTGGGAATCAGATAAAACCTGATAGGCTTCGTTAATTTCTTTAAAACGTTTTTCAGCAGCTTCTTTGTCCGAACCGGCATGACGGTCAGGATGCCACTCAAGAGCCTGCTTCCTGTAAGCTTTTTTAAGCTCATCAGCAGATGCTCCTTTCGAAACTCCCAATATGTCGTAATAATCAGATTTTGCAGCCATAAATTTAAATTATCAATTAATAATTAGTAATTATAAAACAAATCATCTCAAATTCCTCTTCGAGGAAGTAATAATAGCACTTATTATTGCCGTTAGCACTCAAATTAACTAAATGCTAATTATAGAGATAAAAATAAAAATTGTGAAGTCGAAAATCGTAACAGATTCCCGCGAAGGGAACTTACTCTTAGCGATCATAACGTGTTATGGGGATACATTCGTTTCTACAAAGCTTTTCAGCTTCTTCGCTGCTGGCATTATTCTGTATAATTTGACCTTTCGCGCATTCAATCAGACAATCGTTAAACTCTATATCACGTTTATCTGCCATTTTTGCGTCAGTAAAAAATCTTACAAAAAAAGGGCTAAATTAATGTAAAACGGAAGTAAAATAACAAACACAACGATCTTAATCCACTTCGGCCACTTAGTAATTAAGAACATTAACAATAAACCGAGAGGATTAAACAGCAATAAAGCTATTATTGTATAAATTGTCCGCCAAGTACTGGTTTTGTTTTCACCAACCTTCTCTGGTATTACTGTATCACGAGGCTGGGTTGCTATCGGAGAAAATTCTTGAGAAGTTTCTGTCTTTGCTGATACAAAATTATCAGGATTGCTATCACCAATGGTAGAATTCTCCATTAGTTCTAATTTAGAATAATATTATTGTTTATTCAACCACTTCCCCTTCTTCAATTTTTTCTTCTTTCTTTTTGGAGTCTTTTTTATCCTCACCGTTACCTTTTTCCTTTTCTTCCTTTTGATTCTCTCCCTCGGCGGGCTCGGGACCTGCGGCATCTCCAGATGGTGAGCCAGTCGATCCATACATTGCCTGACCAACTTGGCTTAATGTTTCCGACAAATCTTTTGTAGCCGCTTCAATTTCTTCCTTGCCTGCATCCTCCTTTGCCAAAATATCCTTTACCGTTTTTATTTTTTCTTCAACTTTTTCTTTTACGTCAGCGGGGGCTTTATCACCGGCATCTTTAAGAGCTTTTTCGGCTGTTGCAACTAATGAATCCGCCTGATTTTTGGTTTGAATTTTTTCGGCTTTCTTTTCATCTTCGGCTTTGTGCTTTTCAGCCTCTTCCTGCATTCTTTTAACTTCATCGTCTGAAAGACCCACAGCCCCTGAAATTGTAATGTGCTGAGTTTTTCCGCTTGCTTTATCCTTAGCGGCAACTTTTAGAATTCCGCTTGCGTCAATATCAAATGAAACTTCAATTTGCGGAACTCCGCGTGGTGACGGTGGAATTCCGTCAAGAACAAATCTTCCAAGGGATTTATTATCTGCGCTCATCGGCCGCTCACCTTGGGTAACATGAATCTCAACTTGTGTCTGATTATCAGCCGCCGTCGAGAAAACTTCTGTTTTTGAAGCCGGGATAGTTGTATTTCTGGCAATCATCGGAGTTGCAACCCCTCCCAAGGTTTCGATTCCCATGGTCAATGGGGTTACATCCAAAAGTAAAATGTCTTTTACTTCACCCCCCAAAACACCTCCCTGGATTGCAGCGCCAACGGCCACAACCTCATCAGGGTTAACGGATTTATTCGGGTCTTTGCCAAAGAAGTTCTTGACTGTCTCAACAACTTTGGGCATTCTCGTCATTCCTCCGACAAGAATTATTTCGTCAACGTCGTGGGGATCAAGTTTTGCGTCCTTTAGGCACGCTTCTACCGGCTTCATAGTTTTCTCAACCAAGTCCCCAACTAAGCTTTCCAGCTTTGCGCGTGTAAGCTTTAGTGTTAAATGCAACGGTTGGCCGTCTTTTTGGGTTATATAGGGCTGATTAATATCTATTTCGGTCGCCGCGGAAAGCTCTATTTTTGCCTTTTCGGCAGCATCTCTGATTCTCTGAAGAGCCTGTTTATCGCTTCTTAAATCAACAGAGTTATCCTTTTTAAACTCGCCTGCAATCCAATCAACAATTGCTTCATCAAAATCGTCCCCACCCAAATGAGTGTCTCCGTTTGTAGCTTTTACTTCAAAAACACCTTCACCAAGCTCTAAAATTGAAATGTCAAAAGTCCCTCCACCAAGATCATAAACTGCAATTTTGTGGGCATTTTTCTTATCAAGACCGTATGCAAGTGCGGCGGCTGTTGGCTCGTTTATAATCCGCTCAACCTTGAGCCCCGCAATTTCTCCCGCCTGTTTTGTAGCCTGTCGCTGAGAGTCGTCAAAATAGGCGGGGACAGTAATTACAGCCTGTTCAACTTTTTCGCCCAAGTGATCCTCTGCATCTTTTTTAAGCTTCATTAAAATTCTTGCAGAGATTTCCTGAGGAGTATAAGTTTTTCCGCCAACCTCAACTGCTGCCATTTTGTCCTTACCGGCAACAATTTTATAAGAAACCATTTTCTTGGTTCTTTCAACCTCTTTATCGTCTTCTCGTCTGCCTATCAGGCGTTTAACCGAAGAAATTGTTGCTTCGGGATTTAATACAACCTGTCGTTTTGCAACGTCCCCGACAAGGTTTTTAACAGGCTCAACAACACTCGGAGTAATATTTCGCCCCGTATCCGCCGCCGGGATTACTTTTGGGTGTCCGCCTTCCATTACAGCGACGACTGAATTTGTTGTTCCTAAATCAATACCAATTATTTTTCCCATATTATTTATGACATCCTCCCCGATCTTACGAGCGGGGATTCCTTCTAAAAAAGAAGGATGACATATCAGGCTCGATTCATCCCCGAGCCAACGCTCGTGGTTTTCTCGAGACTGCTATAAACTTTTACTTTTGAGTGTCTGATTACAGACCCGTCGCTAAACTTCCAACCTGGCAAAACTACTTCTACGACCTTACCATTATTATCACCATTTCCTTCAACGGTATCAATAGCTTCATAGAACTGCTCATTAAACAAATCATTCGGTTTAACTTCAATTTCGCCGGCTCCTTCTTCCCGAAGTATATTCTTAACCTCTCCAATGCAAATTGCAAGTCCTCCGTCGTTTAGATGTTTCTGAGCCGCCTCCAGCATATCAATTACGGGCAAAAGTTTTGTAATAAGAATTGAACTGGCGAGCTTTACAGTTGAATCCTGTTCACGTTCAACTCTTTTTCTTAAGTTGTCGTAATCCGCGAGTGCTCTTGCAAGCTGAACTTTCAAGTTAACAAGCTCAACGTTCTTGCTATCAACTTTTTCCTGATTTATCTTTTTACCTTTTGTTTTGTCCATATTTATTAATAATTTCCAAATTCCTGCATCAAAGTCCTAAAGTAACGAAGGGTCGGAATAATTCTCGGGTATTCAAGGCGCTCTGATCCCAAAACTCCGAGTGCACATTCACGATTTCCTAACTTAAACCTTGTCCCGACTATACTAATGTAATTAAATCCGGACCAACCCAAATCTTCGCCGAAAATGACCTCTATAGGAGAAAGTCCCGTCATTCTTTCAAAAAACAGTTCATGAATACGTCTTGCCTCATCTAAAAGTGAAATCAAACTCACACTCATATTATAATCATCTACATATTCAGGCTGATGAAAAATGTTCGAAAATCCTGCCTGCCAGGTTCCAAAATCATCAACCGTACCGACGGCCAAACTTTTTGTTGTTTGGGCAAGAGTTCTTGTTGCTTCATCCATAAGCCTACTGATATCGCTTTTAACTCTTGAGATGTCTTCCTTTGTTTTAACTTCTTCGGTGACACTCATTTGCTTTTCTTCCATCAGTTGATCAATATAAAATTTCATCGCTTTAGGAGTCGGAATTCTTCCTGCTGATGTGTGGGGTTGACGAAGGTATCCTTTTTTGGTCAAATCAACCATTTCATTTCTAATGGTCGCAGGGGAAACCTCAAGGTTATATTTTTTGTCCAAGCTTTCTGAACCAACAGGCTCGGCTGTTCGAAGATACTCGTCAATCAAACATTTAAGTAATTTTGTTTGTCTGGCCGTTAATGCGTCACTCATGGTTCGACTCGCTTTGCTCGCTCACCATAAGTTGTCTTTTGTTTTATTAACTTGCATTGAGCAAAATCGAGTATTAGCAGTATGCTAACATGAGTGCTAATTAGTGTCAATACCTCAAATTTCAGTTACAACAATAATTTTACCAATGAGGCCGGAATATTATTAAATTTTCCTTTGGATTATCAAGTATTTGTCTAACTAAACCGTCTCCACCTTTAATGTATATAAGATCTCCTCCGCCAAACCTGTCGCTTTGAAAGTTTCCTTTTATGTCTTTATATAGAGTCTTAGAACAACCATCTACAATAACCCCAAATCCACATTTTTTATAAAAACCTGTTATTTTTTTATTGCAAAATCCAATACAAGTAAGCCCCGATTTTTTTATATACTTTTTCATTTTAAAAATTAATATTTTCCCATAACCTTTACCTTTATTAATTGCAATGAGATTTGACAATCCCAATATAGAATGTCTTACCCGTTTAAATTCAACTTCTATCTCAAGAAGCATTGCAAATGCGAGAGTCTTGTCGTTTTGGTCTTTAAGTAAGAAATATTTCTTTTCCCAATCTTCATTGTCTGGTTTAGGATTAATTAGACTTGTCGAGTTAAATTCCAAACTCCTAGCTTTATTTATTAAATCCACCTCAAGTTTTGTAATATCCTTCCCCTGTTTTATCTGAAATTTTTTATACATATTCTTACAATTTCACAAAATTATACCCTTCCGACCTCACAACCTTTGTAAGCGGAAACCTGTGAAATTTAATGGTTCTGCCTCCCTTTAAAGTAACAAAAACCGTATGATTCAAAGTTGTTACATTCTCCTCGCCTGAAAATAAATTTTTATACCTATTCAGAAAACTTTCAAAGTCATTTCCAACAACAACTTCAATGTGTTCTAACCCTGTTTTATATTGACGATTTTCTTTGGGTGATGGTAATTCAACAAGTGAAACGCTGTAACCTTCTACCTCAAGTGGTGTTTTCAAGATAAACTTTGATATCGGCCTCCCGTGTACAATATTTTCAAGAAAGGCACTACTTATTTTTAATAATTTTCTTTTATATAAATCATATTCCCTTGTTGAAGAGACTCTAAAACAAACATGATCTATCTCGTATCCCACGGTCGAGATGCCAATATTTTCTGTTTCCTTTAAGGAGTCTTTTAGGAACTTTTCATAATTACCTAAAATTTCAAAATTACTCATTTTAATTCGGTTTAAACATCTGGAATCCTTATTTATATATAATACAAATAAGGATTTAATCGTTCATTTTTAACTTTTAAACTCTCCCCTCACCTACTATACCGCGAAAATATCATAAAAATTGTCATTACGAGGTTGCGTCGGTAGGAGTCGACGATACAGGTTCCTGCTCTTTGGGGATAGGCGAAATATTTTTTCGCAATATCCTTTTCACCAGTTCGAAAAAGTTCCACACCTGTTGTGATTTCAAAAACATCGAAATAACAATGTAGGACAATAACCCGACTAACGATACAAAAAAAGTAAGAATTATTAAATTGATTGTGTAGCGGGTATCCAAAACAAATTTTTCAAAAGGAAGATTTCTGGCTATTTCAATTTTTCCTAAAAATGAAAGTCGCTTTATCCACGCATATCTGTCAAAAAACTTAAGAAGTATAAACATAATTGAACCCGAGACAAATGCTGAAAAAACTGACTTCCCAATCGGAATCAGTGCCGTTGTGAGTTTGCCGTTTTTTACTCTTTTATTGATCATTACGAATAAACTTCCCGACTGAATAAATGAACCAATAGTAAACGATAAAGCCAACCCCCACACTCCGGTTTTAAATACGCTTACAAACACGTAATCAAAAATTACAATTAATATAATTGACAGAACCGATATAACAACAGGAGTTCTTGTATCATGCAAAGCATAAAAACTTCGTGCTAAAAGCGCCGCCGCCGATTGAAAAAAAACTCCGATTGCAAATGCGCTTAAAACGTATCCCGTCTGAATTGTTGATTCCCAGGTAAAGATGTCTGTTCCGTAAACTAACCGCACGATTGGCACACGCAAAACAATCAAAAGCGTCGAGATAGGAATTACAAAAAACGCCATGTCATAAAGGGCGGAAAATAAAACTTTTTTAAAATTTTCATGATCGTCGGCGTAACTTGCGAGTGAAGGAAGCGCCGCTTTTGCAATAGATGTACCAAAAATTCCAACGGGAAGAAGCTGCAGTGAGTTTCCGAATGTAAAATAAGTATAAGCCGCTTTTGAAATAAGAGACGAAAAGAACAGCTCAACCATTTTCGATACCTGTAAAAAAGACACTTCTATAACTCTCGGAAGCGCCAGCTTTCCTATTCTTCTCACCTCAGGTGTAAATAAAATTTTATTTTTAAATCTAAAACCCATTTTGTAGGCTAGCGGAAGCTGGATTGCAAAATGGGCAAAAGCTCCTAAGACTACACCATAAACAGGTCCGTTTAGACCAAATTGTTTTGAAAGAAATACCGTACCGACAATTATTCCAAGGTTGTAAAAAAGCGGAGCGAGTGCTGGTATCAAAAAACGCCGCAATGACTCCAAAACTCCGGTTAACACATAACTAACCACAAAAAAACCCTGAGCTGCAAAAAGCACCCTTGTCAAAGAAACTATCTTTGCCTGGTCTTCGGCCGTAAAACCCGGAGTTAACACGCCGTACATTTGCGGAGCTCCAAATCCCAAAAGAAGTCCAAAAACTACAAATACCAATATTCCGATATTTACAACATAAGATGCGGTATCCCAAGCTTTTTTTTCGTCGTCCTTAATTGCACGGGTAAATACAGGAATAAACGCCGATGAAAAAGTACCAAACACCAAAACTTCAAACACCAAATCGGGCAAGCGGAATGCCGCGAAAAATAAAGACAGGTCGGTAGGTACAAAAAAATGTGCCAATATCCTCTGGCGTACCAATCCCAAAATCCGCGACACTACAATCATAAGCATAATAACGGCAGCCGCCGACATAACGCTATTTTGAGGAGACGTTAAGAGCTTTTGTCCTTTTTGGAAAAATTTAAACATAATTGAAAAATTTAATTCTTTAGATTATACTCACACGGTAGTAAGTAGTGAATAGTTATTAGTTTTTAAATATATATGCCTGTAACAAAAACAGCCAAAAGAGCCCTTCGAGGATCGCTTAAAAAAGCGGGTGTTAATAATGCTTTCAGGAAATCATTTGAGATTTCGCTTCGCATTGCGAAAAAAGAAAAGTCACAAAAAGCAGTTGTTAAGGCCGGATCACTCGCAGATAAAGCCGTAAAAAGAGGTTTGATTCACAAAAACAAAGCATCAAGAATTAAAAGCATGCTAAGTAAATTGACTCCAACCGTCTCCACAAAAAAATCCAAAAAATCAGCTAAAAAATAACCTTTAAACCAAAGTGGTTATTGTGGTATATTTTAGATACAAAGTATTATTAATGCCATAGTCTATGCCTGCCAGAAAAAAAGAGGAAATAAATTTATTGCCCCAAAAAGGATTTGAGTCCAATACCATAGGAAGACTTTTGGCTTGGGTTTTATCTTCATTTAGAATTATCGTTATTGTTACTGAAATTATCGTTATGATCGCTTTCCTCTCGAGGTTTTGGCTTGATGCGCAAAACGCAGACCTGACGGATGATATTAAAAACAAAAAGGCTGTTCTTGAGGCATATCAGGATTTTGAAAAGGATTATAGAGACACACAAAAGCGCTTGGAGATATACTCAACGATTACGAAAGGCGTGCCTTTAGCGACGTTGGTAAAATCACTGTCAGACCTTCTACCTCCGGATATTTATTTGTCATCACTAGGTTATACCGGCACTCAGATTAATATATCTGCACTTTCCCCAAACGAAATCTCGATTCAGCAGTACATGGTAAATATTTCTGCTGTTGACACTGTTAAAAATGTGACCATTCGTGAAATAGAAACAGAGAAAGACAATCCCGGTCTTATTAAATTTACCCTTTCAATGGATATTGTTAACAAATAATATGGACGCAAGCTGGAAAAAAAATTATGTCAGGTACAAAACAGTTCTTCTGGGTTCTCTGGACCAATACCAGAGACGGGGTGATATTAAAGTTTATATTGAAATAATTCTGTCGCTTCTGACAATTACAATATTTTCGATTTTTGCCTTAAGACCAACATTGATTACCATCGCCCAATTAATAAAAGATATTGATAGCAAAAGAGATACACTTGAAAAAATGGAGTCTAAATTAGCAAGTCTTGATGAAGCACAAATATTATTTGACAGGGAACGGGATAATATTGCCAACCTCCGGATCGCAATTCCCTTCTCTCCCGAACCAAACATATACATTAGACAGGTCGAGGGGGTAGCTAGTAAAACCACCAACGTAACGAATATGTCAATCGGTGAAGCAGTGATTCTCGGGCAAACGGCTACGTCCGCTAAAAAACCCGATCAAACATCCGCACTTCCCGAAAATACTATTTCGACCGATATGAATGTTTCTGCAGAATCTGATTTAAACAATTACAGTGCCGTATATGAATTTTTTAAAAGTATTGAAAACCTAAGAACTCCTCTTAAAATAGATTCTTTTACTCTGAACCTGGATGAGTCGCAGGAAGGACAGAAATTCTTGATTGTTTTTATCAATGGCAAGCTGGTATCACTAAATAAAAATAAATAAATTATAGCAAACTCAATACAAAATGATGTATTATTGAGTTTGATATAACGTTCCAAGATAAACTTGGTAGGGATTCTATGCTTGCCAAACAAAATGTCATTTTTGACATTTTGTTTTAATATGACTATATGAGAAAACCACCAACACCAACAATTGTAACGATAGCCGTATTTACGACAGTTACGGTAATACTTTGGATTTTTATAAGCGTCTATAACATATTAATAAAAAAGCCGGTTGTAGATGTTCCTCAGGAACTACTTGAACCGATTGAGGCTGGATTAAATACAACACTATTGCAAAAAATTTCCGAGAAAACTTTTTATGAAGAAGGGCAGGAAAAACCGTTTACAGCTCCCCCACAATTTTCGGTACAACAACCAACCGCAAGTGCATCCGCTTCACAATAATCGCTGGTTGATTCGTTTGCGTGCTTACTTTATATTTAAGTGGTGAGGTGTTTCTATGTCTGATGATAATAATCAACTAAATACTGCAGTAACCCCTACCCCAAACCCGGTAGGAGGAAACGTCTCCGATTCTACAACTAGCGTTCCAGCTCAGGCCGCAACTTCCACAACAAACACTGTATTACCTGATGTTAAGATACCAGACTCATCTCCGCAAACAAATATGCAGCAGGATGTTACGACACCAACAACTTCTACCATGACAAATCCGTTTGCCACCCCACAAAAACCTGTTACACCCACTGATGTAACAACTGTGGTTACTTCTCCACACGCTCCTCAAAAATATGGAGGGAGAAAAGTATTGGCAACAATTTTCGGAGTACTTTTAATTGTTGGGGGTGTTGCTGCAGGAGTTTTGTTGGTACAAAGACAACAAAACATTTCCGAGCGCGCACAAACTAATGTACAGTACGATGCCCAATGTTCCGAGGTAATCGTATACGATCAGGATTGGAACCGATTGTCACTAGCTGATTTGAATGGAATTACATCAGGTTCTGTCGTAAGGTTTGCAGTGGTTGGAGCTTCCTCGTCGGGTAATTTTGATAAAGCAAGGTTCACGATAAATGGAACAAAAACTCCTGAAGTAACAGACAAAAAGCCCGGCACCGAAGAATTTTACTATCAATACATTCTACCTGAGGGGGTAAGAAGTTACACAGTTAAGGCAGAAATACATCACACCATATGGGGGTGGATTTAGAGTATGAGTAATACTAAATCAAAATTTACAATAATAATGGTTGTTATAGCTACCGTGGTACTTGCAGGAGTGGCTTTATTTACTGCAGTTAAGCTCTATAACTCCCAAAAACAATCGGTTTCTCCCGCCAGCCCTGAAAGCGAACCTTCAGCTGATTCGGGTCCAGTTGCTGTTTTTATCTGCAATAAAAACAGCAACGAGCAATTCAAAATTTCAATAAACCCAGGGGACGTGACCAGCTGCCCTTTTCTTAACTACAACTCATGTGTAGCGGGAAATTCCAACAAAAACAGTGTTTCAACCTATGAAACTAACTTCGTTCTTACCATAACGGAAGATGCCCGTCCGAACGCGAAAAGAACAATTGTTTTAAATAAAAATTCAAATTTTTGTGCAGCTGACTCTTGTGGGCAACCAAGAGACCCAAGCTTTAACGGGATAACCTGTTGGGACTCGGGACAGTCCTCTGATGAAACCATAACTCTTTCGTACGGACAAAGTAAAACAATTAAGATCAGTCGAGCTTCTGATACAGGTATCGCATGCGGGTCATATCAATTAGATCTACAGGTTAATAAAGGAGGGGACTGCGATAGCGTAAGCTGGAATACGGGAGCTGCGTCCGTTTGTCAAACAGGAATTTCCTGTGCTACTCCAACAAATACACCAACTGGAACTTTAACACCTACCTCGACCAATACTCCTACTAATACACCAACAGAAACGGGAACTCCAACACCCACACTTCCTCCCAATCTCTTGTCGTGTTCCGAGCTGGTTTTTAACATCGCCGGTCCGACGGGAACTCCGACTGAGACACCCACAGGAACGCTGACGATTTCACCCACAAATAGTCCGACCGGAACTGCTACTGTCACCGTTACTCAAACTGCAACAGTCACCAATACTCTAACCGCAACATCCACACCTCTTGCATCCTGCAATTTAAGCTGCAACGCAACATCCGACTGCGCAAGCGGACTTATATGCTCCGGAAATATGTGTAGAAACACAAACTGCACGGGCGAGACAGATTGTGTATGCAACACCGTAACAAATACTCCAACCCCAACCATAGCAGGTTCGGCTTTGCCACTAGCAGGAGTATCAACTGTTACTTATCTTTTCGGATTCTTGTCTATCGCAACCATAGCCGCTGCGCTTCTACTTGCCTTGTAAACATTTCTCAAAATATTGAATTTCTGCTAATCTTTTTATAATGATAAAGCGATTTTTTGCAAGCAAAAATAAGTTCATCCCAATCTTATTCATCACTTTCTTTGGACTTTCTCTCCTTCTGTTTTTTTCCACTTTTTATGTAGATAAAGAGGGAAACATTAACATAGCAGGAAAACTTTGGAGCGATTTCGGCTCAACTTTCCCGATAATCAGATCTTTTTCAAAAGGCTACAATTTTCCACCTGAATACCCCATCTTTTCAGGCAGACCGATAAGGTATCATTTTGTGTTTTATGCTTTAGTTGGACTTTTTGAAAAAATGGGTCTAAGGATTGATCTTGCGCTTAACGGCTTAAGCGCCCTTTCTTTTGCTGCGCTTTTAACAATAATTTATTTATTTGCTTTAAAACTTTTTAAAAAACATTCGGTTGCGGTGGTCTCAATTGTGCTTTTTTTATTTAACGGAACGCTTGGATTTTTGGAGTTTTTTAAAAAAAATCCACTTTCATGGGCTACTCCTATAGAAATTTTTAAAAATAAAAACTTTACTTCTTTCGGCCCATATGATGGAAAAACAGTGTCCGCTTTTTGGAACCTAAATATATTTACCAACCAAAGACATCTTGCCTTGGCTTACGCCTTTTTTATAGGTATTCTTTATTTTTTTTATGCAGTAGACAAAAAACCAGACAAGTTCTCAGTAAACAAAGCGCTTGTTTTGGGACTATTAATCGGATTTTTCCCATATATCCATATGGCAGTTTTTGGTATGTTACTAGTTCTTCTTGGAATTGTGTTTCTGGTATATCCAAAAATAAGATTAAAAATAATTCTGACTTTAGTCGTTGCAATCACCGTAGCGTTTCCACAGGTTGTGTATATGGGCAAATCTGAAATTGAAACGGAATTATTGCGACCGGGTTATTTGGTAATTCCTCTGACCGTGGGTAATTTTTTCAGTTATTGGTTTTACAATCTTGGACTTAATTTATTCTTGCCAATTTTAGGATTTTTTCTTGCCAAAAAAAGTGGTAGGAAAGTTTTTTTACCATTTGTCGCACTTTTTGTGATTGGCAACATATTTAATTTTTCACCGGATATCGCTACAAACCACAAGTTTTTCAACCTCTATCTTATCGGGGCTGCGATGTTTAGTGCATACTTTCTTAATATTCTTTGGAACATTAAAATAATCGGTAAAATATTAGCACCCATCTGCCTACTGCTTCTAACATTGAGCGGTATTATTGAATTTTTCCCTGTTATTAATGACGGTCACTTAAACGTGCGTGATATTAAAAACAACGCATCTGCAGACTTTATTGCCAAAAATACACCGAAAAATTCCGTTTTCCTGAATTCTAAGTTTTTATATGACAACGCAAACATTGCAGGAAGGCGAATATATATGGGGTGGCCGTATTTTTCCTGGGGAGCCGGTTATGACACAACAAAGCGGGAAAAAACAATGAAACGAATGCTAAATCCAAGTAGCAAAGGTGAGGCCTGCTTGCTTTTGACGCAAGAAGGAATTGAATTTATTGAAACGCAGTCCCCCGCTGACTTATTAGACTATGAGATAAACTATACTTTCTTTGAAGAAAACTTCGTAAAAGTTTTCTCAAACCCTTCGGACAATGTAAATATTTACGCTGTTTCCGGTTCGTGCTCCTAAAGTTTCGGATATTGTTGATATAACTTAAAAAAGATATTATTGTCTTCATGAAGAGAGCGGGAACGGATTACATTAAAAATAGGATCAAAGGTTATCTTGAAAACAAAACAATAGTTGAAAAAAAACTACATATTCCGGCTAATTATCAGGCTGTTGCCATAAAAAGCAAAAATTATCTTCAGGCAAATTGGCATCAAAACAAAATCACGATACTCAGACAAGTGTTTTTCACAAGTAAAGAAAGTGTTTTACTTGATTTAGGAACGGGCTCCGGGAATCTTGAGTTCTTTTTCCACAATAAATTTAAAAAAATTATTGGGGTTGATTATAACGATGAAGCCCTTCTTTATTTACAGGGAGAGCTTCTCAAGAGAAATATTTCAAACGTCGAGCTGATACAGGCTGATATAAGGAACCTTTCGAAAACTAAATTACCGAAAGTAGATTTTATCACCATGATAGACGTCATAGAACATTTGAAACTGCAGGACGTCGAAATCCTTGTGAAAAACTTCACCCGACTTTTAGAAAAAGGGGGTAAAATTATCATTGTGACACCAAACTATAAAAGCTTGTGGCCACTGATTGAGTGGCTACTGGAAAGATTTCGGCTTGTACCAAAGTTTACAAATGCCCAACACCTCTCAAAAATGGATAGAGGTGTTTTAACTAGAGTTTTTGGGAAAAATAATTTCAATTTAGAGTCTTTGTCCACTTTCAACAACATATCGTTTCTTGTACCTTCGAAAAAAATTTCATATTTATTGTGCAAACTTGAGAATTTTCTTCAGTTTCCGTATGGTAATTTAATAGTCGCAGTATTTACTCACTAATATGGATAGCTTAAGCATTCTTTATATTTTTAAATGGTGGCTGTATTTATTTCTAATCGGCGTCGTTTCGGCTCCTATTACTTTTTTAGTATTTAGAAAATTTCTTAATTTCGGTTGGGGTTTTTCAAAACTAATCGGCGTACTTTCCGCAGGATATTTGCTTTTCGTACTGTCGATATTAAAAATACTTCCCTTTGATTCTTTTTCTATTTACATATCTTTATTGATAATTCTTGTAATCAATATTTTCGTTTTTAAAAACTACCACAAAGAAATGGTTGAAAAGATACGAAGTCATATTCCGGCAATTGTTATTGAGGAAATTCTTTTCGCCACAGGACTTACCTTTTGGGCGTACGTCCGAGGTCACCAACCCGCCATAGAGGGATTGGAAAAATTCATGGACTATGGGTTTGTCAATTCGATTTTGAAATCAAACTATTTGCCTCCAACGGACATGTGGTTTGCGGGCAAAGCTATAAATTATTATTGGTTTGGGCATTATTTAACAGCTTTTTTAACGCGTCTTATCAACATCCCCTCAGCAATATCATACAATCTGATGCTGGCAACAATAATGGGTTTGGTTTTATCGCAGTCTTTTTCTTTCATTTATGGATTTGTAAAAGTATTTAGCGGTAACAAATTAAGGCTCCCAATCATTGCCGGGCTTATTTCGGCAATCATCCTTGTTTTCGCGGGAAATTTCCATGCACCTTACTACGTCTTGAAAAACGGAAGCGACAAATATTGGTACCCCGACGCAACACGCTTTATAGGCTACAACCCCGATGTTAACGACAAGACTATTCATGAATTTCCGCTTTATTCATTTGTAGTGGCTGATCTTCACGGACATCTTCTAAACCTTCCCGTTGTCATTTTATACATTAGCATTCTGGGTTCGTTTTTCATTACAACTAAAAGTTCGCTTGGACCTTCCCTCAATTTAATTCCTCTGGGATTTTTATTGGGAGTTAGCTTTATGACAAATACCTGGGATTTTGCAAATTACTTACTTCTTGCCGGAAGTGCTTTTTTTGTATTCTCTTTATCAAAAAGAAAAGATTTGTTTAAATCGCTTTTCAATAGTGCATTATCTGGAATTGTGCTTGTTGTTATAGCAATAATAACAGCAGCTCCGTTTATTTTTAATTTTGATTCAATAGCACAGGGTGTAAATCTGACTCATACACACTCGCTTTTGTGGCAGCTGGCAATTCTTTGGGGATATCCCCTGGTCCTGACTTTGGTTTTTTCCACCCTCGTAATAAAAATAAAAAAGAATTTACTTCCAACCGACCTTTTTATAATCTCGATACTTGTAGCTTCATGGGTATTAATTATTTTACCTGAATTTATATATGTAAAAGACATTTATATTGCGTCCCACTACCGCGCCAACACAATGTTTAAATTAACTTACCAAGCCTTTGTCATGTTTTATCTGACTACCGGATATATTATCTTCAGAACACTGACGTCAATTAAAAACAAAGCGGGAAAACTTATTGTGTCAATTTATTTTGCATCAATTTTAACGGCTGTTATGATTTATCCGTATTACGCAATTAAATCTTATTACGGAAAGCTGGGAAGTTTTGAAACTCTAAACGGTGAGGTCTGGCTTACCCAAAAATACCCTGAACTGGCAGGTGTGATTGACTGGTTTAGAAAAAACGTAAAGGAAAATACCGTAATTTTAGAAGCTCCGGGTGATTCATACACCCAATACAATGTTGTTTCATCTTACACAGGTCTCCCAACTGTGTCAGGGTGGTTTGTACACGAATGGCTGTGGCGAGGAGACGCCATTTATCCGCAGGAAAGGGTTGCCGATATTACAAATATTTACACATCCCCCGACTTAAACCTGACTTTGAGTGAAATTAGGAAATACAAAGTAAAGTACGTAATAATCGGTGCGTTTGAACGCGAAAAGTTTCCAACTATTAACGAAGAGAAATTCGACAAAATCGCGACGTTAAAAACTACAATCGGAAATACAAAAATATACGAAATAAATTAATTTACAAGCTTTCTTCCTATCTCACAGAATTGAAAGGTTCAAAGAATTGGAAATAAAAACAAGTTTTCTCAAAGCCCATCCTTCCTGAGTGAAACCGAATGGATAATCCCGTAATTTTTAATCAAATATTTACGTAACCCAACAACTCAAAATCACACTGTAAAGAAGATAAATAGATAACCAACTACCTAGGGTGGTGTTTGCAAAGATACTCAAACTATTACCTACCGGTAGGTAATAATAAAAAGTAGATTGTTCCTTATAATAGGCAATTTTAATTTATTATATTCACCCCCTATATAATATAGGGGAGAAATCAACTTTATATAACCATCGACACTACTGACTCAATATCTTTTACTTCTTTTTTTCAACCTCGCTACTTATAGTTATGCATAATGTACTAATTTTGATTTTGCTCAATAAGTCTCAACGATTTTTAGTTAACCATATTCTTTTTTTAGATAATGTTTAGATATGTACTTAATAAGTACTTGACAAGTCCTTATATAGATACTATTATTTTCTTATGTCTAGCGTACAAACAACACAAATCAAGGTTACATTATCTAACGAACTTTACTTACATCTAAAAAGTAAGGCGGAAAAACTCGGCCTGAACTTGGCGTCATATATAAGACACCTTGTTATTAACGATGTCAAAGATATTGAGATTCCGGTTTTTAAAATGAGTGAGAAAAGAGAAAAAATAGCTCTGAAAGCATTAGAAGACTATAAAGCTGGTAAAACCACTTCTGTAGAAAATTTTGACGACTACCTAGAAAACATATAAGTCTTTTAAATGAAAATTAGGATTACGCCCCGTTTTGATATAAACCTTTCTAAGAAAAATCCCCAGCTTAAAATTAAAATTAAAAAGCAAGTTGAATTACTAATAATAAACTTACGACATCCTTCTCTTAAGCTTCATAAACTTAGTGGCGATAGGGCTTCCGAGTATTCGTTTTGGATTGAAGGAAATTTGCGGATTACATTTATGATTGTCGATAATATTATATTATTCACGGACATCATCACCCACGATGAATATTAATTCCGTTTCTAATAGGGAATAAAAAAAATAAAAAATCGGAACTCTAAAAACCACAATCGGAAATACAAAAATATACGAAATAAACTAGCCAATAAATTTCAATGAGACATTATGGGAGCACGTCTATGTTTATGTTAATTGGTGTCCTTATAATATCGTAACAAGGATAAAGTTTGGCATAAATGAAAAATGCAGCTAATGAAACAGTTGCCATACCCAGACTAATTAACAAAAGCCTACCAACTCGTAACCACACCTTTTTAACAGTTTTCTTTTTTATCTTCAATATAAAACTAATTATTATCCCAGTAACCAAAGTTGTTAGTAAAATCCCCATTGAAACCAAAAAAGTCCAATATAATATCCATTGCCAGGCTGACATTTCACAAAGACCTGAAAACATAATTTAATAATAACAGAAATGAGTTCAAACAATATCCATTACCATCCCCACATAATCAACTCAATAAGTGAGGTTGTCTAAATTTATTATGCACAAGAACAAGAATTTCGAAGCGGTTGCAAGATGTGCACCAATTAATTACAGACCATAATTTCCAGTTTGCATTTAATGTTTTCCTGAAATGCGGTCCAGTTGTCGTCTTTTGGAACAAGAACATATAAATTTTCATATTTTGGATTACCGGTCACAATGTCAAATAAACTTTCGTCTAGACCGAATTGATTAATGCTTCTCCTCGACTCATAAATATATCTGGAAATACTTGCGGCAGTAGAATCATCAAAATCCCTCTCAACTGCTGTGTTTACTACTCCCAATAAATTCTTAATTTTTTTCGGGTTTAATAATATTTCTTTAGATAATAATTTTTCCTTTATTGCAGCAAAAATCTCCTGCTGTCTTGCACTTCTTGCAAAATCGTCTCCCTCATCACCTTCGGCATGACGGCTTCTTGAATATTTTAAAGCTGTCTCTCCATTCATATGGATTATCCCTTTTTCAAAAGCAATTTTTTCATATCGGCAGGAAAATGTCGTGTCGCCACCGCACTCGTCATTTTCCTTCCCGGGAATCGGAAACTTTTCATCCGTAAAACCGTTTTTAACCTGCACATCAACGCCACCAAGTACATCAATTATTTTTTTAAATCCATCAAAATCAATCGCAAGGGAATATTGAATAGGGATTCCCATTATTTCGGAAACTACGTTTTTAGCCAAAACCAATCCTCCCCCTTCGGTTTTTTTGTTTCCGTAATAATAAAGGCTATTAATTTTAGTTTTCAGGTTTTCAATCCAAATGTCCCTTGGGACAGAAAATAAATAGGTTTTCTTTTTATCAACATCGATTGATAAAACTGTTAAAGAATCTGTCAAATCCGGCGCGTCATACCCTTCCCCTGCTTTTCCCAAAACCAAAATGTTTATCCTGCCGTCAATAATTTTAATATTTTCGTAATTAGGCTTAATAAAGCCTTGCGCAATTTTTATACTGTTGCCAAAACGGGTATTTCGCAGTGCAAAAAAACTCAGGACTGCGACAATGCTTACAACCAAAACAACAACACCTAACATAAGTGTTCTTACAACCCAAACACGACTTATGATTTTCCGCTTTACGCGCATAAACGTTGCCCGACTGATAATTGCGTTTCTCATTTTTAGAAAATTTTTCATATTAATAAATTGAGTTTTAAGGCTAAACTAGTTTTCCTTTAAGAAGAATTTTATTACCCTTTTTTAGTTCATTTTTAACCCTCTGTAAAACCATCTGATTAAGAAAAGTTATATTTGTATAAAGTTGAATAAGGTTGGGTTTTTTCCCATTTCTAACTTCAACCGCATGTCTAATTAAATCTTTAAATTGCGGTTCCAGCTCTAGCTTAAGTGCCTGCTCTGCAATTTCTTCATACTCCAAGGGAAATTCTTTCTTCTCTAAAATAACTAACACTCTTGCACCAAATAAAACAGATTTTGTAAACTCAATACCCATTGTTATCCAATCTTCTTGTCTTGAAGATAATACCGCACTTAATGCGTAAGCAATTTGAAAGGCACCAACCTCTAATAAATCTCTAACTTTAATTGCTGGTGGTTTCATTTTTTCAATAACTTTCTTACCCCTTACTGTTTTTGCCCCTTCTAAAAGTTCCCTTAAATAAACTGCTCTTGGGAACGGAGTGTCCAGAGAATAATTGATAAAATCCTCATAAACAAAGGGGTACAAATTTAACTTGTCTTGAGTATGTAGTGCTTTTAACTCTCTTCGCCCCCACTTTTTGTCTCTTTCAAACAACAATCCTACTTCATAATCGCTGTCCTTTTTATAATCACCTCTCGCCCTAGAACCGTACACAAAAATGGAGACTGGTTTTGCTTGTTCTAAAACCTTATCAAAAACCTCGTTAATCTCTTTTGGAATATCCATTTGAAAATATTGTACTCCAAATTAACTTAAAACGAGAACAGGTTGATGTTTATGGAAACCTTTAATTTTATCTACATCAAATGGTCTTGTTTTTGAACCAGATAGTTTTTAGTGTGGCTACCAAAAATACCTCAATGGTTTTCTCGAAACTGCTATAATTGTACTTTGCCAACAAAGTTCGAATCGAATTCATTTTATTCCTTATGACTAACACTGACAAGCTCTTGGATAGCCTAAATGATGCACAAAAAAAAGCGGTTACCTATAAAAATGGTCCGCTTTTGGTCCTTGCAGGAGCTGGCTCAGGTAAGACAAAAGTGCTAACTCACAGGGCGGCGTATTTTATTCAGGAAAAAATTGCCCATCCTTCCGAAATTCTTCTTTTGACTTTTACAAATAAGGCCGCATACGAGATGAAAGAAAGAATCGGACTTCTGACACAAGACATTCCGGGTTTTACCGGAACATTTCATTCGTTCTGCGTTAAACTTCTCCGCCATGACGGAAAAATTCTTGGAATTCCGCCCGGATTTGTAATTTATGACGACGAGGACCAAAAAGATGCAGTCAAAGAAATTATAAATAAGCTTAATTTAAACGATGAAAAATTCAAACCCAGCGAGGTTTTGTATCAAATTTCGGATGCAAAAACCAATATGCTTGGTCCCCTTGCTTACGGCGAAATTGCGCAGGGCGACTGGCAAGCAACTGTCTTTAAAATATATCTGGAATATGAAAAGTTTTTAAAAGAATCGGGGGCGCTGGACTTTGATGATTTACTTCTAAAGACAGTTAAACTCCTGGATGAGAATAAAGAAATAAAGAACAAGTGGCAGGAAAATTATAAATATGTTCTTGTTGACGAATGGCAGGATACAAATAAAATTCAGTATAAATTAACAAAGCTTCTTGTCGGGGATCGGAAAAACTTAACTGCGGTTGGCGACGCGGCGCAATCGATTTATTCGTGGAGAGGTGCAGATTATCGCAATATTAATAACTTAATAAAAGATTACCCCGAGATGAGCGTAATAAATCTTGAGCGCAATTACCGCTCAACCCAAAACATCCTTGATGCCGCAAATAGCATTATCAAAAAAAACTCTAGCCATCCTGTACTTTCGTTGTGGACCGATAAAAAAGCGGGCCAAAAAATAAAAATTTATCGGGGGAGAAGTGAGCTTGACGAAGCGGGTTTTATAATCTCCCAAATTGATAATTTAATTACAAAGGGCATTGAATTTAACGACATTGCGGTTTTATACAGAACCAACGCACAGTCCCGGGTAATCGAGGAGGCACTTCTCCACGCAGGGATTCCTTATTCACTTGTGGGCGGGGTCAAATTCTACTCCCGAAAAGAGATCAAGGATGTTTTATCGTATTTGCGGCTGATTGCAAACCCGAAAGATAAAGTTTCAAGGGCAAGAATTGAAAAATTGGGCGTAAAAAAATACGAGAATTTTCAAAAGTTCGAGGAAAGTTTAGAAAAAATAGAGGGGTTAACAACGCTTGATCTAATGGATCAGGTACTAAATAAGACCGATTATCTTTCAAAATATATCCGGGAGACCGAAGAAAATTTGGCACGGCTTGAGAACATTAAAGAACTCCGCTCCGTCGCGGCGGAATTTCCAGATTTAAACGAATTTCTGGAAAATGTTGCTCTTATAGAAGCGGAACAGGATGAAAATGGAAAAGTAAAATCACGAAGCAGCAGTGACCAAACACCCCGTAACTGCATTACACTTATGACACTTCATGCCGCTAAAGGACTTGAATTCGGTGTAGTCTTTATAATCGGAATGGAGGAAGGACTTTTCCCCCATTCCCGAAGTCTTTTTGATATTAATCAACTTGAGGAAGAAAGAAGGCTTGCGTATGTCGGAATTACCCGCGCAAAAGAAATTTTATATTTAACGTATGCCGGCAGGCGGCTTTACTTCGGTCAGAAGACAAGCAATCCTCCCAGCCGTTTTATTATCGACATTCCCGAAGAACTGTTGGAAGGGATTGAAGGAGAATATTTAGAACGTAATAGTTTTAAAAAACAGCATAGTTATGATTACGACGCGATTGATGACTTTGATGATTCGATAAATTTTTAAATACGATTTTTTGCTAAAATCATAATTATGAAACACCCCCTCCAATCGCCTGAATGGGCAAGCTTCAGAGCCGCGTGGGGAAATGAAGTTGCCGAAACCCCTTACGGATTTTTAACATTGCATAAAATGCCTCTTACAAAATTTAAACTGGGAATTTTTGAAAAAGGAGCAAAACCAACAAAAGAAATGCTTGAAGGTTTAAAAAGTTTCGGAAAAGAAAATAATTTATTTTTTATCAAACTCGAACCCAATTATGTACCAGTTGCAGAAACTGAAAGAGAATCGTTGGTAAAACTTCTGAAATCTCAGGGTGCAGTACAGGGAAAAACTCTTTTTACTCCAACCACTTTCTGGATAGATTTAACCAAAAGTGAAGAAGAACTTTTAAAAAGTCTTCATCCGAAAACCCGCTACAACATAAGGCTTGCCGAGAAAAAAGGCGTAAAAGTAATTGAGGACAACTCAGATAAAGCTTTCGACACGTATTTACAACTCACAAAAGAAACCGTCACACGACAGGGTTTTTATGCCCATTCCGAAAAATATCACCGACTGATGTGGCAACACCTTCACAGTACACCGATCACCAAACACCAGTCGCACATTTGTTAGTGGCAAAATATGGAAAAGAAATTCTTACAACCTGGATCGTTTTCGTTCACGATAATTTTCTTTATTATCCTTACGGTGCATCAACGGAAAAGCATAAAGACTTACAGGCAAATAGTTTAATGATGTGGGAAGCAATTAAATTCGGAAAAAAAATGGAGTGTATAACTTTTGATCTTTGGGGACGGGAAGAAGGAAAAGGATTTACTCGGTTTAAGGAAGGCTTTAACCCAAAAGTCGTAGAGTTCCTTGGTACGTGGGATTTAGTAATTAATCCAACAATTTACAAAATTTATCGATTTGCAGAAAAAATCCGCTGGAGCCTTCTTCGCTTAAGAACAAAGTTTGGACTTATCAAACCCTCTTTTTAATGGACTTAAGGCAAACACCGCAGTACAGCGAATATTTAAAAAGCCTAAACTGGATTGTTGAAGAAATAGACGGGGTTTATTATTTTATCAAAAAAATCTGGCTTTTCGGTTCTGTCATAAAAGCACAGAGACCAAAAAAATTTGACAGCACAACAATCGAACAATTAGCTAAAAAATACAGGGTTTTTCAGGTTATTCTTGAACCGACTCTATCCACCGTCTTCAATTCCAAGATGGGTTTTCATATCAACAAAAAAAATTTGGCTTTAGGTTCCTGTGTCGGGACCAAAAACCGGTCCTCCTCCGGTGTCTGGGCCATGAGTAATGTCCATAAATTAATCATACAACATGGATACAAGTTAGCAAAATCAAGTTATCTTCCAACCAAAACCACAGTAATTGATTTAAAAAAATCCCTTACCAAAATGTTGCAAAAGATGCACCACAAAACCCGCTACAACATCAAAAAATCCTGCAACTTACAACTTACAACCTACAACTCAAAGGACATATTGTCTTTTGCCGACTTTTGGCAAAGTTGTGCATTAAAACAAAGAGGTATGTATTTATCGCAGAAAAAAGAAATTATTGCATTATATAAAGCATTCGAAAAAAACTGCTCCATTATTTTCGTGTTCCCACCTACAACCTACAACCTAAAACCTACAACCTTTCCCCTCGCCTCCGTCTTTTCCGTTTATTCCAAAGACACTGCATTTTATATGTATGCAGCAGCAACTCCAGAAGGCAAAAAACGCTTTGCACCAACGCTAGCCGCTTGGGAATCAATAAAACTGGCAAAGAAAAGGCACTTAAAATATTATGATTTTGAAGGAGTTTTTGACGAGCGATTTCCGCTTCCGTCATGGAAAGGTTTCTCACGGTTTAAATTATCATTCGGGGGGAAAGTCGTTGAATACCCCGGATCTTATGTTAAATTTAGATTACCAGTTTAATATGCCAAAAAGAATTGAAAAGAAGGCGGTGCCGGAGCTTTTTCAAAAAGTTCTTGATGGTGATAAGACTTTTGACTTAAGACTTAACCGTTTTGAATGCAATGTTGGCGACATTTTAGTTCTTCGCGAATGGGATCCAAAGAAAAATAATTACACGGGGCGTGTCATTGAAAAAGAAATTACTTTTGTTTTAAAAACTAAAGAGTTGGACTTTTGGCCGGAAGAAGAAATTGAAAAACATGGGTATGTAGTGATGGGGTTTAAATAAGAAATTATTCTTCGCTTCCACAAAGAAGTTTGTATTCGCAGTTTTTACAAAGGAAATTATTTGTGCAAGTAAATTCTGACTTTTCGATTTCTTCCCGAATTTCCAATATTTTATTTTTTGCTTCTTCCAAATCTTTTTGAGTTCTTGTTGTTGTAAATTTTTCCTGCGTGTCCAAATAGTATAAAGATAGTTGCACTTTTTCAGGTTTTTTCCCAAAGGGAAATTCGTTGACTCCGGTAGCCGCAAATGCATAAAAAGTAAGCTGCAAATTTTTATCAACATCGCGTTGCGATGGAATACTCGCCGAAGTTTTATAATCTATTATTTCAATTACTCCACCTCCTAAATCGTCAACGCGGTCAATTTTTCCGCCGATTTTTAATGGTCTTTCTTTTTTCTGTTTTGCATCAGCAATTGACAGTAAATTCATAGTAAACGGCTGCTCAAGTCCAAGTGTTTTAATTTTTTTGTCAAACCCGTTTTTTAAAAATCCTTTCAGATACATTTCCCCTTTCGCGTAAAACTTTTTCTCATGGGTTTTACTGACAAAACCTTCATCAACCCAACTTTCGGCAAGGCACGATAAAATCATTTTGTCATTTGCCTTTTCTCCACTTTTAACTTTTTCATAAAAAAGCTTCAAAGCCGCGTGGATTGAAGTTCCAAAACTTGCTGACGCAGAAGCAGGTGTGGGAACTTTATAAATGTAGCGAAGTTTGTAATGCAAATGGCAAATTTGAAATGTCTCAATCTGGGAAACGGATAAGTAATCGATATGGATAGGTTGTAAGCTATTGGAAGTATGTTGTAAGTCATGCTTGCCATAACCCAGAAGTGACAACTGTTCACCGGAAGTGTCACTTTTTTCAGAAGAGATCGCTCTATCCCCTAAGGTTTCAAAAATAAAAGGCGACAACTTCTTTTCCCTTTTACCCTCACTGTAATAATCGGCGGCCGTAAGGTATAGTCTTTCTTTCGCGCGGGTCATTCCGACATAAAATAGCCGCCTTTCTTCCTGTAAATGAAAATCCCCGATTGGCAGTATTTCTTTAATTAACTCGTCAGGAATTGGAATTTGCTCTTTTTTATCAGTACTTGGGAAACGCTGTGAAACCAAATTAACTAAAAAGACAATCGGGAACTCAAGTCCTTTGGCTGAATGCAGAGTCAAAATATTTACGGCGTTTGCGTCCGTCCAGTCACTGTCCGCGGCCAACGGCGACTCTCCAAGCTCGCTTGATAAATCGATCCAGTCAACAACCGCCGCAACCGATGCTTCCTCATGATCAGCTTCATACGATTTTAACTTGTCAAAAAACTTTGAGATATTCGCTGCTTTTTTTTGGGCAAACGCAGTATCGGGGTTAAATATTTTTGGAAGTAAGTCTGCTTTTTCCAAAAAATTATATAAAAGCTGACCTGCCGTTTCTTTGTTTGTAAGCTTTTGATTTTCCAAAATTATATCCAAAAGCTTTTTTATTTTTTCGGCCCCCGCATCACTTACCGCCACATTTTTTAAATCTTCTATAGCCGCAAAAAGACTTAGGTTTTTCTTCCTTGAGAAACTACCTAAAATCGCGATGTCTCGGCTTGAAATTTCAAAATGCTCTAGTGTTAATAGTCGGTATAAAGAAACCGAATCCTCAAAATCATATAAAACTTTAAGGTACGAAATTAAATCGATTATTTCCGGCTGCCTAAATAGTCTTCCCGGACCTAAAAACTGATGCGGAATTCCGTAACGAGCAAGTGAACGGACAAACGGATCGGCGTGGTTGTTTGCCCGAACCAAAATTGCGTAATCACTATATTTATATTTATTCTCACCACTGGTCAGTTCCTGTACTTTTTTTGCAACCCATTCTGCTTCGTTTTCGACACGGTCAACATGCGCAAACTCAATTGGTTCATTTTTTATATTTAGTTGTGATTTAAGTTTTTTGTCTATTTTCTCAACAACTTCTAAGCGGTCCGGATTATTAAACTGGATCAAATCATAAGCGCGGTCCAAAATTTCCTGATTGCTCCTGTAATTTTTAATAAGAGTTACGATTTTTGTTTTGGGAAAGTTTTTTCTAAACTGTATAACATTTGAAACAGCCGCTCCGCGCCAACGATAAATTGCCTGATCATCATCCGCAACGACTGTAATGTTTCCGTTTTTTCCGGCAAGCATTTTTACCAATTCGTTTTGGGAAAAGTTGGTGTCTTGATATTCATCTACCAAAACATACTTAAACTGTTCTTGGTATTTTTTTAAAATATTTTTGCGTGAGCGGAAAAGGTGAAGTGTTTTGACAATCAAATCCCCAAAATCCATGTAGCTGTTTTTAACTTTTAATTCTTCATAAATCCTGTAAGCATTTGCCAACTCCAGCCATTTTTTGTTTTCCAATTTTTCCTCCTCACTTTGCTCTATGTTCTTCGTTCTATGCTCTTTCGCCCAGTTGAGTAATTCAACTGGCGAAACGTCTTCATCCTGGAGTCTTGAAAAATGCTGAAGCATTCCGGCAATGTATTTATTCGGGTTCCCAAGCGGGCGAAAATAATCCAGGTCAAAAGCGAACAAGTTTTTTCGGATTAACTGCGTCGCTTCGGCTTCGGTAGTTAATTTGTATTTCGGATCAAGCCCAACATGCAGTCCTTCAGCACGAAGAACGCGGTCACAAAAACTGTGGAATGTCATAAGCCACATTTGGGTATAGCCATAAGGAAGCGTTTCATCGACACGGGTTTCGAGCTCTCTGGCCGCTTTTTCCGTAAAAGTCAGTCCTAAAATTTCAGATGGCTTAGCTAAATCTTTGGAGATAAGATATTTAATCCGTTCAGTAATAACTGTAGTTTTCCCTGTCCCCGCCCCGGCAATAATCAAAAGTGGTCCCTTGCCATGTTTAACCGCCTTAAGCTGTTCAGTGTTTAACTTTTTCTCAGCCATCGTGAACAATTTTATCACTAAAGGTTTATAGAAGCTTTAGATTTCAATGTATCCAGAATTTTTTAAAAGGGGTTCGCGATCAACATAAAAATTCCTTTCCCAGGCATGTTTTTTTAGTTCCTGCATTAAACTAACAGATAATTTTCTACCACCAGAAACAGATGTGTTTTCCACAACATATTTAACTTTCCTTGTTCCGGGAATTGTCGTTGATAATTCCTTATGTGACAAAAGCCAACGCAAAGCTAATTCTGAAAGTGTTTTTGCTTCATCCCCAAAAAGTTTATTTAGTTTTTCAATTCTGGGTATAAATTCTTCCAACCTGTCTTTCCTAAAATAAACTGAGCGCATGTCATCATCAAATTTTGAATCTTTTGTAATTCTTCCCGTTAAACCGCCTTCGTCTAACGGGACACGGGCAATTAAACCAATGTTATTTTTGGCAGCATATGGCAACAGTTTTTCCTCCGGCTTCTGATGAAAAATATTAAAAATAAATTGAATTGTTGAAATTAATCCGGTGTCGAGAGTTTTTAGGCAGTTGCTTGGCTGATAATCATTTATCGAAATTCCCCAATGTTTTACTTTCCCTTGTTTAGTTAATTTTGTAATCGCGTCCTTCCACCCGTCATCGTCAGTAAAATCTTCTTGCCAAACATGAAACTGCATTAAGTCTAGCGTCTCAATTCCCAAACTTTTCAGAGAGCTTTCAGTCATTTCGATTATATAGTTGGGCGGAAAAACTTCAGAGACCGGGATTCCTTTCCACGCAGGCCATTTTCTATTTTTAGGTGGAATTTTACTGGCAATTATTACCTTGTCGTGATTTTTTGCTTCCTTTACAAACTCGCCGATCAACTCTTCCGAGCAGTGTTTTCCTGATTTTTCGCCGGGCTCGTCAGCCCTTCCATAAACCCAGGCTGTATCAATAAAATTGCCGCCAAGTTCAACAAATTGATATAAAGCCCTCATGCTTTCTTTCTCGTTGGGTGCATCCCAACCCCAAGGAAATCCCGCTAACTGCCACGTTCCCATCCCAATTTCGGAAACTTTTAATCCAGTTTTACCTAGTATTCGATATTTCATAACCCCAATTCTGCCTTAATACCCTCTAAAAGTAAACTGCTACAAATATTTATGCAGTTCTTTAAATGTTATGTATTTTTCTCCTCCAGTTGAAACCCCAAAGTGTCCTGCATTATTAATAGCTATCAACTTTCCACCAACCTTTTTATATATTCCAATTGAATGAGACGGCTGAACATAAGGGTCAGTGGGACAGTAGATTATTACAAACATTTTTGCTGAGGCCTTGATTTTTTTCCAATTCCACTTTTTCGGAAACAGATCTTTATAGTCTTCTTTGGGAACATAATTGTGTAGCAGTTCAGTTAAATTAGGGTTTGAAAAACCAGCAACTAAAATTGCTTTTTTTATTACTATATTATCGGGCAGCTTTTGTAAAATTCCTAACACCAAACTTGCTCCAGAAGAATGACCTATTAATACTGTGTTTTCGTTTAATTTATATTTTGAGGTTAAGAATTTATATGTTTTATCTAGATTTGGTTTAAAACAACAAGGAAGCTGGGGAACAAAAACATTATGTCCTTTATCTTTTAGTTCCGTCGACAAATTCGTGTACCATTCTTCGGTTGGTTTTTTACCTAAACCATGTAAAATTATAAAATTCATAATTTATTCCAGCTCTTTTGTCTTTTCTTTTACTCCGCCTCCAAGCCTTTGAGTAGAGGAGATTTTTTGTCCCAGCTGAACAAAGCTACTGAATACATTTCCCATCATATTGAAGGCGTTAGTTAAATGTTTTTGCAAAATCCCCAAATTCTCTTCAACACGACCATAATCTTTTTGAATTGCACGTAAGCTTGAGAGAATTTCTTTTGCCTGGGCTTCAATTTTTTGGCCTTCAAAGCTCATTAAAATCGCCCGAAGGTATGCATAAAAAGTGGTAGGGGAAACGGGAAGTACTCTTTTTGACCCTGCATAATCAAACAGGTTCTGGTTATTAACAATTTCGTAATATATTGCTTCGTTAGGAACATACATCAGGGCATAATCAATTGTCCCTTCTTCAGTCAAAATATATTTTCTTGAAATATCATCAATGTGGCCTTTAACGTCACTTACAAACACGCGTTCAAAAGCCTTTTTATCTGCCTCGTCTTTTGCCCCAGCCATTTTCCGAAAGTTTTCCATTGGAAATTTTGAGTCAATGGGGATTATCCCTCCTGTTGTTTTAATCGCTGCATCAACTTTTTCACCTGACTTAAAAGTGTATTGGAGATTAAACGAAGCTTTCGGCAAATACTGCCCAAGCATTTCTTTTAATATTGACTCACCCATATTTCCGCGAATTTTAGGGGAGCGTAAAAATTCCTGCAATTCCTTCATACCCCGTCCGATCTCGCTCATCTCGCCTATGTTTTTTTGAACATCCCCGATTACACGGGCTGCATTATCAAGTCTTTCATTAAAACTTTTTCCCTGTTGGTCAAGCCTTACATTTGTGGTTTTTAGATATTCCAAAAGTTCGTCTGAGGGTTTGGCAGAACCCAAATCGTTAATCTTCTTATTCAAAAAAAGAGCAAGTAAAATAAAACCTCCAACTAAAAGTACAGCAAGTATTATCGGATCCATATATAATCTTCTCCCAATTTTACAGCTCATTTCAATTCTTTGGAATGAGATGCTACAAACTATTTCTCAATATATATTAATTTGAAATAGTTTCTATCAGCTGCATACGCTAAAATGATACTGATGCGTCTAAAAAAGATTAATTTCGAACATTTAAAAAAGGCGAGAATTGAAAATGCAAAATTGCGAAAAAACATTGTTCCGGCGATTGTTCTCGTCTTGCTTTCAACATTAAGCCTTGTTTATTTGATTTTTAATGTTGACCCGGACAAGTTCTGGTCAAAACCATTGTTTTTCCTTTTGGTTTTTTTAGACTCATTTTTTATTTTTACAATTATTTTCGCAAAAAAAAGGCGGGGGTTAATTTCTGCAATAATTATTTGCGCGACTCTTCTTCTTAGGCTGTTGGGTCAAACAAGTTTTTACTTCCCTTTGGTATTAATCGGTGTAGGATTTGTTTTTGAGGTAATTTTTACTCTAAAAAACCGTTGACTCTGAAATTTGACTTGCTATACTGCTACTAAAGTTCATTAAATCAAAGCATGCGAATTTCAAAGCAAATCTTAAACGAATCCATAAAAAAAGAGCTTTATAATACACTTGCTCAAGCCATAGCTGATCTTCACAGCAAAGACGAAACTCTCCAATTTTTAAACGATTTTTTTACCGCGTCCGAACTTGAAGCGTTTGCAAAACGCTTGGCTGTTGCCTATTGGCTCAAGAAAAAAAGAACATATAAAAATATAAAAGACAATTTAAAAGTAAGCAGTGCAACAATTGCGTCAACCGATAAAGATATGAAAAAGCTAGGATTCCAGATAATTCTTAAGAAGATAGAGGCTGAAGAGTGGGCTGACGTCTGGGCAGAGCGCATCAAAAGATTTAATAAGTAGCTTGGCTTCTTGGTTAAACAGCTTCAGGGTGGTAAACTTCCAGGTGCTTACGCCTATGGTTTTTATCATTTCATAATTGATGAAGCCCAATATGATAAAATTGCGATTATGAGCAAAAATTTTTATATCACAACAACACTGCCTTATGTAAACGCAGAGCCGCATATTGGATTTGCGCTCGAGATTGTGCAAGCAGATGTTATTGCAAGATATCATAAAGGCTTGGGTGAAAAAGTTGTATTTAATTTCGGCACAGACGAACATGGGCAAAAAATATATCAAAAAGCTCTGGAGGAAAATAAGGATCCACAAACGTACTGTGACGAATACGCAAAAAAGTTTGATGCGTTAAAAGTGGCGTTAAACCTTTCTTATACGCACTTTATCAGGACCACAGATCCTCATCATATTGTTGCAGCACAGGAATTCTGGAAACTTTGTTATAAGAACGGTTTTATTTACAAAAAGAATTATAAACAAAAGTATTGCGTCGGTTGCGAGCTGGAAAAAAGCGATTCAGAATTGGTTGACGGAAAATGTCCGATTCATCCGACAGGAGAAATCCAGTTGATTGAGGAGGAAAATTATTTTTTTAAGTTTAGTGAGTTTCAAAAAAAACTTCTGAAATATTATGAAGATAATCCCAACTTCGTAATCCCTGAAGGAAAGTTTAAAGAAATAAAAACATTTGTCACAGACGGTTTGCAGGATTTTTCAATTTCGAGGCTTAAGAAAAAAATGCCATGGGGAATTGATGTGCCCGGCGACTCCGAACAGGTAATGTATGTTTGGTTTGATGCGCTTATTAATTATATTTCCACTCTTGGTTGGCCGGAAAATAAAGAGAATTATGAAAATTTTTGGCCGGGAATTCAAATTGCAGGAAAAGATAATCTACGCCAACAAACAGCAATTTGGCAGGCGATGTTAATGGCGGCAGGACTAGCTAACTCGAGGCAGGTCTTTATACACGGATTTATTAATGTCGACGGACAAAAGATAAGTAAAAGCCTTGGCAATGCCATAAATCCAATTGAATTGGTGGGAAAATACGGCACAGACGCAGTCCGTTATTTTATTTTGGCAAAATTAAATCCTTACGAAGATTCCGATTTTACATATCAAAAATTTGAAGAAGCTTATAATTCAGATTTGGCAAACGGGTTGGGAAATTTGGTTGCAAGAGTTGCAAAATTGGCAGAAAATTCAGGGTTTGAATTTGAGTTTTCAAAACCAAGCCATTATGAAAGAGTTGTCGATCAAATAAACAGTTATCGATTTGATTTAGCAATGTATGCTATTTGGGCAAGAATAATGGTATTAAATCAAGAAATTAACACCGAAGAGCCATGGAAAAAAGAGGGTGAAGAATTAAAAGAATCACTATCACATATGATTTCCGAAATAAATAAAATTGCATACAATCTTAAACCCTTCCTCCCTGAAACCGCCGAAAAAATTGAAAAACAATTTTCAAGGCCAAAAATAAAAAGCGCAGAATCCTTATTCCCCCGCCTAAAATAATTAAATTATTATCAACTAAAATGGGTTACTTAATATCTTTATCTACTGCCATAAAACTTGTATCTGACTTTAAAAAGACGGGTAAAAAAGTTGTTTTTACGCACGGGGCTTTCGACTTATTCCACGCAGGCCACTCGTTTTTTTTAATTAAATCAAAAAGTTTAGCCGACATTTTAATCGTAGGGTTAGAACCTGACGAAAATATAAAGAGATATAAAGAGGTTTCTAAACCAATTATCGGAGGTGTTCATCGGGCGGAGATTGTCTTAAACCACACTGCTGTTGATTTTGTATTTATAATTCCAAAATTTAGAGAGGTTAATGAGGAGTGTTATGTTGGTTTGTACAAAAAACTAAAACCAGACATTGTAACTATTGGTAGAAACTTTGCAACAAAAAGTCGCAGGGATGTAAAACCAACCTCTCCGCTAATTAGAATAATAAAACCTGAAGTCACGTCGACGACAAAAATAATTTCTTTAATTATCTCAAGTCAAAAATGAATTACTTTACAAATATTTTACATTTCAATTTAAACTATAGTTTGTAATATGATGAGAAAATTTATACTTAAACACGAACGAGGAGTTTATAGGTCCTTGGAAATTTTACCGGGGTTTGTTTCCTGGAATTTAATTTTATTTCCTTATTGGGGAATTTTTATAATTCCAAATGTTGTCGCTTACTTTGTACTCGCTTACAATATTTATTGGTTTTATCAATCCTTCCAAATTGCAATTTCAGCAACCGTCTCACATTTTCGGGTTCAATCGGCAATGATTTTTGATTGGGTGGGGGATTTAAAATCTTTCCCCGACTGGAAAAAAGTAAACCATTTAATACTAATTACTACCTACAAAGAACCTCTTCACATACTTGAACGGACGCTGACAGCATTGGCTGACCAAACTCTTCCGAAAGATCAACTGCATATTGTTTTAGCAATGGAGAAAAAAGAACCAGAGGAGGATAGAAACGAAAAGATAAAAATATTAGAAAAAAAGTACGGCAAAATTTTTGCTGATTTTTTTATTACGGTTCACGAAATAGTCCCGGGTGAAATTCCGGGTAAATCTTCAAACGAAAGGTTTGCCGCAATTTGGGCGAAGAAAGAATTAATCGATAAGCGTAAAATGGATATTAATTATTTTACAGTAACCTCCTGTGACGCTGACCATAAATTTCACCCTAACCATTTCGCAGCCCTTACTTATCTTTTTCTTGATAATCCAAAAAGATATTTGTGTTTCTGGCAGGCAGCAATTATGTTTTACAACAACATCTGGAAACTTCCCGCCCTTACCCGCGTACCAAATACTTTAGGGTCCATCTGGAATTTGTCTCAACTCCCCCGCAAAGATAAATTAATTAATACTGCAAATTATTCCCTGTCGCTTAAGCTTCTGGACGAAGTCGGTTATTGGGACGCCGATAAAATTCCCGAAGATTGGGGAATATTTTTCAAATCTTATTACGCCAAAAACGGGGGTGTCGAAGTTGAACCAATCTATCTCCCTCTTTATGCAGACGCCGCTGAGGGACCGTCTTTTATTAAAACTCTGAAAAATGAATATAATCAAAAGAAGCGCTGGGCATGGGGAGTTTCTGATGATCCGTGGATTATCCGCGACTTTTTTCTAAACGACAAAATTCCTTTCTGGGAAAAAACCATGAGGGTTTTGTTTTTAATCCAATCACATTTTCTTTGGCCGGTTCATTTTTTTGTTATCACAATCGGACTTACCCTTCCGTCAATTCTAAATCCCCGCTTTGCAAGGACAACCCTCGGCTACACAGTTCCCAAATTGTCCTCAGCGATTCTAACCATCGCATTGGTCTTTCTTCTTGTGATGCTTGTCCTTGATAAAATTTATAAACCCGCAAGACCGAAAGAATACCCCCTTTGGCGTGCCCTTTTAACACCGCTTGAATTTGTACTCATGCCAATTGCCGGATTTTTGTTTACCGCACTTCCGGGAATTGATGCACATACCCGCCTGATGCTTGGAAAATATATTCAGTATAAAGTTACTGAGAAGGTTTAACTTATTTTGACAATACAAACCCTTTTGAATTTCCGAATTTTATAAACCCTTCAATATCCAAAATTGTTTTATCAATTTTTGAGTTTTCAAAATTTACACTCTCGATGTTTGCAGAACTAAAATCTGTCTCCTTCAAATTACACTTTTCAAAAACGCATCCAACCAATACAGAATCCTTAAATACGACTTTCTCCAAGTTGCAAAACGAGAACACTGTTCCCATTAAATCCGTATTTTCAAAATTACTTCCAGTCAAATTGAAAAGCTTTTTTTCATTTTTCGCACCTGTCATTTTTTGAAATATAGAATTATTTATTACAGCACCTGAAAAATTACAGTCTTTAATATCACAGCTTCCGAAGTCTAAACTGCTGAGTTTGCTCTCTGGGAAAAAGCATTTCGTAAAATTGGTTATGTCAAAAGTAGACCCCGAAAAGTCACAAACTTTAAAAATGCAATTTGTAAAATTTGTGAAGTGAAAGTTTAGATTTGTAAATTTACATTTAACAAAAGTGGCGCCTTCAAAATCCCTACTTATTACCTCATCCTCTTTAAACGTTTTGTCCTTAATAATCATCTGTTTTTGTTTTGTCGTTGGAGCTTTAACGCCACACTTATACAAATCTCGTTTCACTTATTATTAATTTTGCCACCTGTTAAAAATTTATTTATGATTTCTACATGATCAAAAGCTATTTTGTAATTTTCAATTTCGTCTATTCCTATAAAAGCAACGTCTGTAATTTCATGCTCGTTCAGGTTCATTGCTCCTTCTATTTCTCCTTCAAAATAATAAACATCCCAACTTTGCCCAGTAACTGAAGTTTTATCAATCTCACTTCCCCACATCCTTCTAGGTATAAACTTAACTCCAAGCTCTTCTCTTACTTCTCTTACTATTGTTTCCTCAAGTGTTTCTCTTGAATCCGGTTTACCCCCAACCAACGCCCATTCTCCCGTCGCAACACCGCGTGCTCGTTTTCCTAATAAAACTCGGCCGTCTATATCTTTAACAAGCGCTCTTGTTACAATTTTCCGATTGCTAAATTCGATTTCTACCATTATTATTTGCAGGCGTTTCTAGTCTAATCCAAATATCGTCACTTTCGCACCAGTAATTTTTCCTAACGTATTTTTTATAAGGCTTATCGTTAAAACTAAAATCCTTTGACTTTAAAACCATTTCCTTTTTGCATTTAGGGCATTTCATTTTGTTTATTTTACTATTTCTAGCAAAAAATCTAAATAAGCTTGAGGTATAATTGCATTGAAATGGACAATCATCCCAAAGTTGGTGTCGGAGTAATTATACTAAATGACAACAGGGTTCTTCTTTTAAAAAGGAAAAATGCGCACGGTGACGGAACATGGGCTTTTGTTGGCGGTCATTTAGAGTTTGGAGAAACTCCGGAAGAATGTGCAAAAAGAGAAGTGTTCGAGGAAATCGGACTTAGAATAATAAAGACAAAATCGGTTGCATTTACAAACGATCTTTTTAGAAAAGAAAAAAAACACTATATAACAATATTTGTGCTCACAAAATATAACAAAAAAAAATTCAAATCAGGGAGTCAGACAAAATTGAGGAGTTAAAGTGGTTCGAGTGGGGAAAATTTCCAAAAAATCTTTTTGTCCCAGTAGCAAATTTATTAAAAAAGGGGTTCAGTCCTTTATAATAGTTCTCGATTTAATTGAATTTGTAACACACCCCTCTTAAACTTGTGTATTATAAAGCAAATGGACACCACAACGTTTGCCAACGGATGTTTTTGGTGCACAGAGGCAATTTTCAAAAGACTTCGGGGTGTAATTTCAGTTGTCCCCGGATACTCCGGAGGAGAGTTGGAAAATCCAACTTACGAACAGGTTTCAGCTGGTAATACCGGCCACTTTGAAGCAATTCAAATAAAGTTTGACCCTGAAAAAATTTCCTATGAAGACTTGCTTTACGTATTTTTCAAAACCCACAACCTGACGCAAAAAGACGGCCAGGGAGCGGATATTGGCACGCAGTATCTGTCAAAGGTTTTCTATCACAATGACGGCCAAAAAGAGGTTGCAGAAAAACTAAAACAAGAGTTGCAAAAAGATTATGACGCACCTATTGCAACCGAAATCTTAGAGTTCAAAAATTTCTATGAAGCAGAAAATTATCATAAAGATTATTATTCGAAAAACCCAAACGCACCTTATTGTAAACTTGTAATTGATCCGAAGATTAAAAAGATGAAAGAAAATTATTCCAAATACCTAAAGTAGGTTACTCTTTCTTAAACTCTAAATAAGAATAAACAACCAAGTAAAGTGATACCCCAACCAACGAAAATATTGTCAGATAGAATGCATAATTTTGAAAAACAATTCCGAGAAGCGGAAAAACTGCTGCATATTTATAAAGCTTACTTCCCAGTTTATGAGTCTTATCCCAAACTTTATCACTCGACAAAGTCCATGGAGTTCGAATTCCTATAAACCAATTTCTTTTTGCTTTTTCCAGAAGAATTCCAATCGAATACGTCAAAAGCGAAAAAGCAGGAGTTAAAAATAAAATAAAATTAAACTGATAGCCGGTGTTCCAGACAATCATAAGTGTGTGAATGTAAAAAAGAAAAAATAAAATTCCGTTTATAAAAATATTAAATTGCCCTTCAAAGGATTTTATGTTTTTCTTCAAAGGGTCGAGCTTTGGAATAAATAGAAATAAAATATACATGAAAGTTCCAATAATCGGCATCATAAAAAGGGCTATGGACTTATCCGACATGCCATTTGGTTCCCCGTAAAGTCCCCAATGAGACACAATTCTTTGCGGAAGAAGATTGTAAAAACAAATCGACAGCAAAAATGCCGCAACAATTATAAATACCGGTGTTAGCTTGCTTTTAAGAATTACCATAATAGTATAATTATGCATCACCTATGCAAATTTCCCAAACTTTTGAGCCAAAAAACCAAAAAGAGTGGAGAAACTGGCTTGAGAAAAATCATAAAACTCAAAAAGAAATCTGGATTATTTTTTACAAAAAATCTTCAGGTAAACAAGTATTAACTTACCAGAACATATTAGATGGAGCTTTGTGTTTTGGCTGGATTGACGGAATTGAAAAAAGTCTTGACAGTGTAAGGTTTGCTCTGCGTTTTACTCCAAGGTCTTCCAAAAGTAGATGGTCGGAGAAAAATTTCATAAGATACAAAGAGTTGTTAAAACAGGGAAAAGTTACAGCAGAAGGGAAAATGGCATATAAAAATAAAATTCATGTTTATGGATCTATGTCGAATAAAAAACCTGCAATGGCATGGCACTTGAAAAATAAAATGCCAAAAAACCCAACGCTCGAACAACGAATTGCTTGACACAAAGAACATAAAAAATTCTGCAGCTGCCGCCCAATTCCACCAACTCTCATTCCTTATTTATTAAACAAGTAACATGACAAAATCCATACGCTATCTCTTTGCTTTAATTTTAATTTTTTCGCTTTACCATTTTGTCAGAGATGTTTTACAACAATTCAATTTAGACAACGTCTTTACAGACATTCTTCACAGACCACACTATTGGTGTAGACCTTATTGCGACATCGTCACATATCCGTTGGATTTGCTCGGAATATCAGGTAGCTTTTATGCCCTAAAAACAAATAGGGTAGATTTTTTTGGAGTAAGTGTTCTCGTGGCTATGCCGTTATGGTTTTTAATTTTTATACTTAAATAAAGTAGATTAAAAGCGAGAAACACCAGTGACAAAACCCCTTTATATTTGGGTGAAAATTTTAGATTCTGCGGCCAAAAACAATCTTTTCATTCTTTCCAAACTTAATACTTGCTCATTCCGATTGCATTAAACCTAGATTCAAACCCTATTCTTTTATAAAACTCATTCGGATAATGTCCTTCTTCCGTTGCTAAGCAGTGTATATCGTTTCCGTTTTTTATTGATTCCTGAACACAAAATAAAGTCGCAGCTTTCCCAAAACCTTCGCCTCGTACTTTTTCTAAAGAACCTACGTTCGAAATATAACCAATGTTTTCAAAATTAGTCAGTGTAGAAACAGCAACTGGCTCTGAACCTTTAAATACTACAAAATACTGCAGCCTATTAGTTCTTTTGTATTTAGACCACACTTTTCTTGCTACATTCAAGTAATCCCCCAATTCACCATAAGGGTTTTGCGGATCATCTTTCTTGTAACAAGCGTTAAAAGTGTCCAAAAATATTTCCAGATCCTTTTCGTTTTCTATTTGTTTTACAAAATCAAAATACTTGCCGTCGATTTTGTTGGTTTTCCAGAATTGCCACGCATCCTCGAACGAAAATTTATAACCTAGTTTATCAAGGGATTTTTTAAGTGGAAACAAAATTTTCGAATTTTCAAAGTATATGGTTGGTTTTCTATCCAATTTATTAAAAGCATTTTCAATTAATTTAATTTGTTCTGAATCAAGAATAATATTCGTCAATGCGTTGTTCCAAATCGAAGAACTATCGCCCTCCGAATATGTTAATTGAGCAAATCCCAAATCGATTAACCTATCGGACATAATATCATTTTGGAGAGCTTGATATTTTTTTAAAAAATCAAAGTTTTTCACAAACCAATTTTATCACGATCCTGAGTTTTATCGAAGGACTCTGAAGCTACTTTGAAGACAAATTAAATTATACCGTAATAGTTATTCGCCTGAAACATTTAACAATAAATACTCTAAATTTTCCTTCAGAAAATTAACCTCTTGTTGGGGGCCTATAAGAGAAAGCGCCTCCTCAATTGTATACCAACCGTACACCTCCTCTGCACCGTGGTGTTTGTAAGATTCACTTTTAAGCAAATAAAGGTGAATATCTTTTAAAACCTTTATCCCGTCCCTTTCAATACTAGGTCTAGTAACAATACCAAGTTTTTTAATAACATGTAAATCAGTTAGTCCTGTTTCTTCCCGCACTTCTCTTATTGCCGCTTCTTCATGGCTTTCTCCTTCACAAACATGACCTTTTGGAAATGACAAACCACCTTGTGGAAAAGTTATTAATAGAATTTTTATTTGTCCACCTTCGTTTTTAACTACAACCCCACCCGCAGATACAGCTTTTTTCATATAATGGATTTTACTCTCAACCAACTTTAACAACAAGCTAACTGTAAATAACGACCCGTTTGTAATTTGGAAGAATTAAAAGAGGAATTTTTTCTTTATATTCCGAAAGTTCTTGGGTAATTTTGTAATCACCAGAAACATAATGGCAGAAAGTCTTAATGTTTAATATTCCCAATCCCTTCCCGATTTTTTGACTCATGTTTCCATAAAAATACTTAGAGAGACAATTGGCCCCAGCCGATGAGCCACCAACAACTTTATTTTCCAATAACTTATCAAAATTATCGTATTTCGACAATTTTTCTACAAGTTTTTCCGTTGAGCCACCTCCTTCGAAAAATACAACATCAGCCCATTTAAGTTGTTTAATAAACTTGTCTTCATCCGCTAATTTGAAAACAATAGTTTTACCCGCGCAGTATTTTTTAAATAAAGCGGAGTGTCTTTGAAATTTGTCCAACACTCTATTCTCGTCACAGGAAAAACAATTAATCAGAAAGTTGATAGGCTTGTTTCTACCTGAAGTCATCTCTTTATAAAATCCGATATTGTCAGAGTTTTTATCCCCAAAATCACCTCCATGCAATACAAATTTAATCATTGGGAAATTATAACAGAAACCAAGACTGGCTACTTTGAAGACAAATTATTTTATTTCAACTCTCTTTTTTGGTTGCCACCATGTGTCAAATTCCCTTGCTTTTTTAACTTCATCTAAGTCTAGTTCCTCATAAAGTATTTCCTTTCGATCAGTGCTAGCTTCTTTCAACACCCCTCTAATTGGGCTCACAATCAGTGATCTTCCATAGGAGTTGAACGATTTATTTAAATTACCTGACATTAAAACATATGCACGACTTGTAAAAGCACCGTAAACAAATAACGCCTTTACATATTCTTGAGTATTAATTTCTTTCCAGCCAATAGACCAAGTTGGTATACAAATTATTTCAGCCCCCAACGTGTTAAATTTGTCATACAAAAAGTGGGAATATTTATTAAAGCCATCTTTACAAATTAGCATCCCCAATTTGCCTATTTCGGTGTTTTTGATTTCCAAAGTCTCTCCCGAAACTATACCAATGTTTTCAACTTCAGGTTTGGCTGGATAAATTTTTCTATGCGACACAACTGATTTACCCTCAGGGGAAATAATATGACCCTGATTAAAAAATTTGCCCTTGTCTTTTGTATAAAAACTTGTCGAAAGAAATATTTTATTTTTTTTCGCAATTTCAACCAATCTTGGCAAATAATTTACGTCTTTTTCTTTTAATTCTCCAACGTCTCCAACAGCGGTTTCAGGTGCAACGACCAATTTTGCATTAGCCCATGTAGCTTGAGAAACCAACTCATCAAGTTTTTTAAAAGAAGCATCAGATTCTTCAGGAACCTCATATTGCAAAACCGCAACTTTTAGCTTCATATCCTTAATTCTACTCTGAAGCTACTTTGAAGACAAATTATTCAATTGTGTAATCCCATCCTGGTTGCCAAGCATGCTTTTTTCTCCAATCTTCCGCAAATGCCTGCTCCCAAGTTTTTCCTCCTAGTAAAACATCCAGTGCAAGTTGTGGTGCTTTATGGGCAACTATAGCTACATATTTACCTTCATAATTTTGCCTTAGAAAACCCAAGAAATCAGCAATTCTTGCCTTTACGTCTTCATAGCTTTCACCGTTAGGAAACTTGTTTGTTACATTTTTTTCCTGAAGAGGCTCTACAATTTCGGATGGCTTTCCGTTAAGATCTCCATAATTGCACTCGCGAAGTCTTGAGTCTTCTACAATTTTTACACTGTCTCCAAAAGTAAGTTTAGCCGAATCAACCGCTCTTTTTAGGTCAGAACAAAACACCACATCAAATTTTTTATCACGAATTTGTTGTATAAGTTCAAGAGACTGTTTCTTTCCCAGATCAGAAAGTCCGACATCTTTCCATCCTGAAGAGATTTCCTCTTCGTTATCGGTTGTAGTCCCATGGACAAAATAGGTAATTTCTACTGACATCGATTGTATTCTACTGTCTTTTCACTTTGAAGACAAATTATTTATAAAGTTTGCTGTGTGTGCCCAATAAATCAAAATAAACAATTTCTCCACTTTTTAATTCTCTAAAAACAGCTCTCCAATCTCCTGTTATGTTTATGCTTCTAAATCCTTTATATTTTCCTGTCAATGCATGGTTGTTAAGCGATGGATAAAATTTATCAACTAATAACTGCTCAAGTCTTGAATCAAAAGCTTTTCTTATTTTGAAGGGAGCTTTATCATAATTTTTCCCAAATTTCTTAGAAAATTTAACTTTCATTTAAATACCTTCTCTTGGGATTATTAAGCCAATCAATCGCATCTTTAACGTTATCAAAGGAAGGGGAAACTCTACCTGCTTTTCTGTCCTCTTCAGATTCCTTAAGAGCCTGAATCATATATTCACTTGGGATTTCTTCAGTCAAAGAAAAGTGAATAGTTTTAGTTTTAATCAACTGATTAAGATAGCCATTGATAAGTGAACTCAAGCTGAAACCCAAATCAGAAGCAATTTTCTGCGCCTGGCTTTTTACTTTCGCATTGGTTTTGATATTTATAACCGCTGTATTCATATATACTTATTATATACGTAGTATATACCGTGTCAATAGATATTAGGAAACCTTAAGCTACTTTGAAGACAAATTATTCTAAAGACTCCTCAAACTTTTTATGAGGCGAGTCCGGCATGGTCTGAACTATTTCTAACTTATTTCCTTCAGGATCAAAAAGCCAAACATATTTATTATGATCTCTTGTGTCTAGAATATCGGAATCAAAAACCACGCCTCTTTTTTCTGCATCAATTTTTAATTTCGCTAAATCGTCAACAGTAAAACAAACATGTCTTACTCCCAAACTTTTTTGGTCATCAAAAGCAGGTCTGTCTTCACCTCCTAAACAGATCTCAAGATATTGTCCCTCTGAAATATGAAGATAAACTATTCGCAAGCTACCGTCATCATTGTTTATCCTAAAAGCTTCCTGCAACCCAAGTCCTTTGCAATAGAAATCCAAAATATTTCCTATATCTTTAACCCTAATTGCTACATGTCCAAATTTCATATTATGTTTTTCAGTCTTTTATACTCATCCAGAACCTTTTCTGCCCGTAACAAATCGTCTTTATTATCTTTAAATATAATACTACGGATATCTAAAGACATCTTGTCTCCTAGTTTTTCCTTAGCTTTTTTAAAAAACGAAAGTCCTATTTCTTTCGATCCTTTTGCCAGATAAAACGCCGCACGATAAAGATCGACTATCCCATCTGAAATTAAGTCATGTTTATTCAGGACCATAATGCATTAAAATAGTCTTTAACAATTTTTATAAATTTCTCACGAATACCTTGATCTAAAATTTCCAAGTTATCATTTTTTAAATTAGGTCTTATGTTTAAAACCGCAGTCGTATCAACCAACTTATCTAATAAATTAATTCCCCCACCCCAAATATCATTTTGTCTGCTTCCTTTTTCTAAAAGAATTTTCTCACCGTCCGCATGCAAAATACATCCCACCATCACCCAACCTTTCTCAACATCAATCGTCAACTTTACATAATCACCATATTCATTTTGAAAACCCGATATTTCCTTTTTAGATAATTTCCTATCAACGAAATCCATTGACTGATTCTATCACGGTTTGTGTTTAACAGTTCTTGGTCAGCTTCCCAAGTATTTCTTGTAAAAATTCACCGTGTTTTGCATAGCCGTAACAAAATAAGGTCCTGTAATATTGTGTCCTCCCGACGGGTACTCGTTTAACTCATGAAATATATTCGTTGTGCCTAAAATTTTTTCTAGATTTCTGCTGTATTCAATACTTACCACATTGTCGTTTATTGCATGATTTAATTGAATTGCTCCCTTTAGGTCGTTTACATAATTTGTTGGCACTACTTGTTTCCAAAATTCGCTATTGGAATTAAAATCGCCATGTGCGTCTCTTAGAAGCTGTCTTTTTCTAGCCCTTTGGGTATTTTGCAGTGGTGGTCTATAAGAATTATCGCTGATTCTGTATTCCTGCAAATCGGTATACGAATATCCAGACCCTGCCCAAATCACAACAGCAGGAATTTCAGGTTTAACGGTGAAGGCACGAAAGACCACATTTCCGGACATTGAATGTCCCCACAAACCGATTGTCTTTGGATTTACAACATCAAAATTTTGAAGCGCCGAGTATGCGTTTAGCGTATCAACAACATAGTCTGCCGAGTAATAAGCTCCAGAAGCATCACCTTCCGAATCTCCATGCCCACGCAGATCAATTTTAAAAACAACAAAACCATTTCTTGCAAGATAATTCACATAATCACCGTATCTTTCGGTGGTTTTATAAATCGTCGGAGCTATATAGCCGTGAACAAAAACAACTGCCGGATAACCGTTTGCCGGTTTATTTCCTTTAGGAATTGTTAATAATCCATTAATTTTAAATCCGTCTGAACCATAACTCGTGAGATAGGATGTGTATGAGCTGTTTTCAGAATATTTTGAGAGCTCGTTTAATTTTGAATCATAACCCCTGCTTCGCATTGCTGGTATTGTCATCTCCGAAAAAAGAAATGGTGTGGTGGTCGGACTAACAACGAATCCAAGTTTTTTAATTTTAGGAATTTCTGAAGTAAGTTTGTTAGCTCCTATACCATAAATAGAGAGTGTTGTTATTAAAATTCCTATAAAAAATAAAATCACTAATCCGGTTTTTTTAAACTTTATAGCAATTTTTCCCATGTCAAAAAGTATAGCGGAATTAATAAAATTAATCCGTAATAATTTGTTTGGATGATTTGCAAATTATTTTGCAAACGATGTGTTTTTTCTACTCAAATTTTGAGGAGTGTTTATGACTTAGGGAAAGCAAAAGCAAATATAAAAACTGTTACCAGAAACACGAACAGCCAGCCGGTTGTAAATAACACCAAATCAATTGCGTCTTTTTTCTTATCGTCAAAAAACAACCTGTATGGTTTGTAAAAAACAATTAAAGCACAAACAAGCGCGGAGAAAGAAAACAAAAGAAGAAACGCAACCGGACCGAAATAATTAGGGTCTTTAGGAAATATTTTATTCATCGTCCAGATAAACGAACCGATGGATGAACAGTACAGCGTAATACCTAAAGCCTGAATAAATCCTCGTTTGACCAGAGGATCTGATATTTTTCTGCCCATAACCAATTATACTCTTAAAATCAAATTATTAGATATTATTGTCCGCACGGGTCGGTGGGCATCGGGGAGTTGGGGCTACCGTGCTTTACCCAGCCTCCATTTTCACAAATCCAAGTATCTTCGTTTCCACCCAGCAAAAACCTGATACCAATAAGCGCTAAAAGAAAGATTGCCATCGCTAATACTATCTTAAGCTTCATGGCTCTAATTTAACATAATTTCTGCTAAACTAAAATTAGCCTGCCTTATGGAAACAGTATTTAATCAAAGCCTTTGGGGGGATGAAGGGTTTTCTGCGATTCTTTCGATGAAACCTCTCCCTGATATTATAAAAATAATTATCCGGGACACAAGTCCTCCACTTTGGAACATCTGTGAATACCTGGTTTTTAAAATCTTCGGAACAAATGAAGTTTACATCCGAGGCCTCGCATTTTTATTCTTTCTGGGAACCGTATTTTTCACTTATAAAATAGCAGCTCATTTATTTAATAAAAAAACCGCAGTTTTAGCTTCGCTTTTGATATTTCTGAATCCTTTTTTCTTTATTTACGCTTTCGAGGGTCGGATGTATTCGATAATGAGTTTTGGCGTTGCCGGGTCAATGTATTTTTTCCTTAGGCGGCGATGGAAGCTTTATGTCTTTTTTACACTTTGGGCTCTCTATTCACACCATTTTGCAATGTTTATTCTTTTCGTTCAGGGAATTTGGTTTCTACATGAATTCTTTTTCGGAGAAAAATTAATTGCCAAGAAAATGTTTAAGTATTTTGTAATTGTAGGACTGGGGTATTTACCTTGGGTATATCCTCTATATTTGCAGATTTCCATGGTTAAGGGAGGGTTTTGGCTGGGAAAACCAAATTCGGGAGACTTAATACATTTAATTTTTGATTATCTTGCGGAAGGAATAAAATCAAACATCACCATACCGCTTATCGATATCCCGATTTACAAACTAGCGCTTATTTTTACATTTGTAACACTTCTTCTTCGCAACTGGATGAAAAACATCAAAAATACGCTTTTTTTCTTAAGCTGGTTTTTGATACCAATTATCGTTACATACCTAATATCCCAAAAATTCACATCGGTTTTTTATAACCGCTATTTACTCTACACAATCCCAGCCGCAATGCTTCTTCTGGCAACTTGCAAAAGAGGAGTTGCTTCATACATCACAATTTTTTTGGTTTTGATTACATTTTCCATAATTGATTACAACTATTTCATTCATCCGGCTAAACTTCCTTTCCGTGAGTATTCCGAATATGTAAAAAGTGTTTCCGAAAAAAGAGATTATTTAATCAACTGGAATTCAAACGGCTCGCATCATCTTTGGGAAACAAAATACTACAATATTCCCGCCCCTATTTATTCTTCCGGTGGGGGAGATTTGCCTTACTTTGTCGGAACCGCTTTAATGGATAAAAATGATGTCGTACGCGATATACCAGAAGACGCAAATACCGTTGGTGTAGTCACCAGCGGAAATACGGAAGAGGTCAAACTCCCCAATTTTATCCAAAATGAAGTTAAGGAATTTAATGGGCTTAAATATATACTATTAGGGAGGAATGAAAAATAAACTTTCCAAATATAATCTACCAATTTGGTTAACAATTATTTTATTGGTCGTATTAATTCTTAGGATTCCTTCTTTTTTTGAACCATACTCGTACGGTGACGAAATGATTTATCTGACTCTTGGTCAAGGTGTTCGTCAAGGAATTCCTCTTTATTCAGGACTTCACGACAATAAACCCCCGCTTTTATATATAACTGCGGCAATAGCCGGAAATTTATTTTGGTTTAAGGCAATTTTGGCCGTTTGGAGTCTTGCTACAATAACTGCGTTTTGGAAGCTTGTAGGTGCCCTTTTTCCAAAAAATCAACGTTTACATTTTTTTTCAGTAGCAGTCTTTGCAGTCCTCACAACAATTCCTCTTTTGGAAGGAAATATCGCCAACGCCGAAAACTTCATGATAGGACCGACAATTGTCGCCTTTTACCTGATACTTACAAAAAAAAGCCTGAAGTCCGTTTTTCTGTCGGGTGTACTTTTTTCCATTGCCACTCTTTTTAAAATTCCGGCTGCGTTTGAGGTTCCGGTTGTAATTTTTTATTGGTTAATAGGCATCAAGAGTTTTGATAAATCCGAGATCATAAAACTTGCCAAAAAGACAATCGTGCTGTCTTCCGGATTTCTTCTGCCTATCCTTCTGACGTTTATCTGGTACTTTTTTCAGGGTGCGTTAAAGCAGTATTTTATAGCAGCTTTTGCACAAAACTTCGGTTATGTATCAAGTTGGAGGCCAGGAGATGTGCAAAAACCTTTCTTGGAAAAAAATGCGCCGCTTTTAATCCGGGGGTTAATTGTGTTTTCAATTTCACTCTTTATTTTCCTAAAACGAAAGCTTTACTCAAAACAGTTTGCGCTTGCTTCTGTCTGGCTTTTATTCGCGCTATTTGCCGTCACTTTATCCGAGCGTCCTTACCCGCACTATTTATTACAAACCGTACCTTCAATTTCCATCCTTGTTTCAATGCTTATAGGTATATCGAATTATGAGCAGGTTTTGGTTCTTCTTCCACTTTCACTATCGTTTTTTGTACCTGTTTATTATCATTTTTGGCACTACTCCACAACTGTTTACTACGAGCGCTTTATAAATTTAAGTTTGGGAAAAATCAATAAACCCGATTATTTAAAAACATTCGGAGATCAAATTCCAATTAACTACCAGGTTTCTGAATTTCTAATTTCTTCGACAAAACCTACAGATAAAATCTTTGTCTGGGGAGACACTTCAACTATTTATGCCCAAACAAAAAGACTGCCTCCAATCAAATACGTCGCGGATTATCATATTAGAGATTTCTCCAGCGACAGTGAATTAATTGATAAACTAAACGCCAACAAACCCGAATTTATAGTAATACTACCTAACTCAAATCCACCGTCACAGCTAATCTCCTTTATCACGAAAAATTACGGATTAGCCGAGCAAATAAGTAACACAAATATATGGCGGCTTCTAAATCCTAAGTTAAGGATTCTTCTAAACTCAAAAAAAACTTAGGTTAAAGTATTCTGACGGTTAAATGATATAATTGAGCACAGGTTTTTTAATGAAAAACAAAAAGAAAACTGGCAGCAATGGTTTTAATTCGACTGTTGTTGCCTCAAAAATTGTATCGAAAAAATTTTTAGCGGCGAGCGTTTTATTTTCTATTTCTGCCATTTCAATCCCGATTATCTTTAGAAACAATCTTCCTCCTGTTATACCTTTGTTTTATGGTTTAGCTGAAGGTGAAAACCAACTGGTAAATCCTTTATTTCTTACTATACCGGCAGGATTAGGATTACTAATTATACTTATTAACACTCTCTTATCAACAATTATTTCTAACAACTTCATAAAAAGGTCTTTAATTCTGTCTTCGTTTGCTGTAAGTTTATTGGTTTTTATAACTACTGTAAAAATATTACTTTTGGTGGGAAGTTTTTAAATTCAAATTTTAATGAACGGGTTTTTTAAATTAGTGCTTCCGCTTCTTTTTTCTGCCCTAGCCGCATATATTATTACACCCGTTGTTATAAAGGTTGCTCACAAATATAAGTTGATCGACGACCCCAAAAAAAATAAACATCCAAAAGTAATCCACGACCGTCCTACTCCACGCGGCGGGGGATTGGCGATATATCTTGCATTTGCCTCAGCTTCTCTTATATTCTTACCTCTGGATAAACATTTGGTCGGAATACTGCTGGGCGCGGCGGTGTTGGTAATAACAGGTCTTTTGGATGATAGATACAACTTAAACCCTTATCTGCGATTAATAATTCAATTTTTTGCCGCTGCACTTCCTATAGCATCGGGAATCGGTATTGCTTTTATAAATAACCCATTAGGCGGAAGTATAGACCTTTCTCTCCCGCAAATTACATTTAATCTCTTAGGTGAAACAAGAAGTATCTGGCTTTTGTCGGATATGTTTGCTCTTTTTTGGATAGTTGGGCTTATGAATATACTTAATATGGGAGCCAAGGGCGTTGACGGACAACTGTCTGGCGTTGTAATAATATCTTCCTTGGTAATCGCAATTTTATCGTTTAAGTATTCAGCGGACATTACTGAATGGCCGGTACTCATTTTGTCATTAATTGTTGCAGGGTCTTTTTTGGGGTTTCTACCTTGGCATTTTTTCCCACAAAAAATCATGCCTGGCTTTTCGGGAAGTACGCTGGCCGGATTTTTGCTTGCAGTACTGTCGATACTTACAACTACTAAAGTGGGAACGCTTTTGGTTGTACTGGGAATACCAATTGTTGATACCGGCTACACAATTACACGCAGAATATTAAGTGGTAAATCACCGCTCTGGGGAGATACCGGGCATTTACATCACAAACTTCTGGCAGCCGGTTATTCCAAAAAGCAGGTGTCGTTTATTTATTGGGGTTTTTCGCTAACACTGGGAATAATCGCCCTTAATTTGAACACTTCGTTTAAGTTCTATACAATAATAGGGATAGTCCTGATAGTCGGAGCGATGCTTTTGTGGTTAACCCATAAACCAAAAAAATAATTTGTAATTATGATTAATATATCTTTAGCCCTTATACGAGCCGCAAGACCTGTTCATTGGGTAAAAAATTTATCTCTTTTTGCAGCTATTGTTTTTTCGGGGATGCTACTCGAAAAAGCACTTTTTAACGAAGTCATCATTGCTTTTTTGTCTTTTAATTTAACTACCTCAGCAACATACATTTTTAATGACATTTTCGACGCCAAACTAGACAGACTCCATCCTGTTAAGCGAAAAAGACCAATTGCATCGGGGGAGCTTCCGATTGTCATTGCTTTTGGGGCAGCCGCGGTATTGGCTTTATTTTCACTATATATTTCGTATAACCTAAATTTCATATTTTATATAATCACACTTTCGTATCTAATTACTCAAATTCTTTACAGTTTATATTTAAAAAATATTCCTGTTATCGACATTCTTATCATTGCTTCGGGATTTATCATGAGGGTTTATGCAGGAGCATTTCTAATAAATGCACATCTTTCAGTTTGGTTCTTACTTTGCGTAGTGTCAGTTGCGCTTTTCTTGGCATCAGGAAAGCGAAGGTCCGAGTTAAATATCTTAGATAACACTAATGTTACCAGAAAAAGTCTTACAAAATATAAAAAGGAGCTTCTGAACTCTTATGTAACAATGTTTGGAAACGCGGCTTGGATGAGCTGGGCACTGTTTACTTTCTTTGAGTCACCAAGAGCAAGCCTTCCTGTTTGGCTAATGCTTGCGGAAGTCTCGAGAACAACAACCATTAACAAGCTTCTTATGGTAACTATTCCGATTGTTATTTTTGGGATCATGAGGTACGAGCATCTTATTTTCCAGGGAAAGTCAGAGCGTCCGGAAAAGCTTCTACTTACGGATCCGTTTTTGACTGTCGCAATCGGAATGTGGGTAGTAATAGTTGTTTATATATTTTACGGCGGGGTAGCAATATTTTAATTTTCGGGGGTTGGTGAGGTTGTGGGAGTTAATTTCGCATTTGTTGTGGGGGAGGCGGTTACATCAGAAACAATTTTAGCGTATTGATTTGACACCCACCCATACAAACCTTCATCGTACTCAATTTTATACCAGCCTGTTTCAGTGTTTTTATCTATTAGTTTAAATGTATCACCTGGTTTAATTTGAGCCACTTCAGCAGCAACTGTCGAGGGTTCGTTTCTGACTCTCAAAAATCCAGTAGAGGTAGGGAGGATTTCAACATATGTTGATAGCTCCAATGTTGGTGTTGGCAAGGCAACAATAATTTTATCGTCCTTTTTAAGACCCAAATAAATAATTAATTTGAATCCCTGATGGGTTCTGAAACGCACTTCTTTGGTAACATAACCTTCCAAACTCACAATAGCGGTATGTTCAGCCGACGACAAACTTGTTGATTTATACGGAGTAAAGCCCCGTGTGCCTTCGTCAATTATGACTTGGGCACCTGTTGGCATAGAAACCAGCTCAATTGATGTATCCTTATCATTTATTTTTTCAAACGATAAAAGCTCCGTGCTTGAGGATTCTTCGTTTTGTGCAAATTCGTGCCTTAGAACGGTTTCTATCCCGGCGGCTAAATTCAGCTTTGTATCAAACGGGGTAAAAGTAGTTTGAGAGTCAACGGGAATTAACCGTACCGAGATCTCGCTAGGCGTTAAGTCCTTACTTCTAAAGGGGGTGTTACCGACCTTTTGGCCATTTATAAAGACTGTCGAGGATGGGGTTGATTCAATCGCAAGTCCGGAAACTTTCGGCCGAAGCAGTTTAACAAATAGAAAAATGGCACCAACAAGTGCAGCCAGACCCAATATTCCAATTGTTGCAATTATTAACTTTTTCATTTTAAAGCGTAGTTTATCACGAACGCCTAAAAATATAAATTAAGTTAATGCAAAGGACTTGACATTTTTACTCTCCCCTATTAATTTAATAATTAGCGCTATCATGCCATGAGTGCTAATAGTAATTAATCACTATAGGCAATCATCTCGGTATTTATTTCGGTGGGTTTTGTTTTGCGTGGCTTTGAGTTAAAATAACTTTACTTTCGGCCGGATGGCGAAGTGGAAACGCTGCGGTCTGCAAAACCGCGATGCAGGGGTTCGATTCCCCTTCCGGCCTCAGAAGTTAAACGACAAATCTTCAAAAATTTGCTTTTGCCAATTTCACAAGTTATAATATTGCGATAACTCGCAAATTATGCGAGTTTTTTGTTGGCTAACCCCAACTATCAGATCTTGAGATTAATTTTTCAAGGCGCCTGTAATCATCTTCCAAGGTGGCTGGCAGGATCGTAGCTCCGGCGTAAGCGGAGTTAAATGATACGTCTATCTATACATCTGCCAGTTAGATACCGTCTTGATCTTCATCTAGTCAAAAGGCGTGAAGGTTCTATGTCCGAACCCACTTTCCCTACATTTAAAATTATTAAAGGTTTTAAATCCGGAAACAAGCTTTCCCGTTACTTTCGCCACATTTTTGAAAAAGTTAATATAAAAAAGTTTTTTGGTGCCAATATTGCGCTTATGCTGATTTCTTCTTCTGTGTTCACAACAAACATAGCGGCTGTTGAAAGTATCCCCGACAATATAACTACTCAATCACCTGTCGTTTTTAAAACCGAGCAAAGAGAGATTAAATATCCTACAAATACAGTAAAAATTACTCAAAAGTTTTCCTTTTTCCATCCAGGAGTCGATCTGGACGGAATAACCGGCGATTCAATTACTCCCATAATGGACGGTGTGGTTACAAAAACAGAACGTTCCAGGGTCGGTTACGGCAACTCAATCACAATTAATCACGGCGGCGAAGTTCTGTCTTTATATGCCCATTTATCAAAAATTAATGTAATAATCGGACAGGAAGTCAATACAAATACGGTCATAGGCCTGATGGGAGCAACAGGTCGCGCATTCGGTGACCATTTACATCTGGAGGTGTACCAAAGTGGAAAAAGAATTAATCCTTTAAATGTACTCAACTAAACATTTCCTACAAACCTAGTATAATTGGACTAATGGTTCAAGCACCTAACAGAACCTCTGTTTACAAAGTTAACCCCAACCATAATAAATACACGATTGGTTTTGCTCCCGAATTGGTTCCACTAATATTAAGTGGTGAAAAATTTCTCACTTACCGATTTGGAAACAAATATGATTATATACAAGCTGGAGATAAAATTAACGTTCTAAACAGCAAAAACAATAAGATAATCGGAGAAGCGATTGTAACAAATAAATTTTGGAAACAATTTAAGGATCTCCCACAAGACCTTCCTGGCCACGAAACATATATCGACATAGAGCATCATCGAAAAGTCTTATCAGGCTATTATGCCTATATCGGTAGAGAAATCCAAGATGATGATCTTTTTCTTGTGTTTGAGTTTAAATTAATTAAGTAGTTTCCAAACTTCTCCATAAATACCAGCTTGCAACGGTTCTAAACTGTTTCCAATTTGTTGATTTTTTAAGTATCTCTGGTTTATCAAGTTTTTTTCCAAACATCTTTTCCATTGCTTTTCTGATTCCTAAGTCATCTAATGGAAAAATATCGGGTCGAGCCAGTGTAAACATTAAAAACATCTCAGCGGTCCATCGACCAACTCCTTTTACTTTAATAAGCTCGGTAACCACTTCTTCATCGGATAATGTCCCCAGGCGCTTTAAATTAACCTCTCCCCTACTAACTTTTTCACCCAAATCTTTAACATATTTAGCTTTTGACCAGGAAATGCCGCAGGCTCGTAATTCTTCTTCTTTTACTTTCTCAACATCTTTTGGTGCAATCGGGGAGAGTAGGCTAGAGGAATTCTTTTTCAAAAGGGTTCTAACTCTTTTGAATATTGCCTCTGAAGCTTTTCCCGAAAGCTGCTGTTCGGTAATTGAAGCCACCAGATCTTCAAAATAATACTTTTGCGGTCTTTTTTTAATTCTGCAACTCCCCCATTTTATTACCAAAGGTGCAATTTTTTTATCTCTCAACAAAAAATCTTCAGCTTCTTTCCACATGGAGTAAAGTATATTGAAGAAATTAAAAATTAGGAATTAGGAATTAATATTTATTAATAATCCATTCCGCCCATTCCCATTCCTCCACCCGGCATAGCTGGAGAGTCTTTCTTTTCGGGAATATCGGTAACCAAGCCTTCTGTGGTTAATACCATCATAGCAACACTTGCCGCATTCTGGAGAGCGCTTCTTGTTACTTTCAAAGGATCCAAAATTCCAAACTTTGTCATTGAACCGAATTCGCCGGTTAAAGCGTTATATCCATAGTCGCCGTTTTTTTCATCTTCTACTTTTCGAAGGACATAACCATCATCCTCGCCGGCATTTTTTGCAAGCCATCGAAGCGGTTGCTCAAGAGCTGACTTTACAATATCAATTCCTATCTCCTCATCGCTGTTTGCCGGTTTAAGATTCAGCAAACCCTTCTTGGCTTTCAAAAGAGCAACTCCACCGCCGGGAACAATCCCCTCTTCAATTGCCGCCTTTGTTGCACCAACCGCGTCTTTTACTCTTTCTTTCTTTTCATTTAATTCAATTTCAGTTGCTGCTCCGACGTTAATGACTGCCACTCCCCCCGCTAATTTTGCAAGTCTTTCCTCAAGTTTTTCCCGATCAAAATCGGATGTGGTTTCGGAAATTTGTCTTTTCAAAAGCGCTATTCTTTTGTTGATTAAAGACTTATCACCTTTTCCACCAATTATTCTTGCGTTGTCTTTGTCTGCCCACACCTTATCTGCTTGTCCCAGGTCTGAAATTTCAATATTTTCGAATGTACGACCTGTGTCTTCACTTACAACGGCTCCCCCCGTCAAAATCGCAATATCATCCAAAAGTTCTTTTCTTCTGTCTCCAAATCCAGGAGCTTTAATTGCTAAAACATTAAATGTACCTTTTAGTTTATTAACAACTAGGGTTGCCAACGCTTCCCCTTCTACTTCGTCGGCAATAATTACCAAATTTTTCGATACTTTGACAAATTTTTCCAGGAAAGGCAATAATTCTTGAATTGAAGTAATTTTTTTGTCTGTTAATAGAATATAAGCACCGTCTATTTCAGCTTCCATCCTTTCGGGGTTGGTTACAAAATATGCAGATGCATAACCTCTATCGAATTCCATTCCCTCCTTGTATTCGATATCAATTGTTAATCCCTTACCTTCTTCAACTGTAACTACACCGTCCCTGCCGACTTTATCAAGTGCTTCTGCAATTTTTGCCCCTATTGCGCTATCCCCTGCTGAAATGCTTGCAACCTGCTCAATTTCCTCTTTGTTTTTTATGGGTTTGGCGATTTTTTTAAGCTCAGTAATTACTTCGGCAACTGCTTTTTCAATCCCCTTTTTAACAACCATGGGATTTGCACCTGCGGTTATGTTTTTCATTCCTGCATGAGTAATGACTTGTGCCAATAGCGTAGCCGTAGTTGTTCCATCGCCCGCACTATCGTTGGTTTTGTTTGAGGCTTCTTTAACCAGTTGTGCTCCCATGTTTTCAAATGGATCCGGAAGATCAATTTCTTTCGCAACTGAAACCCCATCATGAATGATGTTGGGTGCTCCCCATTTTTTGTCCAGTGCGATGTTTCTTCCCTTTGGGCCAAGGGTTATTACAACTGCTTTTGCAACAGTATCAATTCCCTTTAGTAAGGACTGTCTTGCTTCGTCTCCGAATTTTAATTGTTTTGCCATAATTATTTTACAATTGCCAAGATATCAAAATTCAATTAAGTTTGCAACTTAATTGAATTCGACACCTCATCTCACAACAGCTAAGATGTCGTCAAACTTTGAAAACAAATATTCAACTCCGTCAATTTTGACTTCAGACCCTCCCCATTTTTTATAAATCACAACATCTCCCGCTTTTACCGGAGACTTAATTTTAATACCTTTGTCATTTATTTCGTCGTCACCAACAACAATTATTTCTCCTTTTTGAGGTTTTTCTCCAGCTGAGTCTGGAAGGTAAATTCCGGAAGCTGTTTGGGTTTGGGCATCGAGGGATTTGATCACAACATACCCTGGCATCGGAATTACATTTAGTTTTTTAGAAAGTTTAGCTGTCATACTTAAAAATTTTAGCAATGATTCGTTACGAGTGCTATTTTATAGATGAATGCGTAGGGTTGTCAAGAGGGCAAATTAAACATACTTACAACTGGTATTTCGCCAATAAAGACTTTAGATCGTCAGCGAAAGTCTTGCTGGTTTTACCTTTATCGATTTGTGCTTTGTAAAGACTCGTAACGTTATTATTAATTCCTCCTTCTCCATCATCAGCCCTATCAGCCATATACCAAGTTTTGGC
>Ga0075761_108_pt1 | contig 56111 bp, 61 predicted proteins | sample RifGroC1_FD_67828 | JGI IMG/M metagenome (GOLD analysis project Ga0075761, IMG submission 67828) | Microgenomates bacterium GW2011_GWC1_37_12b
CCGGATGTCGCAATTATTCAAGAGTATATCGGCCGTCATAAAACGTTTAAGCGGTATGCGTATAGGGGTACACCCGATATAAGAATTATAGTTTTTAATAAAGTTCCGGTTATGGCAATGCTTCGTCTTCCGACAAAAGAGTCGGGAGGACGGGCAAATTTGCATCAAGGGGCTATCGCTGTGGGGGTTGACATATCAACAGGAATTACTACTAAGGCCTACTGGCACGGAAATTTTGTTAAATATAAACCGTCCTATTCTGTCGAGCGGTTTGGGCCTTTTGGGATTTTTAGAAAAGCCAAAAAAGACGTTACAAAAAGAAAACTTAACGGTATAAAAATACCCAATTGGACAACTGTTTTAACAACAGCAGTTAGAGCACAAGATGCATCGGGATTGGGCTACTGCGGAGTGGACATTGTTCTGCATCCTGAAAAAGGTGCAATGGTCTTGGAATTAAATGCACAGCCGGGTCTGCAAATTCAAATGGCGAATTTAGCCGGACTTAAAAAAAGATTGGAAAGAGTCGAAGAGCTAGAAGTTCGGGATGCAGATCATGGAGTTAGAATTGCAAAAGCTTTGTTTGCTGAGCGATTTGCTGATAAAGTTAAAGCGGAAGAAGGAATTAAAATATTATCTCAGATCGAAAAAGTTGCCATATACAGCTTAGACGGTAAAAAGAAAATTAGTACTGATGCAAGAATTGACACAGGGGCGCAGCGATCATCAATTGACAGAAGTCTTGCAAAAGAACTGGGGCTTTTGGATGAGAAAAATATTCTTTGGAAGGACAGATATCAATACCGTTCAGCCAGCGGGCTTGAAACACGACCGGTCGTGGGAATTAAGTTTATACTAAAAGGCAAAATTGTAAAAAGTTCAGTTTCCGTTGCAAACAGAAGTAAAATGTCAAGTAAATTACTGATAGGTAGAAATGATATGAGCGGGTTTTTGGTAAATCCGAGTTAAATCATAAGTAGTAGATTTTAGGTAATAAGTTTATAAAAAAGAATATGGGCAGCAAAATATTAATAATCGTTGGAGGGAATATTTCAAAGTTGGATAAATTCAAAGACGCAACGTTAAGGCTTGGTTTAGATGTTACTTTGGCATCGCTTAATGATATTAATTATGAATACAAAAATACATCTGAATTCTCTTTGAAGATAGAAAATAAGGATATATCTGACTTTAAATTAATTTATATCAGAATGATTGGGAAAAGAATTGAGGACGCATCACTTTTAGTTGATTACGCTCATAAAAACAGGATAAAGGTAGTAGATCATTTGTACGAATCGGAACTTCTGCTTCCTTCAAGTATTTCAAAAGCAGTTGAGACAAGAAAACTCATTGAAGGAGGAGTTGTCATTCCTAAATCGTTTTACAGCAACTTAACTCGAGTAATTAAATATGGAGAAAGAAATTTAGATTATCCTTTTATTATTAAAAGTACATCAGGCAGGAAAGCGCGTGAAGTATGGCTAATCGAAAATGAAGCTGATTTAAAAGAAAAAAAAGTTATTTTAGAAGAGTTGGAAAAAAACGGAATGCGCTTTTTTGCGCAAGCCTACATAAAAGCAAGCCAGCGGGTAAGAGTATTAACCCTTGGAGGGGTTGCAATTGCTGCAATAACAAGGCCGACTAAATGGAGAAAAAAAATAGAAAGCAAACTCACTAAAGATAATCCCGAAGGTATAAGAGGTAAGTTAGATCCGATTCCATATGTATACAAAGATATTTCGGAAAAGGCATCTAAAGCCGTATCTTTGGATATTTGCGGTGTTGATATCTTGCATGAAGACGATACCGATAATGTTTATGTTATCGAAGCAAATGCAGCCCCGGCATGGAAACTTATAGAAAAAGACTGGAAATTTAGTGTAGAGGAAAAAATATTGGAGTGGCTAAATAAGTTATAGGTAATAAGTATTAGGTAGTAAGTTAAGAGTCAGAAAAAAAATGAAAAGCACTAATGACATTAAAAAGTTTTATCCCCCTAAGCGAAACACGGGGAGCGTAAGCTCGCGTGTGGAAGCGAAGATTGTTCCGCTTCGGAGGGATTTTGCTCCCGACGAAGCGCGGGGAAAAGATACCACGACCGTAAGGTTGCGGGAGCTTTATCAGGATAAGTTCAAAAAATACGGTGACGATCCGAAATCGCTTCTTTGGAAACGAAAAGGTGCGGCACACCAGCGTTTCCGTCAATTTTGGGCTGAGATTGATTTTAACAATAAAAAAGTCTTGGATATCGGTTGCGGATTCGGGGAGTTTGGAATTTTTTTGGTAAAGCGATATAAAAATGTTAACTATACGGGAATTGATATTGTTCCGGAGTTTATTAATGTCGGAAAAAAGAAATATCCAAATTTGAATCTTGCGGTTGCAGATTACCTGACCGATAAAATTAAAGCTAAGTTTGATGTAGTAATTGCTTCCGGTGTTTTGAATTCAAATGTTTCAAATAATATGAAGTTTCGTGAGAAAGCCATTGCCAAAATGTTTTCGTTAACTTCTGATGTTTTAGCATTTAATATGCTTGGCGGCCATCCTCAACCGAAATTTACAAATGATTCAAATGTTTGGTATGCCGACTCTTTAGAAATTCTGAATTACTGTTTATCTCTGACACGCCGTGTTATACTTCGCGCGAACTATAACCCGCACGATTTTACAATTTTTATGTATAAGGTTAAAAAAAGTGTATAATCCGCGTAGTAATATAAAAATATATGTCGGAAAGAGATAAAGATAATAGAGATGTTCCGCAAGAAGCTCAGGACTTTAATGAGTGGTTTTTGGGCTTAAGCGGCGAAAAAGTTCTTGGAAGGGAAATCAAAATGACTCCAGAACTTGCGAGAACTGCATTAGAATTTTACGGTGCAGAATTTAATCCAGAGATTGAGGGGTATCCGGCACTTAGTGAATATTCCAATCTTGAACGAAGACCGGGAATGGATGCTGTATGGGGAAGAAACAGGGTATCAGCATTTAATACATGGACTAATTGGTGGGCAGAACATTATGAGGCAGCTGGAGGAACACTACCCAAACTTGATAAAAGTGGAAAGAATACTTCAGGTATGAGACAAATATTTGGCGAGACAACTTCCTTTGCGGCAGGTTTAGTAACAGAGGATGAATTTGTCGAAAGAACAAGAATAAGAATTAATAACGGTATTGCATATGCTGAAGGTAGACTGGGCGATAGAGAAGAAATAGAGACTTCTCAATCTAAAAAAGCTAGACTCGAAGCTGCGGCGGCTAGGGGAGAAAAAACAGAACCACGGATGTTCAGACCTTCGTCTGTGCCACCAGGGTTTATCAAAGAATGGCTTAACTGGTTGCCAACTTCAGCTGAGGAGGAATAAATGGTGGCTTTAGATTTAATTGTTTTTACCGAAAATCCGGCGGCTTATGCACCGAAAAGGATTTTGGAGGAGTGCAAAAAGCACAGAATTTCCGCACTGGCGATTTCTTATAAATCAATTGATTTTTCGGTTGATGTTTCGGACATTGATGTTAAGGTAGATGGCGTAAATCTTCCGATGTCAAAAGTTATTCTATTTCGTGAACTTGCTCCGAAAGCATTTGCTTATTATCATCGTAATTTTTTGATAGAATTATATGAAGCTGCTGGTGCAAAAGTTATAAATGCCGATTCATATTTGATGTGGCCGTATTTGGATAAACTTACCCAGCACTTTGAAATGCAAAAAGCAGGTATCCCATTTGTAAAGACTTTAAACTTTGGTCACAGGAGCCGGTTACTTACTGAAATGTCTGGTAAATATCCTTTTATCGAAAAATATCATATAAGCAGTCGCGGACGCGAAGTCTTCAAGGCCGAAAACTCCGATGATGTTGAAAAAATAAATAAAGCCGGGTATAAAACCAGAACGCTGCTTGTGCAGGAATTACAAACTGCAGGAGAGGATTTAAGAATAATTGTAATCGGTGGAAAAATAATCGGTGCGATGAAGCGAATTGCAAGCAGTGGATCTCATTTAACAAATTTTTCCCAGGGAGGCAAAGTTGAAAAGTATGATATTGAAAATGATAAGAAAGCCTGCGAAATTGCATTGAAATGTGCAAAACATTTTAAACTGGATTATGTCGGAGTGGATTTGATTCGGGGGAATGATGGAAACTGGAAAGTGCTGGAAGTAAATCGTGGAGCGCAATTTAAAGGTTTTGAACTATCAACTAAATTCAATGTTCCTGCTGAAATTATTAAGGTATTTTTAGGGTAGGTTTTATACTAAATGTTTACAGATGATATACTGTAATGGTAGTTTGTACTTATGGAGCCAAATTTACCAAATCCCAATTCGGACTCATTTGAGAATCACCCTCAAAATATTAACTACGTTTATAACCAAATCGAGCATGGATTAGAGACAAAACTTCCTCCCCAAAAAATAAAAACCGAAAAGTATTTATTGGTTGCGGTTTTCTTCTTTTTTGCAGTAGGTTTGATTGTATCTTTGATACTGTTGGTCAGCGGAATTAATCGGGAACAAAAAGCAAATTCGGTTTCAGCAGTTGAGCTTACCATAACTCCTTCGATCGGATACTAAAAAACCCGCCGGAAAAGCGGGTTTTTCTTGGAAAAGTTACAAGTTGAAATTACTTCATCTCTACTTGTGCGCCTGCGGCTTTTAATTTATCTGCCGCTGCTTTAACTTCTTCCGGTTTCGCGCCTTTTAAGATTTCAGCAGGAGTAGCTTCAGTCATATCTTTGGCTTCCTTAAGACCCCAATTTTGGTTGATCTCACGAAGTGCTTTTATGACCGCGATTTTATTGTCTCCGGCACTAGTCATGTTCAGGTTTTGTGCTCCGCCTCCATCTTCTGCTGCGGCACCTGCCACGACTGGACCTGCTACCGGAGCTGCTGCAGCGGCCATAGGGACGGCTGCTGTGACTCCAAGCTTATCCTGAAGGGCGGTAACTAGTTCAGAAAGCTCCAAAACAGTAAGTTTTGCAATTTCGTCAACTAATTTTTCTACACCCTTTGAAAGGTTTTTTCCCTTGTCCTCCATAGCTTTAGCGTCGGAGGATTCTTTTTTATCTTCTTTCTTTACATCATCTGTCATAATTATTCACCACCCTTCGCCCTCCGTAGCTTTATGCGAAGGAGGGTTTAAATCCCTTCAGGCTACGGGGTGGCAAGCCTCCTTACTTCTCGCTTGCTTCTTTTAATATATAAACCAACTTAGCCATATTTGCATTTAAAACTCCAACAATACCGTAAAGCGGGGAACTGACTGACCCGACAACTTGTGCATACAAAACTTCTTTGCTTGGGAGTTTAGCAAGTTTTTCAAGATCGTTTTTGCCTCGGAATGTTCCTTCAACGATTCCGACTTTTAGATTTGGTATTTCAAATTCTGTTGCGAATTTACTAATTACTTGAAGGGGGGCAATCGGATCTTCTTTTGTGATAACCAAAGCAACCGGTCCTGAAAGCACTTCGTCGGTAAGTGCACTTTCATCAACTTTTGCATTGGTTCCTGCGATTTTGAAAAGTGTATTTTTGACTACTTCCATTCCCGCACCTACAACTTTCAGGCGTTTTTTCAGATCCTGCTGCTTTTTAACCGATAGTCCTGTGTAATCGATTAAGACCACAGAAGTTGCCCCTTTAAGATTTTCGGTTAAATCACTTACAATTTTTGTTTTTTCGACTTTTTTCATAATCTAATTTTCCTGCCTGCGCAGGCAGGTCTGGTTTTTTCATAAAAAAACTTCCCGAAAGAAGTTTTACAAAGTAACCAAGTAACTAACAACTAATTAACAAGGTTTCCTCGGTGTGGCTTGTGTTCAAAAAGAACTGCACACTTTCTTCGGACAAACTGCATTTTATAAGAATTTCGGATGGAAGTCAAACACAATCTAAAAAATATGAATTGTTATTTTTTGCGCCTACCAAACAGTCTTCCCCAAAAGCTTTGCCTTTCTGCTACGGAGGTTTGCGTGGTTGGTAATGAAGTTGAGGCTGGCTCCGTCGGCGCAATAGTGACTGCGGCGGATGGGGTTTCAGTGGCGGGAGCAGTTACCGATATTGGTTCAAGTTGGGGAGTTTCTGTGGGGAGAGTTGTTTCTAGTGACTCGGGTACACCAAAAGCTGTAGCTTTAATTCCACTTTGTTCATCTGCTAAAGCTTGCGCGTTGGTTTCAGCCATCCTTGCTCCGGGTTGTGGAGATATTCCGGTTTCACCACCATTTGTTGAAGCTAAGCCAGTTGTTGGTGTTGAACCTTGCGATCTTTATTGCCAAAACAAGACTTTATTTTATAGAATTAGGCTTATTGGTTGCATCTGAATTTTTAATCAATTATATTAAATATGGGGGTGATTATTGATGTATAAAGTTTTACTTAAAAAAAGCAAAAACGAGCTTGCAAGATTAATTGTGTTATTGGTGGCACTAGTTGTTGTATTGGGACTTCTGACTGCAACAAAAGTATTTAAGATTGAAAAGGAAGTAACTGACGTTTCCGGATTCACAATCCGGCCGGGAACGGATCCGTACGAAGTTGTTGAGCCAACTACAACTGTGGTGAATCCAGGTGATGCGGTAAGTCCTGTAGACGAATTTCCGGCTCAATATTCCCATAGCCCGAAATGTTTTAAAATCAGAACATTTAAAATCTGCGGACCTTACTTTTGAAGGACCGGTTTTTGTCTCTGACTAGGTATTTCAGACTTGACTTATATCTTATAGTATAATATAATTTCCCCTAAGATTAAACGTTTTTTAAAAACCTCCATGAATGTATTCGGGAGGTTTTTTAATATTTTAAAATGAGTATTGATAATCTCAGAATTACCAAACATGGAATGCCTGACAGATTTGAACAAATGGGTTATCCTTCAGTGTTTCTGGACAGACCGGTAGAGTGGAATGTGGTCGACCAAGCAGTTAAAGACAGAATGGATGATCCCGAATTTAATGGTGGCGTAATCAATTTCTATGGTGATCCGGAAGTTGGTAAATCAGCTTTAGTAAAAGGGGTTATTATCCCTAATCTCACAAAACGTTATCCTAATATACCCATAGTACATGTTGACTTTGGTGATAGCTGGGAAAAATATGGTGCGCTTGATGGGAAGACCCAATTTATAATTGATATTGCCGAAAAATTGGCTCAGGTAACAGGTGAACCGGTTGTAGATTTACTTGCAGAAAAAGGTAAAAGAATGGAAGCACTTACGGATTGGATGAGGGCAACTTTGACACTGCAAAGTTTTGATTGGAATAGTGGTGTCGATGACGTATATATATTAGCAACCCTAGGTAGTCGTGAAGCAGAATTAGTTTCTGGGTTTAAAGAATACACTCGTAGATTAGCCGAAAAAAGAAGAAAAACTGTGGTTTTTGTTTTAGATTCTACTGACCAGATATTAAATACACGTGGGGTAGCTGATAGAGATTTTTTAAGACTATTACAAGAAGAATTGATAGTGCACACAACTGATACAGGTTTATATGTTTGGGTAGTTTCAGGAAGAAAACCGTTTGAGCCATCTGACAGGAGAATGGAAAGAAGATTCCAGTCGTGCGAGTTGGAGATGCCAGCACTTTAACATTTATTACGAAAAAAATCACTCGGTCCCAACGAGATGACAAATTTTATTTGTCGATTCATTAGGCCCGAGTCGAGGAAACCTAAAAATCCTTACTTTTCAGGAAAGGAGGAAAACCATGAATAAAAGGCGCATTACCGTCCGTTGCCGAGTACGAAGTCGGAAAGTGTGTAAATGCAGTTGCAGATATTGTGTTGAATTAAGAACACACTGTGGCGGCCGACTTTGCAGCGAAGAAGGTTAGTCCGATAAATTTCCTCGACTTGGGTAGGGTCAGTTATCTGCTTAAGTTTAATGCAGACCAATAGCGGAAGCTGACAAAAAAACGAGCAAAGAGTCCCTTAAAAGGGAGATCCGGATACCTATCCGAATCGGAAAAAAATACTCTCTCTTTGCTCGTTCATTAATTTTTCAAAATAAATAAATGCAGACCAGATAGTATGACCCCGACACTTCTTATGAAGAATTTACAGGGAGAGTTTTACTGACGGGCTCATAGTGGATTTGAGAAATGCTTTTTCGATTAACTTAGACCCGCCAATTGCCAAAACTATTACTTCCAAGTTTTTTATAATCTCTTCATCTTTTTGACTTAACTTTCCGGCAACAGTATGGACAACAGGTTTATCTTTTTCGGTCTTTATTGTCATTGAACTGGCTGAGAATTTTTCTGCATCTTTAGCGGACTTAATTAACGTTCCGTTTTTTGGGTTTGGCATAAGACCGCGGGGTCCGAGTAATTTTGCAAACATAACAAGCTTTGGCATCATATCGGCAGTTGCCAAAAGTACATCAAACTCAACTTTCCCTGCTTTTAATTTTTCCAATGTGGCATCCGTTGCAACCTCAATTTTTTTGGCTTTTCCGAAAGAATGGGGAAGTGTGACATTTACGTTTAATTTCTCTTTTTTAATTACCATATGGAGCTCAACTGTCGCATCAAATTTTGTTAAATTAGTTTCGCGAATAAGTTTTATTGCCTCAGATACAGAATATTTTTTATCTCTATCGATTTTACTTTTTACTTCTTTGTATCTTTTGCTGTGGGTCTTTATTTTCTTTTTTGCCTTTGCAGTTTCCTCCGGAGTCGCCTCGACAACAGGAATTTCAGCTTCAACAACTTTAACCCTTTGGCCGCCTTTTAAGCCTGCAATATGAACTTTCTCAGGTTCTTTCTCGGCTTGGGTCTTAGCCTGAGCTTCCGCTCTCTTTTTTTGTTTTTCAGCATATTTATCAGCACCGGAAACAACTTCGGTTTGTGTGTCGCTTACAAATGCTGTTTTTGTTTTTCCCATATTAACTTTCTACTTTGACACCCATTGAACGTGCTGTTCCCGCAACAATTTTTTCTGCGGCTTCAATTGTATCGCAATTTAAATCATCCATCTTATCCTTTGCAATTTCGGTGACTTGCGTCTTTGTTAGCGTTCCGACTATTTCGCGAGGAGTAGTACCCGAACCTTTTTCAAGACCAAGTGTTTTTTTAATCATATCGGCAACGGGAGCTTTCTTAAGTTCAAATACGATACTTCGGTCTTCAAAGATTGTAATAACAGCCGGAACAACTTGCCCGCGCATGTCTTTTGTGCGATCATTGTAATCTTTGACAAAATCCATGATTGCAACACCATGGGATCCCAATGCAGTTCCGACAGGAGGAGCGGGAGTTGCTTCCCCGGCTTTTAAATTTATTTTAACAATTGTTTTGATTTTTTTTGCCATGGTTCGGTTCTTTTCACTCTCTCACCACAAGTTTTGATTTGCAGTAAAATGTTTCTAATTCAAGACGCGGAAAGGAATCGAAGAAATTTCGACAGACCCTTCCGACCGTCTCCCTCAAGTTGATGAGGTAGAGGTATTATAACAAAAATAATCACAGAATGAACAACTAATTTTATATTTTGTTCTTTTGATATTCATCATTGATAAACAAGGCTAGTTTAGTGTAAAATCCTCGTGTTTTATATATGTTATTTATGGAAATCGATAGAGCAGTTATACCATATAAGGTGCATCAGATAGTGAGTAGTTTTGGGGTGGGACAAAAATTTGTTCCAAGAGACATTGCGCGCAGTATGATATTACCAGGCCAGGAGCCATCTGATCATGAATTTGAATTGATTGTTCATCAGGTCAAAGATTGTTGTACAGCAATGGGGTGTGTAGAGGGAAGACGAGGGGTCGGAATGAGGAAAATTTCAGGACCGGGAGAATGCTGTAGAAATTGCCGATTTACAGAAACAATAAGAAGAGATTCGAGCGCGACCAGAGTACCAATATGTATGGTGGGGTGTGATCATTTGGATTCTCATAATCACTAAATATGGAAATAAAAAATAAAGAGTGTCCTTTTTGTTCTAGTGTTGCTTTTTGTATGAAAAACGATATTGAAGGACAGGCAACAAGAGGAGGACTGAATGAAGGGTCATGGGCTAGGTATATCACTAGACTTAGAACCGATGTGCTTCCAAAGTGCCTTGACCCCGAAGGATTACAGGCAGCAATTGCTCGTGGCGAGGAATTGTGGAAACAACAAGGACATTGAGTTTAAACTTTTGCTATCTGCAAAAGGTCTAACTCAACAGGAGTTTCGCGACCGAAAATTGAAACTAAAACTTTGACTTTTCCTTTTTCCTCATCAATTTCATGAATAGTTCCGAGAAAATCGTTGAAAGGTCCGTCTGTAATTTTGACGGCTTCACCTGTGGTGAAGCGGGTTTTAAACCTTTTTGCAGGAGCGGCAACGAACCTTTGAATATTTCCGACTTCGGTTTCGGAAAGTGGTGTCGGGGTTTTTCCAGATCCGACAAACCCTGTAATTCCGGGAGTTGTACGGACAGCGAGCCATGTTTCGTCATCCATTATCATTTTGACTAACATATAGCCGGGGAAAATCTTTTCTTTTATTGTTGATTTTCTCCCGCCCCGGATGATGACTCTATCCTGAGTAGGAACGAGAAGCTCAAAAACATTTCCGGTTAATCCCATTGTTTCAATTCTTTGACGAAGAGTTTCGGCAACACGGACTTCGTGGCCGGAAGTGGTGTGCACAACAAACCAATTTGCCCGCTCGTCGGGATTGCTATTTATAATAATATGTCCCGGAATTTTTTTCTTCCCGGTTCCACGTTCATCTACTGAAATATTTGTAGGCTCGTCCATAATAATTATCTTTTGGAAATTACGAACTCTAAAAGTTTAGTGAAGGCGTAATCAAGTGCGCCAGTATAAGCCGCTATTATAGCTGAAATTATAAAAACAATCAAAGTCAGCTTTATAACTTCTTCGCGTTTTGGCCAAACAACTTTTGTAAGCTCCTCACGAACTCCTTTAAAAAAAACAATTACGTTTAACATTACAGATGGAATTTTAGCAGTAAACAAGCCCAATAACAAGAAAGAAGAGTTGTAGTGGGTTGGTATAATGGGATATGCGTAAGGAGTTCACTCATGTATCATTACAAACACCCCAAGGAATTATTGTCGAGCTGATTGGACCTAAAGAGATACAGTTAACATATCCTTCGGGAAAAAAAGAGACACTTACGGTTCCGAAAAAAGCACCTGAAGGCATTTCAGCTCTGGAATTAATGGCATTAACCACAAGTAGGCTTGTAATTCCGTTGGCTTCTGATGAGATGCAAGGAGTAGATCAGGCAGGTTATCAAACAAGAAGAGAAGATGGGGTATAAGTGTTGAGGGACAACAGAGATACCAAGTGGCTCAGGCGAGGTTAAATCTAGCCTTGACAGAATATTTTCCTGGGGCTCGTGCAGCGATAGAAAGACGAAGAAAAAAGCCTGCTCCAAGATGGTAACGACTTACAAAAGAAAAAATTTTCCAAATTTTTCATATGAAAAAAAGGTTTGGAAAAAGGGATTCAGGATTGTCGCCGGATGCGACGAAGTCGGGCGAGGATGCTTGGCAGGACCTGTGGTTTGCGGTTGTGTTGCCTTTGATAAAAGAACTTTAAAAAAAGTATTTCATAACTATATACCAAAGATTGACGACTCCAAAAAGCTTTCACCGAAACAAAGAGACGTTGCTAACAAATGGATTAGAAAAAATTGCTTGACGTGGGGAGTCGGAATCGGAACTGTTGCGGAAATTAATAAGGGGGGAATTGTGTCGGCAACTTCTTCGGGTTTTCGACGGGCGGTTGCAAATGCCTCCTTACGACTCAAGGCTAGAGTTAATTTTATACTCGTAGATGCGTTTTATATACCATATGTAAGGGGTTTGAATAGACCCCTGTTTAATGCTAAAAAAGCAAATGCTAAAAAGGGCAAAGCAAAAATTTCAGGAAAACAGTTGGCAATCATTAACGGCGATGAAAAATCGTTTTCAATAGCAGCAGCATCAATTATTGCAAAAGTTTACCGTGACAAAATGATGATACTATTAGCTGCGGAGAAAAAATATAAAAGTTATGGTTGGGATAAAAATAAAGGTTATGGGACAAAGATTCACATTGATGCACTAAAAAAACTTGGACCAACAAAACTTCACAGGAAAAAGTTCATTACTAAATATTTGTCTTGACGCCTCTTGACACGAAATTACTACGGCCTACTATTAGTATAGTGAGAGAACTTGTAAAAGATAAAAAGACTGTATTAAAAATTGCAACAAGCCTTTTTCTTTTTGTGGGGCTTTTAACCTCAGTGGTTTTGGTTCAGCAAAACCAGGATATTAGGGAACATGCACAAACAGGTTCAGTAGTGACGGTAGGATGTCAAGATAATGGTATAACTATTACTAGCGGTGAAAAAAAGTTTTATTCACCCGGGGAGCGGATTAATTTAACTATTCGAGGCAAGGAGTTTAACTCAAGTGCTCCAAAGTTAACAAACATTGTTCTATGGTATGCCCCGGCAAACGGGAATTTACGAACAACTGCAACAAGCGCTGAGAACTGGAAGAATACTAATATCACCGGCAGTTATAACGCTTCGACCAAGTCATGGACGGGAACATGGGTTCTTCCTACTGAGGATGGCGAGTATATTTTAGCACCTAATTTTATACAGAGCGATAACTACGCCTGCTCCTCAAACCCGGGATATTTGTGTCCTGATTGTCACACAGGTTATCAATTCGATCGTTCAAGTGCACAAAGGATTCCAAGAGAAACATATTCTTGTAAGGGTTGCCATAAAACATTTGTAGTAAGTAGGACCGCATCTAATCCAGGCGGGTATGATATGAAGTCATATTATAATTTCTCACCAGGATACAATTGGGTTTATAAAGGATACAATTTTACCGAGAGTACCCCTCAAGAATTCTATTCATACTTCTCAATTGAGGAGAAATCGTCAATATGTGGACATACTGTCTTGCCACTTAGATTTACAAAAAGCAATCTTTACGGTCACTGGGGACCTAAAGGTCATAATAGGTTGGCTGGGGTTTATAACCAAAGGCATCTTCTTACATATTTTCAGTCGGGCGAAAGATGGTCAGACAGAACTTTGGGATTATTATTTCATAAGTCGTACAATTTTCCGTCTACATCAACAAATCCAATCTCTGAGCTAGGTGTTTATAACCCTATTGACGGTTTAAGCTTGAGACATTTTAGCGAAGACACAAATCGTAATTTCCAAAATAATTATTTTTCACCATACTTATGGGGAGAAAACGGGGCAACAGAAGGTTATGAATATTCGCAAACAAATATTGCCTATGTCAACAGTCTGACAAAACTAGCAACACTACGTGAAAAATATCCTAAACTTACCGACCAACAGCTTTTTTGTAAGCTTGATTATGAGATGTCGGGTAATGGAGCCTGGAGGATGGCTTATTTGTCAGACAACCTTTCAAATACGGATAACTATGGTGGAAAGGTATTTAATTATGGTTTGTATACTGGATCGTTAATGAGATTGCGTGTTTATGAATCTTGGGGTGGAGGATCTACAAGAGAAGATTTATTTATGGTGCCTAACCTTGGAATTGTTAGGATGGATAAAAAGGGTGGAGCAAGTCAAGATACGGGAAGAATTACAAATCCGGATTACATAATGAGTCTTGTCAGTTACTATATTGGCGGAGACTTGAAAATTAATTTTACTGACCTGAATAGCAATCCTTTACCTTCCAATCGTGTTGCAAGGGGGGGAAGTTATAAAATTAAGGTAAAAAGTAAAGATAGGCAGGGAAATTTTACCGTTCCGTATTCGGGATGGTTGGAAGTCAGAAGATGTATAACTTCGAGTCCGAGTATTGAGTGTGCGCCGTATGATCCGGCAAACCCGACAGCCAACGGATGGGCGGCATTTAAATGGGGGAGGTGGGTGTGGTTAGGGGAGGCAACTGAGACATTAAGTTCGTCTATTGCTGTTGGAACAAGACATGCTTATTACAGACCGTTTATTAATACTGCACCGGGTGATTATACTGGCGAAGTTTCTATTTCAAAAACGGAACTCCCATGGGGTAATGAAACCCATCTAACAATATATTAAAAGTGCCTTAATTGATATATATTTTGTTCTTTCCAAAGTCCTTAAACTTTGGTCTGATATGCTTAAACGTCAAACCTACCAGACCTTATCAAAATGAAAATTAAAAATCGAAAATAAAGTGAGCACTTATCTATTTCTTTTCTTCTCGAGTTTAATTGATGCGGCGCGGACTTTTTTTTGATCTTTCCTTTTTTCGGCGTCAGTTTTATGTCTTTGGCGGTCTCGGGCTTCCTGAAGGATTCCCGAATCCATTACCATTTTTTTAAACCTCGCAATAAGTTTGTCTTCTGATTCTCCTTTTTGTTTGGTAACAACTACCATATAAAATCGCCTCCTCTCCGAGCCTGCGGCTTTCGAGACCGGTGGCCTTCCATAATTTGATTTTGTAAGTTTGTGTCATACGAAACACTTCCTTTAACTAGTATTCTAACAGATAATGCAACAACTTCCAAAGACTGGTGTTAGTAAAATTTTACCAAGAGCTGGGGAATATTGGTGGTTCCTTCGGAATTATCAGCTGACTCAAAATATACGTAATCACCAGAATCTGTCGTTCCTTTTTCCTCTTTTTCAAAATGGATCCTAAATTGTGCAGTTTTATGACCGCTACCCAAATCTTCAACCAATTGATTTAAAACCTCAACCTCTTTCCAGCCGGTAATTCTGTTTTTTGAAAGGTCGGTAAAGCCGGATGAAAGTGCGTTTGCATTGTAATCCGTCTCATCAAGAGTTTCGCCGTAAATTAAATGATCAATTTTTAAGTTTCCAGTTTCTACGGAATAAGGATTCCCGATAGCTTTTACCTGATAAACACGCAGTGTTGCGGAAACTATTTTTGTGTATTTTGGAAGCTTACTCAGGTCAAAGCTTAAAAATCCACGACTTAACAAAAATTTATTTCTTCCAGAGCGGATTTCCGATTGGTTGTTTACATAATTGTTTGACGAAACAAAACCGTCCAAATTTTTATCGGAAGTAATTATTGCCGTTTTTGGAATTGGGGAGGGTGTTGGTGAAGTTTTGTTTTTGGTTCCCGATGGTGTTATGGTTTGGGGAGGTATTTGGGTAGGTGTAGGCGAGGAAGACGATGGATTATTTTGAAAACTAATTAGTGGTGTCTTTTGTAATTTTCCCTGTTCGACCCCGAAGAAATAGCTGATTAAAGCAATTACGGCGATTCCGGAAAGTGTCAGAACAATCATAGTAACGGGAATCATCGCGTCTCCAACCTTTGATTTTTTTGATTTAACTTCTTCCACTTTGTAATTGACCTGCATGCTAGAAATATTATACAAGAATGTAATTGTTGATTTTTATGGAAAAATTACGTGGTAGTTGTATGAGGGATCGGGACATGTGGAAACGGTTTGGGGCGGAGTATCAAGCTTTGCACAAATATCATAGCCATCGCGTGCGACATTGGGTTTGTAATAATAGTCGGTTCCTGTTGGGTCAACCGGTTTTGACGTAACATAATTTTTAGCAGTAGGACATGATGCGGGTGGTGTTACTAAATCATCAAGCGTGTCCGGATATTTAGTGCAGTCAGCTTTATAAAGCTCTAATATTATTTTAAGTTTTGCGATATCGGATCGTCGGGTATCGTCGTTGGCAACAGCCAGTGTAGGATTCATTAGTTGGGTGTAAATGTTTCGCATAATGCCCGAAAAATGATTTGTAAATTCTTCAAAACTCATCGCGTCCTTTGGGGATTCGATAACGACAGGCTCTCCAAACTTATCAAATTTAAGTACCATTGCAAATTTTACTTTTGAATTTTGGGTTAATGAATCGGAGGTTCCCAAAAATGCGCTTCCATACGACGGATCTACCTTATCGACTTCCATTTCGCTGGTTACCGAAAACTTGTGAGTTAGATAAGTTTTTGTGTTTATATACATACTCCAATTCATTTGCTTTATTACATCCGACAGTTTTGTCGGGTTTTCGGTCTGGAGTGTTGTACCCCGACTTTCGTTGACTGTTTTTTCAAGATAGTCAAGAGTTTCTTTGTCAAAATCGATGCTTAGTTTGTAAAAATCCCCGCCGTCTTCATTAACCCTTTCGATTTTTAGTTTTTTAACGATTGTCTCGGTTAAATATTTATCCTCAAATTCTTTAAGAACCTCTTCGCTCATATTTTGAACTTCGGTATCCTTTTTAATTTCTTTTGATGCTTCTGTTTCAAGTGGAGTTGTGTCATAAGAAACCCATTTATTCAGGACAGGTTCAAATTGTTCAGCTTGTAAACCCAGAATTGCCAGTAAAAACGAGGGTACTTTGTTAATTTTAAAATATAAATACTTATCAGATTTTTGTATTTCAAAGTTAAAGTCTTTTGTAATGCTTGCATTCATTGTAAAAATAATATTTTCCGGATTTTCATAATCAATTGCCCCCTTTGTTTCCATATCAAGCTTGGAAAGTCCGGTAATATTTGCAAAACCGGGCGAGTCAACCGACATTGAAATGTTGTAGTCGTGTTTTGTTACTTTTTCGTGAGCAATTAAAGTTTTTGCAATTAAATACTTTGGAGTTTTAGGCATAAAAGGAATTGACATTAACGCATTCGTTACAATCATTTTTACTTTCGGGTAATTTGGGATGTCGAGTTTTTCGTAGGCAATTGCATATGAAACGAGTCCAATGCAAACGAAAATTAAAACCAAAATAAAGCTGAAAAGAAAAAGAAATATTTTGAATTTTTTTGGTTTCGGAGAGAAGGAGTCGCTTGTAGAAGGTTCGCTCGTTGTTGGGGGTGAAAATGTACTGAGCGGTTGGGCTGGTGTTATATGGAGTGTTTTAGGCTGTGACCCGAACGGAAGAAGGACGTTGTTGTCGGGGGTAGGTGAAATTTCAGGGTTTAGATTTTGAGTTGGTGTTGAATCCGGATTTTGAGATTGATGTGCCGGATTAACAGGTTCGTTTAGTGGATTACCGGGAAAACCGTCAGGATTTTGGGCAGAATCATTCATCACATTAATAATATGTAAATAATTTTATTATTGCAATGGAGAACCTGTAATTACAAATGATAATATTAATTATCAAGTATTATGTTAAACAGATTAAGGTCTTATATCCCGTCCAACGATCTTTGGTCAAAGACAATTTCGTTTTCTATAATCTTGCTTTTTATTTTTACTGCCGACGCGATTTTATCCTATTGGGTTCCGGTATATCTCGAAAATGTTTATAAAAACACTCTCAAAGTAGGATATATAATAAGCGTCTCCTCTGTAATCGGACTTCTTTCCGATTTAATATTTCCTCAAATTTTAAAAGGAATTACAGTAAAAAAACTTGTACTTTTTTCAGCAGTTACAAGTCTGTTTTTTTCATCTTCACTTTTTGCAACCACCTGGACACCTGTAATATTAGTATTTTTATTTGCGATGGGGGTTTGGGGGGTTTATTTTGAGCTTATCAAATTTGCCGAACAACAATTTGTATCCGATACCGTTCCGCTTCGATTTCACTCTAGCGGGTGGGGAGTAATTGTTGTTTTCAGAAGCATATCTTATTTTATAGGACCGATTATAGCGGGATCTTTAATGGAAAACATCCGCTACCCTGTTATAATCGCGCTTTTTTTGGAAATATTAGCAATAATTTTAATTCACTATTTCAGAAGTGCTCATGAAAGGCCGTTAAAATTTGAAATTAAAAAAGTAAATTTGATGTCTGAATTTGAGCATTGGGGTGTTTTGGTAAAACATGTTTGGCCGATTGTTCTTCTTAGTACCTTAATGGGATTTATTGACGCAGCATTTTGGACATTAGGCCCGATTGTTTCCGAAAAAAGTAGCATGGGTGGTCATTTATTGGGTGGCGCACTGGTTTCGGTTTATATGCTTCCGTCAATTTTTATGGGACTCATAGTTTCCAAGCTCAAGATTTTTAAAGGCAAAAAAAGACTTGCAATCAGTTTGTTTTTGTTGGCAGGAATTTTTCTGTCTTTGTTGACCTCGGTGAGTAATTATCAATTACAGTTACTTCTGGTTTTTATTATGAGCGTTCTTTTATCTTCAGCATACCCTTTGTCGGATGCGGTCTATAGCGACATCGTTTCGCGGATGGGACGTGAACGCCAGCATTTAATCGGGTTATCCTCTTCAACTTTTAGTCTTGCTTATATTTTTGCGCCGACTCTTGCCGGTTTTGGGGCTAACTATTTTTCTGAAATAAAAACGCTTGGGATAATCGGATATTTTTGTGTGTTTTTTGGATTTTTTCTTTTGTTCTTTACTCCCAATAAGTTGAAGGTGCCACAAAAAACAATACAAAAATGGAAGTAAATAACTGTTTTTTAGATTGTGATTAGACTTATTAAATAAATTAAATCTTAAATTGCGGATATTGTGACTACTATAGCTTTAATAAATGTTTATTACTCTTGTATTTTTTTACAAAGTTGCTATCTTATAATTAAATGAGAAAGGTAAATTTTAGAAGTTTTATATTTTTCCTATTTCTACTTTTTGCTTTGTTCTTTCTTAATAACCCTTCTGTCTCAAGAGCTCAAACCGTTTGTACAAGCTCGGATGTTAGTATAAGTTTACCTCTAACTGATTTGGGAACTGGTGAGTATTACAGGCTAACTGACACAAATCCTTTAACATATATTCCTACAGGAATTATAGGTGGTCTGTATCCCGGTGGATCAAACATCAGACCTCCTGCTCATGAAGCAAGCGGGGTAGGCATCGCCCAAAGTATTCAACCTCTTGGTTCTTCCGGTTTGCCTGATCCCAACGGAAAAATCGGTATGATATCAGCCGGAATGTCTAACACACAGATGGATTTTCAGGAATTTATGGGAACGGTCTCGGCTGATCCAAATATTAATCCAAAATTGGTGGTAACAAACGGAGCAATTGGCGGAGGTATTATTGAGGCTTGGGTAGATCCGAATTATACTGATACAAATCCTGTGTATCAGACAATCTGGCAAAATTTTGATGATCATATTGCTAGCGCCGGACTGACACGTGCACAGGTTCAAGTGGTTTGGGCAAAAGTTACTCAGCTTCAATATAAAACTCAGTTTCCTCAGGATATGCAGGCATTGACTGATATGTACGTCACTTTGGCACAAGAACTCAAAAGCCGACTGCCGAACCTGAAAATAATTTATTTTTCCAGCAGAACCAGATCTTACAATTACATGACGGGTCTTGCGCCGGAACCCACTGCGTTTGAGAATGGTTTTGCTGTGAGATGGTTGGTTGAACGGCAAATCAACGGTGATCCTGCTTTAAATTACAATCCCGACAATGGTTCTGTTATATCAGCCTATATTAGTTGGGGTCCATATCTTTGGATTAATGGAAACACTCCGCGCTCGGATACCAGAGTTTGGTTGGCATCAAATTTAGTTGGTGATTGTACTCATCCTAGTACAGCCGGATTAGATTATGTTTCCGGGACTGCCGGACCACAAGGAGTAAGTATGATGATGGAATTTTTCAAAACAGATACAACTTCGGCACCATGGTTTTTGTACTCAGGTGTTCCCACCCCGACACCAACACCAATTCTTTCTGAAACTTTAACTCCTACTCCAACCGCGTCTTTAACCCCTACACCCACACCAACGCCAACATCAACACCACCCTTTGGGGGATTAGTTTCATCATGGGGATTTGCAAATGATATTGTTACGGATGATATTAGCGGTTGTACGGGATGCGTAAATAATGGGGCAGTCTGGTTTACACAGAGTATTTTTTCGGGAGCATATGAATTTGACGGAATGAATGCATATATGAATTTAGGAACTTTTCCTTTCATCAACAATCAAAGTTCATTTACAGTATCAGCTTTGGTCAGACCCGATTTTGATCAGAATGCCACAGTCTGGAGATATGTATTTAATCACGGTTCGGAGGTTGCATTATTCTTTTTGGCACAAAATAGGGATTGGAGGTTTATGATTAGAACAACCAGTGCCCAGTATTTTTTGGACACACAAGGCTTAATCTGGCTGCCGGGTACATGGCATATGTTAACAGCAACCTATGACGGAATGCAGATGAAAATATTTTGGGATGGTGGTTTGGCAGGGACAAAAGCTGCATCAGGAAGTATAGCTTCCGATACAGGTGCTACATATATGGGAGCGAATGCGATTAGAAAAGATAAGTTTGATGGGGCAATTGATGAATTAAAAGTGTTTGATACAGTGTTAGCAAATAGCGATGTTTTAGACTTATACTATTCCTATTTTTCACCTACACCTACACCAACTCCCACACCCACAGAGAGCCTCATACCGACTCTCACACCAACTGAAATTCCTTCGGTAACACCTACTCCGACAGACATAGTTATTCCTAGCGATACTCCAACTCCCACTCCAACACCCACACCACCCGCGGGTGGCTTAGTCTCATCATGGGGATTTGCTACCGATTTGGTAACAGATGATATAAATGGATGCTCTGGGTGTGTCAATAATGGGGCTGATTGGTTTTTCTTCAGTATATTTTCCGGAGGTTATGATTTTAACGGAACGACGAGCTACCTTAATTTAGGCACGTTTCCATTTTTGAGTGGATCGTCTAATTTTACAGTCTCAACCTGGATCAGACCGGACTTTGATCAGAATCATACTAATTTTCGGTATGTATTTACGAATGGCTCACGTGTAACGTTAACGTATGTACCAAGCCTGCACGATTGGCGGTTTTTGATACGAAACGGATCACAAAAATTTGTTGATACGCAAGCTACTGCATGGGTTTCCGGCACATGGCACCTTTTAACAGCGACTTATGATGGAGCCGAGATGAAAATATATTGGGATGGAAATTTATCGGGTACAAAAGCAACGACCGGAAGTATTGTAGCTGATTCAGGAGCAACTTATTTGGGGGCTTCGATAATCAGAAGTGATAAGTTTGACGGCGCAATTGATGAGTTAAATATTTATGACCATGCTCTTTCTGCTTCTGAAGTTTCAAGTCTTTTTCTAGTACACTAAGGACTTTCTAGATAATATTTAATTTTTAATCTTTCCTATCACCGGATATTTTCGGATGATTATTTCTCCGACGCCGACTTCGTTTAGCTCAGCTGTTGCATCACGACCTGTAAGGTAATTGTAAGTTTTTCCCGCCGCGTAAAATCCGGCTCCTGCCGAAACATCATACACTTTTCCCTCATAACCCATATAGATTGGTAGTTTTGGATTAGTGCCGTTATATTTTTTAAGCTCATCTCCCGAAAAATATCTACTTTCCCAATCGGATGAATTTGCCGGTTTGTTTTTTGGGAACAGGTAGAGCTTTACCGCAAAGCTAAAGAGAAATACAACGACAACAGAAGATATCGAAATTATTGTAACTAGCTTTACTAATTTACTGTTTTTGGGTGGTTTTTTGTGTTTCATAATTTTAAGTAACTACCATCATATCACGATTATCATTGATTTTATCCTGTTGACTTTGACGCATCAGTCAGCATAATATTTTTCTATAGTGAAAAGATTCAAAGGAAAGCTAGGAGTCCTTTTGTATACACCTGTGAATGGGTTTATAGCTTCTGCTCTTATTCTGGTTTTAGCTACATCGATTTCTCTTTTTGTTTATCAAAAAAGGAATGTTGGAAAAGGCGTAAATAAGGGAATGTCGTCGTCGAGCGTAGTTACACAAGATGTGCTCCAGGCATCACAACAGCCAATTGTTGTTGATCACAATTCAGTTAATCTTTTTGAACAAATTCCTGATCAATACTTAAGTGCAGCTCGCAATTTGCGTGTTATGTTTTCTGATAGGTCGGTGGGGCAAAACATTCATGAGTATTTAAACTGCTTTTCTGCTTTGTCGTGGGCAACTTCAAGTCCTTCATGCAGGGTTGCTTATTACAATTCAAACTGGAATTTTAAAACATTTAGTGAACGGGATAGGCTTGCGGGAACTGTCCCTTCAAGTGTCTTATTTACACCCGATCCTATTAAGTATGACCGTTCAAATTGGAAGTTTGTGTTCAGGGGTGGCAGTTTCTCATACTTAACACAGGATTTTATTACTTCACTTGCTCCTCAGTATTTAGAAATCACCGATGTTTTGATGTACGAATTCAGTTATCTCAATATTAGAGCTACCGATACGGTGATAAACGATCCGGTGAATGGTTACTGGGCAAATTCTACCCGTAACTATGATGTAAATGATTATGAGAACTTTATATCGGCAAACCCCGGCAAAATTTTTCCTTTCTGGACAACCAGTTATGCCAGAAGTATTGGGACAGAAGTTGGGATGCAGTTTAATAGTACAATGCGCCAATATGCAATAAATAATAACAAGATTCTTTTTGATGTTGCCGATATTTTAAGTTTCACCCCTGACGGAGAGCCTTGTTATGACAACCGCGATGGGATTGCTTATACAAGTCAGCAAGGTCAGTACGAAAATAATCCCGATGATGGGGTAAGCTACCCAGCTATTTGTCAGGATTATACAACTGAACCCGATGGCGGACATTTAGGTAGTGTTTCTTCCGGGGGACTTCGGGTAGCAAAGGGTTTTTGGGTTATGATGGCACAAATTGCTGGTTGGAATCCATATGGGCAGTCGCTTCCTATACCCACAACTTACTATTCAGATCCGTCTGAGTCTACTCCTACGCCCACAAGGTATTACACCCCAACACCGACACCGACGCGTGTTCCAACAGCTACTTTAACACCGACATCGATTCCGCAAGGGGGAGTAAGTATCCATGTTGGAGATTTAGATGGCAAAGTAAACATTGTCAATGGAGGGTGGCAGGCAAGAGTTGAAGTTTATGTTCATAATTCAAACCATGTTGTGGTTCCCGGTGCTGTAGTAACAGGTCGGATGTCGAGCGTTCCGGGTATAACAGTAAAATGCACAACTAATGCAACTGGTTGGTGTCCTGTCTTTTCTCCCTATAGGCTTTCAGATACAATAACCTCTGATACTTTTACTCTCTCGGGTATTTCACTATCGGGATATTCTTACGCATCACAGTACAATCATGATGTAGATGGAAGCACTGATGGATATTCTTCAACCGTAAATAGATAAAATTGCCTCATTTGTTCTCGAATCAAAGGGTGGGTTGATTGAGAGTTTTGGGAGATACAAATATATTAACAGGAATAATTCAATCATTGATTTAGTCATTCCAATATTAAATAATAAATGATTGATAAAAAGGAGGTGAGAAGAATTTGAAAAATATATTAATTTTTGTTGTCGGATTGTTTCTGCTGCTTTCCTCATTTGTAGTAGTCAAAGCAAAAAGTAACGCTAATTCCGGATCGAATAAATCGGCCGTGGGAGAGACTCGTTCAACTAATGCTAAAAAGAATGAAGATACAGCAAATACCTTGTCACCAAGTGAATTAGCAAAAACAAAATCTGCAACAGCAAAGTTAAATAAAATTAAAGAAGTTACAGACGATCCTGTGATTATAGAAGAGGTTGATAATTTAGCTCAGGAACAAGAGCAAATTGAGGCAAGTGCGGAAGCGGTTTTAAATAAAGCAGACAGACCTGCAGCCGTAAAGTTTTTGATCGGACCTGATTATAAAAATTTGGGGCAACTACGAAGCGAAGTTGTTCATACCAGAAATAATATAAGGCAACTTGAAAGAATTCAGGAAAAGGCCGGAGAAGATGAACAACTGGCAATTCAAGCAGCGCTTTCGGAGCTAGAGGAATCTGCGAGTCGTTTGCAGTCTGAGATGTATACTAAACTTTCCGGATTTTCCCTTTTTGGTTGGCTATTTAGATGGTTAAACGGATTTACTCCTCCCGATGAGGAAGTTTTACCGACTGTAACAGTTACACCGACAATTACTGGTGAACTGACAGTAACGCCAATATCAACACAGGAAGCGACAATGACACCAACACAGACGTTAGTTCCGACCGAAACTCTAACTGTAACCCCTACGCCATAACAAGCGTTGTTTTGGGGAATTTGATTGGGTGGTCATTTTTGGTGGTTGTTGAGGATAGTTACGTTTCGGCACCGATTATTTCTGTAATGGTGTCTACAGTTTGTTTGAGCTTACCGTTTTCGTTGACTATTACGTGTGAGAAAACGCTTTTGTATTGTACGAGAACGCTTTTGTCTTGATTATCTCTTTGTTTATAGTCGTTTGGATCGTAGCTTTCTTTGTCGCGGGCCTTTCTTCTTTGGTGAAGGGTATTTTTGGGAGAAGTAATAAATATTACTTCTGATATTGTTTTTAAAATTCTGCTTTCGTATTTTGTAAATTGTTCGTCAAAAAAGCAATGTGTAGCAACCTTGGCAGCAAGTGATGTATCAATTCTCCAGATTACTTTGTGACCATCATAAATGACTTTATGGAATTCGCTTTTCGGTGTTGCTTTACGAGAAGTTCCGTATTTTAGAGGTACTTCAACTAATTCTTTGGATTTATGCATTAAGTCCAAGATTTTGGGTTTTACAAAAAAGTAGTGGACTCCGTGAATTTCTCCATCACGAGGCAATCTGTCTGTGCATGTAATCAAACGTCGAAACTCGGGAAACCTTTTTAATAAATTATCTATAACTGTATCTTTACCCGAACCGGATAACCCGGTAATAACAATTAACTGACCTGTGTTTTTCATAATAATTCCAAGATACTTATTATACAAAAACTTTAAAGAATTTATGCAAAGTGAACCCTGTTTTGTACGAAGGTAAAACCAAAAGAAGGTATTAATGATTAGTGTACGAATGATTATTACCGATTAATCTTAATGCGGTTTTTGTAATTGCACCCGGAGTTTGGGTAACTTTGAATAAACATTCGTTTGCTCCGTATTCAAGAGCTTTTTTGGTTTTTTCTCCCGTTTCCAGATTTGTTAAAACTAGAATTGGGGTTTCAGAGTTTAGCGTATTTTTGTTTCGGATGAATCGAATGGTTGAGAGTGTATCGGTGCTAGGAAAAAGAAGATCAAGAAGAATTAAATCATATTTTTTACTTGCAATCAGTTTTTCAGCAGAAGGAATGGTGGAAACGTCATCAACCAAAAATGAAGCGTTCAAAAAAGCTTGTTTGTAAAGCTTGAGCAAATCACTATCATCGTCAACTATCAAAACTCTTTTCATCTAATTTTCTCTGTACATTAATTTTACTCCACTTGTACAGTTTTAGTGAGGTTTGACAAAGATTGTTAATAATATTTTGTGATACCATAAATTATGGAAGAAATTAATAGTCCTGAAACACAACAGATGGTTTTGCCTGCCGTTCAACAGACCACGAACGTTAATCAGGAAATAATAAACCCTCCCCTGGAAATGACTACAGTTGACGCTTTTCAAGAAGTACCTGGTGGACTTCGACTAAGATTGTCTGCCTCTGTGTTTGACGGCTTAGCAATAAGTGCGCCAATGAGCATTGTTTACTCCATAATTATTATGTTTACAAACAATGTGTTTTCATTTACACAGAGAAATTATTTTATGAATATTCTTTTATTAATATTTTACTTCGTTGTTATGGTTGGATATTTTATATATTTTGATGTGAAAAAGGGAGCGACGCTTGGAAAGAAAGTATATGGCTTGAAAGTGGTTGACATAGATACTCAAAAAAACTTGCGATTTAAAAATGCATTTATAAGAGAGGTTGTTTCCAGGGGTATTTTGTTTATACCTTTCTTAGGGTTTATATTTATGATAATTAACTTTTTTGTGATTTTATTTTCTCCGGTAAAAAGAGGAATACATGACAAAATTGCTAAAAGTCGGGTAATAGTTGTAGAAAAATCATGGACGTTTATAAAACAATTGGGTTTATTGTTATTACTTATAGCAGTTACAATTATTCCTTATATTTTAGTGTTACCCAAGTTTATAAGGGGATCAGAAGAAATTAACAAATGTCTTATGAATTGTATAGAGTCCGGAAACTTTAATCACAAAGACAACATCGAATTTCAAAAAGAAGCGCAAAGGTGTAACCAACAATGCGTTAAGTAATTACTACGCCAGAATTCACTTCAAAACACAAATCCCTCCACAACCTTCACAAATAGTTTTGTATTGACAATATCCCAATAAGCATTCTTTTGCATTTGGCATAGAACCCCCGCAAAGTTGAAAGGGTAAAGCTTTTTTCGGTAGAGACACAATTCCGGAAAAATAAAAAATTGTAAATAGAATTACAAATATTATTAAAATACCGATTTTTGGGAATGTGATTTTTGTAACCTCCTTCATATATTTATTATACAATACAGGTATGACTGACTTAAAAACTCTTGAAAAGAAAGTTAACGAACTTGAAGAAAGGTTGAAAAAGCTTGAAGAAACTGTTTTGGCGGGCGGGGATAAGGATGAAAAGAATTACATGGATGCACTTTACGAAAAAGCTAAAGAATTGGTAACAAAGAACAATAAGGCAACTGAATATTTCTTACAGAGAAAACTGCTTATCGATTACCAAAGAGCGACAAAACTTTTAAATAAATTGGAAGCAAATGGGGTAATCGGACCGGAAGAAAGATTATTTTGGTTTCTGTTTTGATTTTAATCGTGTTGTTATTTTCAAAACTGGTTTATAGAAGCGAACGAATTACTGAACCAGTGGAAGGTTATGTTCTGAAAAATTTGTATGGAGAGAAAATAAGGTGTTTGGTTGGAGCTCCAATATTACTTCCAAAATACTGTGTTTCACCATGCTGGGGTAATTATTGCTTTGTAATTAAGTTTCCTTGAGGCTATTTTGCAACCCTGGATGCAATTGCCCTGAGTAGTTCGGCTTTGCTCACTATAAATTTATCGAAGGAGAAGACATTCGAACCTATTATTCTAAAAACACTTCAACCTAAATATTTTTTTAGAAGCTTTTTATTGAGTATTTCTAATTTACCTGTTTTGAGAAGATCTTTAGTTCCTGATTGGTTTTGAATTTTTAGAAACACTTTTTCAGGGTTTTGGAAAAAGAAACAAATTCTTTCAAGTTGTTTTGGAACTGTATTAAGCGGAAGATCTTTCAAGCTGAACCATCTATGCTCGTCTGCTTCGTCTGATAATTTTACTTTCCCTTTTTTAATTTCGCACAGAAAAGTTAAGACAATTTCACTATCTTGCGGTTTTGAATTTAAGGCTACAATTTTATTAATTGTAACTGTCAATCCCGTTTCTTCTTTAACTTCCCTTATCAGGGCGTTTATTGGAGTTTCATAGGGCTTCATTCCACCACCCGGGAGATTCCATGTGTCCATATCGTTTCTGTGAGAGAGAAGTATCTGTATATGTTTGTTTAAAATAATTGCAAAGACTCCGATGGTGAACATGCCTAATTATACATTTTTTATTGATTTATGTTCGAACTTCCTTTTATCCACACTCTATTTTAAGAGAATTTTGAAGCTGGTTTTTGTTAGCAGGGGTAGGTGGCTCGACTTCGAACATCCTGGCACGACATTAGCTCTTTTATATAGAGAAAATCAAGCAATTCCTTAACTCACAACCAGTATTTGCTTTCAACTAACTTAATAGTTAAAATTCGCGTATGGCTGAAAGACTTGCGGAAAGAATAAATGAAATTGCTTCAGAAAACTCAACCTCACCCGTTACACCAGATTTTTTTAGCAGAGTTAAAGAGGGTCAATTAACACGAGACGAAAACCCATTTACACATTTTTGTGTTTATTTTGCAGGTTTTGACCCCGAAGCAAAAAAGGTTTTTATTGGACATCATAAAAAATCAAGCCTCTGGCTTTTTAATGGTGGACATATAGACAAAGGAGAAACGCCTGAGGAATCTTTGGAAAGAGAGATGGGTGAAGAGTGGGGGTGTAAGATTGATTTAAAAAGTATTGGTAAGTCAAAATTATTGACAATAACGCCCATTAACCATCCAACAATAAAATGTAATAGACATTTTGATATTTGGTATTTTGTTCCCCTTTTAGAAGCAGATTTTAGCCCCGACCAAGCGTTACTAGATACAGAATTTTATACAACTGGTTGGAAAAACATAGAAGAAGCAAAAAGAATAATTACTGATACGAATACTCTTCAAGCTATTTCGGAGTTTGAGACTCTATTTAATAAAAAATAGCCTCAAGGTTCAATTCACTTCAGGGTTTAGTATGGTTTGATACTGTTTCTTGAAGCTAAATAATTTGCAGGGCTGGAGGGAATTGAACCCCCGTTCTCGGTTTTGGAGACCGATGTCCTACCACTGAACGACAGCCCTGTGTATTTTAAGGCTTCAGTGGTCAAGCTTTGCTTTTGTTGTAAACTTAAGCTCTGCTTACCATCTCAACGACAGCCCTAATATTCCGTATTTTACTTTATTTTGAATGATTTGGGAAGAAAACTGCGAAGATTTGTAAATTACTTCAATTTGCTTGATTCTTTATGAGGAGTTGATTTTCTGCAATGTTTGCAATATTTATTGATTTGTAATTTGCCTTTGCCTTTTGTATCCATATTAACCTTATTACGTTGTGTAACGTAATTTTGACTTTTGCAGACACTGCAGATCATTGCTACTATTTCACGAGCTCCTTTTTTTGCCATGATTCAACTTTGATGACCGCAGGTTACAAACTTGTGGTGCAACAGCGTATTTTAACAGATGAAGTTGGGCTAAACAATATCAATATTATTTAATGCCAGCTTCCAACTTATTTGTGACCTATTTTCAAACAATTTATAGGCATCTTTTTTATCTTTTTCAAAATCATAACGGGTACATTTATTGACTTTCATGTAATGTGTTATCAAACTCTTAAAATTTCTTTCACCTTTTGCGCTTTGAAGCCCTGATAACCCGATATGTTTAACTGCATGACAATTTTTACAAAGGGGGATTATGTCTTTGAGATTTTGTGTGGAAGATTTAGTATTGAATTCCCAAACTTCATGACAGTCAAGTTTTTTTGTGTTGACACCGCAAATTGCGCATTTTTCTCCCCAGGTTTCCAAAACTTTTTTCCGAAGTATTTGCCATTTTTCTTTGCCAAGTAACGTTCTTAAGTTATTGTTCCAACTTGATTGGGGAATAAGTTCAATTGTAAGTTTTTTTGAAGGCATTTTATTAATTTTGGAGCCCACGTCCGGGATAGGAATTAAAATAATTCATATGCTTCAGCTTACTTTATTTCGGTTTTTACAAACCGAAAGCCGTAAGATTCATCATCGAATCGGAGACCTTCTTGTTTTTGGAGCCTGAGGTGGGAATTGAACCCACGACCCCTTTCTTACCAAGAAAGTGCTCTACCCCTGAGCTACCCAGGCTAACTAGAGGGATTATATCAGTATTTTAACTCACGCCCAAGTGCTTTTTACCTTTGTAACTGCTCTTGACATTACTTCTCGCTTCTTAAATAATGGATATATGAGTACAAAGAAAATGCTTGCGGCAGGTCTAGTTATTTTAGTTGCAATCGGAGGATTTGTAGCAGGCTTAATTCTTCTTCGTGACAGACAGGATATTGGTGAGCAGGCAGCTGTTCCGGGAGGCCGCGCAACCGTTACTTTTAATCCTTCAACCGGAAATTACAAAGTTGGGGATAGTATCCAGACTGCGGTTTATTTTAATACGGATAATATTGCGATTTCAGGAGTTGCGGTGAAGGTTTTATATCCTTTCTCAGGAACTACTCCTGAGGTCACAGTGACTTCTATTACAGTAAATCCTACACTCTTGTCGTCCGGAGATTGGAGCTGTCCGACTCAGGAAACAAAAGTGGAAGGGAGTAATGTTGTAATTAATATTTCCTGTACGGTTGGAACTGCTGCGTTGGGTTATACAAATAACGTAGATACACTCCTTGCAAACCTTTCGCTTCGTGTTCAGAGAGTTCCTCCGACATCACCTTTGGTTTTGCGATTTGATCCGGTAGAAAGTGTTGTTACAAGGCGTTCTGATAATCAGGATGTCCTTCTTGTTCCAGTGAGTTCGGGATCTTTTAATATCGAGGGTGCAGGAGCACCATCCGGTACAGCGACTCCGACAGTGCGTGCAACAGGTTCTGTCACAACAACCCCGACTCCTACAGTTAAATTAACCGGAACAGGAACTGTAACGGTAACAAAGACCCCTACACCCACAGCTTTACCAGGTGCTGGTATATCATTACCAACTTATGCAGGTGTTCTCTTCGGTGCAGTGATAATTTTTGCCGCACTTCTTCTGGCAATCTAGAATTGATGCTAACATTAGAATCAACGTGAGACGAACCTTTTTGTATTTGGTAATAATCTTTTTGTTCGGAGTACTGATTTTTTCATGGCTAAATTATCCAGGAGAAACCCGGTTGTTCAAGAAAGGTGGTTTATTAAAATTTAATACAAATAGTGAGACCGGAAAAGTCAAATTGTTATTAGGTGGAGACGTAATGCTGGGACGGACTGTCCAAAATGTCATTAAAACCGGAAACGATAATACGTATCCGTTTTTTCAAATCGCGGATTTTCTAAAAAGTTATGATTTGGTTTTTGTTAATCTGGAAAATCCGATTGTAAAAAATTGTCCCTCGACAAGCTCGGGGTTTAAATTTTGCTCAAACCCGGAGTCTTTAGAAAGTCTGAAATACGGTGGAATTGACATTGTTAACATTGCAAACAATCACACCGGTAATTACGGAAAAACCGGGTTTGTCGATACTAAAAATTATTTATCAGACGGTGGAATTTCTTATGTTGGTGACGGCAATCTGGTAATTAAACAATTGAATGATGAAAAATTAGGATTTTTGGGTTTTGATTTCACGGTTAATAAGCCTAGTCCGGCTGATTACGAATTAGTTAAAAAATCAGATAGCGAAGTTGATTTTTTAGTTGTTGCTATTCACTGGGGAAGTGAATATAAAAAAGATCCCAATGAATACCAAAGGCAGTGGGCAAAAGAATTTATCGAAAACGGAGCCGATATTATCGCAGGTTCTCATCCGCATTGGGTACAAGGTGTCGATTGTGTAAACAAGGACAAATGGGAATATTTTGACCGGGAACTAATGGATGCAAAGTTGGCTTCGAATCCTTGCGAAAAGATTGTCTTTTACTCCCTTGGAAATCTGGTTTTTGATCAGATGTGGAGCGAAGAAACCAAAAAGGGACTTTTGGTGGAATTGTCTCTTGGAGAAGATGGGATGTCAGAAATTAAAACACATAAAATTTATATTGAAAAGATAGGACAACCCATAATTGTAGAATAATATATCACTCCTTAAACACAAAAATACTTGACTTTAATAATTGATATGCTAAAATACTACGACCTATAATATATTTAATATTATGTCTAACAAATTATTTATTTCAACAGTTTCCGGGATTTACTTTTTTGCTTTGGCCGTAAGCGGATTTGCCAAGATTGATTCGGTAAAGGCACAGTCAATCCCTTTAACTTATGTTTTAAGCGGAACAATCCGTGTTTTGTCTTCACCTTTGTCAAATGTAAAAGTTATTTTGTACAAAGGAAAATTTGGAAATCGAAGAATTACCGACACAAAAACAGATGTAAATGGACAATATACCTTTTCTGTCAGCGAAGCAGATAATTATATGATAAAGCCGGCTGGAAGCTATAAATTTAAACCCGAATATATTAGTATTTTTGTAAACGGTTCAAAACAAAACCTTGATTTTAGTGCAACTTATTTTCTCCCTAAATTAATAAACCGCTAAGGTTTATCTTCATAAAGTAGCAATATTTTGGTTTTACTGTGCCATTAGTATTGCCGATTTTGTATGATTAATTAATGACAAAATTCTTGCGGTATTTAGTAATTTATTTTTATGGACTTTTGATAATTGTCACTCCACTTTTATTCTCTTCAACAACAGGATTTGAAATTCCCAAAGTGTTTTTTGTAAGATTTCTAACCGGAATCTTTGTCATTTTGTATTTAATAATAAACCTAATTACTCCAAGAAAAATTAAATTTGATAAATACGATCTCCTGGGACTTTGCTGGGTATTATTTATATTAGGATCATCACTTCTTTCGAATAATTTCCATAATAGTTTTTATGGTGGGCAATTCAGGTTTCAGGGAGTTTTGACGCAAATTTGTCTCGTGCTTATATTTTTTATTACGAGGCAATTATTGGGTCGCTATAAAAATTTACTAGACACAATATGCAACCTGATTATTCTCTCGGGAGTTATACAAACCGTGTTAATTGTTTTTCAATGGTTAAGTGTTTATGTTTTTAAATTAGAACTTGCAACGTATTCTGGTAGAGTCGTCGGCACTTTAGGCCAACCGAATTTTGCAGCCGGAGTGGTTTTGGTTCCACTGGCGCTATTGTTGGGGAAGTTTTCTAAAAAGTATTTATTTTTTATCGTATCTATGACTGCTGCAATTATAATGACAGGGTCTATCGCGGAAATTTTAACTACAGTAACTTTGTTTTTGATTGTGCTAATTAAAAAATATGGGAACAAATTAAACAAATCCGCGATTATTGCTTTCCTGTTTTTGATTTTATTTTCATCTATATTTGCCTATAAGCGAGAGATATCTCGGCTTAATTATCCTAATAATCCCGTTGAATCAAGATTATCTATTTGGCCTGCGTCAGTAAAACTATTTTTAAGACGTCCGTTGGTAGGTTACGGAGCGGAAAATTTACAGTTTGTTTTTCCCGATGAATTGGGTGGAGTGAGTATAGATCGGGCTCATAATGCAGTTTTGGATAGTTTATTGGTTGGAGGAATATTTTTGGGAGGAATTTATATTCTGTTGGTTTACTTTGGATTGGCGATTAACATTAAAGACAAAAGCAAGTTCCCGCTCATTCTAGCATTTTTGGCGATAATTCTACGGGAGCAAGTCGGTGTGTCGTCGGTTGTTAATTTAGTTTTATTTTGGCTGATATTGGCATCAATTTTTCGAAACAGTAAAGAGTTTATCTAGAACCTATTAGAATTTATTATTGAATATCCAGCATTTTTAATATTTTGTTTAATGGGACTCTTCTTGCAAAATCGATTATTTCGAATGGATTTTTGGGGTTAAAATCGTTTGGAAATCTATTTTTAAGTTTATTATTAAGTCTTTTCCAATCCGCATCTGTGGCTCTGTAAACATCCTTCAAATTTATAGGTTTAATACACCTAACGAATAATTCGTGTTCGTTAAGAGCATCATCCTTGGGGATAATTAATTCGTTATTTTCGAATTCGAGTTCAAGAAATACGACTCTGTCACTACTTACCTTTCCTAAGGGCGCTCCAACAGAGATAGGTATTAAATCTGAGTATGATCCGGCGGGGAATGCGTCATAACCCAATCTTTTAATTCCAATCATAAGGTCTTCACCGCCGATCGATCTAAAGAAATCAACAAACGGTTGGAGTGACTCAGACGATGCGGAAGCACTAAGAACATCTGATAATTCTCCTGCGTTAGGGTGGTGCTTTTTAATTGTCTGCTGATAGATTTTAATTAAATCAGTCTTAGCTTGTGCGTCATAAGCTAAACGAACATTTGGGAGTTCAGGTGCCCTGATTATGGTTCTGAAAGTATGCAAACATCGAAGTGCATACCTTTCTAACGGGACAATTGACTCGTGATTACCAGGATTCCATTTACTTCCCGTTACCACATCAAACTCATTTTTCCCGTCGTAAGCTATGGTTTTTCCTGTTTGAAGAGTTACTAAGTTGCTTAAGCTTGTATATTTATAAAATCTTCCGGATCGGTTTATTTCGCTTTTTTCGGGAGTAATAGGAATATTTTCTTCAACCACAATAATATTATTACAAAACCATATATTTATGAGCAACGAGTGCTGAGAGCAGGATTTGAACCTACGTAGCCCGTTCGGGCGCCAGATTTACAGTCTGGTGCGATTGGCCGCTCCGCCATCTCAGCAAATGATACAAATTAGCACATCCTGAGCCGAGGGTGGGGCTCGAACCCACGACTTGCTGTTTACAAAACAGCTACTCTACCGCTGAGTTACCCCGGCTGAAACTCCACAATTATATCAGAGATACTATTCATTATGAAGCTTTTTACAAAAAAATGACCCCGTATGAGGTGTTTTATCGGATAAGTTTTTCCCGGACGAATCCAGGTGGGTGAGCTCATCAAGTACCCACGGGCACTCGATATATACTCCCGACATTTCTGCCGTACCTTTCGGCTCCCGTTTTAAGCTTTCGGTGAGAAAAGCTACTCCGATCACCCTTACTCGGGGTCAACTATAAGTATAACACCCAAGTCCAGCATGAAAAGATACCTTTAATATATATAAATGTATAAATTAGGCTCAATTATTTCCGTGAAAAAAATGGAGAATTCCTAATTTGGGATAAATATTTTTAAAAAGAAGTTGATTATCGGATTAATAAATGCGAATAATGGTGAAGTTCCGCGGATACTGGGGAAAATAAGGAAAAATAAAATTATCATTCCGTAGCGGTGAAGAAACATATCAGCCTCCCTCGCGTCTTTTTCGGGCAGGAGTCCGACGAATATCTTTCCGCCGTCCAAAGGATGGATCGGAATAAGATTGAAAACTGCCAAGCTGACGTTAAGAAGAATAATTGGATATGCAACAAAGGAAATTAATGACAAAGAAGGAAGGAAAATCAAAAACCTAAGTATTATGGATATTATCAAAGCAACAAGTAGATTAGATGCAGGACCTGCAAGTGAAATCAAAGCGGAATCCCGTTTTGGGTTTTCCAGATTATTCGGATTAAACATAACGGGTTTTGCCCAGCCGAATGGCATTACCGGGGCGCCCAGTGCACGAAGTGCAACTAATACAAGTAACATTGTTGTTCCGACCGGATCATAATGGACGATTGGATTTAACGACAAGCGACCCATTAACTTGGCAGTGGGATCACCAAGTCTTACAGCCATCCAGGCATGTGCAGCTTCGTGGAAAGTAATTGCAACAATAAAAGCGATAATCCAGCCGATTAGTTCCATGTTTGTTATCTAGTTTACCAAATAAGAATTTATTAGTATAATACATCGTTACAATTAATTATATGAGCTTAGTTTGTGAATTTTGCGGAAAAAGTAAATCGGAAGGCAATAGCCAAACGCACAGGCGTGGTGTTGCCGGTAAACGCTGGAGAAAAAGGGCGCAAGTGACGCCTAGGACTTTTTTTGCAAATTTGCAGCTTAAGACCTTCACAATTGACGGAGTCAGAAAGCAAATGAGGGTTTGTACAAAATGCCTCAAAAGAATTAAAAAGTATGGAAAGATTAAGGGGTTTTCTTCAGTAGCTCTCTAAACTAATTTCAGTTTGGGGTATCCTTGTTTAAATTGTTCCCAGGTTACAGGATTCTTACCTTCAAGTTGCACAAGGTTAAGTTGTAGGTTGTAAGTTCCGGGTTGTAAGTCGTCGGATTTGGGCTCTAGAGGCACTTGAGTCGAGGATAATATTTTTAGCTTTTTTTCTTCCCCTTTTATTTTTACTGTAGTCCATGCAATTGGCCATGGTTGCATGGCGCGGATGAACTGAGATAGGTTATAAGTAGTAGGTTGTAGGTTGTAAACGGCTCCTTTGACTTTTATGAACGGGATTGGCCATTTAGTTTTGGAAATTTTCCCGAGTAAAGCTGCAGAAAGAATTTTAGGCGGAATAAAAGCGTCGTCCTTTTTAATCATATTAGCAAAACTTGCATTTGAATCATCTTGGGCTTTGGGATTAATTTTACCGCTTAAATATGCCGGTAACATTTGAACTAAAACCTCTGCCGACTTTTCAAATAACCGATCGCGCAGTGACCCATAAGTGTCATCTTTAGTAACGTCTTCTTTAAATTGGGTAACAACCGGGCCATGGTCGAATTTATCGTCCATTTTAATAATGCTTACTCCGGTCGGATTGGTATTTGTAATAATTGCAGCAGGAACCGGCGAGCTCCATCGAAATTGTGGTAAAAGTGAAGGATGAATAACTAAAATCCCTTTTGGAAAATAAGTAATAAGATCTTTTGGAAGTAACCCTCCGTATGAAGCCAACACGCCAACATCAGCCTTTACGTTATCCTTTATTATATCCAGCGGATTAAAATAAATCGGAATTTTATGAGTATATGCCCAAGTGTCAACCGCTGAATAGCTTATTTTTTTATCTCGTCCTGACGGCTTTGGGGTTTGTGTCAAAACAGCAACAACGCCGGACTCAGAATTATTATTCTCTCGAAACTTTTTGTGTAGGAGTTGCAGAATTGGGACTACATAGTCGGGAGTACCGATAAATACTATTTTCATAATTACATTATCAGATCAACTTTTTCCCACTCGCCGTCGAGATATTCATAAAGCGGAGTTTTGGCTTCCAATAATCTGTCGATAAATAAAACCCCATTGAGGTGGTCAATTTCATGCTGAACTATTTGTGCAGCCAACCCTTTGAATATTTGAGTTTTAATATTTCCATCTTCACCTAAAAACTTGATAGTGATTTCATTTGCACGCTTGAGCGGTCCATAGTAATGAGGAAGTGATAAACAACCCTCCATAATTTTTTTACCGGAATCATTCTTTGGCATATTTTTTTCTTTGGACACAGTGACAATTTCTGGGTTCATGATTACAATTGCCTTGTCTTTTGGTTTCATTACGAAAAGACGCAAATTTTTTCCAACCTGCGAGGCAGCCAATCCAACTCCCTCCGGATCCTTTTGAACCTCCAAAGTATGAATCATATCCCTGATCAATTCTTTTATTTTTTTATCCACGGCAACAACAGGCTTTGATTTTTCCCGAAGTGTGTTTTGTTTAACATCTAAAATTTGCCTTATCATGGTCGAAATTATACCAAGTTTGTGAGCTTTTTACGAATTATCATTTCCCCAATTCGTCTAAAAGTCTTTTTGCCTCTACGTTATTTGGATCAATTTTTTCTAGAATATACTTAAGTTGCGATTTGGCTTCGGGGACGTTTTTAAGACTTTGATTTACCAAAGCTAATGCATAACGGGCACTGGCATAATTTTCTTTAATCTCTACCGTATGAGCTAAAATGTCTTTTGCTTTTTCGTAATCTCCGGTTTTTATATAAATTAGACCCAAATTATATAAGAGTTTTGCGTCGGTAGGTGCTTGAATTATTGCCTGTGATAAAGTTTCTTTTGCATTTTCAAGATATTTCGGGTCAATTGTTGCAAGGTTTAAGTATATTGAAGTCAAATTTCTTTTATACAAAACATTTGCGGGTGATAATTTTATTGCCTCTTGCCCTTCTTTTTCGGCTAATTTTATAAAGTTATTGTAAATTTCCGCTTTTTGGTTTTGCGCCAAATAAAGAGCAGTCTCTATGTAAATTCGTGACTGGAGGTCATGATAAAGTGGTTCGTTTGCTGATAGGTTTAACAGTTTTGAACCGGTTTTTTGAGCGGTTTCTATTTGACCTTTATCAATCAATGTACTTGTTTTTGCGTATAGAATATCGGAGTGCCAGTATTTGTAAGTAGTAAGTAGTAAGTAGTAAGTAGTAGGTAGTAATAATAAAATAATAATTATCTGAACAAACGACAATTTTTTTGAAGAAGTCGCCGTTTGGGGTTTTTGGGTGAGGGAAAATGCCATTGCCGGAATAAGAAAAAACAGAAGTGATGTAGAAACTACTGAAAAACCAAAGAAGTTTGTAACTAAAAGACCGGCATATCCGGAAAGTAAAGCCAGGTTATAAATTTTAATTAACCGAATATCTAATTGACCTAAATAATTTCTATTTAATAATTTGTAAAATTGGGAAATTGTAACTTGTTTAGAAATTTGAAATTTGAAATTTGAAATTTGCAATAAGGATAAGACAATAACAATTAAATACGAAACTAACCCAAAAACCCCGTTATTTGCAAGAAAGTTAAGGTAATCATTGTGAGCTTTGTTGTATAAATAATCCCACTCTGCAGTTAAGTTGTGTTCAATAGGTTTAACTTGATGATATGTATAAGCAAAAGTTTCTACTCCCGAACCAATCAGTGGATATTTTTTCCAAATCTGTAAAGCCCCTTTCCAGACAATTTTTCGAATTTGTCCGGAGCCGGTTGATCCGCTTTCCAAAACCGACGAAACAGACCTTTTTGTCGCATCTGGTGCTGGTTTTGATAATTTTGCCTCAATTGAAGCGGACCATGGTGTGCCAAAAAAAATAGTAAGTATTAGGTAAAAAGCGGAAAGCAGTAATGGAATTTGAAAAGTTTTGAAGTTTAGTTTGTTGGATCTGATTTTTATTACGACTAAAAATCCCCAGAAAAATAACGCTGAAATAATAAAACCAATAAACCCGGAGCGGGATTTTGTAAAAATAAGAGTTACAAATAGGAGCGTTGAAAGTATAAATATGGCGATGTGTTTGAAGTTTATTTTCGAATCAATTTTCTTGTCTTTTATTTTTGATTTCAATAGTAATCCCCAGGTTATCGGAATTATTGCGACAGTCCACGCCGCGAGCCAATTTGGTTGACCAATTGTTGAAAAGACCCGGTTAACGACATCATCAGCCCAAATATTTTTATCTATTCCAAAATGCTGCAAAATTGCGTAAGCACTTACAAAAAAAGATGAAGTTAAAAGTGTATAGAATATTGTTTTGGTTTTTACTCTATCCATATTGGAAACATAAGCCCAATAAAGCATCAGGTACGAGACGGTTGACAAAAGACCGCCATTAAATCTGGAATAATAACCCAAAAGCGAAGTCCGCTGGTCAATTGAAAAAATTGTGGAAATAACATTTGAAATAAGAAATAGAATAAGAGGAATATCCAGTGGAGATCTTTTAAAAATTATTTTTCGGGATAAAATCATTTTTAATATCCAGAAAAAAACAATAAAAATTGTCGCAGCGTAAACAAAGACCATTTTGTTAAATTCAAATACCTCACTGGTTTTTGGGAAGAGAACTAGGGGAGTTAAAAAAAATAAAATATAAAAAAGTACAACGACTATATTGTCGAAAATCTTTTTAATCATGATTTATATTAACAGAATTGGATTAGCCTTTGGGAAATTGTATGCTGAAAGAATAAATTATTTAAAATTAGTAATTAGTAATTAGAATTTAATATTATATACTACGCTTGAACAAGCTATGCGAAGATTTAGTTTTAAAAAATTACGGATGCTTCAGAGATATATGCCATATAACCGTATACTCGGACTTCTTTCGCATGATATCGGGATTGATTTAGGTACGGCCAACACTTTGGTTTTTGTTAAAGGTAAAGGAATAGTTATCCGCGAGCCGTCGGTAATCGCCCGTCATAAAAAATCTAAAGAAGTATTGGCAATCGGGACTTCTGCTAAAAAAATGCTTGGTCGAACACCCGGAACTATTGAAATAATCAGGCCGCTTCGCGACGGAGTCATTGCCGATTTTGATGCAACGGCCGCAATGCTATCCCACTATATTAAGAAAGTTCATGAAAGCGGGACGGCAATTCCGAAAATTCCGAAACCCCGCGTTGTAATAGGAATTCCCTCCGGGGTTACTGAAGTTGAAAGACGTGCCGTTGCTGACGCTGCAGTATCTTCGGGTGCACGGGAAGCACATTTGATTGAAGAACCGATGGCAGCAGCACTGGGTGCTGATTTAATTGTTGACGAACCCGGTGGAGTATTCATAGTTGATATTGGTGGTGGGACTTCGGAAATGGCTGTGATATCACTTGGGGGATCAGTAGTGGGGAGGTCGGTGCGGATTGCGGGTGACGAAATGGACGAAGCAATAATTAATTATGTCCGTTTGAAATACTCGCTTTTATTAGGTGAAGCAACTGCCGAAGACGTAAAAATAAATATCGGGTCTGCAGCGCCGCAAAAAGACAAAGATGAAAAATATACAGTAGTTCGGGGACGGGATCTTGAAAATGGACTTCCAAAATCGATTAAATTAAGTGCTTCAGAAATCAGAGAAGCACTGTCCCCGACAATTTCCGAAATTGTACGAAACATTGTTAATACATTGGAGGAGACACCACCGGAGTTGGTTTCGGATGTTATGGAGAGCGGAATTGTTCTAGCAGGAGGAGGAGCACTGCTAGCGGGAATTGATGAAGTAATTGCTGGTGCGACAAAAATGCCAGTTCGGATTGCCGACGATCCATTAACATGTGTCGTGAGAGGTTGCGGAAAAATTCTTTTGGACCTGACACTTTTGGAACGTATTAAAATGGATAAGAAATACTGATGGAAACACTATCCTCATCTCGGATTCAGAGTTGGCTATCCTGGTTTGTCAGGGGGGTAATACTTTTGGCGTTTTTTATACTTCTGGCACGTTTAGTTGAACTCCAGGTTGTAAAAGGCGGATATTACAAAAGCCTCGCTGACGGAAACCGTATAAGACGGGTTTCAATTGTCGCACCCAGAGGAAAAATTCTTGCCCGTGGCGGAGAAGAGCTGGCGAGTAACGTAGTAGTTAAAAAAAGGCTTGTACTAAACGAAAAAGGTTTTGAGAAATCGCTGGACATTTCCGATGCACTACCCGAGGAAATTATAAGTGAAGCTCAGAGAGAATATAAAATAGGTGCTGATTTTGCACACGTTGCCGGGTACTTGGGAGAAATAAATGAGATTGAGCTTAACAAAGTCGAGGCAGGTTGTCTTGAGAAAGGACCCAGAAGACTTGGGGATTTAATAGGCCGTGGTGGGCTTGAAGAAGTTTATGATTGCAGCCTGCGTGGAATTGATGGAGAAGAGCTAATCGAAGCTGATTCGATGGGGAGATATGTAAGGACACTAGGGCGTAAAAATCCAATTCCTGGCTCTGATATTAAAACACATATAAATTTTGCACTCCAGGAATTTATTGCAGAGACTATTGAGAAGGAAAAAGAAAAACTGAAATACTCCAAAGCTGCTGTTGTTGCAACTGATTTAAGCGGTGAGGTTCTGGCCCTTTATTCTACGCCCAGCTTTAACCCTAATTATTTTGTGAGAGGCGATTCTGAAAAAATAACTGCAATTCTTGACGATAAAAATTTACCTCTGTTTAATCGTGCAATTAGTGGAATATTTCATCCCGGATCCGTGTATAAACCGATTGTTGCAGCAGCGGCCTTAGAGGAAGGTAAAATTGACCGCGATTTTAGGTTTACCGACACAGGTGTAATTACTATCGAGTCGATTTACGGAGATTATTCATACAAAAATTGGTACTTTAGTCAATATGGCGGACGAGAAGGAGAAATCGATACTGCGCGTGCACTGACACGCTCTACTGATACATTTTTTTATAAAGTTGGTGAACTTCTCGGGGTGGATAACTTAGTTGCGTGGTCGCAAAAATTCGGACTTGATAAAAAAACAGGTATAGATTTGACGGCTGAAGTTGCCGGATTAGTGCCTTCACCGAAGTGGAAAATGGATGTAAAAGGTGAACGCTGGTTTTTGGGAAACACTTACCACATGTCAATTGGCCAGGGGGATTTAGCAGTTACTCCGCTTGAACTTCACACAGCCATTTCTGCGATTGCAACCGGCGGTAAGCTTTGTCTGCCAAGAATTGTAAGTGATCCCGAGTGTAGTGATTTAAAAATCAGTAAAAGTACAATTGATTATGTTAAACAAGGTTTGAAAGGTGCCTGCAGTCCCGGAGGAACCGGTTTTACTTTTTTTGATTTTAAGGCTAAAAAAGGGATTGATGTTGCCTGCAAAACAGGAACGGCGGAAATAAATGATATAGACAATGCGACACATGCGTGGTTTACCGTTTTTGCACCTGCCGAAAACCCCGAAATAATTTTGACAATTATGGTTGAAAAAGGTGGGGAGGGTTCAAAGGTAGCAGGCCCGATTGCAAGAACAATAATGGACTATTGGTTTGGAAATAAGGAGTAAATAATTAAATACTAAAAAGGCAAATGATAAAAATAATAAATACGTATAGTATTAATTGTGGAGAAAAAATATTTGGTTGCACTTTATTCATTTGACGCATTTGGTCCTGCGAGGACGAAACTACTTCTGCAATATTTTGGCTCAGCCAAAAAAGCTTGGGACGCTGACCCAAAAACATTATTGGAAATAGGATTAATTGAAAATACGGTAAAGAAGTTTGTAAGTTACCGAAAGCAGTTTGATATACCCACATACTTTGAAAAGTTAGAAAAGCTTAAAGTCAATGTAGTAACACTTGGTGAAAAAGGTTATCCCAAAAATCTGTCCGAAATTGATGATGCACCACCCGTTTTATACTTCCGCGGTGAGCTTCGGAAAAGTGACGATTACTCAGTCGCAATAGTTGGCACAAGAAAGCTTACCTCCTACGGAAGGGAAGCAACGCAAATTTTTGCAAGAGGACTGTCGGGTTACGGCATTACAATTGTTTCCGGTTTGGCGTTTGGTATTGACGCGATTGCCCATAAAGAAGTGGTGGACGCGGGAGGGCGGGGAATTGCGGTTTTGGCAAGTGGTCTTGATATTATCACTCCTTTTTCTAACACTTACTTGGCTAAAATACTTTTGGAATCTGGGGGAGCGATAGTTTCGGAATATCCTCTCGGACACATTCCGCAAAAGTATGATTTTCCCCAAAGAAATAGAATTATTTCCGGACTATCCAAAGCTGTGATTGTGATTGAAGGAGCGCGTCAAAGCGGAACTTTACTCACCGCATCTCACGCAGCCGAACAGGGGCGGACAGTTTTTGCGGTTCCCGGTCAAATTACGTCGCCGATGTCGGAAGCTCCCCATTATTTAATCGCAAACGGTGCTAAAATTGCTTTTTCTGTTTCTGATGTCATCGATGAACTGGGTTGGGAAATAAAAAGAGATGTTGAAACAATTTCAAAAGTAATGCCGTCTGACAAGATTGAAGAAAAAATTCTGGTAGTTCTGGCAAATGAACCACTGCATATTGATGAGCTTGGAAGAATACTGGAGTTGAAGATTAGCGAAATATCTGCCAAGCTTACCGTTATGCAGTTGAAAGGATTGGTAAAAGGTTTGGGAGCAGGTATTTATAAGAAAATATCTTAAAATATTTTATTGGCCATGAGTTTGAAATTACTGAAGAATAAATTCTTAGAATTCCAAAATCGTGGTAAAAAGTTATGAATCTGATAATCGTAGAATCACCGACCAAAGCAAAAACGCTATCCCGATTTTTGGGGAAGGATTATTCTGTTATAGCCACAACGGGACATATTAAGGATTTGCCAAAATCTAAGCTTTCTGTTGATGTTGAGCATGATTTTAAACCTGATTATGTCCTTGTGGAAAAACGTGCGAAAACGATAAGTGAAATAAAAAGTGAAGCACAAAAAGCCCAAAATATTTTTATCGCTACTGACCCTGACCGTGAAGGCGAAGCAATAGCGTCGCACGTTAAAGAAGTGATTAAGGAAAAAATAAAAACGGCAGACAAGAAAAAAATATCACGTATAACTTTCCATGAAATTACGAAAAGTGCAGTGGAAGAGGCTATCGCCAGTCCTCATGAAATAGATAAAAATCTTGTTGATGCTCAGATTGCACGCCGTGTCCTGGATCGTTTGGTCGGTTATAAAACCTCACCACTTCTTTGGCGCAAAGTCCGCCGCGGTCTATCTGCAGGTCGGGTACAGACAGTTGCTGTTAGATTAATAGTTGAAAAGGAGCGGGAAATTGAGAAATTTAAAACCGAGGAATATTGGGAAATTTATGTAGAAGTAAAAAGTAAAAAGTCGGAAAAAGGTGCTACAAAATTTGTTGTCAAGCTTGTAAAAATTGATGGGAAGACGGCAGATATTCATGACGGTAAAAAAGCAAAAGAAGTTACAGACGGACTCGAAAAATCAGATTATAAAGTTTCCGATGTAATTAAAAAAGAAGTCAGAAAAAATCCATACCCTCCGTTTACAACATCTACAATGACTCAGGCCGCGGCCAGGATGATGGGTTGGTCGGCCAAAAAAACCATGAGTGTTGCCCAATCTCTTTACGAAGAAGGTTTGATTACCTATCACAGAACTGATTCAATGAATCTTTCAGTTATTGCCGTGAATCAGGCAAGATCTTATATTGAAAAAAATTACGGCCGTGAATATGTTCCTGAAGGGCCGATTTTTTATAAAACAAAAAGTAAAAGTGCACAGGAAGCGCATGAAGCGATAAGACCGACAAATGTTAATTCAAAGTTTGAAACTCAAAATACAAAATGGATAAAAGAAGGAGAAACTTTGTACAATTTAATTTGGAAAAGGTTTTTGAGCTGTCAAATGACACCTTCGGTTTATGACGAAACAAAAATAAAGGTTGATGCGAAAAAAGATAATGGTAATTTATACGAACTATCCGCGTCCGGTCAGGTGATGAAATTTGACGGTTGGAGAAAGGTATTTGGAATAACAGGAAGTAAGAAGTCGGAAGTTGGACTTGAAGGTGAAGAAGCAATATTACCGGAGGTAGAAAAGGGTGAAGAATTGGAAAAACTAAAAGTAGATCCGCAGAAAAAGTTCACCCAACCGCCGGCAAGGTTTTCCGAAGCAATGTTAATTAAAACTTTGGAAAAACTTGGGATTGGGCGGCCTTCAACTTATGCTCCTACAATTTCTACAATTCAGGTCCGGCAATATGTTGAAAAAGAAGAAGGGAAATTTAAGCCGACAACGGTTGGGTTTGCAGTGAATGATTATTTGGTAGGGAACTTTGACAAAGAATTTGAGTATGAATTTACGGCTGGGATGGAAAAGGAACTGGATGATGTTGCCGAGGGGAAACTCGATTGGGTCAAAATGATGAAAGAGTTTTATTCTCCGTTTGAGAAAAAAGTTGAGGAGGCGCTAAAAAATTCAAAAAGGGTAAAAATTGAAACCGAAAAGTTGGGCAGGAAGTGTCCTGAGTGTGAAGCCTGCTTGAAAGGAAAATTTGAAGGTCCGACGGACGGGGAATTAGTTATTCGAGTCGGGCGTTTCGGTAAATTTATTTCCTGCTCGTTATTTCCTGACTGTAAATATACCGAAAAATTGGTTGAAAAGATAAATATGAAATGTCCTGAGTGTAAAACGGGTGAGGTGATAATTAAAAAATCCAAAAAAGGCAGAAAGTTTTTCGGCTGTTCGCGTTATCCGGAGTGTAAATGGGCGAGTTGGACCAAGCCGGAATTAAGTGATAAGAAATAACTATTAAGTTGTAGATAGTGCATTTTGAAAAGTATTAGTACTTGACCCCATAGGAGTTACGAATTATTTTATTAACTATGCCATTGGGTCCAAAACTTCTTTTGAAACTTGTTAAAGAAACAAAGCTCGTTGAGAATTTATCGGATAGGGAATTAACAAACCCTGAGGGTGCGGGATTTGATTTAAGAATTGGTGAAGTTTATGAAATTAACGGCAAAGGATTTCTTGGTATTGAAGAAAGAAAAACTCCAGATATAAAATTGGTTTCCAAATATGATGAAAATAAAACTAAATGGATAACTCTCAAACCAGGTGACTATTACTTGGTTAAAACAATAGAATCAGTTAATTTGCCAAAGAATATTGCAGGTTATTTTTACACTAGAGGAACATTATTTCGTAGCGGTTTACTTCATGGTTTATCAAGAACAGACCCCGGTTATAAAGGACAACTTGTTACCTCATTGGCAAATGTTGGTCCTTGTACAATTAAATTGGAACTTGGGAGCAGGTTTGTACACATTCAATTCGAACATATTAAAGGAGAAGGATCAATGTATCGTGGCCAATGGCAAGGTGGACGCGTTGCGGCAAATAAAAAAGAGAAACAGGTATAATTTATATCGATGAAAACTAACAAGAAAAAAACCACCCCGAACATATATGGGACTCTTCCTGATTTTGTATTAAAAGACTTTATAAAAAGAAAAATAATTAAAATAAAAAATCTTTCTAAAAATTGGCAATCTGATTTAGATCAAGTGTCTATAGATATGCATCTCGGAAAAAGAATAATGATACCTACGATGGGTAGGCATATAGTAATTGATACTAAGGTGGGTGTGAATAAAGAAATGTATGAACTTTTAGTCTTGAACTACGGAGATTCGTTTATCTTAAGGCCCGGACAGTTCGTGATTGCTGAAACAGCAGAAGATATAACATTACCTGATGATATTATAGGAAGATTGGAAGGGAAAAGTAGCCTTGCTCGGTTAGGAGTGGTTATTCACCAGACTTCAGCACGTTTTGATCCGGGATGGAGTGGGCCTGCTGCGTTGGAAATAAAAAATAATAGTGATAATGATGTAATAATTTATTGTGGAGGGAAAATATGTGCTTTTTCATTTGAAAGGTTGATGACTCCGGTTGAAAGACCGTATAAGAAAACTACAAAGAGGTATCATAAAAACCAAACTTTACATAGTATGATTCAAAAAGATAAACTAATGCATAATAAATGAAGTCAAAAAAAATACATCCTGAATATCAATATTTGGAGCTTCTTAAGGAACTTGTAGAAAAAGGTGTTGTACAAAAAGATATAAATACCGGGGTAAAAACGTATAGCAAATTCGGCGCACAATTGAGATTTGATTTGTCTGAAGGTTTTCCCCTTTTAACAACTAAAAAAGTCTGGTGGAAAGGAGTCCTATACGAGCTATATTGGTTTTTAACCGGTCAGTCCAATATAAAGTTTTTAGTTGATAATGATATACACATTTGGGATGATTATCCGTATAAAATTTACCGGGAAAAAATTGCTAAAGGAAAACTTCCTGATATGAGTAAAGAGGAGTTTATCGAAAAAATTAAAACTAATAAAAGATATGCAGAAAAGTATGGAAATCTTCCTAATATTTATGGTGAACTTTGGAGACGATGGCCTGCAAAAGGAAGAACAATAGACCAAGTTGAATGGGTAATTAATGAAATTAAAAATGACCCTGACGCTCATAACTTAATTGTAAATTCCTGGAACCCCGAATATCTTTACGGGATGGCAAAACCCCAGGAAGCTTCGCGTTTTCCCATTTGCCACAACCTTTATCAGTTAAATGTTAAAAACGGCAGAGTTTGTTTGCACCTATACCAGCGGAGTGCAGATATATTTTTAGGAGTCCCTTTTAATATCGCAAGCTATGCCCTGCTCACTTTAATTTTCGCTCGAGTAACAGGATATGAACCCGGTGAATTTATACATAGTTTTGGTGATGTACATATTTATGAAAACCATCTTGAACAAGCGAGGGAGCAGCTGAAAAGAAAGCCAAAAAAGTTTCCGATTGTAATAATTAACCCGAAAGTAAAAAAGTTAACAGATCTTCTTCCGGAGCATATTACTCTTGAAAATTATAACCCCCACCCTCCAATTAAAGCAGAATTGACAGTTTCGGGAGGGTATTTTGCGAAAGGTCAAAAACCCAATAAATTTAAACGATGACCACTCAAAAATTCAGTATTGTTGTTGCAATAGATGAAAAACGAGGAATCGGTAAGGACAACAAAATTCCCTGGCACATAAAAGAAGATCTTGTTAATTTAAAAAATTTAACCCAAAACCAGGTCGTAATTGTCGGTGCCAATACATTTATATCAATGCAGAGCTATTATGATAAAAGCGAGAGAGAAATGCCCGGTAAAGTTTATATAGTTGTTACAGACGATAGAGGATTTAATCCGAGTTGTTCAAATGCAATTTGTGTTTATTCAATTGATGAGGCAATTAAAAAAGCCAAAAGTTACGGTACTGACGAGGTTTTTATAATCGGGGGTTCGCAGATATTTAAACAAATGATTAAGCTTGCAAATAAACTATATTTGACGATAGTGAAAGGGGATTTTGATTGCGATACATTTTTTCCTGGTTATTCGGATTTTAAAAATGTAATTTCTTCGAAGAGAGAAAAGAACGAAACAAATGAATTCGAATTTAAAATATTGGAGAGAATCACTAAGGAATAATATATTTTATAAAGTATAATGTGGTTATGGAAAAAGTTTTGGAAATAATTAAGTTAGAAGAAGAGAGACAGCGGAACACTTTGATGATGATTCCGTCGGAAAATTATGCATCAGCTTCTGTGCGTTCGGCTGTCGGCAGTATGCTTTCCAATAAATACTCCGAAGGGTATTCGGGAAGACGATATTATCAGGGCAATAAATTTATTGATGAAATTGAGACTCTTGCGATAGATCGGGCAAAAAAACTTTTTAAAGTTGAGCATGTAAATGTCCAGCCTTATTCCGGATCTCCTGCCAATTCTGAAGTATTATTTGCGCTTTGTAATCCTGGGGATACGATAATGGGATTGGAATTAGCCTCGGGTGGACATTTGACTCATGGTCAACCAAACATAACTTTTTCGGGAAAATATTTCCGCTCCGTTCAATTCGGATTGGATGAGAAAGGACTTCTTGATTATAAAAAAATTGCAGGATTGGCAAAAAGAGAAAAACCAAAATTGATGATAATCGGAACAACCGCATATCCTCTGGCTTTTGACTGGAAAAAATTCGGAGAAATTGCCGATTCGGTTGGCGCTTGGCTAGTTGCCGATATTTCCCATGTTTCGGGACTCGTTATTGCAGGCGCATATCCTTCACCGGTTCTTTATGTCCACGTCGTAACAACAACGACACACAAAACTCTTAGAGGACCAAGGGGTGCTATGATAATGGTTACAAAAAAAGGTTTAAAAAAAGACGCGGAACTTTCGACAAAAATTGATAAGGCAGTTTTTCCGGGAATGCAGGGAGGACCGCATAATAATACAACCGCAGGCATTGCTGTCGCTTTAGGTGAAGCATCAACTATGGGTTTTAAGTCTTACGGTAAACAAATAGTAAAAAATGCAAAAGTGTTGGCGAAAGAATTAACAAGCGGAGGGTTAAATTTAGTTGCAGGTGGAACAGAGTGTCATTTAATTGTTATTGATTTAAGAGCGGAAAAATTGTCAGGAAATGTTGTGGCCGAAGCTTTGGAGGTTGCGGGAATTGTAGTGAACCGAAATTCCGTTCCAAACGATCCGATGCCTCCTTTTTATCCGTCCGGAATACGGTTGGGGACACCAGCGATTACTACAAGGGGAATGAAAGAGCCCGAAATGAAACAGATTGCAAAGTGGATTTTGGATGTAGTTGGATATGTAGCTCCGTATAAGCTTCCTGAAAATCCGGAAACCAGAAATACTTTTATGAAAGGTTTCAAAGAAAAAATAAGAACGGATAAAAAACTACTGGGAATTGCAGAGGATGTTAAAAAACTTTGTTTAAAATTTCCAATCAATTGAAAGATAAACAACCAATATTTTGTCGTAATGCAAACTGCTCGCTTTACAGAAATCAAGCATGTAGGCTTTGGAATTGGGTTATTGATGGTTGGCTTTCACCATTAGGTAGGGCAAGGCAGAACAAACGGCTTACAGAATTATCAATAAATAATCCGGCAGAATTAGTCCGACAGTGTTCGATCGTGGAATAAAATAATAATTAAATTAAGGGATTAAATTCTAACCTTCAAGATCCATACGGGTTAGCTCGTCGTAAAGTCCGGAATTTTCGTCGTATAATTCATCAAGTGTTCCTGGTCCCATACCGCCAGTGATCGAGGCTCTTTTTTGCTTTTTAGCTTTTTTTGTCAACCTTCGGAGTTTGTCTGGTGATGCCTTTGCTAACTCTAATAATGCATCCGCTTTATCTTTATAGTATAGTTCTTGAGTACTTGGTTTCCCTCCTCGGTTCAACCATCTACGACCAGCAAGATAATCTACTACGAATTCGGGCGCCGGCGGACCCGTACTCGTATCTGGGGTTCCTCTTGCCATATTCCTTTATGAGCATTAATAATTCGATGTCAAGGGGAATAAATTATTAATTTCTGTTAAAATCTGGACTGTATGGCATATATTTTTGACGGAAAGACTTTTGCAAAAGAAAAAGAGGAAAAACTTGCAAAGCAAGTTATAAGTCTTAAACAAAAAGGAATAACTCCAAAATTGGTATCGATAATTGTGGGTGATGATCCGGCGAGCACTCTTTACGTTAATTTAAAAAAGAAAGCTGGGGAGAGAATTGGTGTAACAGTAGAAGTTATAAGTGAGAAGTCGGAAATAAGTAATACAGAACTAACAAACGTTATAAATAATTTAAACGAGGACAAAAGTGTAAACGGAATTATGATTCAGCTGCCACTGCCTGCAAATTTCTCGGACAGCCAAAGGGATGAAATAATAAATTCAATTGCGGAAGAAAAAGATGTCGACGGTCTTCGAAAAAAAAGTAAATTTATTCACCCAACGTCAAAAGCCGTTTTGGAAATCCTGGAATTTTCTTTAACTAAAATCAATTTCCAGCCCCGAAATGTTTTAATAATCGGATCGACCGGGATGGTTGGTAAGCCGCTTGTGAGGGAACTGCGAAAAACAAATTACAAATTATGGGAGGCAAATTCGGGAACAAGTGAAATTTCGGAGTTGGTAAAAATAGCCGATGTTATAATATCTGCAACGGGAGTGGAGAATTTGGTAAAATCTGAATGGGTAAAAACGGGAGCTGTTTTGATTGATGTGGGTTCTCCAAAAGGCGATATAGAAAAAGCTGCTTACGAAAAAGCAAGTTTTGTTTCACCGGTTCCCGGGGGAGTTGGGCCTGTTACAATTTCGTGTTTATTGGAAAATTTACTTGAAAGTTGCCTCGGATGAGTATATATTAAAGAGTAGATTTTTAGATTAATCCTGAAATAAATAGATATTGAAAGAGTTGGGAATAAGGATCCGCATAATAAAGGTTGGAGTGAAAGTGCTGATAGAGATCAGCGTGGTGTAGTAGTCTGGAATAAGACATTTACTGGACCAAGATTAGGCATTGTTAATGTGATTTATGATGGCACTTCCGTAGTAGCCCATGCGATTATGGGCTCAACTATACAGGAGGAAAGAGCCACTGTTCAGGCTGAAAAAGAAATATCACGTCTTAGTTTTACATTTACAAGACAATAAAGACCAAAGGTCAAACTCCTTCTTCTTGTTTTTTACGTAATTTCAAATATAATACATCTACACATACTTAAGGAATGAATTCCTGAATGCTTTTCTGAGCTTCTCCCTTAAGTAGCGGTCTAAGGAATTCTAAAAATTTATGAGCACTAAAATTTCATTGGATGAACTGATTAAAACCGGAGCTCATTTTGGCCATCAAACAAAAAGATGGAATCCAAAAATGGGTGAGTATTTATATGGTGTAAAAGACGGAGTTCATATTTTTAATCTGGAAAAAACGGCCAAATGTTTAGAGGAGGCTTTGGAGTTTTTAAATAAATCAGCAGCCAGCGGAAAAAATGTTTTGTTTTTAGGTACAAAAAAACAAGCCAAAGATATTATCAAAAAAGTTGCAATTGAATCCGGAAGCTACTACGTTAATGAAAGATTCTTGGGAGGAACCTTTACAAACTTTGCGCAAATTAAGCGTTCAACCGAAAAGTTGGTTGATATGAAGAAAAAGTTTGCGGAAAATTTTTACCAAGGCTACACAAAAAAAGAAAAGTTGCTTCTTGAGCGTGAAGTTGCAAGACTTGAGCGTTATTTTCGGGGAATTGTCGGAATAAAAGAAACACCGCAGGTTATGGTTGTTGTAGATATTAAACGCGAGTATCAGGCGATTAAAGAAGCGGTAAACATGGGAGTTACCGTTGTTGCGCTTGTTGATTCGAACACCGACCCGAGTTTAATCGATTATCCGATTCCTATGAATGACGACGCGACAAAAGCTCTCGAGTATGTTTTAGAGCTAATGGGAGCAGCAATTAAGGAAGGAAGAGAAGAAGGAATCAAAAAAGTGGAAGTTGAGAAAAAGAAAGAAGAGGCCGCAAGCAAAAAGAAAGAGGCTAAAAGCGAACCAAAAAAAACTTCCGGAAAGAAAACTAAACTCAAGAAATAACATGGCAAAAATAACTGCAGATGAAATAAGAAAATTAAAGGAAGCAACTGGGGCTCCTGTAATGCGTGCAAAAAAACTTCTTGAGGAATTGAACGGTAACTTTAAAAAAGCCGAAGAGATTTTGCGTAAGGAAGGATTTGAAAAAGTTGCGAAGAGGGCAGACCGCGCGACCGCTCAGGGACTTATTGAAACTTATGTTCATCACTCGGGAAAAGTAGCAACAATGATTGAACTTTTATCAGAGACTGATTTTGTTGCAAGAAATGAATTATTTAAGGAATTGGCTCACAATTTAGCGTTACAGTTGGCATCAGTACCCGCAAAAGATGCGAAGGATTTTTCCAAACAGGATTTTATTAAAGACCCAAGCAAAAAAGTTGAAGAACTGGTTAAAGAGGTTATCGCAAAAACCGGAGAAAATATTCAGATAGGCAGAATTCACAGAATTGAAATTGGAAAATAGTGTATAATTCGTTTATGGATGAAGCTTCGATAAAACTTCGAATGCAGGCAGTAATTGACCTTCTTTCAACAGATATTTCAACAATTCGAACAGGTCGCGCAAATTCCAGTTTGGTATCCGACATGACTGTTATGGTTTATGGTGGGGCGCAGAAAATGAAGATTAACGAATTGGGAACAATTACCACTCCAGATCCTCAAACTATAGTAATAGACCCATGGGATAAAAGTATAATCGGAGATATAAGAAAGGGTATTGAGGCGGCAAATGTTGGATTTACTCCTTCAATTGACGGACAAATTATCAGAATTGCACTACCTCCGCTTACAACTGAGGACCGGGAAAAATACGTAAAACTTCTTGGAACAAAGCTTGAAGCAAGCCGCGTAATGATAAGACAAGTCAGGGGAGATTTTATGCATGATATTAAAAAGGGCTTTGAAGCAAAAGAAATTTCCGAGGATGAAAAGTTTGCTCAGGAAAAAAAACTACAGGAATTAACGGATGTTTATATAGGGAAAGTTGAGGAGATTGGAGAAAAGAAAAAAGCAGAACTACTTCAGATTTAGTATTTAAACTTTGATTTTGTTACGTAAGGTGATATTCTTTAAACTGTGTTTGGATCAATTTTAATTTTCATTTTGGTTTTGTCCGTTCTTGTTATTGTCCATGAAGCAGGACATTTTTTTATGGCAAAACGGGCAGGACTTTTAGTTGAAGAATTCGGATTCGGAATCCCACCGCGTATTTTTGGTAAAAAAATCGGTGAGACTATTTATTCACTCAACCTTTTTCCTTTCGGAGGGTTTGTAAGACTAAATGGTGAAAATTCGGAAGAAGGGGTAACCGATCCGAAACGAGCTTTTATAACTCAATCCAAAAAAACCCGAGTATCAATAATTGTTGCCGGAGTTCTCATGAATTTTATATTGGCAATTGTTGCGTTCGCGGCGGTTTATACGGTAACAGGCGTACCGAAAGATACAAATGACGTTAAGGTTATCGAAGTCGCAAAGGGAACACCTGCCGAAACGGCCGGATTTTTAGTTGATGATGTAATTGTAAAAATTAACGGTAAGAGTGTTGCCGATAATAAAGGTTTTATTGAAGCCGTAAAAGAAGTATCAGATAAAGAGGTGGTGTTTTTGGTTAAACGGGGTAGCGAGGAAAAGGAGTTAAAAGCAACTCCCAGAAGTAATCCTCCTGAAGGAGAAGGAGCCTTGGGAGTGGTGATTAGTACGGTTAGTATTTATTTTCCCCCGATCTGGCAAAGGCCGTTCGTCGGAGTTTTTTATGGATTTAAGGAAGCAATTTTCTGGACTCAGATGATTGCTGTGGGGCTTTTTGGTATGATCGCGGGATTATTCCGAGGGGTTGTTCCGAAAGATGTTGCCGGACCCGTCGGAATTTATGCATTGACTTCACAGGCGGCGAGTTATGGAATAATGTCTCTTATTAATTTTATGGGAGTTTTGTCGGTAAACCTGGCAATTTTAAACATTTTGCCTTTTCCCGCGCTCGATGGCGGAAGGTTACTTTTTATTTTTCTGGAGAAAATAATCGGAAGAAAAGTATTACCAAAAGTGGAAAGTATAATTCATATGGCTGGAATGGCAATACTCATGCTTCTTCTATTTGCCATAACTTTTTCCGACATAAAACACCTCATTGCGGCAGGTGGAGTTGCGGGATTTTTAGAGAATTTGGTTAAATAAAATCTTCATATAAACATTAGTATTTGAGTGTTAATTTTGGTATCATCAAACTGATGTTGCAAAGTAAATTATTTCCTAAAACAAAAAAAGAAGCACCGAAGGATGCGGAAAGTGTAAACCATAAACTTCTAGTCCGAGGTGGTTTCATTGATCAGCTGATGGCCGGATCATGGACTTTGTTACCACTGGGTCAGCGGGTTGTAACAAAAATTAACCAAATAATTCGAGAAGAAATGAACTCAACCGGCGCTCAGGAAATTTTAATGCCGCTTTTACACCCAAAAAATGTTTGGAACGAAACCGGAAGATGGGATAAGGCAAAGGAAGTGATGTATCAATTTAAAGATTCACACGAAAAGGAGTTTGCGCTTTCGTTTACCCACGAAGAAATATTTTTGGATTTAGTCCGAAAACACATAAACACTTACAAAGATTTGCCGTTGGCGCTTTACCACTTTTCCACAAAATTTAGAAACGAACCACGCGCTCGCTCGGGAATTTTGCGTGGACGGGAGTTTATGATGAAAGATTTGTATTCGATTCATGCAACCGAAGAAGACTTTAATAAATATTATGAAGAAGTTAAAAAGGCTTATGTTCGGGCTTTTACCCGGATGGGATTTAAGATTAAAGTAACGGAAGCGGCTGGTGGGGTTTTTACGGACAATAATACTCACGAGTTTCAGGTGTTAACTCCCGGGGGTGAAGACACAATTTTCTACTGTGATAAATGTGATTTTTCGCAGAATAAAGAAATATTTAAGGGTATAGAAAGCGAGGAATGCCCTTCATGCAAAAAGGGGAAAATTGTTGAGGCAAAATCTATCGAAGTCGGAAACATTTTTCCTTTCGGTACTTATTACTCGGAACTAATGCGGGTTTATTATACCGATGAAAAGGGACTTAAAAAACCGGTTTATTTCGGAAGTTACGGGATTGGTTCGACTCGGGTGATGGGTGCATGGGTAGAGGCGAATCATGATGATAAAGGAATAATTTGGAATAAGGCCATAGCGCCTTTTGACGCTCATTTGGTAGAAGTCAGAAGTCAAAAGTCGGAAGTTAGAAAAATGGCGAAGAAAGTTTATGATGAATTAACAGAAGCGGGTATTGAGGTTTTGTGGGACGATAGGGAAGTTTCAGCGGGAGAAAAATTTGCGGACTCAGACTTAATTGGTATTCCGGTTCGGTTAGTTATTTCAGAAAAAACAGGAGAAAAGTTAGAGTATAAAGAAAGGAAAAGTGACACCACTACTCTACTTACTCCCGATGAAATACTTAAAAAATTAGTATAATACTACACTTGATACATTGAAAAATAAAAAAAATATTTTAGTAATAGGTGGTGGAACCGGAACTTATACGGTTTTAATGGGGCTTAAAAAATATCCTGTCGACCTTTCGGTTATTATTACAATGATGGACTCGGGAGGCAGCAACCGCGTAATACGCGATGAATTCGGACTTCTTCCAACTTCTGATATTCGCCAGTGCATTGTCGCGCTATCTTCCGAAACCCCGAGAGATATTTTAAGAAAACTTTTTACTTACCGATATAATGCCGGAACGGGAATTACTGGTATGACATTCGGAAATCTTTTTATGGCTGCACTAACCGATATTTATGGGAGCCAGGAAGAAGCGGTTAAAAAAACCTGCGAATTTCTTGATGTCCAGGGAAAAATAATTCCTGTAACTTATGAAAATACGCATTTGGTTGCACGCTACGATAACGGAAAACAGGTTTTAGGTGAGCATTTTATTGATGAGCCGGACGGGGATTTATGTAAACATAGAATTGTTGAGGTTGGAGTTTTTCCGCCGGCATCTGCAAATAAAGATGCTTTAGCTGAAATTAAAAAAGCGGATATGATAATTTTGGGTCCGGGAGATTTATATACAAGTGTTTTACCAAACTTAGTTGTTGATGGAGTTGCAGAAGCAATTAGAAAATCAAAATCAAAAGTGGTTTTTATTATGAACTTAATGACGCGGTTTGGTCAGACTACGTTGTATTCTCCGTAGAAATCCGACACTTCTGAAGTAAAATATGGAGGTGTTAAGTACAACTAAGATAACAATGGCTTGGGAATTGTTTGAAGCTG
>Ga0075761_103_pt1 | contig 55345 bp, 62 predicted proteins | sample RifGroC1_FD_67828 | JGI IMG/M metagenome (GOLD analysis project Ga0075761, IMG submission 67828) | Microgenomates bacterium GW2011_GWC1_37_12b
TACCTTGAGAGGTATCACTACCATAGGCCACATATAGGCCTGGGCATGAAACCTCCGTTAGAGAGGGTCTAGTGTCGGATATTTACGGAAACATACCGGACTACAGATTTCCGGGCAAGTGATCATTTAATAGAGCTTGAGAGATATTTGGGAAAGGGCCGCGTTGACGTCTGCGTAGTTAATAAAAGTAAAAAACTTCCGGAGTCACTTTTGACCAGGTATCAGGAAGAAAAAGCGGGACTTGTTGTTGATGATTTAAACGGAGTTGGAGCAAAAAAAGTAATTAGAGGAGATTTTATTTCAAAAATCGCTTACGAGAAATCTGAGTCGGATATATTAACCAGAAGTTTGGTGCGCCATGATCCCGATAAACTCGCCAAGGCAATAAATTCTATTCTTTGAGAACCACTTGAAGAATCTTTGCTTCCGAATTATACTAACTTTGTAATGGAAGGATGCACTTTTTGTTCGATAGTTAAAGGAGATGTTCCGGCGTTAAAGGTTTACGAGGACAATGATTTCGTTGGATTTTTGGATATCGCTCCGCTGAATGAAGGCCATGTTTTGCTGGTTCCGAGAATTCATTACCGCTGGACTTGGGATGTCCCAAATTTCGGAGAATATTGGGAAGCTGCCAAAAAAATTGCTCAAGCACAAATTAAGGGTTTAAATGCAAATATGGTTGAGTTTCTTACTCATGGAATGGATGTTCATCACGCGCATATTTGGATTGTGCCAATTTACGCAAATGAGAATTTCATTGACTCCAAGACTAGAAATAATTTTGACGAAGGGAAAATGATGGATATTTCGGAAAAAATTAAAAAGGCATTATGATTGCCGATACAATTACTGCAAAAATCGGTGATGCTCTGAAGGCAAAAGATGAACTTCGATTATCCGTTTTAAGGATGCTCTCAAGTGCTCTTAATTATGAAAAAATTGCAAAGCAGCATGATTTGAATGAGCAGGAAGAGATCGCGGTTGTCAGGCGGGAAGCAAAAAAAAGAAATGATTCAATTGATAGCTTAAAAAATGCACTCGGTAAACAGACCTCGGCTGGAGGAGACAGCGAAATAAATGTAAGAATTGAGAAAGATCAAAAAGAGATAGATATACTAAAAGAGTATTTACCGGCAGAAATGGATGAAACTGAGCTTCAAAAATTAGTCGACGATGCAATTTCCGAAACAGGTGCGACGAGTATTTCCGATATGGGTCGTGTTATTGGGATTGTTATGGGAAAAGCTGCAGGAAGAGTCGAAGGTGGAAAAGTTTCGCAGGCCGTCAAAAACAAACTTGTTTAAACATATTACTTCTTAGTATATTGACGCAATACTTTTACGGGTTATATTAAATAGACACAGGGTTTAACATGTTAAAAGTTCTTATTAAAAAACAATCAAATTATCCGATTAGTAATTTAAAAATTAGAAAGACATTAGAGGCCTTTTTTGAAAAACACGGTATGGTTTCTGACTCTGTCGTTTATGTTTCAATTGTCGGTGAAAAGACTATGCTTGAGTTGGCAAGAAAATACTTAGGAGAAAAAAATACGTTACACAATGTTTTGTCTTTTACCGAAGGAGAGACCAAGGGAGAATTTGTTTACCCTAATGACAAAATGCTGCGTCTTGGTGAAATTATTCTTTGCTACCCAAAAATATTTTCAGAAGCGAAAGAGGAAGGTGTGATGATTGAAAAAAAAGCTCTTGATTTAGTTGAACACGCAGGTTTGCATTTGATGGGGATACACCATGAATAGGTTATAGGTAGTAGGATATAGGATGTAAGATTTTTATTTTATATAAATCTGTTCTTATAATAATTTATCACTCATAACTTATCGCATATAACTTAGTTTATGACGTTTTATCTTAAATACCGCCCGCAGACTTTTGAAGAATTGGACTTAACCAGTGTCCGCGAATCCCTGAAAAAAATAGTGCAGGGTAACGTACCGCATGCATTTTTATTTTCCGGTCCGAAGGGTACCGGAAAAACTTCTGCTGCAAGAATTTTGGCGAAAGCTATAAACTGTACGCATCGCGGAAAGGGAGTCGAACCGTGTAATGAATGTGATTCCTGTGTAAGTATTACAAAAGGCACTAATGTTGATGTTGTCGAAATGGATGCTGCAAGTCATCGGGGAATTGACGATGTCCGTTCGCTTCGGGAAGCGGTTAAACTAGCGCCGGCGAAACTCGATAAAAAAGTTTACATTATTGATGAAGCTCACATGCTGACGACAGAAGCCTCAAATGCACTCTTAAAAACTTTAGAAGAGCCGCCGGATCATGTAGTTTTTATTTTGGCAACAACTAACTCTGAAAAACTGATTTCTACTATCCGTTCAAGGGTAACAATAATCAATTTTGCAAAAGCAAGTAAGGAGGAGTCATTGAGATCGCTTAAAAGGGTCGCAAATGGAGAAAAAATAAAAATTGACGATGAGACGCTTTCGGTAATTTATAAACATGCTGATGGAGCTTTTCGCGATGCGGTAAAAATTTTTGAACAACTAGTTTCTGAAAAGGTTGAACTAAATAAGAGCGGGGTTGCAAGTTTTCTTGAAAAGTCATCCGCTTTTAATATCGAGGATTTCTTAGAATTTCTTTCTAAAAAAGATGCAGCCAAACTTCTGCTTTTATTAAACGAAGCAATAAAGAAAGGCGCATCCGCAAAAAATCTAACGCAAAATTTGATAGGAAATTTAAGGACAGAGCTTATTAATAGGGTTTCTAAAAACGAAGGTAAGTTTAGCTTGGAAAATTCCGAGATTATTGAACTTATTCAAATTTTAACATCATCGATTCATGATATTTCCGTGTCAACTTTAGAGCAGATACCACTGGAGTTGGTAATTATAGACTGGTGCGAAAAAGGCGGGAATGAGCGTGAGAATGAGAAAGAGTATGAGAATGAGGATGAGAAGTTGGCAAAAGAAAAAAAATTGAATGAGGTAAGAAGCGAGAAGTTAGAAGTTAGAAGTAAAAATCGGGGAAATGAAATTGTGGTGGAAGTGACAGACGAGAGTAAAGAGGAAAACATCCTAAAACAGACCGAAATTTCGGATGAGGTTTGGTCAAAAATACTGTTTATGATACGGACAAAAAATGCTTCAACGGAAGCTTTACTTCGTGCGGCTAGACCTGTTTCGTTTGATGGAAAAATAGTTACACTTGCGGTTTATTATTCATTCCATAAAGAAAAGCTTGAAAGCAGTCCCCACAGAAATTTATTGGAGGATGCGTTGTCCGAAATATTAGGAACATCTGCCCGGATATTTTGTAAACTTGCCGAGCCACCTATTAAAAATGTAGTCGCAAAAAGCGAAAGTGGCCCGGTAAACACTGTGAATGAAAAGATCGGAGTAACGGATGTTGTATTAACCGAAGAAAAAGATGATGAAGTAATAAGAATTGCTAAAGAGATCTTCAGTAACTAAACCGACAACAGTATTATTATTTTGATAATTGGAATTTATTATATTTTAGAATAAAATACATATCATGTTCGACAAACTAAAACAGGGACAGCAACTTATGAAGATGCGCCAGCAGGCGGTTGCGCTTAAGAAAGAGCTCGAAAAAATCGAGCATATCGAAGAGCGAAGTAGCATTAAAGTAAAAGTAAACGGTGCTCAGGAAGTGACCTGGATAGAAATCGATGGTGAGTCACGTGAGGATTTGGTAAAACTGATTAATGACGCAATGAAAGAAGTCCAGAAAAAATCCGCAAAAAAAATGATGGAAATGGGCGGGGGATTGGGTGGATTATTAGGCGGAATGGGTCAATAAAACTTCCATAAGCAGCATCCTCAATGACAATTTGTATTTACTTTGTTAGAATGTTTGAGATATGAAAATTCCGCGTGCGTTGAATGATCTAATTGAATCTTTTCAAAAACTACCCGGAATTGGTCCAAAAACAGCACAACGTCTTTCATATTATTTACTTCATGTTCCGGAAAGTGAACTTGAAAATTTTGCCCAACATCTTACAAACCTCAAAAAAAATACAGTGCTTTGTTCGGTTTGTAAAAATGTAAGTGAGTCAGACCCTTGCCCGATTTGTTTGGATCCACACCGCGAAAAAGAAATTATTTTAGTGGTTGAACAACCATTGGATGTTTTGGCAATCGAGCGTACGGGAAAATTTAAAGGTGTATATCATGTTTTACATGGTGCAATCAGCCCTTTGGATAATATAGGTCCGGATGAAATATTTATTGACCAGCTATTGGGTAGGGTTGGAAAAAATGGAGTAACGAAACTTAGCGAAATTATAATCGCAACCAATCCGACAATGGAAGGAGATGCAACCGCGATGTATTTGTCCAAAAAATTGAAAGCGGCAAATGATAAGATTCAGGTAACAAGACTTGGCATGGGAATTCCGACGGGGGCAGATTTGGAGTATGCTGATGAAACGACATTGACCCAGGCGATAGAGGGAAGAAGAGTTATGTAAGTTGTAGGTAGTAAGATATAAAAAGTAGGTTTATGAAACAGGCAATAAAATCAGCAGGCGATAAAGCAAGAGCAGCGGCGGCACAAACAACAAAACAAATTGCCCAAGAGCTGTTGGAAATTCCGAAACAGGCAGGAGCTGAAGCGGTAGGTGTAAAAACCCCCGGAACATTTCCTGATGTGCTTGAAAAACCAGCACAAAGCCAAACTCCTACTTACGATCCTAATAAGAAAGAACCGGAAGACCAAAATCGGCTTGATTATTTAGAGAGGGAACTTGAGGATTTAAAACGAAAAAGAGAGCTTGAGAAACAACAAAAAGCCTACGAAGAAACTGAAGTTAAGAAACGCGAAGATGAAGAAAACCAAAAAAGGATGCAAGCAATAATCTCTCCTCCTAAAAGAAAACTCCGAATGCCAAGTTTTGGTCAAAAAAAATCAAAGGGAACGGGAGAAATGTTAAAATCCTCGAAATAGTATTGGATGTTGCGTTTTTTTAAATGTTACCAGATAATATCTTTATGAAATTTAAAAATAGTTGTTGTAAAAATAGCTTGCAGTAGTCCCTTTTTCAAGGGATTAGTTGCAAGAGGTACAAAACCAAGCATAGCTTGGTTTTTTGTTTTATATGAAAGATTTTAAAAGCGAACTTAATAAAATAAAAGGTAAAACGTTGATGGTTATATTTCCTCATCCTGATGACGAGTCTATGATGACAGGGGGTTTATTGAGTACTGCTCACAAACTGGGAATACGAACAGTAGTTGTAACAATAACAAAAGGTGGAGCGGGAAAATTCACATTCATCCCAAAGGAAAATCAACTACAGAGGTAAGGTATTTTGAGTTGAAAAAAGCCTGCGAAAGACTTTGTGTTTCGAAACTTTATGTGTCTGATTTTCCCGATGGTAATCTAGTTGGAGAGGAAAGTAAATGGAGTGTTTGGCTTATGGAAAAAATTAAAAACGAGAAACCAAAACTGATTGTTACCTACGACATCTCCGGATTAACAGGACATCCTGATCATATTGTCCTTTCTAAAGAGGTCTTATCAATCGCACACGAGCGAAGTCTTAATCTATATTGGGTTTCTTTAAGTGAAAAATTAAAAAAATGGTTTGTTCCGAAAGAAGTTGAAGGAAATTTTTGTGAACCGACACATGTTTTGGATTTTGGAAATTTATGGGTAAAAAAGTGGCTAGCTGTAAAATCTCACAAAAGTCAAAGATATGCTCAGGTAAGAATTACTTTTCCCCTATTTTTATATTTGTCGATTTATCACTTTGAGTGGTACCATAAGGTAGATTTTAAAAGAACATATAAGGTTAAATATATGGATTTTAAGATATAAATTGTTACTATGCGTTTGTATAACACACTAACCAGAAAAATTGAGGAGATTAAACCTGCTCGAGAAGGTGAAGTGGGCATATATTCCTGTGGCCCCACGGTTTATTGGAACCAACATATTGGGCACATGTATGCATACGTTCAGTGGGATATTTTAGTTCGTTATCTAAGATCCAAAGGCTTCAAAGTAAAGCGGGTGATGAATATTACTGATGTAGGGCACATGACTAGCGATGAAGATGCCGGGGAGGACAAAATGGAAAAAGGTGCAAAAAGAGAAGGACTGACTGTGTGGCAGATTGCACAAAAATATATTGATCAGTTTATGCAAAGCATGGATCTTTTAAATATCACAAAACCTGATGTTTTGTGCAGGGCTACTGAACACATACCTGAGCAAATTGAGTTAATTAAAAAAATTGAGAGTAATGGTTTTACATATAAAACTTCAACGGGACTTGTATTTGATACATCAAAATTTGCCGGATATGCTGACTTTGCCAAATTAAACTTAAATAAACAGGATTCCGGCTCGAGAGTCGAAGTTGATCCTGATAAGAAAAATCCTTGGGATTTTTTACTGTGGGTTACCAATCAGCCGAATCACATTATGAAGTGGGAAAGTCCATGGGGAGTGGGTTTTCCGGGTTGGCATATTGAGTGCACCGCCATGTCTGTTAAATATTTGGGGGAAACATTTGACATTCATACAGGTGGAAAAGAACATATTCCGGTTCATCATACTAACGAAATTGCCCAAGGTTTCGGAGCTATTGGTCATCAGACTGCCAATTATTGGATTCATAACGAATGGTTAACCCTGAAAGGTGAAAAAATGAGTAAGAGCTTGGGAAATGTTTATACTGCATCGGACCTTGAGAAAAAAGGCTATGATCCTCTGGCTCTTCGATACTTAATTTTGACATCACACTATCGGCAGGGAATAAATTTTTCATTTGAATCTCTTGATTCGGCTCAAGTTGCACTAAATAATTTGCGAGAACTGGTTTTAGCGGCAAAATTTGATAAGGGTCGCCCAACTTTATCTGCCGAAAAACGGGAGAAGGTAGATGGTTTTATTTCGGAATTTGACGAAGCTTTGGGAAACGATTTAAACGTTTCCAAAGGCCTTGCGGTTTTATGGAAAGCATTAAAAAGTAACATTCCTTCAGAAGACAAATATGATTTGGCAATAAGTTTCGATGAAGTTTTGGGACTGCGTTTGAATGAGTTAAATTCTAAAGTGCAGGATACACCCGAGGAAATAACTAAGCTTGTAAATAAACGGGAAGAATACAGGAATAATCATGATTTTGAAAATGCCGATAAAATGCGGGAGGAAATTGAAAAACTTGGTTTTGTTTTGGAAGATTTACCAACAGGTGTAAAAGTTAAGCCGAAAAAATAATTCGTAATTTTTAATAAATCACTGCCTATGCAATTTAAAGCTGTAATTTTTGATCAAGACGGAACCGTTGCTGACCACGAGCTCAATTACGAAGAGGCTTTTAAAATTGTGCTTGCGAGAAACGGTGTAAATCCGGGAAAACATTTTTACCATCAAAGGGGAATTGGGGTAGTTGAGAATTGGACTGCCTTCAAAAATACTTTTGACATTGATCCCGAAAAAACAGCTGAAGAGCTTGCAACTGATACTCAGGAAGAATTTAAAAAAACGCTGGATAAGTCGAAAATAATGCCAGGATTTTTGGACTTCGCGAGAAAATTAAAGAAAAACGGAATTAAATTGGGATTGGCAACTTCAAATTCAAAAGAGATTGTATATAAAATCAGTAAACTATTAGGTCTCGACGGCGTTTTTGACGCTATCGTAACAGGTGAAGAAATAAAAAATAAAAAACCCGACCCCGAAATTTTTTTAAAGATTGCACAAAAGCTAAAAGTATACCCATACGAGTGCTTCGTCTTTGAAGACTCGGCTTCGGGAGTAATTGCTGCTCAGAAAGCGGGAATGAAAGTTGGAGTCGTACTTCGAAATAATCATGATCATCCGAAGTTTGACCACGCCGATCTTTTGATTGAGGATTTTACGTCAGTTCCTGAAGGGTTTTTTGGACTTTAAGAACGACCTTCTTGTAACACATTAAAAGAAAATGTAAATTTAGTTATGGTTAGAAAGTGTGTGTTTTTGTTTATTGCTGTTTCTGTGTTTCTTCTTACATACGGGCATTTTGTTAGGCCTTCAAATGCCCAGGAAGAAACTGCGGGGACAACTGCTCCTCAAAGGCAGACAAAAATAAATTATGACAAGTCGTATCAGGATTATGTCCTAAAGGTCCAAGAGTATAAAAAAGCGCATGAATTGTACGTTACCGCAAAAGCTCAATATTTGCGTATCAAGACTCAAAAATCAGAAAGTACGCTCATGGACGCAGGAATGACAGTTTTGAAAGTTCGTGATGAGGTGATTATTTATTACCTCGACACGTTAATGAACAGACTCAAAGATACGGATGGAGCAACCGACGCTTCAATTAAAATGCTCCAGACTAAGGCTGACGAAGAAGTGAAGTGGTATGAAACACATATTTTATCTCTTCCCACATCATCTTCGCTAACTGATTTGACGGAGGATTCTACTGAAGCACAGTCCAGGAAAAAAGATAATACAGATAAACTCATTTATGAAATTCTTCTTAACATTTCTTATGCCGTTACGGAAGATTATTCAACAAGATTTAGCGATTTATTAGGGGCCTTTACCCAAAAATTCGATATAATCCGTGCAGATACGAGAGAAGGTTTTGCCTTTGATGCGAAAAAAGTTGCGCTTATAGATAAATATATAGATGAAATGGAAATAATCATTGAGCGAAGCAATGACAAAAGAGAAACGACATACGTCGAGATTGCGAAGGTAAAATATAAAACTGTCGCTGAATACAATAGTCTTTTGAAATCTTTAATTGAAGCGACGCAGTATCAGAAAGATGCAACATTTGAACTGATCGAAACTATCGGTGAAGTTAAAACTGATGAAGTTAAATAAAATGGCAGATACGCAATCAAATTCTAATCAGACTAAAAAATCAACTGTAAAAGTTATTGGTGGCGGTTTTTCAAAATGGTTTGGTATGTTGACGGGTAGGGGAGCTTCTCAATCAAACCCAATTCAAGTCCAAAACAGTCAACTGGTAGATAAAAAAAATCAACCCCTTGAGGAAGACAGTGTTGCCGAAGATATTAAAAAAGCGAAGAAATTATTAAGTCTGGGAATGCAAAAATTTTCAAAAAGTGCGGGACCATCTGTACAAAAAGGTAAAGAAATGGAGAGTAAGGGTGTTGAATATGCTAAAAAAGTCGTTGACATTGATTTTACAAAAAAAGCAGTCAAGATATTTTTGGTTATTATTTTTGTTTTAATTATTCTTTTTGTTGCTTCTCGGGTACTTGACTTAACCAATAAAAATGGAGGAGATACAAATGTTCCCACCCCCACAAACGTCCCAACTGCACCTCCTTATAAACGAACTGAGCCTTCAATTTATGACAAAGATGCAACAATATTAAAAATTGAAGAAGATGCAAAAGTTTTACTTAACGAAATTGTCGGAAAATCGCTTGATGACGATTCAATTTCTCCACCAAACCTTGATGTAAATATCAACTTCGAGAGATGAAGTGGTTCACAAGATGTTAATTTTCTTGAGGGAAAACCTTTCAACTTTAAGTCCGATATAATCTATAAAAGGGAATTTGTTTTTAATTTCACTCCTGAATTTTTCTGATAAGCCACCAGAGAATTTATTGTACATTCCACGCTCCTGATTTGCGCAAAGTCTGTCTTCGTAGTCCTGTATGAGCCTTAGAATTTTCTCGCCGACTGTATTAAATTGTTCCTGAATGATGTCGCCTTTGTCTTTGTATTCATCGTGAATTTTTTTAAATTCGTCAAATACAGCTTTGTTTTCCTCAAGCATTTTATTTATATATTCCTGATATCTTTTTGACATTTCAGAAAAATTCTACAGTTTTAAAAATAATAGTTCCATAGTCATTTTAAATCAATATGTTAGTAAACATTTTGATTGGCAAGCTTTGAATTCCTATTTATCAAACTCAAAAACCAACATCTTGTATCGAGTTTGCTATAAAAGGAAATTAATTTCTGGTATACTTTTTGACATGGAACTAAAGGGAAAGACGGTAGTATGTGTTTTTGCACACCCGGACGATGAAGCATTTGGACCGTCAGGAACAATTGCAAAATTAGCTAAAGATAATGAAGTATATATTTTATGTGCTACACGTGGGGAAGCCGCGGGTCAGACTCAAAAAAATTTGGGTGAAATTCGCTCTAATGAGCTTCTTAAATCGGCTAATATTTTGGGAGTTAAAAGTGTTGAGTTTTTAGGCTTTATCGACGGTGAGCTTTCGAATAATTTATACCACCAGTTAGCGGATAAAATAGAAAGCCGGCTTAACGAGCTCAAACCTGATTTATTAATCACATTTGAAACAAGGGGAGTATCCGGTCATGTGGATCATGTAGTAGTAAGTCTGGCAACTAGATTTGTGTTTGAAAAAACGGGTATTAACGAACTTTGGTACTATTGCCTTAGCTCGCTCGAGAGAAAACTTATTAAGGATTATTTTGTTTATTTTCCTGACGGATATGAGAAAGAAAAGGTAGATAAAGTCGTTGATGTGAGCGATAGCTATGAAACAAAGATTAAAGCAATAAATGCACATGAATCTCAAAAGGGAGACATAGAGGTAATAATGCAAATTTTGGAAAAAACTCCCAAAGAGGAATATTTTTTGGTGGTTAAAAAGTGAAAATTGACAGATTTCGTTTGGGTCCAAACTGTGATGATCCGGTATTTTGTTTTTTAACTGGTACTTGTTATTGTGCGTGGTTGTTAGATATTGATACACAATTGGTAAAAAAAGGTGTGCCTCAATATGCAGAAGATCATCTCGAACGATTAGATTGCGAAAGCATACCTGGCAGACAAGCAAGAACTTCAGCAAGGTTTTTGGTAAGCAGATGTGGTGGGATAAAACCTTGACATATTTATTACTGGCTTCATAATTAGAACATGTTTACTTTACCGGAACTTCCTTATAAATACGATGCACTCGAGCCTTACATTGATGCTAAAACTATGGAAATACACCATGGTAAACATCATCAGGCATATGTTGATAATCTGAATAAAGCTTTAGAAAAATATCCGCAGTTTGTTGATAAAAATATTGAAGATATTTTGTCCGACATTAATTCAATTCCTGAGGAAATACGACAACAAGTTTTAAATCACGGCGGCGGTCACGCAAATCATAGCTTTTTCTGGAAAAACTTAGCTCCTAATGCGAAAGAGGTTCCTGGTGGTGAATTTATAGAAGCAATTAAAACGGTATTTGGTGATTTTGATAAATTTAAAGAACAATTCAGTGCCAAAGCGATGGGAGTTTTTGGAAGCGGATGGGCATTTTTAATTTTAACCCCTGATAAAAAACTGGCTCTGAAGCGGCATTCGTTTCAAAATAGCCCATTATCGGATGGCAATGTGCCTTTACTTGCTATAGATGTCTGGGAACATGCATATTATCTTAAATATCAAAATCGTAGAGCAGAATATGTGGAAGCATTTTGGAATATTGTAAATTGGGGTGAGGTGGAAAAAACGTTCGATTTAGCTTCCAAATAGGGATTTTGACTGAGTGCTGTGTACTTAGCGTTTTCTTTAATTTTTAAGTGTCTTAGACTATAATTGTGAGGAATGGACAGGCGAAAATTTACACTTGGTATCCTCAAAAATCACAAAGGATTTGACAAACAGGAAGAACAGTCAAGACAAGAAATTATCAGGTTTGTTAGTTCTCACAAAGAATGTTTCCAAAACGACTTTAGACTTGGTCATATAACCGGTTCTGCATTTGTGGTTGATAGAAAGATGGAATATACCCTACTTACTCACCATATCCATTTAAATAGATGGTTTCAGTTTGGTGGCCATTCTGATGGGGATTGGAATTCGCTTGAAGTTGCTTGGCGAGAAGCTCACGAAGAATCGGGGCTAACAACTCTAGAATATGTACCGGGGTGGAAAGGCATATTTGATGTTGATGTGCACAATATTTTACCAAGGGAAGATATGCCTGAACACAAACATTATGATATTAGAATATTATTAACCGCAGACATGAGTGAGCCTTATATAATATCTCACGAATCACATGACTTACAATGGATCAAGTTGGAAGAAGCCCGCAAATATAACACTCAACACGCATTCTTAAGATTGGTCACAAAGACGAAGTGTATTAAGACATAATAATGGTCTGGTTAAGTGACAGATTGGGCTTACACAATGCGTATGGTAACATTTAATAATGGCCAGGCTTACTTACGACGAGCTTATTAAAAAGCATCTTCAGATTTTGAAGGGTTTGCAGACGAAGTCGGGGCTTTTTTTGGCTTCAAAAGAAGGAGTGGGAACAGGATACGACAAATCCTGGCTTAGGGATAATTTTTACGAAACTATTGCTTTTGAAGTAATCGGGGATTGGAAAACTGTTGAAAAGACTTATCATGCAATACTCGAAATATTCTTGCGTTACGAGGAAAAAATCGACTGGGCAATAACTGAACACCCTAAAGAATCATTTAAGCGGATTCATGCAAGGTTTCATCCGGAGAGCTTTGATGAATTTTGGGAAGAGTGGGGAAACAAGCAAAACGATGCGATCGGCTGTATTCTATTCCGTTTGGGTGAGTTGGAGATAAATCAGAAAAGGTCGGTTTTAAAAAAACCGGAACACTTTCGTGTTGTTAATAAACTGGTTCGGTATTTGGAAGCAATTGAGTATTGGCGCGATCCCGACTCGGGAATATGGGAAGAAGCGGAAGAGCTTCATGCATCAAGTGTAGGAGCTTGTTTGGCGGGCCTACGGTCTATTTCTAAAGTTGCCCAGATTGAAGTCCCTGCATCCCTAATCAAAAAAGGAGAAGATGCTCTTAAAGTTTTGCTTCCGAGGGAATCAGGTAGTAAATTTGTCGACTTATCTTTGCTTTCACTGATTTGGCCTTATGATGTAGTCTCTGAGGATCAAAGGATGGAAATTCTGGATAATGTTGAATATCACCTTCTTCGCGATCGGGGAGTAATCCGTTATAAAGGGGATCAGTATTACAATAAAAACCAGGACAAAGTGAGTGAGGAAGCCGAGTGGACTTTTGGTTTAGCTTGGCTTGCAATCATATATCAGAAATTGGGATATGATGAGAAATCAATCGATCTTATTAAAGATTTAATTGCCGCTGATACACCAAATGGGCTACCCGAACTTTATTTTTCAAACTCGACTGAATATAATGATAATACCCCTTTGGGTTGGAGCGAATCGCTGTTTATAGTTGCGCTTTACGAAATGGAGAGGTAGTGAATTAGATTAAAAATGTGTTAACATAAATTATGGATGGTATAAATAATTCACCTGAAAAATTGCCTATCGAATCCGGCATAAATACTGCCTCACCGTTTGCAAGAGACCCTTCAAAAAATAATAAAATTACGGCTGCAGGTATATTTGTAATCGTTTTTTCCTTTATGATTTTCTTTGGGCTGTATACTTTTGCTAAAAAAGATAAAAGTATAAATATTCCCAAACCAGGCGGAAGTGACAGTAAAAGTTTAGAGGTTAAAAAGTTCGAATCAGAAGCCGAATTTAAAGCATTCTTAGTCGAATCGAAGAATTTGGCTGGAAGCGCCGGATATGTCAGTTTTGGGGCTTTGGAAGATAGTGTGTCACTTCCGACTATTGGTGGTTCGATGGGTCTTAATGCGATGGAAGCGCCCTTGATGGAAAAACAAACGGCAACAGTTGATCGCTATTCTCAAACAAATGTTCAGGTTGCAGGAATTGATGAGCCGGATATCTTAAAAACTGACGGAAAAAATATTTTTTATTCCGATTCCGGAGGTTACTTTGGAACTCCCATGCCTTTTGTATTAAGACAAACTGTTGAAGACACGCAGGCAACGGTTTCGGAACCATCATCCGGAAGTGGGGTTAGCTCATCATCTAAAATAATTGCGCCTGATTCAATGCCTGTTTACCAAAATAAAGTAAAAGTTATTTCGGCATTTCCTCCGGGGGACCTTAAAAAAGAATCGGAAATCAATGGGCAGGGAGAAATGTTACTTACAAATAATATTTTAGTAGTTTTTAATTACAACAAAATTTCCGGCTATGATGTGAGCAACAAAAAAAATCCTATTTTAAAATGGAGTTTGGATTTGGACCAGGAAAGCTCGAGCCAGATAGTCACATCACGGCTTAAAGATGGAAAAATATATTTGGTTACCAGAAACTATGTTAACGATTTTACTCCGTGTGCAATTCCCGTTTTTGCAGGCGATAGGTTAACAATTGCTTGTACTGATATTTATCACCCAGGAATAAATGTTTCGGTTGATTCGGTAATTACTGCGATGGTTGTTGATCCACAGAGCGGAAAAATCGATAAAAAGATATCGTTTGTCGGGTCAAGCGGTCAATCGATTGTTTATATGTCACAGGACAATTTATATGTAACTTATGCCATAAGTGAAGATGCGACCGCATTTATGTATAATTTTTTGGTTACAAAAGCGTCCGATTTGTTCCCGCAAAGTGTTTTGGAGAAGCTAAAGAAACTTAACAGTTATGATATTTCCAATAGTAGCAAATCCCAAGAGCTTCAGATGATATTGAGCCAATATCAGGCAAGTTTAGGCAAAGACAAGCGTCTTCGGGTAGAGAACGAATTACAAAATAGGTTAAAAGATTATGCCAAAGAACACTCAAGAGATTTAGAAAAAACGGGAATTGTTAAAGTCGGCCTCGATAAGTTTGAAGTTACCGGCACAGGAAGCGTTTCCGGAAATCCTTTAAATCAATTCAGTTTGGATGAGTACCAGAATAATTTACGGATTGCCACAACTACGGGAGGAAGTTGGGGAAGCATGGCATCTGAGTCTTTTAGCGATGTTTATGTATTGGATAAAGATTTAAAAAAGTCAGGTGAAGTTCTTGATTTAGGAGTTGGAGAGCGGATTTATTCGGTGAGATTTATAGAAGGACGCGGATACGTTGTGACTTTCAAGCAAACCGATCCGTTTTATGTTTTGGATTTGGCAAACGAAAACAATCCAAAAAAAGTAGGAGAACTTAAAATACCGGGATTTTCTTCGTACCTCCACCCCCTAAAAAATAATTTGATTTTGGGGGTTGGACAGGAAGATCGACAGGTGAAGCTGTCAATATTCGATGTCAGCAGTCCGAGTGATCCGAAAGAAGTCGAAAAATATAATTTGGATGAGTATTGGACTGAGGTACAAAATAATCATCATGCATTTTTAAATGATTCAGAAAAGGAAGTTTTCTTTATCCCCGGAGGAAAAGGCGGATACGTCTTTTCGTACAAGAATGGGTTGTCACTTACAAAAGCAGTTGCCGATTATTCAGTCAAGCGCGCACTTTACATAAATAATTATTTCTACATTGTCGGAGATAATAAAATAAGCGTCTTCAACCAAAGTGACTGGACGCTTGTTAATAGCTTGGATTTGAATTAAACCTCTTGATATCTTCATAGTTTTTAAGCGAGAATGAAATATAGGTAGTAGGTAGTAGGAGGTTATGCTTAAGAAGATATTTGTAACAGTATTAGTCGTAAACTTTTTGGTGCTAAATGTAGCAGTTGGTTATTTGGTGTACAAACAGGTAACAGATGTAGATCAGGAATCAGACGAGTCGGTGACAGATGATTTTTTGGTTAGTCAATTAAATCAGGATAATAATAAAGAGGATTTTGTTTGTGATGAAAACTGCCAAAGAGTAATCAGGGAAAAAGTTACGGCGCTTATCCCTACTCAAACCACCGGAATTCCTGTGAAGTTGACTCCTATTCCGACCGTAAAACCCACTAAATCAAGATTTTTCTCATATATTCCGATTCCAGGGAGTGGAAATACCAGCAATACCGTCTGGACAGACTTGGCCGGAACGGAAATTTCTTTTAGCGTTGGTGATTATGTTGGTTTTAAAGAAGCTTATTTTGAAGTTAACATGAAGCTATTTAACGGCAATGGTATAGCATATTTGCGGCTATATGACGTCACTAATTCGAGGGCTGTCGATGGTAGTGAAATATCAACATCAAGCCAAACTTCAACAGCAGTTTCCTCGGGGAAAATCAGTTTGTGGCAGGGTAATAACAAATATAGGGTTCAGGCAAAATCACTGACGGCTGATACGACTTATTTTGAATCGGGGAGAATCAAGATTATTAATGAACAGTAGACCCATAATTAACAATTATCAATTAGGAATTAACAATTTATGAAGAAAAAAGGATTTCAGCTTCTGGTTTTGGTATTGCTAATTTTAGCGCTTCCTATTTCGATTTTTCTGATCGGAGAGAAAACGACATTTTTTAATAAAGCTTATCTGGAAATAAGCGGCAAAGATGCAAATTTGGAAATCAGTTTGACCGGAACTAAACCTTTCGAACCCAACTGGCAATTTTTTTCGCAGGGAGGCGAGTCCTCAAGCGGAATGCTTACTCCTGCTATCCCCAGTATGAAAAAATTAACACCCAAGTATATTCGTATTGATCACATTTATGATTTTTATGAACCGGTTGGAAGAAATAGCGAAGGTACTATGTTTTATTACGATTGGGAAAAGTTGGATATTGAGATAAAGGCCATCACACAAATGGGTGCAAAGCCGTTTATTTCTTTATCATATATGCCGCCGGCAATTTCGGGTGGAAGTGAAGTAGATTTACCCTTGTCGTGGGCTCGCTGGACCGGTGTTGTCAATAAAACAATAGAACATATAAGTGGACGTGACGGTTTAGCTATCTCAGACGTTTATTATGAAGTATGGAACGAGCCGGATTTGTTCGGATCGTTTAAACTGAAAGGACCAAAAAATTATCTTGAATTATATAAATGGGCTAGTTTAGGGGCTCAATCGGCAAAAAATACGCTTCCTTTTAAATTTGGTGGGCCGGCAACAACCGCTCTTTATAAATCCTGGGTTTATGATTTATTAGCGTATGTAAAAAACAACAACCTTAGAATGGATTTTTATTCGTGGCATAAATACACGCCGTACATGGCTGATTACCAAACCGACTTAAACAATTTGGAGACCTGGAAAAAAGAAATTCCTGAACTAGCCGCAAAGGAGTTGGTTATAACAGAATCGGGGCATACGCCTGAGGTAGACAGTGGTTATGACACAAAATTCTCTGCAATTCATACACTTTCTGTGTTAACCACTAATTTTCCGTTGATTGATAAAGTATTTACTTTTGAGGTGATTGACGGTGAGGGTGTGCAAAAAAATTGGGGGAGATGGGGGCTTCTAACCAACGAGAAATGGGGAATTCCGCAGGAAAAGGATCGTTTTAAAGCACTTTCCTTTTTAAATCAAATGAACGTACCAGGTCTCGCCTTGGAAATAAAAGGGCAGGGGGATTTTGTTAAATCGATGGGTGTAATTAGTGGCCAATCGATTAAACTGCTGATTGTAAATTATGATCCGAACGGAAAACACTTTGAGCGGGTTCCGATTACAATAACAGGCTTATCTACCGGTGAATACAATTATAAATACAGCGAATTTTTGGGAGATTCGTATCAGTTTCCGATTTTAATCAGTGATAATACTTGGAGTACTCATGTTCTTTTTAAATCAAACACGGCGGCAATAATAGAAATTAGCAGATAGCTGATACGAAGTGGTGAGGATAAAATTAATCTATTGAAAATTCTTCGGAATGGATTCGGTAACCCTTAACTTTAACTTTTTTCAACTGGTCTTTTAATGATTTCATCATGGGAGGTGGTCCGCAAAGAAAAATATCTGCCCCGACAAAATCCGGACTGGATTTTGCTAAACTTTCCGTGTTAAATCTACCCATAGTCTTAGAGAAATGAGGAAATAGTTTAAATCCGGAAATTTGCGCGGCAATTTTTTCAAGCTCTTTTTGATAAACTGCCTCATCCGCGGTGCTGACAACATAATACATATCGATTCGGTATGGGTTTGGCATTGCCAGACTTCGGGCCATCGAAATAAAAGGTGTAACGCCAATTCCGCCTGCTATCCAAATTTGTCTGTTTGTTCCGTATCTGTAAAAAGTAAAATAACCAAATGGGCCTTCAATTTCTGCGACAGCATCCTTTTTAAGAAGCTTGATTGTTTCGGTATAATCTCCCGAGCTTTTTATACCTAGTGAAAGTTGTGGGGTATCCGGTGACGAAGTAAGCGAAAATGGATGAGTCTCACGGGTTATTCCAAGAGACTCGAAATTAATAAATATAAATTGTCCAGGCAAATAGTTCATCGGTTTTTCCAAAGGAGACATTACCGCTTCAGTTACATCGTTACCCAGCTTATTAACCGCTTCGACTTTGTATTTATATTTTCTTATTAGAAGTTTATCGAAAATACTTCTGTATAGGTAAGCGGCAATTCCTACTACCGAAATTCCGAGTATATAAATTCGTAGGGGAAGACTTACACTTACCGTACTTGGAATTAAATAAATATGCAGTGAGGCAAGAAAAAGCGAAAGCCCTAGAAATTTATGAGATAGTTTCCAGATTTGATAGGGAAGCTTTATAAAAAAAGTTAATACTAGTGCAATTATCAAAACAGCTAAAGCAGTTAGCCCTAAAAAAACCGGAACATTAGACGGTCCGGCAAAAAGTATTTTTGCTGCAGCAACTACAGATAAAGGAAGATAAAAAAGCGAAATCATAACAGGGTGATAAAGCAGAAAAATTAAGGCAATTGCACCAATAATGTGGTGGATAATATAAATTCTGTTTAACCCTCCGAAATATTTTTCTAAAAAACGCAATCTCGCAGAAAGCATAAAGTTTAAGGAAAATAGTACGCTTCCCATTAGTCCCAGTACTTGACCTGTCGCCAGAAATATATTGTTAACACCGCTTACGTTTGCGTGAGGGTACCAAAACAATAATGGGATTAGAGTAAGGCCGATTATTACGTAATTTCCAATATTATGCCTTGATAATGACAAATAATTTAACATATGATAGCATTATAGACTGTGTCTTCTGATGATGGGAAGAATTAGAAAAATTCTAAGTTCAGTTAATTTCAGGTTATATATAGTCCTTATAGTGCTTTTTGTAAATGCTTTGATATCGGTTGCCGTTGCAGGTAACTTATACCTCAACCGTACAAAAGTAAGTTTGGCAAAGGCTCACAAAGGGGCAATGATTGTTACGGATAGGGGGATAATTGAAATCGCGTTTAATAAAAAAACCCCAATGGCTTCTAAAAACTTTATCGGTCTGACCGAATCAGGATTTTACAATGGCCTGAGAATTCATAGAATCGTACCTAAGGTTTTGATCGAAATGGGCGACCCACTGACCAGGAGCGATGAATTAAAGTCCAAATGGGGCAATGGTGGTCCGGGATATGTTTTTTCTGATGAAATATTTCCTGATGATGTTATGGAAAAAGGGGTTGTTGCCATGGTAAATAACGGACCCAATACAAACGGGAGCCAGTTTTTTATCCTTTCCGAAGACTCAACCTGGTTAAACGGGCAACATACGATTTTGGGTTGGGTTACTAAAGGTCAGGGGATAGTAGATTCGATATCATCCTCACCCGTGAGCATTCTAGGAATTCCCGAGAACGATATTGTTATTAAGGAGGTTATCTTAAAATGAAAATAAAGGTGGTTGTCGGCATCGCTTTGGTCCTGTTTACTATAATAATTGGCTCGATTGGCGTTGCTGGTTTAGTTCTTTATGATCAAAAGAAAAATGTTGGTCCGGCTCAAAAATTGGCATCGACCGACCTTTCGATTTCGGATCAAAATCCATCAGTTCAATCAAATTCCGAGTTGGGTGGAATATCAGCGGAAGTGGTTTCCAGTCATTCTTCATCCTCCGATTGTTGGATGATAATTGATGGAAATGTATACGACTTTACCAAGTTTTTAAATATTCACCCCGGAACATCTGCTACAATGCTTCCTTACTGTGGCCGTGACGGATCAAACGCTTTCGCAACCAAGGACAAAAATCCGGGAACTGCTCATACTTCTATAGCTCGTGATTTATTGGGACAATATTACCTAGGTACTTTAGGAAACGGTTCCGGAAGTAATCTGGCTCAAAATCCGACTATACCAGGAACTAATTCTAAACTAACCCCAACAACGCGACCGGGAACGACTATTCCCACAGGGTCAACAACAAACGTTCCGGCGAGTTCGTCAAGTAATATTTTAACTACAGCAACAGTTTCTGCTCATTCCTCTTCTTCCGACTGTTGGATAATAATTTCAGGTAATGTTTATGCCGTTTCCGGTTACTTAAATTCCCATCCGGGAGGAGCGGGTGTAATTGCAAATTACTGCGGACGCGATGCCTCAAACGCTTTTGCAACCAAAGACAGAAACCCCGGGTCATCTCATTCTAGTTTTGCTGTCAGTCAGCTTTCCGGATTATTGGTTGGAAGAATTGGCACACCAGTAACAGGCAGCGGGAATACAGGTACAAATACGGCCGCGACTCCTACTCCGACTCAGAGAATTAACACTCCGACTCCAACAACCATTCCTGGTGGAGGTGGTGGTGGTGGAGGAGGGTCTGTTACCCTGACAACAACCCAGGTATCGGCTCATAATACCCTTCAGGATTGTTGGATGATAATCTCAAATCGCGTTTATAATTTAACAGGATATATCGCCCAACACCCCGGAGGTCAAAATGCGATATTAAACTATTGTGGAAGGGACGGAACCAATGCATTTGATACACGAGGTGGGTCAGGAACTCATTCAAATAACGCCCGCAATTTATTGAACGGTTTTTATATCGGGGATTTAGGAACAAGCGTTCCTGTTGGATCAACACCGACATCTACACCGCTTCCGGGTAGTGCAACCTCAACTCCCATTCAAAATACCAGTCAAGTGCCATCAGTAGTTCTCCAAAAATATCCTGATGCAACATTAAGAGGAGAAATTGAGTATGAAGATGATGGAAGAATGGAGTTAAAAATAACGACAAGTGGTCAGTGCCGGGATATAAAAATCAACTCTTCAGGGGTAATCAGCGAAGACAAATCGTGTTAAATTATTTATTGGAGGTGATTAATTATGACAGTAAATAAAAAAAAGACTTCAAAAGAAGAATATACAGTAAGCGGAGACAAGTTATTGGAAAAAGTCCGTCAGCTTATTAAAGAAGGAAATGTCAGAAGCATTGTAATTAAAAATAAAAAGGGAGAGCAGATTGTTACTTTTCCTTTAACAATTGGGGTAGTTGGTGCAGTAATTGCTCCGGTTCTTGCTGCGGTTGGTGCAATCGCGGCATTAGTTTCCGAATGTACAATTGTGGTTGAGAGAAAGTAAATTGTTTAAAGACAATAAACATCCAAACACAGAATCTCCTTATTAGGATTACAGTAGCAGCTTGGGTGGGGCGGTATTGGATCAATTGGTATTTCATCCGGTGGGGGAGGAATAACAAATACGCTTACTGGTGTAGGTGTTGGAGTTAATTGAATGAAACCGTCAGGTGGTTCCTCGATGTGAATTGTCGGGGTAGCATATGGCGTCGGAGTAATGGTTGGAATTATAGTCTCTGTCGGTTTTGGGTTTTCATTATTTACAATTCCTGTTGGAGTAGGGGAACGGTCTTCAGGCGGTTTATTTGGTTTATTAATATTCTCTTGTTTGGTTTGTAAATTTGATACCGAGATGTTTGAAACCATTTTATTTTGAATAGCATTTGGCTTACTAATTTCTTTTTGGAGTACCGGTATTGATGAAAACGAAAGAATGACAATTAATAAAGGTACTAAATAATTCAGCATCTTAGTTTGCCCATAATAATTGAAGTCTAACTGTTTGTCAAACACGAAGTAAATTGCCTTAATTGAAATCATGAAGTACAATCGAGTTAAATATGGCAATTAGAACAACAATTCAAATAGGTGACCCCAGGTTGAAGGCAAAAAATGTAGAAGTAAAAGATTTTTCAAATCCAAAAGTAAAAAAAGTTATAAAGGACTTGAAAGATACGATGAGGAAACACGACCTAATCGGAATGGCTGCCCCACAAATAGGTGAAAATTACAAAATATTTATCACTCAACCAAGAAAAACCAAAGCAAGAAAACTTCCGTTTACAGATAAGGTAAGAGTTTATATAAACCCAAAAATTATTAAATTTCCCAAACCGCAAAATATTATTTACGAAGGTTGCGGTAGCGTATTAAACGGAGGATTGTTTGGACCGGTTAAGAGACCTAAAGAGGTTACGATAGTTGCTACCAATGAGAAGGGAAAGAATTTTCAATTAAGGTGCGATGGAATTTTGGCTCGGGTTATTCAGCACGAATATGACCACATGTTTGGAATTGAGTTCACTGAAAAAATAGATGATTATAAAAAACTAATAGCCCGCGAATTTTATTTAAAGAATATTAGAAACTCAAAAGAGCAGTTGGACGCTTCAAAAGTAAATATATTAGAAGCTAAAGATTTGTAGATTATTAATCTTGACACTTTTTTCAGTTGTCTGCTTATTAATTTGATATAATTCCTCAGTTTGATTCCGGTATCTAATTTAACCCTTTCTTTTTCCTGAAGAAAAAATGGTTTATTGAGACAGCATTTTGCAGGACAAAGTTCAATTAGTATAATAATGATATAGCATTTGATTATCAGAAATAATTTTATTAAGATAAGAAATACTAAATGAGAAATTCGTTATTGCAGATTATAACAGCTTCAGATTTTTGTTGTTGCTGTAAGCCACTCTAACTTGGCTTACAGAACTTTGTTTTTAATAGCTTCAATTAATACCAAACTTTTGTAAACCAGAAGGGTAGGTGATAATTATGAAAAATAATACAATTACAAAGTTTGAATTTAACCTAGCTAGGTATATTGTGGCAAATGAAGAGGGAAGTGAACTGATATTGGAAATAGATTATAAAAATAAAACTTTTAAGGTATCAGTATTAAGTGGGGCTAAAGAACCACTTTTTATGAATGATGTAGAAAGGATAGCAAAAGGATTAATAGAAAGGAAACATGGAGAAAATTTTGCATGGAAGTTTCAGAAAGGCAAAATTGATAATTAATTAGAAGTCGAGGGCTCGGAAACTTTACTGCAGGAGAAAGTTGGCATAACTCCGCTTAGGAATAATACTTTGTAAGGTTTATATATAATTTTACAGACCACATTTCTGCTTGGGAAATTAAAAGTTGCAACTACTTCTTCAACGGGTGTTGATGTCGGGATAGGAGTAACAGTTGGCGTTGGCATAATTGTTTCGGATGGGGTGGGAGTAACAGTCTCACTTGGTGTGGGAGTTGGCGACTCTGTTTGAGTTGGAGTCGGAGTTGCGGTCTCTGATGGGGTTGGTGTAATAGTTTCGGTAACTGTTGGGGTTGGAGTGGCAGTTTCACTTGGTGTCGGAGTCAGAGTTTCGGTTACAGTAGGTGTTGCTTCAGCCAATGTTTCTGATGCTGATGCGGAATTTTGAGGTTGGGGAGAATCCCGCACAATAAAATCGGATGCATTACTGCCTGAGTCGTAGCCGTTTCCCAATAATCCGTCAAGTAAACTATCCATCATAGATTCAGCCGTAGAAGTTCCCTTTGCCTTTCTCTCCACACTTGTCCCTGGTTCCGGGGCAGTTAGAAAAGTGCCTTCACCAAAAGGAAAATCCGGAGAACCAAATGTAACTGCGTCAAGCACTATTCCGTCGATCAATGCTCCGTTTAAAATCGCAATTGTGTTGTTGTTTGATACTATTGCACCCGTTGATTTATCGCAATTTAGTGCATCTGCCAAAGAACCGTTACACCAAAGGAAGTAACTGTAAGGAGCTACTTTCTCGTCGGAGTTAAACGCAACAATACTTGCGCTTGCAGTTGCAACGGCGGTAGATGTCCGTTTTGCGAGTCGTAAGCCGTCCAAATTAATCTCCTGAGATGTCGGATTGTATATTTCTATAAAATCCTGCCCCGAATTTCCGGTACCGACACCTGCAATTTGTACTTCGGAGATCACCAAATTAGTGGCTGTTTGAGATTTCGCAATTTTAACACAAAGCAAAGGAAGTGAAACTAAAACTAGAAATCCTAAAACCCAATAACCATGTTTGAAGAAATTTTTCATGTTGGGACTGACTAAAATTTAGTTCTTTTGGAAAATGCGTGTCAACTGGATATTTTTGTATAAGATTAGTTTATAAATATATCAGTTGGGTTTGAAAAAATGATAATATATATTTTATGAGAATAAGGATAATTCTACTTACATTTACAATAGTAGCAGTCGTTGCAGTTATTTTAGTTTTGTATTCAAAATGGCCGGGTATTACGAATTTCAAAAATGGTAGTCTCATAAGTTTTGAAACAGGGATTATTAATACCGACAAAAATAAAAATGGGCTAAATCAAGATTTTCCTAAAGTTAGTGTTTTTAGCGAAAAGTTAAAAGTTCCATGGTCAATTGCTTTCTTGCCCAATGGTGACTTACTTGTAACCGAGAGGGAAGGTAGAGTACGACTCGTGGCAAAAGAAGGACAGCTTACATCTGAGCCGGTGGCAAAGATTGCCGTAAAACAAACAGCAGAAGGCGGGCTTCACGGAATAACACTTCACCCGAACTTCGCAAAAAATAAATTTGTTTATCTTTATTACACATACTCTGAAAATGGTGGAAATACTCTGAATAAAGTTTCAAGATTTACTTTTGAAAATAATAAATTAGTAAGTGAGCAGGTAATTGTTGATAAAATTCCGGGGGCAGCAAATCACGATGGCGGACGAGTAAAATTCGGACCAGACGGCTTTTTATATATTACAACAGGGGACGCGCAAAACCCATCTCAGGCGCAGGATACAAATTCACTGGCCGGAAAAATCCTTCGCGTTACCGACACAGGGGAACCCGCTCCTGGAAACCCCTTTGACAAACGTACTTATTCATACGGGCATAGAAATCCGCAGGGAATAACCTGGGATAAAAATGGACAACTGTGGGAAACGGAACACGGACCATCAGGAGTCGAAACAGGAAACGACGAATTAAATAAAATTGAGTTAGGGAAAAACTACGGCTGGCCAACAATCCGCGGAATGGAAATGCGCGAGGGAATGGTTACTCCAATTTTGGAATCAGGCCGTGGAAACACTTGGGCTCCTGCAGACATTGCATATTTAGATGGATTTTTATATTTTGTAGGGCTTCGCGGCGAAGCACTTTATCGGGTTACTATAGAAAAACCGACCAAACTTGATACATTTTTTAAAAAAGAATACGGGCGACTTCGCGAAATTGCAGCGGGATCTGACAATATGCTTTATGTTACTACAAGTAACCGCGATGGTCGAGGAAAACCAAAAGACGGAGACGATAAAATTCTTCGAATTAACCCCAATAGACTTTAGTAAAGTGAAGAAAAGATTGCTTGATTAAATAATATCATTAGGACATACTAAGGAATTATATGGTTAGCGGAGAGCCCGAAAATAATATAGAGAATTCGGTGTTTAAATTATTACACCTTGATGATGGTCCTTTCGATAGTGATTTTGATGCGATTGCGACAATTGTTAAGGATATAACAAAAACTTCGTATTCGGGTATTTCTTTTTATCATGATAATAAAGTCTTTTTTAGACCGTTTAAAGGCGGGGTATTAGACGGTATACCCATGGGAGAATATTTTAGAAGTGATCAGAAAAACTCCGAGATAATAAATATTAATAACACAATAGCTGACCCCAATAATAAATTTAAGCCGGTAAATTTTGGTGAAATTGAAATTCGCTCTATTGCAAGTGCTCCGTTTTTTAGGTACGACAAACAAATGCTTGGAGAAATATTTGTGGCGGATAAGATCGAAAGAGATTTTTCGGAAAACGATGTTAAGTATTTAAAATATTTTGCTGATTTAATTTCAAAAATTATTGTTTTGAAAGTAGACTGTCGGCTTGAAAAAAATGTGATGCAGGATAAATACAATCAGATCTCGAGACAATATCAAACTCTTGAAGAAGAAGGTGTCCGGTCACAGGCCATGCTTAAAGATATCGGAGATGCTTTAGTTGCAACCGATAACAGTGGAAATATTAATTTTGTAAATGACGCAGCGTTGACAGCAATGGGGTATGAAAGTATGGAGGTAATGGGAAAATCGTTTATTAAAATGTTTAGAATTTTTAATAAAGACGGGAAGGAAGTTGAGTCAAACGAAAATCCTCTTCGTAATGCATTATTTTTTAACAAAAAAGTTAAAAGTAACGAATGTTTGTTACTTAAAAAAAGTGGCGACCAATTCCAAGTTTCGATTACAGCAACTCCTGTTATATTTTACCAAAGAACCATTGGAGGAATTGTGGTTATTAGAGACATTACCCGTGAAAAAGATGTGGATAGAATGAAGACCGAATTTATTTCACTGGCTTCTCACCAGCTTCGTACCCCTTTATCATCAATAAAATGGTTGGTGGAACTTCTGCTTGATGATTATAAGGGTATGAATGAAGAACAAATTCAAATAGTAAAAAATGTATATGAGTCGAATCAAAGAATGATAGATTTGGTTGACGGACTTCTAAATATTTCTCGCATTGAGTCGGGAAGAATAATTATTGAACCGAAAGCAACAAACCTAAAAACTTTAGTCGAGAAGATTGTTGGGGAATTGACCCCCAAAATAATTGAAAAAGAACTGAAAGTTAATATTGATATCGCAAATGATGTTCCGGAAATAAGCGTTGACCCCAAACTAATCAGTAACGTCTATCTTAATTTTCTGACGAATTCTATAAAATACTCAATAAACAAAGGGCAGGTGAATGTAAAGATTTATATTAAAGATAGCGACGTTATTTCCGAAGTTAAAGATAGCGGCTTGGGGATCCCCAAAAAACAGCAGGCCAGAGTTTTTGAAAAGTTTTTTCGTGCAGATAATGTTACTCGGGTTGTTACTGACGGATCCGGACTTGGGTTATATCTAACTAAATTAATTGTAGAAGCATCGGGTGGAAAAATCGGTTTTGAAAGTGAAGAATTGAAAGGTTCGACGTTCTGGTTCAGTGTACCGATAGCAGGTGTACTTCCTAAAAAAGGGGAGGTTTCTATCGAGTAATAAACTAGTGTTTACAGTTATTTGCATTGGGACGTGTTAATAGTATTATATAGTCATATTAAAACAAAATGTCAGTTTTGACATTTTGTTCGACAAGCATGAAATTACTATATATCAAACTCAAAACACAAAGATTTTATTCTTAAGTTTTGTTTTGAGTTTGCTATAGGAAAGAGGGTGAATAAGAAAATGAATAAAAAAATACTCATCATTGAAGACGAACAACAGATAATTTCTGTATTATCCAGAGTGATGAAAAAAGCCGGTTTTGAAGTAATTGCCGCTAAAGATGGAAAGGAAGGTCTCGGCAAAGCACTTAAGAATAACCCCGACCTAATTCTTTTGGATATAGTGCTTCCGGTAATGGACGGAATTACTTTTTTGGAAAAATATCACAAAACGGTTGGGGAAGATAAAGTTCCTGTGATTGTACTGTCTAACCTGGATAGCGCTGATAAAATTGAGGAGTCAATAAAAAAAGGCGCATCCGATTATTTGGTAAAAACGAACTGGACACTTAAAGATATTGTCGATAAAGTAAATATGATTTTAAAGGAATCCTAGAAATGCAAAAAATACTAGTCGCTGAAGACGATAAATTGTTGGCTAGCGCATATAAAATAAAATTAGAACGGGAAGGCTATAGTGTGATGCTTGTAGGCAACGGGGTGGAGTTTGTTAAAAATATTGAAAGCTTTGTACCTGATTTAATAATTCTTGACTTGATAATGCCCCAAACAGATGGATTTCAAATTTTAGATTATCTTAAAAAAAGTGATAGGTGGAAAAATGTCCCGGTATTAGTGGCATCAAACTTGAGTCAGAGTGAAGATATAGTAAAAGCAACAAAAATGGGTGCCGATGATTATATTATTAAATCAGGCCTGTCGATGAAAGATTTGGGTAATAAAATTAAAACGCTACTTCTACCCAAAACAAATACACCCTAACATATTTGGGATTTATTTTTGAAAATTATGTCCTTAGGCTCGTTTTTTTTAGATTTTCTGATGGAATTAGGTTCTATTAGTTGGTAATATTGAAAGTGTATGATATTTAATTACGAGGAATTTAAAAAAACACTAAACGAATATGGAATTGCTTCAAACGAAGCGTTTGAGGAATTACAAAAAAAGAGTCAAGAAACGGGAGTCGATTTTAATAAATTGTTAGTTGAAGAAAATTTGATTTCTGAAGACGATCTTGGAAAGATAATTGCGGATCAGTTAGACTGGCCATTTATAATACTTGGTAATTTGACAATAGATGTCAAAATTCTTCAAATAATTCCGGAGATTGTTGCTAAGAATAATAAAGTTGTTGCTTTTAAAAAGGACAAAGAGGGACTACATGTTGCAACCTGCAATTTTGAAAATGAACAGATAATTAGCTTTATTGAAAAAAAGACAGGCGAGTCGGTAATTGTGCATTATGCAACAGAAAAAGATATTATCGATGCTCTTAATAACTATACTAAAGACATCACCCTTGCGTACCAGAAAATACTGGATGAAAGTATATCAACTGCTAAAAAAACAGAAAAAAACGAACTCTCGATTATTAAAATAGTGGATATTACAGTTTCGTACGCATATAAAAATAAATCGTCGGATATTCATATAGAGCCCTATGAGGATAAGTCATTAGTAAGGTTTAGAATTGATGGAATCTTACATGACATAGTATCTCTACCTAAAGAAATTCAGGAACAAGTGGTTACCCGTGTAAAAGTCATGGCAAAATTAAGAACCGACGAGCACCAAACCCCACAGGACGGAAAAATTTCTTACAAACTGGAAGACGGCACGATTGATATCAGAGTATCAATAATTCCCATAACGGCTGGAGAAAAAGTTGTTATGAGGCTTTTGTCTGATAAGTCCCGCCGGTATTCACTGAGCGATTTAGGTTTATCTGAAAGTGATACGAAGAAATTAGTCGATGCTTATAATAAACCACATGGAATGATTTTAGCCACTGGTCCGACCGGTTCGGGAAAAACAACAACTTTATATGCAATTCTTAAGATTTTAAATAAAAGAGAAGTTAACATTATGACCATCGAGGATCCGGTTGAATATGAAATAGAAGGGGTCAATCAGGTCCAAGTAAACGAAAAGACAAATCTTACTTTTGCCAATGGACTAAAGTCTTTAGTAAGGCAGGACCCGGATATTATGCTGGTAGGGGAAATCAGGGATACAGAAACTGCTGGAATTTCAGTAAACGCAGCCCTGACAGGACATCTTGTATTGTCAACTCTTCATACTAATGACGCGGCAACATCAATTCCTAGACTTCTTGATTTAGGAGTCGAGCCTTTTTTAATAAGCTCAACTGTAAATGTAATAATTGCTCAAAGGCTGGTCAGAAAAATTTGTCTAAAATGTAGGTTTTCAAGAGAACTGGATATAGAAAAGGAAAATTTTAGTGATCAGTTATCACAAAATTTGGATTTAAGCACTCTTAAACCACTTTTTAAACGATACGCTAAAGGCACAAAAACCAGAGTTTATAAAGGAAAAGGATGTGATGTTTGCCACGATACCGGTTATGTAGGTAGAATCGGAATTTTTGAAGTGTTATTGGTAAATGACGAAATTAAAAAGGCAATAAATGAAAAGAAAAATGCATCAGATATTGCTAAAATTGCCGTTAAAAACGGAATGACGCCAATGTTTGAGGACGGTGTCAAAAAAATGATTGAAGGAGTTACGACTCTTGAAGAAATTTTGAGAGTCACTAAGCAATAATTATGTTTACACCTGCCGTAGGTAAAAATACCAAAATATCTAACCAGGAAAAAGTTCTTTTTACGAAGCACCTTTCTACAATGTTTAAAGCAGGGATTCCTCTTCCCGAAAGTATTGAAACTTTAATCTTGCAGACAAAATCACAATCCTTTAAGTTAGTTTTGAAAAAGGTATTGAGTGAAGTAGACAACGGACAAACACTGTCAAAGTCACTTTCGCATTTCCCAAAAATATTTGACCAATTTTATATAAGTTTGATTCAAATTTCCGAAGAGTCGGGTACTTTGGAACAGAATCTTGAATTTTTGACGCTTCAGATGACGAAAGATTATAATCTCCGAAAAAAAGTTAAAGCTGCGCTATTGTATCCGGGGATTATTTTGACCGCAATGCTTGTTCTGGGTGTGTTTTTGAGTATTTTTATATTACCGAGACTTGTTGAATTTTTTGAATCGTTTGACATCGAGCTACCGGTGACAACCAAAATATTACTTTGGTTTGCACGGCTTATGCAAAGCCACGGAGTGATTATATTTGTCCTAATCGGAGTATTAATGGTTTTAGTGAAATTTTTAGTACGGATTGAAAGAATCCGGTTTTATTGGCATATACTGCTTATTAAATTACCCGTTGTAGGTATTTTAGTTTCATACTCCCAAAACGCCAGGTTTACCCGTAATCTTGGTACTTTAATTAAAAGCGGAGTGCCAATTGTAAAAAGTATGGAAATTACCGCTGATACTTTATCCAATGATAAGTTTAAAAAGGATTTATACGAAATTTCTAAAATCCTAAATAAAGGCAGGTCGATAGGATTTGCGATGGAGAATAAAAAATATTGGGAATACCCAGTGATTGTTTCAAAGATGATTTCTGTCGGTGAAAAATCAGGGAAATTGGATGACGTTTTATTATATTTGGGAGAATTTTATGAAGACGAAATTGATGATTTGAGTAAAAATTTGTCAACCGTACTCGAGCCGATACTACTTATAGTTATGGGAATTGCTGTTGGATTTGTAGCTTTATCGATTATCACTCCGATATATGAGCTGACCGGATCTATCAGAAAATAAAAAGTTTAGATAATAAAGTATTTATGAATCCAAAGAGACGAGGAATTAAGGAAGACTTCGCTTGTTTTAATTTACGTTCGGGCTTTACTTTGATCGAGATAATTTTGGTTGTTGCGATAATGACAATAATTTTGACTATTTCAGCACCCTTTTTATCTCGTTTTTATGCTCAAAATACTTTGGAGGTTTCGTCAAATAAAGTTGTTTCAACTCTTCGAAAAGCGCAATCGTACGCAATGAGCAATAAAGACAATTCGGTATGGGGGGTTTGCAAATCAGGCAGCAGCATCAGACTTTTCAGAGGAACTTGTTCTACCCCTGATTATTTTGAGGATTTTGATTTGTCAAAGGTTTCAGTTACCGGATTAACAGAATTGTCTTTTACTGGAGCTAGCGGTAAACGGGGTGAACCGAGTTCATCAGCAACTATTACGATAACAAACGATATTGGAACAACTTCTGTCGGCATAAATAATACAGGTGGTATAGATATTAATTAGTGAAATAGTATGAAAAAAAATACTTCCGGATTCAGTCTAGTCGAAATAATATTGGCGTTAGGCATTTTTGTAATTCTGGCAACTTCAGGTGTGACAACAGTACTTCATAGTTTTTCGGTAAATAAACTAGGGGAGGAGCAGTCAAACGCCGAACTGTATACTCAAGAAGGTCTGGAAGCAGTCAGATCAATTAAGAATCAGGGGTGGTCAAATTTATCAGCGGGTACATTTGGCCTGACAACATCTGGTGGTAATTGGGACTTTTCAGGCAGTAGTGACGCAAAAGATAAATATACTCGTCAAATTACAATTTCAGGAGTAAACAGAGATGTCAGCGGAAATATTGTCGAAAGTGGAGGAAGCGTAGACACCGATACTTTAAAAGTTACATCAAGCGTTTCATGGAATTTTTCAGGACCCCGAAATGACACAATTTCTTTTTCGACTTATTTAACAAATTTTAGAAAGGCGATTGTAACCGGCGGTCCGATTATGATGGCTTATTCAAAAACTACCAGCACGCCTTATTATCGCTTGTGGAATGGTTCTGTTTGGAGTAGTGAGGTTTCTGCACAAGCCGTCGGTGGTAATATAAATTATATAGTTCTAAAAAGTTCCCGCACCAGAAATGAGGCTATTCTCGGAACACTCGCTGCAAACGGAAATATGTATGCTCAGGTTTGGAACGGATCTACCTGGGGTACACCGACTCTTATGGCAACAGGCCTTGCGGCGTATCGTGGGTTTGATATTGAATATGAAAAAAGCGGTGACAGGGCAGTTTTTGCGTACATTCCCAATACAACTTCCACTGATTTTGCTTATCGGGTTTGGGATGGAAATACCTGGTCGACTTCCACAACAGTTACAGCCCCTCCGACTACGGGAATAGTTCGCTGGATCGAGTTGGCACAAAACCCTGGTAGTACAAGTAACGAAATTTCAATGATAATGCTTGATGCAAACATAGACGTTTATGGTATGGCATGGAACGGTAGCAGTTGGGTAAATATGGGTACATCCACTGTTTGGGATGCATCGGCGGCAATTGCAACTGAAAAAGTTATAGACGTGGCGTATGAACAGACATCAGGTCGTGCTATGTTTATTTGGGGTGACGCAACCGCCACAGATCAATATTACCGGATTTGGAACGGTTCTACTTTAACTTCAGCAACTCTTTTAGACATTACCACATCGGGTGGTGTAGCTAATTGGATAGAATTGGTTTCAAGACCTAGTTCAAATGAAATTATGTACGGAGTGTTAGATGGAGGATCAGATTTAAATACCCGTAAGTGGTCCGGTAGCGCTTGGGATACGGTAACCCAACATCCCGAACACACAGCCGGGGCAGAAAATAATTCCTCAATGGTGTTTGATTTAATCTGGGAGACACACCCATCAAACCCCGGAAAAGCATGGCTATTATGGGGGAACGGTAGTGCGATTTCTTATAAACTTTGGTCGGGGACGGCTTGGGGAAGTGCCACTACATTGACGGGTAGTGACGACACTTCATTTATAAGACTGAAAGCAGATCCCAACTCGGGAGCAATTTTTGCCGGTATTTATGAAGATCCCGCTTCGTCCACGGATGATATTTGGGAGTCTCACCTAACTGGTGGCGGAGCTACTTGGAGCGGAAAAAATATTATTTGGGGAGGTGCAACAGCTACATCGCCAGTGTTTTTTCGTATTGATATAGCGACTCCCTAACATATACTAATGAAAAAAAATAAACAACCTAAAAGTTTGCAAAATATGAACAGCGGTTTTACTTTGGTGGAAATGATTCTCTATATTGCCATTGTTGCAATATTTATGACAGGGTTAGTTTATTTTACACTCGATATAGTTTATGGGAGAGAAAAATCTTATGTACATCAGGAAGTTAATCAAAACACCCGGTTTGCGGCGAAAAGAATTGCCTACGAAATTAAAAACGCAAAATCTATTATCAGTCCGTTGTCGGGGTCATCAAGTTCGATAAGTCTGGAATACGCCGATGCCAACAGAAACCCTACTGTCATAAATATTAGTGGCGACGGCCGTATAACAATAGGATACGGAAGTTCCGGAAATTGCCCAACATCAAGCCCCTGTTTTTTGACTGGGAATAAGGTTAACGTAACTGCTATTAATTTTACGAATCTTTCTTCAGGCAACTCAACAAATGTTAAGTTTTCTTTGACAATTGAAGGTGTTGGGGACGCAATCGAAAACCAAAAAATTGAGAATTTTGAAACATCGGTTGAATTAAGATCCAAATAAAAAATCACTAATGAAAAAAATAAAAAATCAAAAAGGATACATTGCACTTTCGAGTGTGCTGATTGTTTCAGCTTTAGTTATTTTAATTGGTGTTTCTACATCGCTCTTGTCGGTAAACGATCTTCTCTCTTCATTTTCTAATAAAAAATCAAACGAAGTAGTAGATTTAACAGAAAGCTGTGTGGAAGATGTGTTATTGAAACTGAACGAAGAGAATGTAATAAATAACGGCACAATCAATTTGCCGGGGCAAGTGTGTAATGTTACGATTAACTCACACACAGGGAATGACTGGGATTTTACCGTAGACGCAAATAAAGAAAGTTTTTATCAAAGTGTCAGAGTATCAGCAACTAGAGGATCTACAGTTACAATTTCCAGTTGGTTAGATAATTAAAATATGATTAATCCGAAAAAAGCGATAATATTTATTGATAAACAAAAACTTGTAGGAGTAGTTGTCAACTGCCGTAATTACAAATTTTCCAACACCATTGAGGTTGGATGGGATGAGAATACGTTTGAAATATCTCTTGCAAAAATTATTGAAAAGCTAAAATCCAAGAAGGTACGGATTCTTTTGAATGATGTATTTTCATATGTGATTCGGCTTAAAGTTCCCGTTGGAATGAATAAAGCTGAAGAGAGGATTTTTGTATCCGGTGAAATATCGGAAAAAATACCCGAGTTTTTGAACGATCGTGATTGGGATTACAAAGAAATTAATTTTAACATGACGTCAAAAAGCGGAGTTGAAGAAAGCGTTAAAGACGTTTTGGTTTTTTCTCCTGTAAAATATCTATTGGATTTATTATCTAAGGTTGTAAATAAAACCGGTATTGAAGTAGAGGCGGTAGAACCGGTTGAAATTGCAATAACCAGAAATTCAAACCCAATAATTGGACTTGCTTTAAAAGATGACTTGAATAGAGAAGACAAGGAAGAATTAAATATTTATATAACCCGATCGAAAAAAGAACCGGAGTTAAAAGAAATTATTAAATCTGAAAACAGTGAACTACAGACAGACTCTGTAATTGTACCAAATACCGAATCCAAGCCTGAAGTTGTTCCAAAGAAAAATCATAATTTAATAATTCTTATTATCTTGGTGGTATTTGCACTTGTTTCTGCTTTAGCCGGAATATATCTTTTTATTTTTAATAATCGAAATAAACTAACTGAAACTCAAATTATTCAAACTTCAACGCCGGCTCAAAGTCCAACAAGTAGCCCGACACCCAGTGAAATGCAGGTTGATCTTTCAGTTTATAAAGTTGAGGTTTTAAACGGAACAGGTGTTTCGGGTGAAGCGGCTTATGTTGCGCAACTGCTTCAGGGAGCTGGTTTCGAGAATGTTAAAACTGCTGACGCATCCTCGAAAGGAAACAAGAAAACTCAAATAGAGGTAAAACAGGAAATTCTATCAGGGATCGTCGATGCAATTGTTGGTGCTTTGAGTAGTGAGTTTGATGTTGCGACCCAAAGTGCGGTTTTGAAAGTTTCAGAATTTGATATAAGGATTATTGTAGGATCGCGCAAATAATTTATTTAATATACCAATGGTTGTTGCATTGCTTTTAGATTTCTGGTTATACTGAATATAATTTCGGATTGGGGGTGAATATTTGATGAAACTGCCTAATAAAAATAAAGGTTTTACTTTGATTGAAATTCTTCTTGTCGTCGCAATACTTTCTGTTTTACTCGTTGTTGTTTTTGCATCTCTAAATCCGGCACAAAGGTTAATAGATGCGAGAAATGCAAGAAGGTGGAATGATGTGAATCAGGTACTGACAGCAATTCACGAGTGTATTATTGATAATAATTTGGCTACTTGCGGACTTGGTACGACAGTTGCACTTAGTCAAATAGGTAGCTGTCCATCTGGGCAGGGAGCTGTTCCTTGTACTGGAGCTGCAACGGCTTGTTTGGATTTAGACGCTGACACAGATCTTAATCCTTATATTGCAGGTTTTCCAACAGACCCAACTGATCCCGGAACCGGGAAAACTGGGTATGCGATACAAGTTGCAAGCGGCATAGTAACTATATCCGCCTGCAGTGCGGAGGACGCTGAAACAATATCTGTTTCAAGATAAGTTTTTTTGTTTAATGTAGGGTAAAGAAAAAATTACCGAATTGACGGTAGTTTTTTCTTTGTGTAGTAGTTTTTTCTTTGGGATGCTTCATAGACAAGGGATAATAATTTGTGTAACTTTAATTTAGACTGGTAATGCAAAATACTTACAAAGTCACATTAGAAGAAAGTTAAAAAATCGTGCGTGATATTGAAAAAGTTTTGTAAAGAGTTTAAATTTAATTAATAGGAGGGGGTGAGAAAATTGAAAAATAACGAAACCCAAAAAGAGAACTTAGAAGATCCCAAAAAGACAGCGCTACATTATATGACAACGCTTGTTGAAGTTGCCAGAGAGGCATTCTTAATTATGGATGCTGACCTTCGAGTGATTTCGGCAAATGATGTTTTCTATCATATATTTCGGGTTGAGCCGTCGCAAACCGAGGGTAAGCTTCTTTATGAATTGGGAAATGGCCAGTGGGATATCCCTGAATTTAGGAGATTACTGGAAGAAATATTACCTCTGAAAAAAGTGGTAAAAGATTTTGAGGTTAAGCATATTTTTGAAACAATCGGGAAAAAAACCATAGAGCTTAATGCAAGACAAATAGATACGGTACAATTGATTATTCTCGCGCTGGAAGACATTACAGAATCAAAAAATATAGCGGAAAAATTTGAAGAATATACAGACGGTCAAATGAGCGCGTGGAACACTGTGGAAGAACCAACAATTAAGCGAGCATTAACGAGATGTCTAAAAGACAGGTTTGCGTGGTTGAGAAACAGTGACAACAGATTAATCCCGGCGATTACCACAACACTGGGTCCGATGATACCTGACGATTACCGGGTTTTGGATTTAGGAACTGCAACAGGTCATGTCCCGAAGATGATGATTGAAATTGGAGTAAAACCTGAAAATATCGTGGGAGTTGATATAAACCATGACATGCTTTCTGTTGCTAGTTTTCCTAATGGAGTAAACAAAGTTTGTGCAAATGCGACAAAATTAGAAGAGGCTCTAAAAAAACAATTGTCTGGGTTTGGAAATTTTGATTTGGTAATAGTTAATATGATGTTTCACCTCCTAAGTTATAAGGATTATGTTGCGGTATTAAGACAAATCAGGAAAGTCGTAACAGATCGTGCCGATTTGTACACTATGGTACCTCATCCCGTAAGGGATTACATGAATTCAATACCAGGGTATGATAGACGCAGGATGGTGGAAGAGCGAGCTCCGTGGGGAGATACTGTTGAATACAGGGTTAAACCAATTTCAGATTATGCAAGAGGATTGCATCAAGCAGGATTTCGGGGTTGGGCAATGGGCACGGCAGGATTGGATGTTAGACCGGAGCATAAAATAATACTTGATGATGAAACAGCTTGGGAGAGGATACATTCTAGTAAGACGAGGTACGACGGGGGAAAACTTCCACGCCATTTTCGTTTGTGGCACTTGGCTTACCCTGCATGAAGTATCATCGAAATAAATGCTAAAATACACCCATAACAGACTAAGTCTGATATAATCTTCGATTATGAGTTTATCTGTTGGAATTGTTGGATTACCAAATGTGGGGAAGTCGACGCTTTTTAATGCACTTTTGAAGCGTCAGCAAGCGTATGTAGCCAATTTTCCTTTTGCTACGATTGAGCCGAATGTCGGAGCTGTTCCGGTTCCCGACAAAAGACTAAAAAAACTTTCAGAAGTAGTAAAAGAATCCGAAAACTTGGATTTTTTACCGCCTGAAATTCCTGCAACTGTTGAGTTTTTAGATATAGCAGGACTCATTGCGGGAGCACACAAAGGGGAGGGATTGGGAAATAAATTCTTAAGCCATATTCGTGAAACCGATGCCATTTGCCATGTTGTCCGCGCTTTTTCCGACCCCGACATTATAAAAGAAGGAGTGTCTGATCCGAAAACCGATTTGGAAACAATAGAAACCGAACTTGCACTGGCTGATTTACAAACCCTGGAAAAGCAGCACGACCCTGGAAATACACCCGACAAAGAACTTCAGAAATGGTGGGCTGTTGTTCTCAAGTTGAAGTCTGCATTATCAGACGGAAAACCAGCGAGAAGCGTTGATTTAAATGAAGAGGAGACAAAACTTGCAAAACAATTATCGCTTTTGACCGCGAAGCCGATTTTGGTAGTTTTAAATGTTAACGAGGAAGATTTGCATGACGGTAATAAATTGGAAATTGAATTTGCAAAAGAAGCAAACCTTCAAGCGTCACAAGTAATTGCTATATCTGCAAAAGTCGAATCAGAGCTTTCGGTTTTGGATGAAGGTGATCAGCAAAATTATCTTGATGATTTAGGAGTTCATGAATCAGGCCTTGAGCGGTTAATTAAAAAAGCATTCTCAACGCTCGGGCTTATTACATTTTTAACCGCGGGTGAAAAAGAAGTCCGTGCATGGACTATTAAAGATGGATTTCTTGCTCCGGAAGCGGCAGGAGTAATTCATACCGATTTCGAAAAGAAATTTATAAAAGCAGACGTTGTGGATTTTAATAAATTTATTGAGGCACCAGGTTGGAAAGCGTCAAGGGAAAAAGGGTTTGTCCGAATTGAAGGAAAAAAATATAAAATGTGCGATGGAGATGTTGTTGAATTTAAAATAGGATCATGAAACAGCCACTGGTTTCGTTTGTAATTCGAACAAAAAACGAGCAGAAATACATCGCAAAGGTAGTCAATCTTTTGTATAGTCAAAGTTATGAAAACATTGAAATTATAGTTGTTGATTCCGGTTCAAAGGATGAAACCATACCAATAGTTAAAAAACTTCCAGTTAAATTAATCCAGATTAAGCCAGAAGAATTTACTTACGGTCATGCATTGAATGTCGGCATTGATGAGGCGAAAGGGAAAACAATTGGAATCGTCAGTGGACACTCAATTCCGATTAATAATGAATGGTTGGAAAATGGTTTAAAGCATTTTGACAACGTAAAAGTTGCCGCAGTTACTGGTCCCTATTCTGAAAATCCTTTGGGTTATGAAAATCAGACTGCATATAAAAATGACCCGGCATTAGTAGGTAGAATACAACATCGTTATAAATATTTGACAAATACTAACTCGCTAATCAGAAAATCATTGTGGAATGATTATAAATTTGATGAGAAGTTGGCAGAGTGTGAAGATTATGATTGGGCAGCCGAAATGCTATCAAGAGGGTTTGATGTTGTAAAAGACCCTAAATTTGGGGTTTTCCATTGTCATTCTTTGTTAGGTCGACCCGGATATTGGGAACGAATTAAAGGTTGGGATAAAATCACGAAAGAAATTGATTTAAAGAGAAGTAAACTCAAGTAGTAATTTATATTTTTAAATATTTTTCCCCTTTGTTAAAAAAGAACTCGTTTGATATAATCTTTACCGTATGAACACATATGAATTAACTTTAGTATTACCTCAAAATACTACGGCTGCAAAGAAAAAAGCGGTTGGGGATACAATTGATAAAATAGTGAAGATGAACAAAGGTGAAATCAAAAAAACCGAAGATTGGGGAGAAAAAGATTTGGCATATCCGATTGAAAAAAACACCTCTGGCTCATTTTTGCATTTCGAACTGGAATTGGAAAATCAGTCCGTTAAAGCATTAAGTGATAAACTACGAATGGAAGATGGTATCATAAGAAATCTTTTGGTAAGAAAAGGAGAATAAATATGGCAAGAAGTTTAAATAAGCCAAGCTTGTTTAAACCTTTTTATTAATAATATATGGCAAGAAGTTTAAATAAAGCTATTTTAATCGGAAATTTAACCCGCGATCCTGAGCTCCGATATACACCATCTGGAGCAGCTGTGTGTACTTTTGGACTTGCGACTAACCGTCAGTGGACAACTGATAGCGGTGAGAAAAAGGAAGACGCGGAATTTCATAGAATTGTTGCCTGGAATAAATTAGCCGAACTTTGTGCACAGCTTTTGAAAAAAGGTCGAAAAGTCTATCTTGAAGGAAGACTTCAAACCAGAAAATGGACAGGTCAGGATAGTGTGGAGCACACGACTACCGAAATTGTAATTTCCGATATGTTGATTTTGGACTCAAGAAGTTCAAGTGGAGAATCCGATTTTAACGTTCCGGATGATTTGGGCGGCGATTTGCCGGATGGTTTGGGAGAAGCCGAAACGAGCGCTGATGCAAAGGCAGAGAAAGAACCCAAAAAGCAGGAAAAATCAAAAAGAGAAGAGAAATCTCAAGAAGACGACGATATCCCTTTTTGAGAAATTTATATCATTTTTCGCGAATTAGATTCGCGACGTAGTTTTGAAACAAAATGATATAATAGGTTCAATTCCTCCGTCAATTAAATAGACGGTTTCCTTGAAACTATTATGAAAAAAAGAAGAACAATTTTTATTCAGGAGAGAGTGCCGGTAAATTGCCCGTTTTGTAAGGAAGGGTATGAACCATCCTATAAAAAATATAATGATCTAAAAAAATACATGACCGAACGCGCAAAAATTTTAGGGCGGGCAAGAACCGGAATATGCGCGAAACACCAAAGAAGGTTGACTGTAGCAATTAAGCACGCAAGGCATCTTGGTCTTCTTCCTTTTGTTCCTTCCGTTTGATTTTTAGGTAGTTCAAAATTGGATGTCGTGTGTGTACAATTATCTCTGCGTATTTAAATGCAAAAAGCTAAATATTCTAAATTTAAATTAGTGCGGAATTTGCTCCTTTTTTGTCTTTTATTTTCTTTTATTTTTACAGGCGGATATTCTATTGGCCGGAATGGTTTTATTGCCGATTTTAAAAGTTTTCCGAAAGCCACAATCAGCCGTAACGTTCCTCCCGACAAACAAAACGTTGACTTCGAACTTTTTTGGAAAGTCTGGGATACGTTGGACTTGAGGTATTTTGATAAAAGTAAATTAGTACCAGGAAAAATGGTATACGGGGCAATTAGCGGAATGGTGGCTGCAGTCGGAGACCCTTATACCGTATTTTTGCCGCCGGATGGAAACAAGTTGGTTCAGGAAGATCTTAAAGGGAATTTTGACGGGATAGGAATTCAGATTGGTTATATCGGGACACTACTTGCCGTAATCGCGCCCCTTCCGGGATCTCCTGCGGAAGAAGCGGGTGTTAAACCTGGTGATTTGATAGCCGTAATTAAAGATGCTGAAAAAGGTATTGAAGTGGGAACCGGAGGCATGTCAATTCCTGACGCTGTTGGACTTATTCGCGGGTCTGCTGGCACTAAAGTTGAGCTCACGCTTCTTCGCGAAGGAACAAAGGAGCCAATTAAAGTCGAAATCGTGAGAAAAACAATTGATGTGCCGAGCGTAACATTGGAATTTAAGCCCGGTGTTTCGGGAGGAACGGATAAATCGATTGCAGTAATAAGAGTTACAAAATTTGGAGGAGAGACTCTTTCCGAGTGGAATGAGAAAGTTGCCGAAATTTTAAATGAAGCTGATACAAAGATGATTATTGTGGATGTCAGAAATAATCCGGGGGGTTATTTGCAGGGAGCAGTTGATTTGGCTAGCGAATTTTTGGAAACCGGAGAAACGGTTGTAATTGAGGAAAACGGTAAGGGGGAACGGGAAGAATCTAAAGTTGTGAGGATTGGGAGACTTAGAAATTTCAAAACTGTTGTTTTAATGAATAAAGGCTCCGCTTCAGCTTCGGAAATTTTAGCGGGTGCTCTCCGCGACCAGAAAAAAATTAAACTTATCGGTGATACCAGTTTTGGTAAAGGTACAATTCAGGAACCGCAGCAAATAAACGGCGGGTCGGGCCTGCATATTACAATTGCGAAATGGTTAACTCCAAAAGGGACTTGGGTTCATGAGAAGGGACTGGAACCGGACGTAAAGGTAGAAGACAAAGAAGACACGAAGGAAGACGATCAATTGCAAACGGCAATTGATGAAGTTCAGAAACTTTAAGCTTTTTTTAAGTTTTTCATTTCTATACTCATAGGTGTAAATTAGAGATATGGAACCAACAAATTCAGGACGCCTTAATAGAATAAAGGGATTCTTAATTGGGATATTTGTTGGGTTTGTTCTTCTTACTGCTGCAATCGGCGGGGCTGTTGCAGACAGACTGTTTGTTTTTAAGCCACTCAACTTCTTGGCAGGAAGAGCCGGGAACGAACTCAAACTTGGAGGCCGAACAGAGACATCAAGAGTTGTAAATGAAGAATCGGCTGTAATTGATGTGACGGATAAAGTAAGCCCCTCTGTTGTGACTGTTTCAATCCAGACCAAGAACCGACGAGTTTTGGAGTTTGACCCATTTAGCGGTTTCCGCTCGAGGGTTGATGGCGGAATAAATCAGGATATAGGAAGCGGTTTTATTGTTTCAGCTGACGGACTTGTAGTTACAAATAAACACGTAGTTTCCGATACCGAGTCGCAGTACAAAGTAATAACTAAAGACGGGAAAGAATACGAAGTTAAAAAAATAAGTCGCGATCCGTCAAACGATTTGGCAGTTTTAAAAATTGACCCTTCGGCAGGCTCAGGGCTAACTCCGGTTGAACTAGGAGATTCAGGAAACTTAAAGGTCGGACAGTTTGTTATTGCAATCGGAACAGCACTCGGGGAATTTCGACATACCGTTACGACTGGCGTTATTTCAGGACTCGGTCGGGGAATTGATGCAGGTAACCCTTACGAAGGCTATGCAGAGAGGCTTGATGATGTAATTCAAACCGATGCGGCGATTAATCCCGGGAATTCCGGCGGACCGCTTCTTAATTTTGCTGGACAAGTTGTAGGGGTAAACGTAGCCGTTGCATCGGGCGCACAAAATATTGGCTTTGCTCTTCCAGTAAATGTCTTAAAAGACGCTCTTGGCACATTTAATCAAACAGGAAGTTTTGCCAGTAAGCCTTTCCTGGGAGTTGAATATCAAATGATTAGTAAACAAGCCGCACTTTTGAATGAAGTTCCGCAGGGCGCTTTAATATCAACAGTAGTTACAGGATCGCCGGCTGAGAAAGCAGGAGTAAAAGAGGGAGATATTATAGTAAAAATTGACGGTGAGAGCTTAAATAGCGACAAAGGATTGTCGGATATAATTTCGAAGAAAAAAGCGGGACAAGAAGTCGAGTTGGAAATTTATCGTGACAATCAAACCCTCAAACTTAAAGCCACACTTTCAAAGACGGAAGAGTAAAATTAAAAAGTTAAGGAGTTTATTGGATAAGTTTAACCTTTATTAAGTCACCTTTTAATTAGCACTTATTTGTCCTCTCAAATTCCATTCAACAAGCGAGTATATAGATTTTTTCAATAGTTGTTGTGAGGTAGGTAAATCTGAAGATTCTATACTTATAATAGGTAGCTTTTCGTTTCTACTGGGTAACATACTTGCAAGTCTTTCAGGCAGCCGCCGAAAACCATGCTCGAGTTGTCTGAGAATTTCTACGGGGGTTTGGCTTCCGTGCTGAACTGCCTCTTCGACTGTGGAATTACAAATAACAACACCTTTAAATAAATGCAGAAAATGTCTGTGATAGTTTACAAAATCATCGATTAAAATTTTGCGCCTTTTAATAACTTCGGGTATTTGTTTTCCTGTGTCCCAAAATTTGTCTAACGCTTCAAGATATGCTAATTGGTCAACAAAACCTCGCTCAAAAACACACACGCTATCTTCATCGTTTTTAAGAAACGATAACAATTTGTATAAACCATTTGCTGCTAAGCCAAAATTTAAATGAAGCAGGTCGTAATCATCGAGCATGAAGTTATCGGGTTTGCGAGACAAGAATATTTCTTTTTCTACAGTCAATGGAAAACCAGTATTAGAAGTTTGGTTTTGTACGGCTTGAAGGGTAGTTGTTTTACCTGTATCTGGCATTCCAGTCACTAAAATTGCAAAACGAGTCGAACGGTCGAAATCTATAGTATCGGCAGGTTGAATTGTGTAAACGCGTCCGTTACCAACAATTCTTAGGTTTTGGACAACTTGAGCCGGAGAGAGAGTTTCAAAGTTTCCATGGTCAAATATTCTTTCAAGGCTTTCTGGTTGATTTAGAATACGATCGGGGGACATTTGCCGCAATTGTAACACAACCAGTGATATAATCGCCTCACAATGACGGCGGAAAAACCTTCAGAATACTTCACAGTTTTAAATCCTTATACATTGTTTTTTAAAATCTTATGGATTAATATAAATTTATGAAAGTTCAAAATGTTACAAAGAGCATGCTTGACGAGGCGGTTGAGGCAATTCTTGAGGGAGTGGGGAAATTAATTGAGCAAGTAAAAAATGAATTGAGGACGGAAATATCAAGCCTGAGAAGTGAGCTCAAATCCGATATTAGAGATACAAGGTCTGAACTGAAAAGCGAAATTGGTTTTGTTAAGGATGAAATAAATGGTTTAAAAGCTGAGTTTTCGACTACTCCTTCGAGAAAGGAATTTGAAGAAGTAAAAAGAAAGGTAAACGACCTTAATTAATTGACCCGTAATTTCAAAGATTTAATATACCTTGCGATTTTTTTCTTCAATCCTAGTTTTTGTGCAAGTGATATAATCGGCTTCAAATGAGTCCGGAGAACAAGCCAGAATATTTTAATAACTTTGAACCAAGCAATTTACCGGAAATTTCCTGGCAAGAAATGTTTCAAGAAAAAAAGACTTTTTCTCCGGGGTTAGTTTTGAATGCACTTAGGGAGGCTGAACTTTATTTAACAACGGCTCCGGGATCAAATTTGGAAAGACGTAAAGTGCTTGCACCCGAGTGGTTCGGTCACTGGAAAGATTTACTTCAAAGAACGGGAATCGATACAAAAGATGATTTTATAGCCGCAGGAGACAAATTTGTCGAATATATGAATTTAAAAAATTTACTTTGGAATAAATATAGAGGCAAAAAAACCGGTATAACAAATGTTGCTGGTGCAGAGGGGCATAAAGGTCATGTTTTTGCAGCAAAATACATGTCTGATGTTGTCCCTGTTGTGATTTGGGCGTTTGAGCAAGAATCGTATATGGCTAAAAAGACTCGTGAGGGGTCGTTTTTGAAGTTGCCACTCAGATTGGGAATGTGGTTCTTCGAGAGTTCATTAACTCACCTAACGGTATTGCCGGAAATTCTGCCGGGTGTTACAGAAAACGATCATTATAACAGTCTGTTTGTTCAAAGCGGAGCCAATTATTTCTTTGTTCACGAAGAAGATCCAAATATTGAACAAAAATTGCAGAGGGGGGAACAGGATTTGGATCGCACTATTCGCCACCCATTTGCTGATCAAACTACAACCAGTATGGTGGAGCGGTTTATGCCCGACCTAAGTATTAGTCAAATTTATGCTATGTATGCCAGAGTAATTTACGCATTATTCCGACGATACCTGTTCCATCAACATCAGATAGAGTAAGTTACCTCCAAAGGCCATTAGATCCCGAAAATGAATTCGGAATCCAATTTATTACTCCCAACAGACGGAATCTTGAAGAGATATTCTTGGATTATTATTTTCATAATGCCCAGCAGTCCGGTTTGGAAGATTTAGAAAAGCTTTTTGTAGTTTAATAATTTAAATGTTTGACGTGGCACTAATTATTTTCTCCAAATCTCCACCCACTATACTTTCCAAATTTCCCCAGCTTTTTCCAATTCTGTGGTCGGTAACGCGATTTTGGGGGAAATTGTACGTTCTTATCTTTTCTGCTCTCATGCCGCGACCTATTGAAGATCTGTATCCTGCCATAGTTCTTTCTTTCTCGGCTTCTTCACGTTCCCAAAGTCGCGAGCGAAGAAGTGACATTGCAATTTGGCGGTTGGCTTCCTGAAAACGTTCTTCAGACGCAGTAACTACAATTCCGGATGGTTTATGAGTAAGTCTTACTGCGGTTGAAACTTTATTAACATTTTGACCGCCATGACCTCCCGAGCGGTAAAATTGGATTTCCAAATCTTCCGATCGAACATGGATTTCGGTTTCTTTTATTTCGGGCAATACGACAACTGTTGCGGTTGAAGTGTGAATCCGGCCTCGTTTTTCCGTTGTCGGAACCCGTTGTACACGATGGACTCCTGTTTCGTTTTTAAGTAAATCAAAAACCCCAACCCCGCTAACCAAAAGTGTAAGTTCTGATACTTGGCTGACTTTCCAGTTTTTTTTCGCAGCAAAACGCGCGTACATACGAAGTAAATCCGCGCCCCATATTTTTGCTTCATCTCCGCCGGTTGCTCCACGGACTTCGATGTAAATTTTTTGAGCTATATTTGAATTTGCGTTGTAGCTCTGGTTGAAATTTTGTTGATTGTCCATTGAAGTAGTACTTCTTATCAAAAGACTTTACTTCTTTGCTTTTTTAGCCTGTTTTCGGAGTTGTTCAAGAGTATCGGGGCGCTCTAACTCTTTTTGGATTTTCTTTTCGCGCTTCAAAGCTCTTTTAGCAGTCTTTGATACGACTTTTGTTTGAGCTCTGGATAATTTAGTCTTAAATGCATCGACACGTCCTGCGGTATCAACATATTTCATCTGACCTGTATAAAAAGGATGGCAATTATAACAAACCTCAACTTTGATTTCGGGAACGGTTGCTCCCAACACAAAAGCATTCCCGCAAGCACAGGTTACTTTTGCTTCCTCAAACCATTTTGGGTGAATTGCAGCTTTCATAAAAATAGAAATTAAAAATTGGTAACTAGAAATTAAGTGACATGTAATTTAATTGTCACGACTGGTATTATATCAATCCGCCTTGTTAATCGCAACGCTCGGTTTAGTTTCAGCGTAAATTACTCCAATTGCAATAATTGCGGCACCTACCAAAAATAGAGGAGTAATTTTCTCGTGAAGAAAAAGCACAGCAATGGGTGTTGTGATAATTTGTGTTAAATAGCTAAAAAGTCCGGCTTCTCCGACCTCAACAGTTTTTTGTCCTTTGTTACGGAAGTAGTACGCAATTGTGCCTGAAAATACCGCCATATAAATTACCCCTAAGTGATACTTTAACGGAAGAGCAAGAACTGTTTTTACTATGCTTCCTCCCATAAAAAATATTGTGAAAGGAAGTAGTGTCAAAAATCCGACTGTAAAAGATGTATGAGTTAAAGCCTCAACATCGATATTCTTCTTAAGAAGTTTTTTCAAAATTATCACTCCGCCTATATCTGAAGCTAAATAAAGTAGAATCAGAATGTTTCCGGTGAGTTCGCCGAAACCGCTACTGCTATTGAAAAGGGGTTCGAATACAGTAAACAGCGTGCCGATGAGGGCTATAAAAGTTCCAATTTTTTCGCGTTTGGTTAAATGCTCTTTTAGAAAAATTACTCCGGCGTATTCCGTGACTAGTGGAGCCGCTAAAGTGATTAAAACGAGATTTAAGACTGTTGATTTATCTAAGCCTAGGAATAAAAACCCAAGCGATAATGTTGTTGCAAGTACGCTATGAATTATTATTTCGAGGCCGCTGTCTGGATTGCCTTTAATTAGTTTTATGATTTTCGGTAAATAAAAACAGGCAATAATGGCCGAAATAAAAAACCTATAACTTAAAAAAGGAAGGGGATCAATACCGGTTAGTGTGAATTTAATTACAACTCCTGCAATTCCCCAAATTACAGTAGCACCAAAAAGGTAAATATATGCTTTTGCCCGATATTTACTCATGTAAATAGTGTAACCTGGTTAGACAGCGGTGAAAAGTGGGTTAGCTGATTTTCTCAGGCAAGTCACTGAGTTTTTCTTCGGTTTGCTTGCCCGTATTTAAATTTTTAAGCACAACTTTGTTTTTATTAACTTCTTCCGGTCCGACTACAACCAGCCAGGGAATTTGTTTTTTGTCAGCGTACTTGAGCTGCTTTTCCAGTTTTACCTCATATGATGGAAATATTTCGGTTTCAATTCCGTTTCCGCGTAAGTTTGCCGCGACCATTGCCGCTTCATCTGCAAGATCTTTATTGAAAACACTAACCAGAACTTTTGTATAAGTTTTTTCTTTAGGGAACAGCCCAAACATATCCAGGGCTTCAATTGTTCTGTCAAAGCCAAGTGCGAACCCAACTGCCGGGATATCAACACTGCAAAGCGTATCTATAAGATTGTCATATCTGCCCCCACCCAGGACTGAGCCCGCAGGATAATCATCGATTTTAACCTCAAAAATCGTGCTGGTGTAATAATCGAGGCCCCGCGCCAGTCTTGGCTCAAAAAACAACCTTTCTTTGTTAACACCCAAGTTTTGGGACAAGTCCAAAACCTCTTGCAACTTTTGGGTCGGTTTGACCGTTTTTAGGTGCTCGAAAAGGTGCTTTACTGTGTTTGTGTCAATTCCTTTTGCGATTAATTCCGAGGCAACCTCCTCTTCACTTTTACGGTCCAATTTATCGATTGATGCAATCACGCTAAATTGAAGTTCTGGCGGGATTTTAACAAATCCGATTACATCGAACAAAATATTGCGGTCGTTTATGTAAATTTTAAAATCGCGGAAACCCAAATTTTGAAATAATGCATTGGCAAGAGCTACTATTTCAGCATCGGCTAGAGGAGAAGTTGTGCCGTAGATATCAGCGTCACATTGAAAAAACTCGCGGAAACGCCCGCGCTGTGGTTTTTCTGCACGCCAAACAGGTTGGATTTGATAACGCTTCCAAGGCATCGGGAGCTGTTGTTTATAGCTTGCGAGAATTCTGGCAGTCGGAACAGTTTGATCGTAACGAAGAGCGACACGGCGCCCGCCTTCATCCTCAAACCTATAAATTAATTTGTCGGCCTCATCACCGTATTTTCCCAAAAGTAGGCTCTCGTATTCGAGTGCGGGAGTCTCAAGCGGTTCAAATCCATAAAGCTCGAAAGTGCTTTTGATGTTATCAATTGCAAAACTTCTTTTTTTTGCATCCTCCGGCAAAAAATCCCGAAAACCTTTAAGTGGTTGTAATAAATTATTGTCCATAGAATTATTATTTCATTGATATCCTGTATTATCAACGCCAAATGGGTAGATAACTGGTAGTCGGTCGGAAAATGTTTTTGTAATTAATGGCTGGTACATTTTGGTTCTTAGAAGTGATGGTTTTTCATTTTGTAAAAGTATTGAATTTGGGAGAAACAAATAAATAAAAAAACCTTGTATCGTGTACTCGGTAAATTTTCTTTTTATCCAGACTTTTAGTACTTTATCGGAAGGCGGTTTTATGCATTTAAAATATTTATCTTTTCCGAATGCCTCTCTGAGGCGATTTAATTCAATTTTAAAGTCGTTTTTATTAAAATAATTATTAATAATGGGAAGACTTAGGTTAAAAAGTTGACAAAATTCAATACCTTTTTCTGACAATATTTGATTTTCAATTTCGTACCAGCTGACTAGATTATAATTTTGAAGATTTTGCGATTTTAGATACGAGTCTAAATTTGTTTTATAAGCTCGCCATCTTTGTGCAAATTTACTCCATAACTTTGAGTAGGATAGTTTTTTGTATATTCCGAAATTTTCTGAATATATATAAAAAGGGTCAGTGTTCCCAATAATAACGGTTAATTCAGTAGGATAGGCTTTGTTTAATTCGTTGAGTAATAGAATTAGAGTTGGAACATCTGGTTCTAGATTATTACCTTTGGGATTTAAGTTGACATATCTCCACGGAGATGTCTGGCTGAACAAGTATTTATCATTAATTGTTGAACAAGTAAAACAGACAAGACGTATGGGTTGATTATTCATTAAGAAAGAATTTATGCGACGTTTGATAATTGGAATATCAACATTATTGTCGAATTTGTCGAACACCTTCACAATTTTAGTAATTTTATTTTGTAATAATTGATTCATGATCTAATAAATATTTCTTCTTTCATTAAACGGATAAATGTATGGAATTGTTTCTTGAGCCTCGGCTTTCAAACCCGCGTTAATCATTAATGTTCGCAGTAATGCAGGTGATTCATTTTGAATCCCAATTGCGTTCGGAAATAATTTTTTAAGTGTGTTGCCTTGCCGTGTATAAGTTTGCATTTTCAGTCTAGCCATTTGTATAAGTTGCTGGGGGTTTGGTTCGGGTAATCCGTCGTAATATCCACCTGGCTTAAAAAAATCTTTCATTCTTCTGGACTCGTCGACAATAAAAGACAGGCTTGGTAATTTATCTAGAACTATCAAGCCAGAATTTGCAATTTCCGACCAGCTAAGAATTTGCAAATTTGTGCCAGGGTAAGTTTTTGCTATTAAACTTTTAAAACTTTGGAGATACTCCGACCTCCTTTCGGTAAGGCGTTGAACATCAACTCCGAAGTTTCCTAAAACAGGAAATATATAACTTTCTTCATCAAGCTCGCCAACAACGATGTTCAATCTTGATGAAATATCTAAAGCACCGAGAATTCTTGATAGCTGGTTTATAGGTTTCGGGTCGACAGTTGCAGTATTAACTTTTGCCTCGGTATTAATAAATGAATCGGGTTCATCTGTATTTAGCCAAAATGCTTTTATTTCAGGGCAAGAAAACATCAGTAGTTCCATTTGTCCACTTTCTCTTAGCGTATTTGAAATTGAAGTAAATATGATTGTTTTATCGGGGTTTGGGGTTGTAGGTGAAAATTTGTCGATTGATAATATTGCACCTGCACCTAATAGTGCTGCTTGGTTAGCCTCACAGTATTCGATTCCAATTTCACTTGCAACCTTGGTAGCTAATTCTGTTTTTGCGACTTCTAAATCAGTAACAATTGGCTTTAATGAATTAATAAGTCGACGTGCTCGATTTACCTCTAAAGCCCTAGGTTTAACTTCTAAATTGTCCCAGCTTATTTTCCAGTTTTCTACTAAGTTTTCTGCCTGGTTTAGAGCTAAAGGTGGTTTAATACCACTCAAACCCTTCTGATTTAGCCGCCTTTTAGCTTCAGATTCTAAATATATTATTTGTTCAAAGTCTTTCATATGGGTGGGTGAGGGGAGTCGGACCCCCGTTTCCAGCTCCACAGGCTGGCGTGATACCGTTTCACTACACCCACCAAAAACCTCCCGTTCATTTCCCGCCAACGATGACGAAAAAGGAACGAGAGGTTAATCCATTAAAAAAGGACCTCCCGCGGTCCCATCCTTATTTTCTATAAGACTTATTGATTTGTCTTAAAGACTCTTGGTCCAACTCCGCTAGGCGACATTGGTTGTTGTATTTTTACGCTTCAACTTGCGGCTGGTATTTGGCCAGCTCCTTTTGGATCGTGACTCCAATGCAAACGGATTTATTCAAATGTATTTAGAATTATATCAAGAAAAAGTTAGGTGTCAAATTTTGAAGATACTACGGAGAGTTAGAATGCTTCCTTCAATTTCCCCAACGACAACTATTTTGTCACCTTGGGTAAGCTCTTTAATTTCTGGTCCCTGCCATTTTTTTGGAAATTTTAGCTCGTAAGAAACACCTTCGCTTTCAATTGTGACCTTTTTATTTACAATACTTACAACGCTTCCGCCTACAATTTTTCTTTTAGGAGCTTCAGGGGCGGGGGTAATGAGTACTCTTTTTGCATTTAAAATATCGTTTCCGTTTTTAAATCCCATTGCGATGATAAAATCTCCGATTGCGACGTCGTCAAATTTTGCCACGACAGTTTTTGTGCCCACTTTTACGAAAGTTGTAGCGGCCAAATCAATCGAAATTAACTTAATTTCTCCTTTGGCTGTTTTTAACTGGAGAGTGTTTTGTGACTTGTCAGTTATTGTCCCGACATACGCTTTTGGAGAGTTTTTGACATCCTCAATTTTTTCCAGAACCCTGTCTTTTATGGCCTGACCCGAGCTTGTTGCGGATTGGGCAAAAATCTCTCGGGTTCCAAATGAAATTAGTGTAAAAAATAAGAACAATATAATAGCTTTTCTCATAAAATTATTTTAATTCCTCCGAATAAACCAGGTTCAATATTTTTGGCTCTGCTGTGTTTTCGGGATTAGTAATTAGTATCTGATTTAATCCGGGGGACAATTGGACTTCTGCCGTAAAGTCACCTCCAGGTTTTGATGTAACAATATAATCTTTTACCTCAGTTGAAATTATTACATTTGTATTGCCTGTAGTAAGGCCGGTAATTACTACCGGATTTTGGGTTAACACGTCATATTCAAGGGGTGCGCTTACAACCAGATCTTTACTTTCGGTTTGTGTCGGTTCTTGGATTTTGGTGTCGGTTGTTTTTTCGTCGTAGTTTGAAGTCGATTCGGTTGAAATCTGGTCTTTGTTTATCGCAGAATTGGCTCTCCAGATACCAAATCCGATAATCAGGCCAAATAAAAGCCCGACAACAATTGCTATAAGAAGCTCTTTACGCATAATACCTGCTAGTTTAGAAAAACCTTCTTCGTAATATATACCGATATTTATTAATATGCAAATTACGCATATGCATATTTTACAACAGGGTTGTCAAAACAGCATATCTTTGGTAGGATTCTTTTAGGCTGTATGGATATTAGTTATTTTGGTCATTCATCATTTAAGATAAAAGGTAAATCGGGAAGTGTGGTTACTGACCCATTTAATCCTCACGAGGTCGGATTTAAGTTTAGCGGAATTTCGGCGGATTTGGTTACAATTTCCCATGATCACGGAGATCACAACCGTGCGGAATTGGTTTTGGATTCACCTTTCGTAATAAACGGCCCGGGTGAGTACGAGGTTGCGGATATTTCCGTGATCGGATACCAGACTTTTCATGATGATAAAAATGGGAGTGAGCGGGGGAATAACACAATTTACGTTTATGAAGTTGATGATTTTCGTTTGGCACATTTAGGTGATTTGGGACATAAGTTAAGTGATAAATTGGTCGAGGACTTGGGGGATATTGATGTTTTGTTTGTTCCTGTTGGTGGTTATTTTACAATTGATGCCCAGACTGCCGTAACTGTTGTCCAGAGCATTGAGCCTACGCTTATTATTCCCATGCATTACAAATATAAAGGAATTAATGAAGAGGCTTTTGGAAAATTGACTGAGGTTGATGTTTTTGTTAAAGCAATGGGACTTCCAAGCGAAAACTTGCCAAAGCTTTCTATTAAAAAATCAGAACTTGCTGAAGACCAAAAAATTGTAATTTTGGAAATTAGAAGCTAATTCAAAACCTGGCGGTTTTGAACGCTTAGCGAGCTTGTAGCATCTCAGTTCAAAACTCCTGCCGAATTTGGTACAAATTCTTGCAGATTTTGAAATGAGCTGTAAATCTTCCTAAATTATTTTACTTCTTCATTCTTTACAGAAATTGCATAAAATGATAAAACTGCCATACGGGCATGGCGACTCAAAATCTAAGAATTCCTCCACACTCAATCGAAGCAGAAGAATCAGTACTGGGTGCACTTCTTATTGATAAAGATGCAATTATAGCAATTGCGGAATTTTTAAAGCCCGATGACTTTTACGACGAGCGACACAAAGACATTTTTGAAGCCGCGGTTACACTCTACGATGAAAGAATTCCACTGGACGTTTTAACAATCTCCGAACGGCTGAAGAAAAATAAATCTCTCAAAGAAGTCGGTGGAGTTGCATATTTGGCAAGCCTTGCCAATAAAGTACCTACTGCCGCGCATGTTGAGCATTACGGAAAAATAGTGAAAGACGCAGCGACAAAACGGGCTTTGATGAAAGCTGCAGCTACTTTAGTTGATTTATCGATGGACGAGGGTATCGGATCTGAAGAACTTTTGGATCGTGCTGAATCGGAAGTGTTTTCAATTACACAAAAAAATCTTGCAAAAGTTTTCGTGCCTGTCCGTGAAGCTTTAGCTGATTCTTTTGACCGCCTCGACGAGCTTCATAAACAGACAGAAGGAATAAGAGGAATCCCGACAGGTTTCTCGGATTTGGATGATACGTTGGCGGGATTTCAGCGGTCAAACTTAATTATCTTAGCCGCCCGACCTGGAGTCGGAAAAACTTCCCTCGCACTAAACATCGCACAAAATGTTGCGTTTAAATACAAAAGACCGGTCGGATTTTTCTCACTCGAAATGAGCCGCGAGGAATTAGTTGACCGCCTTCTGGTGGCTCAGGCGGATATTGATGCATGGAGATTAAAAACGGGGAAACTTTCCGAAGATGATTTTACAAAACTGTCAAACGCAATGGGGGAGCTGGCGGAAGTTCCGATTTTTATTGACGATACTCCCGGGCTTTCTATTTTAGAAATGCGAACGAAAGCCAGACGTCTTCAGGTTGAGGCAGGAGTCGACCTTATTGTTGTTGATTATTTGCAGCTTGCAAGGAGCCGTCAGCTGGAAAATCGTGTACAGGAGGTGTCGGAGATTTCCCAGGGGCTTAAGAATCTGGCTCGTGAGCTTAAGGTGCCGGTTCTGGCGATCTCTCAGCTATCACGGGCGGTTGAGCAAAGAGGGGATAAAAGACCTCAACTTGCAGATCTCCGTGAATCGGGTTCGATTGAGCAGGATGCAGATGTTGTTATGTTTTTGTGGAGGGAAAATGATGACGATGCACAAAACTACCACCTGGAAATTGCAAAACACAGAAACGGTCCGCTTCGACAAATTAACCTATTCTTCAAAGGGGATAGGATAAAGTTCTACGATGCCGAAACTAAGAGGAAATAATTTTGAAATTCTGTGCCGAGAGAGGGAGTCGACAATTTAAACGCAAATTGCTTCTTCCCGAACAAGATTTGAGTCTCGTCCTGTTAGATTATTATTGTGGCCGGGGAGGGAGTCGAACCCACACGATATTCTCATATCACTAGTTTTTGAGACTAGCCTGTCTACCATTTCAGCACCCGGCCGAATTTATCTAACGCGACGTAGTTTGCCATTCTCCTCTTTCGTCCCGAATTTAGCATTCAGGCGTGCTAGCGATGGTCGCCACCCATATGTTCCGCCGAGGCGGATTCTTAAAGTACATAAAAATTATGTACTTATATAACCATTTTGTCAACCCTTTAATACCAATATGGCTTATAGGTTTAATTCCAGCACTTTGTTATTATTTTTTGAAATTTGTGAAAACGGGAAACCTTTTAGACATATTAAAAGGGATAATATTAACAAGTATTTTTTCATTTGGTTCGGATAATTCTCCCTGGGTTGGTGGATTCTTTATTCCTATAACTGCCTCGCTGATCACTTGCCTTTTCTTATTTAAAAAAGAGAGTATTTTGCAATTTTTTAAAAAATTTTTTATTTTTTTTGGTTTTATTTTTTTCTCTCAATTTTTTTGGCTACTAGGATTCTTATTGGCTTTTTTAAGTTCAAGTTCGAACAGTTTTACTTCAAATGTGGTATCTGAAGCTTTTTCAACTGATTTTGCCAGAACAATTTTAGCAACATCAACAGGAACAATTATTTATCCACTCTTAAACCTTTTTCATAGACAAATTGCTTTTGATTATGGTTTGAGTTTAAAAGAAATTTATCAAATTTTTTATGATAAAACTTATTTTTTAAATTTTATTTTCATAATTGTACTTTTTCTAGGAATTTTAAATTTTAGAAAAACTCTTCTTCCTTTGGAAAGAAAAATATATCTAGTTCTTCTTGTTGCTTTCTTGGTTTCTCTTTACTTATTTACTGTAAATATTGGACCATTGAAAGCTTTGTTTATAGAGTTTGGTTATATCCCTGGATTTGTCATCTTTAGGAATGCATATGACAAATTTGCCTTGGGGTACACAATTAT
>Ga0075761_105_pt1 | contig 49882 bp, 58 predicted proteins | sample RifGroC1_FD_67828 | JGI IMG/M metagenome (GOLD analysis project Ga0075761, IMG submission 67828) | Microgenomates bacterium GW2011_GWC1_37_12b
AATCCACTGGGAAGATTTTGTTATTAAGAAAAGTGCACACTTGTTTGTTTATTCCGTTTTAACAGTACTTTTATATAGGGCATTTTATAATTACCAACTGGGGGAAAAACTTTCAGCTAAATATACATTAATAGTAAATGTTTTATATGCGATTTCCGACGAGTTTCACCAAGGTTTTACTCCGGGGCGCGACCCTACACTTCGTGATATTTTAATAGACTCCTTTGCAATTATTGTTGTACTTTACCTGATAATTAAGTATTTACCGATGGCTCCAAAGGCGGTTAGAACCTGGGCAAAAAAATTCGAAATCGCATGAAAAAAATTTTAGTCACCGGCGGGGCAGGGTATATTGGTTCGGTTGCAACGTACCTTCTTTTGCAAAAGGCCTACGAAGTTGTAGTTATAGATAATTTTTCGACCGGACATGAGGAAGTCTTAAAATTCTTCAATACAAAATATCCCAAGAACTTTAAATATTACAAGGCTGATCTTCAAAAGAGGGAAACTATAAAAGAAGCGTTAGATAAAGAAAAAGAATTTGACGCTGTTCTTCACTATGCGGCAAGTTGCTTGGTCAATGAATCAATGGAAAATCCGGCAAAATATTTTACCAATAATGTAATAGGTTCACAAAATCTTTTTTCGGAACTTATCGAGCATAGTATTAAAAACATAGTGTTTTCATCCACTTGTGCCGTTTACGGTGAAGCGCAATACGTTCCGGTTGATGAGAAACACCCGACAAATCCGGCTAATCCATATGGAGAAAGCAAAAGAATGATTGAGCTTATGCTGCAGTGGTATGGAAAATTGGGAAAACTCAATTATGTAATTCTGCGATACTTTAATGTTTGTGGAGCAAGCGATGACGGTGAAGTCGGCGACAGTAAAGATCCTTCTGTACTTCTTATGCAAAACGCTGTCCGCGGGGCTTTGGGAATCGAGTCTTTTTATCTTACTTGCCCTGAAGTTGACACTCCCGATAAAACGCCAATACGCGATTATATAAATGTAGTGGATTTAAATGAGGCACATCTTGGTGCATTGGATTATTTAATTAATGGAGGGAAAAGTGAAATTATTAATTTGGGTACTGGGACGGGAAATTCCGTTTTGGAAATTGTTACAACTGTCGAAAAAATAACCGGGAAAAAACTGGATAGGAAAAAGACTGAGGCAAGAAAAGGGGAATACGCGAAAATGATTGCGGACACTTCAAAAGCAAAAACGGTATTGGGATGGGAACCCAAAAGAACGATATCAGACTCAGTAAACTCGCTTGTTAAGTGGTATAAAAATCACCCTCAAGGGTGGTAATAGCACTGGACAATTAGGATTTCACGAGTTAGATTGGTTGGGCTATGATGAGAAGGACTTTTTTATTAATATCCTCTTTTTTACTATTCACAACACTTGCAGTGGCAGGTAAAAGTATCGAAAAAAACCAATCCAAAATAAGCGTTAACGTAAATTCCAATAATTTATCCACAGAAGTTTTGTCGGAAACAGATGTAGCCGAATCCACGAATACTCCGACTGTAAAATCTTCAAATACGCCAAGCGTAGAGGAAATTGAAGATTCCGATGAAGCGGAAGAAGTAACTGCTACCCCAACTTCTACGGCTCCTGTAATCGGGTTTGCAGTAGAAGGCTATATTTATCCCGGATCAGCAGTCATTTCAAAATCCGCAAATTATTTAGAGCTTTCAACATCGACTGATGCAAAAACAGTGACTGATTGGTATGAGAAAAAAATTAGAGAAAACGGGTTTAATGTAAAAAGTTTCGTCAGGACTAACACAAATAATGTAGTTAAAAACGTAATTGCCGCGGCAAATGCAAACGAAGAGTTAAAAATTGAGATTGTAAACCAAAACTCAGGCTCACTAGTAAAAATCAATTTCTTCTGATTTAATATATTGACAAAGATTTAATTTAAGTTTACGATTGGATACATTTTAAAACTGCTCATTATGGCAGTCTTTTTTTTTGTAAAGAAAAAGGTATGGAGGACAGAAAAATAAATAAAAAGAAAAAGTTGATGACTTACGGTGGAGTTGGTTTAGTCTTGATAATTCTTCTTTTGATTATAAGATCCGGTGGAAATAAGAATAATCGAAATACTTCAGTCTTAAGTAATTCAAATACTTCAATCAACGCCCCGCTCGTGACAAAAGAAATAAAAAGAGAATTCTCATTCCCCCTTCGTAATTCAAAAAAGGAAGAAGTAAGTACGTTAAAGTTTTCAATCGAGACCGTTGAGATAAGAAACGAAATATTGGTTAAAGGGCAAAGAGCACAGGCTGTATCGGGGAGAGAATTCTTGATAATTAATTTAAAAGTTACCAATAATTTTTCGAACGCAATCCAGCTTAGTACAAAAGATTATGTTCGGTTGGCAGTGAACGGAAACGAGAATGAATGGTTGGCGCCGGATATTCATAATGATCCTGTCGAAGTTCAAGCTGACTCGACAAAATATACTAGAGTAGGTTTTCCTGTAAATTCAACTGACAAAGATTTTATCCTTAGGGTTGGGGAAATCAACGGAAGCAAAGAAACCATTAAACTCGAAATTCGGTAATCAATTAACTTAAAAGTTCTGCACAAGTATCATTGTTTCCTAAAATGAAACAAACATATTCTACAAAAAATATATCACAGGTTCTCTTAAACGAAATAAAAGATGCATTGAAAAATGTTACTGAATACGGAAGTATTGAAATCTATATCCAGGGTGGGTGTGTTACCCAAATTACTACCAGAAAAATTAAGAAGACCAATGGCTACGGCTTAAAAAATCACGAAAATATGACCAATAACGGACACAAAAAGGATTTGTCATAATCTTCTGATGCATGTTATATTGCTTATACTATATAGATATCCAACTAAATTAATGTGCTTGACAAAGTCAAAATATATCGTTATAAATTACTTTATATAGTTGACCTATATTTAAGTAGTTATATAAACATATAAAAAATGATCTTCTGCCCCTTTGAAAGATTATTGAGAGTTCACCGCAAACGGAGACTCTCCGATTTAACAAATTAGTTTGAATCGGGGCGTCTCCGTTTATTTTTTCTCAATGTTATGTTGGGAAGTAAAGATAAACGGAAGGAGTAAAATTACAAATAATTTGTAATTCTAAATACGTAGAAAGGAGGTGAAAATAAAAATGACTTTAAAAAAGAAATTAACAACAGCAGTTGCCACAGCAGCATTATTTATGAACTTCGCTCTTCCGGTCGCAGCACAAACTATTTCCGGTAATAATAGTGATTCTGAGAATTATATTAATACCGACGTAGATTATGACTTTGACTTGGATCAGAATAACGATGCGGACGTTGAAAACAGCGTCAATATAAGTCTTGATAGCGGTGGTAACAAGGTAAAGGATGTTGTTGGAGGTGAAGTTGAAATAGAAACTGGTGATCTAGAAGCTGGAGTTCAAGTAATGAACCAACTTAACATGAACGTAGCATCTTTTGATGTTTGCGGATCATGCGGAATGACCGGTGATTTCAAAATTGCCGACAATAATAGCGGTTCAGACAACGACATTGATTACGACTATGAATCAGATTTTGATCTTGATCAAGATAATGATGCAGACGTCGAAAATGATGTCGATGTAACAGGCAAAACTGGCGATAACGAGGTTGATGACACGATGAACGGTGACGTATCTGTTAAAACAGGTGACGTTACAGTTAATCCAATCATCATTAAAAACGCTCTTAACGCCAACTGGGCAGTAGTTTCTTCTTCAGATGAAGAAGAGGACGGTGTCTCAGCCTGGATTCTTGGCAACAACTCAGATAGTGACAATTTCATTAATTTGGATTTTGATCACGATACTGATGTTGATCAAGATAATGATGCCGATGTTGAGAATGATGTAGCAGTTTCTGCAAAAACTGGTTATAACGACGTTGATGACGTCGCTGGAGCCGGTGTTTCTATCGACACAGGTGATGTTGAAGTAGGGGTCATGATTGATACTATGGCTAACTTTAACATGGCTGCAGTCGAAGACTGTTGCTTCTTGGGTGATCAGGAAACAAAGATCGCCGACAACAATGTCGACTCAGATAACGATATCGAAGTCGATTTAGACTTAGATTTCGAGTTGGACCAAGATAATGACTTTGACTGCGGAACCAGCAAAGGTTGGTTTGACAATTTCCTTAGAGGTTACGAAGGCGGAAGTGATTGTAACGAAGTTGACGTAACTGGAGGAACCGGAGACAACGAAGTTGAAGATGCTGCTGCCGGCGGGCATGATCCTGAAATAACAACAGGTGATGCTGCAGCTGCAGTTCAATTAAGCACTTCGGCTAATGTAAACGTCGAAGGTGGAGCTGGTGTAGATTTTGATGTAGATTTCGGAGAAGTCGCAGACATGCTCGGAGATCTTTTCGATCTACTCGACTAAGATTTGGTAGGTTTGAGTGGGGGGTTTCCCTCACTCAAACTCCAAGTCCGAATTAGAAAAATAAATAAATTTAAATATTAATAAAATGAAAATAAAGAAAATAATTACAGTAATTACAATAGTATCGCTGCTTTTGGGGTATTCGGTACCTTTTAGTGCGGGAGGATTTGTAATTGCACAGACCTCTCCTTCAGAGCCGAGTTCGCCGGAGCAACCTGCAGCCCCCGACCAACCGGATAGTCCGGATCAACCAAGTGGTCCTGACGAACCTGAAAGCCCGGATTTGCCCGAAGACACCAGTACAGGTAGTAGTGAACAAAATGTCGAAACACCTGATACGACAACTACGGATCAAACCGAAGGCACTAATAATACAGGCTCCCAGGATGTGAATGGAAATGTTGGTGATACAAACGTAACAACAGGAGACGCGACAGCAACAGGAGCGCTTCTTACCGATACAAACTTAAATACTTCAACCAATCCGACAGCGGGAACTGCCGGAACGTCTATTGTAAATGAGGGAAATAACTCAGGATCAGTCAATGTACCTCTACAATTAATCAAGACAATAATGCCGTTATAACAAATAGCGCAGATCTTTCAGCAGTCACAGGCGGAAATACAGTTGCCAATAATATGAACGGTAACGTGACTATTGAATCGGGGGATGCTAATACTGCACTTACGGTAATCAATCAGGCAAATACAAATATTGCCGGAGTTGATGTTGTTGAATTTAATGTTTTTGACGATCAGGTAGGTGACGTAATTTTGGATTTTAGTAATCCTTGCGCCGCAGGTAGCGGGTGCACAGCCGGAACCCCGGTTTACGTCGGAAATACGAACAATAATTCAGATTCAACTAATACCGCCCAATACACATCCGATGTAAACAATTCAACTTTCCAAAATAACGATGCAGTAATTGAGAACAATATTATCCTAAACTCCGATTCGGGAGGCAATTTGGCAACAGACAATATGAACGGGGATACAAATATTAAAACCGGTGATGCAAATGTTTCTGCAAACGTAGCCAATCTGGTAAACAACAATTTCCAGGGTGAGGTTTATTACGGAGTTGTGAACGTCTTTGGAGATTTAATCGGAGATATAATTCTTGCTACAACCCCGACAACCTCTACCCCGGGTACAGTTATTGATAATTCCGGGAACGGATCAGGGTCAACAAACTTTGCAAATGTTGATACAAGCGTGTCAAATGACTATACACAGAATAACAATCTGAATTTGGATACAAATATTAACGCTACGGGGACTACCGGTGACAATACTGCATCAGCAAACATGCAGGGAGGGCAATCAATTGAGTCAGGCGACGCGAGTTTTACAGGTCAGATATTTAATGTAGCCAATAATAATGTTACAGGCGGCGATTGGTGGATAGTATTGGTAAACGATGCAGGCAATTGGATCGGAAAAATCGTGGGTGGCCAGGAAGGCATGAATTATGCCGGATCAGCCGGAACGGAATTTATAGTTAATCCTGACGGATCAATAACCGCTGTCAACAGCGGAAACAATAGCGGTTCAACTAATACTGCAAACGTTACACAAAACACTCAAAATACTGTAACTCAAAATAACAATGCATCAATAACAAATAACTTGAACTTAAGTGGAAACACCGGTGGAAACACAATCCAAAACTCCATGAATGGCGGAGCTTCGGTTGAAACAGGGGATGTAAACATAGTTGCATCCGTTGTTAACTTTGTAAACAATAATTTTTCCGGAGGACGGGTTTACATGACAGTTGTCAACGTACTGGGAGGAAAATGGCTAGGAAACTTTATTGCCCCCGGTCATACAAAAGAGGAAGCCTTGGCACAAAACCCGGAACCGACTCCGGAGCCAGCACTGGGAGGATTAGATAATGATCCTGATGAGGATTCAATTGCGCTAATTAATCCAACAACTACTAAAAAGACGAAGAAAACAATCCAGTCTTCCACACCGACAACAACTCCGGTGCAATCAGTCTTGGCTGCAATCACAGGACGATCAACCAGCGCTTCTGGAGGAAGTCTTGTAAACCCTGTAATCGATGGTGAGGAATATGATGAGGCAGCAGCATTGGCAGGTGATATTGCAGTTGCAAAAAGTAAAATACGAATCAATTTAGCCTGGGCGATTATAATTGCTCCCCTTCTTTTTGCGATACCGCTGGCAAAAAGAAAATTATTCGCAAAACTGCCTTCCAAAAAGAACTAAATGGAAGTAAAAATAAGAAAGACACTTCAGACAATACTTGCCTTGGTTGTGGCCGTAAGGCTTGTTTTTCCATTGGTTATTATCGCTCAAACCGTTGAAGAAAATAATTCCGGATCAACAAACACAGTTACGGAAAATGTATCTTCGACTCAAACCACCAACCAGACAAACCAGGCAGATATAGGAAAAAGCGTAAATGTTTCACTTAATACCGGCGGAAATACTGTTTCCTCGTCGACGGGAAATTCTACAATTAATACCGGAGATACCAGTTTCTCGACATCAGTTGAAACGGCTGCTAACACCTCTGTCGTTGACAGCGGTTGTTGTGCCGAAGCAACACCAGATCCAACAAAAATTTCCGACAATAACTCCGACTCGACAAATACAATAAATACTACTTCTGAAACAACAACTGTGGTTGATATCGATCAGAACGCGACAATTACCAATAAAATAAACGCGACTCTTTCTACCGGAGGAAATTCAATTTCCGATTCAACCGGAAATTCAACAATTACGACCGGTGATGTAAAAGTAAAAGGCGAGATAAATAACGGTCCTATTAATTATGCGGACGTTACTTTAGGTGGTTCAGGCACCAACGTCTCAACTGTAATCACAAGTAATAATTCAGGCTCCACTAATATCATTTATAACAGCTTCAAAAACTACAGCGACATTAATGTAAATAATTCTGCGAAAGTTAAAAACTTACTGTCATTTCTTTTGGACAGCGGAAATAACAGCATTGAAAATAATATAGGAAGTGCAAAAATTTCTACGGGAGATATATTCTTTGTTTTCAAAATTAATAATGCCATAAATGTTTCAAAAATTACTTATGCATGCTGCGGAGACAGTTGTCCTGACCCCGTGGCACCGACGCCAACGGCCACTACGACCGCTACACCCACTCCGACACCAACCGGTGCAATTGGTGGCCCACCGACAACGACCTCAACAAATAATAATGACGACGACGATGACAATGGTGGAAGCGGAGGATCTGTTGAAAAAAGAGTTGCGTCAATGGTGTTGGGTGCAACCGGAAGTTTTATGGAAAATTTGTTTTATGTATTTTTTGCATTGGGAAGTATTTTGATCGGATTTGGAATTAGGAAAAACGGGATATCATATATTTATAATTTTGGCTTGGGAACTGCAAGAAGGATAAGATTATATTCCAAAATATTTACTTCCAGCCAATTTGAATTGACCCTTTATATTTGAAGCTTTGACATCCTCTTTCCTTGGAAATAAGGTAGTGCCTATTGTGCTTATAGTTCCCAAACCCAAGTTTTAATATAAATGAAAGTATCAAAAGATTGATTGAGATCGTACAGAAAAGTTGTCGAGTCTAAATTACTATATTAGAGATTAAACAATTTGAGAAAAAGTAACCTAATAAACTTTGTGTTTTGTTTTAACTCGTCAATATCGGGTGTTGTTTTATCGTACAAATGCTTCTTGATGATGTCCTTGTAACTCGAGAGATATAATTTAACATTTGAGGTCAACCTTTTATTAAGTGCATCCTCGACAGTCATAAACTTTATTTCTTGCCCTTCAAGCGGACCTAACTTAAATCTTTCTATTTCATTTTTATCAACATAAGACCAAAAGATACTAACTTCTCGAACCTTGTTCTTAAGACTGCCTATATAATGTATCTTTTTAGGGGAATAACTTACTTCTTCAACAAGTTCTCTTTTGAGCGCCTTAATCGGGGTTTCACCTTCTTCTAGGTGCCCTCCTGGTAGTTGCCACTTATCAGGCTCAGCTATCGTGGGAATGTTATCTCTCTTAATAAAGAGTATCTTATTGTCGTTTACAATTATTGCTATGGCGGTTTTTCTAAATCTCATAATCTTGCTATTATTTTATATCTTTCTTCAACTTTCCTATATGATTGAGCGACGAATGATGCAACTGCATCTTTGGACTCATTCAAATCTAGTATACCTCCATTTTCAGGCTCTCCAAAATGGGTATCGACTACAGACTTTATCGTACCAGCGAGTAATGTCATTTCATCTTCTAACCTTCTACCTGATTGTCTGAGCAATGTCTTATCAACTTCCTCTTTAATCTCTGGTGTCATCTTTCCCATCTTCTCTCTGAAACAAGTTGATATGTATTGCGAGCTTGATTTATGTAATAGAAAGCATTTCCAAAAACTCGCAATTCTTCATCACTTAACTTATCTCTTAAATTATCCAATAAATCTTCGTAATTCAAAGTAAAGGGCACATCATACCTTGTCGATAATCCCATTAAAGTTACCGACAACAAACGAAACGGATAGTCTTTTAACCCGGGGTATTCAGGCATATTCTGTCCATAGACACGGCTAACCAATCCTGATGCTCTAGCTATACTCTGGTGTGATGTATTCCAAGCCGATTTAGGATTTGCAACTGGTAAAACATCTCTTTCGTAGTGTTCTTGAAAATTATCTCCATTTATTTCAATCGCTTTTCCCATATAGAAATACATCTGTAGGTAAGCAGAGAGATATCCGTTGTCAACTTGCTTTCCACTTTTAATTAAATCTTCCACAAGAATATTTGACCTATGGTCAACTTTATATCCCAGCGACATTAAATATCGAGATAACTCAAGAACATATCTTTCTGATTCAGGTCCCCAATAGTAAAAATCCACATCTCCTGCATATGTTTTGTGGTCACGGAGATAAACGGTCGCTCTACTGTCACCTGCTATTCCATTAGCTGTCCAAAATTGTTGGAGATGGCCCCTTGTAACTGCTTCTAAGGCTTGATTATTTTGTTCAAGTAAACGTCTTGAAATTTCTTGATGATTTCCACTTGATAGTATTAGTGCTCTTTGCCATTCTTTAATTCTATTCAACTCCTGAAACAAAACTCTTTCGTCACCTGTATAAACTAAATCAGGAGGCGAGGATAGGAGCGGTTCTCCCGAGACTTCTATAGGTTGTAATCTAACAGCATCCATTTTTCTTCTTAGTTTTCTGGCATCAAAGCCTAGCAAACCTTTTGATAGAAGACCAACAATTACTGACAATTCGGAACTGGAAGTGTGAGGGTCACTCACATCAATCTCTAGATCTGCTACTAAATCTAGTATAGATTTTATATGTTCCTCGCCAAAACCCGCTTCGAGAAGAGTTTGGGAGTATGTATAAATTGGCAGGCTTGTATTCCCTTTTGCGGAACTCCATTTGTCACTAAGTAAGCTTGAAGCCTAACCAAATTGTGATGTGGTTTCTATTTCAGCAACTTTTGTGACAATTATCTGCCTTGCTCGCTCTAAGTTTAAATCAAATTTAGGGTTTTCTATATTTACGCCCATTTATGAGCTGAAATTATAACTTAGTACGAAGTGGTAATCAATGTTATAGGATTTTGTCTAGACTTAAGTCCGAACAAATACGAAAAATTATGACATAAAAAAAGCTGTAATTGTTGTACGAAAAGTGTCCGGAAGGTTTGTTTGGAAGTGTTTTTGTGATTTCTCGAGCTGACATGTTTTCCGAAATCCTGTATTCAGTATTTGTATTTATTACCCTATTTTTACCAGCCCTTTTTGAAGAGGTTTGACGGTTATATTATGTCCCCCTGTTGCTGATATAATTACTTCAAATGTTAGCTAAATTTTTTGGGAAAATAAGACGATTGAGTGGTGTGTTTTTGATCTTGGCGGGTGTATTTTTTCTGCTAGTTGCTGCCTTTGTAAAAAATTACTCGGAGAAAGTATTGTCTTTTTCAACTCCCGATGGCGGGGAGGAAGCCGTTTCTAAAGCTGCAAAGGTAAAAGAAATTTATATTGAAAGTTTAAACATCAAGTTGCCGATTACTGAGTCCAAAATCGAAAACGGTATATGGCAAGTATCGCAGGACGGCGCAAGCCATCTGGATATTTCGGCAAATCCGGGTGAGGGTGGAAATATTGTTTTATATGGCCACAACAAAGCAAATCTTTTTGGAAGACTTACAAGAATAAAAATCGGGCAGGTGGTTGAACTAAAAGACGAGTTTGGAATTACCCATAAGTATTCGGTTGAAAGTACGACAACCGTAACGCCCGATCAAATTGACTATGTTCTGCCTAAGAATACCGAAACACTGACGTTTTATACATGTGTTGGATTTATGGATTCAAAAAGGTTTATTGTAACCGCTAAACCAATATAATATAGTACACTCATATCAAACACACTCAACTATACTATATATAGTATTGACTTTATTGCTATCCTATAATATAATTGCTTCATGAATTTCAGAAACCTTGCCAATTTTAGTACAATTGTAGCGCTTTCTTTTATGTTACTTGCGCATACGGCTTTTGCGGCTGAATCAGAGTTTTCAGCGAGTGGTTTTGCCCAGTTTTGTGCAAAAAATCCAAGCATATGTAAAAAGGTAGATGTAAGCGGTAGGAAAGCCGGATTGAAATGTCCCGATTTTAACAATCAAATTGCAACAAAAGTTTATGTCCATGCAGGTGACGGTCAGGTAATTTATGAAATGCCACACGTTGGGTTCAATTACGCAATCAACCTATACGGAGTTGGGGGAGCAGAAGTTGAAGTAACGACTCACAAACACGATTTAAGCTGGGTTGCGGTTGAGTGTTCTTCTAAAAGCACTCCTAGCCAATCGCCTACGGTTACACCTGCGAATACATTAACACCCACTCAAACACCAACTAGTACAGATACACCTGGTGTTACTGAAACACCAACACCAACCCCTACTAACGGAGAAAACAACAACAGTAATTCAAGTTCCGGCTCAAATGATTCCGGACGTGGAGGCGCAGAAATCTTAGGTGCCACAACTCTTGCGTTTACAGGAGCTCCATTAACCGGAATTCCAACAATGATACTTTTGGGTGGACTTTCCATTCTTCTTCAGGGGTTTAAACTCATCATAAAAAAGTAACCATTTAGGGCAGCTTGGGTGTAAAATAAGATTGATGAGGAAAATACTTGCGTTTTTTGCATCAATACTAACCCTTTTTATTTTTACTTCAAAAGCGGCTTTTGCCCAAGACAGTTATATTATTGAGGACTTCAAAAGTGACATTACCATTAATCGCGATACATCTGTAACTGTCGCCGAAACTATAAGAGCTAAATTTCGCTACGATAAACACGGGATAATAAGGGTTCTGCCGGCAGTTTATTCCCACGCGGGAAAAAGCATTAATTCTCATATTAAAATAATCTCAGTTACAGATGAAGACGGAAATTATTATAACTATACGACCGAAAGATTGAACCAAAGTATCCGCTTAAAAATCGGCGATCCGGATAAAACAATTACCGGCACTCACATTTATAAAATAGAATACAAATTAAACGGAGTTATTTTAAAATACGATGGAATTCCTGAATTTTATTGGAATGTTAACGGCCACGAATGGGATACACAAATTATGAGCGCTTCTGCAACTGTAAAAACGGACTATGCAAAACCTATCGATACAATTTGCTACACAGGGTTACCCGATTCAGGCGACTCTGATTGCGAAAAATTAACATACGATGACCATGTAGAATTTTCAACTCTGGAAATTAACCCCGGAGCCGATTTTTCGTTTGCTGTGAAGTTTGATACCAATAATTCCTTAATTTTTCCAAGCAGCTCTCAGAGGTTATCTTCGTCAGCTTTTGATAATTGGGGATATATCCCGTCGGTCATTCCGCTTTTTTTGATCGTTTATATCTGGTACAAAAAAGGCCGGGATGAAAAGTATGTTGGAGACAATTATTACTACAAGCCCGATAATCCAAAAACCGAAACAGTCACAATATTTAAGCGGGGACATATTCCCTTGGTTTATCATCCATTAGACGGTTTGTCTCCTGCGCAGGTAGGAACTATTTTGGATGAACGCATTGACATTAACGACATTGTTGCAGAAATTGTTGAGTTGGCACGTTTGAAATTTATAAAAATTGAAAAACTGCCTAAGAAAAACGTTTTATCAAAACAAGATTATGCAATCACTAAACTTAATAAAGATGACGCAAAACTGACCGATTATCAAAAAGAAATTATAAAAGAATTATTCAGAAATCAAATACAATCAGATTCGATTTTTGAACTAGCAAAACTTATCGAAAATCCAACCGATGAAGAGAAGGAGCTGAAAAAAACCGTCGGAGCCGATTATGTAACATTATCTTCATTGAAAAATCATTTTTATGCGGCGCTTCCCAACATAAAGAAAAAAGTTTATAAAAGCCTGGCAGAAGCCGAACTTTTTGATGGGAGCCCTGATACTGTAAGAATAAAATATATCGGACTGTTTATATTTTTGAGTTTCGTATTTGGATTTTTAACACTCATATATAGTATTTATTATTATAATTTTGTTCCGCTTTTCTTATTTATAATGGGAAGTGTTTTTGGCATATTTTTTGCAATGGCTATGCCGAAAAAAACTGCATGGGGTTATTCAATGTATAAGCAGGTCCGGGGACTTCGTGAATACTTGGAAGTTGGAAAATGGAGACACGAAAACTATGAGAAAAATATGTTTTTTGAAGAAATGATACCGTTGGCAATATCTTTAGGGGTAATTAATAAATTGGCAGGAGATATGAATGAATTGGGGATTCAACCGCCAAGGTATATGAGCGGATTTACGATAGCACATTTTGCCTCGGATATGAGTTCGTTTAGATCAACGGCCGCATCAACCTTTGCTTCCGTTCCTGGCGGATCAGGACACTCTAGTTGGGGTGGTGGGTCAGGGTTTTCCGGTGGCGGCTCAGGCGGGGGGTTTGGTGGAGGGGGAGGGGGAAGTTGGTAGATTTTGTTAGAAATAATAGAAAGGAGGGAAAATGCGACCAGTAGAAAAAGGACCAGTAGGTTCACCATCAGATGAACGTCCTAAACCCGAGGACAAACCAGGACCAAAATCCATATTATCCAGAAGATTTACGACTTTAAGATCAAAATAAATGTATAAATCGTTCTTGGGAAAAATCACATCGTTTCTTCGATTGTTTTAGTTCCCAGGCTTGGGCTAAAGAGTTTTACCAACAACTTTAAATAGTCGCGGGAGGTAGTAATTTCCTAAGTAAAGTTTTTTATATTTAAATTTTTTCTCTTTGACAAATCTTGTTTGTTGAGGCAAACTGTTGTCTAGTTGTAAAATTATGTCGTCACAAAAAAAAATCTCCTACAATTGCTTCCTTAAAACAAAAATTAGATGAAATTTCCCAGTTGGATTCGAACCTGAAGGATAAACACAAGGAAATAAGTAATTTAAATAAACAGTTCGATAACGCTTATAAAGAAACTAAGAATTTGGGTGTAAAAGGCTCGGTAGAACACTCTGGAATTGATACAGAAGTGCAATCTGATGGCAGTAAAATTAATAAAATAACTTTTGGTCCGGGCACTTCATCGAAAGAAAAAGAATCTTGATTTTTTTCAAAGAAATATGAAAATCGCTGGAAAGCAGAAAACCTTGTTAAGTAAAAAGTAGGTGAAATACGTACGAGGGATTATCCCTCGTAGTTAATCTTCCAATGTAAACCTTCCTAACAACTCCCTTTCGTTTTCCTTATAATTTTCAACAAATGATTGATATGTCAAGATTTTAGATGGAAATTGTGATTTGTCGTTTTGAAACATTTGCAAAATTGGTTTTGGATTTAACCAATCGGGACAATTTATACCAATATAATACTTATAGCTTGAATATTTGTATTTATGCAAGGGATTATCCCTTGCAAGCAGCTCACTTGGATTAAGATGAATGTATCTTGATAAGTGAAGGAAATAGGATTCATCCAAGATAAGGACCGCTTTATACACACCCTGAAACAGCCTGCCGGTTCTTTCATAAGTTTTATTAAAATACATAGAATAGTTTGTTAAGAGAGCTTTAGAGAACCTTTTTAAACCATATTTTGATTTCTGACGAATAAGTAAATGGAAATGGTTGGGCATAAGGCAGTATGATATGAGTTCAATATCGTCATAACAATTTAACGGTTTTCTACGAGGGATAATCCCTTGTATTTTCAACAAATCTGGATGGTCGATTGGCAGTAAATATTCTTTGAGAAGCCTGAGAAAAACTGAATAGTCCAAATCTCTTTGGAAAATCTTTCGTTTATCAACTCCTCGATTATATATGTGGTAGTATCCGCCTTCTATGTAAGTTTTAACTGAGTTTAATGGAGGCATATTTAATTTTATCATGCGCTACAAGGGATAATCCCTTGTGGGAGGCTGCATAGATATAACCTATGGGGTATTGTTGGGGTTGGTGTGTTATCCAATAATTTTAATCTATTTTGTTATAGTTAATTACTATTGACAGGGGGATTTTCTGATGATATTTTTAAATACGGTTAATGGTTAATTGACTTCTAGATGAAGAAAATATTATCAAGCCTTACCATCCTCAGCCTGACACTTGCGCTAGCAATCGGATTTTCTCGGGCATTTTTCTCCGATACAGAAACTTCAAAAGATAACAAACTCACAGCAGGAAAAATTGATTTACTTGTTGATAACACTTCTTATTACAACGGAGTAAAAAATGAAGGAACAACCTTTACTCCAAGCGATTTACCGGAAAAATATTTTTTCAATTTTACAGATTTAAAGCCAGATGATTACGGTGAAGATACGATAAGCTTGCACGTTGATGATAACGATGCTTGGGCTTGTATGAAAATTACAAAGACTGCCGATGATGATAATACCTGCACTGAGCCTGAAAAAATTGACGATCCGTCGTGTTTGGAACCCGATAACGATACTGATGACGGTGAGCTTGGAGACAATCTACTCTTTGTTTTCTGGGCAGATGATGGTGATAATGTTTTGGAAGTTGGCGAAGATCCAACTTGGAGGAAAGGAAGCGCTTCAAGTCTTTTTGACGGAACCGTTTGGCCACTCGCTGATTCATCCTTCAATGTTTGGGGTGAAGCTTCAGGCTCGGCAATGTTGGCTGAAAAAACTTATTACATCGGAAAAGCATGGTGCTTTGGAACACGGTTGGCTCCAAATCCGCGACCAGTCGCCGAGTATCCACTTGGTCCCGCTGGGGATAATAATGGAAACAATATAGCTGGTGAACCTGAAGACGGAGGATTTTTCTGTGACGGCGAGACTCTTAATAATGTAACCCAAACCGATATTTTCCTTGCAGATGTTGAATTTTGGGCAGAGCAGCGCCGACATAACGACAATTTCCGTTGCGACGGAACGACCCCATCAGGAACACCGACAAATACTCCGACTCCAACTCCATCACTTGTTGCTTGCCAACAGGCTGATGTGATACTTGTGCTTGATAGGTCGGGAAGTATTGACGGCACAGAACTTGCTACTCTAAAAACCGCCGCAAAAACTTTCATTGACGATCTTGGTCTTTCAGCCTCAGGAATTCACGCAGGTTTCTCAAGTTTCGCAACTACTGCATCACTTAATCAGCACTTAACGGACAATGGCACAACAGTTAAAAACGCAATCGACCTACTTCCTTCAAGCGGATTTACAAACCTGAAAGAGGGAATTGATCTTGCAATCGGTGAACATGCAAACCCCGGCGATAATCACGATAGAGAAGATGTTGGCTCTCCCGACAAAATGATAATTATTACGGACGGTCATCCGAACCGTCCACTTCCCGAATCAACTGCCGATGATGTTGCAAAAGCTTCGGCCGATGCAGCGAGGTCTGCTGGTGCTGAAGTCTATGTTGTCGGAATCGGAAGCGATGTAAATGCAAGTTATCTGCAGACAGTAGCAAATGATGCAGGCCACTATTACCCGGTTTCGGGTTATGGCGGTCTTCAGACTGTGTTACAGAATTTGGACCTCTGCGATTAGTGATTTAGCCTTGCAATAACTTGCTTCATCTTGCGGTATTTTATATATTTTATGGCAATAGCAGTTGGAAAAGAAAACACCATTGGCACGGAAGCCGCGAGGAAAGCACGACAGGAAACAATACGGAAGCTAAGAGGAAATGAAATTCTTGAATTAGGGATGGTTATTGATGGGGTTGGTATAAAAGACGATATGAAGACACAGCGTCGAAAACTTAGAACACAATTAGGAGAAATTAACTGGGGTAATGTAATACCTGTTTGTGATAGTTCATAAAATTATGGCAAAAGTAAATGGTGGGATAGAGGTAGATTATTCAACTTTGAGTTCTGATGTGCTAAAGGTACATTTGGCAAAGAACATATGGGAAAGAAGAGTTGCCAGACGTATTAGAGGAAAAGGAAAAAGACAAATATTAGATAGTCTAGCTGAGAAACGAGAATTTATTAATAAAGCTCTAACGAAACAATCAGGTGCAGACGAAGTCGTTTGATTATTAATTTTATGGCAGAAATTAGTTTGGAGGAGCGAAAAATAAAAGAATTAGCCCTTAAAGCGCAGCTTGGACGAAACAGTCTGGATTATCAAAGATCAAGAAGGCGAAAGCATCCGGCTTTAACTTTTGAACAGCATTTAGAAATAGCTCAGGGAATAAAAAGGGAAATTAATAATTTAATTCATAACGGTCGAGTCGAGAGCGATTTCGTTATTTGACCTTTTAAATATTATTTTGATTATGGGAGTCGACAGATTTTTTGTCACAAACGTTCGGAGAGATTTACAAGGGGTATTGAAAGATAATGCTGCATTAGTTGCACAAACTGATGATGAAGACCTTAGAGCTCAGGCAAAAAAACTCGATGTAGCTTTAAGACAGCTGAATTGGGGTGGTGTGAGGAAGTTGGGTTTATTGGGTGAGGTTATTAAATTCGAAAATTTATGTAATGAGAGTGATGAGTCGATTTGGGTAACGGGGCCGGAAAACGCTGAGAGTTAATTGATCTTTTAAAAATAATAATCAGGGAGCGGAGCCCCGCACCTGTATTCGCAATTCATTATGTATATATATTTTAGATTATTTATAAATTTGGAGATGCTCCACAGGAGCCATCTCTTAGGGGGAGGTGAATAAATTATGAAGAAATTTATAGCAATTTTAACAGGAGTAGTTTTAGTTTTTGCATTTGCATTGACTGCGAAAGCAGCATCAACTCTATTCGGTAGCGCCACAAACGAAGCGGGGGGTTGGGTACAAGCAGTTTCAGACACATCAGTTGCAGCAACACCTCTTGATGATTACGGTGGAGTTTCTTTTGATGATGCAAACGGAACAACTTTCGCAAGTCTTACAGCATTGTCAACTGACTTTAATATTACCGACGATGACTGCGGAGGTGGATCTCCGAGGTTCTATATTAGGATGGACACGAATAACGATACAGTTTCTGACGGAAATATATTCGTTTATATGGGTCCAATACCAAGTTTTACAGGATGTACGCCGAACACTTGGGTAAATACAGGTAATCTTGTAGGGTCAACTGATGCGCGATTTGACTTAACTCAATTGGGCGGACCGTTTTACGGCACCTATGCAAACGCGCTATCCCTTGTTGGCACAGGTACTATTCTTAGAATCGGTATCGTTGTAGATGGAAGTTGGGTAATGAGCGACCTGGAACAGACAGTATTATTCGATAATACTGTAGTAAATGGAACGAGTTATGACTTTACACCATTGCTAACTCCAACGAACAAGGATGAGTGTAAGAATGACGGATGGATGACATTTAACAATCCTACATTCAAAAATCAGGGAGACTGTGTAAGTTACGTACAAAGTAACGAAAACGCAGTTGGGAATAAGACTAAATAGGTCTTTACGCTTTACAATCCAGCCGAGAAATCGACTGGATTAATAAAGGGTGAAGCAGAGAAAAAGTTATTAAATGTATTACGTTTACCTGCTCAAAAGTTTAAAAGATAAAAAATATTACATAGGTCAAACAGAGGATGTTACTAAGCGGTTTGAATTACACAACAGCGGAAAAGTAACATCAACCAAATATCGTAGACCGCTAGTATTGATCGGATACGAAACGTTTAATACAAGAAATGAAGCCAGGTGGCACGAATACAATATGAAACAACATAGTGATAAAAAATACAAATTTATTAGAAAGCTGGAGTCCTTGAAAATGAATACCGAAGTTGGGTAAGGCTCAAATATCTGATCCAAAAATTTTGAATCGGAGAGAGAGCCTCCAGCCCGGAGGGCTTCCGGCCCGGAGGGGAGGTGAATAAAAATATGAAAAGAATTTTATTAAGCATTTCAACAATCGCATTAGTTGCAGCTTTTGTAGCTCTCGGCACAAATGCATTTTTCAATGACACTGAGACTTCAACTGGAAATAAGTTGGAAGCAGGTTCAATTGATCTTAAAGTAGATAATCATAGTTATATTGATCAAGGACACGGACTCGTAGAAAATGCTGACACAACTTGGAGAGCAAGCGACCTGAATAACGAGACTCTTTTCTTTAATTTTACGGATTTAAAACCCGGAGATCTTGGAGAAGATACAATCAGCTTACATGTTGATAGTAATCCATCATGGTTGTGTGCCGATATATCTTTGACTGCTGATGACGATGTTTCTTGTACTGAACCTGAAAAAGCTGACGATCCTACTTGTACGGATCCGGGAGCACCTGGAAATACGACTCTTTTTGATGGGGAATTAGCTCATGCATTAAACTTTATTTTCTGGAAAGATGATGGAGATAATGTACTGGAAGATAATGAAGTTAATGGGATTCTGACACAAGGTCCGGCAAGTGGAGTATTAAATGGCGCCCATTGGGCACTTTTTGATTCATCAACAGGTGGACCGACAGATCCTACACAAGTTTACTTTATAGGCAAAGCTTGGTGTTTTGGAGCATTAACACTTAATGCCGTAACTCAAGACAATTTACCGGGTCAGCCTACAAATGGCCCCGATGTTAGAGGAGCAGGTGTAAAGTGCGACGGAACTTTAGTAAATAACGCAGCCCAAACCGATTTGGTTACGGGTGATGTTATATTCCGAGCAGTGCAGGCAAGGCATAATGATCCTTTCTATTGTGATGGAAGGCAATTGCCTGTGTAACTTAATTTTTAAAACTTAAAACCCCAGCCTTGGGTGGACTAATCTCTGCCCAAGTGCTAGGGGCGGAGAGTCCCAATAGATAGCTTACGCATCTAACGGGATCCTGTGAAGTGCGTTTAGCTACTTCACGGGGATTTGTTTGGTTTTTGTCCAGCACAAAAAATTTATAAATGTTGAATGTGAAGGGAGGTCAAGCCCTAGATTTGTTTAAAAATTGGTATTGCTCGTGCTAAAACAGCGCAAACTTTCCTTAAAAAGGGAAATTAATATGAGCGGGTTAAACGTTGATCGTATAGAAAATGAAACATTAGTTACTGCGAGACTTGTTGTATCGGAATCTGACGGTGTAACAGGGATACGATTAGAAGATGCAGAGGTTTGTACTGGATGTAGGGTTCTTGGTATTGGCAACACTGCCTGTGTCCAAAAAGATGGACAGAGGCTCATTGTTGATAATCCGGAAGTTATTAAACCCGGTTTGGTAGTAGGGAAAGCACGCAGAGCAAGGACCACAATTGGGCAGTGTCCGATTAACCAATCGAGTGAAGTCGGCGCGTCAAATTAAAAAACTGACTTTAGAAAGGAAAAATATGGCTAACAAAGGAGTAGATAGGATATTAAAACAAATCGATGGGAATTCGGAACCATTTATTAATTTGCCGCAAGCAAAATTAATGAAGTTTAACGGCGAAATAGTCAGGTTTCGTAGCGGGGTAATGTGCGGCGGGTGCGTTGTGGGTAATATTAACGGGTATGTTTGTTTTCAGCCTAACGGTAGTAGTGATGGTGATAGTTATAACGTCTCAAGCCCTGATTATGATGGGAAAGAATTAAAAGGAGTTGCAACTATGCAGCGTTTTGAATTAGTTGATTGTCATGTATTGAAAGCTTATATGAGATTTAGAAGAACTGCTATTCTACAAAGAGAGCAGATAATCTGATCTGATTAATTTTTTTAATGAATAAGATAATTCGGAATTACAAGTGGGTAGTTTTCTTTTTAATTTCTTTTATTGCTTTTGAAGCCGGATTCGTTGCAACCTTAATTATTACGCCCCAAAAATTAACCGATACTTTTCAAAATCTGAAAATAGGGAAGGGGAGTCTGCCAAGAGTTTACATCGTCCAATCGGGATCAATGGAACCGGCAATAAAAACCGGAAGTTTGGTATTTTCTATCCCGCAGAATAATTATAGGGTTGGGGAAGTGGTAACGTTTTCCCTCTCCCCTACCGGCAAAAATTTAGTAACCCACAGAATTAAAAGCATAAGCGGGGAAGAGGAGATAACAACAAAAGGAGATGCAAATGAGGATGCCGACTCGCAGACTGTAAAATCGGGATCCATTGTCGGAAAAACAGCATTTACAGTTCCCTACCTCGGATATATCGCGAACTTCGCAAAAAATCCGAAAGGATTTATCCTTTTAGTAATTGTTCCTGCAACAATAGTTATTTATGAGGAGATGAAGAATTTACGGAAAGAAATTGCAAAGTTCTTAGGAAAAGCGGGAAGTAAATTGTTTAAAAAGAAAAAGGGGAATATCCCTTCGACTTCGCTCAGGGTGGCCTACGGCCTAGATTATGCGTTCCCCTCTCCCCTGCCAAAAACGAAAAACGTTCCTGCTTACGCTATTGCAATCCCGGTTTTCGGAGTGCTTCTGGTTTTAATTGCTTTTTCGGCGAGTTATTTTTCCGACCGCGAAAAAAGCGAAAGTAATATTCTCGGCGCGGCAGAGAGTTTTGGAACTCCTACCCCGACCTCAGCGACAAATGGAACCCCAACCCCGACACCGATTCCGACGGGTGGCGTAGTAGTTAATGAAGTTTATTATCGAATAGCGAATGAGCATAAAATCGATAACAGTGAGGCAGGTTCTGAGTGGATTGAACTCTATAATTCTTCCGCTGTCCCAGTTGATATGACAGGTTGGTCTGTTACCGATAACACAAGCTGCGATGCTTTTCCCGCAACACCCTCTATAGCTCCTGGGGGGTTTGCGATTTTAACGACCCATACAGAAGCCGATTTTAGGGCTGTGTGGGGAAGTGTTCCGACAGGTGTAGTCTTTATTCAGAGTCCCACGGCGATTGGTAACGGATTGGCAAATAATGACGAGATCATGTTAAAAAACGGCAGCTGTGCGGCAGGTACAATAATTGATCATATAAGCTGGGGCTCAAATGTCGTAGCGTTTAATCCATCAATACCACTGATTCCTACAAGCGGTTCGTCGTCCGAACGAAATCCTGACGGGGTTGATACAAATACAAACGCAGATTTTACGACAAGCACTCCCCCAACACCGGGAATTTAAAAAGGGGAGACTATTATGATAAAAAACAAAAATAGAAAAATAGTTGCACTTTTTCTTTTGCCCTTTGTTTTGGTAGGGCTACTTTATGTAATCAACAAAAAGCGTGTTAATGAAATTTATGCAGTTGATCCGATTGTTGTAACTTACGACGGAAATACTACTCCCGATGCAATTTTTGAAGTTTATAACATGCTGCCGGGGGACGAGGTTGAAAAAATATTTAACGTCAAAAATAGTTCGACAAGCTCACTATCTGTTGTTTTGGACGGTATAAAAACCAGTGAGCTGAAGAATTTCTCGGAAATCCTGGACGTGCTAATTTCGGACGACTCCGCCACCACTTATTTTTCGGGAAAACTGAAAGACTTTTTCTCAAGCCCCCCAATAAATCTTGGAACCTTCTCCCCCGGTCAGGATAAAAATTTCCATGTAAAAGTTAAATTTCCAACTTCTGCCGGAAATGAGTATCAGGAAGGCGCAGTTGTGTTTGATTTAATATTCAAAACAGAAGGACCACCGATTGAACTCCCAGAGGAATGTAAGCATTTGTCGGGGAAAATTGTAAATGTAATTGAGGGGACTGATAATTATGATAACATCCGTGGAACATCTAGAGGGGACTTGATTTTGGCTAAGGGAGGCAAGGACAAAGTTGACGGGACTTCGGGGGACGACTGCATTATCGGCGGAGAAGGAAACGATAAAAGACTGGATGGCGGGTCCGGACGCGACACGATAGTAGGAGGCAACGGAGACGACTTTTTGGACGGAGGGGCAGAGGATGATTTAATGTATGGTGGTGAGGGAAATGACAAAATGGAAGGCGGATCGGGAAACGATAAAATTTATGGTGGAAATGGAAACGATAAAATAAACGGATCTTCACAGGAAGATCTTATTTACGGCGAAGCCGGGAACGATTATCTTTACGGCGGAAGCGGGGATGATGAGGTATACGGCGGTATTGGCGAAGATACAATTGTAGGAGATTCCGGTGATGATAAGTTGTACGGTGAAGAAAATAATGACAAATTGTACGGAGATTCAGGAGATGATTATTTAGACGGTGGACCGGACTTCGATTATCTTCGCGGAAATACGGGTACAGATACTTGTGTGTTAGGTGAGACACTAGTTTCCTGTGAGCTTTAATTTAACTTCATTGCTAATCCGCTGATTTTAGGAGTAACATGAATTATCATGGCTACTGCCAATAGACTTTTTCAATTTGTTTTTGTGCTTTTTTTTGGGACAATCGTGCTTTTTATAATTTTGTATTTTCCGATAATAGGAGCCGAAATAAAATATACTTTAGCCAGAAAAGATGATGTTACAGTTATCATGCGTGGAAATCCAATTGAAGGCTTGAGGCGAACAATTGTTGCAAACGATACCGATTTTGGGATTATTATTCCAAAAATTGGGATAAACATGAGCGTTGTGGCTAATGTTAACCCATACGAATCGTACTATTACAAACCGGCGCTTAAAAAAGGAGTTGCACACTCGAAAGGGTCAGCGTTTCCGGGAAAGGGTGGTAATATAATTATTTTTTCACACGTACCGGGAGGACTTTTTGAAGTTCAGAAATATAATTTGGCATTTTATTTAATCAACCGTCTTGAAATAGGAGACCCGATTTTTATATATTTTGACGGCTTAAAATATCAATATAATGTTACGGGAAAAAATGTTGTGAGTGATTTGGATGTAAAGTTTGAGGACTTAAGCGTCAGTCCGAAAACCGAGTTGTTAACGATAATGACACTTTGGCCTCCGGGAACATCACTTCGCCGTTATGTTATCGACGCGAAAAAGGTCTGATGACTTAATTTAGCCTTTGATTAGCGCCTACCGAAACGTTACTATTAATATTGAAATATGTTTAAAGCATTTGATTTAGCAGTTCATTATTTTTATCCCGGGTCGTCCAATGACCATAAAGCAAAAGCTCTTCATGCGGATTCTATTTTTGCTATAGCATCTCTTCTTTTGGCATTCCAACTTTTACTCCGTTCTTTCCCCGCAATCGGAATCAGAATTTTGGGATATGCCAGCAATATTCCACCTGAAAAAATAATCGAGCTGACAAATAAAAAGAGAGCCGATGCGGGTCTGCCTGCTTTAACCTATAACCCGACATTGGCGATTGCCGCAAAAGCAAAAGGTGAGAACATGTTGGCAAATGACTACTGGGCGCACACCGCTCCTGACGGAACTGAGCCGTGGGCTTTTTTTGCAACAGCCGGCTATAAATATAAATACGCAGGGGAAAATTTAGCGCGCGATTTCTCAAATCCCGAATCGGCGATTGAAGCTTGGATGGCGTCAAACTCACATAAGGAAAATATATTAAGTACCCGCTACAAAGAAATTGGAGTTGCGGTTGTTGAGGGCGATTTAGCGGGAAGTGATACTACTATTATAGTACAGCTTTTCGGCGCGCCGTCGGGTACGAGCGACCAGGTCCCTGTGGCTAAGGCGTTTACGCAGTCGACTCCAACCCCGGCACCGACCAGACCTCCTGCTTTAGCTTTAGTTACAACTATTGTCCCAACAGGCACCGAAGTGCCAACAGAAACAGCGTTGCCAAGTCCTATTTTGACTCCGACACCCAGCACAATAAAAGTTGGAGGAGGTATGGTAACAGAGGCGGCTCCCGAAAATCGCTCACCACTGGGAATTTTGGTTTCGCCGTTTGATACAACAAGAACAGTATCGCTTTTGACAATAATCTTTTTGTCGGTAATTATGATAATTGATGCGGTTGTGGTTTATAAAAAGAAAATTCCAAGATTGTCGGGTAGAACCGCTGCCCATTTGGCATTTTTAGGAACAATTCTTTTAATGGCAATTTTGAGCCAAGTTGGAAAAATCCTTTGAGAGTAAAATAAATTATGCTTAAAAAAATATCAAAACACATTGCACACTACACACCCCTTTTTGGAATTTTGGCAATAAGTTTTGTCGGCTACCTAATTTTTTGGTATGACAGAGCGTTTCAGGCAGTAATTATTTTTGCCGCTTCGGCATCCTACGTTGTCTGGGGACTTATTCATCACCACCAACACGATGAGCTTCATTTATCAATCATTGTCGAATACATTTCGATTGCGGCATTGGGGTTGATTGTCGGTTTGTCGCTGATATTCACAGCCTAGTCCTTTAATAGGTAATTCTAGGATGCCACAAATTCTGAAAGAATTTCTACAACTTTAGGATGCTACAAATTCTGAAAGAATTTCTACAGCTTGAGGCTCTTGATGTACCTTTTGAATTCTTCGCCTATATCTTTTCTCTCCAATGTAAATCTTACTTGCGCCTGCATATATGTAAGCGGATCTCCTGTCGTTAACCATTCACCGTCAATCGGTTGGGCGATTACCTTTTTTCCCGATTTAACAAGGTTATTTAAAATGTCAACAATCCATAACTCATTCCCTTTTCCTATTTTAGTTTCTTCTGCGATTTTTATTGCATCATAGCTTAGTACATATCTTCCGAACTGCGCCATATTTGAAGGGGCATTTTCGCGGGAAACTTTTTCGACACCCTTTTCCATCTCATTTGGAATTATTGAGTCTTTTTTATATTTTGTCGTACCATAGCGGTGGACCTGATCCCAGGGAACTGCTTGGACTCCGACTACTGCCGATGGATGATATTGATTAAATACGTCAATGAGTTGCTTCGAAATTGGTTTATGATTGTGAGAAAGCGTCATGTCATCGCCGAACATGTACAAAAACGCTTCATCTTTGTCGATTAAATCTTTTGCAACAAGAAGAGGTGTGGCGTTACCATAGGGTAGATTTTTCTTTTGCCGCATATAAATAAAATTTGCCATGAGAGGAATATCCTGAACGATTTTCAAATAGTCGAGTTTACCGCTTCTTTCTAAGGTTTGTTCGATTTCGAAACTGCTGTCGAAATAATCTTCCATAATGTGCTGACCGGCTTGGGTTACCAGAATAATTTGCTCTATTCCGGAATTAACCGCCTCTTCAACGACATAGTGAATAATTGGCTTATCAATTATCGGAAGCATTTGTTTTGGTTGGTTTTTTGTCGCGGGTAAAAAGCGGGTGCCATAGCCCGCGACTGCAATTACGGCTTTAGTTATTTTTTTTCGTGTTTTCACAGAGGACTAAATTATAAATTGTTTGAGGTATTTACATCAAGTGCTTTTACAAAGAACTAGTTATATTCTTGTTACCAAAATAGGAACCTGATATTGTCCTAATTTGTCTGCGGGGGCAAATAATTTGCATGCTTCTCCTCTAATAAGTAATCTAGCGCTTGAATGAGTTCTATAAGATCCGTCTTTATTAGTGTCTGAATCTCTTAATGTTACCTTCCCTTTATTATCACCCTCATAATCAATAGCTAATCCTCCACCCACATATTGAATTCCACTATTCGGTCCGATTTTATACTGATGCGGTGGTTTTTCCCACTGAATTTCTGTTACATCTATTCTTATCGGACACGTAAAAGCATTTTATTCCCATTTTAAAGATTATCAAGTGCTTAAATTCTCTTTACATCAATTCGAGTAATAGTTTGTTGAGCGTAATTTCCGCTGAAAACACTAGTTACATTTAGTCTGATAGTAAAAGTGTGTTGTTGGCCCCTTCTTCTTAGTAAGACAAGCCCAACAACCTTGGGTGGTTTTTGGGACTCATCGACGATCGAAACTTCTCCGGTTCTGTCTCCGTCATAGTTTATTTTAAGACTTCCGGCATAACTGTATCCGCCTTTTAATACAAATTTTCTTTGGTCGGATTCACCATGTTCAACTTCCAGAGGCATGTTGGTGATTATTGTCTATTCACTGGTTCTAATCAAGTACTTATTGGAAGCTGTGTAAATTTAAGGGTATAATTTGCCCAATGAAATCGGATATAAGCGAAATTGATGCGAAAAATGTAATTTTTACAAGCCCTTCCGGGTTAAAGCTTGGTTTGGATCTGATGGTAGGCGAGATTGCAAAATTTGTTGATGAAGATCCAAGTAGTTTTTACAGACTTGTAATTGGATCAGACAGTCAGGCAAGACGGGATAATGGAGATTCTGAAGTTGATTTTGTTACTGCTGTTGTTGTGCACCGTATCGGAAAAGGTGCGCGCTATTTTTACAGAAAAGTTAAGCGGATTGGAAAAGTACCTGTACTTCGCGATAAAATTTATACGGAGACAATGATGAGCCTTAACTTGGCACAAGTTATAGTTCCTGACATTAGAAAGAGAATTTCACCTGCAAAATATGACCTAGAAATTCACATTGATGTAGGGTCACTTGGCCCGACACGCGAAATGATTCGGGAAGTAGTTGGATTGGTAACAGGGAACGGATTTACTGCGAAAACAAAACCTGATTCATGGGGAGCTTCAAGTGTGGCCGACAAGCATACATAGATAGGAAGTAGGTTGTAAGAAGTAAGTAGTAAGTTGCAAACACTAGTTAAACCGGGAACTCTATTATGGTTTCAGTGAAGACAACTGCCGTTACAAACAATCTTGTTGTGATATTTTTGCAAAACAAGGATTGGGGTGGTATAAAGTAGATAGTCTCTGATTGACGAATAATGAAACTTAATCAAACTGAAGATATTAGTTATGTGACTGAAGATTGGCTGAAAAAGAGTGAAAAAAAGGGATTGTTCCTTCGTCAAAATATTTATAAAACTCCAACTATAACTGGCGTAATTTTAAAAGATCTCAATGTAATTCCCGACGGAAGAGGCGATATAATTGAGCTTTGGAGCGAACCCTGGGTAAAAAATGAGGGTTTTGACTACCCAAAACACATTTATAAAAGCGGCACTGATTTTCATGTCGTAAAATGTTGGCATTTACATGCAAAGCACACTGACCAGTTGTGCTGTTTTAGTGGGAAATTACAGGTAAATTTAATTGATGTAAGAAAAAAATCCAAAACATTCGGACATATAAACTGCGTTTTTTTTAATGTTAATAAACCTAGGCTTCTTAGAATTCCACCCGGGATAATGCACGGCTGGAAAGCTTTGACTCCGCCTTCAATTGATGTTTTAAATTTTCAAACTGATGTTTTTGATCCTTCTGATGAATTTAAGTTTAAATGGAATTGTATTTCAGAAGAAGTTTGGGAACCCAATAATGGATAAAAATAACGGAAGAATTTTAGTAACAGGGTCGGATGGACTTGTGGGTTCACGATTTTTGGAGCTTTCCGAAAACCGTGATTATCTTCATACACCTGCCCAAGTGGACCTCGATTTAACAAACACAGGTGACATTTATAATTTATTTCAAAGTTATGAGTTTCGGGCAGTAGTTAATTTTGCCGCATTTACAGATGTGGGTGAGGCAGAAAAACAGCGGAATAAAAAGGAAGGTTTGGCATATCAGGTAAATGTTGTTGGCGTTAAAAATTTATTGAATGCAGTTAAACCTTTAGCAGGAAAAATACAATTTATTCAGATTTCGACAGATATGGTTTTTCCGGGAAGCATGGAAATGAAAGGTCCATATGAGGAAACTTTAACTCCTCGTATTCCTACGGATAAATTAACTTGGTATGGTTTTACTAAGGCTGAGGCAGAAAGACAGGTTATGGAGGAAATGCAGGATTCTGCAACAATAGTCCGTATGATTTACCCTGTCCGTGCAAAGTTTTCAATCAAAACTGATTATTTACGAAAACCCTTAAAGCTTTTCGATGAGGGAAAGTTGTACCCGATATTTTCGGATCAAACAATCTCGATCTCTTTTATTGATGAAGTAGCAAAAGCACTGGACAAGATAATTAATCTTAAGTTGTTTGGTATTTATCATGTGAGCTCTTCAGACACGGGAACGCCGTTTGAGATTGTAAATTATTTATTAGAAAAGACAAGAGGAGTAAAAAATGCCGTTAAGCCAATCTTACTAGATGAATTTATTAAAAATACAGGCAGCTCCCCTTTGCGGTATCCAAAATTTGGAGGTTTAACTGTCAGAAAAACCCAGGCAAAATTAGGGATAAATTTTAGTCCATGGAGAAAAATTATTGACACACTGATTGCGCAGGGAATTACTTCTTAAGTCATTTCTAATATAATTACTTCTATGGAAACTGAAGACCTAAAGGTAATAGAAAACCCGATACTGAAAGCGGCAAAAGAATATTCTGTGAAAGAGCCAAATGAATATTTGAAGAAATTTGAAAATATGCAAATGGTTCGGGTTCTGGCAGGCGGCTCTGTGGAAGTTAGCGAGAGTGAAGATAAAATTGCTTATGGGTCTCCAGGTTATCTGGGTTTAGAACATGGTATGGCTGGGGGGGGAATAATGAGAGTTGCAGCAGCGACGGTTATTTCAAAAAGTAATTCGGATTTACAAGTAGTTGTTGGCGGTAAATATCCTAAAGATGAAAAGAAAGCTCCTGCAGAAGTTATAGCTGCTGAACTTCAATATGCAGGTGTAGAGCGTAACAATATAATAAGTGATCCGAACACGCTAGACACGATTTCAGAAATTATCGGTTTAATAAAAGTTGCCCAACTTAGCGATTGTACGGATGTGGGAGTATTAACTAATGAATATCATATTCCAAGAATTGACGCAATTATAAATAATTTGGAGTGGTTGATATTTGACGATGAAAGAGACCCAGACTTTTTAGAAGGGATGGAAAAGCTAAGAAGGGGTAAAATTAACATTAATCTAATTCCAGCGGAAGATGTAATTAAAAATTCACTTCCTGCTATTTATGATAGCGAAATTATGCCAGCCATTGAATCAGTAGAAATGCAAAGAAGAATTGAAAGTGAGAAGCATGGAGTAGGTGATTTAAAAAGTGGAAGATACAGTAGATTAATTCGAGGTGGGTTGCGGGTGGTACTAAATCGTCCAGAAGTCGATATTGTGCAAAGTTAATTATCTTTAATTAAATCAGGCCTGATTTTTTTGGTTAACCTATGCGCTTCACTGTGGCGCCAACCCTCAATTTCTTTATGATTTCCTTTAAGTAAAATTTCCGGAACTCCCCAGTTTTTAAATTTTGCCGGGCGGGTATAGACGGGGTAATCCAAATAAGTTGTGGGGTGTAAGTGGTAAGTTGTAGGTTTTTGGGTTTCTGTGGACGAAAAAGACTCTTTTAATGTTGCTTCGATCTCTAATACTCCTGGTAGTAACCTAACTACAGAATCGACGATTGCCATTGTAGGGATTTCTCCTCCGGTCAAAACATAGTCTCCGATCGAAACCGATTCATCAACCAAATTGTCAGCAACTCTTTGATCAACTCCTTCATAGTGTCCGCAGATAAAAATTAAATGGTCAAGCCCTGAGAAATCGACTGCTTTATGTTGATTAAAAGTTGTACCTGCAGGAGAGAGCAAAACTACTTTGCATTTACCTTTTTTCCTTTTTAACTTTAAATCTTCGAGTGCTTTGTAAATCGGCTCCACTTTCAGTACCATTCCCATGCCGCCTCCAAACGGTCTGTCATCTACTGTTTTATGTTTATCACTGCTCCAGCGACGCAAATCATGAATGTTAATTTCGACGGCTCCTTTATCTTTTGCCTTTTTTAACATCGAGGTATCAAAAGGTCCGGTAAACATTGAGGGAAAAATTGTAATAATATCAATTTTCATTTACTCTATTATACTTTATGTGATGGTACAAATTCCAAATCTTTTAAAATATCCAAACTTATTCCATACAATATCGGACGCAAAGGACGGGAATTTATCTTATTTTTTTAACGGTCAGGCAGCTGACAAAGATAAAGTATCCGAAAATAGAAAAAAGTTTTTTGAAAAAATTGGTATAGATATAAATAAAACAATCGGAATTTGGGTTGAAGGAGAAGATCGGGTTTTGGTTGCCGACCCAATGCAAGCCGGAATAAGCATGACGGATAAAGAACACGCGGTTCGCTGTGACGCGTTAATTACAAAACAAAGAAATTTATTTTTATTTCTTCTTATTGCTGATTGTTTGCAAGTAATATTATTCGACCCAAAGAATAAAGCATTGGGAATTGTTCATGTAGGTTGGCGCGGGGCGGATTTGGAAATTGTTAAAAAGACTTTAAATCGCATGGAAGAAGTATATAGGACGGATCCCAAAGATTTAATTGTTGGATTTGGGCCATCTGCCAGGAAAGAAAATTACATAAAAGAAAACCCCGGTCAAATAAACGATGTTAGATGGAAAGATTTTTTGGAGGAAGTTGGCGATGGAAAGTTTAAGGTAGATGTTTCGGGGTTTTGCAGACATCAACTTCTTGATTCGGGTGTTTTAAATAGTAATATTTACGACTCCGGAATTGATACAGTTACCGACAACCGCTTTTTTTCCCATTACCGTCAGAATATATTGCCACATGATAAGCAAGGCAGATTTGCATGCGTTGTCGGTTTGGTATAGTTAATGTATGACCTTCAGAATTCTTAAGAATATTCCCAAGTTGCCTCTGACGGCACTCCTTTTTTATCTGGGAATATTGGCGTTATGGTCCATAAAAATAATACCGACTCCTCAGGATATATTGAGGTATTTGGAAAACCTGTATCAAGTATATGGCTATTTTGGCTTATTCATAGCCACTTTCTTGGAGAGTATCGCATATTTAGGTTTATACATTCCGGGCTCTTTTATAATTGCTTTAGCTGTATTTTTTTCTGATGGCAGTTTTTCCTCGCTTGCAATTATTACTTTGGTCGTGGATCTTGCTTTGACGATCACCTCGATTATTAATTATTTGGTGGGGAGTTGGATTTCGACAAAAAGCGGAATTAATATGGAAAGGTTGAAAAAAACAGAAATTTACAGTAAAGGAATATTTGTATCTATGCTACACCCCAATTTACTCTCTTTTTACTTTTTTAACGCAGGCTTGGAAAGGCACAATTTCAAAAAGATTTTTATCGTACCAATCTTTATGCTACCGTACGGTTTCTTGGTTGCCATTTTATTATCGAGGTTTTCAGGTTTTGCGAAGCAGAATTTAGAAAGCCCAACTTTTTTTCTAAGCATAATTGTAATATGGTTAGTGATTGCGTTTGCCGTGACTACAAAAAGCCCCTAAAGAATTCCGGCTAAATTTCTTTATTATGTATCATGACCGAGCTTGCTTACTATGCGTCATTTGATGTAGAATTGCTTTGTAGTTTTCCCTGATAGCTTTATTTGTAGATGTACACTGCCAAATAAATGCAGGGTGAATCAAAAAATGAAAGATAAAGAAAATTCAAAAGAAAAAGAGTCTCTTATTAATAAAATCCTTAAAAGAAAAAAACTACTTGTAGCCCTGTTTATTATTTTGGCAATCGGGTTTTTTGTTTATAGAGGAGTGGCGTCGAAAAATGGTAAAAACGGGAGCCAGTCCACAGAGGTAAAGCGGGGTGAAGTACGAGAAGAGTTGATTTTATCAGGAAAAATTGACGCGGACGAGTATGTTGCACTTTCTTATCCGGTGAGCGGAAAAGTTTCCTGGGTTGGAGTGAAAGAAGGAGATAAAGTAAAAAAAGGACAGGCTTTGGGAAAGCTGGACACAACTTCGCTTAATGCCGCGTATCAGCAAGCGCTTTCCGCTCTACGTGCCGCTGATGCAACTGTCGAAAACATTCATAACCAAGTTAAAGATCATTCAGGTGATGAAACCTTCGTTCAAAAAGACACAAGAACCACAGCTGAAGTTACAAAAGATCGCGCTTATGAAGCAGTTAAAATCGCAGAAGACAATTTAAAAAATGCAACACTGCACTCTCCGTTTGAGGGAGTAGTTACTTCAGTTACAGCACCGTTTTCCGGAATTAATGTAATTTATGCACAGACTCAGTTTGAAGTTATAAACCCCCAAACAATGTATTTTAATGTCAGCGCAGACCAGACAGAAGTTATAAATATTAAAGTTGGTCAGACGGTAAGAATTGTAATTGATTCCTACCCAAATGATACTTACGATGGGATTGTAACTTTTGTTTCGTATACCCCCCGAATTGGTGACACAGGAACAGCCTACAAAGTTAAAATTAAATTTGCAGATAGTTTAAATACCGACATCGAAAAATTCAGAATTGGCTTAGGCGGTGATGCAAAATTCATAATGTCTAAAGTCAGTGACGTTTTGTATTTGCCTCCGAAATATGTAAAGACAGACAGTAAGGGAAAATACGTCAAACTAGACCGTAAAAAGAGTAAGGTTTACGTTGAAACAGGTTTGGAGGGCGAAGATGCGATAGAAATTAAAAGTGGTGTTAACGAAGGACAAACTGTTTTTGATTAACAAAAAGTTAATCACAAGCTCTACTTATGATTAGTCTTCAAAACGTCAGTAAAATTTATTCTTTGGGAGAAGATATTGTAAACGCGGTTGTTGATATAAACCTTGAAATAAAGGAAAAGGAGTTCATTGGTATTTTAGGCTCGTCCGGATCCGGAAAATCAACTTTAATGCATATTATCGGACTTTTGGAACTGCCTACTTCAGGTAAAATAATTTTGGATGGAAAAGATATATCAAAACTTACCGATGCGGAGCTTTCTAAAATCAGAAATAAAACAGTCGGATTTGTCTTCCAATCGTTTAATTTGATAAACCGATTTACGGTTTTGGAAAACGTACTTCTTCCGACAAAATATTCAAAAGAACGAACACCTCAGGATTTTACGGAAAAAGCAATGGAACTACTTAAAAGATTCGGAATATTAGAGCGAAGAAATTTTTACCCTAATAAGATTTCCGGTGGACAGCAGCAAAGGGTTGCAATTGCAAGAGCGTTGATTATGAATCCGAAAATTATTCTGGCGGACGAACCGACGGGAAATCTTGATAGCAAAACAGGTGATGAAATTTTGGATATATTAAAGAATTTGAATAAAGAATTCGGCGTTACTGTAATTTTAGTTACTCATGAACACGATATTGCGGCAAAAACAAAAAGACAAATTTATATAAAAGACGGAAAAGTCGTAGAGAAATATTTATGAAAATACAAAACGGCTACGTTCATTTAGTTAAAACTGCCTTATCCGATTTCCGAAGAAACAAAGTTAGAACAATTTTAACTTCTTTGGGAATTATGATAGGAGTTTACTCGGTGGTGTTACTTATTGCATTGGGATTAGGCTTAAAAAATTATATTGAAGGACAATTTAATAGCATGGGGGCAAATTTAATTATGATTTTACCCGGAAGCGGATTTACAGGTGAAGGAGGAGCAGGATTTGGCGGACAAGGAACGGTCGGGGGTGTCAGTTTTGACGAAAGGGATTTAAACACCTTGGAGCGTATTTCCGAGATTGATTATATAGTACCGATAGTTATGAAAGGTGCTTCAATTGAGGGAGATAGCGATAAAAAGTTCGGATATGTAATGGGAATAAATGATGATGCTTTTAAGCTGATGAATGTTGAGATGGAATACGGTACGGAGTTTACAAAAACAGATATTCAGGCCGCAACTAAAGTATCTGTAATTGGATATACATTGGCTGAAAAATTGTACGGAAATCCGTCTGATGCATTGGGGAAAACAGTACGGGTAAATGATCAAAGATTTAAGATTGTGGGGGTAGCAAAGAAAAAAGGTGACCAACAAGCTGATGGGGCGTTATATGTTCCGTTTCGGACAACGTACGCAAGTATTAATCCCGACAAGAAATTTTGGGCAATTTATCTTGGAATAAAATCCGATGATATTTTGCCGACGGTAAAAGCAAAAGCCGAGGAAGCTTTGCTGAAGCGTTATAAAGCGGATGATTTTGCGGTGACTGAGCAGTCCGAGCTTTTAAATTCTATAAATCAGATTTTCGGAATAATAAATATGGTTTTAATTGCAATTGGATCAATTTCACTTTTGGTTGGAGGAGTAGGAATTATGAACATCATGTATGCAACAGTTACGGAGCGAACGAAAGAAATCGGTATAAGACGTGCAGTTGGTGCCACTCAAAATGATATTTTACAACAGTTTTTAACTGAATCGCTTATGCTTTCAATTTTTGGCGGAATCTTGGGACTTCTTTTCGCATCGCTCTCAGTTTTTGCAATCAGGACTTTTTTTCCGGCAAGTGTTAATTTACTTGCCGTCCTGGTTTCGTTTATTGTCCCTTCGGCAATCGGAGTTTTCTTCGGAGTTTTTCCTGCTCGCCGTGCGGCAAAACTGTCCCCAATTGAGGCAATTCGTTACGAATAGCCGGAATGTTGAACCTGTCGAAGTATTGAGGCTATTCGGTGTGAGTAGTTAATTTTGAAAATTTAGAAATGATAGAAAATACGGTATGCAAGGTTTTAAAAGTAGCCCGTAAAAATAATGGGTATGCAAAAATACAATTTGATGGTCGTGATTCTCATATTGGAGATGATACTGGGTTCTGCAGGGAGCTGGGTTGTCCACTTTATAAACGATGCACACTTAGGGGCGACCTCGTGGCTACTCCGGATAAAGAACACATTCTCAGAAACCGAATGTTTGTTCCCAGTAATTCAACCGAACTCTTGGCATTTATTGAAAATAATACAAAAACCACAACTTAATACTTATTTCTTGTATTTATACTAATTCTTAGTTAACATTAGCATATGGATAAAGTAGTGATTGTTATGGCCGCTTGGAATGAGGCGGAAAATATTAAAAAGATGGTTAATACTTTGTTTGACGAAGTATTTCCAAAAATAGATGCAGACATGCATCTTCTTGTTGCCGACAACAAATCCACGGACGGTATGACCGAAATAATCGAAGAAGAAATGAAGGAAAGAAAAAACCTTCATATTGTCCAACAAACAGGCAAAGGATTGGGAAATGCTTATATCTCCGGATTTAAATATGCCGTTGATAAATTGGAAGCTGATGCCGTGATGGAAATGGATGCTGACGGTCAACATCCGCCTGAATTTGTAAAGCCGATGGTGGATGCATATTTAGCTGGCGCAGAATATGTTATCGGGTCGCGTTATGTAAAAGGTGGCTCAATTCCGAAAGAGTGGGCGCTTTTCAGAAAAGCTGTAAGTTATTTTGGAAATCTTTATATAAGAATAGTACTTCTTAAACCGGGAATTCATGATTTAACAACGGGTTTTAGACTTACAAAAGTCAAAGGTGTTTTAGACAAAATTGATTTAGATAACCTAAAAGAGCCAACGCGGTTTGCGTACAAAATTGATCTAATTTATCAAAGTATTAAAAATTCCAAGAAAACCGTTGAAGTCCCTTTAGAATTTCGTCCCAGAATTACTGACAAGTCTAAATTTAACCAAGCGGAAACATTGGCATCACTCAAGTTGGCAACTTATTTGGGTATAAAAGATAAAGCCAGATTTATAAAATTTGGTACTGTAGGCTTTATTGGTTACGTCGTTAATGCGCTAGGACTGGAGCTTTTTGGCCGGACTGCATTTCCCGAATGGGGAATCTGGGCGGCGGCGACAGAAATGGCGATAATTTCTAATTTTATTTTAAATAATCTCTGGACTTTTAAGTCGGAGAAAATAACAGGAGTCGGAAAATTACTTTCAAAATTCCTGCAGTTTAACGGAACGTCACTCGGAGCCCTCGCAATTCAGGCGGTTTTCGGAACAATAGGTGTTTATTTCCTGGGTGCGGACAAAAGACAACTGCTTCTGCCCATTATTATTTTGTTATTAGTACTTCCGTATAACTATTTCATGTATAACGCGGTAATCTGGAAGACCTGGAAACTTCCCTGGAGCAAAAAGTGACATAGTCATCCTGAGTATAACGAAGGATCTAGTTATTTGATTAAATCACTATACAGATCTTCAAAGTTGGGATTATTTTTTAAAATTAGGTTAATTTTTCTTATTCTTGTCCAACCTTTGATCTGTTTTTCGCGACTGATTGCTTCGATACTGGAGCTAAATATTTCAAAATATATTAATTTATTAACATTATATTTGCTCGTAAACCCTTTAATGTATTTCTTCTTATGTTCATATACCCTTCGAACTATATTGTTAGTAACACCCGTGTATAGGACATTATTGTACTTGTTTGTTAGTATGTACACGTAATACACAATAGATTCTTCGCTTTGCTCAGAATGACAAAAGGGAATGATTAATAATATAATACAATATGACAGCAAAATTTCCTGTAAACAATGAGATTGAATTTAATAAATTTCTTGTTCGCGAATACCTTAAGCTTGGATCGGTAGATGAAGTTTTCAGATATCATCATCTCGACATTCCTATATCTTACGCCCAATACCAAAGAATTTTGGATAAGTGGGGAATTATAAAAGCTGCCGGACCAAACAGTAAATTAAGTGAGGTTGTTAATTTTTTGGCCAAGATGGTTCACGAGGACATCCCTTTGGATAAACTCTATAAAAAAATGCCACCCAGTTTTATAACTTCTGCGGTTACTCTTTACCGTGTGCTTTCTTACATCAAGGAAGGGGTTACAAGGAGGCTTGGGACGGGATTGATTATTACGCCTTTTAATAGCCAGAAAATGGTATTAACAGGCCGTGATGTTTCAACACCAAGGTCTTATTACGGAAAACCATTTTCTTCAATTTCTATTCCTATGGGTTTTTCAAAAATTAATGAAAAGCGCGAAGATGGGATTTTAAGGATTTTACAGCAGGAAGTATTTACTGAGCTTGCGATTGACAGAAATTTACCTCTTTCATTAATTCCAACACGGCCAAAACCATTTATGTATTTGGACATTGCAGATGTTCGGGTTGAAGTATTTCAGATTAAATTGCCCCAAAAATTGTCGAAGTTAGATAATTTCCAAAGCTATAAACTCCAGGATTATGAATTTCTGGATTTGGAAAAGTTCGGTTTGGTAAAAGACAAAAAAGAATTTAGAGCAGGTGTTTACGAGGCATTAACCGGTTACGAAAAGTATTTGGAGTTAAAGCGAAAAAATGTAGCATTTAATCCGCTTCAGGTAAAATCCGAAATTAACTACCACTTTGCACAGGAGGTTGAGTAGCAAACCTAGATTCTCTTTCTAGAACTCTGTCCCTGATTATTTTGTCGTTTCCGCAATTCGGACACACATCTCTTGCTGGAATTCTTCTGTCGCCACAATTGCCACACTTGCTTCCGGTAAATTCCGTATATGACTCTTTATTTCTCCAACGTCTTGATATAGTAGTACTAACTCCAGATTGCGCCATATATATTAAAATGTTTCATCTAGGTGTGTTTGCATTTCAGCTCTCCGTAGTTTTGACCTTGGGTGGTGGATTGAAGCTTCTACAACAGGACCAGGATTTCCATCGATAGTTCTCTTGGCTTGGCTAAGAAAAAGTAAGTCGTTTGAACTTAGGTGTGGTCTCAAGTGTATTTGTATAGGTTGCAGTGGAGGTAGGACTCCGGATCTTTCCAGCAGACTCTCTAATTTTTCAGCAATTCTGTCTGCAATCATATAAAAAGTGTATCCGACTTATCTTTTCAGGGGGTCTCGAAGCTCAAAGGAAAGGAGCCCAGTTGGAGATTGGCATTACATTTTGGGAAATGTAGGCTAGGGAAAATAAATAAATCGGTAAAGCTACTATTAAAAGTAACAATCTGAATGATTTTTTCGTGAGAGTTTCTGAGAACCCGGCTAGTATAAAGGGAACAATCGGTAATGCATAGCGGATAATGTCGCGGTGTGAAACAAATATAATGGTTGTAAAAAATACGGCTGTAAATATGGCGTACTCAAATTCTTTTTTCTCAAAAAGCTTGAAAATTCCCAAGAGTGCGATGATGTAGACTAAAACTACTTCCTCCAACCAAAAAGTATTTACCCACGGCTGGCTGTAATTAAAAATCTGAAACGGTGGGAAGAAAAGGTGGATGTTGTCGCCTGAGTCAAAATATGCATAAAAATTCCCGTATACTTTTGAATAGAGAAAAAACACCCCCAAAAGCGATAAGGGAATCAAAAAAAGCGGTAGTTTGCGAACGAAGTTAAAATTTACGGTTTTGTGACTTATCGATGCGTTGTAAATTGCTTCAAAAATAAAGAATCCAATGTATCCTGCAAAAAGTAATATCCCTGGGGATTTTGTAATCTGTGCAATTGCGCCGAATATACCGGCCAGAAGATATTTTTTATTCTTAAAATAAAAAAGTGATGCTATTATACTTCCGACAAAAAGCGGCTCGGGGGATCCGACAGATCGTACAATTAGCCACCTGGCGGGAAGGATTGCAAAAATAAGCATCATCCAGACTATATTTTCTTCACGTACAAATTGGGAAATTAATTTTTTGAAAAAGTACATTGCATAAACCGATGAAAGCACGGTAGCCGTGAGCATTGCATAAGGGTAATTTCCGATAAACGAAAATAATCTAATTAGGATTGGAAATAGTGGAAAATGTGCCGCGTAATATTCAACCGGAAGGGGAACAGAGAACATGGTTTTAATGCTTTCCGTGTTATACAAAGTTTTCGCAATAATTAAATAAAGCGGTCCGTCGTAATTAGCGACAATTGTTGCCAAGCCATTTTTTGTAAGAGGTATATTCCAAAATGAATCAAGCCTAAAAATAAATGGAATCCAAACTAAAACTATTGGGATAATTGAAAAAAACAGAACAGGAGGAAGATCTTTAAAAAATTTCTTCATTTACTTTTGATGATAACCCTTTGAGCCTGAATTGACAAGGATAAAGTTTTTGTGGAAACGTCAGCCTTCTTTATGTTAGACTTGGGGTTAATATGGCGAAATTAATTGACGAAATCTCAGCTTTCTTTCCGGCGTATAACGAAGAAAAAAATATTAAAAAGACGATTGGTGACGCAAAAAAAGTGCTTGAGGAAATTTCTTCGAAATGGGAAATAATTATTGTTGATGACGGATCACGCGACAAAACAGGAATAATTTCCGATGGTTTAGCAAAAGCCGATAAAAGGATAAAAGTTATTCACCACAGCCCAAACAGAGGCTATGGTGGGGCACTTAAGTCCGGTTATGAAAACTCAGAATTTAAATGGGTTGCATTTGCCGACGCCGACGGACAATTTGATTTCTCGGAAATAAAATTGTTTATAGAAAAACAAAAAGAAACTGACGCAGACTTGGTTTTGGGAATTAGGGGTAACAGGGCAGATCCGTTCATTCGCAAACTTTTTACGCTGGTTTGGTCAAAAATTCTGCCAAGAATACTTTTGGGTCTTCGGGTAACTGATTACTCCTGCGGATTTAAACTTATTAAAAAAGAAGTATATAAAAAAGTATTGCCATTGGTGGGGGAGGAGAAAGTTACCCAAATTGAGATGCTGGTTAAGGCGCAGCGGCACGGATTTAAATTTGCGGAAGTGAAAGTAAATCATTATCCTAGAAAATTTGGACACCAAACCGGAGCGGATTTGAAAGTAATTCTTCGAAGTCTTCGTGATTTGTTAAAACTTTGGTGGCAGATAAGATGAAAAAATTAGAAATTTATGCATTGAGTATTAAGACTTGGATTATTGAGCATAAGAAAGAGACAGTACTTCTTGCAATTATTTTACTAATCAGCGCGTTTCTCCGGCTTTATAAAATTGGCGATTACATGACTTTTTTGGGAGACGAGGGACGGGATGCTATCGTTGTCCGAAGGTTGCTTGTAAATTTTGACCCGATTTTAATTGGGCCCGGAACATCAATCGGAAACATGTATTTGGGTCCGCTGTATTACTACTTAATGGCTCCCGCACTTCTTCTTTCGAACTTTTCTCCTGTTGGTCCGGCAATTTTGATTGCGCTTATGGGAACTGTTACCGTGTTTATGGTCTGGTTTATAACCCGTGAATGGTTTGCTTCGAGAAATGTAAAAAATATCCATTATGGGGCACTCGCGGCTGCAACACTTTATGCAATATCCCCGGTTGTGATTATTTACTCAAAATCTTCCTGGAACCCAAACATCATGCCGTTTTTTTCACTTTTATGTATTTACAGCCTTTGGCAAGTCTGGGAAAAAGCAAATTATAAATGGTTGGTAGTATTGGGAATTTCTTTTTCGTTTGTACTTCAGTCCCACTACTTAGGGCTTCTTCTACTGCCGACAATATTTATTTTTTGGTTCATAGTTATTTTGAAATTAGTTAGGAATTATAAATTAGTAATTGGTAATTCCGGAAAAAGCCTAAATAACAAATCTCAACTTTCTAATTTTATAAAGTATTCGTTAATAGGTACTGTAGTGTTTCTATTTCTTATGTCTCCATTGGTCATTTTTGACGCTCGTCATGGTTGGCAGAATTTCGGAGCAATTTCAAAATTTTTTAGTGAGCGTCAAACTACCGTTTCAATAAAACCCTGGAAATCCATTCCTAACATGTTTCCAATCTGGAAAGACGATTTCATAACAAGAATTGTTGGGGGGAAGAATGCAACTGCGGGACTTTGGATTGCCTTCGGAATTTTTGATTTGATTATTCTTTATCTTCTTAAATTTTGGAAAAACCTATTTAAAATATTACGTGGTGATGATAAAGAAATCTCCGACAACAATTTTATTTCCTCATTATTTATACTGACTGTCTGGTTATTTTTTGCAATTTTGGGTCTTGGGCTTTATAAACAACATATTTATGATCATTATTTTGGTTTTATTTTTGCGGCACCTTTTATTTTGTTCGGAGGATTTTATTCTCATCTGTGGGAAAAGTACGGAGTTTGGGTAAAAGCTTTGTTGATTTTGGTTTTTGCGTATTTAATTTGTGTTAACTTGCGGGAGAATCCGCTTAAATACCGACCGAATATGCAGATGAAAAGAGCGCAAATTGTTGCGGATAAAATTAAATCGGAATCAGGAAATGAAAAATTTAATTTAGCAGTTATTGCAAAACAAAATTACGAAGACGGATACCAATATTTTCTTGAAAAAGAAAGACAACCCGTTTTCGACATTGATCCGCTTACGCTTTCTGATACGGTTGCTAACCAATTGTTTGTAGTTTGCGAAATGCCAAAAATTGAATGCGATCCAACTCATTCTCCGAAAGCCGAAATTGCCAATTTTGGTTGGAGTAAAATTGATGGGGAGTGGGAAGTTGGAGGTGTTATAGTTTATAAGTTAATACACACGCAATGAATTACAAAGAGTCAAAGGATATTTTAGATAAAATAAAAAAAGCCAAGAAAATACTTTTAAGTTGTCACAAAAGCCCTGACCCGGATAGTATTGCAAGTAACCTCGCAATGTATCAAGTTTTGACAGGTATGAAAAAGTTGATTGATGTAATTTCTCCTGATACTGTACATTCGGCTTATAATTTTGTACCTTATTTCGATAAAATAATAAAAGTTGATATTACAAAATTTGATTACAGCGATTATGACTTGTTTATTGCGCTAGATTCCTCATCATATGATCAATTAGTTGGAATAAAAGATTTAAAAATGCCAAATATCTCCATGGTTACAATCGATCATCATTCTACAAATGAAAAATATGGAGAAATTAATCTTTTGGAAGTAACAAGTTCTACGTGCGAAGTTTTATATAAGGTTTTCCACGATTGGGGTATTAAAATCACAAAGAATTTGGCAACAACTCTTTTAACAGGAATTTATGCAGATTCGGTTTCGTTTCAAACAGACAAAACATACTCTAGTACGTTTATAGTTTCAGGCGAACTTGTAAAGTTAGGTGCAAATACTAAAGACATAATTTTAAATTTATTTCACTCAAATGAATATAAACTGCTTAAATTTTGGGGTGAGATGCTGAAAAACATGAATATTGATTCAGAGTATAGATTTGTTTGGACTGCGGTTCCATACGATAAATTTCTGGAATTCGGTAAGCCTGGAGAAGCGAAGTCATTAGCGGCAAGTGTAATTTTCAGAACGGTAAAAAACACCGACTTTGGAATTGTAATAGTAGAACAAAGGCCAAATGTTTTAAATATGAGTTTACGATCTAGGACGAATTTTGATGTTTCTAAAATTGCGCAGGAGTTCGGAGGTTCTGGACACAAAGCTTCCGCAGGAGCTTGGTTTGATTTTGAAAACTTTGACGAGGCTGTCGAAAAAGTCTTAGTAACTGCCAGAAAATATGCAAAAGAATATATCGAAGAATCTTCAAATAAAAAAGAATTATGAAGAAATTTGCCTCAGATGTTTATGGGAAAATTAGAAAGGAAGTTTTTACCCATCCTTTAATCTATATTTTACTTTGTGCAATTTTGGTTACGGCTTTTTGGACGCGGGTTTATCGGGTAATGGAGCTGATGGGATTTTATTATGACCAAGGCCGGGATGGGCTTGTGATTTGGGATTTATGGCATAATCATAAACCCTTTTTAATCGGTCCGATTACAGGACTTAAGGGAATATTTTTAGGACCGTTTTATTATTACCTAATCGCACCTTTTTATTTAATCGGCCGCGGAAATCCTGCTTACCCGGCGGTATTTCTTTCGTTTACAACGGTAATGGCTATATTTATGCTTTACGTCTTGGGCACCAAGATGCACTCTAGAATTACCGGTCTTATCGCTGCCACAATTGCCGCGTTTTCTTATAATATTTTTACACTTTCCCGTTGGCTTTCAAACCCTACTCCGATGCTTCTTCTTTCCACACTACTCTTTTGGTTTTTATGGGAAATTACAATAGGTGAGAAAAAGAAAATATATTTATTTTGGGTTTTAGCAGTTCTAACAATCGGAGTATCACTTCACTTTGAATCGGCAAGTGCTGTCTTTTATATACCTTTGTTTTTTGTGTTTAGCATCTGGCAGCGAAAAAAATTACCGCCTTTTAAATATATTTTAATTGCTGGGATGTTTTTTTTGGCAACACTGGCTCCCCAGATTTTATTTAATTTCCGCCACGACAACTTACTATTTAAAAATTTTTTGGATTTACTGCTTGGCGAAAAAGCATTCCGCGGTATTACAAAGTTTATATTAGAGGAAAGAGCCAAATATTTTTGGGGTGTTTATTCCGGAAAAATATTTTTAGGAACCGGAGTGTTAATCACTACTCTTGCAACAATTTCCGCTTCAATGTTATTTGGATATTTACCTAAATTTAAAAAACATTTAATTCTGTTTGCAATTTTCTTTATAACGCCGATTGTCGGCTACACACTTTTTCAGGGGAATTACGGAAATATTTACGATTATTACACGATAGGTTATTTTATGCCGCTTATTTTATTTTTTGCACTTGGTATGGGAGAGCTGACGAAACATTGGGGTGGTTTTATAATTGTTGCTTTGTATTTTTATTACTTTGCAAATTTAAACTTAGTACCTATTAAGAATTATTTAACGGCAACTGTTGCGACAAGGCCAATTGCAATCGAAGATCAACTTCAAGCTGTGAATTGGGTTTATGATGATGCCCAAAAATACAGTCAGAAGTTTAATGTTGATGTTTATGTCCCTCCCGTTATCCCCCACTCCTACGATTATCTGTTTTTATGGCAGGGAACCCTTCGACAAGCTCAGAGCTGTAAACCAACTTTGTGTGGTCTAGTAAAAACTGAAAACTTACCGGTTTTGTATACACTTTTTGAAGCAGACCCCCCCAACCCTCAAAGACTGCAAGCTTGGCTGGAAAGACAAAAGGGAATCGGTGAAGTTTTAGAAGAATCAAAATTTGGCCAAATAACTGTGCAAAGGCGAAAACGGCTTTAATTATTGGAGTTATATGTATAAAAAATTTACGGAATTTGTAAAAAATAACTGGCTAGTTATCTTAATAATTGCGGTTGGAATGTTTTTGCGTTTCTATCAACTTTTTGACCGCTTTTCTTACGGACACGATCAGGATTTGGCATCTTGGTTTGTCAAAGACATCCTAGTCAATCACCACTTCCGATTAATTGGACAGGAAACTTCAACAACCGGAATATTTATTGGTCCGATTTATTACTATTTGATGACTTTGTTTTATAAGATTTTCGGGATGGACCCTATCGGGGGAGCATATTTAATACTTACAATATCATTATTTGGTATATTGAGCTTGTATTTTGTTGTAAATAAGATATTTGGTAAAACAACAGCGGTTTTTGCTTTGTTAATATATTCGCTTTCTTTCTACATGGTCATGAACGATCGCGAAGTTGTTCCCACAATGCCAGTTATTATTTGGACCATATGGTTTTTGTACAGCTTACATTTAATCCTTAATAAAAATTGGAAAAAAGGCCTTATTTTAGTTGCAATATTGGCGACTTTGATTTGGCATATGAACTTCGCGCTTGTTTTGACGCTTCCTCTGGTAATTGTTGCAATGATTTTGTCGAAAAAGAAATTTGAATTAGGTGCTGTTATAAGATCGGCGGTGCTATTTTTGGTATTGTCATTACCTTTATTTCTTTTTGAGTTTCGGCATGGGTTTAGTCAAACAAAATCATTATTAGTTTCACTTACCACTCCTCAGCAGGATGTGATTAGTGGTTTATATAAATTTGAAAGGACGTTATTACTAATATCAAAAAATGTACACGGGTTATTAGTGGGGTCTTATCCGGGAATTAAATTTGAGTGGGTTGTTTACGTACTTACTGGAGCTCTAATAATTTTGGTCATAAAAAAATTAATTTCCTATAAATGGGCGATAATGTTTTCCGTTTGGGTTATGACTTTTTGGTTTTTCTTTTCGACATATTCAAAAATTGTATCCGAGTATTATCTAAACGGTTGCCTTTTGGTGTTTTTAGTAGTTTGCGCAATTACACTTTCAAAGCTTTACGAATCGGAAAAATGGAGGCATATATCGTTAATTTTGATAAATTTATCAGTTGTTTTTGGTATTAGAAACTTTGTGATTACCCCGATTAATAAAAGCGGGTACGTCGCCAGAAACGAAATAATAACTGAGATAAAAAGAGATTCGACTATGCGGGGTTATCCATGTGTTTCGATTTCCTATATTGCCGACCCAGGATATAATTTGGGCTATAGATATCTTTTTTATAGACAGGGATTAAAGTTAAAGCCAATTTCAGATTTTGTTCCGGTCTATACGATTGTTTATCCACTAAAAGATATTTTTAGAACAGATCAAACAAGAGGTGCAATAGGTTTAATCTATCCCGACTACAAACATTACAAGAGCGATTTGATAAATGAAAAATGTGACGGGGTCGACTATAATCTTAGTGAGCCGATGTGGGGATTTCCTGAGTAATTATTACAAAAAATATGGAAAATAAAATATTTTTATCAATAGTAACACCTGCATATAACGAAGCCAAAAATCTTAAAAGAGGAGTTTTGGGAAAAATTGTTGATTATTTGAAAACCCAAAAGTTTAGTTGGGAAGTAATTTTTGTAGATGATGGTTCCAGTGATGATACTGTAAAAATAATAGAAAAATTTATGAAAGATAATCGTGGCATTAAATTGATGAAAGAACCTCATAGAGGAAAAGGAGGAGCGATAATTGCAGGGATCCTAAAAGCCCGGGGTAAATACGTTTTGTTTTCTGACATGGACCAATCAACCCCATTGAACCAACTGGAAAAGTTTTTACCGAAAGTTGAAAAAGGATACGATATAGTGATTGGGTCAAGAAGCGGACGTCCCGGTCAGACAATTGAGAGAAAAATTATGGCTGCGGGGTGGGTAGTGTTAAGAAGTTTAATACTAAGACTTCCATACAAGGATACCCAGTGTGGGTTTAAATTATTTAAAAAAGAAGCAGCAGAGACGATATTTAAAAAAATGCGAGTATATAGCGAAAGAGTGCGGGCAAGCGGGGCTTCGGTTACGGCAGGATTCGATTTGGAAGTTTTATATATAGCTAGAAAATTAGGTTATAAAGTAGCCGAAGTTCCCGTTGAATGGTTTGAGTTTAATGAACGGCGGGAAGTGAGTCCGATTAAGGATTCCTGGGAAGGATTTCGTGATTTAGTAAGGGTGAGAATGAACGCTTTAAAAGGGGAATATAAATAGGATGTAAGTTGTAAGAAGTAGGTAGTAAGCAAAAAGTATGGATCAAAAAATTCTGCTAAAGAAACTATTCAAAGATTGGAAAATTACAATATTTATTGGTTTAATAATCCTTTTAATCGGAACATTTCTCCGAACTTTTAATTTAACTCATCTACCGGTATTTGGTGATGAGGCAATTTATATCCGTTGGGCGCAGATCATGAGAAATGAACCGACACTTCGGTTTTTACCTCTATCGGACGGAAAGCAACCCCTTTTTATGTGGGTTATGATGCCCTTTTTAAAAATATTTAGTGACCCTCTGGTTGCCGGAAGAATGGTAAGTGTTTTAACCGGGTTAGGAACCGGAATTGGAATATTTGTACTTTCATATTTACTTCTTAAATCAAAAAATGTTTCTCTTGCCTCTATGTTTATTTATATGATTGCCCCGTTTGGATTTTTCTTTGACCGGCTTGCAATGGCCGATTCGTTATTATCGTTTTTCGGGATTTGGAGTGTAATTGTGGCAATCTTGTTAGTAAAACTACAACGTCTGGATTTAGCAATGATTCTTGGGTTTTTATTAGGAGGGGCACTTTTAACCAAATCTCCGGCTTTGTTTTTCTCCCTTTTAATACCGACTACTTCTTTATTGGTAAAGTTCACTAAATCCAAAAACCCAAACTTAGGAAAAATACTAAAAATATTGTTGTTATTTTTCATTTCATACTTTATTGCGTATTTTTCGTACAATTTTATCCTCCGATTGGGCCCGAATTTCCACATGATTGGTCTTCGAAATTTGGATTATGTTTTTCCAATTTCTCATCTTTGGCAAAATCCGAAAGATCCTTTTATTTTTCATTTCGACAGGGCAAGAGAGTGGTATGTAATTTATGGATCCTGGTGGTTGGTGGGATTATTCCTATTTGGTTTGGCAAATATAAAAAAGTATTGGAAAGAGGTACTCGTACTTATCGGCTTATTTATTATTCCAATTTTAGTGCAGTCGATGTTTGCAAAAGCATTTACGACAAGATATGTTTTTTTTACATTTCCTTATTATGCAATCCTTTGTGGAATAGCATTTAAAGATTTTGATTTTAAAAAAACATACGCAAAAATAAAAGGCGTACTTATGGTATTATTTGCTGTCCAGTCAATATATTTCTTCTTTATATTTCAAACAAATCTACAAAAAACCCCATTAGCACGAACGGACAGGTCTGGATTTTTTGAAGAATGGACATCGGGGATTGGGATAAAAGAATCGACAGATATTATTGTTGGGGAGTATATGAAAAATCCTTCCAAAAAAATAGTTGTAGGAACAGAAGGATATTTTGGAACCTTACCCGACGGTTTTCAGATGTATACCGCCGCCTATCCGATTTCAGTTATCGGAGTTGGGATTGATTTACACGAGATACCAAGAAACTTAAATGAATCTGTCGAATTTGGAAACAGTACATATTTAGTTATTAACAGTTCACGGCTTAAAATGCCACTGGATTCACCTGAATTTGAAATTGTTGCATCTTTCCCAAAAGCATTCCGGCCACAATTTGTTCACGAATACACGCTTCATGGTCCGAGAGATACTTTGTACCTGATTAAGATTAAGAATATGAACCCGATCTCTTCAGGAAGGCGTGAGTGGGTTTTGTTTTCGTAAATGTACAATATTGTAATATAATTGATATTGATTATGCTTTCCAAGCTTTCCGGCAAGTGGTATTTAAAAATTCTAATATTGGGTTTATTAATCCGTGTAATTCTAATGCCAATTACCCTTCATCCCGATTTATGGGGACACACCTTTACTGCTTATTTTTTTGCCTACGAGGGAAAGCTTAATGTTTACGAATATATGGTTAATCTTCCCAAAGATCATCCAATTCTGACTACTTTTTCAATAAATGATATTTTTATATATCCGCCCTTAGCTTATTTTTCTTTAGGATTTTTCCGCTTAGCGATAAAACCTTTTGTTGATCCAAACTTTGTTCCTTTTGTGATGTCGCACATGGCCGACCTTTACTCAAGAAACGATTTGAAATTAAATATTTTTCTTTATAAGCTGCCATATATTTTTTTTGATTTAGGTTTGGGATTTATGATTTCAAATTTTTTTACGGATATTGTTAAAAAGAAAAAAGCTCTCATCCTTTGGATTCTTAATCCTGTAACTCTTTATGCTACTTTCATGATAGGGCAATTTGATATTTTACCTGTATTTTTTGTAGTTTTGTCATACTTTCTTGTAGCTAAAAATAAACCTTATTTGGCAATGTTGTCTTTGGGAATTGGAGGCTCTTATAAAATGTTTCCTTTATTGTTCATTTTGCCATTGGCATTTGTATTAACTTCTAATGTTAAACAAAGGATAAAATATACAATTTCCGGGTTTCTACCTTTCGTTTTGATTATCCTTCCTTTTATTGGGTCAAGTGTATTTCGTCAAATGGTATTGTTTTCTCCCAAAAGCCAAAAAATGTTATTTATGGGTTTTCCTGTATCCGGAGCTGAGGTCTTGTTTCCTTTTGTGATATTATTGTGTTTATTTTATTTTTATTTATATTATCTTAAAAATAAATATGAGATTAATAATATTTTTATCTTTATTTTGCTTTTAATATTTTCGATTACACATTATCATCCCCAATGGTTTTTATGGATAACACCATTTTTTATTATTGATTTGCTGAAAAGGGATTTTAAACATTGGGAGTTGGTTGCTATACTAGTCGGATGTTGGTTTATTATTATAATGATGTTTGATCAAACTTTAAATATTGGTCTATTTAATCCCTTAAACGAATCTTTAAGTTATGTTGCTCCGCTGTCGAGTTATATCCAGAGATATTTTGATGTGAATCTGCTAAAAAGTCTTGTCAGAAGCATATTTGCAGGTGCCTCAATTTTCTATCTGTATCTACTATCCAAAGAGGATAAAATATTAATAAATGATAAATAAAATTAAAAATTCCCTAGTAATATTTTTGATATTGGTTGTTGGAATATTGGCCTCAAG
>Ga0075761_113_pt1 | contig 47501 bp, 36 predicted proteins | sample RifGroC1_FD_67828 | JGI IMG/M metagenome (GOLD analysis project Ga0075761, IMG submission 67828) | Microgenomates bacterium GW2011_GWC1_37_12b
AAATGGAGCCAAAGCTGCAGCTGCCAGTGTAAGTTCACCAGTTCCTCCAATGTAAAAGGTGGTTGTAACAGCAGTTGCTTCACCAAGATCAATATTCTCACCAGAGGAACCAAGCAGATCCCCACCGGTTACAGTCAAATCCTGATCAATGACTACATCTCCTCCTGAGAATTGGAATTGATCATCTGTGTTATACAGTAGATTTCCTGTATCAGCTCCTGCATCTGATTTAAAGGTTAGAGTAGTTGATCCTGCTCCTACTCCATCACCAAGGTAGATTGTATTTGCACTCTCATCAACTCCAAAAGCAGCTGCTGTTATGGTTGTCCCACCAATTGCCAAGTCATCTGTTATGGTATTAGGGTAGAGAACTCCAAGTGACTCTGTCCATTTAGAAGCTCCACTTCCTGATGAAACAGTTACCCATGAACCACCATCGTAGTATTTGATTACATTATTGGTTGCATCATATGCAATGAATCCTTCTCCGGATGATGGAGAAGCAGGGGAAGCTCCTGTATTGGGAAGACGAAGTCCCTGAAGCGCACTATCATCATGAAGTATTAATCCAAGATCAAGAAAATCTCCATCAGCAAATGTGAGGACTGCATTAAGGTCAGCCGTTGTTATTGTGTTATCAGTGATTTCTGATGATTCAATGCTTGTTCCAAGAGTTGAGGCTATAGTTACTGTATCGGCACCATCTCCGGTTGTTGTTATACCACTTCCGGCTGTCAGCGTGACATTATCTCCCGATGTAATAGTTGAATTTGACCCTGATGTTGCAACAAGTGTAAAGAGAGTAGTGGAAGAAGTTAAGCATGTTGGACAGGCAATGTTTCCTGCAACGGACAACGTAATCGGGGCAGATACAGATACAGCCACAGTTCCGTTTGCGTCGGGAAGAATAATCGTTTTGCCTGAAGTAGTTGGTGTCCAAGTAAGTGTCCCCGGTGCAGCACCATCAGAATCGAAAACAAGTTGGTTGGAAGAATTAGTCAAATTTGCAAGTGGGAATGTGGCTGTTCCGGCTGATGTTATTGACCAGTTATCATCTGTGATTGAAACGCCTGTAGCTGATGAATTCCCGATCGTTATAGTTGATGCAACTGCAGCGTTTCCGATGTTTATAGTATCTGCAGTAGACCCTCCGTTTCCTATGTTTATGGTATCAGCCAGGGTTCCTGTCCCAAGGTTAATTGTCTTGGCAATATTTGATGTGAACAGGTTTCCTGTAGTTGAAGTCCCACCGGTAACAGGAAGATCAAGTGTAACAGCCTCCGTCGCATCTGTAGAAATATTTAGATATTCGTTTGACCCTTCCGATATTGAAAATGATGTTGCCAATGCGTCGTCTATGTCAATATCTGTTGAATTGTCTAAGTTAATATTTCCTCCATCAAGGTAAAGATCGGCAAATTGAGAAGATGCTGAACCGACATCAAGACCAGAATCGGTGGTTGGGTATATAGCGGTAGAGGAGAGTCCAAGCTCGGCTGAACCCCCGACATAAAAAGTAATAATATCAGCGCTAGCTTCTCCTAAATCTATATTCTCGCCGCTTGGACCCAAAATATCCGCTCCGGTTACTAATAAATTACCTCCTCCTGCAAATGTAAAAACAGGATTTGTGATTGCGTTTCCAAAAGTTATTTCCTCAGATGAGTTAGTAGTATTTATATTGATATAGTTATTGGTACTTTGCTGAATATCTAGCGCATCTGTGTTGTCATCAACTAAATTTAGGGTAATATCATTACCTGTTCCGTTGGCAGTTAGCCCTAAAGTTGTGCCGTTTAGATTAATGCTTCCGGTGGTGTTACCAATTGTTGTTACCGCTCCGGCGCCTGAGGCGAGTGTTGTTGTACCCGTTGAAGAAAGGGTAGAGAAAGCTGCTGTTGATGGTGTTGTAGCTCCAATTGCAGTTGCGTTAATTCCGGTTGCAGTAGTGTTGAAATTAGCTGAAGTTATAATCAAATTTCCTGATGCATCAGTGGTTATTGTCGGGTCGGTAATTGCTACTCCTGAGGAATATATTGTTAACACACCATTCAGAGTCTCATTAGTACCTAAATAGAGATTTGCGGCACTTTCGTCAAAATAGAAAGTTCCATTAGCAACAGTTGTTCCTCCAAGAACCACATCATCGGTATCGTTGGCAACATAAATAAATCCACTGGCTTGTGCCCATTTAGAAGATCCTGCGCCGATTGCTGCATCCAAATCGTCCAATACATCTTGGATGTTAGTGGATGAGGAATTTGCGAATTCATCAAAAGCCCCCACTCTTGAAGCACCTGATGTAACATTACTAACGCCGACGTCGTTTAATCCAATTGTTCCGAAAGTAATATCTTCGGTTACGGGAATAGTAATCGTACCCGATGCAGAAACTGCAAAGGCATCTGCTGTTCCTGAAGTAAGTGTAGTTGATACGTCCCATCCTCCGGAAACACCTGTAGGTGTAGTAAGTATTGATGCCAGCTGGACGTTTAATTCCCCAGCTGGTGATTCGGATAAATCAAAATCTCCACCAAGAAAGTCAACAGTTGTGGCCGTAGCTGAGTTTATTGTAACGTCACTTTCCTGAACTGTATCAATTCCTCTTGTATCTGTAAATGAGCTCGTCGTCCAAGTAAATCCACCGGTTGATGAATTATAGGAGAGTAGAAATCCATTGGTTGCAGAATTTGATGCATTAAGATCAACTTCTTTTATCGTGTCATCAGCAATTTCTGAAGACTCGATTGCAGTTCCTAGTGTTGTCTGTAACGATCCGCTTGATATTTGAAGCCCTGTGCCGGTTAAATCGGTAAAGTTATCACTATTAATTGAAAGTGTCGGAATATATGCAATTCCATCTACTTCAAGATCACCTGTAACATAGAGGTCTGACCCACTTAAATCTACGGAATTTTGTGTTCCGGTTCCAATTTTAACACCTCCGCCTGTTGGGTTAATCAATAAATCATCGGTTGAAGTTAGTGTATTTCCCGAAAGATTTAGAGTGCCGGCGATATCGTTATCAGTACCTTCGACAGTTAACGAGTTTTTAATGGTTGTTGTCCCCGTATCAGCACCTATTGTCACATTTGTAGCAGCACCTCCAATATTGAGAGTTGGGGAAGTGTCGATCAAATTAAATGTCTGGGCGGTTGAGGTAATTGTTCCGCCATTTGCATTTATTGTTTTATCAAAATTTGCATCCTCTCTAAAATTGCTTTCTGTATTTACATTAAAGCTAATATTATTAAACGAGGTGGCTGCAAGTACCTGAGTTAATTCTTCTTTTTTATTTAATTGAGGTACATCAGATGAACTTTTTGAATTTATATTTAAGTTTGATATTTTGTTATTTGCATAGGTTTTCAAACCTGCGACGAAATTTGTTTTGACATTTACGAGTGATATTGACAGCAAGAAAAACATAACTGCGAAGAAGCTGAAAATAATCTTTTTGTTAATTACCGGTAAATTTGTATAAATCTCCCTAAATAGTAGATTGTTCTCATTATTTTTATATTTTTGCACAGATATGACTTCAAGCAGATTGGCTTTAAATGTTGAGATAGGTTTTACTTTTAACTTTTTAGAATTTTTATATAGTACGAGTTGTGAGAGGGAATATCTTCTATGACCACCTTGAGTTCTGATTGGGGATAGTTTTCCATTAAATTCCCATCTCCTTAAAGTTTTTTCAGAAACTTTTAGAAACTTGGCAGCTTCAAAAATGGATAATATTTTGTTATTTTCGTTATCGGCAGAGTAGTTGGACATAAATCTGGACAATTGAAATTAAAATGTCTAACTTTATTAAGCCATGTACTATTATAAGTGTCAAGGCTCATTAGCTTTAAATTTAGGCTTGATAAAATATATGTTTTAAGCAATGAATTTATTAGCTTCATATACCGCATATATACCGCGATCAATATATATGTAAAATATTGTTTAATTTTCAATTACTCATGGTCTAAGATATTTATATTAAAACGAAGTTTAAAAATAAACGATTTAATAATCATTATTTTGGATATAAAGTTATAAAATATATTTTTTATTAAATAACCAGATAGTATATTATGTGCATACTAATATATTGGCAAAATAATACTATGCGTAAAAAAAAGCGGAGAATATAGTAAAGCAACATATGATCAGTTAGAAGCAAATATATACCTGTTAAGGTTTATTGATTTTTTATGGAACAGTGTCTACGATATAAGTAGGGCAATTGTGCGATAGTTTTATTTTAAGCATAATATTTATAAATCAATTTAATAGCATGAACAAATATAGAAAACTTACAATAACGATATTAATACTTACACTTTTTTTTATTGTTAAACCAAACAATGTATTTTCTGCACTTGATTCTACAGGATATGCAATTTCTACATCACTAAATGAAGGAGTTGATACATCAGATATTATTTGTTCGTACGAAGAAGGTTTTATAAAATGTAAGGAGGAATATGATACGGCAATTTTCGGAATAGTTGTAGAAAATCCCTCAGTATCGGTTGAGGATACAGAAGGTGAAAATTCGCGCTTAGTGATAAGCAGAGGTGTCGCAAAGGCAAAAGTCAGTACTGTAAATGGTAACATCAAAGATGGAGATCTGATTACTTCTTCAAAAAAAGCCGGTATCGGAATGAAAGCCGTACGTAATGGTTACGTACTCGGAAGAGCAATGGAGAATTACGAATCAGCAGATACAAACTCGGTAGGTGTAATTCAAATTGCCTTAAATATCCATCCGGCATCAAGGTTTGCACAGGGAGGTTCAAACCTCCTCCAATACATACGCCAGGGTATAGCTGTCCCTTTATATGAACCTCTAGCCTCACTTCGTTATATACTTGCTGTAATTATGGTCATTCTTTCGTTTACTTTGGGAATGATGTATTTTGGACGGGCATCAAGAGCGGGAATTGAGGCGGTGGGAAGAAACCCGTTGGCAAAAAGAGTGATACAGATGACAGTAGTATTAAATATTATATTAACTATTGTTATAGTTGGAGTTGGTCTTGCGATAGCTTATTTGGTTCTGGTAATTTAGAAAATTATTTATGTTTAACCTGCCCTTTTTTAAAAATAATAACTCACGAAAAATAAAACCTGTTGTTTTGGTAATAATGGACGGTTGGGGTTTGGCACCGGAATCTGCAGGAAATGCTATAAAAATTGCAAAAACTCCTTATTTTGACTCCTTGATTTTGAGTTATCCGCATACTGAATTAATTGCATCGGGTGAATCGGTAGGTTTGCCGGCAAATGAAGTGGGGAACACTGAAGTTGGTCATCTAACAATAGGAGCGGGAAGAGTCATTTTTCAAGACCTGAAACGAATTAGTGTGGCAATTGAAAAAGGAAGCTTTTTTGATAATAAAGCATTATTGGGGGCGGCTTCTCATGTAAAATTAAACAAATCAAAACTACACTTACTAGGACTTATCGGATCAGGAAACGTTCACTCATCACTTGACCACCTTTTTGCCCTTATTCAGTTGTGTAAAAAAGAAGAAGTGACTTCACTTTATCTTCATTTATTTACCGACGGACGTGATTCACCCCCTAACGAGGGAATTGAAATTATTAAAAAAATCGAAAGCTACTTAGCCTCAGTTAGAGTAGGTAAAATAGCTTCAGTGATGGGTAGATATTATGCAATGGACCGCGATCGAAGATGGGACAGGACCGAAAAGGCATATAAAGCGCTTGTTTTAGGACAGGGCTTAACCGCAAGAAGTGCTGAAGATGCAATTAATGCATCTTACACTTTGGGTAAATCAGATGAATTTGTTGAGCCAACTTTGATTACTGATACGGGATCTGCGGTTACAATTAATGATAATGATGCGGTGATTTTTTATAATTTCAGAATTGATCGGCCAAAACAGCTTTCGATGGCCCTTGTTTTGAAAGATTTTGAAAACCTGAAAAGCTTTGATTTTGGTTATGATCCGGAATTATCGAAAGAAGTTGGAAAAGTAGCAATAAGTAACACTTTTAATCGGGGGAAAATTCTTCAAAATTTATTTTTTGTAAGTATGACAGAGTACCATAAAGGTCTGCCGGTTTCGGGAGTCGCATTTATGCCGGAAGAAGTGAACTCCGGGTTTGCGGAAATAATAAGTAGGTCCGGATTACTTCAGGCTCATTTGGCGGAAAGTGAGAAAGAAAGATTTATAAAGTATTATTTTAACGGTATGAAGGAGGAACCTTTTCAAAACGAAGAGGATTTTATTGTCGCGTCCCCAAAGGTGCCCACTTATGATTTAAAGCCAGAAATGTCACTGCCTTCCTTAGTTAAAACTTTTAGTAGGGTTTTAAATAGCGACAAATATAATTTTATAGTTTTGAATTTTGCCAACCCTGACATGGTTGCTCATACTGGAAATTTAAAAGCGACCATAAAAGCCGTTGAAGTTGTAGATAAGTATCTAAATATTTTGGTAAGCGAAGTACTTAATGCTGACGGAACAGTATTTGTAACAGCTGATCATGGTAATGCGGAAGAGCTTGTTACATATCCAACCGATACGTTTTTCTTTACGACCTCAAGAGGGACAGTCAATACAGATCACTCAAACAATCCTGTACCTTTACTTGTTATAAATAATTCTCTTTACAAAAAACCAATAATACTGCCGAAAGGATCACTTGCAGATGTTGCAACAACAATACTAAGCTATATGAACCTAAAAATTCCAGGGGAAATGTCCGGAAAAAATTTATTCCAAATAAATAATTCCATGGAAGGAGTTTCGGCTGAGCAGAAAGGAGGCGTTTAAAACATGAATATCGATCCCGTACTTATTTACTTAATTCTTTTTACTCTAAGCTCGTTAGTTCTTTTAATCGTTGGTCTTTTGATTGCTTACCTAAATTTATTGAATAGATATTCGAAAACGAAAAAATCAAGTGCGGTTGATGATGATATTAGTCCAATGTTTAGGGATACCGAAGCGCGGCTTAAGTCAATTGTCGATAATGCTTCCGCTCAGGCTGCTCAAACAATTTCAAGCACCCAATATTTTACTGAGAAACAGCTCAAGATTTTTGAGGACGAAGTGAATAAATCGGCTGCAATGTATTTAAATCTTTACCAAAGAACACTCGAGAATCTTGAAAGAGAAACCGCAAAAGAAATAAAAGCTATACCTGAGGTTCTTCGTAGGGATTTGGGAGCCTCACTTTCGGGGATTAGCGCTTTGTTTAAAGACGATGTTGTTAAAATTGCAACCGAAGTTAAAGACAGCCTTGATAGGGCGTATAAAAACATCGAGATAGATATAGAGGAGTATAAAAAGACAAGATTAACCCAGGTCGATAAGTCAATTGCAGACATAATCTTACAAATTGCCAGGCGGGTTTTGGTTAAGGAAATAAATAAAGACGAGCATGAGAAGTTGGTACTAAAAGCTCTTGAGGATGCCAAGAAAAGCGGAATGTTTTCTGAAGATGTTTAATTATAAATATGCTCTCAAAACTAATTGACAATTTAAAAACTAAAAACGAGATTGAAATATTAAGAGATGAAATTGCACTTTTGTCGCAAAGCATATATCAAGGTGGCGAAATCCGAAACAATCAGAAATGAAACCCAAAATGTTAATCTGCGCGATTATTTTAACGATATTGAAAAAGAACTGGATAGAATTAAAAGTGTTTCGATAACTTTGGCGTACGAACCAAGCGAATTAAGTGTCAGGCGTTTTTATGATTTTGTTCAGTCGATAATGCCGAAAAAAATCGTACTGGAGCTATTGTACGACCCGCAAATCGTCGGTGGGGTGGTAATAAGCTATGGAGGTAGATATAAGGATTATTCCTTCCGGAAAATATTCGAAGACGAGCTGGAAGAAACACGTAAGGATGTTCTAGAACTTCTTGGTAAAGCAAAAAAATAAAAAATGGATGATTTTGAGAAATTATTAGAAACCGTCGGAGAAGTTGGTGTTGTTGAAGAGATAATGCATTCAATCGTATATGTTAGTGGATTACCGCTCGCAAGACCATATGAGGCAATATTTTTTGAGAACGGTAACATCGGCCAAGTTTTATCTTTAACCAAAGAAAGGGTTGAAGTATTAATATTGGATAACAATAACATTCGGGTTGGTACGAGAGCCGCAAGGACAAATGATATGCTTCAGGTGCCGATTTCTAACGAACTGATTGGTCGAATGATCGATCCGTTGGGAAGGGTAATTGACGACGGGCCGATCAAAAAAGGCGAGGAACATATGTCTGCGGTTGACACTCAACCGCACGGTATAATCGGACGCAAAAAAATTGAAACTGCAATGGAAACAGGAGTTTCTATAGCAGATATCATTGTGCCGTTGGCAAAAGGTCAGCGTGAACTTGTAATAGGAGACCGTAAAACCGGTAAAACTGAATTTTTATTACAAATAATGGAGAATCAGTCAAAACTGGGAACCGTTTGCATCTATGCGGTAATTGGCCAGAGAAAAGAAGATATCAAAAGGCGCTACGAGTTTATGAAGGAAAAAGGGATTCTGAAAAACGGACTAGTTGTAGCAACCAGTTCTTCGGACGAATCCGGGCTGATATTTTTTACTCCTTTCACCGCGATGACAATCGCAGAGTTTTTCCGTGATCAGGGTAAAGATGTATTACTAATTTTGGACGATATGACGACCCATGCAAGAATATATCGGGAAATTTCACTTCTTGCCAGGAGATTTCCGGGAAGAAACGCCTATCCAGGCGATATATTTTATTTGCATTCAAGGATAATTGAGCGTGCCGGCAACTTCAGAAAAGGTTCCATAACTGCACTTCCAGTTGCTGAGACGATAATGGGGGATTTATCTGGTTATTTGCAAACAAATCTTATGGCTATGACAGACGGTCATATATTTTTTGATATTGATTTGTATAATTCAGGTAAACGGCCTGCAGTGTCTCCATTTCTATCAGTCACCCGTGTCGGCCACCAAGCGCAAACACCACTATTACGAGATGTAAGCCGCCAAGTGCTTAGTTTTTTGGTTAGTTATGAAAGGATGAAGCAGTTTGTCCATTTTGGTGCCGAGGCGGGGGATACGATCCGCGGAATTATTGAACTGGGGAAAAAGGTCGATATATTTTTTGATCAAACTACAGACGAATTAATTCCTATAAATGCCAATTTAATTGTTTTGGCTGCAATTTGGTCGGGAATGTGGAATGAAACTCCGATGCAAAATGTAGATACAGAAATTGAAAAAATTGTACTTAATTACAATACCGATGCAGAATACAAGAAAAAAATCGATAAAACAATTGCGGTATCAAATAATTTCTCAGATTTAATAAATATTATCAGAACGGATTCGTCGTTAATTTAGAAAAAAATAGATATGCTTAGAAAAAAGGATGTAGAAAATGAGATTTTTCAGGTTGATAGCTTGCACGAGCTGGTTGAAGTTTATGGGCAAATTGCATCAGTTCGTATGAAGAAAATCCGCGATTCGGTTTTAAAAAACAGAGAATTCCTTACTTCGATTAACAGTATTTTTAAAGATACGCTAGACGCATATTCAAGAAAACTATCTTTATTCAGCTCGGGCGGCCGTAAAGATTTGACTAAAGTCACATTTCTTGCTCACAACGGAAAAATAGTTTCAGCTTTTATATCAGCGAACACGGGTTTTTATGGTGATATTGTACAAAAGGTTTTTAACGAATTCTTAAAAGATGTAAGGCTTAATCCGGAAATAGAAGTAACGATAGTAGGGAGGTTGGGAAGAAATTTATTTCTCCAAAATGAACCCAAACGTGCTTATACATATTTCGACCTTCCCGATTATGGAACCGACAAAGCTAAACTTGGTGAAGTAGTAAGACACCTTGTCCAATACGAGGAAATAAAAGTGTATTACGGGAGATATAAATCGGTAATTACTCAAACGCCGGAAGTATTTGAAATCTCTGCGGGTACAAAAATAGATGAAAATCTCGCAAAAAATCCCGAAACCTACATTTTTGAGCCTAGTATAGAAGAAATCTTAATGTTTTTTGAAACCGAGATTTTTGCATCGCTTTTTGAACAGTCGGTTCAGGAATCACAATTGGCTAAATTGGCTTCTCGTATCGTATCTATGGATAAAGCGAATGAAAATATAAAGGAATGGGTAAAAGATTTGAAGTTTGAAAAACTGCGAATTATTCACCAGGAGAGCGGCAAAAAACAAACAAATATGTTATCTAGTGTGTTGTATTAAGATATATTATGGACAGAGTAAGTATAGGTAAAATAGTCAGTATAAAAGGTCAGGTTGTTGAAGTGGTCTTTAAGGATTTAAAGCCGGCTCCATATGACCAATTATATCTGGAAAGCGATCCTGATATTAGATTTGAAGTTTATTCATCGTCCGGCTCTAATACTTTTTATTGCTTGACTCTTGGGAGAACAAACTCACTATTTAGAGGTGCAAAAGTTGTAAATACCGGAAGGCCAATAATGTTTCCGGTTGGCGACGGTATGCTCGGGAGAGTAGTCGATATTTTCGGCAGACCCATTGACGCTGGTAAAGATATTGAAACAAATATTGAGGTTCCGGTGCATAGAAATAACAAAAATATTAATAATGTAAATACTAAAGTCGAGATTGCAGAGACAGGGATTAAAGCAATTGATGTTTTTGCCCCTCTCGCAAAAGGCGGGAAAATGGGTTTATTTGGGGGAGCCGGAGTTGGGAAAACAATTCTTCTCACCGAGATACTTCATAATATTGTTGGCAGAGATAAAGAAAAAACAGTATCAATATTTGCAGGTGTCGGAGAACGTGCAAGGGAAGGACTTGAATTGTACGAGGCACTCAAAGACAGTCAGGTAATGGACAGATCATCACTTATTTTTGGTCCAATGGGAGAAAATCCTGCGGTAAGGTTTTTGGCTGCATTTTCTGCGGCGAGCTTGGCAGAGTATTTTAGGGATCAAAAAAAGAAAGATGTTCTGTTTTTTATAGATAACGTCTATCGTTTTGCCCAGGCAGGAAACGAACTCTCGACGATGACATCCACAATCCCATCCGAAGACGGTTACCAGCCAACGCTCGAAAGCGAGATGGCTGATTTCCACGAACGGCTTATCGCAAATCAAAATGCCTCGATATCTACGATTGAGGCAATATATGTTCCGGCGGATGATTTATTGGATCACGGTGTCCAGACAATCCTTCCTTATCTTGAGTCTGTTATTGTTTTGTCGAGGCGTATGTATCAGGAAGGACTTCTCCCTGCAATTGATATAATTTCGACCACATCAACTTTGTTAAATCCGCACATTGTGGGCGACATGCATTATGAAACGGCACTTAATGCAAAAGCTGTAATAAAACAGGCTGAAAGTCTGGAAAGAATTGTCTCGTTGGTTGGTGAGTCGGAGCTTTCGGCAGAGGACCAGCTCAGTTTTAGACGGGCAAGGAAAATAAGAAATTATATGACACAAAATTTCTTTGTTGCCGAATCCCAAAGAGGTCAAAAAGGTGCATATGTTAATCTTAGAACGGCCATTGAGGATTTACGGGGAATAATTGCTGGTAAGTTTGATCATGTCCCGGAGGAAAAATTTAGATTTATCGGGAGTTTAAGTGAGATAAAATTAAGTTAATATAATGTTATTATTCAACCTGAGTGTAAAATCGAGAAGCGGTGTTATGTATCAAGGGCAAGTAGCATCGATAACATCGTTTAACAAAAAGGGAAAGTTCGATGTTTTACCACAGCATGCCAATTTTATATCTCTAATACAAAGATCTCTAGTTATTAGGGATAACAAAGGTGAAGTAAGTGAGATTAAGGTCAGTAACGGATTGATGAGGGTAAAAGAAGATAGAGTTGAAGTTTACATAGGTATTGAGGGTTCAGCTGGGTTGAAGGATGTCCTAAAAGTCTAAATATCTATGCAGTCTAATGCAACAATCTGTGTAATTAGCACGACAAAAGTATTTTTCGCGGTTAATAAATATTAAATTCTAATAAATATATCGTTTCTTTGCATATATTTAATAACCCAGTAAATTTCTGTGAAAACTATAAAAGGCTTCATGTTAGCATATATTTCTTTCGAGTGCTAAAGAAAAATGCTACCTTTTTAGACCGAAAAAGAGGGATTATAAATATTTTGTCTTGATTCAAGAAATTAGCCGCGTTATTGATTTATAGAAAAATAACTATAATAATTGAGATTTAAATTTGCGGTTTGTTATTTATATAGGATTACACGTCTAATTACTATAGTTGTTTTTAGTTCGTTAATTACAACTATGATTGAAATAAAGATTGAAAACCAAGAAACAAATCATTTTAAAATTGTATATCGTGGTTATGAGAGGTGACAAGTGTGATTAACATTTTTGTAATTGGTTTTAATTACGAGGAATTTTTGAAAATTAATGTATCTTTGAAATAATCAAACCCTTTAATTACTAATGTAAAAAATATTAAGCAACTCTTAGATAATTTCAGTTATCCTTGCAAGGATTGGGCTTACAAGCTCCCAAATTTACTATCCTATTATTAGTGATTGACAGATATGCACATATATTAACTTGTTAGTAACTATACTTATAAGGTTAGACCTTTCAAGTATAACCTCGTAAGGTATTCATATAAGCAAAAAATCGTTAATGACTTAGGGAAATAAGTAGATTTGTGGATATTACAATTAATCAGAGTCTACATAAGAGGTTAATATAAATTAATATATGTTGTTTGTAAATAATTTATCAAAAGAATATAATCATTTTAGTTTTATGAATAAAAAAAGTGCGTCAAACAGACTAAGCAATTTGCATGATAAGACACACAATCGATCGAATCAGACCAGCTTCAATCATCGGGAGATTGAGAAGGTTTGGCAAAAGAAATGGGAAGAAAATAAACTGTACTATGCCAGTGATGCCTCGGATAAGAAAAAATTTTATCAATTAATCGAATTTCCATATCCTTCCGGAGCGGGGTTGCATGTTGGACATGTGAGGAGTTGGACTGGTATGGATGCATATTCCCGTAAAAAAAGAATGGAAGGCTATAATGTTTTATATCCGATAGGGTGGGACGCCTTTGGTTTACCTACTGAAAACTATGCAATCAAGATGGGTGTGCATCCTTCTATTATTACTTCTAAAAACATTGAAAACTTCAAAAGACAAATTAAAAGTTTGGGAATATCTTTTGATTGGAGCAGAGAAATAAATACAAGTGATCCAATGTATTATAAATGGACTCAATGGATATTTTTAAAATTATATGAGCAAGGTTTAGCATATCAGTCAGAAACCTATGTAAATTGGTGTCCTTACTGTAAAACAAATCTTGCAGATGAGGAAGTTTTAGCCAACGGAACGCACGAGCGTTGCGGTAATCTTACGGAGAAGCGGCTTCAAAAGCAATGGTTACTAAGAATTACGAAATATGCCGAGCGTTTAATAAATGACTTAGAGAAAGTTAATTTTTCTCCTTCGATTCGTGACCAACAAATTAATTGGATAGGAAGAAAAAGCGGAGCTGAAATTGTTTTTCAATTGAAAGGCAAATCTGACAAGATCAAAGTTTTTACAACAAGGCCGGACACTATTTTTGGAGTTACATTTATGGTCGTTTCGCCAGAATATGCCGAGAAATATCTAGTTAATTTAATCACAGAAGATAATAAAAATGAGGTAATTGAATATATTAGCAAATCTTTACAAAAAACTTTAATTGAACGAGATAATATCAAAAAAGAAAAAACTGGTGTTTTTACTGGAATATATGCAATTAACCCCGCAAGCGATATTGAAGTGCCTATATATGTGGCGGATTACGTACTTTCAGATTATGGAACGGGTGCAGTAATGGGAGTTCCTGCTCATGATGAACGGGATTTTGCTTTTGCAAAAAAACACTCTATTGAAATTATCGAAGTTGTTGATGGTGCCAAAGAAAAAGATTCGGCTTTTTCAGGAAGCGGAAAACTTATTAATTCGGGTGATTGGAACGGAATAAAAGTACCTGAAAATCTAAGCAAAATCATTTCAGATATCGAAAAACAAGGTTGGGGAAAGGCTGAAGCGACTTACCATCTGCATGATTGGGTTTTTTCTCGACAGCATTATTGGGGCGAGCCTATACCAATAATCCATTGCTCTGATTGTGGTGCCGTTGCCGTGTCGGAGAAAGATTTGCCTGTCGAGTTGCCTTACCTTGAAAAATATAAACCGAGTGGAACTGGTGAATCACCTTTAGCAGATGCGACTGAGTGGCTAAATGTAGCCTGTCCGAGATGTGGCAAACAGGCAAGAAGGGAAACTGACACTATGCCCAATTGGGCAGGATCAAACTGGTATTACATTCGCTATACAGATCCATCCAATAATAAAGAAATAGCCGCGAAGGATAAAATGAAGCATTGGCTTCCGGTTGATTTTTACCAGGGTGGAGTTGAGCATATTACACTACATTTACTTTATTCCAGGTTTATCTATAAATTTTTATATGATATAGGTGTAGTACCTACAGATGAACCTTATAAGAAAAGACGTTCGCATGGAATTGTATTGGGTCCTGATGGTAGGAAAATGAGTAAGTCATATGGCAATGTAATAAACCCGGACGAGATAGTCGAAAAATTCGGGGCTGATACGATTAGGTTATACGAAATGTTTATAGGGCCATTCGAAAACACAGTGGCTTGGAGTTATGAATCACTGGAAGGTTGTTCCCGATTTTTAGGAAAGTTGTGGAGAGCATTTAATACAAAAGTAGAGGAAAAAACATCTAATATATTATCTATCAAACTAAATCAAACTATAAAGAAAGTCGACACCGATGTAGAAGAACTGAAATATAACACGATAGTTGCATCATTAATGGAGCTTTTAAATGTTTGGGACGATGAGGAAAGTTTGTCTCACGATGATGCAAAAAAGTTGTGTTGTCTAATTGCACCGTTTTCTCCCCATTTAGCTGAGGAAGTTTGGGTGAATGTTTTGGGAGAGAAATTTTCAGTTCACCAAGCTCCTTGGCCGAAACATGATCCAAAGTTGGTAATTGAACAAACGATAACTATCCCTATACAAGTGAATGGAAAACTGCGATCAACAATTGAAGTCGGAAGAGAAAAGGCAGATGATAAAAAGACGATTTTGGAACTGGCGAAATCGGATGAGAAGGTTAAGAAATGGATTGAAAGGAAAGAAATTAAAAAGGAAATTTATATTGAGGGAAAGCTGGTTAACTTTGTAGTTAATTAATCCAAAAAGGATGTTATGGACAATTTATTTATAAAGTACAAGAATGAAATAACATGTCAACCGAAGATTTCGGTTTGGAGGATCCGTCACCTGCAAAATTTAACCTCGAGGAGTTTTTGAATCGATATAAGTTGGTTTTATCAATTTTCTTAGGTGGCTTAATACTTATTGGAATAGGCATATTTTACTGGAAAAATGGTAACTCCTTTTCATCTTCAAAAGTTGAAATTCTTGAAAACGCTAATCAACTGCCTAATACAAAAACAAAATTAGTAGTAGAAATCGCAGGAGCTGTTGAAAAGCCCGGGGTTTATACCTTTGACCAGGGTGCAAGGGTTGACGAAGTTTTAATTGCCTCAGGGGGTTTAACGGCTCAGGCAAATAGAGAGTGGTTTGAGAAAACAATAAATCGCGCGGCAAAGCTTATTGACGGTCAAAAAATATATATCCCAAAAATTGATGAGCAAACAAACGTTCTGAGTGCCAGCAGTGGTGGTGGGGATCAAACTGTGTCAAGCGGGGATACCGCGGAAAATCAAAATTTAGTTAACATTAACGAAGCAAGTGCGTCAGAGCTAGATAAACTCCCCGGAATTGGTCCTGTTTACGCCCAAAGCATCATTGATCACCGCCCTTACTCAACAGTTGAGGAGCTTCTTACAAAAGGCGCATTAAAGAAAAATGTCTACGAAAAGGTAAAAGACAAAGTAGTTACTTATTAAAATTCAAATGCTAAAAATATAAATGCTAAATGACAAAAAATACAAATGGTACTAAAACAATATATTTAACTCTAATTGCGATTGCCGTTATTATCGTTAGATATTCTACTTCGCGGCCGAACTACAACCGCGGTGATCGAATAAAAATTACGGCTATAGTTAGATCCGAGCCGGTAAACTATGACAATAGCCAATATTTAAAACTTGCGGGACTTAAGTTTTATCTGCCTCTTTACCCCGGGATTTCTTATGGAGACAAAGTTGTTGTCGAGGGGATTGTTGACGGCGATAAACTATCCCAGCCGGCTCTTAAAGAAATTGTAGCAACGAAGGCAGTAATATATAAAACCAGATCTAAATTATTAGAAGTATATAATAGGTCACTCCCTACGAATGAATCTGCGTTAGTTGCCGGAGTGACAATTGGTTCTAAATCGGGTATCTCTTCAGAATTTTGGGAAAGTTTGAGAAGATCGGGAACAGCTCATGTTGTGGTTGCATCGGGTATGAATGTCACTTTAGTTGCAGGGTTCTTGCTGGCAATGTGTTTATCATTGGTAAAGCGAAAAAACGCGATTCTGATAGTGATTTTAGGAATTTGGATTTACGCGGTAATTTGTGGATTTGACGCTCCGATTGTGCGCGCAGCTATCATGGGATCAATAGGTTTTTTGGCTCAACTAACCGGCCGATTAAATCAAACGATTAGGGCGGTAATATACAGCGCGTTTATTATGCTTTTTGTGGTGCCGGATTGGATTTTTGATGTGGGGTTTATTTTAAGCTTTACCGCAACATTATCTCTCGTCGTTTTTACAAAAAAGGTAAAAGATTTTGTCGAAAAGATAAAACTGATTAATAAATTGCCTGAATTGTTTAAAGAATCGCTTATAACAACTACTTCTGCCCAAATTGGGGTGATTCCGGTTTTGTATTTTACTTTTGGCAGTTATAACCCTTTATCAATTGCTGCGAATGTCTTAACGCTATGGACTATACCTATAATAACAATTGTTGGATTTATAGGGGGAATTTTCGGGATGCTTTATTATCCGTTCGGGCAGGCGGTACTTCTTCTTATTTATCCATTAGCCAAATATTTCACCGGTATCGTTGGTTTTTTTGGCTGACAAAAATTAGTCAATTTTTTAGGACGGTTAAATTATGTCGATCAAGTGGAAAATATTTCTGATCATTCAATTGATGGTGTTCTGTACCGTATGGTTAGCGGTACATTCTATATTTTCTAATAATTTAGAAATAGTTGCGTGTGACGTCGGACAAGGGGATGGATTTTTGTTAACTTATAAAAGCACACAAGTGATTATTGATGGAGGACCGAATAAGAAGATTGTTAATTGTGTAGGTAAAAATATTCCTTTCTGGGACAGGGAAATTGAGTTAGTTATTTTAACTCATCCGCAGAAAGACCACTTCTTAGGACTCATTGAAATATTTAAGAATTACAATGTCGATAATTTTTTGGCGAACAACCTTGATAATAGCACTGATGAGTATAGACTGCTAGTAAGTACAGTGGTGGGGGGTAAGACAGTGGTGTTAAACCCTGCGGATATATCAAATCTTAGGGTAGGTTTGATATATTTGGATATACTTTCCCCCAAAAAAGAGTATCTGGATAAGAATTCGGAAGAAAAAAAGGAAAATTATAACGAAGAACAGGGGGAGTTATCAAGCGTACTTGGAAAATTTACTTCTAAGCTCGACCCGAACGAGTTTTCGATTGTAACGCTGGCTAGATATGGAAACTTTAAAGCCCTTTTTACAGGGGACATTAGTCCTGAAAAGTCAGATGAAGTTGCACAGATTTTGAAAAAATCGGGTGTTGGGCAGGTAAACTATATCAAAGTACCTCATCATGGTAGCAGGAATGGAATGTCAGCTTCACTTTTGGAAACGGTAAATCCGGAAATTGCAGTAATTTCCGCGGGGAAAAATAATTCCTACGGACATCCGCACGAAGAAATCCTAAAAATGCTAGGTGATAAAAATGTGAAGATTTTAAGAACAGACCAGATGGGCGATGTTGTAGTAGAAACTGATGGGAATAAATTATTGACGAAGAAATAAAGTATAATGGAAATGTTTGCATCTGTACACTTCAGATGCACTAACTTATTTATTGTTGATATAATCATAAACAAATTGTATGGAAACCAGAGAGACAATTACAAAAGTATTAGTAGAAATTACCGGTGTAAAAGACTTAAAACTGGATGTACCGGAGAACAGTGAGTTCGGGGATTACAGTTCTAACGTGGCGATGACCACGTTTGAGAATGCTAAAACGCAAATACCAAATGCTAAATGGGGAAACCCCGGACAATATGCGCAAGAATTGGCAGAAAAGCTTAAAAATGACGATAAACTAATGGCTGTTGTTGAAAAGATTGAGATAGCCGGACTGGGATTTATAAATTTTTTTCTGAAAAAAGAAAACCTGATACAAAACCTGGAGAAAATTAATACCGTACCTGAAAAATATGGCTGTTCAAGTATCGGTACAGGAAAAACTGTGGTTATTGATTATTCGGCACCAAATATAGCGAAACGGTTTTCAATTGGTCATTTGCGCTCAACAATCATAGGTCAGGCTTTATATAACATTTACAATTTTCTTGGTTACAAAACGATTGGAGACAATCACCTTGGAGATTGGGGAACCCAGTTTGGAAAACTTCTTTATATGATTAAAAGAGAATCGGTACCTGATTTTGATATAGAAAAACTTGAGAGGTTATATGTAGCTTTTCATGAAGAGGCGGCAAAAAACCCTGAAATTGAAAATGAAGCAAGAAACTGGTTTAAAAAACTTGAGGAAGGGGACAAGGAGGCGAGGGAAATATGGGAGAAGTGTAAGGACATTTCGCTTAGCGAATTTAACAGGATATATTCACGATTAGGTGTTGAAATTGATTATGCCTATGGTGAGAGTTTTTATGAGGATAAAATGAAGGATCTTGTTGCCGGATTTGAAAATGGGCAACTCAAGGGTTTGGAAATTGGGGAGGATGGTGCAAAAATAATTGACTTGAGAGAATTCGGAATAAATGTACCGCTTATGTTTTTGAAAAGTGACGGTACAACAACATATGCAACCCGCGACCTTGCGACTTTGGATTTAAGGCAAAAAAAGTGGAATCCGCAAATTATTATATACGAAGTAGGTGCAGAGCAAACACTTCATTTCAGCCAGGTTTTTGCTGCCGGAAAAAAGTTGGGGTTAGTTAGCGACGAAGTTGTACTTCATCACACAAAGCATGGCCTATATCTTGGTACTGATGGTAAAAAGTTTAGAACAAGATCGGGTAGTACAGTAAAATTGGAGGAAGTTTTGGATGAAGCGGTGGAAAAAGCCAAAAAAATAATTTCAAAATCAGAAACCTCGCGCGGATTTTCAAAAGAGGAGGTGAATAAATTGTCTGAAGTTGTTGGAATTGGGGCGATAAAATATTTTGATTTAATGCATGCTCCTCAAAGCGATATCGTTTTTGATTGGGATAAAGTGGTTAATATGGAGGGGAACTCCGGACCATACCTTCAATATACATTTGCGAGGACACAAAGCGTTATTGCAAAGGCTAAAAATACAAATCATGAAATAGTTAAAAAAATAGGCGAAATTAATTCTGATGAACTTTCGGTACTCCGACATTTGGTTCATTTTCCGGAAGTTGTGGCTGAAGCAGGGGAGAAATATGCACCTAACTTAATTTGCAATTATTTGTACGAATTGGCAAAGCGGTACAATAGTTTCTACAATTCGACTAAAATTATTGGGGGAGAAAATGAACCTTTTGATTTATCATTAACATCAGCAACCGGTACGGTACTAAAGAGCGGTTTAAGTCTTCTTGGAATTCAAGCTCCTGATAAAATGTAGCCCTATAATTATTAGAAAATCTTTAGTTTTTTCCAAAAAAAAAAAACGACCCTCGAAAACCAGAAAAGAAAAAGCATAAATGCAAAAAAACTTAGCTTTTCCCAGCTCCGGCGACTCTTGGGTCGTTCTTCGGTCCGCGAGGGCGGATCGGTCAATCGCTTTTTCGGAAAAATATCCAGTATATTGCCCCAACAAACAGGAGAAGAACAATCACAGTCGCGATTGCCCAGCCTGTTTGATTTGAACCATCTAGCTTAGATGGTTCTTCTAGGGACCAGTCCTGCTGGTTCTGAGGTTCATTGATGGGCATTGCCTTGAAGGCTTCAGTCGTGGTTTGAGATACGGCGAATGCCGTTTCTCTGCCCTTGATCTCAGCTGCTTCAATCGTTGCCTGAGATACGGCTAGTGCCGTTTCTCTGCCCTTGATCTCAGCAACAACAAGCTCTGATTGGTGGGTTTCCGTCAATTCTGCAATCTGACGATTTTGACCCCAGGCCAACCACCCTAGTGCTACCATCATGGTCAGCATTAGAATTACTACAATCAACAGTCTACTGTTCATCTTTATTTCTCCTATCTACTCCCGTGTATCCCCGGAATACTACAGGATTTGTTCACCAATATTCCAGTAAACAGATCCTATTCCGGTACCCCGTTAGGGTGCTCTGACGAGTTTTCCCTCGTCTCGTCAGTAACCTTACGGTTTTTGGGAGTAAGTTGGACACAATGATTTATGTCCATCGTGCTCCCAAAAAAGTATGGGGTCTTATGGAAATGAAAAATGAAAAAATTTAATTGAAAATATAAAAGTGCAATAGAAACCGCTATTAGTTTGTTGCACAAACTATGGGGCATATTATACCAAAAAATCATTTATAAGTATATTGGGTGGAAAAAATTATATGAGTCTAATAAAATCTGAATAAACCCCATAACCCTATGAAAAACAGGTGCTGTTATAAAAGCGTGAGGTGTGTCATAAAAATGCCGAGGCTATGGTGAAGTAAATTACGATTGACAAAATATCTTGGGTGATAGTTGCAATAGGACCGGACGCATTTGCGGGGTCAAGTCTGTGACGATTGAAGTATCTTGGAAATAGAAGTCCGGTGATGACAGAGCTGATTATTGAAAAAAACATTGAAACTGAAATCACAAACGCGAGTTTAAGGTCCGTATGAAATGCAATTACAAAAAGAAATAAAAGCATACTTAATACCACACCTATAACTGATATTACGGAAAACTGACGTAAAAAGTATTTAAAGAAATTAAGATTTTTATGAAGGGCAAAGTCACGGATTGCGAATGACTCCATTTGTGTGCCAACCGCATCGCTCATATAAACAATCAAGGGAATAAATGCTGCAAGTACTAAATTTTTTGAAATTATCTCTTCAAAATTACCAACTATTCCTGAAGCCAAAATACCGCCAAAAAGTCCCAATCCGAGCCAGGGAAGCCTGTGTCTAATTGCTACCTTAAGCGAAAGGTGAAATATATTATCGATATTTATATTTTCTTCAGGCATAACATTTTCATTTTAAACATAATTTGACTTCACCGCAATTGATACTTTCCAAGTCTGGACTTACGCAAAATTCTTTATTACACTTGTCCTCATGGATTATAAGATTGTAAAAACCAAAAACAGCCTCCCTGTATTAACTGTAGAAATGCCATCCTTAGAATCTGCCTGCTTAACTTTCTGGGTAAAGTCGGGATCAAGAAATGAAGTCAAAAACCTCGGTGGGATAAGCCATTTTTTGGAACATATGGCATTTAAAGGCGGGGAGAAGTATAAAACTGCACTTGCTGTTTCGGAAGCGCTCGATGGTTTAGGGGCTGAATATAATGCAGCGACTTCAAAAGAGTGGACTGCGTTTTATGTTAAGACAAGGGCTACTCAGATTGAAAAAGCGTACGAACTGTTGTCTGACATGTTGGTGACGCCAACATTAGATGCTAAGGAAATGGAAAAGGAACGGGGAGTAATTCTTGAGGAAATTGCGATGGAGGAGGACCATCCTTCCGAAAAAGTGGGATCTATTTTTTCGGAACTTATTTTTCCAAACCACCCACTGGGTGCCGATATTGCGGGAACTCCCGATACAGTGAAATCTATGCAAAAAGCTGACTTTGTTAATTATAGAAGTATCTATTATGTTACACAAAATTGCCTTTTGACACTGTCTGGAGGAATTACTCAAAAATTGGCCTTGGATTTTGCCGAAAAATACTTTGGTAATTTAAAACAAGGTATAAAATCAGAACCCATTCTGTTTTCGGAATCGCAAAAAAAGCCCGTTACGAAATGCATTAAAAAAGCCACTGAGCAATCTCATCTTATTTTAGGTTATCTTTCGTACCCGACAAGCGACTCCCGAAAATATGCCCAGACTCTCCTGTCTATAATTCTGGGTGGGGGAATGAGTTCGAGATTGTTCACTGAAATACGGGAGAAGAGGGGACTTGCTTATTCTGTGGGATCGTCGGTATCAACTCATATCGACACAGGAGTTTTTGCAACTTATGCAGGGACCGACCCAAAAAATGCAGAGGAAGTTGTAAAAATAATTATCTCTGAGCACGAAGATGTGTTTGGTTCAAAAAAGATTACAGCAGAAGAGCTTCAAAAGTCAAAAGATTATCTGAAAGGCCGTGCCGCACTTTCATTGGAGGATACATTTGCAGTAAATTCTTTTTTTGCTAAGCGCGCTATGTTTTTAGACACCATTGAAACGCCGGAGCAATATTTTGAAAAAATAGACGCGGTAACCTTAAACGATTTGGAAGAAGTTGCGAAAGATTTATTTAAACCCGGTAAAATTAATTTTGCCTCGATTGGACCAAAAGAAATAAAATTACCTTCTTGAAAAACCCTGAGGTTATAAGGCATAATTCGGGAGACAAAAACCATGAAGAACCTTGAATTTCCAGTAGTCGGCACAAAAGTAAAAGGTTTAACAAAATTTTTTGATATAAATTCCCCAGAAGGTCGCAAAAAATATTTTGAGGCTAAAGTAGGAAAAGAAATCAGAAAGATACGATCCTTTTTAGACGACAAAACCTTTATCGCTTATATGTTAGGGAAGAAAAATTCCGGTAAGGGAACATATTCACAGCTAATTAAAGAAATTTTCGGAAAAGATAAAATTGCATTGGTGTCTGTTGGAGATTTGATTCGGGAAATGGATGATTGGGATAGTTTTACAAAAACCGAAAAATATAAAAGAATGAAGCGCTACTATCGTGGTTATATGGCTTGGGAAGATGCAGTTAGTGCCCATCTTGGCAGATCGACAAGTAAACTCCTTCCAACTGAATTTATATTGGCGCTTCTCAAAGCTCATATTGACGAATTGACCGGAATGTCTATTTTTATTGATGGTTTACCCCGCGATATGGATCAAATTTCATACTCTTTATATTTTCGCGACTTGATAAATTATAGAAACGATCCTGATATTTTTGTGCTTATTGATATTCCTTTGTCGGTTATTGACGAAAGAATAAAATATAGGGTAATTTGCCCAAACTGTAAAACAACCCGCAATATTAAATTACTTCCTACCAGTAAAATTAAATACGAATCCAAAACCAAGCATTTTTATTTGGAGTGTGACAATCCGGATTGCAAAGGAGGTAAAATGGTAGGTAAAGAGGGAGATGATAAGGGAATTGCTCCGATAAAAGAACGATTGGAAAAAGATGAGGAAATTTTAAGAAAAGCGTTTAGTTTGTATGGAGTCCCGAAAATATTATTAAGAAATCATGTACTTGTTTCCGAATCGAATAAATACTTTGATAATTATGAAATCACACCTGAGTTTGTTTATAAACTTGGGAAAGGTGAAAAAGTTGTAGTCTCGGAAAAACCTTGGTCAGTATTAGATGACAATGGACAGATGTGTAACAGTTTAATGGCTCCTCCGGTTGTTATTTCTTTGATCAAACAGCTCGCTGATACACTTAGCTCCTAGCTGTCAATACAATCCACCTATTGTAATCCCGATTTTAATTAACTATAAATAGATTAATTATGGCAATTGCTATGAGCAAAACCAGGGAACAGTTTCCCTTGAGCACTAAAAAAGTGCTGAAAAAAACGCTTGGCGCGAGTTTGGCTTGGATAATCGTTTTCGGAGTCGCATATTTCGCTTTTACCGGGTTTTTTATTACCCTCGCAGGTCAGACTGGAAATTCATCGGGAAGTGTTATGGGTTTGGTTACACTTGGCGTTTTTTCATTTCTCGCCTTAATTGTTGTTATTAATTATTTATATCAAAAATGGTATTACGATGTTTATTACTATGATCTCAATGATGACTTCATTGTAATAAAAAAAGGACCGATCACGCCTCACGAAATTACAATTCCTTATGAGCGGATTCAGGATGTGTATGTTGATCAGGATTTACTGGACAGGATGTTTGGGCTTTATGATGTTCATTTATCAAGCGCAACAATAAGCTCGGGGATGGCAGCACACATTGACGGAGTTGAAAAAGCCGCCGCTGACGGACTTCGGGATCATCTTCTTAAAACTGTAAGTGCAAGGATAAACAGAAATCGTGCCGGAATTAATACACCTCCGGCTCAAGCACAAAAGTCCTGAAATGGAAAGTCAAATTACAGAAAAAAATTATCCGATTGAGTGGTTGTGGGTGTTTAAATCTTCAGCACCATTTTTATTTATTTTTAGTCTCCTTCTGATTTCCTATATGTTTGATCCCGAAGACCCTGAGACAAAACAGTCCATAATGATTTATATTGGGATTATAATTTTGTTTCCGACTTTAACGGTTTTAAAAAAGTTAACTTTTCATTATTCGGTTGAAAGTCAATTTTTAACATTAAGGCAGGGTGTTTTGAAAAAAGAAGAAAGACACATACCGTACGGGGTGATCCAAAATGTTTACGTAAAACAATCTATTTTTGACAGAATTTTTAAGATTGCATCTTTTACTTTGGAAAATGCTTCATTAGGAGCTGGTGCTGGCCAACAGCCAACTAAATATGGATTTTTAAATAAAAGTTTTGGTAAACAGAAAGAGATAGAATTCGCAGGGTTTCATGGAAATAAAGTAATAATTCCCGGGCTAAAAAAAGAAAATGCGGAAAGCTTAAAAAACATTTTGCTACAAAAAATTAAAGAAAATCCGATTGAAGATAGCCAATCAGGATTGTAAACCTCGAGTCGGGGTGGGCAGAATTGAACTGCCTGTTTCTACGTCCCGAACGTAGCGTGATACCGATTCACTACACCCCGATAAGACTAACGCAATTATATCATTTAATAATTGGCAATTTGGAATCTTTGTTGATAGAATAGCGTAGTAAATTCTATACAAATAATATGAGCGAATTTCTGAATAATTTTATAGTGGCAGCATCAATGTTAGCGAACAGAGGCGATAAAGCTAAACCCTTATCTAGCGTGGATGTGGATCTTCTCATTAATAACGCAAAGCCTCAATTAACATTTCAAATGAGTGAGCGACCGGATTTTTTGGGGGAAAGAAGAGTACGGTGGCAAGGTCAAGGGCCTGAACCAACTCCTACTCCAGATTTTGGACCGTCGATAAAACCAATTATTCAAAGGTTAATGCGATTGTAACGCTTATTATAAATAATTTATGAAGCTTAAGTTAGTCAGTATCAGCCAGTGATTGGGGCAAGACTGCTTGGTAACCGCTTGTAATCGTCATCTTCTTTTTTTCAGCGGGTGTTAATCTTCTTCCCTTTCCCCGGATAGTGAGTTCAACCCCCATATCGTCTATTGTGGAAGCCAAACCTTCAGTACCGCGATGTCCGTCTTTTGCTTTATCTGCGCCCAAAAGATCTTTCATTACTGAATAATATCACTGAATTTCTATGTGTCAATAAAGTGACCCAAAAATATAATTTTTGAGTGTATAATTTGGGTATGTTGGGTAACCTGTTTATTGTTGCAACTCCGATAGGAAATCTTGAGGATATTACTCTTCGTGCACTTCGTATTTTGAAAGAAGTTGACATTATAATTGCTGAAGATACAAGAGTTTCCGGACATCTTTTGAAATATTATGAAATATTTCGACCCACTTTGAGCTACCATCAACATAGCGGGGAAGAGAAGAAACTTCAAATCATGAATTTTCTTCTTGACGGGAAAAATATTGCTCTCGTGACTGATGCAGGAACCCCTGGGATATCCGATCCGGGGAATGAACTTATAGATTATCTTTTATCTTATCAACCTGATCTAAAAATCATTCCTATCCCCGGAGCGTCAGCAATTACAACGGCACTTAGCGCAAGTGGATTTACCGCCAACGAATTTGTTTTTATCGGTTTTATGCCGAAAAAGAAAAAGACAAAGCTTGTAAAGTGGCTCAAGGTTGGGGAAATGACTTTTGCATTTTACGAATCGCCTCACAGGCTTACTAAAACTCTTAAGCAGGTTGAGGAAGAATTCGGAAATGTTAATGTTTTTATAGGTCGCGAACTTACTAAAATGCACGAAACACTCTATAGAGGGAAGATTGGCGATGTAATTAAGAAGTTAAGCGGTAAAATAAAAGGTGAAGTCGTTGTTGTAGTTGAAGTATAAGCTCCGAATTGCCAGTTGTTTTAAATTAAAAAATTGATGTAGGATTAGTTGTCAAGCGGTCTATTCTTATTGTTTTTATGCCTAAAAACAAAAATTCAGAAGAGAAGTTTCTTTTTAATCTTTCCTTATTGTCTTTTTTGCTTATTTTTTTTACAAACCTACTGTTTATTTCAAAGCCTCATTACAAACAAGCGGTTCCTAGTCCGGAGACTGAGGTTTCAGAGGAGAATCAGGGTGAAACCCTTGGAGTGTGGGGAAGTCAAAAACCCGTAGTATATATAAGCGGAGGCAGTTATAAATATTCCTCCGGTGGACTTATTCCTTTGTCATCAAGAGATGACCCTGCGGTTGAGATTGATACACGAAATGTTAGCGGTAATGCAAAATTTGAGCTATACGAAGCGGATAGAGAATCACTTTTTAAATACCTTCTTTATAAAAAAGAAAACGAACAGGTGAGCACTGAAGTCGACAGAAGCGGTTTAAACTTGATAACCAGTTTTGAGAAAAAGGTTGGCGCGAGCGAAAAAGTAAGTCTGCCCCTAAAGGAAAGAGGAATTTACTATTTAAGAGTATCGGTGGGTGACACGGTTACAAATTCTTATATAGTTCGTTCAAATATTGCATCTGTTGTAAAAGAGGCGGGTGAGGAATTTGTGTTCTGGTCTCAGGATTTAAGGACAAAAAAAAGCCTTACCAGTGGAAACGTTAAAGTATATAATCTTCGCGATAAGACAACTGAACTTTCCAATGTTTCAATCGGTGATGACGGTGTTGCCAAGACGAGGTTAACATCGGAGGCGGATATTGCCTTGGTCATTCAAGACGAAGAAACAGCAGTTGTACCGATAAATCTGCGGTACTTAAATACGGGATATGAATGGAACCGATTTGGAGATTTTAAGCTGATTAAACGCTATTTCACTTTTACTGACAGACCTTTGTACCGCCCCGGAGACACGGTTTATTTTAAATCCATAATCCGTGATGAAGATGATGTCCGGTACACGATTCCTACAGGATCCGTAAAGGCAACAATTAAATCATATAGTCAAGAATTACCTGTTTACGAAAGAGATTTACCAATCAGTTCTGTAGGAGCTGTAACAGGGGAGGTAAAATTACCGAAAGACATTAAGACAGGAAATTATTATGTGAGTTTTAGCGGCAGCGAGTGGAATGGATATGCCGAGTTTGACGTGCAGGAATTCAGAAAACCGGAATATTTTGTTGAGTTGTCAGCAGATAAAAGAGAATTCGTTTCCGGTGATGAAATTAAGCTTCAAGTCGCCGGGCAGTATTTTTCCGGACAACCTTTAGCAAACGTAAAAGTCAGCTACAAAGTCACTTCTTCGGATTATTATGATTGGGAATATTTTGATTATATAGGTGATCAAATTAGTGACGATTACCGATATGGTTGGTGGGGAGGGAGTAACGAAATTGAATCAGGATCTTTGGATTTGGATTCGAAAGGTCAAGCTACGATTTCGGTTGATGCTAAGAAGGACAAAAATGAAGGTAAATCCCGGGTTTATAGCGTTGAAGTTCACTATCAGGACTCTTCGTCCGACCAGGCTTTTGACAGAAAAAACATTCTTGTTTACCCTGGAGAATTCGGAATTTATAGGAAAAACTACATGTGGAGCGTAAAGGCGGGTGATGAATTATCGCCAATTTTTAAGTTGCACGGACACAAAGATTCAGTCGTTTTAAGCGGGCAGAAAATAAAAGCAACTATCGAGAGTGAAGTTTATGATAAAGGTACGCGTAACTATTACAATCGGAAATTCGAAAAAGTGTTGGATAAAGAATTTAAAACCAACGCACATGGTGAAGTGGAAATAAAATTTAGGCCGCAAAAAGAAGGGCAATATAAATATACGCTTGAGTCGCAAGACGGGCGGGGAAATGAAATTATTAAGATTTATTATTTTTATGCTACCGATCAAAATTACTCCCGTTATTCCGAGACAAGTTCCGGTAAGTTGTCGATTACTCCCGACAAAGCACAATATGAACCGGGAAATCTGGCGAAAGTCATTTTATATAGCGAAATTCCCGACCGCGATGTTTTTGTAAGCTTTGATCGTGAGAGACTAAACAGATATCAGGTCGTAAAGATGCGCGGGAACACCGCAATTTTGGATCTTCCGTTAATTGCAACGGACATGCCCAACATTTATTTATCTGCGGTAAGTTTTGGGAATACTGAATTGGAATCGACGTACGAAAATATTAAAGTGTCAGCAGAGCGGATGCGGCTACAGGTTAAAATCACACCCGATGGTAATAAATATAAACCCGGCGATATCGCGAGTGTGGATATCGAAACCAAAGATAAATTCGGAAATCCTATCTCAGCGGATGTAGCGGTTTGGGCAGTTGATAAAGCCATATTTGAGTTGGAAAATTCTAAGCTAGGTAACATTTACGATATATTCTGGTTTAATCGCTACGAAAATACTGTGACAGGACATTCTCTTGAAGGAATTGTTGTAAACACTTCTGAGCAGGGTGGTGGCTGTTTTGCTCCCGGAACAAAGATACTTCTCGGCGATGGTAAAACTAAAAACATTGAGGATATTAAGAAAGGAGACAGTATTTTAACAAGGGAGGCTCCAATGAGTGATAAGCTTGTAAAAGCTAAAGTAAAAGAGGTTACAATAAGGCAAGTTTGGGGATATCTTCTCATTAACGGTAAGCTCAAAATTACCGACAACCACATAATCCTAGCCAATGGAAAGTGGGTGGAAGCAGCGAGTCTTCGGTCAGGTGATTTATTGGCGACTACTGATGGCCAAGAGGTTGTCGAATCGGTAGAGTGGCATCTTGGTAAAACTGATGTTTACAATCTTGAAATTGAGAAATATCATACCTTTTTTGCAGATGGAATATTTGTTCATAATCAAAAAGGAGGTGCAACCCGTGATGTCCTTAAAGACACTGCTTACTGGAATCCCAGCGTTTCAACCGATGCGAGCGGACATGCAAGAATAACGATAAAGTTACCCGAGAATCTGACGACCTGGACAATTTCAGCCGTGGCTGTGACGTCAGACACGAAAGTCGGTCAGCAAAAAGCAGATATTGTCGTAACAAAGGACATTATAGTGAGGCCGATTTTACCAAATGTATTGCGCGAGGGTGATGAAATTATGCTATCAGCCTTGGTGCAAAATTTTACCGACTCGGATAAAGTTTTTAATGTAAAAATGGTATTTGCCCAGGGGGATGTTGAAATGCCTGAAAAAACAAATATAAGTATACCCTCAAAGGGTACACAGCAAATCTTCTGGAAAGTTAAACCAACAAAAGTTTCGGAAGAATCGACGGTACAGATTATTGCTTACGAGGTTAATAATGTAACGTCGGGGGATAATATTTTAAGAAAAATTCCGGTTGTCCGGTTTGGATTTAAAGAAACTGCTGGGTTTAGTGGTGACGGTGACAAAGAGTATAAAGTAAATCTTCATGTGGATTCGGTGAATGAGAATACAAGTATTACACTTAATCTTGCGCCGACGGTTCTCGGGTCACTGCCTGCTTCTATGAACTATCTAATTAGCTACCCGTATGGTTGTGTTGAGCAGACAACCAGCAGATTTGTACCTACGGTTATTATCAAAAATCATGCGGAACTTTTCCCAGACCTTATAAAGACTAAAGATATTGACGGAATAATTACAAAAGGGATTTCAAGATTGGTAAGTTTACAACAAAGCAATGGCGGCTGGGGTTGGTGGTACTCTCAGGGGAGCTCCTATATCAGTGCTTATGTAGTAGAGTATTTACTTCAGGCTAAAGCCTTGGGTTATGAAGTTGACGAAAATATGATGGCTCGCGCTAAAAGCTTTTTTGAAAACCTAAATCCCACAAATGATTACGATTCGGTAACTCGGTTTTATGCCCTGACACTCTTGGGTTCGGACAAGGCTCCCAAACAGATGACTGCTAAGAGTGATATGAATGATTTTTTGGTTGCGATGCTTGTCATTGCAAACAAAAAACAGGGAGTAAATGACAATAATGCTAATGGATATAACGAACTGGTGGGTAGGATCAAACATGAAGGAAACACTGTTTATTGGGACAACATTGGGACAAGCCAATATTTTGCTTCGATTGACGCGACTACAGCGATGGGAATACGCGCAATTTTGGAAGCTGGTGGAGACAGGGGTCTTGCTGTTTCTGCAGTGAATTACTTAACACGAAGCAGGAATAAACATTACTGGTCAAATTCGTACGCAACAGCCAATGTAATCCGGGCAATTGTCGACTTGTCTGTAAGCGGGGACGAGCAGAATCCAAATTATACCTACGAAGTCGAACTTGACGGAAAGAAGTTAACAACGGGTAAAGTTACTTATGCAAAGCAGGTAATTAGAGAAATTAGTATACCGGCAAAGAGCGTTGATCTAAATGGCACAACTTTAAAATTACGTAAAATTGGTACAGGCCAAATGTACTCAACATTAGTTGTTGAGGAATTTCGAACAGATCGCGATTTTGTTCCTGAAGGAAAAGCATTAAAAGTTACGCGAGAAATTGTAAACGATAAAGATCAATACCGCAGTTTGGGAGTAGGGGAAGTTGCGAGAATTAAAATCAAAGTTGAAGGATTACCGAATAATTCCGAATATGTTGTTGTTGAAGACACACTTCCATCTGGGATGGTTCCGGTAATTGAAAGCTTTAAAAATGAACAGTTTAATCAGAATAACAATTATTATTGGGGTCGTGAGTATAAGGCTGACGGGGTTATTTTCTCAAACACTTATTGGGGCGGAACAAAGGACACGCTCGAATACAGGGCTCGAGTGATTAACTCAGGTGTTTTCTGGATTCCTCCTGCGACCGCCGAAATGATGTATTCACCTGAAGTAAACGGTGTCTCGTCGATTAAGATGCTTGAAATTGAAGACAAAACTCATGATCTTCCTCGACCAATTACTAATTTAACTGACCTAAACAATATCAGGAGCAAGTTTAAGGATTCCAAATCCAAAAATTGGCTGGTTATACTATTATTTGCTTTACCGGAAAAAGATACGACTACTATCGATGATGAAAACAACAAACCGCTTCAGTAAATTTTGGTTTCCCCTGACATGCGTGTTTTTGGTTGCTTTTGTAATAGGTGTTGTCGTCATAAAATATAAAAATATCGAGACTGTTAAGCTAAATAAGTCTGAGCGATTTCTCACAACCGATAAATATTATAATGAGACCCTTTTTTTAAAAGGGGAATCGGAAAAAGATAATGATTGGCAGATTAACGATTCGGTAACAGGAGCAATTATTCCTCACCACGGTTTAGCTGCTAAATATTTTTCAAGCTTTTTTAATGTAATTTCCGGCAAAAATATTAAAACGATTATTTTAATTGGTCCAAACCACAAATTAGTTGGAGATAACCCGGTGTATACCTCGGATTTGACTTGGGAAACCGAATTCGGTCAGGTAAACGCTGATTACGAGTTGGTTCAGAAATTAACGGAGACAGGGAAAGTTGGGATTGACGACAAGATAATTGAGGATGAACATTCCGTTGCAACAATTATGCCTTACATTGCCAAATACATGCCTGGTGTTAAAGTTGTTCCATTGGTTTGTAAGGAGATTAATTTAAATAAAATTGGCGAGCTTACCGAGATAATAACTGCAAATCTCGAACCTGGAGTGATAGTTATTTCTGCAGTTGATTTCTCACACTACTTATTAGCTCAGGAGGCAGTGGAAATGGATAAAGAAACGATATCTGTCATAGAAACCCATAACTACGAGAAATTGTTAAGTTTTGGAAACGAGCATTTGGATTCTCCAACCTCGATTATTCTTTTGGATAAGATAATGAGAAGTGTTGGTGCTGATAAATTTAATATTTTGATAAATTCAAATTCATTCGAGATTACAGGAAAAAGCAATCAAGCCACCAGTTACTTGTTCGCTGTATACGGTAAATAATGCTAGTGCCCCCAGAAGGAGTCGACAAATTTCTGATAAATATGGGTTTTCTCCCGAATCTCACCCTGGCGCATACTGAGTATGCTTTTATGATTTGACGCTAGTGACGCTGGGAGGAGTTGAACCTCCAACCTTTCCCTTAGGACGGGACTGCTCTATCCAGTTGAGCTACAGCGCCAAATCATACAGGACATGTTTACTCTCCATTGATCTATGGAGGCAGTGCTCCATTTTATCAAAATTAAGCGTCTTCTTAAAGAGTGCACAAATTATCCACAAAATATTCCAAGAAATTAAAATTATTGACTCGTATTATGACACTAATGTACAATAGGCGACAATGGATACAAAATATACAATTGCGGAAGCGGCAAAAATTACTAAAGTTAGCCAGCGCACACTTCTTCGCGCAATTAAAAACGGTAATTTAAAGACTGAGAAAGCAGGGAGACGACATTTAATAAGCGAAAGAACGCTAAATTCATATTTGGGAGGGTCAAATATTAGTCTTAACGACGCTTTATTGACATTTCTGAAGAACAAAAAAAGCGAAATGGTGGCGACTTTGCAAAAAATTGTGTCAATGCCTTCGATTTCATCCGAGATCGGCCAGGAGGAAAAATTAGCAAACTATATTAAAAAGCGGTTAGACGAGTGGGGAATAAGATGTGTTGTTTATAAAGAAGGAACATCAATAGCTGTGCGAGCTACTTATGGATTTGCAAATGAAGGGTTTTTGTTAGATTCACCTCTGGACACTTTGCCAGCCGGCGACTCAGTAAAATGGACGCACCCACCGTTTGATGGAGAAGTTGTGAATGGGAAAATGTATGGTAGAGGAACCGCAGACGCAAAAGCCGGAATAGTCACACAGCTGTACTCACTATTGTTTTTTAAAAGAAACATTGATGAGGATAAAGTGAGGATTGAATTGGTGTTTGATGGTGGGGAACAGGATGGGGAGTTTTTGGGAATGAAACAGGTTATCGGACGTGGTTTACACGTTAAGGCAGGATTAATCGGTTATAGCGGCGATCTTGAAGAGTTGATGTACGGAGCCCGTGGTTATCACCGTTATGAGTTTGAAGTAAACGGAAAAGCTGTACACACAGGTAGTAGGTATAAAAAAGGTGTCAACGCAATTTCGAACATGGTTAAGTTTATTGAAAGTGTGGAAGCGCAAGAATTACCAAGAAGTAAAAATAAACTGTTTCCATTCGGGGCTAGATTGACGTTTTCTATAATTTCCGGAGGCAGGGCAATTAATATGATACCGGATTCCTGCATATCAAAATTAGACGTAAGGACAATTCCTGAAATGAAAAAGAAAGATGTTGACGAAATTATCATAAAACACATAACAAGGTTAAAGAAAAAAAATCCTGAATTTGATGTAAATTTTCGGTATTTGACTGGACAGGAAGCATATGCAATTTCGGAGAATGACAACTTAATAAAGTCATTGGATTTTGCCGTAAAGCGAAGCATGGGTAGCACCCTTAAACACACGGCTAGCGGACCTGCACACGTTGGAAATCTGTTATTTGAATGTGGTATTTCCACAGCCGTTTGGGGACCAAAAGGTGAGAATGCTCATTCGTATGATGAATATATCGAAATTGATTCACTTACAAAAACCGTAGATATATATGTTAGAACTATAGCGAAATATTTTGATATAGATGATTCGGCTGTAATTACCAACCCATCGGCTAACTATGACGTGAGTGACTGGAGTTAAGTTACTTTATCCCGACAGAATACAAATTAGGAAGTTTGTCCTCGGCACCAAGGTTGGTCAAAATAATTATCCGGTCAAATGACACAGTTGGAAATGCAAACGGTGCAACATAATTTCCTTCGTATACAACCTGACGATTTGTTCCGTCATAGTCCATTATCGTAATTTTATTCGGTTCAGCCAGGAGTAAATTTCGGGACGTTGGGAAGAAAGCCAGACGCCTTTGTGCGCTTGTTGTAATTCCTCCTTTAGTTATTAAATTCTTACTGTCATTGTCTATCAAAAAATTTCTATCCTCTTTTATATCGTAAATATATGTGTGATATATATTGATATCTCTATTCTGCTTTTGAGTCGAGGCTCCCGGGAAATCTTTGATTAAATTATCGGACAGCTTTGCCGAAGCACTGGCAGTATACATAATCATTCGCTCATCAGGCGAAAAAACTACTGAGGATGCGTTGTTTAGAAGAATTTCTTTAAGCTCTATTGGGAGTTTATTAACATGACTTTCAAGCCTGGTTTTTTCTGTCTCTCCCCAGAGCTTAAGAGTAGTTACTTTTCTTTGGGTTATATTTACCCTTTGTGCCTCGTTGGTTGTTTCGGAAATAGGAAGTAAATAACTTAGTTTGGCAATATCCAAAATTATTTCACGGTCATCGGGGGAAAACTGCCAGGTAGCTGAATTAAGCTTACCGTCCGTAATTCGTCTTGGTTCTCGCGAAAACCCTAAAGGTAAGTTTGCCATTTCCATAACCCAAAGACCGTACCCGTTTAAATTGGCAGATGCTGTAGCGACTTTAATTGGTACAGGTGCAATGTATGATATTTTGCTCATATCTTGCGACGGTGTCGGATTTTCGACGCCGGAAAAGGTAATTGCGGTTAGGGATGGTGCCGACTTGAACAAATGGGCTGTTTCCTCGGTAACAATTTCAGCTTTAATTTCTAATGTTTTAATCCATGAAATATAGCCTTCTTTTTCAATACGAATGTCATACATTCCGGGAGGAAGAGACATTGTCGTGTTTGTTGCTGATTTGAGCTCATTGTCGATAAAGATCTGGGCGCCATCAGGGTCGGATTTCAAAACCAATAAACCGGTCGGGTTGATACTATTCTCGCGCAAATTAAGGCGGTATCCACGCGCGTACATAAAGGCTGCTGTTCCCAATGTAAAAACAACAATAAATGTCAAAATTGTCAGTAAAATTCGAAGTTTAGTCATGTTGGAAATAAAAAAAAGTATTCAGATTGATAACACCTATTATAGCAAGCTCAAAGGAAAATGTCAGTAATTGGTAGCCGATAAGTTTTATGACTGTAAAAATCGTTCCGCACTTGTTGAAGCCGTTTTTAACCAATATAATGGCAGAGCGTATTTTTTTCTGTTAGATACAGATATTGTAGAAATAATTCATATATGAGAAAACGCATCGCAATTGATCTAGGAACAGCTAACACTCTCGTATGGGTGGCAGGTGAGGGATTGATTGCAAACGAACCGACCGTTGTTGCAATTGCTTCAGACAACGGGAAAGTAGTTGCAATCGGTGAGGAGGCAAAAAAAATGCTTGGTCGAACTCCTGAGTCGCTTATTGCGTCCAGGCCAATGCGTGAGGGAGTTATAGCTGACTATCAAATAACCGAAGCGATGCTGCGATATTTTATCGGTAAAGTTTGTGGAAGATTCCAGCTTTTAAAACCGGACGTAATGATTTGTGTACCGGCGGGGTGCACACAAGTTGAAAGACGGGCTGCGCTCGATGCAACTCTTTCAGCAGGTGCTGCTCACGCATATTTAATTGACGAGCCGTTAGCTGCCGCAATCGGGGCGGGGATTCCTGTTTCCGCTCCAAGCGGACACATGATTTTGGATATTGGTGGAGGTGCAGCTGAGGCAGCCGTGATTTCATTGGGGGGCGTGGTGGTACATAAAAGCGTGCGAGTAGCTGGTAACAAAATTGACGAGGCTATTCAAGAATACTTGAAAAGAAAATTTAATTTAATAATAGGGGACCAAACAGCCGAGGAGATAAAAATAAAGATCGGTACAGCCATACCAATCAAAAAACCTGAGAATTTAGAGTTATCCGGGCGGGATCAAGTATTTGGCTTACCACGTACCGCTACAATCAATTCGAATGAAGTGATGGAGGCAATTCACCCTACACTTATGCAGATTATAGGTGCTGTTAAAGGAGTCTTGGAAGACACTCCTCCGGAGTTGGCGGCAGACATTATTGATAAAGGAATAGTCATGAGCGGTGGAACAAGTCAGCTATTGAACTTTGACAGACTATTGACGGAAGAAACAGGAGTGCCGGCACATGTTGCCGAAGATGCAATATTCTGTGTTGTACGAGGAACCGGAGTTGTCATGGAAAACATAGAACTTTGGAAAAGAAGCGTTATCACAAGAAGGTAAAGTTAAGTTGTAGGTTGTAAGTAATAAGAAGTTAGAAGTTGGAAAATAGTTATGCTTCAGATAGATATATCATCCTCCTCTGGAGGATGTTATAAGCCTTTTTTTGCAGTAATTACTGTTATTTTTAAAAATATATCGCGATATATTTTTGCACATCTGTAGACTACGATTAAATCAGTTAATAAACCTCTAGTATATATATCTAATTTCTTACTTAAATAATGTTTGTTGAGGATAAAGGAGTTCATCGCGTAGCTAATATTATGTTGTAATTTTGTGTACAGAATGTGGATAATACGAAAAGCGATGTTTTGGGCAACATAAGTGTTAAACTTTTACTGTAAAAGGCATCAGACAATGGTAAGAAATTCCCTAAAACAGGTCAAAATATTAGATATTAACATTAATAGCACTAGTAACTCTGAAGTGCTAGCTTATATTGAGAAAAAAATAGAAGAAAAACAGAAATTTTATATTGTAACTCCAAACCCTGAGCAGGTTTTACTGGCTCAGGATGACGAGTTGTTTAAGAATATCATAAATGCTGCAGAAGTTTCAGTACCCGATGGAATCGGTTTGATTGCTGGCTTTAAGTTTAGTCAGCTTGCAAGGCCTAAAAAGATAATTAAAAGGTTAATTCTGCTTCTGAAACAGGGTTTTCAGGTCGGCTTGGCCGTAGTTTTTGATCAGAAATGGCTTCAGAGTGATTTATCCTTGATTAAGGGCAGAAAACTTTTTGAAGAGCTCTTGATTATGGCTGATAAGAAGAAGCTCACCTGCGTGTTTATTGGTGATGATAAACAAAGCGCACAGAAAGCGGCAGCAAGGCTTCGGGAAAAACTTAAAAGTGTCATTATTCATGCGATGACAGGACCATTACTTGATAAAAACGGAGTTTTGAAAAAAAGGGTAGATGAAACTTTCGAAAAAGAGTTAGTAGAAAGAATAAATAATTATACACCGGATTTACTTCTTATAGGCTTTGGTACACCAAAACAGGAAAAGTGGATGTACCGGTTGTACGATAAATTAAATTTTTCCTGTGCAGCACATGTCGGGGGAACTTTTGATTATTTTAGCGGTACAAGAAAATCAGTACCTAAGTGGATAGAGGATTATAACTTTGAATGGTTATTCCGTCTTTTTACCGGTTCTCAAAAACCAGCCAGGGTGTTCGCGGCATTTCCACAGTTTGCATTCCGTGTGTTTTTAAATAAACTGGTAAATAAGTAACTTCTATAAATTTGTCCGCTATTTGTAAATAATACCCCTTGACAGAAGATGAATGACATTGATACATTGTGATAGATAAAGTTCATCTGTAGGCACGAGAATATATCAAAGTGATTGAAAATAGCGACAAGTGACAACACCCTAATATGGCAAACCCAAAAACAAAAGTAAGACTTGAGGATTTACCCGATTTATTAACTGTCCGGGAAGTTTCAGATCTTCTTCGTGTCTCACCTCTTACAATTAAACGCTGGGGAAAGCGCGGAAAACTTCCCGCAATCCGAATAAACTCCCGGGGCGATCGTCGCTACAAAAAAGAAGCTGTATTGTGGCTACTGGGTATTCAAGCAAAAGAATAGACAACCCCATATCTTTGAGTGTAAAGAAGATATTTAAAAGTTAAATTATTGTATTATAGGTTTATGTGTGTTATAATTCACACGTTATGAGAAAGTCGAGTAAGGAGTTTCAAGCTTCTTTGTGTCTTTTAGCCGCAACTTTGGCTGCATGTACACCGGGTATCGGTGGTGCTACTCCAACGCGAAGAGTAGATGTGACTCCATCTGGACCAACACCCGTAGATGTGACTACGAATAGACTAACACCCCAGGAAACTACTTTACCTCCAGTACCTGAAGACGATTTGACAGGTAAAATTGTAGAAGAAATGCTAAATGAAGGGCTTATCCCCGGGTGGCTACCGGATACAAATAACCCAAATAAGCCGGGATTTATTGCCGATGGAACATATAAAACTTCAACTGGAAAAGCGGGATGGAGAGGTAACCTATGTATTACTAAACCTGAAGGGGCGAGTTACTTTGATGTACAAGCCGTAGGTGATCCAACTAACGGGATTGAACGAGTTACCAGCTTTACATGGTTTGACCGAGACGGAAAAGTTGTTAAAGAGGGAAGGGTCCACGGGCAAGGTGACAAGTTACAGGTAGGTGAATTTATTTCAAAAAACGGACAACCTTTCATAGTTTCAAGCGTGTCAGTATGTGACCAAAACTACCTCAACAGGCTTGCAAACGATCTTAGGTCTTGTATAAAATAATTTAATTCATTCTTCGTAGATTTTAGTGTTGTTTTTCGCAATCAATTTGCTCCATACTTATACCATGATTGAGTTGACACTTTTTGTTTCAGGGGCTGCACTCATGGCACTTGAGCTTACGGCTTCAAGAATATTATCCCCATATATCGGAAGCTCAATTTTTGTCTGGACTGCAATAATTGGAGTAATTTTAGCGGCTTTGAGTTTGGGATATTACCAAGGCGGAAAATTGGCTGATAAAAAACTAAATACCGGCCTTCTTTCGAATTTGGCTTTTGCAACAGGATTATCGATTTTATTGAGTTTCATAATAAAAGAAACTGTTTTAATCCTAATTGTAAGAAATATTTACGAAACGCGTTTGTCATCAATACTCGCAACGCTTTTTCTTTTTGCACTACCCAGTTTTTTGTTCGGTACAATTACCCCTTACGCAACCCGATTGAAAATGAAGAGCCTTGATAAAAGTGGAGAAGTTGTGGGTAAGTTGTATGCGATTTCAACTTTGGGAAGCATTATCGGTACATTTTTGACCGGTTATGTACTTTTGGGCTATCTTGGATCAAGTAAAATACTTCTTGCGATTGCGACAGCGGTGATAGTTCTCTCTTTTGTTCTGGACAAAAAGAATTTTTTTAAAATAAAGAAACTTATACCGCTTGTTTTTTTTTGCCTGATAATCGCGGCAAACCCAAATAAGAAAAACCCCAACATTATTTTTGAAGCCGATTCAAATTATCAAAAAATATACGTGACTGATTCTACCGTGCGAAAAACGGGAAGGCCGGTGAGATTTCTTCGAACCTCAATACTTGCCCAGTCGGGTAAATATTTAGATTCAGACGAGTTGTTATTTGAATACATTAATCAATTGACTTTAATCGGACATTTTAAACCCAATGCGGAAAAGGTATTGTTTATAGGTGGAGGTGGATATTCACTTCCGTCGTATTTATTGAATAAAAACCCCAAGTTAGTTGCTGATGTAGTTGAAATTGATCCAATGGTAAGTACCGTTGCTAAGAAATATTTTAATGTACCGCAGACGGATCGTTTACATTCATTTAATATTGACGGGAGGAATTTTATTAACCATGCAAGTGAAAAATATGATGTTATTGTTTTGGATGCATACCGTGACGAGCTGATAATGCCATTTGAATTAATAACCATAGAAGCGGTTGGGAAGTATTTTGATTTATTGTCTGATGACGGAATCCTGGCAATAAACAATATTTCTTCACTACAAGGTCCAAAGTCGAAGTTTTTAAGCGCTGAAATAAACACAATAAAAACAAATTTTGCAAAAATATTGATTTTTCAGGCTACTCCCGAGCGTCGGGAAGATTACATACAAAACGTTCTAGTATTTGCTTTTAAAAAAGATTCTGGAATTTCGCTTACTTCTGATGATTCGTTGTATCAAAAACTATTGGGAAACCTCTGGGAAGGGAATTTGGCAACCTATCCGGTTTTAACTGATGACTTTGCTCCGATTGAACGCTACATGCTTGCAGGTTTTTAATATTCAAAGATATTTACATCGTCTAACAACCTAAGGAATTTAAGTTGAAGTGTTGCATTTGTGGTGTAATTTGTTGTAGAATTTTTAAACATGGAATTATTTAGGTATTGTCTTAGTTTTAAAAGCTCTTAAGAACATGGATTTTCACCTCCGGAAGGAGGTTTTTTCCTTTTAGGGGTTGAAAAATGAATTAAAAGACCTATAATAAAGATATGGAATGGGAAATTGTTGGTAAAACCCTTGTCAGGCAAGAAGATAAGCCTTCTGGTGGTAGAATAAATGGCGTTAGAAGATTCTTAAATACACTGCATAATGTTGGCGTGTCGGATGGTGGTTACTCTAAAACCGTTTACGATACTGAAGGCAACCCTATAAAGGTCTTTATTGATAGTCGCGGTAGAATAATTCCAGAACAAAAAAGTGGCGGAAACGGACAAAATGGAAACGGACATAACTCTGGACAGTAACTTTATTTAGATACGAAACTTCATAACCCACACCTTTGAACTAGCTGCCAGACTTCCCATATTCCTCAAGCTATTTTCTCACACTTTCTTCAAATGTTTACTTACCACTTGAAAACCAGTATGGTTTTATTCAGAATGAAATAAGAGTGTTCTATGGATGAACAAAACAAAAAGTCAGGATCTGGTTTTACGAAAAAGATTGCGATATCACTTATTTTGTTTATTCTATTCGCTTTTATTAGTTTCTTTGTGTATTTATTTATTTTTTATTCACGAAATCCTGTCGGTTTTTTTAACATGCTTTACGATCTGGGAGTAGTCACAACTGTATCAAGCAAAAGTATAAAATATGATACACCGTTTTTTTACAACCTTACTTCCGAGAAGCCGAAATTTTATATAAAATATCAAAACTCCGATGAGTCAGGTGTGAATCTTGTGTCAAAACAAGCAGAGATTGTAACCCCCCCATTTTCTTCAGAAATAAAGCAAATAGATATTGAATCAGAAGCGATTAAAACTTTTAAGCTTAATGTAGAAATTGATGGAATTGCCAACACAGTATTGATAGATAAAGATAAAACGCATACCTATTGGAATGAGCAGGTTTTTATAAAAAATCCACAAATGGGCAAATATAATACTTATATGTTAGAAAGTGTAAATGTGGATAATGATAGTGATGGTGAGGGTAATTACGATAATCGTGGTAAAAATGGGCTTATGAATGTTGGATATGGTTATACTTACTTGAAGGCTGGTGATGTTGTAAATCTTGTATGGGAAGTTCCTGGAGGAGAAAAATTTGGTTTTGGAAAATCTGTCATAAAAATATTATCGAGTACTCCTGTGGGTGAAATTACAGTATATAGATAGGAGCAAGAAAAGTTAAAACAAACGAAATTACTATGGACAGAGATGGTCACAATAGATTTATACAAAAAATGCCTATATATTTTGGGTTTTTATTATGTTTATTATCTATATTATTTCTGGTGACGAGAGTAAAAACTGTTAAGGCATACGGATGCTGGGAGTCAACTTGTTTTCCCCCAATGGAAGACTGTGTGGGTGGTTGTTATGGAGGTAGCTGTTGCGACGATCTTGATGACCCTTGTGACAATCACCCTTTTTCACCGTCTTGTAATGATTCTGGTGGTGGAGGCGGAGGAGGCGGGGGTGGGGGAAGACCCGATCGAGATTTGGATGTTAAATTTAGGTATGAGGATAGTACTCATGGAAACGAAAATAATGTATATGATGATGATACAACCCCAGTGCCAGATCCAGAAGTACGGGGATTAGGACGGCCATGCGGATCTTTTCCTATTAATCCGATATATATATTCCGAGGCGATGTGATTAATCCTATGCCTGAAAGCAATTTATACCCAAGTGAATGTCTGCGTTTCCGAACACTTACAGGATCCGAATATTATAATATTGTAGTTCCGATCACAACATTTATTAGAACTTATCGTACAAGGGTCTGGTGGTCTAGTGGATCGGTCCATGATATTAATAGTCCACACTTTTTAAACTTAACTGGTATTTCTGAAAGTGGCGGAATGCGAACTTATACTTTCAGCATCAATGGAACTTGGGACGCGATTCGTGCACAGTATGATGATCCAGCAGGTGGTGAGGATTATAAATTACAGATATTGTTATCTAACTCTCCTGCAACAAATAATGAGCCTATTTGTGCATTTAACAGCGAGACTTTAACGCCATCTGATGACCCGCTTCAAATCGGTAGTAGTTACCAGTTGTCTACGGTGGTTAATGTAACTCATACATCGACAAATTCTGCCATAGTCACATCATTTGCAAAAGTTGGTTCTAATCTAGTGATTCAAGGTGTTAACTTTTCTTCAAATCAGGAGCCTCCAGGCCCGAGAATTTGGGTATATATACGGTATAAAACGATTACCGCGGGTCCTTACTATGAGTATCAAGGTTTTCATACAATTGCAGTAGGTTCTCCACAGTCTTTAACGATCCCGGAATCCAGCTTAATGGCAGGTTTTGATCCTTATTACGATTTTTATTACATTAGAGTAGGAAGGCCATCCGACTCAATTGTGAGTGTAAATTATTCCGCAAGAAATCCAGATGGTACTCCATCGTCTGCAATATCTTTAGCAAGCGCTTCTGTGACGACTGCTTCTTCGGAAGGAATAACAGATGCAACATATCAAAATACTCTTACCCCGGTTTCATTTTCACCATTGCCGGTTAATATTCATACGGAAGTGGTTATGAGGGGTTCGAGCGGAGACACGATTAGGTGTTCTCGAGTATTACCCGTGGGTATAGACAACCTGAGTCCCTGGTATCAAGTAAGTGGAGGGAATATTGTATCTGCACAGGGTAATATTTCATCAGATATTCCAACTGATCCACCTCCAGGCCTTGAATTTATATCCAGTGATAATATTGGAATGCCAATATTTAGCGGGGTATTGGCTCCTCCAAGCTCGACTTCTAACATCGGAGATCCAGGTTGGAACGCAGACACGCTCTACAATGGACACTTAACAGCAACAGGAACCAGCTATGATTACACTTACTTCACACAAAAGTTCTATCCTTCTATCGATAATTTCCCTCAAACTTCTCTACCTCCGGTGGGTTATGCTACTGGACGTGATTTTTTTAATGCCGTACCAGGAGAGCTAAATGGTATTTATCATGTTTACAAACAGGAAGGTAGTCCATTGACTATTACATCTGGACTCGATCTGAGAGCAAACGGTCGGCAGGATAGAATTATAGTTTTTGTAGGAGGTGACCTTTTCATTGGCGGCAAGATTCAGATTGACAACGGTGTCGATTTTATAATGTTTATTGTATCGGGTAACATTTCTGTCAGGCCTTTGGTAGGAGACCCGGCTCCTTATGCTAACTCAGGTACCGTTGATGCTGAAGATATCGAAGGTATATTTATCACAAACGGTCAGTTTATCACTAATGACGGTCAACTAAATCCACCGGATCAGATCTATCAACTATATGTAAGAGGCATTGTTGCCAGTTTCTATAATGGCGGTGGAACAAATGGAGTAGAGTTCCAAAGAGATTTAGGAGGAGGGAACGCGCTATATCCTGCTGAAATATTTGAATTCGCACCCGATCTTCTTCTTAACTTCCCATCATTTTTCTCAGAAAAAACAATAACCTGGAAAGAAGTGAGTCCTTAGAAGCTGTTTCAAAACTTCACGGTTTTGATGCTTTGCAAGCTTATATTGCCCAGTTCAAACCATTGCTCGTATTTTTGGTAAATACTCGCTGGTTTTGAAATGGGCTATAATCAATTCGCTAGTTGCAACAACCTAAAATATGATAATCTAAAATATATGAGTGGTTTTAATGAAAAAAATAAATACATTTCCATATCACTTGTTGCAATTTTTATTCTGTTTTCTCTAACTGCGGCAACTATACATAGGTTGCCAAGAAAAAGTTCTGCACCTTCCGCTCTTCAGGCACAAAGTGAATCTTCCGAAGTTGAACAGTTTCCGATGCGTCCACCTTCTGAATGCGACGCCGATATTGAGCTGGTTATTGATATATCGGGAAGTATGTCAAAGCGGGAAGTTGATGGAAGGCAAAAGTTAGCTTGGGTAAAGGATGCAGCACTTGATTTTTTGGCCGAGATGGAATTCGTCGATGACTTGCCTGATAATGATATTCGCGTTGGTTTGTCAACTTTTGGAATGACTTATTCCGGAGCTTACAACAGTGGAATTATAAGACAACCAGTAACTTCTACATGGTATTTGCTTCGTAATTCAATTAATTCATTGACAACGCAATCGTCAAATGGATTTGGAACTTGTGTTGAATGCGGGCTTAGAGCCGGACGCGCCGATTTGTTTTCAAATATCATTGACTCAACTCGGCCAAAATTTGTCATTATGATATCGGATGGTTACGGAAACAGAACGCTTACATCGGGAAATACAAATGTCGGTGTAGTAGCCGCACGGTCTGCTGCAATTTCAGAGGCGTTTTTAGGGAAAAGAAGCGCCGTGATTTATTTTGTAATTGGCTACGGTGAGGGTGCAACCTTTGACTCTCTTACTTTAACAGGAGTAGCGAACGATCCGGACAGCAGTTATTATGCATACAAACCCAATGTTTCCGATTGGGTGGATCACTTTCGAGACCTTGCAGTTAAAGTTTGCGACAGACCTGTAACGAATTCATGCTCGGTTGCGAGTACTTTGTATAGCACGCCGGAAAATCCGGTAAGTCTTACAACAGGAGTTTCTATTACTGTGGGTACAAACTTTACAAATTTTACACCTCTGGGAAAATCTGCAGAAGTGAGGTATGGTTTGACGGATGCAAGTGTCGCCGGTATTACACCAGGGACTACATTTACTGTCCCAAATCCTCCCGGATCAACTGCGTTTAGCTACTATTTTAGTAGAGTAAATGTCACTTCGTTATCAACTGCAATTCCAGGATCAACAACTGAATTGAAATCTGATGTCTACATTGATGGGGTTTTACAGTGTACAACCTCAACGTTTTTTAAAACCGGTTCAGTGGATCCGTGGTGGCAGGTTGGTGGGGGAGATGTTGTTGCGGCAAGAGGAAACGTGACGTCTGATGTGCCGACAATTCCCGCTCCGGGGAAGGTATTAATGGCTAAAGACTATTTTGGAATACCGATTTTTGAAGGAAGTATTAGTCCAAATAATCGAAACAATTTAGGTGTTCCCGGGTGGAATGTAGATACAAGGTTCGTGTCTTATCTGACCCCTTCCGGCGCAAATTATAATTACGATTTTTTTGCAAGGAAATATATTTCACCTGCCAATATCAATCAATCACTTATTCCATCAACCTCTTATTTTGACTCTAATCTGGGAACGGGAAAGGAAGGATACCAAGTTTATTTCCGCAATACGGACTTGGATTTGGGGACGCTGAATTTTACAGGAGGACAAAATAAAAAAATCATTATTTTTGTAAATGGAAATGTAGATTTAACCGGAAAGATTATTTTGGATGATGGCCGTGACTTTTTCATGCTGATTGCAAAGGGCAGTATTGTAGTTGATTCGAGCGTGGGTGACACAACTGCTGTAAAACCAGGTACTGCTGGGTCAGCTGATCTGGAAGGGATCTTTGTAACGGATAATGAGTTTAATACTAGTGGTGGTGCAAGTACAAACAAGCAGTTAGTAGTGCGTGGAACTGTAGTGGGATGGGGAAATAATGGAGGTATAAACGGAATTAATTTTCAAAGAGATATTGGAACATCCAATATCAATTATGCGGCAGAAATATTTGAATTTGCTCCTGATTTAATTCTTAATTTTCCTGGCTTTTTTGGTGAGAAGACTATAATCTGGAAAGAAGTAAGCCCATAGTATTAATAGCGACTTTTTCGCTTGAGTTTGATATAATACACTCCATCCATGAAACTATTCCGTACATTGTTACTTTTGGGTATTTTGGTGTTTACACTTTACTTTTTTAGTGCAAAAAACGCATTTGCAGCCCGTATAACGGCTTCACCCACACCAACACCAACTTTTACGATAACTCCGACCCCGACTGAGGTTCCGGGAAATACTATTACGAAAGAAACAGAAGAGGTGGTTGAGCCACTTAAGCGTGCAATAAATGCTCAAGAATTGGGCAAACTCGGAATTGGTAACTTTTTAAAACATTCGGTAAAACAATCCGTTAATGCGGGAGTGCCGCCGAATACTATCGTTTTACTGCTGCTACTTCCCGGTATTGCTACACTCATTGCCGCGGCAAGACATTTAATCGGACTTCGGGGATTTGGTATTTTTTTACCTGCAGCTTTATCGATAGTATTTTTAGCGATCGGACCGGTTTTGGGAATTTCAGTTTTCATTGTAATTACGGCAGTTTCAACATTGGTCAGGTTATTTTTACGAAAGGTAAATATTAAACTGCAATACCTGCCGCGTATGGCAATGCTCATGTTTTTTATGGCAATCACAGTTTTAGGAATTTTATTTTTAACACCTTTGATTAAATCAAACATCTTCACAAACATTTCCATTTTTCCTGTTTTGTTTCTTATTCTTTTTGTTGAAGACTTTATCAGGGTTCAGTTGGGGAAGTCATTCAAGACGGCAGCAACTTTGACTTTCGAAACAATGGTTTTATCTCTGGCGTCTTATTCGTTTTTAATAATGTGGCCGTTGCAGCGATTTGTACTTCTGAATCCTGAAATATGGCTTCTTGGAATACTCGTTATAGACATTTTGGTTGGTAAATATTCCGGTCTTAGGTTCTTGGAGTTATACAGGTTCAGAAAATTATTTAATAAGTAAATTAGCGCACCTTAATTATCTAAATATATCTAATAATATGAAAAAATCGGCAATATTGGGATTAAATAGTAGAACTCAACAGTATGCGTACAAATACAATACAAAAAAGGGAAAAAACACTGCTAACAGTAAAGCCTTGTCGTATAAAATATTAACCAGCTCGGGAATTCCGACCCCTTCGCTTTACGCAAAGTTTCGTAACCAGGAAAAGTTAAATGAATTTAACTGGTCGACACTTCCTTCATCTTTTGCCGTTAAACCCAGCCGCGGACT
>Ga0075761_116_pt1 | contig 46189 bp, 49 predicted proteins | sample RifGroC1_FD_67828 | JGI IMG/M metagenome (GOLD analysis project Ga0075761, IMG submission 67828) | Microgenomates bacterium GW2011_GWC1_37_12b
CCAGCTTCAAACAATTCCCAAGCCATTGTTATCTTAGTTGTACTTAACACCTCCATATTTTACTTCAGAAGTGTCGGATTTCTACGGAGAATACAACGCCAGGTGGTGAAACATTTGAAATACGTGCAGAGGAATTGGGTTGTAAACCTTTTGAAGTATTATCACAGGAAGTTCGAGATTCGGCAAAAGGATTGATCAGACAGCGTTTAGGTAGTGGTGATCTGGAAATAACTTTTTGATAGGAGATACACACAGGAGGTGTACTGATACAACATATAGGGATTTTTAGTCCCTTTCCGATCTAGTTTTCCGGACCAATTTTGCAACGTAGACGATTTGCCGAAGTTCTCCGTCCTCACCTTCAATTTCTTTAGCTCCCGTGAGCCTTGAATACTCCTGCAGAAAATAAGATAAACTTTCCTGGTTTTCTTTTATTGCTGCTTTTAACTCGTTTAATTTTTGAACGATTTTTTTGCCGGCCTCGTTATTTAAAAGTTCTTTCTTCTTCGCACTCTTTTTCTTGGCTGCTTCGCTGGCTGCAGCTAAAACCTCAGCATATTCAAGATTTGCCTGGAGAGTTGACTCAAGCATTTCTCGAATAGGTTTTGCTTCTTCTTTTAGACGCTCTAGTGCCGTTATTTTCATCTTTACCGCTTTTTCGATTTCCAAAAGTGTAGAGACGTTTGAATTTGGCTCATCAGATATAGGGTTATCGTTTGCGTTGGAATCAACAATTTCAGCCTCCTCAATTTGAGAATCGTTATTTGATTTTGTATCATCCATGACTTTAATAATCTAAGCCATGGCGAAGCTTTTTTCAAGGATTGATTTTCTTAGATTTTTCCTTGTAAATATTTCTTCCTTAAATTTTCCGGGAATTTTTCGATAGCATATCGCAGGCAAGTACGCGGCATTTGCCGATAATGCTTTTTAAGAAAACCCTCCTCAAGCTTTTGATCTCTCTTGCCTACTTCGCGAAGCATCCAGCCGACTGCTTTGTGAATCAAATCATGAGAATCGCTTAAAAGTATTTCTGCTATATACAGAGGTTCTTCATAACTGTTATTATTAATGAAATAGAAGGTTGAAATAACAGCAATTCTTCGTTCCCACAATGAACCGGATTTTGCCAACTCGTTTAGCTTGTGTCGTTTCTTTGGATTTCTCCATAAAAATTCACCTACAATTTTGTGTGCAGACAAATCCACTAAGTCCCAATTGTTTATGTATTTTGTATTGGCAAGATAAAAATTGAATATTTTTGCCCTTTCTTTATCACTACTCTTGTTGTACGTATTAACCAATATTATAAGTGCAATCAAACGGACTTCGTGGATTTTTGATCTTAACAGTTTTGAGATTTCAGTTAACGTTAAATCTTTGTATTTTTTGGCAACAATTCGGCTTTTTGGGACGGTGACTCCGATAAAAATATCACCTTCCCCGTAATCGCCTTTACCGGTTTTGAAAAAACGCTGATAATCTTTAATTCTTTCAGGTTGAGATACAGATTTAAGATCGGAAATTAAATTATTAACACTCATTTTTTCGACAATTTTTCAATTTCTTCTTTAAGGCTTTCAACCATTGCCTGGTATACCATAACTTTACTATGTTTAATCTCCGAAACTGCCGATTCGTGGATTACTCCCCTATACCCTACCATTTCCTTCGTTAGTTTATCCTCGTAATATTTTAGCTTAAGATTTAATAAATAAAACTTGTTTTGAAGATCTTCTGTGCTCATAAGTTTTTACACAACTATTAATGGTAATGTGAATTTGTAATTTTGTAAAACGCGGATTGGTTAGAAGAAGTTACTCGACTGCAAGTTTTTGTTTTTTGCTTTGTGCAATTGCCCAGATAAATACTCCAACCAGAGCCAAAGCAAAAACCCAAGACCCGAGTGTTTTTTGATATTGAACAATTACGGGAGCTGCGATAAGGCTAACTAAATTAACAACTTTTATCATGGGGTTAAGAGCAGGTCCCGCAGTATCTTTAAGTGGATCACCGGCAGTATCACCTTCGACGGATGCTTTATGAGCATCAGATCCTTTCCCTCCCAAATGTCCATCCTCGATATATTTCTTTGCATTATCCAAAGCGCCTCCTGCGACTGCCATAAACACAGCCATAAGCTGGCCGGTAAGAATCACGCCTGCCAAAAATGCGCCGAGTGCTTCAACTCCGAAAACCAAGCCGACGATTAAAGGAAGCGAAACTGAAAGCGCAACCAAGCTGACAAGGTCTTTTTGTGCTGCGGCTGTTGTAATTGCGACAACCTTTGAGTATTCCGGTTTTACTTTTCCTTCCATAACACCGGGACGCTTAAATTGGATTCTGACTTCATCAACTATTTTTGATGCAGCCCGAGCGACAGCTTTAATTGAAAAAGATGAAAATAAAAACGGCAAAGATCCGCCAATTAATAACCCGATAACGGTTTCAAGGTTGGAAATACTTATTGACGTAAGAACAGGAAGCCCCAGTCGCGCCTGGACAAGTCCAATATCAGTTACGAATGAGAAAAATAAGGCTGTTGCAGCAATCACAGCCGAGGCGATAGCAAGCTGTTTTGTGATCGCTTTTGTAGTATTACCGACAGAATCCAAATCCGCCATAATTTTCCAGGCTTTTTTATCAACATGGATCATTTCACCTATGCCATTTGCATTATCTGCAATTGGACCAAACGCGTCCATTGCAACATTATTTCCGGTGTGGGAAAGCATTCCAATACCTATCATCGCGACACCGTAAAGCATATAGATCGGGGGCATTGAGTGATAAATCAAAAAGCTTGATGCCAGCGCAAAGCAAATGACAAGTACGCTAATAACGCTTGACTCCATACCTACAGATAATCCGGATAAAATAGTTGTCGCAGCGCCGGACTTGGTTGAATTTACTATTTCTTTAACAGGCGGTTTGTTGTATGAGGTGAAGTATGAAGTCAGGGGATTGAAAGCAACAGCAAGTCCAACACCAATAGCGTTTAGTAATGCTAATTTCCATTCACCGGCGTACATTAGCGCAAAAATAAATGCCATGATAACAGTATTGAAGCTGGAAACTTCATAAGAACGAAACATCGCTTGTTCTGCATCTTTAGTACGGAGGAATTTTATGGGGAAGTTTTCCCACATAGGGACTGCAAACGTTCCGATTATAGAAGAAATAACCCCAATACCCCTAACAACCAAAGGATAAACAATCCAAAAAGTGTTTCCGGTTAAATGAAAAAGTACAAGCCCCAGAATAAGGGTAGAAACAATAGTTACTTCGTAAGATTCAAAAATATCTGCTGCCATTCCTGCGCAGTCGCCCACGTTATCTCCTACTAAATCAGCAATAACCCCTGCGTTTCTTGGATCATCTTCAGGAAGATTTTTTTCGACTTTACCTACCAAATCTGCTCCCATATCGGCAGCTTTTGTATAAATTCCTCCACCGATTCTCATAAATAGTGCAACCAAAGTTCCACCAAAACCAAATCCCAAAAGCGCATCAGGTGCTGCCTTGCCGAATAGCATAAAAATAATTGTTCCCCCAAGAAGTCCCAAACCATCAGTCAACATACCTGTAAAAGTTCCGGCTCTGTATGCAACAGTCAGGGCATGATTGTAATTTCCCTTAACTGCCTGTGCAGTTACTCTAACATTAGCCTGAATTGCAACACGCATTCCGAGTTGTCCAACTAAAGTAGAAAATGATGCCCCGATTATAAACGCTATAGTTCTACCAAGAGCAACAATTAGAGTTGCGTTATTTCCAAATCTAGCAACTGCTTCGCTAGAGGGTGGAACAATATAAACGCTCAGGAAAAGAACCACCGTAAGGGAGAGTAAAACTACAATTATTGTTTTGAGCTGCTTTTTTAGATATCCTTCAGCACCGAGCCTTATTGCATTCCACACTTCCTGCATTTTAGGATTTCCTTTATCTTCCCTTTCGGTTACACGCCACAACCAGTAGGCATAAATAAGCGAAATAAATGCAACTCCAACTACTCCCCAAAGCATTAGTTGTTCAAATTGTGAAAGTTCGTTCATGCTTTATATCTAAAAATAAAAAACTCTTTTTGTCAAGAGTCTGGGAGTATTTTAAATAAATTTATTTTTAATTGCAACAGAGAAAATATTGTAAAATATCGTTTCCTTCCGTGAAGTAGGGATTATATGTCTAACGTAGCTAACTTTGCGTGAGTTTGGATGAATTTTTTACGCGGGGCGACTTCTTCACCCATCAGCATTGTAAATACACGGTCTGCATCTTCTACATCATCGCTTGTTACTTGTTTTAGTGTTCTATGTTCCGGATCCATTGTGGTTTCCCAAAGCTGTGTAGGATTCATTTCTCCGAGACCCTTGTATCTTTGAATTACAAATTTGCTTCCGTTCGCAGCTTTTACCGCTGCCGACATTTCTTCATCCGTATATGCATAAGTTACGACCTTGCCAACTTGCACGCGGTAAAGCGGTGGAAGTGCAATGTACAAAAATCCATTTTTGATAATATCCGGTAAATGCCTGAAGAAAAATGTCAGAAGAAGTGTTTTGATGTGTTCGCCGTCAACATCGGCATCAGTCATGATAATTACGCGGTGATATCGGAGTTTTTCATACTGGGTCGAATCCCCAATGCCTGCTCCTAATGCAACAATTAAATCCTTAAGCTCGTCAAATTTTACGATTTTATCAAGATGTGCACGTTCTGTATTTAAAATTTTTCCGCCTAACGGAAGTATTGCCTGAAACCTGCGGTCTCTCCCCTGCTTTGCAGAGCCACCTGCTGAGTCTCCCTCTACTATATATAGTTCACTTACTTGGGGGTCACGGGATTGGCAGTCAGCAAGTTTTCCGGGAAGAGCTGAACCTTCCAATGCGCCTTTTCGTAGCACTGCGTCTTTTGCGGCACGTGCGGCAAGTCGTGCTTTCGCCGCAAGTAAGATTTTATCCATAATGGATTTCGCGTCTTGAGGATGTTCCTCAAAATAAGTATCAAGGCCTTCTTTTACAGCTGAAGCAACAAACCCCTGGACTTCCGGATTATTTAATTTGGCTTTCGTCTGGCTTTCAAATTGAAGATTGCTCGAGGGCATTTTTACATAAATGATGGCGTTTAAGCCTTCCTTCATGTCATCCCCTGTTAGCCCGTTTTTATCATCAAGAACTTTTCCGCTGTATCCTGATTTTTTTGCATAATCGGAAACCGCGCGGGTAAGTGCGATTCGAAAGCCCGTTAAATGAGTTCCTCCGTCTGTTGTGTGAATTCCGTTAACATAGCCTTTTACGTTTTCGGAATAAGTATCGGTATATTGAATCGCAACTTCCAACGCGATGTTTGCGGTTGTGTCATCTTTTGAAATATAAACTACATCACTTACAGCCTCTTTACCGCGGTTGCCATGTTTGACCAGTGATTTTATACCCCCCTCAAAATAGTAATGCGCTGATTCATTGTCATTCTCATCAAAATAATGAAAAGCAAGTTTCGGAATTAAATACGCACGATCCTTAAGTAAGGCTTTGACTTTGACTTTATCAAATACCGTTTCATGAAAAATTTCGGGGTCGGGATTAAATTGAGTTATGGTTCCTGTTTGATTTTTCCCTGGTGTCATATCCCAGATTTTGAGAAGACTACTGTCCAAATATTCATCAGTTGCTTCGGCTACATCGTGCGCCGGTTCTCCTTTTTTGTATTCCTGGTAATAAGCTTTGTTGTCCCGCATTACAATTACGCGGAAAAATTTTGACAACGCATTTACAACTGAAGCTCCTACTCCGTGAAGTCCTCCCGAAACTTTATAAGCGTCTCCGCCGAATTTTCCGCCCGCATGAAGCTTGGTCATTGTGACCTCCAACGCGCTTTTCCCTGATTTATGACGGTCGACCGGAATTCCGCGTCCGTCATCACGGACAATTACGGACCCGTCTGTGCGAAGAACGACCCAAATATTTTTTGCAACTCCTGCAAAACTTTCGTCGACCGAGTTGTCGACAATTTCCCGTAAGCACTCATGAAGTCCCCTTGAATCGGTTGAACCGATATACATTCCGGGCCTTTTGCGAACCGGCTCCAACCCTTCCAAAACCTGAATTTGATCTGCATTGTAATCTGTTTTTGCCATAAAAATCTTCCTTAATTCAGCTTCAATTATACCCCAAACTGGTGTCTAATGTCAGGTCCAATAAAGACAGGTAACTGCTCGGAGTTACTGAGACAGTATACAGCCTAAAGGTTTATTGTAAAATTTGCAAGCTGAAGTCCGACATTAGCATTCGCCTTTAATGCTTTTTTTGTACTTTCGGCCTTTTGCAAAGCATGGGCTGTTTTTTGTAAATTCTTAGTTTCCAGCAGTAACGAATTTAAGCTGTGTATTAATTCTTCGATAAAAATGAGTGCCTCGTCTCTTCCTTTTACCTTTTTTACTTCTCCCAGACGCTGCCAATCTTCACTATCTAAAAACGTTCTAGCAATTTCAGAATTTACTTCTGGTTTATTCCCAATCCTGATTATTTGTACCCTCGAAACTATTGTTGGTAGGACTGCCTCTACATTTGTGGCAGTCAAAATAATACTTAAATTTTCCTGAGCTTCTTCCAAATTTTTTAAAAAAGCGTTTAAACTCTCTGTTGTGGCAAGATTGATATCCTTTACAAAGAGAGTTGTTTTTGAGAGTTTAAGGTTGGTCAAATGTATAAGGTTTCGGACATCAGCTATTTTCTCCACAGTATATGGCATGAACACAGAATTTAATTTATTCGAAATTTCTCTGGCTTTTTTTTCTAAACTTTCCTGATTTTGACCGATAAGTAAAAATGCGTGCATAATTGTACTTTTTGTAATCCGATTATATATTGTATAATCGATTCTAGCATCATTGAGACTCCTCTTATGTTGCTTTTCATATGCTAAAAATACTTAAAACATTCTATCGTTATGAGCTGAAAAAGCCTTTCTGGTTTTTTTGCTTTTTGGTTGGATCCATCGCAGGAAGCGTAATTTATAACTTGTTTCCTCTTTACTACCGGGCTATGGTACAAAACATTGAAGGGAGTCGTTTTGACGCACTTTTTGGTGTACTTATGTCTTTTGTTGGCCTCCGCGCACTTCTTATTGTGTTGGACATTATTACACGCCTCTTAAGCGATTATGTAGTTTTTGATGCGGCAATTGATGTGCGCCGGTCGGTATTAAAGCATATTCAGGATTTAGACTTTTCGTTTCATACGACTAAAAGCACCGGAAGCCTAATTTCTGCAATGAAGCGCGGTGACGGTGCTTTTTTTACTTTCCATGACGCATTACATAATGGAATTTTGGAAGTTTTTGTCGGGTTTATTACCATGGGCTATTTTTTTGGACTTGTTGATCCGGCCATAGCTGTAATTACTTTCGCTTCACTTTTTGTGTGCTTAATAATTACCGCATTCGTAATCAAACTAAACATCAATGCCAGAAAAAAATACAACGAGGAAGAAGATAATATTTCGGGGATTATTGTAGATAACATTATAAATTTTGAAACCGTAAAAATGTTTGCAAAAGAATCCTGGGAACAAAACCGTCTGAAACTCGCTTTCATCCCTTGGCGAAAAGCATTGTGGGATTACGGACTTACTTTTCGGTATATGAACGCATCAGTCGGAATTACTATTGTAATGACAGTGTTTTTAATTCTTTACCTCGCGATTAAAAAAGTAAGTTTAAACCAAATGAATCTGGGAGATTTTGTTTTGGTTTTAACTTTTTCGAACACCTTTTTTCCAAAAGTTTTTGATTTAGTCTGGAGATTTAGAGACCTCGCGAAACATTTTGCGGACATGGAAAAATATTTTTCTATTTTGGATAACAAAATCGAAATAAAAGATCCCAAAAATCCGGTAAAAATCAAGACAATTAAAGGAGAAATAAGTTTTATTAATTCCTCATTTGCCTATAAAGGGAATAAAGCCAAGGTTTTGAAAAATATTGATCTTACAATTCGTCAGGGACAAACGGTTGCTTTTGTAGGGCGGTCCGGATCAGGCAAAACTACTTTAATTAAACTTCTTCTTCGTTTTTATGATTTAACTGGCGGTAAGATTTCAATTGATGGCATTGATATAAAACGATTTACAAAAAGCGCCCTGCGAAGTTTTTTTGGAGTTGTTCCGCAGGAGCCGATACTTTTTAACAATACTATTAAATTTAATATCGGTTACGGGAAAGAAAACGCAAGTTTTGACGAAATAAAAGCGGCTGCGAAGATTGCAACCTGGATCATTTTATCGAATCGCTGCCAATTAAGTACGATACGAATGTAGGTGAGCGCGGGATTAAATTGTCGGGCGGTCAAAAACAACGTCTGGCCATTGCCAGAATGGTTTTGTCCGACCCCGAAATTATTATTTTTGATGAAGCAACATCACACCTTGACTCTGAAAACGAAAAGTTTATTCAGGAAGCTTTGGAGCGTTCCACAAAAAACAAAACAACAGTTATTATTGCCCACCGGCTATCGACAGCCATGAATGCTGATAAAATAGTCGTAATGGAAAAGGGACGCATTGTTGAAACAGGATCACACAACATGCTTATAAATAACCCCAATAGCCTGTATTCATATTTCTGGAAGCTCCAGACGGCTATTGATTAGTATTTGTAATACACACTTGGAATGTTGCATAATTAGAGTTAATATGCCTGCCCTAAGACTTACAAAAAACCCCGGTAAAGTAGCAAATGATGTTGTTAAAACGCTGTCGGATATATTGGTTGACCAAGGGGCAATGACTGCTGAGGCTGCTCAGAAGATTAAATTCACGGAAGTGCAAACAGGTAAGCCTCAGGAGGAAATTATAAAACTTCAGAATTTAGTTGATGAGGCTAATTTAACCAAAGCAAAAGCAACTCTTTATAATGTAGCATTTTTGGATTTGACTTCGGTTCCCGTTGCCCCGGAAGCTCTCTCCGCAATTACACAGGATATTGCTACCCGATTTAGAGTATTTCCGGTTTCTGTCGAACCTTCGCTTAAACAAATTGTTCTTGCGATGGCAGACCCTCTGGATTTGGGGACGATTGAATTTATTGAGCGAAAAACAGGGTTTACGGTAAAACCTTTTTGGGCAGAACCTTCAAAGATTGAGACTTTGATATCAACAGGGTATGCTACCTCTTTAGCGAAAGAAGTGACCGAAGCTCTACGGGAAGTAGGACCTTCCGGGCAAGTGCGCACGCTGGATACATCAAGAATGGGTCTAATTCGTGAGGAAAAAGTTGCACAAATTGTTACCCACATACTTGGTTTTGCAGTTAAATCAAGAGCGTCGGACGTGCATATCGAACCTCAGGAAACGTCAACCAGAGTCCGCTATCGTGTTGACGGAATATTGCAGGAAAAACTGACAATTCCGCATGAGCTTCATGACGCTTTGGTTTCCAGAATTAAAATACTTTCCGGTATGAAAATAGATGAAAAACGAGTTCCGCAGGACGGAAGGTTTAATTTCCGATCAGAAACGGAGGAAGTTGATCTTCGTGTATCTACACTTCCGACTGCCTGGGGTGAAAAAGTTGTTATGAGACTTTTGAAAAAAACAGGCGGTATCCCCGACCTTACCGAACTGGGTTTGAGGGGGTCGGCTTTAAAAAACCTTCAGGATAATATACTTCGTCCTCACGGAATTATTTTGATTACAGGCCCTACTGGTTCAGGTAAAACAACAACACTTTACTCAATAATTTCAAAACTAAATACAGCCAAAGTAAATATTATGACACTGGAGGATCCCGTTGAGTATAAAATCCCCGGGGTTAATCAGGTTCAGATTAATCCTGTAGCCGGTCTTACATTCGCTTCAGGACTGCGGTCTTTTTTACGTCAGGATCCTAACATTATACTCGTCGGAGAAATCCGTGATCAGGAAACAGCTGACCTTGCAATTCAGGCATCACTGACTGGTCATTTGGTTTTTTCGACACTTCATACCAACAGTGCAGCCGGAGCACTCCCCCGACTTCTGGACATGGGAGCCGAGCCTTTCCTTCTTTCATCGACAATAAATGCAATTGTTGCCCAGCGTGTCGTTCGTAAAATTCATGATGGGTGTAAGATTGAATATGCACCTGACAACCATCAAATAGAAGAAGTTCAGGGAGTTTTGGGCAACCTTTGGCAACCGAAAGGACCGATTAAATTCTATAAAGGTCAGGGCGATAAAGATTGTGGCCAAACCGGATACTATGGACGCTTGGGAATTTTTGAGGTATTGCCAGTGTCCGAAAAAATTAGTAGGCTGATAGTAGAGCGTCCGACAGCCGCATCTATCGAAAAAGTAGCACGGGAGGAAGGGATGATTACCATGAAGCAGGACGGGTATATAAAGATGGTTGACGGGTTGACGACTTTGGAAGAAGTATTGAGGGTTGCTCAGGAATAAAATGAATATTAAAGAATTATTGACACTTGCTATAACCAGAAATGCATCGGATTTGCATTTGGTGACAGGAATTGAGCCGCATCTAAGAATTGAAGGTGCACTAATCCCGATTCCCGGTGAGCCAAAAGTAACCGCAGAGGTAGTCGATAAAATATTAAAAGAAGTCCTCCTTCCCGAACAATATGAGAGGCTTGTTGTTAATAAAGAATTGGACTTTTCACTTGCTTTTAATGATACTGCCCGTTTCAGGGCAAATGCCTATACACAAAAAGGGGCACTTGCAATTGCTTTCAGAACTATTCCCCTATCAATTCCCAGGATTGACGACTTGGGACTTCCCAAAATTCTTCATACATTCACAAATTTAAGACAGGGATTTGTTTTGGTAACAGGGCCGACGGGTCATGGAAAATCCACGTCTATTGCGGCTATGATTGACGAGATAAATGAAAACCGCGCTGAACATATTGTTACAGTTGAAGACCCTGTCGAATTTATATTTAATCCAAAACGCTCAATTATTTCTCAAAGGGAGATGGGATTTGATACTCATTCCTGGCAGATAGCTCTCCGAAGTGTTCTTCGTGAGGATCCTAATATTGTCTTAATTGGGGAAATGCGGGATTATGAAACAATTGCCGCGGCATTAACGATTGCAGAAACAGGGCATTTGGTTTTTGCAAGCCTTCATACAAATAGTGCTGCTCAAACTATCGACCGTATTGTTGACGTATTTCCCGATGAACAGCAGGAGCAAGTAAAGCTTCAGCTTTCTAATGTTGTCGAGGCAGTTTTTTCAATGAGGCTTATCCCAGGTGAAGACGGACACAGGGCGGTTGCTTATGAGGTAATGTTAGGAACATCTGCTATTAAAACATCCATCCGTGACGGCAAGACTCATCAAATTGATAATATCTTACAAACTTCAACCGGAATTGGTATGAATACTTTGGAGATGTCGCTCGCGAATTTAGTTAAATCCGGAAGAGTGAGTTTAGAAGTAGCGGAAGGTTTCTCCTTAAGACCGGGTGAACTTATGAGACTCGTGAAATCTTCCAAATAATTCATATTCAAAAGTTTCATGCCCAAATATGAAAAGATATAGATATAAGGCGAAGAATGAAAACGGAATTGTTGTAACCGGTGAAGTTGAAGCAAGCAGTATTTCACATGCGGTAAAGCTTCTACGGGGTAAAGGACTATTTGTTATTAACATAAGCGGAGGAAAAACAATTTCGCTCGATTTTCTAAAACAAATTTCAAGCGGTGTTTCAAGTGGTGATCTGACTAACTTTACCCGCCAGTTGGCTACAATGGTAAATGCCGGTCTTCCTATTACTGAAGCACTCCTGATCCTGCGTTCACAATCTCAAAGTAAAATGCAGGCGATTATATCTCAGATATTGGCCGATGTTGAGGAAGGTCAATCGCTTTCGGCGTCTATGGGTAAGCATCCAAAGATATTTTCCAAATCTTACATTGCGCTTGTTAAATCCGGTGAAGTATCAGGAGTATTGGACGATGTTTTAGTCAAGCTTTCGGACACGATGGAAAAACACCATAACAACTAGAATATTGGTTTTTGTATCAAGTTCTATGGTTAAATTTTGGCCAGTACTTTTAATCCTCACAGCACTTTTGTTTTGGGGTCTTAAGGCTTACCGCGCAACAAAGGCCGGAAGACATAAAATTGACGCGATGCTTCTGGGAATGCCTTTATTAGGAGATCTGCAAAAGCAGGTAGTACTTACGGATTTAACAAGAACAATGAGTTTAATGGTTGGAGCTGGAGTTTCTATTTTGGAGGCGCTTCATATTATTACTGAGATATCCAAAAACGCGCTTATTACTGAGGCCTTGGAGGATATTTCCACAATGGTTGAAAAAGGATTTCCACTCGCGATGGCTTTCTCTAAGCATTCTGACGTTTTTCCCTTTCTACTCTCTCAGATGGTTGCGGTTGGTGAAGAAACCGGAAAAATGGATGAAGTGATGGCAAAAGTAAGCCACGTGTTTGAAATTGAAAGCGAACAAAGACTAAAAGCTCTTTCCGCTGCAATCGAGCCAATCATTTTGATCGTTCTTGGTATTGGAGTGGCGTTTTTGGTAATCTCCGTTATTATGCCTATCTATAACCTCACGACAAAGATTTAAAATTAATTTCTAATTCGTTTGTCTCTCCCCTTGACACGCTATGCCAACTTGTTCAATACTGGATGTGGGAAGAGATATTTAGATTGGATGAAATTTCGGAATTCGAATTTCGAAGATTCCCGATCCTCTTGGAAGTTTTTCAAGAGTGATTAGTGTAATATAGTTTTATTAAATAAAACTATATTACAAAGAGAGGGGGTGAGAAAAATTTATGACTGCCCTAAAAAAAGGATTTACATTAATTGAACTTTTAATCGTTATCGCGATTTTGGGTGTTCTTGCGGTCGTAGTTTTAGTTGCCATTAATCCGGCACAGCAATTGGCAAGAACCCGAGATGCGGGAAGAATTTCCAGCGTAGCTCAAATTGGGCATGCTTTGGAAGCATTTGCTACTGTACACGCTGGTGCTTATCCAACCACTGTCGAATGGAATGCTGATGTTTTAGTGACCTCTGGTGAATTAAATAATTTACCGGGGTTGGTGCAAAACACTTTAACAAGTACGTGTACTACACAGGCGATTGATGGGTGGTGTTATTCAGTGGCAGCAAGCCCCGCCGGTTTCGCAGTTTATTCAAGACTTGAAGCAGATACTAATCTTACATTAGGAGGAGGTACCTGTAATGGAACAAATCCGGCTTTTGTCGTTTATTCGTCAGCTAACGGAAGAGCATGTATAATATGTCAAGCTGGTGAACCAACTGCTGGTGCACCTGGAACTTGTGCAAACTGATGGTTTCTGTAATTTTTAAAAGCACCAGAAGCTAAGAAAAATATTAGCCTGGTGCTTTTATTTTGGTAAAAATATTGCCAACGTAATTGTTAACATACTATACTGAATGTACATGAAATGAGAAAAGGATTTACCTTAATTGAGCTTTTGATTGTAATTGCAATTTTGGGAATAATTGCTACGGTTGTTTTAGCATTATTAAACCCGGGTCAACGAATGGCCCAAACCCGAGACGCAGGAAGAATTAGTGTACTGCTGCAAATGGGCAAGTCTATTCAATCATTTTATACAACAAATAATGATTATCCGCGTAGCGATACTTGGGGTGAGCAATTAGTTGCCACTGGTTATCCAAAGATATTTCCACGCGGAATTGAAAGCCAGTCTGATACAAGCTTAAATTGCACAACAAATGCGCTCCCATTGTCTTTACCCACCTACTGCTATATATATGATGATACTGCAATCCAAAACGGTGCAATCGTCTATTCAAAATTAGAATCAATTCGCCAGACATCCAAGTGCAGCGGTAGCGAAGCATATTTTGTATATTCTACAGTTGACGGGAGAGGTGGTGTTCTTTGTTTCTCTGCCGAACCAACCCCCTGGCAAGCTGGGACAGTAACATATTTAGATTAAATTAATTTGGATAAATAAAAGTTATACCAATCATAATACTGTCTTAAAAATATTCATATATACTTAATTTATGATAGGTATTATTGTGTTTTTATTTGGTTTGGCGATGGGTTCTTTTATCGGAGCCTGGACTTACAGATTACCCCGTAGGATTAAAATTTCGAAAGGTCGTTCTTTTTGTCCAAAATGTAAATATCAGATTGCATGGTACGATAATATCCCCTTGGTTTCATATATTGTGTTAGCGGGTAAGTGCAGAAATTGCCACAAAAAAATTGGATTTCGTGAACCGTTAATTGAAATTGTTACGGCATTTGTTTTTGTGACAATTTTTCATTTTGTGAACGGCTGTATGTTCTTCTCTGAAGGGACGGTCTTGCAAAGCGATATAGTTTGTAGTTTTGTTGGTAAGATTGGTTGGTGGACTCTCCCCTATCTTTTGACTATCTTCTTTTTTATTATTGCCACATTCGTAATTGATCTCGAAAAAAAAATAATCCCTGATGAATTTTCTTTTGCACTCCTTTTTCTGGCTATTATTGGTGTGATGTTCGCTAATTATAACGATTTGTTTCTTCGCCTATTTTTTGCGCTACTGCCAGCACTGTTTCTTCTTTTTCTACATTTTATAACCCGCGGTCGTGGTATGGGATTGGGAGACGTGAAGCTGGTTTTGTTTGCACCGATACTGCTTGGCACTTGGCAGAACAATTTGATTTGGATGATGGGTAGCTTTATAATCGGGGCAATTGTTGGGGTTATCTTTATGATTTTTGGAAAAGCATCATTTGGCAAACAAATACCTTTTGGTCCGTTTTTAATCATTTCATTTTTTATAACCCTACTTTTTTCAGATCGTATAGCTCTGCGGCGTTCCCGTGACTCCCAGAGGCGTTCCGATATAAGCGCAATAACGGATGCATTAAACTCCTTTCATGAGGATTATGGTTTTTTTCCGCCAAGTGAAAATGGAAAAATTAAAATATGTAAAAACGACAATTATAACGATGTCATAGAGAGCATGGCGGGAGATAAAATCTTTGACAGAAATAAGTTTTTCGAAGGGTTACGTGGCTGTAACTGGGGAAAAGATTCCTTTGAAGACGTGTTTAATAACTCATCGGTTTATTTGAAGACCATACCCGTCGATCCAAGAGAAAGCTTAGGCCTTAATTATTTGTATATGTCGGACATGGATTATTTTCAGGTTTATACAGCAATGGAAGGCGGATCCAGTGAAGATACTTACAACAAAGGTGTGGTAGGCCGTAATTTAGCTTGTGGAGAAAAGATTTGCAGTTTCGGGAAATCTTATATTGATATTCCGCTAAACATTTCAATTGAAGATTATAGAAAACAGCTCGAAGAAAAAAGACAAAAGGATTTAGGAAAATAAAAATTAAGTATGTATTTAAAAAAGTCGTATTGTAAAGGTACATGTTTTATGTATAAATTATAATAAGGTATGAAAAAAGGTCACCGATACGGAGAGTCTTTGAACCGGAGGGGTTTTACATTACTTGAGCTTCTTGTGGTAATCGCGATAATCGGAGTTTTAGCAGGTGTTATAACAATCAGTTTTCCTGGGGCAACAAGATCAGCACGCGATGGCAGAAGAAGACAAGAGCTTCAGCAGTACAGAGTGTCGCTTGAGATTTATGCGAATAAAAGCAACGGTGTATATCCCGACCGAGCAACGGTAGTTAAACCTCAAACAATGTGCACAGGGGCTAATCCCCCATTTGGTAGCATGACATGTCCACAAGATCCCAAAGATGGGACGGCAACTATCTGCGGCGGAACCTGCCAATATCGGTATCAGTCAGCCGCATCCGGTGCAAGTTATGTTTTGTGGGCAGGGCTCGAAAAACCCGTCTCTTCGGGTTCTCCTTGCTATGTAATTTGTTCAAGCGGATTGAGTGGTGAGGCAGCATGTCCCACAACACCTACTTGTCCATGGTAAAATATTTAGTATGAAAAATAAAAAAAATCAGCCATTAAACAGTCGAGGGTTTACTCTCATGGAGTTATTGGTGACAATCGGAATTATCGCAATTCTTTCTGCAATTTCACTCTTTGCAATCGCAGGTTCGCGGAAATCTTCCCGTGATGCAAAAAGAAAAGCGGATTTAGAATCGATTAGAACCGCGTTAGAGTTGTATAGATCCGACTGCGGGGAGTATCCTGCTGGTATTGCTGTAAACTCTCCTTTATTATCCGGAGCGGTACCTCCATGTTCTGCGGGTGGTATACGATATTTGGAAAAAGTACCCGGAGATCCTGTTAATTCTGCAACCTATGCTTATACACGTTCTGCATCACGGGTAAGTTATACACTCTGTTCCAGGCTTGAGGAAATTCCGAATCCTGTTGGAGATGTATCCGGATGTGGGCCTTGCACCGGTGGTTCTTGTCATTATAAGCTCACGAACCCTTAAAAGTATGCTATGTCAATTTTCTTGCCCAACTTCAATAAATCAAAAGCAGGTGGTTATACTTTAATTGAACTGTTGGTTGTGGTAACCATTGCTGCTCTTCTTTTTACCGTAACTACAGCAAGTTATCGGGGATATCAAAAAAGACAGATTTTTGAAGCGGGCGTTCGAAATATTATGGCTGACATTAGGCTTGCTCAGGAATATGCTTTGGCCGGGAAATTGTTGGATCCGCTCGTTTGCAATACAGGTCTTCAGGGATACAAGGTGTCCAAAACCGGGCCGTCCGAGTATGCGATAATTGAGTTATGTAATGCAACCGAGACAGAATTTAAGCGGGTTAATTTAAATCCTGACGGTAATGCAAACGGTATTTTTATAGATATTAGAGGACGGACCGGATTGACATATTTTGTTTTTAACCAACGGGGGCGAGGTGTTGATGTATCACCGGTTAATTATGCTTGTATTGCAATTTCACAAACAGGTTCGACTTCAAGATTTTACAGAATTGACAGAGTAACAGGAAATGTACAAGCAGCAGTAAGTTGTTAATATGAAGTATATATATTTACGTGGACAATCGCTTTTCGAAGTTATGTTTGCAATTGGAATTGCTGCATTAGTTTTGATAGCAATTGTGAGTTTAAGTACCAGAGCCGTAAAAACAAGCGATTTTTCAAGAAATAATTCATTGGCTTCAAAGTACGCACAGGAAGGAGCCGAATGGGTAAGACAGCAAAGGGATGAACTGTGGGCTAATTTAACCGGGCAACCTCAGAATAGCGATATCAATTTGGGTACAATTGGCAGTTGGGGTTCAGCAAATCCGATTCTAAATACTGTTTTTTATAGGACAGTAAGATTGGTTCCGAATGCATCACCACCAACAAGTTATGTTGTGATAGTAAAAGTAACTTGGGAAGACGGAAGTGGTCAGCACGAAGTTTCAAATTCAACAAAACTTACTAATTGGAGAATGTAATATGCAAAACACAAAAGAAAGATTAGGATTTTCGCTAATCGAAATGCTGATTGTCGTCGGAGTTTTTTCTGTGCTGGCAATAATTATTACCCAAACACTCGCGTCGAGTTTAAGAAGTTCTAAAAAAAGCGATAACTTGGGAAAAGTTCGGGAAAATGTTGAGTATGCGATGAATTATATTGAAAGGACACTTCGTACTGCGAAAAGATTGGACTTTGATGACATTCCTGTTGGGGTTCCTTATGACCGTTGTGACGACGGTGACAATAATATTTTATACTTTTACAATGGTAATGGAGTATCTGAAAATTTTACTTATATTGGGAGTCCAACATATGCGATCAGATATAATGGGTCAAATATAACGAGCAACTCAATTCGAGTGACAGCGTTTTCGATAACCTGCACGTCAGGTATATCGGGTGAGCCTGATTCGGTAACAATTACAATAACCGCACAGGATTCATCGACAACTACTTCTGCCGAATCAGTCAAATACACAGCAACAACCAGAATTTCACTAAGAAACTATTCCAGGAATTAACAATTGACCTGGTAATTAACAATTGTTAAACTGAATTTGTTACAGTTTTTAAACTGAATTTATTATGAAAAAGCTGCTCTCACGAAGGGATTTAAGCGGGAACCGAAAATCTTCCGGTCAGGCTCTTCTTTTAATTGTTCTAGTTGTGGCGGCAGCGCTAATAGTTGTTATGTCGGTAGTCTCTAAATCAGTGACGGATGTGGCAATCACATCGACGGAAGAAGACTCACTACGCGCATTTTCGGCTGCTGAAGCTGGGGTTGAAGAGGTTTTACTTAATTTGGTTCCTGGTGGGCCAGGGGTAAACGGAACCGTTGGAAATAGTACAGGCTCTCAAACAGCTACGTTTATTGTCCCACCCGTAACACAGGATGACGCTGGGAATAGTTTTAATTATCCCGATCCCCTGCAGTCAGGTGATACCGGCACGATTTGGTTCGCAAGCAGAAACAATTCTGGAGCATTTGATTGTGGGCCCGGGAAAACTTGTACCCGAACACCTAATTTGAAAGTTTGTTGGGGAACCAATCCGTCAGAATATTCCGCAGTAGAGGTTACTGTATTTTATGATTCCGGTTCCCCCGTTCATTTTTCGAATAACCCCAATAATTTTGATAATGTCAAAGCCTATACATTTGCGGCAGATTCCGACTCCTCACATACAACAAATAATATTGATAAAGTAGGACCTAATCCCTGTACGATAGGAATACCTCCTCAACAATCTGTGTCCTATCGATTTCAAAAAACTTTCAATCTATCATCAACCCTCAATTGCGGAACTAATAATTGTTTAATTATGGCTAAAGTCAGACTTTTATATAACACAACTACTGCTCAGAATTTTGGTCTTGAAACTCAGGGCGGTAGCACCCCTGCGCTTCCGGCTCAAGGGTTTAAAGTCACTTCTGCGGGATCGTCAGGTTCAACAAAACGCCAAGTAGAAGTTTTCCAAGGGTATCCTGAACCTCCTTCGATTTTCGACTCCACCCTTTTTAGCCTGAAGGGGTTAGAAAAAAAATAATATGTCTGTTGGCGTAGATATCGGATCTAAATCAATAAAGATTGTTGAGTTGGTTAAGGATGGTAAGGGGTGGCGCTTGAAAGCGTCTGGTGTGGTCGGATTTAAAGGATTAGCACCCGAATATGCGAAAGATGAGAAAGATTTGTCTTTGGTAGCAGAAGCAATAAAAAAACTTTATAAAGAGGCAAAAATCGGATCTAAAGACGTTTCAATTTCTTTACCTGAACACTCTGTTTATACAAGAACGATTAAATTTCCACCTTTAACTGATGCGGAAATTGCATCGGCCGTAAAATGGGAGGCTGAACAATACATACCTATCCCATTAAATGAAGCAATATTACAACATCAAATTATTGAGCGTAAGGAAAACATATCCCCGCCGCATGTATCGGTTCTTTTAGTGGCCGTACTTCGAGAAATTGTAGATAAATATGCGAAAGTTGTTGATATGGCGAAGCTTAATTTGGTTTCAGTTGAAACCGAATTAATGTCAATTGTCCGGTCGTTAGCTATAGATGAAGCACCGGTAATGATAGTAGATTTGGGTGCAAGATCTACAGATATTGCTATTGCAAAAAATGGTCAGCTTTATTTTTCCCGGTCGCTTCAGACAGCGGGAGAAGCATTTACGAGGGCGATTGTCCAAAATCTAGGAATTGATGAAACACAGGCTGAAGAATATAAAAAAACCTATGGAATGAACAAAACTCAGCTGGAGGGCAAAATCAAATCCGCACTCGAACCTGTTTTTAGGATGGTTGCGGATGAAATGAAAAAAGCAATTAGTTATTACCAGAGCAGTGAGCAAGGTGAGTCTCCTAAATCGGCAATTTTAACCGGCGGAAGTGCAGCCATGCCTGAAGTAGCATCGGTTTTGACGCGTCTTCTTGGATTAGAAGTTGTTGTGGGAAATCCGTTTTCAAAAGTTTTTGTTGCTCCTGAAGCAGTTAACGCGCTGGCCGGGTATGCACCTTTGTATTCCGTTGCCGTAGGTTTAGCTATGAGGGGGTAATATATGGCTGATATTAATCTAATTCCGCAGACAAGCAAAGTTTCTCAGGAAGTTACAAAGAAAACCAATACGCTTGGATCGGTTTTAAAATTGTTTATAGTTTTACTTTTTGTTTCACTTTTTACTAGCGCAACGGTTTGGGGCATAATTTACTACCGCTTGAATCAGGTAAAAAAGGAGCACGAAAAATTAAAAACCGAGGTTGCTACTTTAAAAAAGTCAGAGTCGAGGTTTGTTTTGCTTCGTGACCGACTGGAAAAAATTTCAAAAATACAAAGTGAATACAATATTAGCGGAGAACTCGAGACAGTAAAAGATTTATCATTAAATATTACTTCACCATCATTAATTAAGTCGTTAAAAATTGATCCGAACATGGTTGAGGTCGAAGTAGAAACAGATAGTTCGCTTAATATAACCAAGATATTTTCTCAGTTGATTGGGTCCGGAAAATATAACCGTGTTAGTATGTTGTCATTTGATTATAATCCGGCAACATCGTACTTGGTTACTTTACAGATTATAAAGTAAGTTCGTTTTTTAGTTTTTATACTATGGAACCAAAATTGTTTGATTTTAAAAAATTAGGAATACTGGTACTGGGATTTTTTCTAGTTGCTTTTTCGTTTTTTGTTCTTGCAGGTAAAGGATTCGCATCAATTAAAAAATTGTACGACGATCTTAAAAATGAGAATCAAGAGATTCGTATTCTGAAGGAAAATGTTGAAACGCTGAAAAAAATAGATTTAGCCATTATTAACAAGTCCGATGATGTCTTTATTGAGCTTCCCAACAGTTCGTTTGTACCTTTTGTAATTTCGAATGTTAAAACAGAAAGCCTGGATAAAATTTTAATTGATAATCTGAGGTCAGAACCTTTAAATATGGGTGAAACCATCCACGGAATAAGTTTAGCTTATGAGGGTCACGTTGATAAGTTAGATAATATTATTACTTTTGCAGAGTCAGTTCAAAAATATTCCCCTATAACTGCGTTCCCCAGTATTGAAATGAACGAGATTGACGGAAAGTACAATGTTAATTTTAAAGTGGCAACTTTTTGGTCTGATTTACCGACTGAGCTTCCTCATATTGACGTTACGGTAAATGGTTTAACCGATGAAGAAACTAAGCTGCTTAACGAAATATCCAATTACAAAAAACCCGCAAAGTCCGATCTGAATCCCCAGAATCCGGTTGACCGCCCGAATCCATTCATCTGATGACATCCTCCCCTTTCTATCGAGGAGTATCTTATTCGCCTTCGGCGAACTATTCTTCCATAGGAGGATGACATATCAGGTTCGATTCATTCACAAACTACCATCCATGGTATTCTCGAAACTGTTATAAAAATCTTAAGAAAGAGGTTCGACTTTGATGTTAACGTATTTTTTCTCGAGGGTAGCTTTAATTCTTAAGATATCCTGAATTGATTTTATAGTATTACCTCCCCGTCCTATTATAAGACCGGCTTTGTCACCGGGAATTTTCAATAAAAAATCTACCCGGCCCTCCTCAGATTCTTCAACTAGTTCAAAATCTTCACCTATAATATTCTTAACGATAAATTCAAGTAATTCTTTCATTTTTTCTCAAACAACTTTTTGACAGTTGGTGACAATTTTGCCCCTTTTTCGATCCAACTTTTCAATTTGGTTTTATCAAGCGAGAGAACGCTCTTTTTAGGATGCCAGTGCCCCAAAATATCCAAAGGCTCCCCTACCACCTTTTTCTTTTCGTCTATTGCGACAATTCTGAAAAAATGATCGTTTCTTTTACCGAATTTTGCGAGTCTTATTTTAATCATGTTTTATATATGCAATCAATTTCGTACTATATCAAAAATTCGCTTGTTTGTACATATTAAACGTAAGTCCAAGTGTTAATCGTTAAATGTTTCGAGAGCTTTTTTTGCGGCATCTTGTGCAGCTTCACTTTTATTTTTACCAGTTCCGGATGCTATCGATTTACCACCAACCACAACTGAAATATTAAAGATTTTATTATGATCGGGTCCGATTTCATTTACTACTTCATATTTTGGAGCGGCGAGTCCTTTGGACTGTACAATTTCCTGAAGCAGACTTTTTGCGTCTTTTAAGGGTTCGCTTAGTTTATCGTCAATTTTTGAAAGAATAAATTCTTTAATAAAGTCTTCTGCTTTTTCTGCCCCGCTTCCGAGATAAATCGCACCGATAATTGCTTCAACTGTATCAGCCAAAATTGACTGATTAATTCGTCCTCCGGTATCTTCCTCGCCTTTTGAAAGAAATATTTTGTCCCCGATTTCAAGATCTTTGGCAACACTTGCCAAATTAACCGTATTAACCAGGTTTGCACGAAGGGCAGTTAAATACCCTTCTTCTTTGTCGGGAAGTAAATTATAAAGTTCCTTTGAAACAATAAATTCAAGGACAGCATCTCCTAGAAATTCCAGACGTTCGTTATTTCCTCTTTGGTTAGGATGCTCATTAACCCAAGAGCGGTGTGTTAGAGCCTGTTCAAGTAAATTATTATCGGTAAAATATTTTGTTAAATTTTCGCTATTCATTCTCTTCGATTTCAAGTGTTTCAATAAGGTCATCAACTGATTCAACTTTGGTTAAATCTGTCTTTGTCGTATCAAAGCCCAACTCTCCAAGTTTGTGTAAAAAATCAGATAAATCCGATGGTTGCATATGAAGCTCTTCATATAAACCATCATCGTTACCTATATCTTCAACATCAAGACCTAAAAACTCGGCTAAAGTTTGTTTAAAAAGTAAAAGTTTATTTATGTTTTCAAATTTGCTCATTACTACCCTTTCCTTTCAAAACACTTCCCAATACACCATTCACGAAAGAAGATGTATTTTCACTGCCAAAAAGTTTTCCCAGCTCAACCGCCTCGTCAATAATTACCTTTGCCGGTGCGTCTCCATATTCTAATTCATAAACACCGAGGCGTAAAATAGCCAGATCAATTCGATTTAATTTATCTATCGGCCACTCTGGCGCCGAATCAGAAATAGTATTATCAATAATATCCTTTTTCTCAAGAACTTTTTTAGTTAATTCAGAAATTCCAGTTTGGCTTGTGTAAGTATCAGCAAATAGCTCCTTAACAGAATTTATTCGGGAAATGTGTCTTGGATCGGTTGCTGTTTTCATAGTGTAAGTATATTAGCCTTCGTTGCCTTGTTACAAGTATAAAAATATCTTATTTTGTGGCGACAAAATGAGCGTGGATTTAAAAGAAATTAAGCCTTGTAAAAACCGCAATGAGGACATGCATGGTGGGATTCACGAAGCTTTCCGCACGACGGGCATTTTGATAAGCCCACAATTACTCTTTTGCTGCTGGGTGAATTTCTTCGTTTATTGCTTCTGCTCCTTGTATGTTTTTTCTTTGGTACCGGTGCCATATTGGAGTATTTTAATGGTTAGATTGTTTTATTGCAAGGTTGTAACGGTAAATATAGTTTGCAAAGAAAATTATTTGGTCGGGAAACACTCAATTGATACTAGCTTCATTGTGCTAAGACTTTCGTGTCTAAGAAGACATTGGGGATAAGTTTCAGTATATTTGGAAACTTCACTTTCAAGAATATTACCGATCAGTCTCCTACTTGTTATCTTAATTGCTGGAACGCTGTTTTCGTCGGGAGGACAGTCAAAAAATGTATCAGTTATATGAACCCACCCGTAGGGAAATCTTTTACTTGTGTACTCTTCTTCAGTTGTTACTACTTTACAAGGACTCTCGTTAAAGAATACGGGTATTTCTCTTTCCGTTCCCGCTCCTTTACATGCTGCTAAAATCAAAGGCACTGTTGCACTTGCGCGAAAAACATGTTTAAAAAGTGTCATATGAACAATTATCTGCAAGTCACTTGATCTAATTCAACCTCAAATTCACAATTTGGATGTTTAGATAAATAATCTTTGACACTTCTTCGCGAGATTATTCCCTTACGTACTTCATAACAGTTTTCAAAATAACCCAGATTCGGATTTTCTTCCGAATAAGGTGTATTGAAACAACCTTCCAAATTATACACAGGTACCGTATTTATTTCATTACACCCAGCCAATAATAGGGTTGTTGTTAAGGCTAATCTGTTTAATCCGTTAATTGATCTGAGTCTATTTTTCATTTCGTAGATTGTAATATTAATTAAGTCATAAGTCAATATTATGGGGTTTTATTCAAAACAATTTATTTAGTTGAGTGGAGAATCACTACCAAAATAATAATCTAGAACCTGGATATATAGCTCCGGACTCAATTGTATTTTTTCGGCAACCTGTTTTGCCTTTTTGATTAACTCAATATCACTCCATCTTGCGACTTTCAGATTTGAAAACCCGCTTTGCATTGTCCCGAAAACTTCTCCCGGTCCCCTCATTTTCAAATCCATCTCCGCCAAAGTAAAACCTGAATGATTTTCTTTTAAAACTTTTAATCTGGAAACTGTTTTATCTGACCTTGACTGCGTAAAAAGAAGGCAATATGACTTCGTGTTTCCTCTACCAACCCGGCCACGAAGCTGGTGAAGTTGGGCCAGGCCGAATCTTTCGGCTGCTTCAATCACGATAATTCCGGCATTGGCAACATCAATTCCGACTTCTACAACGGCAGTCGAAACTAAAATATCAATTTTCCCTTCCTTAAAATCATTAATAGCGGATTCTTTTTCTATTGGCTTTAATTTACCGTGCAAGAGTCCGATACGAAATTGGGGAAATATTTTTTTGATATTTTGGTATTCAAGTTTCGCGGACTTAACCTCTTTAAGTAAATCACTTTCTGACTCCTCGATTAGCGGGCAGATTATGTAAACCTGAGTTTTTTCTTTTTCGATTTTATCTTTAATCCAATCGTAACCCCCGCTGCGTTTTTCCGGAGGCACGATCCACGTAGTTACCGGAATTCTTCCCTTTGGCATTTCTGTTAGCACTGAAAGATCAAGATCGCCATAGAGGCTCATGGCAATTGTTCGAGGGATCGGAGTTGCGGTCATAGTCAGGATATGGGGAATTGCATTTCTTTTTCCGCTGGATTTAATAAGATGAGTTCTCTGTTCTACTCCAAATCTGTGCTGTTCGTCTATCACAACGAGCGCGACATCGCTAAAATTTATCTTGGTATGCAAAAGTGCGTGTGTACCAACAAAAATATCCGACTTTCCGATTGCAACCTTTTTTTCATGACCGGTTAGAAGCGAAATCCGAACATTCAAATTTTTAAATATTTCGTTTAAAGTTTTGTAATGTTGTGAAGCCAATATTTGGGTTGGTGCCATAATCACACTTTGGAAGCCGTTTGCAAAAACAGCGTAACACGCAGCCGCGGCAACTGCGGTTTTACCCGATCCTACATCCCCTTCCAACAGGCGGTTCATAGGTACTTTTTGTGAAAGATCCGACAATATTTCATCTGTGACAATATTCTGGCTATTGGTAAATTCAAACGGAAGGTGTTTTTTAAAGTCGGATAAGAGTTTGCTTTGAATTTCAAGATGTTTTGTTACTTTATGGCTCTTCCAATTTTCTTTTCTTTTGTTGTTCTGCAGAAATAATTTTAAAAGCTCGTTAAAACCCAACCTTTGTCGGGCCGGTTCGACACCTTCGGGGTTTTTTGGGATATGAATATTTTTTAAAGCCTCAATTTGCTTTGGAAGCCGGGAAATTATTGTATCCGGTAAAAATTCCCGACCTAGATTATCGTAATTTTGGATTAATAAATTAACCTTTGATCTGAACCACTTGGAAGTTAAACCTCTGGTTTCAGGATAAATTGGAATAATAGAACCTGTTTGGGAAATATCTTCGGGATTTATTGTTTCTTCAAACATTGGTGTGATAAGTGCCTTTTCTTTGCCAAGCCATTCAACTTTTCCGGAAAAACTATAAAAATGACCCTTTTTGATAACCGAAAATAAATAAGGCTGCGAGAACCATGCGCATTTAATTGTTCCGGTTTGATCTTCGACTTCCGCAATAAACATTTTCCGACCCTTTTTTGTATAAATATTGGCTGTGTTTTTAATTGAACCATGTAGTGTAATCATGTCTCCGACACGAGCATTTTTTGCTGTAACTACTTTTCGGAAGTCTTCGTAACGGAACGGAATATGATAAAGAAGGTCTTCGACAGTGTTAATTTGCAATTTTTCAAGTCTTTTTTTTACAATACTGCCAACGCCTGGGATATCGCTAACGTTCGAGTGCAAATCCATATTAGTATGATAGCACTTGCGATTGAGATTCAAAAAAGCCTTATTATAACGAGTAAAATATTAGCGGAAGGAATGTTGAAAGCAATAATCCGATCGAAGAAACAATCATCAAAACTACGAAAAAGAATTTCTTTTTATCCTTTATTTTGAATAATGCCATATTAATTTACTTGCAGGAATATCTTTTTCCCGACTTTAATCTTATCACCAATACTAACTTGTTGGTTGGGGTTATTTACAACTTCGCCGTTTATGTCGACGGCACTACCTAAAATTAATCTTTTTGCTTCGGATTTACTTCCCGCTTTGTCGGCAATCGTATCAACCAAAGTTACTTTGCCTGTAACTTCCTCAAAGGTTTCGGGTTTTTGATTTTGAAAAGTTTCTTGAAAACTCTTTTGAGCTTTGTCCGCGGCATCTTGTCCATGAACTATTTTTGTAATTTCGTAGGCAAGGTGTTTTTTCTCTGCCATTGGATTAACTTTGATTTTTGTTTCGAGACCTTCAAGTTCAACTTCTGTCAGGAGTTCAAATGCCAAATAAATTACCTCATCAGGGAAAGACATAATTCCGCTATAAAATTCGTTTGCGGGAGTATCAAGAAACAGTGCATTCCCCGTAGTTTTTCCAACTTTGCTACCGTTGTCGTCGACCAGCAGTTTTGTGGTCAAAACAATTTTTTCTTTGTCTTTTAAGCTTTTTAATAAAACTCTCCCGACAAGCATGTTAAAAAGCTGGTCGCTACCCCCGATTTCCAAATCCACATCCATTGCGACACTGTCATATCCCTGAAAAATAGGATAAAGCATTTCGTGCATATAAATCGGTTTATTTTGCGAAATTCTATTTTGAAACATGTCGCGTTCAATAAGCTGTTGATAAGTCACGTTAGAGCAGATGTCCAAAATATCTACAGGTGAAAGTTTGTTTAGCCAATCATAATTGAATTTAATCTCAGCTTTGTTTTCGCCAACAAAATCTAAAATTGATGATGATTGTTTTTCCCATGCTTTAAAATTATTAATGACTTCATCGCGCGTCAGTTTTTTTCTGGTTGCCAGTTTATCAGTCGGGTCGCCTATCATTCCCGTAAAGTCTCCGATTAAAAATATTACTTTATGTCCCAGCTTTTGAAACTGCCTAAGCTTCATCAGACCAACCATGTTGCCTAAATGTAGCGAAGGCATCGAGGGATCAAAACCCTGATACAACTTAATCTTTTTTTCAGACAACAAACTTTTAAGGCCTTCCTTTGTAGGCAAAACCTCTGCTACTCCGCGGGTTAAAATTTCTTCAATGTTCATAATGCTTTCAATTTTAAGATTAAATTCTGTCTTTATTTTAAATCTAAAATCCGCTTTTGTGAATACCCTGGTGGTTTTGGCTGTATAGAAGTTTTGGATTGAGTGATAATTTTGATATTATATGTGTATGGCTAACTGGATAGACAGAAGAAGAAAAAGACTTCGTTTTTTTGGCATGAGATCTTCAGGCGGTTTTATGAAGTCCAAAAACATCGCCAAGCTTTCAAAATTAATGTTTATCGGAGTTATAATATTTTTACTTCTGATCTTTGTCGGCATCCCTATTTTTGCACTCACACTTCCTTCTCCTGAGCGGGTTGTAAGAAGAGAAGGATTCTCAACCAAAATATTAGACAGGAAAGGCAACGTTTTGTACGACGTTTATAAAGATCAAAAAAGGACTCCGGTTAATTTTGATCAAATGTCCGACTATGTAAAGAAAGCGACAGTATCGATTGAAGATAAAAATTTTTATGAACATCAGGGTTTTGACGTGTTTGGAATGTTAAGGGGTGTTTTACGATTATTCACGCGAGGCAGAGCCCAAGGAGGATCAACTCTAACCCAGCAGCTTGTAAAAAATGTGTTACTGACTTCTGAGCGATCCTTAACCAGAAAAATCAAAGAGTTTATGTTGGCAATACAAATTGAGCGTAAATACAACAAAGATGAAATTCTTCGTATGTATTTAAACGAAGCTCCCTACGGTGGCGCAATTTATGGGGTTGAAGCGGCTGCCGAAACGTATTTTGGTAAGAAAGCAATAGACCTTAATTTAGTTGAATCGGCAATATTGGCCGGAATTCCCCAGCGACCAACATTTTATTCCCCATATTCTGACAAAGAAGCCTATAAAGATAGAACAAAACAGGTACTTCGCAGGATGCGGGAGGATGATGTAATCGATAAAGATACAGAAGAAAATGCCCTGGAAGAATTGGATTCTATAAAAATAAAAGACCGTGGTGCATCATTTCGTGCGGCACATTTTGTTATTTATGTCCAAAAACTTCTGGAGGAGCGGTATGGTGAATCGTCAGTAGAACAGGGTGGATTGGAAGTCACTACAACTCTTGATGTTGATCTGCAAGACGAGGCTCAAAAAATAGTCGCAGAAGAAATTGAAAAAGTTGAGAAGGTCCATATTACAAACGGCGCTGCAGTCGTATTAAATCCCGATACCGGTGAAATTCTTGCGATGGTCGGTTCAAAAGATTTTTCTGCAAGTGATTACGACGGTCAGGTTAATGTCACTTTGTCTCTACGGCAGCCGGGATCATCAATTAAACCTTTTACGTATGTTACTGCTCTTAAAAAAGGTTACAACGCTTCTACGTTACTTTTAGACGTACCTACTAAATTTTATGGAGGTGAGGGTCAACCGGACTATGAACCGGTAAATTATGACGGAAAATTCAGAGGTCCGATTCAGCTTCGATATGCACTTGCCAATTCCGTAAACGTTCCTGCTGTAAAGATGTTGGCGATGGTTGGAATTAAAGATGTGTTGACTACCGCTACCGATTTGGGAATTACAACGCTTCCACCGACAAAAGAAACTTTGCAAAGAGTGGGGTTGTCGTTGACTCTTGGAGGCGGTGAGGTGCGGCTTTTGGATATTACCGACGCTTACTCGGCGTTTATGAATGGCGGATTTCGCGTTGACCCGATTGCAATTTTAAAAGTTACAGACCAGAAAGGTAAAGTTTTAGAGGAGGTAAAACCCAAAAAAGGAAAAAGAGTGTTAACTCCGGAGCAGGCTTACATGATGGTTGATATCTTGTCCGATAATGAAGCCAGAAAAGATGTGTTTGGAGTTAATTCCCTCTTAAATATTGCCGGTCGGCAAATTGCCGTAAAAACCGGAACGACAAATGATAAACGGGACAACTGGACAATCGGAGGAAATATGGATGCGGTTGTTGGTGTTTGGGTGGGAAATAATGATAATTCTCAAATGTTGCAAGTTGCCTCCGGTGTTTCCGGAGCTAGCCCGATTTGGAGAAGAATTTTACTTGCTGCGCTTACCGGTAAATCGCCAAGAACTTTCGAAGTTCCCGGAGGAGTTGTGACTGCCGCAGTTGATAGTTTTTCAGGGTTTGCGGCGCATGACGGATATCCATCCAGAGTTGAAAAGTTTGTAGACGGAACTCAACCGGGTGAAGATCCGGTGCACGTAAAATTAAAGGTTTGTAAAACGGATGGAAAACTTGCTACTCCCGGAGACGTCGTCAGCGGCAACTACGAAGAAAAAGAATTTTATGTTCTGAAAGAAAAAGACCCTAGCGCGAAGGAGGGAGAAAATCGCTGGCAGGATGGAATAAATTTATGGCTTTCCAGTCAAGCAGATTCGCGTTATCATCCCCCATCCGATTATTGCGGCTCCACAAATCCGGTGAGCGTAGAATTTATAAGTCCAAAAGATCAAAATTCAAATTTGTCAAACGACATTACAATCGAAGTTCGGGCTGATTCTACAAACAAGATAACCCAGGTTGAGTTGGAAATTGATAACGTTAAAGTTGCGACTCTAGTATCAAGACCGTTTAAACATACAACCAATTTAAGCAATGGCGTACACACAATTAAAGCAATTGCGAAAGATGATAAAAATAATTCTTCGGATAGAACTATAAAAATCGGTGTTAACACTGCTTGGGATTATGTTCCCGCAACTCCGACACCTACCGTGACGATGTCTCCTACTCCGACCATTGCGATTACTCCTTAGTTATAAACTTTTTGATGGTTATTTTTGTTTAACCCCAAATTTTTTGGAGAGCGTGCCAAGAATACTTTTTCGAATTTCGGCGACTTCTTTATCTGTTAGTGTTTTATTTACATCGGAATAATTTATTTGATAAGTACCCAGCATTGTCACGTCATCGACAAACTTGGTCATTTTAATTTCGTTAATTACTTTCCCAACTTCAGTTTTACCTTTAATAATAAGCGTAATGTCCTCAATCTGAGGAGGAAATTTGGGTATAGGCTTAAAAAGATACGAATTTTGGAACTTTTTTAAATTTGCCATATCCAGTTCAAATCCAAAAATATTGCCTTTTATCCCAAAGTTATGTAAAACCATTGGACTGATTTCTCCAAATATTCCCAACTCTTCCCCATCCATTTCTATAACACCGGCCCTGTTTGGGTGCCAAAGACCGTGTGAAATAGCAAAAGGTTTAAATTTTTCGAGCACTAAATCAACTAAACCTTTAATATTTTCAAAAGTTGAATTTCTTAAGGCACTCGAGATTTTATAGACTTCAGTTGCTTTCTCAACTGGAGCAAAATAAACTTTTCCATACTCAAAGATCTTTAGATTTTCTTGGGTGTTTACTTTTATTCCTGCCAAAAGTGTTGGTATAAGCGAAGTGCGCATAAATTCATACTCCGCACTTACGGGGTTTGCAATCCTGATATGGTTTTCAGGGTTTAGCCCCGATTTCTCTATTATTTCTTTTGAAGTTAAAGCTCCGGAAGAAATTTCAAAGTAACCTGCCGAAGAAACAATATTTTTTAAGACAAGTTCGAACTCACGGTCATAAAAATACGGGATTTTAACCGAGGCCATTTTCCCGCTAGGAAGAGTTCTCGGAAACTTATTGTAACTATAAATTCTTGCAATTTCCTCGTAAATGTCTTCGACCAAATTAACATCACTTCTAAAATTTGGGACAATACATTTAATTGTTGCACCGGTAATTTTTGGAGAAAAATCCAGATGCTCCAGAATTTTTAAAACAAGTTCTTTTTGGATTGAAATACCAAGGAATTTGTTTAAATCGTCAAGATCAAATGAAATAATTTTATCTTTGATAAACTTGTCAATTTTGAAAATAGGTTTTGATGCGACTTCCCCTCCGGCCAGCTCCAGAACAAGTGTTACAACTCTTTTTAAAGTATCAGGAATAATTTTCGGATTTGGTCCCCGCTCGTAAATATAGCTTGCATCCGACTTAAGTTTTAAGGCTTGTGAAGTTTTTCTAATATAGCTTCCGTTATAAATCGGAGTATGTATAAAAACGTTTTTAGTTGAATCCGAAATTCCGGTATTTTGACCGCCTTTAATCCCGCAAAGGTCAATAACACGATTGGTGTCTTTGATAATGAGCGTATCCGGCGGTAATTTGTACTTTAAGCCGTCGACGCTAACAAATTCCTCACTTCCTTTTGATAATTGCATTGAGAGATCAGTTGATAAAAACTTATCGTAATCAAAAACATGTATCGGACACCCGAGTTCAAACATAACATAATTTGTAATATCTACTAAATTGTTAATTGGTCGCAGACCAATCGAAATAAGTCTTTTCTGCATCCAAGCCGGCGAATCCCCAACTTTTACACCCGAAATTGTTATTCCTGCATAACCGCCAGTTAAATTGGTTTTAAAAGAAATATTTATTGGTAGATTTTGTGTTGGTTTTGGAATATCACTTAATTTAGGGAGTGTTAATTTTGAATTTTCAATAATGGCAATTTCGCGGGCAATCCCCGTAATTGATAACCAGTCGGGTCGGTTTGGGGTAACTTCAATATCCAAAATCTTATCACCTTCAATTTCATCATAACTCTCGCAGGTTAAACCTATCTCTGTCATCTTCCACATCAAATCATTTATATTTGACGTAATGTCTACATATTCTTTTAGCCAGGAAATAGGTGCTTTCATTTTAATATTGTTTTAGAATTCGCAAATCCGGATTAGTCAACGTTCTTAAATCGTCAATTTTGTATTTTAGCGTTACGACTCTAGATAATCCGATTGCAAACGCAAACCCGCGCCAAACTTTAGGGTCAATTTTACATGTTGATAAAACATTAGGATGTATCATTCCTGCCGGCATAATTTCGCTCCAGCCGCTTTTTTTACAAAACGAACACCCCTTTCCCTTACAAACCGTACATTTTAAATAAGTATCAACACCGGGTTCGACAAAGGGAAAAAAAGTAGTTGCAAAACGGATTTGGGCGTCACTTCCGAATACACCCTTTAATACATACTCAATTGTGCCCAGTAAATCGGTAAAAGTAATATTTTTATCAACCGCAAAACCCTCAACCTGCCAGAAATCAACTCCGTGGCTTGCATCGATTTGTTCATAACGAAAACACCTGCCTGGGACAACTACGCGGAAAGGTGGCTTCATTTTTTGCATGACACGGCCCTGCATTGCGGATGTGTGAGTCCTTGGAATAAGCTCGCCTGGCTTAAATTTAGTGCCTGTAACGTCGAAAAACATTGTTTGCTGGGCGTCCCTAGCAGGATGATCTTTAGGAAAGTTTAAAACCTCAAAATTATAATAATCACTCTCCACTTCAGGACCATCGGCAATCTGATAACCCAAATAGCTAAATTGATTTAATATTTCAGTTAAAACTTTCGTTTGAGCGTGAAGATTCCCTATTTCTGATTTAACACCTGGAGCTGTTAAATCAAACCACTCTTTCGTATCAACTTTAAATTGTGTCAAATTTTCTATTTTGTCATTTAAGGTAGATTCGATTGTTTTTTTTGATTCATTAATAAGAATTCCTACATCTTTTCGCTCATCAGGTTTTAGCTTTTTTAAATCTATTAAAAACTCATTAATTTTTCCGTTTCGGCCAAGATATTCGATCCGCAGCTCCTCAAGCTCCTTGTCGGAGTCGGTATCCATAATTTGCCCGATAGCGTTGTTTTTAAGATTTATTATATCTTCACGCATAAACTAATCTATATTATAAAATAAACCCAAGATTTTACATATTGGTAATATTTATATTTTCGATTCAATTACGACCATTTCTATACCTCTTCTACATGTTACCGTTTTTTGTTTAAGTGCTCCGATCCAAGCATTTCTTGGATGAGTATCAACTTCGATTCCAACTGGTAATTTATTTTCCGGAATATAGACACTTCCCCATCGGTCTTTATTTATAAGACGTTTTAACGGACAATTTTGACAGTCAATATTGCCTGGTTGTTGCCATTCGCATGTCATTTTAATTCACCTCCCTTTTTAGCCACTAAAAAACCCCGACTAGCGGGGTTGATTCATACAATAGCTTCAACTCCCGCTTATGCGAGGTTAAAGTTAAAGAATTTTACTGTATTATTTAAGCTCATACTTGAAATAGTATAACTTACTTTTTAACAATTTCAACTATACTTTTAAAATCTTCCGGGTGTTTGACCGCAATTTCTGCCAATATCTTCCTGTCCAATAAAATATTTTTCTTTTTCAAACTTGAGATAAATTTTGAATATGTCGCGCCTGACTCACGGAGCGCCGCATTCATACGTATGATCCAAAGGCTTCTCAAATTTCTTTTTTTCTGTTTTCTACCGATATACGCATATTGACCGGCGTGCAGGACCGCTTCTTTAGCGGTTTTAATACGACGCCTTCTTGCCTGCTTAAAGCCTTTTGCAGCCTTTAATGTTTTTCGATGGTTTCTTGCTGATACTGATTTTACTCTTGTCATAATATTACATTCCTAGTGCAGTTTTAATCTTTTTTGCGTGTGTTTTTTTGGTCATTACAACTCGACTTAATCTTCTTTTTCGACTTGCGGTTTTCTTTTCATTCAAATGTCCATGGAATCCCTGCATACGCATAACCTTTCCGTTTTTAGTAACACGGAATCTTTTGGTGATTGATTTTCTAGTTCGTAATTTTGGCATAGTAAAATTATACTAGAGCGTATTATATAAGAAAAAGTGTGTTGTGGCTAGTAGTCAATAAGAGTTTTACTGTGCCGGTTTAATCTTCTCGGTAGGTGTGGCTGTAGAAAGCTTTTTCTTTGTCGGGGAAATTACCATAACTAAGTTCTTACCCAGAAATTTCGGTTCCATGTCGGTGACGACTTGATCTTTAAAATTATCCAATACTCTATTTAATACTTCATAACCGAACTGTTTGCTACCAAGTTGTCTGTATGTAAAATTTACAACGAGTCTGATTTTATTGTTTTCTGCCAAAAATTCCTTTATTCTCTCAATTCTAGTATCAAAATCATGCTGGGCAATAAAAGGTGAAAATCGGATTTCTTTGATGTCTCCCTGCTTAGCTTTTCTTTTTTCCTTTTGAAGTTTTTTCTCCTCTTCATATTTGAATTTTCCCAATTCCATCAGTTTTGCAACCGGAGGTTTTGCCATCGGGGCAATTTCAATTAAATCAAGCTCTTCATCGTGGGCTTTATTTAGAGCATCAGAAAGACTCATTACACCGATTTGTTTTCCGTCAGCAGCAATTACACGAAGCTCACTTGATCTGATCTGATTGTTAATTCTATAGTTGAAGTTGAATGTTTTCAATTTCTTATGCATATTTTACCTAAATAGCGTTGTAAATATCAATACACAATTGTTTTTAGTCGGATTTTGGGTAATATATGAATTATGGTGAAGAATGGTAACAGTGAGAAAGTAAGAAAAGAAATAAAAAAGTTTTTAAATTTAAACGAAGTTTTGACCCTGGCAGTATCGGACAAAAATCAGCCTTGGGTGTGTACTCTTTATTACGGAATAGATAAAGAAATGAACTTTTATACTGTGACAGACGATAATTCGGTTCACGGAAAAATTTTGTCTAAAAATGGAAAGGTTGCCTTTAATATTTTTGATTCGCATCAAAAAATTACGAAACCCAAAAAGGGAGTTCAGGGAAAAGGAATTTGCACAAAAGTAAAGGGTGTGGTGGAAGTTACGAAAGGTCTTTTTCTTTGGCACAAAGCAAATCCTGGGATTGAGAAAAATATCACAGTCGCTGATATCTTAAAAAAACTTTCAGATACAAAGCTTTATAAAATTACGCCAACATATTTAAAGTTTTTCAATAAAGTACTTTATGGAAGTGAAGAATACGGAGAATTATTCCTGAGGTAACTTCTTTTCTCCAATTTCAACTTTGATGTTGCTTGTGAAATCCTCTATCTTTTGCGAACCCAAATCTTTTCCTGCTCTCGCACGTACCGAAATGGATTGGTTTTCAATTTCCTTATCCCCGACAATTGCCATATAAGATACTTTTTCCATTTGCGCATCGCGGATTTTTGCACCCAAAGTTTCCGACCTTTCATCAATTTCCACTCTTATATTTTCATTTTTCAGTTTTTCCATAACTGATCTCGCATATTCCAAATGTTTTTCTGATATCGGTAGAATTTTAACCTGAACAGGATTAAGCCATGTTGGAAAGTTACCTGCAAAGTGTTCTATCAAAATACCCATAAACCTCTCCGTAGATCCTAATGGAGCTCTGTGTATTAGGACTGGTCTCTCTGTTTTTCCTTCTTCATTAATATATTCCAAACCGAATCTGTCAGCCAACATAAAATCGACCTGAATCGTTCCGCACTGCCACTCGCGACCAATTGCGTCTTTAATAATGACGTCAAGCTTTGGCCCGTAAAAAGCTGCGTCTCCCTCGCTTTTGGTATATTTCAACCCCTTCTTTTCAATGGCTTTAACTATTTCGTCTTCAGCCCTTTTCCAAACCTCATCATTGCCGAGATATTTTTCTTTTGGAGATCTCAAGCCCAATCTTAAGTAGAAATTATTGAGACCAAATACTTTTAATAGAAACGACATATAATCAAAAACACCGATAAATTCATCTACAACCTGGCTCTCTCTGCAGAAGATGTGGGCATCATCCTGAGTGATATGTCTGACCCTCAACATTCCTGATAACTCCCCCGGCTTTTCATAGCGATAAACTGTGGCTATTTCAGCAATTCGCAATGGCAGTTCCCTATAGCTTCTTGGTTGAGACTTGTAAATCATCATGTGGAACGGGCAGTTCATCGGTTTGACTAAATACTGCTCATCATCGATTTTCATTGGAGCATACATTTTGTCACGGTATAAATCCCAATGACCAGACGTTTCCCAAAGCTTTTTCCTACCTATATGAGGCGTATAAACATGTTGGTATCCTCGCTTGGTTTGTTCGGTAATTATTAAGTTTTCAATTTCTCTTCTTATAATACTTCCTTTTGGCTTTAATAAAAGCAAACCAGGACCAACCTCGTCGGTTAATAAGTATAAATTTAATTCTCTCCCCAATTTTCTATGGTCTCGCTTTTTTGCTTCGTCTTGGTTTTTAAGATATTCATCCAGCTCTTCCTGAGATGGGAAAACCGTTCCGTAAATGCGGGTTAACATTTTATTTTTTTCGGATCCTCTCCAGTACGCACCTGCGACCGATAGAAGTTTAAAATTCTTTAAGGCTTCTTTTGGGTTTTCGACATGCCCTCCTCGGCATAAATCTTCATAATTTCCGGATTTATAAAAAGTTAGTTTTTGACCGTCATCCGCAAATTCCTCAATCAATTCTTTTTTGTAATCATTATCACTGTACGCGTTTAACGCCTCTTCCTTTAAGACTTCCCTGCCCACGAAGCCTTCCCAGGAATTAAGAATTTCATGCATTTTATCTTCAATTTTGGGAAAATCTTCCTCTGAAATTTTTACTTCCTCGAAATCGAAATCATAATAAAATCCGTTTTCAATTGAAGGTCCAATCGTACGAAGCGTTTTTGGCCACAGTTCCATTACGGCTGCCGCCAAAAGATGTGCACACGAATGTCTTAAATTGTCTAAATTATTATCTTCCATGATTTAAATATACACTTTCAAGAAGACGATATGAAGATACCGTGGTTCCACTCCTTATTTTTTCTCTTAGTATTTAACGTTTACTTTAAACGAACCAAACTAATCGGGTGGTTATTCACTCGAGAATTTTTTAATATCAAACGAGTCTTCGTGTCCGATTTTAATCGCCTGGCATAATCGTATTATTCTCCCCAAAGAATATTTTGTCAAATAAATCAAAGTGTGGACCCGAGGGGTCTCGAACCCCTAACCTCCTGACTGCCAGCCAGGCGCGCTAACCAATTGTGCCACGGGCCCGCGCCATGATTATATCAAATTTTTCTGTTTTCTTTTCTCGTCTAATTCATCTAAAACAATTTTTCTCATTCGAATGCTTTTCGGAGTTACTTCGACGAGTTCCGTGTCATCGATATATTCAAGACAATCCTCAAGGCTCATTGTTCTCGGCGTATTAATATGGTCAGTTGGTCCGTCACCCTTTGAGCGCATATTACTTAGCTGTTTTTCTTTACAGACATTTACACGCATGTCATGAGGTCTAGAATTTTGTCCGACAATTTGTCCTTTATAAACTCTTATACCGGGTCCGTAAAACAACTCCCCTTGTCCCTGTACATTTACCAATCCGTAGGCCCTTGTTTCACCTGTTTCGTGAGCAACCATAGATCCCCTATCTCTTTCCCGGATATATCCGTCATCGGGTAAAAAATCCAAAAAAGTCGAGTTCATAATTCCTAGACCTTTGGTATCTCTTATAAACTCGCTTCGGAAACCGATGAATTCTTTAGTGCTTGCGGTAAACTCCAATTGCGTGATCCCATCTTCAGAATTCATATGGTCCATTTTTGCGTGTCTTACTCCCATTTTATTTATTACGACCCCGGCATGTTCGTCGGGAACTTCGATATAAACTTTTTCGAATGGAGTTAATTTTTTTCCGTCTACAGTCTTTATTACGACATGCGGTCTTGTTACCTGGAATTCATAGCCCTCACGCCTCATACGCTCGATTAGGATAGCCAAATGCAGCTCTCCCCGCCCTGATACTGTCCACGTTCCGCGCGAAGTGCGACGTCGGTTTGAAGCTCTTTATAAAGCCTGTCCTGGATTTGACTCGGTGTTTTTAATTCCCCTTCTTTTCCCCCGAACGGAGAATTATTTATCATAAAAACCATTTTTACGGTTGGCTCTTCGATGTCCAAAAGTGGTAAAGCGACAGGATTTTCGCGGTCAGCGATGGTTTCGCCGATTGTAATATCCGAAATCCCCGTAACGGATACTATATCGCCGGCAACTGCCTCTTCGACCCCCACTTTATTAAGGCCGATAAATGATGTCAGCGAAGTAATTCTTGCTTCGGCAATAATGCCTTCGCGGTTAATATGTGCAACAGTTTGATCGTTTTTGATTTTACCGCTATAAATTACACCTGTTGCAATACGACCTTTGAAATTATTATAGCCAAGGGTTGAGATTCTCATTTGCAAAGGCTTGTCGGAATTAATTTCCGGATCGGGAACGTATTGTAAAATTGCTTCGAAAACAGGTTCGATATTAACCATTTTAGATAAATCGGGCTCAAGCGATGCTTTTCCGTCGCGTCCGCTTGCGTAAATTACGGGAAAAACCGCAGTTTCATCATCGGCACCCATTTCAATAAATAAATCAAAAGTCCGGTCAACTACCCAAGCCGGTCGTGCATCTTTTTTATCGACCTTATTTACAACAACAATTATCTTTAAGCCCATTTTCAAAGCCTGCTTTAAAACAAACCTTGTTTGGGGCATTGGTCCTTCTTTTGCGTCAACCAGAAGCAGTGCTCCGTCTGCCATAGAAAGTACTCGCTCAACTTCCCCACCGAAATCAGCATGCCCCGGAGTGTCGATGATATTTATTTTGTAGTCTTTATAGGCAACTGAGGCGTTTTTGGAAAAAATAGTAATTCCGCGCTCGCGCTCTAATTCGTTACTGTCCAATATCTGATTAACGTCAGCCAGTTCTCCTTTAAGAGTTGTATTTGATTGGCGCAAAAGCGCATCCACGAGAGTTGTTTTTCCGTGGTCAACGTGTGCGATAATCGCTACATTTTTAATTTTTTGTATTTCCATATTATTGATGAGGTGTCAATAAAAAATCCCGCATAGCGGGACTTATTGGCAGCCTCAGTAGATATTGTACTATTTTAAATCAAAATAGGCAATTTTTTACCTGGATTGGAAAACTGTTTTATAAAAATTATCGTTCCTTAGTTGTTCTTTGATGGAGCTGCCCTTCTGAAGTTATGCAAAATTCGTCAGTTCGTACTAATTGATACCCAAATATAATTTCGCTTTCATGTCTTTTGCCGGACCACCCCAAACTTGCACTAAATCTGAATTGATCAGAGCGATGTTGGGCACCAGTCCAATTACCGGGCGAAAGTGGTCCATCGAGATTTTGCCAAAACTCACCACCCATGTTTTGGTCTACATGTAACTCTATATACCCCTCCTGACCAATTCTTAATCTTGGCGTTTTTCCCCAACCTACAGCAACAGCAACTCCTTTTCCTGGTCTAACCATTTGCATTCCGATATCGTATACAAGCTGATCTACAGGTTTACCTCCTGAGCATTCAATATTTGAGTTATTTGGTGTTAATCTTTCTGCACAAGAAGTAAGTGCCAATGAAGCAACTACTAATAATCTTTGGTATAAAGGGATTTTGGGATAATTCATAGAAGTAACGTTTAAAAAATTAACAATATATACGGGTGGACGGTAAGGGACTCGACAATCCAAAGGATTGCTCCTTCCCCTGACTCGAAAGAACTTGGTCGAACACTTCTTCTGTTAGACTCCCACTAAGCTCCATCTCAATCGCTATTCCTGGATAGAGAGTATTTGTCGTGTTGACTAAAGCACCTATTCTTCCGTCACCAGGAGTTCCGGCTATTGGTCCTTGCCATTCACCAGTAGTAGAATATTTACCGATAATTTTTAAAACCTTAACACCATCTTGACTACTTACTTCCCTAACTAGATTAGCCGGAATTTCAAATTTTCGATTCAAGTTTTGTCTAGCGTAATATTTACCATCCTCAATAGCAAATCCCAATAAGTCAGTAAATCCTCCTCCTCTGCCTGCTTCGTAATCAAGCGAAACTGTCCCAAAACCAAAATAATTAATGTCGCAGAAGCTACCACCAGCAAATGCCGGTTTAACTAGAAGAAAGGATGTTTTTTTCGCAAATGTCATGCAAAGTTGAGTTCCTTTTTCTCCAGGTTTTATTTCTTCTTTCATCTCTCCATAACTATTAAAAATTGGCGGGAGTTTAAATTCTAAACCTATTGTTTTTAGAGAATAAGTTTTCCAATTAGAATTAGTAGTAGTTGGTTGTTCGGTTATGGTCGGTTTTGTTGTTGGTTGTATATCAGAATAATTATTTGGAGTTGGTTGAGGTACATAAGATTGTCTTTTTTCAGATATTGATTTAAAGAAATACCCGCCCGTAAATCCCACAGCCAACAGAACTAAAACTACTGTTGAAATCATCCAGTAATTTACTTTCGGTTTTTCTGACATAGAGACGGGCTGACTAACAGGACTTTGTCCGATTTGCTGGGTATTTTGACTACCCTCATTGATTTGGTTTTCCATTTTTACCTCCAAGAAAAAGTATATCATATTTTCGGAAATCAAGTATCTGCTTCCACTTGTATTTCTGTTTTAATTTTTGGTATATTGATAGTGGATACAGATTTTTGGAATTGCGTTTTTTGATGGCGCAATCAGACAGTAAGACGCAATTCTTATCTGTATCCAACTGGTTGCGCCATTAAAGTTTTAAGATTGTTCTTTAAAATTTTTGCGTTTTTCTTTTCTCTTTATTATACGGCGGCTTTTTTGTGTATATAAACGGGGCTTTGCAGCGCTCGCCGCGGGGGCGGGCGCGGCGAGCGCCATTCCTGACTCGCCGAATTCTCCATTTCTGTGGACGGTAAGGGACTCGAACCCCTGACCCCTTTCACGTCAAGAAAGTGCTCTAGCCAACTGAGCTAACCGTCCAAATATTTCAAGCTAACTCAGTTATAGTATAATTCGCTCATGGAGAAAGGAAAAAAACAGTTATCACTTAATGAAATAGCGCAATTGTTAAATATTTCACCTTCTGCCGCGCGTGCGATAGGTAGGGGTCCGTTGTTGCATCAGTTGGGAGATTTGCTTGGTCATAATACTACAAGGTGTGAAGATGCGAGTTCAACTTATCAACCCACAGAAGATCTCGAAAAAGATTTTAGTGGTCCAATTGATAGGCTTAGGAAAAGATAAATGTATTTCAAATTAGAAACACGATGTCACATCTTCAGAACTTTGTCTACTAATCTGACTTTACTTATATTGTTTAATATTAAAAATTACTAAATTGATAAAAGGAATTTGGTCAGGATTTGGTAATAATGATTTAGGCTTTTTATACTAACCCACTCATTGTCCGTGTGCATACCGTCCCCAATTGGTCCGAAGGTTATTCCTTCGCAGCCGATTTGGTTGAAATGTCTAACGTCAGAGCCACCGTGTTTATACACAGTTTTGACATTTCGCCTAATTATCTTTTCGGTTTCAGTTTTTAACAATTTTATATACTTACTATTTTCCGAAGTAAATTGAGAGGGTTCTTTAAGTAAAATCTGATACCCAAAACTTTTTGGAATTAATGAAGTAACATTTTTAACTATTTTTTCAGATTCTAATGGAACATAGCGGACGTCCAAAACTACTTCACAATTGTCGGGCACTTTGTTAGTCGTTTTATTGCTTGTCGAAATTTGAGAAACATTTACTGTTGTAGTCCATGATTCCTTGCTGGGTACCGGGTACTTTTTCTGAAGAATATTTAGGAATGAAATCATTTTAGTTATCGCGTTTTCTCCTTTCCACGGGTAAGCTCCGTGAGACGATTTTCCTTTTGCAATTATCTTTATCCAAACGATTCCTTTGGCTTCATTATTAATTCCGAACTCAGTCGGTTCTCCCGCAATCACAAAATCAGCCTTTATTCCTTTTTCAATCTGATATTTGGCCGAGTTAAATCCGCCTATTTCTTCATCAGTTACCAACTGAAGACCGAGAGGATAGTTAACTTTATTTACCAACTCTTTAAAGACTAAAATCTCACAAGCGGCTGTCGCTTTCATATCCTGGGCTCCGCGACCGTAAAGCTTACCGTTTTTTAGCAATGGCTTATATTGATTTTTCAATCCCGGTATAACATCAAGGTGCGCATTGAGAAGGATTTTAAAATCCTTAGCATTTTTAATATTTGAAAACAGTAGACTTGGAGTAGAGTTTTTTTCAAACGTTCTAACCGAAAACTGTTTTAATTCTTTTTTTGCAATTTCCAAAACTTCATATAACCCATTTTTATTATCTGCTGTCGATTCGATACGAATCAGTTTTTGTGATAAATCGATAATATTTTTCATATTACTTTTAGAAATTCCGCTCTTGCATAAGCCGTGTCCCCCCAATAGATAACCCCTAATGTATCGTACCCGGGCATACGGAGTATAACACCACTTCCGTCTTCTCTTAATCTGCGATTTAAATCAATTGTGGTTTGGTATCTTTGTTCCGGGTCTCCCGGTGAAACCCCCTCTTTATCAACCGCAAGTAAGCCTTCGTTTACCACACGTATATATTCGTCAGGTGTATGACGCCGTGTAGTGCTCCAGACTACTGCTGCAGCAGCATCCGATCCGTTTGTCCACCTGGGATTAAATTCAGCAACATATAGAGTGTCAGGATCTTGGCCGGTTTTTAACAAATACTCTCTTTCTTTTGGACCCGGAATTATAAAATCTACATTTACGACTCCGCGTACTTTTGACAAATCAGAATTGGTATCTTTTGCAACTTCGTTGATATAATCAGTCAATGCCTTTACGGATTCTTCTTCGTAATCCGACTTAATTTTGTATGAATGTGCTGAACTAGGATTAAATGTTGACGTACCCACACAAGCTCGTGATCCATTATTAAATATTTGTCCGTTCCAACCTAAGCTGAACGGTTTACCATCAAGAATAATAATTGTCATCCCCGGTGAATCTTCTACATCAATTAACCTACTAATTACCACCTGCGTGTCAGCTGATTTCGAGCTTGCAATTACATGTTGTCGAGCTTCTTTTAAGGCACTTTCCCAGTCATCAAATTCGATTGTTCCTTCAATATCACCGTTGGGTGTAAATACTATTTTTCCTTTAATTTCCTGAAGAGTTGCGTTTCCATAACCACCGTCACATTCATCCGGTCGTATCATTAACCCGACCGGATAATTTGATTCCATGTCTACTTTTTGATAATTGGTTCTGATTTCAGTTAAAAATCGCGAAGAGTCAGCAATAAGCTCGTTTGTATCTGTAATTTTAAAATCAACCGGACATATACCTTCGATGGCATAATTTTGCATATCTTTATGAGAAAGAACTTTATTTTTTAGTCGGTCAACTATTTCAGCCGGCAATCCCCATGTGGTTGTCTCGGGTCCGTTAACAATTTTGACATCAGCTGTATTTATGTATGGAACCAACAACCTGCTTCCGGGAAGTCGATTCGCATCTTCCGGTGTAATTGCTTTTATATCAACACCGTACATTAGGGAAAGGTATTGTAAATGAAATAAATTAGTTTGTGTTTGTACTTCGGGTGACATTAATGCAAAATGCCCTGTTTTTGCAGGAGGTAAATGACCCAATCGCGCTCCATATCTAGCATTGACTGCATTTGATACAACCGGATTACTACCCCTTAAAACTGTTCCGACATTGTGGTAACCGATTCCGTAATCTAGACTTGATCCATTTGAAAAAATATTTTCTTGACTCATTGCACTAAAAAAACCTCTCTGGTGAGAGGTTTGGTCTTTTATTTAATTATTTTTAAAAAATCTATTTAAAACATCTCACCATATTAAGTCAGCCCTGTAATGAGGGCTAACGAAATAATAATGAGAATGTTTTGATTTTTCATTTTGTAGATGTTATTTTAAAATTTCAATTATGTGGTTGTCAACCTCCATACTCATCTTTGTGGGTGATCCATTATTTGATTCAGTTGTCGTAATTGCCGTATGGTCAGAGTTCCGAAAATTCAAAGATGAGACTTTTCACCGAAATACAGTCTGTTCGACTTGCACAAATCAGGGATTTTACAGTCGGAACAAGGTACAAAGTCTTTTGATATAGCTTATGGATTTGGGTTTTCTTTTGGAGGCACTTGAGCTCGACGCTCTCTATTTAAAATGCAGGTTATTACAGATATAGGCAATCTTCTTAGGATTGCACTAGAATATGTTTCTTTTGGATACTGACACAGCTGAAACAAAAAGCAAGCAGGATCACCACAAGCAAATGGAGAAATTTCATAATTTGGGCTACTTGCCATATTTAACCTGAAGATCTTGCAACATAGTGTTCTTCCGAAAGAAGATATTTTGCACCATGTTTTTTATAATTATTTCCCCATGCATTTTTCTTGGCTGCTCTTTTATTTGAAGAATGGAGCCAGTTGGTTGCGCTTTCGATTTTTGTTTTGAAAGATTTGATATACTCCAAAAGTTTTTGAAAGAAAATTACATGATACATTCCTGGCTCTACTGTCGCCTGCATAGCAGCAATTTGCGTTTCTTTTGCGAACTTTCCTACACGCGAACTTGTAATAATTAGCTCTTCCTGTAAAACCTTAAGCTGCATCTTTAACTCGTTAGACCTCTTCTCCACCATTACTTTTTCCTGTTCAATTAATGTTCGCTCAAAAAATACTTCCTTTTTAGCTTCGGCTTTACCTGAAGCCTTTGCTTCCATAATCTCTTTCATGGAAACGGATCCACCAGGCCTTATTTCACCCGATGCTCCCTTAATATTTATCCCGAATAGTTGATCAACGAAATCGGTCGCAATATTTCCGGCCTCATTAGTTAGCTGACCTACAGTATCTTTCCCGATATTGTTGAGGGCTTCAAGAGGATTTGGGATATTTCCGAATACTTTTGCTTTGTTATTAGACTTAGCCATAAAAGGAAATTATACGCAAATTATACACAAGTATGAAATTTAGGCAAATTATAAATCAAGGGGCCAGAAATTTCAAGTAGCAACTATAGGTCTTATACAAAGGAAATCAATTTATTGAGGGTATTTCGTTTAATTAAAATAGATTCTATTAATCTTTTCTGTTCCGGATTTTCCAACCTTTTTGCGAGTTCAGGATCTGAATTTGAACTTACATTAATAGCTTCGGATATTTCTTCATCTGTTACTTTTATTCCCTCAAGAGCGGATATTTTTACAAGGATAAAATCCAAAGAAAGGGCACTTACAGCTTGTTTTTCGTACTCTGACCTAATTTCTTCGATTTTCTTACCAATTGAGGCTAAGTACGAATCAAGGGTAAGTCCCAGCTTATCAATTTGTTCAAGTAATTTTGAAAGTCTTGAGTTAACTTCCTCGTCTAGAAGTATTTTGGGTACTTTGACTTTAACCGAGGAAAGAAGCGTCTTTATAACTTCCTGTTCTTTTTGCTCATGTGATTGGACTGTTTCCTTTTTATCATCTCCCGGTTTCCAGATTTTTGTTGTTGCTCCTTTAATCGCTGCTTTATAATCCCCAAGATCAATTTCCGGCATTTCGGCAGTTGTTGCACCGATTTGCCAGTCTTCGTTCTCATCTGCTTTAAGTAGCTCAAATTTCGGATATGCTATTGGTTTTAGTTTTTCTTCATCGATTGTGTCCCCAAAAAGTTTAGGCAAAATACCGTTTAATGCCTTTTCGATTAAAGTTTGTGCAGGTATTTTCTCCAAAAGTTTTGGAAGAGGTGCCATTCCCTTTCTGAATCCCGGAATTTCCATATCTTTTCCGAGTTCCACTGCGGCATTTTCTTTTGCCTTTTGAACTTCTGTAAACGGGATAGTATAAGTAATTTGGATTGTCCCGTCTTCAGTTCTTGCAACTGTGTAGTTTTTTGCCATATTCAAAAATAAGCCACGTCTTTCGCGTGGTTATCAATTTTACTATAAAATACTCAATTATAAAAGACTATTAAT
>Ga0075761_107_pt1 | contig 40847 bp, 37 predicted proteins | sample RifGroC1_FD_67828 | JGI IMG/M metagenome (GOLD analysis project Ga0075761, IMG submission 67828) | Microgenomates bacterium GW2011_GWC1_37_12b
CAGCTTCAAACAATTCCCAAGCCATTGTTATCTTAGTTGTACTTAACACCTCCATATTTTACTTCAGAAGTGTCGGATTTCTACGGAGAATACAACGGGCGGTTGTTGTTTTTTGTGCGAAATGATAAATTTAATAATTACTTTATGAACGAAATTGCCTTAAAAGAAACAGTTTCTGCTATTTTTTCCTCAAATCGCGGAATTCTTGCAACCGACGCAACCGCGGATACAATGGACAAAAGAATGACTGCGTCGGAAACAGCTCCGACTCCCGAGCTCCGCGTAAAATTTAGGGAAGTTCTTCTAACGACACCCGGAATTTCCGAATTTATCGGAGGAGTAATTTTAAATGACGAAATTATTCGAGCAAAAACTTCCGGCGGTGAGAATTTTTTTGATTTATTGGATAAACAGGGAATAAAGGTTGGTATAAAACTTGATAAAAAAACCCACGATATGGCAAATTTTCCCGGTGAAAAAATTGCCGAAGGACTGGACGGACTTCGCGACAGATTAAAAGAATATAAGGATATGAAAGCTTCTTTTGCCAAATTCCGTACAGTTTATCTGATAAACGACACCACTCCGTCTCAGGCCAACATCGAATCAAATTCGGAAGTATTGGCCAGATATGCAGCACTTTGCCAGGAAGCAGGAATTGTACCGATTGTTGAACCCGAAGTATTAATGGACGGAAGTCATGCAATGGAGCGATGTATGGAGGTAACTACAGCGGTGCTTCGAAATACATTTTTTTATTTGAACAAACATAAGGTAAGTTTGGCCGGAATGATTCTTAAGCCGAATATGGTTCTTCCGGGAAAAGATCATCATTCTCCTTTATCTGATAACGAGGTTGCGATTACAACTCTGGAAGTGCTTAAAAGAGCCGTACCAGCTGAAGTTCCTGTTATAGCGTTTTTATCTGGCGGTCAGGAAGCTAAATTTGCAACGGCCCGAATAAACGAGATGGTAAAACTTGGAAACGTTCCCTGGCAGCTTTCGTTTTCGTTTGAAAGGGCGTTGGAAGGCCCCGCGTTGGATATCTGGAAAGGGCTGGATTCAAATATAGAATCGGCTCAAAAAGAGTTTTTCAAAAGGGCAAAATTAAATAGTATTGCGCGTATGGGGCAATATGATCCTTCAATGGAAAGCTAAAGTTAATATGGAAAATCTGGAGCTATTATCAATCGGAGATGTGACAATGGATGTTTTTATGACTCCAACCGAAAGTGAGGCTCTGTGCACTCTGGATAATAAGGATTGTCTTATCTGTTTTTCGTACGGCGAAAAAATTCCTGTAAAAAGCTTAGAGTATTCAATCGGGGGAAATGCGGCGAACAATGTTGTAGGAACAGCCCGCCTTGGGATTAAATCAGGTCTTGTTTCAACTTTGGGAGGTGATAGCGTCGGTAACCAAATTGTTGAGAAACTGGAAAGAGAAGGAGTGGATATGGGATTTGTGGTACAACAGCCTGAAGCGGGAAGTAATTATTCAACAGTGATAGGATACGGCGGTGAGCGGACAATTTTTGTATATCATGCACCACGTTCGTACGAGTTTCCGGTAAATTTGCCGGTAACCCCTTGGGTCTATTTAACATCAATGGGAGAGTCATTTGCTCCTTTTTATAATCATTTTTTGGAATATATGAGAAAAAATACTGCGATTAAATTGGCTTTTAACCCGGGAAGTTATCAACTGCGTGCCGGGTTGGAAACAATAAAGCCGGTAATGGAGCTTAGCTATATGGTTTATATCAACCGCGAAGAAGCGGAAAAAATTACTGGATTTGGAGAGTCACATGGGAAAGATAAAGAATTGTTGGGAAAAGTCTCGCAAATGGGCCCAAAAATTGTAGTTATTACAGACGGAGGAGCAGGGTCGTACTTATTTGACGCGACAACTAATAAATTTTACAGATGCGGAATCCTGCCTGTTGATGCATATGAGAGGACCGGTGCGGGGGATGCTTTTGGGGCAGGCTGCGTATCGGCTCTGATTAAGGGCAAATCAATTGAAGAAGCGCTGATGTGGGGAACTGTAAATTCGGCATCCGTTATTGGATATGTCGGTTCTCAAAAAGGTTTACTTCGAATTGATGACTTGCCGGTTTGGATGGATCGGGCAAAATCAAGCGGGGTTGAAGTAAAAGAGTTTTGAAAGTTGTGACCTGGCGGCTAGTAGTTATTTAATATACACTTTTTAGATATGAAAATTTTTGTGACACGAAAACTTCCTGGGGAATCTTTAAGAACCCTGATGGAATCGGGAAATGAAGTAACAGTTTCTGATTTTGACAGGCCGGTAACGCCTGAAGAACTTCTAGATAAAGCAAAAGGAGTGGATGCTCTTTTGTCTCTTTTGACGGACAAAATAAACGGTGAGGTGGTTGATGCAATCGGACCGCAACTCAAAATTGTAGCCAATTATGCGGTTGGTTTTGATAATATAAATGTTTCCGAACTTACAGAGCGCGGAATAGTTGTTACCAATACTCCAAACGATGCTGTTAATGAAGCGGTTGCAGAGCTTTCATGGTCAATGGTACTGGCTTTAGCGCGAAAACTAGTCGAGTCAGACGAAGCGGTTAAAAGAGGTGCATATTCCGGATGGGAACCGGCAATATTTTTGGGACACAATATCGCAGGAAAGACATTGGGAATTGTGGGAATGGGGAGAATCGGGTCAATGGTTGCACGGATGGCAAAAGGATTTAATGTACGCGTTTTGTATTATAAAAGAACGCGTGATGAAGAAGCGGAAAAAGAAACCGGTGCAGAGTATGCCGATATGGATAAACTTTTAGCCGAAAGCGATTTTGTTTCTCTTCATGTTCCCTTAACAGCCGAAACCAGGCATATGATAAACCACGATAGTTTATCAAAAATGAAAAAAGGGGCAATATTAGTTAATACCGCGCGTGGACCTGTCGTTGACGAGCATGATTTGGTAGACAGTCTTCGCGATGGTCATCTTGCTGGAGCCGCATTGGATGTATTTGATAACGAGCCCAATATTAATCCGGAACTTGTGAATATGGAAAATGTAATTTTGACTCCGCACATCGCCAGTGCGACTTGGGAAGCAAGGAATGAAATGGGACGCTTGGCGGTTGAAGCAATTTTACAAACACTCCGAGGTGAAAAGCCTTCTACTATCGTTAATCCGGAAGTTTGGGATAAAAGAAGAAACTGAAACTTCATAAATGTAATTTAGAAGCTATTTCAAAGCCTCGCTTCAAGCTCGATTTATACATGGATTATTGCCCATGGGTTTCTCGAAATTGTTATAATATCCTCATGGCATTTAAGTTTGGAAAAAGAAAAGAAGAAGACGTTGACGATTTTGATACTGAGGAAGATGTTGAGGAGGGAAGTATAAAGTTAAAGGGTAAAAAAATCAAAGATAAGGATTTTAAAGATTTAAAATCCGAAAACAAAAAAGCCAGAGTTGAAGTCCAAAAACCCTGGGGGAAAAAGGAGCGGTTTATAGTATTGGCATTTTTTTTGGCAACAACCATAATTTCAGCAATTCTTGGGCTTTCTTCGAGAAAATGGAAACTGCCTGGATTTCCAAGGTTTGGTGTTCCAAATATTGAACTGCCGGTAATTAACCAGAAGAAAATTATTATGGAAGAAAATAATCTTGATTTGAAAAAAACGAAAGAAGCTAAAGATTCGTTTTTGGGACTGACCTCTGATTTGACAGGGGTTTATGCACTAAGAGTTGTGAGGCTTAAAAATGGTAGCGGTTACGGCGTTAATGAAGACACAAAAATTACCGCAGCATCACTTATTAAGCTACCTACTTTGGCTGCACTTTACCAGGAGTCGGAAACTCAAGGATTTGATTTGGATGGTAAATATGTGCTCATAAATGAAGATAAAGTCGGAGGGTCCGGCAGTTTATCACGTAAACCAGCAGGCTATGAAATAACCTTTCGGAACCTGGCTAATTTAATGGGAAAACAGTCTGACAACACTGCATTTAATATCGTCAGAAAAACCTTGGGTGACGTTAAAATTAATGCGGTAATTACAAAAGCCGGTATGTCATCAACTTCTTTGGAAAACAATCAGACAACAGCATCTGACATATCAAGATATTTTGAAAGTCTTTGGAGTGGAAACTTGGTTTCTGGTAAAAGCCGCGATGAAATTCTGGGATTTCTGACAGATACTATCTACGAAAGTTGGCTGGCGGCGGGGATTCCTGAAGGAATTGAAATATCACACAAATACGGTCGGGAAGTACACGTTGTTAACGACGGCGGAATTGTAAAAGCTAAAGAGCCATATGTGATAGTTGTTTTAAGTGAAGGGATTGTAGATAAAGAAGCTGACGAAACACTACCCAAGATTTCAAAAAGTATTTATGAAATAGAAACTGCGAAGTAAGTTTACTCGTCGCTTCTCCATGCATGATCTAAAATTTGCGGCTTTTTGTTTTCGGTTAATATTTTTTGGATTTGCTCGCTGTTACAGGCATATGCCGGCTTATTGCTTTCCAAAAACCACTCCATTTTTACAGGACAACCTTGGCAGGCAAGTGAACCTGTGTACTGACAAATAGGAAGCTGAACCAGACCTGCTGGAACATTCCAGGCAAGACTTTCTTCGTTTGCAAGAAGTCCCGACATAATATTATTAAAAATTGTTGATGCACCCGTTACTCCCGACGCAATTCGGCTCATTGGGGAGTTATCGTTATTTCCAACCCAAACTGCAACAACGTATTTTTGAGTGTAGCCAATGGTTAAATTGTCTCTTAAGTTATTGCTTGTCCCTGTTTTTACTGCAACCTCCGGATGTTTTGGAATTACAAGCTGAGAGTTTGTTCCGAATGACGGTGCCCGCGCGGGGTTATCGCGAAGAATATCGGTAATTAAATATGCAACTTCGGGTTTTAAAACCTCGCGGGTTTTACAGTTATCGTTTACGTTAATTGCCAGCGCAGACCCTGTAGCGTTGGCAATGTCGGTGAAAGGAATGTTTTTTTCACTGCATCCTGCTTCTTCCAACAATTCTCCGTTGGCAGTAATTTTGAGTATAGATACGGGTTCCGGGAAATTTCCGTAATTTGCAACCGTTGCATAAACATAAGCCAGATCGAGAAGCTTTACATCACCTCCGCCGAGAGTTAACGACAACCCATAATTTTGAGGATTGTTCCATGTAGTGATTCCCATTTTCTGGCCCAATTCAATCATGTTTTTGACTCCGTAGCTGTTAAGTACTTTTACTGCAGGAATGTTACGGGACTCAGCAAATGCGCTTCGAAGTGTTAGTTTTCCCCGGTAACCACCCTCGTAGTTTTTTGGTGTGTAAGGTTCCTGATTTGGTATAACAAATGTAACAGGAGAATCATCTAAAATACTGGCAGGTGTATATCCGTTAGAAAGTGCATAAGCATAATTAATAATTTTTATTGACGAACCTGGTTGTCGAAGTGAAGTTGTAACATTAACATTTCCGTCTTTTGCCTGATCAAAATAATTTCTTGAACCGACCATTGCGATAATCTCACCCGATTGCGGGTTTAAAACAACAGCTGCACCGTTTGTGACATTTAGCTTTGTTAATTTTTCGACCTCTGTTGATACGGCGTTTTCAGCAAGTCTTTGAATGTTATAATCAAGAGTTGTTCTTACTTCTAACCCTCCCTGCGCAACTACTTCTGCTCCGTATTTTTTTTCTAAGAGGTCGCGGACATGCATTACAAAATGCGGAGCTTTAATATCCGTTTTATTTTCGGCATACGCTAAATCCTCTTTTTCTGCCTCGATTTTTTGCTCTTGTGTTATATATTTATTTACCTCCATTAAATGAAGCACCTCCTTTTGGCGGATTTTTGCATTTTCGGGGTATGCCCCAAAAGGGGAATATTGAGTGGGACTTTTGGGAATTCCCGCCAAAAGGGCGGCTTCCCCTAGCGTTAGATTCTCAACGTTTTTACCAAAATACAGTCTTGCACCTTCCTGGATGCCATACGCAGTTGACCCATATCCAACTTCATTTAAATACATCTGAAATATCTGGTCTTTTGTAAATGTTTTTTCAACTTTTATTGCCAAAATAATTTCCTTAAGCTTGCGGGTTAATGTTTTTTCAGGGGTTAAAAGTGTGTTTTTTACCAACTGTTGTGTAATTGTAGAGCCTCCCGTAATTTGTCCTTTTTTCCAATTTTTATAAAGAGCTCTGGCTATTCCTCTTAAGGAAAATCCGGGATGGCTATAAAATTCGGCGTCTTCAATTGCCAAAGTTGAAAGTCTAACTTGTACCGGAATTTCGGAGAGGGGGATTGGTGTTCTGTTGTAATCTTTGTAAATCGTATATAGAAGAATTCCGTTTCTATCATATATTTTTGTTGATACTGGTTGACTTCTCGTTGCCAAGTCGGAAACTGAGGGTAAATCTTTTAAGACATATTTCCAAAATGCAAATGAAACAGAAAGAGATAAGGTAAACATAAGAACTATTACGAGTCCAATTATTTTTAACCTTAAACATGAGGATTTTGGCTTTATGATATGTTTGATAGTTACTTTTTCCTTTGAGAAGCGATGCGTTTTTTGGTAAAGCTTTCTTAGAAACAAAACGTAAAAGTTAATTTGTATCGATAGTTTTTTTCTCTTGGAAACTAAGAATTCTGAAGGTTTAATTGCGCGTACTTTGCCTGCAATTTTTTTGATTGGTATTAACAACTGCGATTTTAAATGCGGTAGGTAGGTCGTGTATTTAGCCTTGTTACTTATTATTTTTGTTAGTATGTATTTATTGGAAGCAGATAATATTTCCAAAGATTGCACTTTCCAGGAGGTAATCTTTTTTTTGGACTTATTAACCAAAACCAGAATTAATTTAAATGTTATAGAAACAAAAAAGATAGTTAAGTTGTAAAACGAACGTAGTAAAAGCAGTTTTGTCTTTTTGATTTTTTTCAACAAGCCTGTTTCGCGGGGGAGAGTTTTTGAGCGGACGTAGGTCTTGTGTTTTTGAATTAGCAGTTTAGGTAAAGCAAGAATTAATGTCAGGAGAATGCTTGTGATATAACTGAAAATATTTTTTCCGATTGTCTTAAAAAAATAACCTGTAATGTAGACAAAAAATATTAAACCAAGAGCAGCTAAATAAAAAGGTTTCCCGACATAAGAAATAAGCCTTAGCGGAAGCTTAAGGTTACGCGAATTTATTTGTTGGGCATGGTTTTCATTTTGATTTGTCTTAACCACGAAAAATTTGTACCTATATTGTAGCAAAAAAAACAGCGAAAATTAAGTGATCTTGCGGGTTTCTGGGGTTAGTCGATATAAAACTTGGCTTCGGAGTCGTAAATATTTATTTTTGTTACAATTTCCCGAAGAGTACTAATTTCATTTTTATCATTTGTTTCGAGAATAATTTGGTAGATCCACTTATCTTTTTTCACCAGGAGTGTGTTTTTATATCCAACTTCGTCTTCAAATTCGGTTTGGTATGCAATAAAGTTAGAAATGTGGATTTTTGAATATGTGTTAGAGCCATCTTTTATAGGTTGATTTGCATCGAATTTTTCCAACTGTTTTTTAAGGTTACTAATCGTATCTCTTAGAACTTTTGACGAAGTCATATAGACCTCTACTTTTGAAGTTTTACCATCCTGGGGGGTATTTGCAAAACGAACAACTCGTTCTTCGTGTGCAACCTCGTCCGGAATAAATTCCTGATTAAATGCCGGGGGAATTAAAAGGTCATAGTAATACTTTGTATTTGTGTAAAGTGTTGCGGTCTTTACCGGTGTTTCGGTTGGAGTTTGAGTTGGATTTAACTGCTCGGAAATAATAGGGGATTTAGGTTTTAAATATTTCAGATAATAAAACAAAAAACCTACAACCACGGCTCCAATAAGTATCAAAAAAATTATCACGGAAAGGGCTTTTTTTGGTGGTTTGGAAATTTGAGGATTTTGGTGGGGTTGGGGAATGTTGCTTGTATCTATTGGTGTGTTTACTAAAGGAACACTTTCAGGCAGAGTTTGTGGAGGAATGTTTTGGTTCTGACTCTCCGTATTTACCGGGCTTGGATTATCCATATTTAAAGGCTTATCAAAAGTATATCAATTTTATTGAGTCACAAGAAGAAGTGCTCAATAAATAAAGGAGACTCAACTAATTTAAAGAGGATAACTGATTTTTGCGGATTGAGAAGCTGCAGGAACCGGACAATCAAGGCATACTAACGACCCCAGTGCGTCATACAAAACGCTTTGCTGACGGACCTCGACGTTTTCGGCCGGGGTGTCATCGTTCGCGATGGAATTTGTGGTTTTGTCAATCCTTACGTCAGCTCTGCCACCTTTTGAATCGGATGGCACTGAGTCTTTTAAGAAATACTCAAATCTTGTCGGACATCCTGCACTTAACGGATCGGAAGGAAGAGCACCTGTGGTTGAACAAACACTTATTCCAACAACTCCGGTTGGTTGCTTTTGAGATGAGTGTCCGCTGTCTTTTTTGTTGTAAGTACCCGTTTCCGATTTGTCTAGGGCTTCTTTGATTATTTTGTTCCAAATAGGGGACGCTCCCGACACTCCCGAAACAGCTCCGCGCATCGGAGTATTATCGTTATTTCCAACCCAAGTTAGAACCAAAATTTGAGGAGTATAGCCAATTGTCCAGTTGTCTTTAAAGTCATTTGTGGTTCCTGTTTTTACTGACACTTCGCTGTGGCCTTTAACATTAAGAAAAGAGTTTGTACCGAAAGCCATCGAACGGGTTCCATTATCCGAAATAACGTGAGAGATAATAAATGTTACGTTGGAGTCTAATACTTTTTCTCCCGACAACTCCAATTTTTCAAAATTATTTTCTTTCAGAACCTTGCCTTTCCAATCTTCAATTTTTATAATTGGATTAAGATCTTCTTTTATTCCGCTGTTTGCAAGCACCCCGAATGCCGTTGCCATTTCAACCGGTTTTACTTCTCCACCTCCAAGTGTTAGTGATAAACCATATCTGGAAGGGTCTGAGAACGATTTTATCCCCATTTTGTTTGCAAATTCAACAAAGTTTTTTAAACCGTTTAAAGCCAGAACCCGAACCGCAGGTACGTTTAAAGAATTTCCAAGTGCATAACGAGCCTGTATCATTCCGTGGTAACTGCCGTCGTAGTTTTTCGGACAGTATTCTTTTTGACCAACAACACTAAAGCATGTGGGTATGTCCGCAAGAAGGGAAGATGCTGTAATTTTTTTATCACGAAGGGCGAGTGCGTAGTTGATTGGCTTTATTGACGAGCCCGGCTGCCGATTTGAAAAAAGAATATTTACCTTACCGTCTTCATCCTCAGCATCATAATCTTTTGATCCGACCATAGCCAATATTTCGCCGCTTCCGGGTCTGACAACTATAGCTGCACCATTTCCAACAGCCTGTTTTTTAAGCTTTGCTACTTCAGTTGCAACTGCATCCTGAGCAAAGCTTTGTAGATCCAAATCAAGTGTGGTGGTTACGCGGAGTCCTCCTTTTTCAACCACAGATTCCCCATATTCGTCTGAAAGAAGCTGTTTTACCCAAAGTGAAAAATGGGGGGCTTTTAGATTTTCCTGCTTGGAATACGAAATATTTTCATTTTTTGCCTTTTCCGCATCCTCTCCACTAACATATTTGTCTTCTACCATCCTACTAAGAACAAGTGCCTGTCTTTCTTTTGCGTATTCGGGATGTGCTCCGAACGGGGAATATAATGAGGGGGCAGCAGGTAGTCCTGCCAAAAGAGTTGCTTCAGCAAGGCTTAAATCTTTAGCACTTTTTCCAAAATATAGCTCGCTTGCAGCCCCTATTCCGTAGGCGGTAGAGCCGTAGGGAATTTGATTCAAATAAAGCTCAAGTATTTGGTTTTTGGAATAAATCGTTTCAACAAATAGGGTTAGTGCAAATTCCCGAATTTTTCTCTTTACTGTTCGCTCGGGTGTTAAAAGTACATTTTTGACAAGCTGTTGAGTTAGGGTAGATCCTCCCTGAAGCCTGCCTTTGATGATAGTTTTATATAACGCACGTGTTATTCCTGTTACCGAAACGCCGTAATGCTTATAAAAATCTTTATCTTCAATTGATATGGTTGCTTCTTTTACATAATCAGGGAGGTCCTCAAGTGCAACAGGCGTACTTCTTTTATCGGAATAAATTTCAAATAAAAGTTTGCCGTTTCTGTCAAAAAGTTTTGTGGATACGGGAACACTGTCTTTGGTTAAGTTTGTAGGCAGGGGAATATCCCAGAAAAGCCAAAAGGAAATACCAAACAAAACTCCAAAATAAGCAAGTCTTTTAATCAGCTTTATTTTTTTTGTAAGGTCTTGATCAGAAGGATAAATTTGGCTTTTTAATGCTCTGAATTTCGATATTTTGGTTTTCTTAGCGTTACTTTTTATCCATGCAACCGTTTTTTTTGTTACTCCTATTCCAATCTGAAAAATATTTAATTTTGTTTTCCGCGTAATTCTTTGTATTGCTTTTGGATGTTTATTTTTTTTACTTCTATTTTTAGTCATATAAAGGTTGAATGAACCGGTATAGCGTTTTTGGTACACAAAGCTTCGGAAAGAATCTTTTTTAGGTCTTTAAAAGCTCCTCAATAAGCCTGGAGACAAAAACGCTAAATTTAATGTGATATGAAAGATTATACTGTAACGTAAATAAAAAAGCTAAAATCGACCTTGATAAAGGGTTGGTATTTGTAAGACAATACAAGATACATGGCGGGAGTCAAAAAAACAAAAACAGTATCAAGTAAGGCTGGTGATAATTTAAATTTATTACCAGATTTTTTAAAAATTCTTTTTTCTGATAAAAATCCAAAGACTGCAAAAAATGTCATACTCGCGGGTATAACAATTGTTATAACTACGCTTGCGATTTTTTTGTATATGTTATTTGCAAGTCGCAATCAATGGGGTTTGGAAAATAAGGATACGGACTACCTCTCAGAAATTCAAAAGTCCAACGAAGCTCAAGGAAGTTTACCTCAATTTTTCCCAAGCGATTTTCCGGTTTTCGACGGGGCAACTCTTAAAAATAATTGGACTACCAAAAGCACTAATGTCACAGGTGTTTCAATAATTTGGGAGACCGACCAATTGCCTACGAAAGTGTTCAACTTCTATTTTACACAGTTGATATCCCTGGATTATAAAACTGAGGTAATTTCACAAACCGAAAATTCTTATACGTTGTCTTTTGAAAAACCCGGATTGAATGGTTTCGTTGGTATTACACAGGCCGAAGGTAAAACACTTATATCTGTAACACTTGGAATTAAAAATGAAGGACAATAATTTAGCTGAAAAAATCTGGTGGAATACTATTGATCACGATATACAAGAGCTTCTTCGGGAGTCTCAAAAATTAATTAATACCGCTAACAAGTGGGAAGAGGAGTTTCATGATTATGCTTTTATAGTATTTCCGGCTGCCAAGGCTTATGAAGGCTATCTGAAACATCTTTTTTTGAAAATGGGTTTTATCACCCAAGAAGATTATGACGGAAAACGTTTCCGTATAGGCAAGGCTCTTAACCCATCTTTGGAAAAACATTTGAGAGAAAACGAAAGTGTTTACGATAAAATCGTAAATTTCTGTAATGATGAGACTTTGGCGGATAAATTGTGGGAAGTTTGGAAAAATTCACGGAATATGATTTTTCACTGGTTTCCGAATGAAAAAAATTCTATTAGTTATGATGAAGCCGTTGACAGAGTAGGGCAGATAATTGCCGCTTTTGACATGGCTCACAAGGAATGTAGAATAGATTAAAGCAGTAATTGTTGTATACGACCTTTTTTTATATATGCCCAAAAGAAAGAGTAAAAGTCACCAAAGTGTTGATAAAACTGAATCGATTATAAAAAACGTTACTTCTTATGTAGTTTACCTTTTTATTGTTTGGGGATTATACAGGTCACTTTTTAAGCTTCCCAATGAAATCGAAGAATTGTTTGTTAAACCCCTCATCTGGCTTGGGCCGTTGGTTCTTATTCTTATTAAAGAAAAAAAAGGATTGTCAAGCTTGGGTTTAACTTTAAAAAATATGTTTCCTGCGGTTTACTATTCGCTGCTGCTTGGCATATTTTTTGCCTTTGAGGGTTTTCTTATAAACTACTTAAAGTATCAAGGCGGAGACTTTTCGGCAAATATCGGGGAGAATGCTTTTTTAATCGGGTTGGGACTCTCTTTTGCAACTGCAATTTCGGAAGAAATTTCTTTTAGGGGTTACGTTTTTGGCAGGGTCAGAGGGGTAATTAAAAATGAATGGGTTGCCAATATATTGGTTAGTATTGTCTGGGCTTTGGTACACTTGCCGATCACGATATTCTGGTGGAAACTCACAGCTGGAGAAACAATTGGATATCTTATTCTCACAACGATTTTCGGAGTCGGGTCTTCGTTTGTATATGCCAGAACCGGAAATATAATCTCCTCAATCCTTCTTCATGTTGTCTGGCAATGGCCGATAGTACTATTCAGGTAAGGTTTGACATTTTTCGTTGTCATTACTACTATTGAATAACTCGGATGGTTAAAAATGTATTGTTTTCGATTCTATTAGTAGCTCTTGCATTCTCCGTACTTTTTTTATCAATTCTTCGGACTGCCTCGGTTCGTTATGAGTTTGGAGAGACTACAAACACGCTACCTAAAAAAAACATCGACAGCCAAGTTGATTATTTTTTGGCATATCCCGGTAAAGTGTTACCGGATTCATTTTTATGGCCTCTAAAAGTACTTAGGGATAAAATTTGGTTCATTATAACTACCGATCAAGGTAAAAAAGCGGATCTTCTTCTCCTGTTCGCAGATAAACGGTTGGCTTCTGCGAAATTGTTATTTGAGAAAGGTAAGCCGGAAATTGCTTTTGCTACTTTAGAAAAATCACAGCAATATTTAATAGAAGCAGGAGAGAAAGAGTCAAAGAATTTTCAAGACGGATTGGATACCAGCGGGTTCAGTATACGTTATGCGAAGGCTTCCTTAAAACACTTTGAGGTAATGGAACAAATCTTGATTACTGCACCTGATGATGCAAAACCAAAAATTATTGAACTGCAAAATATCCCTAAAAAAGAGTTTGAACACGCCCGTAATGATCTGTTGGAGAAGGGGTTAGTGCCACCAAACAATCCATTTAATTGGCAATAACTTCTAATATTGTATAACAAAGAATTTGATAAACGTTAATCCCTGTAGTATTTAAATTTATTCATCTCCGTATAAACTCCGCGAGCAAATATTACCCAGCCTTATCATAGTCTCGCAGTGATATGTTTTGTGTCATTTACTATTAGTTGACAATCCATAAGTAGCGCATGATTATTACATCTATCACTAGTCGTAGTGTTTTTGTTTTACACAAGTGAAATAAGTTCTGCGTCCAAAACCAAGAATAAATCAATATGAAATGTCCATTTTGTGCCAAAGACGATACAGCGGTTTTGGAATCGAGAATTTTTGAAGAGGGAAAGGGAATAAGAAGAAGAAGGGAATGTACAAAGTGCGGTAAGCGCTTTACAACATACGAATCAGTAAGGGGTTCAACTTTGTGGGTAATTAAAAAAGACGGAAGACGCGAGGTGTTTGACAGGGAAAAAATCAAAAGAGGAATATTACGCTCTACTGAAAAAAGACCAATATCAATGGGACTCATTGACCAAATAGTAGAGGAGGTTGAAAGGGAAATGTTGCGGAAAGAGTCTGAAGAAGTTTCGTCAAAAGCGATAGGACGCTCAATAATGGCAAGACTTAAAAAAATTGATAAGGTAGCGTGGCTACGGTTTGCAAGTGTTTATCTGGAATTTGAAGATTTAGCTGATTTCGAAAAGGTGATTCGTTAAAAATATTTATAGCAAACTCAAAACAAAACGACTGTTTTAAATTTATAGGTTTTGAGTTTGATATATAGGAATTCTAAGGTTGCCAAACAAAATGTCAAAAATGACATATTGTTTTAATATGACTATATGAAAACAAAAAAACTTAGTCTAAACGATATAAAATTTACTCCGTATGTCGAAGTTCGGTCAAAGATCGAAAATAAAATTGGTGATCGACCCGCTCTTCCAAAAGATCTTCCGATAGGGAAATGGAGCGAACAGTCTATGAAAGTTTTATCGGAGCGATATTTAATGAAAGACGATGATGGTGTTGTTTTTGAGACTCCGGAAGAAATGTGTTGGAGAGTGGCTTGGGAGATGGCTGGTGCAGAAGTTCTTTGGGGAGTAAGTAAAAAGAAGGTTCTGGAGAGCGCTCGTGAATTTTACAAAATGATTGTTAGTTGTGAATTTTTACCTAACTCTCCGACACTTATGAACGCAGGAACCGGCAACAATTTACAATATTCGGCATGTTTCGTCTTGCCTGTTGAGGATTCTATAGTTGGAATATTTGATGCAATAAAGTATCAGGCTCTTATTCACCAAACCGGAGGGGGAACTGGTTTTTCTTTCAGCAGACTTAGACCTAAAGGTGCCATTGTAAAATCGACACGTGGAGTTGCGTCAGGACCGGTTTCTTTTATGAGAGTTTTTGATGCTGCGACTAACGAAATAAAACAAGGAGGAAAACGCCGCGGTGCAAATATGGGAATACTACGAGTTGATCATCCGGATATTATGGAATTTATCCGTTGTAAAGACGAAGGAGGGATTACAAATTTTAATATCTCGGTTGCAATTACCGATAAATTTATGGAAGCCCTTGAACACGATGGGGAATATGAATTATATGCTCCAAAAACCGACAAGAACGGAAAGACACAAGTTGTTGTAGGTAGGCTTTCAGCGAAAAAAGTCTGGGAGCAAATTGCCGAAGGAGCTTGGAAAACGGGTGACCCGGGCTTAATTTTTATCGATAGGATAAATAGCGGAACTTCAAATCCTGTGCCGGCATTAGGACCAGTTGAGTCAACCAACCCTTGCGGAGAACAGCCGCTCTATCCGTGGGATTCTTGTAATTTAGGGAGTCTTTTTCTTAATTATTTTGTGAAAGTTCATAACGGAAAAAAAGATGTTGATTGGGAAAAGCTAAGGAAAGTTACGAGATTAGCAGCACGATTCATGGATAATGTAATAGAGATGAACCCTTATCCTTTGGCCGAAATCCGCCAAACGTCACTTGCAATACGAAGGATTGGGATTGGAGTTGGCGGTTGGGCAGATATGCTTATCGATTTGGGAATTGCGTATGATTCGCAGGAAGCTTTAGTACTGGGAGAAAATATAATGAAAGTTGTTGAAGAGGAGGCTGATGCAGTCAGCCGCGAATTGGCGATTGAGCGGGGAGCATTTCCTCTTTGGTCAGAAAGCATTTATAAAACCAAAAAACCGAGAAGAAACTCAACTGTAACAACAATCGCTCCGACAGGATCTATTTCAATTATTGCCAACTCTTCAAGCGGTATCGAGCCTATATTTGCGATCGCTTACCAACATATTGTTAAAGACAAAAGCCTGGATAGAACATTGACGTTTGTAAACCCGAAATTTACAGAGATTGCAAAAGATAGAGGCTTTTGGAGCGAAAAAATCGAAAAAATTGTGAGTGAAAAAGGACACGTCAGAGACATATCTGAAATTCCCGATGACATAAGAAATATTTTTGGAACTGCTCACGAAATTCATCACGATTGGCATATTAAAATGCAATCTGCCTTTCAGAAATATACGGAAAATGCCGTGAGTAAAACCATAAATATGCGAAATGACGTAACCAGCGACGAAATTAAAAAGGCATATATCCTGGCTTGGAAAACAGGATGCAATGGAATAACGGTCTTTAGGGATGGTTGCAAAGATGCACAGGTTCTTAATCTTGGAATAAATAATAATAAAAAAGAGGAGGTTGGAAATGGTGTATCAAAAACGCTTGAGCCTTTGCAGGTAAGACCCCTTGTTGTTAGAGGAGCGACATACAGATTAAATACGCCAGTTGGAACCGCGTTTATAACCATAAATGAAGACACCAGAGGTGAGCCGATGGAGCTCTTTATAAACGTAGGAAAAGCGGGAAGCGATGTTGCCGCAATGGCGGAGGCGCTGGGACGGACAATTTCTACAACCCTTCGTTTTATGGGGACACTAAATCCAAAAGAACGAGCCCGCGAAATCGCATTTCAATTAGCCGGTATTGGCGGTAGGAGATCGGTTGGATTCGGACCGAGTAAAATACTTTCCCTTCCTGATGCTATAGCCTGTGCTATCTCTAACCATTTTGGATTTCGGGTAAATGGGTTTTTAAGTAAAGATATGGGAATTGCTTCTGCCGAATCACCTGATATGAAAAACGGAAATGGCCATATTAACTCAAGCAGTAATGGTTTCGCCAATGGCACCACAGACAATCTCAACTTGGAAATTGCTGAAACAGGAACAAGTCAAACATCAATTTTTAATCACGCAGAGGTACACAAAGAAGGAATCGGGGATATTTGTCCGACATGCGGTGCTTCATCGTTCGTTTTTCAGGAGGGCTGCGGGAAATGTTATTCCTGCGGGTTTTCGGAATGCTAGGCAAAACGTTGCTTCAACTTCGGACTTCTTGCCATCTGGACGAAATCAGTAAAGTCTGTTTTAATAAGTGCTAACTTAAATGAAATTTATTATAGTCTCCGGCGGAGTTATATCAGGGTTAGGAAAGGGTGTCACAGCGGCTTCTTTAGGTATGCTTCTTAAGGCAAACGGCTTGAAAGTAACAGCAATGAAATGCGATATGTATCTAAATATCGATGCCGGAACGATGAATCCTGCGGAACACGGAGAAGTTTTCGTAACCCATGACGGGTTGGAAACGGACCAAGACTTGGGACATTACGAACGTTTTCTTGGTGAAACGTTAACAAAAGCTAATTATATTACTAACGGTCAGGTGTATAAAATTGTTTTGGATAAAGAACGATCGCTTGAATACGACGGCAAATGTGTTGAACCTTATCATCATATTCCTCCGGAAATAATTAAGAAGTGGTACGCGGCAGGTAAGGAAAACGATGCTGATGTTGTAATTGTTGAGTTAGGCGGAACTGTTGGAGAATACGAAGGACTGTTGTTTTTTGAGGCATTCAGAAGATTAAAATTATCAAATCCTAAAGATGTGTGCCTGGTACATGTAGGTTATCTTCCCGCTCCTCCTTCAATAGGCGAGTTAAAGTCCAAGCCTCTTCAACAGTCAGTTTCACTTCTTAATTCTTTAGGTCTTCAACCTGATTTTATTGTCGGCAGGGCAGAAAAAGTAGTTGATGATAAGCGTAAACAAAAAATTGCACTTGCGTCTGGTTTATCTGTTGAAAATATAATTTCTGCCCCTGACGTAAAAAGTATTTATATGATCCCGTTAATATTAAATAAACAAGAAATGGATAAAAAGATTTTGAAAAAACTTGGTTTAAAAATCCGTAACAACGGATATAGGGAATGGGTGGAAATGACAAAAAAAATTGTAAATTCTAACAGAACAATTAGGATAGGAATTGTTGGTAAGTACCAAAAGGTCGGAGATTACACACTCGAAGACAGCTATGTGTGTGTGGTCGAAGCGCTAAAACATGCAGGCTGGCATTTTGGTATAACACCCGAGCTTGTATGGCTTGACTCACAGGAGTTGGAAAATAAAAATGAAGCGCAAGTTAAAAAAATATTTTTAGGTATTGACGGAATTGTCGTACCACAAGGTTGGGGGTCTAGAGGCACTGAGGGTAAAATTCTTGCAATAAAATATGTAAGAGAAAATAATGTAGCTTATTTAGGTCTTTGCTTTGGAATGCAAATGGCGACAATTGAATTTGCAAGAAATGTTTTGAAACTGGATAAAGCAAATTCGCAGGAAGTTAATGAAAAAACTCCTCACCCCGTTATCCATATAATGCCAAAACAGATCGAGTATTTAAAGAAAAGACAATATGGGGGAACAATTAGATTGGGTGCTTGGCCGTGTAAGCTTAAACAAGGAACAATTTTGGCCGAAGCATTTAGAAAATATGGCGGGACCTTGAAAAATACTTGGTATTTGCTAAACCCTTTGCACACTCAAGCACCAAAGCCGGTTAAGGGCGAATTAGTTTACGAGCGCCATAGACACCGTTATGAATTTAATAACGTTTACAAAGAAAGGTATGAGAAAAAAGGATTTATATTTTCAGGGACCTCTCCCGATGGAGAATTAATTGAGGCAATAGAGTTGAAAGGCCACCCATTTTTTGTTGGTACTCAGTTCCATCCGGAGTATGCCAGCCGCCCGCTCTCTCCGCACCCGATATTTCTTTCTTTTGTCGAACATATTTTAAGTAAAAAAAATGACGTATGAAAGAAACTAGCAGATTTTTATATTTTTGGAGTTTGAAAATAACAAATTTGATACATAGCGTTAGTGATTGATACGTTGAGTTTTTAAAAATTTCTAGTATCTTGTTATTAAGGTCAGTCGTTGGGGTTTAGTAAGATTCGGCTGGAGCTGTTATGCTGGCTGCCCAAATCCGTAAAAAGAAATGGAAATTAGTCAAGTCTAACTTGGTTGATGACCGCACAGTGGCTTCGGCTGAATCTTTCTGAACCCCATTTTGTATATGCCGATCTATACCAAAAAAGGAGATAAGGGGGAAACAGGTCTTTTCAGCCCAGATAAAAATAAAAAAATCCGGGTGTCAAAGTCTTCCCAAATAATAAAAACAATTGGCGCAATTGATGAAGTAAACAGCTACATTGGAGTTGTAGTAAGCCAGTGCGAAGATAATTATTTAAAAGAAAAACTTACCGCGATTCAATCAGATTTGTTAACAATTGGCTCCATAATTGCAGGATCAAGCTTGCGATTAAATAAGTTGAAAGTAGCTGTTTTTGAGAAAGAAATTGATGAATTGGATAAAGAACTTTCGCCTCTAAAAAACTTCATACTTCCAGGAGGGACAAAAACTGCTTCGGAGTTACAATTTTTGCGGAGCTTGGTGCGCCGTGCCGAGCGCGAACTTGTAACTTTAAATGATGAGAAAAGTTTGCCGCCAAACGTTACTATATATCTGAACCGTCTATCGGATTATGTCTATACATTGGCCAGATATGAGAATTTCAGGAATCAATTTGTTGATGTAATTTGGAAAACTTAAATACTTTAATATTCTGATTACGTGTTAAAATTAGCCTATGACGATTCCTGAAATTAATGAAATTCCCAAAGTTACCGAAGATTTAAAACCGCCGGAAATAGGAGGTGAAATTCCGGAGGTGGTTGAAAAGGGACAAATGGTTCAACAGCAGCCCCAACCGATTCCTCGTACAACAATAACTGCTACAGTTACAACTCCTCAACCGACATCCGTACCAACAGTAACGATTCCTGCGGACCCTGCTCAGTTGACCTCGCTTGCAAAAGGAAATCCGACCAACGCAATAACCTGGTTTGCGAATTTCTGGCTAAGAATAATTAAAAAAGCATTGGCAATAGGATCGGGAATTATGACTTCCCAGTCGATTAAAATTCCTGCAGCAGGCACAGGCTTGCCTGCGGCTGCAACACCGACAGCTCCTCAAATACTCGCTGATAATTCGGCAGTTACAAGTGATGCAACAGACCAAAATACGACACCCGAGACGGAAAGTGAATCATCGGCAAATAATCAGCCAGTTTAATCCCTTAATTTTTTATATTTAATCTTCATTCGGTCAATTGATGAGTATATAATGAATTAATATGCAGGGACTGCCTTTTGACATGACGGTATTTTTTCTGACGCTTTTTTTCTCAGGATTTTTTTTAATCGGAATAATCGGACTTGGAATTTTAGCTCTTATTTGGGTTAAAGCCCGCGGACGTGAGGAGGAATCTATAAAATCGGTTCTTCTTCAAATTGCAGTTCCGAAAAATAATGACATTAAGATTGACGCGATGGAGCAGTTTTTCAGTGCTCTATATTCGATTAAAAAAGGTGGCTGGAAACAAAAATATAAACTTCAGCCCGCAATTTCTTTCGAAATTGTTGCGAAGAAAGAAGACATCAGGTTTTTTATATGGACCCCAACAAAACACCAGGACTTAATTGAAAAACAAGTTCATGGTGCTTACCCGGATGCAGAAATAAGAGTCATTGACGAATATAATATTTTTACTGAGGACGGAAAAGTTGCGTATAAATCACTTCAGCTTAAAAAAGAAAATTTTTATCCGTTAAAAACATTTAAAGAGTTGGCAACAGACCCAATGGCTTCTTTAACTGCAGCATTGGCCAAAATGAATGATGGCGAAGCGGCTTCAATCCAAATAGTTATTTCTCCCGCGGAAAATGAATGGAAAAAAGCGGGGAGCGGATTTATTTCTGCAACCAGAAAGCGTGAGTCCGATCCTTCAAAGGCTAAGTTTTCCGTTCCTGCAAAAACCCTGGAGGCTGTCGAAAATAAAATTGCAAAACCAGGATTTGAAACAAACATCCGTATAGTTGTTGTTTCACAGGAAGAAAGTTCAGCCAAGGCTCACTTAACGAATATAATGGGAGCATTTTCGCAGTTCAGCGGTGAGCTTAACGGCCTTGGCAGTAGAAAAATAAGACGCAAGGGAGCCTTTATTGAAAATTTTTTATACCGTTATCAATCCCTTTTTCATTTTTGGGGGAACAGGGTTTCGGTACTAAATTCTGAAGAATTGGCAACAATATTCCATTTTCCAAATCGTCAGATTACCACCCCGCATATCTTGTGGATTTATTCAAAATCAGCACCAGCCCCTTCGGAGATTCCGTCTGAAGGATTATATCTTGGAAGAAGTGTTTATCGTGGAGTGGAGCGGAACGTTTATATTTCTAAAGAAGATAGGCTTCGTCATATGTATGTGGTTGGAAAAACCGGTACGGGTAAATCAGAATTATTGAAGGACTGGATATTGCAGGATATGAAGGAAGGTAAAGGACTTTGCTTCATGGATCCTCATGGAGATGCAGTTGAAGAACTTCTGGAACTTGTCCCTCCGGAGCGGGCAGAGGATGTAATTTATTTGCGTCCGTCAGATATTGAAAGGCCGATGGGAATAAATCTTCTTGAGGCAAAAGATGATTATCAAAAACACTTTATAGCAGCAGCAATTATTAATTTAATGTATAAACTTTTTGATCCTTACAAAACTGGCATAGTTGGGCCACGATTTGAGCATACAGTAAGAAATGCCATGCTTACGGTAATGTCGGAGCCGGGTGCAACTTTTGTGGAACTGATGCGTGTGCTTCAGGATCCGCATTATGTTCAGGAATTATTACCGAAAGTAGAAGATCCTATTGTGAGGCGATTCTGGACTGACCAAATCGCACAGACATCGGACTTCCACAAATCAGAAGTTTTGGATTATATAACATCGAAATTCGGCCGCTTTGTTACAAATAAAATGATAAGAAACATTGTCGGTCAATCAGAGTCCTCGTTTTCTTTCCGCGAAATAATGGATCAGGGGAAAATTTTATTTATAAACCTTTCAAAAGGGGAATTGGGTGAAGAAAACTCAAGCTTTTTAGGGCTTATACTTGTTCCGAGAATTCTAATGGCTGCCATGAGCCGCTCGGATATGCCGGAGGAACAAAGGCGAGATTTTTATTTGTATGTTGACGAGTTTCAGAACTTTGCCACCCCGGACTTTGCCCAAATTCTTTCCGAAGCCAGAAAATACAGGCTTGGTCTTTGTGTAGCCAATCAGTTTATAGGCCAGATCGATGACGATGTTAAGAATGCAATATTCGGAAACGTCGGTACACTCATGACTTTTCGAGTTGGTGTTTCTGACGCGCAGTATCTGGCTCACGAGTTTGCTCCTGTATTTACCGAAGATGATTTATTAAACATTGAGAAATACCATGTTTATATAAAAACAATAGTTAAGAATGAGCCGGTTCCACCTTTTTCGATGAGTATCGCAAAAGATATGGACGCCTGGAGAGCTATGCGCAATCCGAAAGTGGGGGAGATTATAAAAGAAATGAGCAGGCTTAAATATGGCCGTGATGTAAAACTAGTTGAGGCTGAAATTACAAGGCGGGCGAGATTGTAATAATTTTATGAGGGTGTTTGACATTATGTGATTCCTCTTCGATTGCTATTAATACTCCAGTCGGCAAATTTGATATAATAGCTTCACTGGATCTGTCGTTCAATGGTAGGACACCACTCTTATAAAGTGGACACGATGGTTCGATTCCATCCAGATCCACAAAAAACATAACTTTAAAGTAGACGTCCAGGAGGTAAACCAATTTGGTTAAGCCAAATTGTCGAACCCATGCACGCCCACAATTTTCGACATGTCAACGAAGTTGCCATAAAGTGGACACTCAGGAGAGAAATCAATTTCTTATTGAAATTGTCGATTCCATCCAGATCCACAAAAGTATGTTAAACATTTCACTACAAACAAACCCCAAGGATATTTTAAAAGAAATATCTGTTTTGCGGGAGGAAAAGGGTAGAGAGGAAGATGTTGCGAAAGTTATCGAAAAAGCATTACGCGCCGGACACGATTGGGAAGTTAACTTGTTATTTGAAAAGGCATTAAATTATCAGCACATGGTAATGAATGAAGATGCAAAAAATGAAAACGATAAAGATCTGGTTGCAAGGAAAACTTCACTATTGAACATGGAAGAAACAATTTTAGAGGCAAAGTTTTATATTGAAAAATATAAGTTGATGCAGTGGAAGTCTAGAATACATCGGTTTTTGGGGAGACTTTATGATTATAAAAACGAATCTAAAAAAGCAATTGCGGAATATGAAAAAGCTTTAACATTTGTTAATGAAGATCCGGATTATGCTGAAAAGAAAATTCCAAGAAATCTTGAACTTGAAGCGTTTTTGGCATACTCGACATTACAAAGTGGTGATATGGAAAGGGGATTGGAAATGTCTAGAAGAACTTATGAGAAGTTTAATAAAACTGTGGAGGGTAAAAGATTAAAAAAGAAAGATTATGTAACCTGGGCAATATGGAAAAGTGGCGTTTCGATAAGAACAATAAAAGCTTTGCTTGAACAAAGTGTAGAATTTGACAAAAAGGTTATGTTGAATTGGCTAAATGAGGCTGAAAAAGATTTGAATCCAATAAACAAAAAACTTTGGTCCGATTTTTCATATAGAAAAAACGAGATTAATTCTATAAAACTGAAGTTAATTTAAAGCTCCATTAATTGCTGTTTCTTGCCGGGCTCTTTAATTCCAGCAAGCTCTAAATAGCGCTCGGTTGTGGAGAGTCTTTTATGTCCAGATACCTGAGAAATTAAAATCAAGTCAACCCCGTTTTTAATGTTTTCCACAACAAATGTTGTTCTTAAATCGTTTACTGAGTACTGAGAAATATCAGCTCGTTGCATATATCGATCAATTGCTGCTCTGATGTTTCGTACAGCCAAAGGTTTTCCGTTTTTACTAACAAAAACATATAAGGCGTCGGTTTTGGGCCTTTCGACTAAATAATGGTTTAGTGCTTCTTTTGCCGGTTGATTAAGAGGAATTTTCCTTTGAGGTTGGGTTGCATAAGCCTCGACTGTAATGTCAATTTCAGTTACATAAGCGGTTTTTAGATTTGCAACTTCGGAAATTCGTAGTCCTGTTTGTAAAAAAAGCTCAACTATTGCAGAAATCCTTACATCTCCACGTACCACATCACGAAGCGCTCTGTATTCTAAAGAAGAAAGAAATTTCGGCATGGCCATATCAATTTTTGGGTGGGATACGTTTTCCGAAGGATTTGAGGTTAAATAATTGTCAGTTACAAGCCACCTAAAAAAAGTTTTTATAGCATTTAATTTTCTCGATACTGATTTTGGTGTGTATTTATCATTTGCCAAATTATCACGAAAAGCTTCGATATCAGCCTGAAGAATTTGTTCGGCCAAAACCTTGTTTCGTTTCACAAAAAACTCAACCAATTGCTCGAGGTCGGCTCGGTATGCGAGAATAGTTGATGGGGAACGCCCTTTGTCTTCCAAGCTCTTCATGAACTTGGGCAAGACACTTTTAAGTGGTTCTTGTACCGTCATATTTTTACTAAGAGATATAATAACATAGTATAACAAAAAAGGTCAATAGATAAGAGTAAAATGAGGCTATATTTACAATACCAAACTCGAATATGAAAAAAACCTATAGGATTGATATTTTTAAAGCGAAGATGAACAAACTTGTAAGTTGGATTTTGATCTTGTCATTTGTTGGAGTGCTTTTTACAGTACTTAGAAATATTCAAAGTTTAAGCAGGAATAAGTTAAGAATCCTTGAAGCACAAGAAAGGCTTGAAAAGTTGGAAAAAGAACATGAAGAGCTGGAAGAAAAAGAACGAGCGGTACAAAGCACCGAGTTTAAAGAAGAACAAATCAGAGATAAATTAGGTTTGGTTAAAGAGGGGGAGATAATTGTAGTTCTGCCCGATCCTGAAATTGTAAAAAAGTTTGCTCCACCGCCGGAGGCTTCAGAAAATAAAAAAGAAGAACCTAATTGGAAAAAGTGGGTGGATTTGTTTATATGACAGAGTTCCTTCGACCCCTTCGATTTTACTCAGGATTGTAATTCGCTCAGGACGATTTTTAAAAAATTGGTTGCGGGGCTGGGAGTTGAACCCAGCCTGGGAGATTATGCATCTGTAATCTTCAGTTACCTGAAGTGTCGGACTATATCATCAACCTGTTAGACAATTTCCTTTCTATACATCTAATAGGTGCTCGGCGTCTAGTCTCTACGGAGTCCCGTTCGACTTATCTCGTGGTGTTGCCCCGAGTTTTATCGAAGGGTTCCCTCGGTATTGTCCTTAAAAATACTAAAGGGTGTCCACCGATATAGCCAAGTTTGCTACGACACATTACTGTGAAGAGGGCCCATAACTACTAGCCTCCCGTGCAGCCGTACACTACCCCGCATGTAAAGGAACAATGGTAATTATATTTGCTTTTAAAGAAAATAGCAATACAGTTTGTACTGGTATACTTGGTATATAATAACTTGAATGGCAAAATCAAAAGAAAAATTAGAGGCTATTAAATTACGAAGTGGCGGAGAAAGTATCAAAGTGATTGCAAAAAATCTAAATGTGTCTCCGGGATCGGTTAGTAGCTGGTGCAAGAATGTAAAATTAACCAAAGAACAAATACACAAACTAGAATTAAGGGCAAAAGATCCTTATTATGGCAAGAGGCTTTCATATTCACTTAATCAACAAAGAATTAGGAAAGAAAAAACAAAAAAGCTACTAAATGAAGGGATAAAAGAGGTTGGAGAGTTGAATGATAGAGAATTTTTCTTGACTGGGGCTGCTTTGTATTGGGCAGAGGGGTTTAAAAAAGATAGTCAAGCTGGTTTAGCGAGTTTAGATCCGATCATGATTAAATTTTTTATTAAGTGGCTAAAATTGTGTTTTGGGTATAGTAATAATGATTTATCTTTTCGGATTACACTAAACGAAAGTCATAAATATAGACTTAAAGATATAGAGGGATTCTGGCAGAATTTGTTGGGAGTAGATAAAACTTATTTTCAGAAACCTTATTTTCAAAAAACAGTATGGAAAAAGGTTTATGAGAAGCCTGAAAATTATAAAGGAATACTACGGGTGAAAGTTAGAAAGAGTACAGATTTCTTGAGAAAAATACATGGATTTATTGAAGGGTTGAGATTAGAGGCTGAATTGGAGTAAAATAAGCTCTGCGCCAACGTAGCTCAGTGGTAGAGCAATCGTTTCATAAGCGATCGGTCACTGGTTCGAATCCAGTCGTTGGCACCACGTCAAACGTGGTTAGCCGAGTTTGACTCGGCACAGTTTACCCCCTTTCTCTTTTAGTAAAAATTTGCTTACGAATCACTTTTTTAGTAATATGCTTATACATTATTACAAAAGCATTGATCCGGAAGGTTGGAACCGGGGAGCTGAGCAAAAGTATGCTACGGAGGCGAAACCGTAAAAAGACTTGCAACGAGTGTTGGAAATCAAAGCTCGTCAAGAATAAGGTTTACTTATTTAGACGATCTCGCTTTGGCGAGATTTTTTATTTAAGGCGACAAATTAAAGGTGGCAACGCCCTTCGCTAATGCTACGGAACGTCAAGCCGTAGAAGAAGAGCCCTTGTAAGATCATCAATTTATGGTGGTTTTACAAGGGCTTTTTTGTTGAAAAGCCCAGGAAAGGAGGTGAAAAAAATGAAAGAGATCGTAATTCCAACAATAAACAAATTCATTGCTGAAAAAAATGAGCGATTGAGGGTTGGGAGGATGAAAAACCACCCCCACAGTGAAGGTTGCGACATGTCTGGCGATATAGTCCTAGTTGAGAGAGACTATGTGCCAGGAACGGGTGGGGCGTGGGTACCTGGCGGGATTATGCGTGGCACGGTTACCGAATGTACATCCTGCAGAAGACAAGATCGCAGGGGTAGCTTGAGGCAGTGAAGGAAAAGGTGGCCACCTTGAATATTTGGAAATAACGAAAAATGATATAGAATAGGGTATATGAAAAAAAGAGTCCTATCTGGTATTAGAGCAACGGGAAAGCTGCATTTAGGAAATTACTTGGGTGCGGTTAAGGGTATGCTGGCTTTACAAGACGATCCGGGCTACGAAACTCTATTTATGGTTGCAGATTTGCATTCGATAAATTCTCCCTATGATCCTAAAACGTTTCAGGAAAGTGTAAGAAGCGTGGTTATAGATTACCTTTCTGCGGGGTTAGATCCTGAAAAATCAACCATCTTTGTTCAGTCTCATGTTCCCGAACATATTGAACTTTCATATTTATTCTCATCGGTACTCACGGTTGCCAGAATGCTTCATCTACCGACCTATAAAGACAAACTGAAAGAAGACGCTGAGAATGCAAATATGGCAATGCTTTATTACCCGGTACTTATGGCTTCAGACATTCTTATTTATAAGGCTAATGAAGTTCCGGTTGGGGATGACCAGCTTCCTCACCTTGAGATTTCAAGGGAGGTTGCCAGAAAAATGAATGAGAAATTTGGGACAAACTTTCCGGAGCCCACTCAATTTAAAACTCAGGGGCATTCTGTTCCATCTCTTACGGGGGAGGGGAAGATGAGTAAGTCTGTTGAGGGAAGCTTCATTGCTTTGACTGATGAATTGGAAACTATCAGGAAAAAGTTGGCTTCTGTCCCGACCGATTCAGGTAAAGGAGAAAAAGTTCCAACTGAAGGTGGGGTTGCAACACTTCTAAAATTTGTTGAGCTGTTTATGGGAGCTGAAAAAAGACAAGAGTATGAGAATGCTTATGTGAGGGAGGGAATAAGATATAGTGAGTTAAAAAATGCGTTGGCAGAATCAATTTACAAAGAACTGGAACCTATTCAGAATAAAAGAAAAGAGCTTGAATCAAGCCCTGCATTTGTAAACCAAGTTATAAAAGACGGTGCAGAAAAAGCCGGCGCGATTGCAAAGGAGACTTTAGTTGAAGTGAAAGAAAAAATGGGTTTAATTTAGATTATGGACAAAGTAAATTTTGCTGATTTTCAAAAATTAGATATTCGGATTGGAACAGTTGTCTCCGCAGAAGTGCCAGAGTGGAGCCATTGGGTAATGAAGTTGACAGTGGATTTAGGAGAAGAAATCGGTGAGCGGACTATTTTTGCCGGCATAATGCATTTTTACAAACCCGAAGATATCCAAGGTAAACAGTTGCCTTTTATTGTTAATTTGGAACCCAAAAAAATGGGGCCAGAGGGAGATTATAGTCAGGGGATGATGATGGCAGCAACTCAGGCATTAGAAAAGCCCATGATGATTGGTGAAGAAGAAGTATTAGAAAAACCGGTTCTTCTGAGCGTTTTAGAGAAAGTTCCTGATGGGACAAAAGTGCGTTAAGGAAGCACAAATCTGTTAGCTTTTAACAAGTATTTCTGTTAATATAGCTTCGTGATGGTCTTGCGGCAACTTATTGCTTACTACTTATCACTTAATTCTTAATTATGGATCCGTTAAAGTCCGTTAAAAATTTTAGAAATAAAAAAGTCGGCATTCCTAAAAATATTTTGGGACGCAACAAAAATAACAAGAGGGTGGAAGTTAAAGTTAGGATTAACCTTTGGAAAATTCTTATAGCTTTTTTAATCTTCATTTTCTTTTTGCCATTTTTGATTTCCGTTTTTGAAGTTGCGGGCGGAAACGGGAAAGTAGATACCTCGCAGGCGATATCTGACATTAAAGACGGAAAAGTAAAAGAGTTGATGGTTCAGGGGCCGAAATTAATAATTACTTACAATGACGGCTCAACAAAAGTGGCTACAAAAGAGGACAACGAAAGCTTCACCGATATTTTAAATGTAGCTAAAATCGATCCGACGAGCGTTAAATATACGGTTGTTGACCAATCAGCGACGAAAGTAATCGGTGAAATTTTGGGAGTACTTCTTCCGATTCTTCTTATGGCGGGATTTTTCTTACTTATTCTTCGTTCGCAAAATAAAGGAGCACAGGATATTTTCTCTTTTGGTCGCAGCAAAGCAAAGCTTTTTGCAAAAGGAAAACAGTCTGTAACGTTTGCCGATGTTGCTGGAATTAATGATGCAAAAAAAGAGTTGGAAGAAATAGTTGACTTTCTAAAGAACCCCACTAAATACCGAAAGATTGGTGCAAGAACTCCCAAAGGAGTACTTTTGTTTGGACCGGCTGGGGTTGGAAAGACCCTTTTGGCACGGGCGGTTGCAGGAGAGGCGGGGGTACCATTTTTCTCAATGGCGGGGTCCGAATTTATGGAAATGTTGGTTGGAGTTGGCGCATCGCGTGTACGCGATCTTTTTGCAACTGCAAAAGCGTCGGCCCCGGCAATTATTTTTATTGACGAAATTGATGCAATCGGAAGACAACGTGGTCGGGGACTAATGGGAGGACATGACGAGCGTGAGCAAACCTTAAACCAGATTTTGGTTGAGATGGACGGATTTACTCCGAACGATAATGTTGTAGTTGTTGCTGCAACGAACCGCGGGGACTTACTTGACCCGGCACTTCTTCGCCCCGGGCGCTTTGACAGGCGTGTAATGCTAGATATGCCCGACAAAGAAGGCCGTGAAGCAATTTTAAAAATTCATGCACGGGGCAAAAGATTTGTAAAAAATATTAATTGGGAGGGGGTTGCCGACCGCACTGTAGGATTTTCGGGAGCTGATTTGGAAAATATGTTGAACGAAGCTGCGATTTTAGCAGCCCGTGAAGATAAAGAAGATATTGAGCAGGAAGATATTGAAGAAGCAGCAACTAAAGTTAAATTAGGACCTGCAAAAAAGAGACTTCAATCCATAGAAGATAAAAAAATTACTGCTTATCATGAAGCAGGCCACGCTGTAGTCACGCACTTTTTGCCAAAAACCGACCCAGTCCAGAGAATTTCTATTGTTGCCCGCGGCATGAGTTTGGGGCACACTTTTATTCCGCCAACTGCTGATCGCACTCACGATACAAAATCACGTTTATTGGAACAGATTGCTGCAATGCTCGGGGGGCGCGCAGCCGAGTCGAGTGTTTTTGATGAAATGACATCAGGGGCATCAAGCGATATTGAGCAGGCAACCAGAATTGCTCGCGCTATGGTCACTGATTTTGGAATGAGCGATTTAGGACCCGTTAATTTAGGTGCGCAATACGACGTTGATGACATGGGGAAGGCTCAGTGGTACGAACCTGCACAAATTAGCCAATCGATGCAGGAAAAAGTGGATTCGGAAGTCAGAAGAATAATTGATGAAGCCTATAAAAAGGCGCTTGCGATAGTTAAAAAAGAAAGAAAAACCCTTGATAAAGTTTCAAAAAAACTTCTTGAAGTAGAAACACTGGACCGTGAGGAATTTGAGAAAATTGTTGGGAAGAAAAATGGTGAGTAATATATAATATTAGTAATATGGATGGGGCTGAAGGTCTTACTTTAAACGAGGATGGTTCACATTTAAATGCGGCCATTAGATCGTCCGTTCAAGAAATTGTTGGAAGTGAAGAGATGTCTCCGGAAGAAAGACATACCATTTTATTGGTGGTTTAGTTAGAGGGGCATTGATTGGATTAGGGCCTTCATTTGTTGCAGGTGCATTTGCTGCTGGTTCTACACCGGAGCCGAAATACAAGTTGCCCGTATTTATTGGAGTAACTATGGCAAGCCTGGTTACTTCTGGTGTAATAGGAGGATCTTCAGGTATGGGACAAGCGGAAGACGCAAGAGCAAAGTTTGCGCAACAATTAAAAGACAAAATATCAGAAAATTTACAAAAAAGCGACTAGTCCTTTAAAGTTTTATAAACAGTGTTATGCAAGATGTATTTGATAAATATTTAAGTGTCATCCTAGGAAATGCAGGCATCTCAAATACTGAGTCGGAAACGCTTAAAAGAGAAATTTATGTATGTTGGTTAGTGAGAGTGGGACGTCGTCTTGACTCTAAATTCACAAGTAGGCAAAAAGAAATTATTAATGAAATGCAAGCCAGTATAACTGAAGAAAGTTTTGATGAGGAGAAGATGAGGAAATACTTAAAGGAGTATTTTAATTTAAGTAACAGTGACAACCCCCAAAATATTGAGGACGTTAAAGTTTTTTCGGAGGAGGCTGAAAAGATTGTTACACAGTTGTTAGACACATACTTCGTGAATGCTTCACCGGGAAAGATTGATAAAGTTAAGAGAGATTTGCAATTAATTTCTAAATGATAATTAACTCTGCAATTGAATGATTGCTTTTCGAATATATTTAGGCTAATTAGTTGTTAGATTAATTGGGTCAATTTGAGTTAGAATATCTTCATAATGTCTAAACTGGTTTTAATTGACGGAAACGCCATAATGCATCGCGCTTATCATGCTCTTCCTCCGCTTACTACACGCGACGGAGAACCTATTAACGCAGTCTATGGGTTGGTGTCAATGTTAATGCGCATAGTTACCGATTTAGCCCCAACTCATTTGGCAGTCTGTTTTGACCGCCCCGAACCGACTTTTAGAAAGCTGGAATTTAGTGCTTATCAATCACATCGTCCAGAAACTGATAAAGAATTGTCTAGTCAATTTGAGAAAGCGCGAGATGTTTTGACTTCGATGAATATTGAGGTTTTTGAAAAACCGGGATTTGAAGCGGATGATTTAATCGGAACACTTGCAACACGGGCAACCAAAACTCAACTGAAAATCGACGAAGTAATCATTGTTACGGGAGACCGTGATATTTTACAGCTTGTTGATGACGCGAAAAAAATTGCTGTTTTTATGCCTGTAAAGGGACTCGGCGAAGGCAGGATTTATTTCGAGCGAGATGTTGTTGAGCGGATGGGAGTAAAGCCTTCTCAAATAGTGGATTACAAAGGATTGGTCGGAGATCCTTCAGATAATTACCCTGGAGTTTCCGGGATTGGACCTAAAACCGCAATTAAGTTATTAGATAAATATGGTGGTTTTACAAATATTTATAAAAACATTGACGAAATTGAAGCGAAAACAAAGAATAAGTTGGAGTCGGGAAAAGAAAAAGGCGACATTTCATTTAAATTGGCGAAAATTATAACCGACATGAAAGTCGATTTTGATATAAAAAAGCTCGAAAATTGGGATTTGGCGGGAGAAGAAGTAATTGCTGTTTTTAATAAAATCGGATTTAAGACTCTTCTTTCCCGAACAGTAAAAACTTTTGGGTTTGAAACTGAGAAGCCTCAAACAAGGAAAAAGTTGTCGAAAACCGAAGTAGAAAAAGTAGCTAAAATTCTTGCCAATAAGTTGTCCGGAAAAATTTATGTCTCCGACCCAAAAAAATCTTCTCCGAGCAGCAAAGCTCTCCGACCCGGAGGTCCGACCCGATGGGCAATTCGCGGAACGGCAAGTCTGGTCCTCCAAAACATAGAAATGGGTGTAGATGATATTGATTTAGTCTGCGATCAAAAAACCGCTGAATTTATAAACTCAGAATTTAAAAAGGAACTAGTAAAGAAAGTTGAATATTCGGAAACGGATAAATATAAATCATATTTTGGTCAGCTTATTGTTGACGGGATTTTGGTTGAAGTAATGGGAGAGTTGCAAATAAAAAGTAATAAAGGTTGGGGTGATGTTTATGACGGATCAGATGATGAAGTGAATGAGATTGAGGTTGGGGATGGGTATGGGTTTAAGGGTGAAAAAATTAAAGTTCGGGCTACAAAGCCGGAAATTGAGCTGAAAGTATCAGCAGAAATGGGAAGATGGAATGAGTTTCATAAAATGAAAAAACAAATTGGTTCAAAACTTCAAACAAGTTTGTTTTGAGAAAGGAGGTGAAGAAAAATGATAAAAGGAATTGACATAATAACAATTTTTAGCGAAAGTGCAAAAAAGTTAGCTGAGTTTTATGAGAAAAAAGTTGGTCTGAAAAATAGTGAGGTTTTTGAGATGGGTGAAGGGGACGATGAAGCTTATATGTATGAGTTTAAAGGCTGCGGATTTGCGATTATTGATCACTCAAAAGTCAAAGGTAAAAATACAAATCCGGAGAGATGCATTATAAATTTTGAGGTTGGCAATATTGATGAAGAAATTTCAAGGCTAAAAAAAGCAAAAGTAAAAGTGGTTCAGGATAAATATCACGTTGAAGGATACGGTTGGATTGCAACTTTTGAAGATCTGGACGGAAATTATTTTCAGTTTGTCCAAGTGAGAGCAAGTAAGTAACTTATTAAGAAGCTGGCAACTTACATACAGTAAAGGTAAAATACCTTTAATGAAGGTAGCGCTGGTTCATGATTATATAAAAGAATACGGTGGGGCGGAGCGTGTCTTGGAGGGTCTTCATAAAATTTATCCCGATGCTGATGTCTACACCACTGTTTATTTACCGAAATTTCTAGGTCCTCACGCAGCGCGTTTTGAAAATTGGAGTATTAAACCCTCAATCCTTCAGTTAATTCCCATGAAGGGAAAAATGATCAGTATATTCCGGTTTGTCGAACCAATTATCTTTCGCCTCATGGACCTACGATCTTACGATCTGATAATTGTTTCAAAGTGTGGGAATTACGCTTCAATCAACTCGTTTCGAAAGCGTAGAGGCGCACTTCATATTTGCTATTGTCATACTCCTCCCCGATATCTTTATGGATATCCTGTGGCGAACCGCTGGGATAATAGTTTTGTCCGTAAAACTCTATTTGTGTTGGGACGAATTCCTATGTATTTTATGCGCAAACTTGATTACATTGACGGCCAGAAACCGGATTATTTTATTGCCAATTCCGCTGAAATTGCAGGTCGGATTAAAAAGTTCTATGCCCGCGACGCGATTGTTATTCATCCGCCGATTGATATTCCGAAAATTAATATACCGGTTCCTATGAAGGACAGAAAATATTATCTGACGGGGGGAAGATTATCCAGAAACAAAGCTTTTGATTTGGCGGTTGTTGCATGTACAAAACTTAATTTGCCACTTAAAGTTTTCGGAAAAGGATTTGGGGGATATGGGGAAAACGATCTTAAAAAACAGGCTGGACCAAATGTTGAATTTTTGGGTGAAGTTTCACAAGCGCAAAAGTGGGAACTTATTAAAAACGCAAAAGCCTATATTTCCCCAAGTCTACAGGAAGATTTTGGAATGTTAAATCTCGAAGTTAATGCGGGTGGAACACCTGTTATTGCATATAACTCCGGAGGAGTCAAAGAAACTGTTATTGACGGGAAAACGGGTGTTCTTTTTGATGAGCCAAATGTAGAGTCAATAGTTTCTGCAATAAAGAGGTTTGAAAAAATTGGGTTTAGTCCTGAAACTTTGATTATTCATGCAAAAAAGTTTTCGAGTGAGACGTTTGAGAAGGAAATAAAAAGGTTTGTAGCTGATAAGATTAGTAAATAAATACTTATGCCTGAATTACCTGAAGTAAATTCAATAAAATTACAATTGCAGAAATATTTGGTTGGACACACTATTGAAAAAGCCGAAGTCCGAAACACAAAAATTTTTGAAGGAAATCCGAAAGATATTGAAGGAGCAAAAGTAAGTGATGTCAGGAGATTTGCAAAGGTGCTCTCAATTGACTTGTCCAATGGTAAATCTTTGGTAATTCACATCAAGCTGACAGGCCAAATAATTTATCGCGGGCCGAATCTAAAAAATCCCGGATCTTTATCAAAAAAAGTAGCAGGAGGAGTTCCCGGTCCACACACGTTAGTTATTTTCCATTTGGACAGAAGCGGCGTGCTTTATTACAACGACATAAGACGCTTTGGTTGGATCAGAGTTTACGATACTGATAAAGTTGAAAAAGAAGGATTTGTAAATAAACTTGGACCTGAACCCTTCGGCGGTGCTCAGGGTAAACCCTTTGGTCAAGTTCAGGGAAAGCCAGAGCTTCTCACTTTAAATTATTTTCAGACAGTTCTTTCAAAAACAGCACGGGCGATAAAAGTAGTTTTAATGGATCAGAGTAAAATAGGGGGAGTCGGAAATATTTACGCTAATGACGCACTTTGGCTTTCCAAAATCAATCCACGAACCCAAGCAAAGAATCTTGATGAGCAAAAATCCAAGGAGTTGTTTGATGCAATTCACACAGTCTTAAAAGCGGGTATGAAATACGGAGGTGCGAGTGAGCTTGCGTTTGTTACCCCCGATGGGGCAGAAGGGCAATATCAGGAGCATACATTGGTTTATGGAAAACAGGGAACGATATGTAAAAATTGCAAAGGCAACAAAATAGAAAAGTATTTTCTAAGCGGACGTGGAACTTATTGGTGCCCCACCTGCCAGAGCTAATTATCTGCCTTGTAGATCTTTATTAAATCTCTCGCGTAAGTTGTGACAGAGTGTTTTAAAGCCTCAAGTCGTGCATTTTTGGACATTTTATTCAGAAGTTTTTTATCACTTGCAAGCTTGATAATTTCTTCCGCAACTGCCCCTACTTTATTGGGAACAACAATTCCGTTTAAATTATTCGTAATTATCGATTCCAAATTAGAATTTTTTAAAACTCCAACAGGGACTCCACAGGCCAGAGATTCAAGGATGGTGATTGGCATTACCTCCGATGTTGAAGGAGTGAAAAAAATATCGGCTGAATTGTAAAGAATCGGGAGAACCTGATTGGGAACTTCTCCGCCAAGTTTAACTTCATCTTCCAGTTTAAGTTTACTGATCCTTTGAGAAAGTTTTGCCCAGAGATTACCGGTGCCCACGATCAGCATTTCGAATTTAAATTTCCGTTTTTTTAACTCTCTGGCAATATCAATAAGAAATAGCGGATTTTTTTCTTTCTCAATTCGCCCTACATAAATAATTCTAAAAATTTCACTTTTTGGTTTTTTAATTGGGGAAAAAACTTCTGTATCAACGCTATTTAACATGAGAGTGGTATTTTTTACTCCGTGGTTTTTAAGTCTGGTTTGGGTTTCAGAGGATGGACAGATTACAGTTTGGCATTTTGTAGCCAGATTTTTTATATCGTTTAAAATAAATTTTGAAGCTAGGAAATATCCTTTGGGAAAATAGTAATTTAAGTATTGTTCGTAATTTGTGTGAGCGGTAAAAAATAAAGTAATACCAAGTTTTTCTGCAGCGCTGACAGCAAACTTTCCGATTACCAGCGGATGCTGAACATGGACGACATCGATTTTTAGTTTTTGTAATTTGGACATGAGAACGATCGGAACTCCGAGCGGATACCTTTTAACTAAAGGATTTGGAAGTGAAGGGTAGCGTATAATATTTTTCTCCATATCCTTAAATCCCGGAAAAGAAGGAGCAAGAACAAAAACTTTGTGCCCGTTTTTTTCAAGTTCTTTTTTAAGCGTTTTAATATAGAAAGAAACTCCATTTACAGTCGGATAATAAGTTGCAGTCACAAGGAGAATGTTCATTTCTAGCGTATTATAACTCATTTCAAAATCACGAATCTCGCCAAAGGCGGATGAGTGTAAGTTTTGAATTGGGTTATATGAGCTTGGCGAAACCTCAAAACCGACAGGTTTTGAAATAGCTCCTATACGCTACTTATCTCTTTTTACTTTTTTTAGCTGGTCTTTTGGAGAATAATTTTTTTATCGCAAAAACTGTTGCCGCAGCCGCAACAAGACTTCCGAGAATTTGAAAAATTGGGTACTTATAATCTTTTGTCATTAATTAAAGTTATATTTTTTTGAGCAGGACTTCAATAGGGTGTTCGTGCTGTTATAATTGGCTACATGTTAATTAATAAATTAGCACTTAATAATTTCAGAAATTTTTCGAAGAAACATTTTGAATTTGGGAAAGGTGTTAATGTAATTGTTGGTCCTAATGCCATAGGAAAAACAAATATTTTGGAATCGATTTATCTTCTTTCAACCGGAAAAAGTTTTAAAGCCAGACTTGAGGAGGAGATGATAGATTACAATTCTGATATTGCGAGAATCGTAGGAGAAGTCGGCCACCGGCTCGTAGAGCACTCTGGCTTGGAAAGAAGTAAAAAGCAAAAAGAGGCAGAGGAATTACAAAAAACAAAGCTTGAAACAATTCTCACACGGGGGGAAATACAAATAGGGGAAGATCCGGAAAATATACAAAAAGCACCCCGTAAAAAAATGTTGGTTAACGGTCTTCCCAAAAGGCTTATTGATTTTTCGGGAATTTTAAAAGTTGCACTTTTCGGTCCGTGGGATCTTGATTTGGTGACGGAATCCCCAAGCATAAGACGCAAATTTTTAGATTCAGTTTTGTCGCAGGTTGACAGGGAATATCGAAGGGCCTCCCTTTCTTATGAAAAAGGGCTGCGGCAAAGAAATAGACTTTTGTGGCGTATTCGTGAGGAAGGTTTGAGCCGTTCTCAGCTTTTATTTTGGAACCAGTTACTCATTAAAAACGGTGATTATATCAGTCGCAAAAGAGCTGAATTTATTGATTTTGTTAATGAGAGCCCTGATTTTTTGGATCAGGATTTTTCTTTGGAATATGACAGCAGTGCAATTAGCGAAGGAAGACTGATGCAATATAAAGATGAAGAGGTTGCTGCAGCGACAACGCTTGTTGGACCACATAGGGACGATTTCATCTTTAAATTAAAAAATGCCAAAAACGCAAATGCTAAAAATGGGGATAGAGATCTTTCAAAGTATGGAAGCAGGGGGGAACAACGGATGGGTGTGCTGTGGGTAAAATTGGCTGAGCTTAATTATATCGAAAAAAGTACAGGTGAACGGCCTGTTTTACTTCTGGATGATATTTTTTCTGAGCTTGACCACGAGCACAGAGCCGTTGTATCAGAACTCGCAAAAGCTCAGCAGACAATAATTACAACAGCAGATGAACATTATGTAAAAGGGATTAAGAGCGGGAATGAGATTATTATGTTGGGGTAAAGTGTGTTTGTTAAACGTTGACTAATTGAGTAATATATACGATATATGGCAAAACAAAAACCACAGGAGGGTGAACAAAAACTGCTGCAGGGTTTATCTTTACAGGAAAGAAAGGATTTAGCCACATCGAGTCTGGCAGAAAAAATTGCGAGAAGGTTGGGGACGGCAGGTAAAAAAAACATCTATGGTGTTAGCGCAACAGAAATGCATTTAAAAGCAGAAAAAGCAGGAACGCCAGAAACTATAGCAAGGATCGATGGAGAAGGTGAAGTTTAATTTTTTTCTTCACTGAACTTACTTACCTGATAAGTAACAAATACCACTAAAATTGTAATTAACACAGCGTAAATCAGAAGTGAAATTAAACCAGACCCTTCACCGAAAAAAGGTTTTACATATACATTAACTATTTCCTGGATTACCTGATTCCATGCCAGTGCCGCAACCAATCCAAATGCTCCGGTTGCAAGTTTTAATGTTTCAGAAATGGCACGTTTTCTAATTTCACCTGCTTCCTGTTTTATTTTTTCTTTCATACCCAATTGTAACATGAACTGAAAATTATGTATGATGTATGGGTTTACAAATTATGAAAGAATTTAAAAAAGAAGAACTTACAAAACTATTTCGCCCTCATGATAATTCAAATGGGGAAGATAACGGTCAGATTACAATTATCGGTGGGTCCGAACTTTTCCACGGGGCTCCGATTTTAGCTTTAAAAACCGCATCAAGAATTGTTGATATGGTTTTTTTTGCAACCCCTGAAAAATCCGTTGGGATGGTTGCGGAATTAATTAAATCAAAATTAATGTCTTTTATCTGGATTCCCTGGGACGATTTATCAGCTTATATTGAAAAATCCGATGCGATTTTGATCGGACCGGGTTTTATGAGATTCGGGAGCGAAAAAACCCCCGAAAGTGATCGGCATTTTGACAATCATAATGAAGGAAAAACAACAAGAGAAATTACAGAAAAACTTTTGAAAAAGTTTCCACTTAAAAAATGGGTGATTGACGCAGGATCCTTACAGACAATGGATGCTGAATGGATACCTGAAAATGCAATAATTACACCGAATAAAAAAGAATTCGAAACGCTTTTCGGTGCAAAGTTTTCTACCGGTTTAGCAACTGAAATGGCAAAAAAATACAAATGCATTATTGTTGCAAAAGGTCCCGAATCTTATGTTACAAGCGCAGACGAAACAGTTTTAATTAAGGGTGGAAATGCTGGTATGACAAAAGGGGGGACGGGCGATATTTTAGCCGGTTTGACAGTTGCGCTATTGGCAAAAAATGAGCCATTCCTATCAGCCTGTGCAGCAAGTTACATAGAAAAAGCTGCTGCCGATGAACTTTATTGCGGATATCAAGAAGACCACGGGCTTCAGCCTGTGGATGAATTGAGCTCCGATATGTCGTCCTCCTTAGGGAAACCCCGCTCTTCAGGGCGGGGAGGACGTCATAAAAAAGTTGGAACAAATTATAACGCTGATGACTTGGCCGATTTTATTCCTGAGTATTTTAAAATGGTGTTAGCCGATTAAGACATTTTTTTATCAAGAATTCCTTTTAGCTTTCTAAATTCAGGAATATAATAATATCTAAAATGCTACCGTATTTTAAAGATTTTGATCCAATTACTTTTCTTAATCTCGAAGGCAGGATTGATGAAAAATCAAAACCTCTGACGAGAGTCCAGCTGACTCGTCAGATTGGGCAATATATTTTTTTTAAGTTGGCACCAAGTTTAACTGATGACCAATTGGATTTAGTATTGAAAAGCCAAACCAGTTCGGACAAATTTGATCTAGTTAGTAAATATATACCCAACCTAGAAGAAAGGATGAAAGAGGAGCTGGAAAATTTTAAATTAGAATTTAATATAAATGGACGATATTGACAGAGAAGGAATTATTGATCGCAACGATCCGGTTGGAGTGGGGGAAGAGGTGGTAAAATCAGCTCATAAGTTATTGATAGAAAAACGTCCCGGTTGGCGTTCTAAGATGGCAGCGATTGCCCTTGCGGGTACAATGTTGTTTGTTACTTCATGTGGAATTTCTCCAGTTAGTAGAGCCGCGCCTCCGGTAGAAACCCAGCCAGCGGTAACGCAATCAGTTGAAGCTCCAATTGACGAAGTTAGTCTCGGATGGGCAAATATATTGGAATTTAGGTATCCGCTTCGGAGTAATGGTTTTGAACCGCGTTCCGCAGGTGAATTGAAAACGGATTCCAGCGAACGAACAATCTTAATTAATTATACAGATACTGAAATAAACCTAGAAGCTGCAGAGTCTATTTACAATGCAGTTGAAAGTATTCCCTATAACTCCGAAACTAATCAAAATTTAAGATACACAATAGATGGAAAAGTATACGGATTTAAAATCGTACCTAATAATTTACCTTTAAGTATAATGGCAATAGTGCCAACATCAGATGCTTTACCTGAAGAGTTTGGCCCTGGGGCGCAAACTACCAACTATGACGCTGGAGAAGATACATTATCTGTAAGCTATTTAAAGTATCCCGAACCGGAAGATTGGCATTCATTGGAACTTAGATTGGCAGTTGAAGCTTGTCAACAAAGATTTGATTTTTTGCCGGTAGAGATACTAACCTCTGGAGAAATAAAAGATATTGTTATCGATCCGAATAATTTAAACGATATTAGATTAAAGTTTCTAGCTCAGGATTTGGGATGTAATTCGTATGGTATTGCAATTGGTTCCAGGGCAAAAGGTAGATCATATGAAGAATACAAGTCGCATATTGAAAACACCCTATATAATAACAAAGGTGCGAATGACTCAAGACCCATACTTATTAATGAGGATGTATATACAGGGAGTTCATCTACCGTTTCACTGAACAAATAGTACTTTAATTTCCGCAAGTTTTGCGGTAATATGAAGTATTATGTATGCTCCAAAATTTGCAATAACAAACAGGATTCTCAAAAGTGTGGGCGAAATTGAGGCTGCAAAAGAAGTTATTGAAAATGCTCCTCTTGTACCTTATTACGAAAAGCAATTTCGAACCGACGCAATTGCGAGAACCGTTCATCACGGAACCCATATTGAGGGAAATGATTTGTCACTTCTTGAAACTAAAAAGATTTTGGAGGGAATAGAAGTTGTTGCACATGAGCGCGATATTCAGGAAGTAATAAATTACAGAAATGTAACAAAACTTCTTGATGAACTGGCGGTGAAGCGGGGGGGATATGACTCCGATATGTTGCTGGACATTCACCGCGAAACAGTAAATAAAATTGTAGCTCCGGAAAAAGTCGGAGTGTTTCGGCAAACCCAGGTTGTAATTAAAGAAGAAAACACGGGAAGGATAATTTTAGCTCCTCCGCAAGCAACAGAAGTGCCGGCATATATTGATAATTTTTTGGAATGGCTAAATAGTGCAGAAGCGCGGGAACTACATCCGATTCTTCGGGCAGGGATTGCCCACTATATTCTTGTTTCAATTCACCCTTTTGTTGAGGGTAATGGCCGGACCGTCCGAGCTTTC
>Ga0075761_111_pt1 | contig 32285 bp, 19 predicted proteins | sample RifGroC1_FD_67828 | JGI IMG/M metagenome (GOLD analysis project Ga0075761, IMG submission 67828) | Microgenomates bacterium GW2011_GWC1_37_12b
ATGAAGGACCATGGTTCAGAACTCCAAAGACTGGACGCATCACGGACGTATTCACAAGAGGCAGATTCTACAGATTCATATCAGGGATAATGCCGGGGAGAAATGAAGCAACAAGTTTGAGCGCATCGGTTTCCGGTACATTACCTGTTAGTTCTTATTTATTATTAAATACGGCTAATAATCATTTTAGTAGTTTTAGAATTGTACCGGCAAAGTTTAGATGGATTGGAAATTTAACTTTGATTTCGCTTTTAATATTCACAATTTTGCTTTCAACTTTTACAAAATTTGTTCCGACAAAAGCAAGTGAAGTCTATGCCGCTGAGAGACAATTTCAAACAATCAGTTCAGTTGTGAATAAACATACAATAGACTTGCCGCCAAATATCGAAATAAATTCGATAGAAGATGGTGAATTAAAAAACCCGGTAGCCATAAGATATCAAGCCGAGGAAGGTAAAGCATTGGAATACATCTTCCATAAAGAACCGAGAATAAGAGCAAGACTAAACGATACAGAATTAGATATGACTTTAACCGGAATTGAAGGAGTTGGCAGACCAAACAATCAAAAAACAACTAAAGAAGGTCGTAGATTTATCTATAAAGATACATTTGATTCTATCGACGTAACCTATACGCCTGACGGAGGTATTGTCAGAGAGGAATTGATACTTCACAGTTATAAAGACATAAAGTCGATCGAATACGATATAAAAACAAACAATTTTGAAGCAACGATTGTTGATGATGAAGTTTACTTTGCGGATAAAAATGGGGGAATGCCGGTTTTTAATTTTTCAAGGGCTTTTATGTATGAGGAGAGGAACCCACATGATAAGAAATTTGAAATCGAATACACTTTGGAGAAAACTGATTTTGGCTGGAAACTTAAAAAAGTATTGACCACTGAAGGGAGAGCGTGGTTGTCTGATCCTGCTCGAGTTTTTCCCATAATTATTGACCCAACACTTGTTAATTCAGTTATTCAAACCGGAATAACAACGACTGAAGCACGATACGGATCGGTACAAAGGAAAATTGCTTTTTCGGCAAGGGGTGCGCAAACCGATGCGTGGTATGTAGTTTATGAAAATTCAACGACAGCGGTACTTGAAAGATGTTTGACGACAAGTAATTGTGATGAAAATGGAGATTGGACCGTGGTAGATTCAAATCTTGATGCCGGGAATGAAACCGACAGTGAGTCTCCATCAGTTTGGCTAGAAGGTACAACTCTTTACGTAGCCTGGTTTGATAATAGTCTTGATACCGCTCAGTTTATTCCTGTCAATACATCAACAGAACCTGAAACAAATGGACAACAGTGTACAGGAGATGATGCAGGCTCAACAGCAGACGGTCAGGTAAGCATTACCGTTACCGATGACGGCGATGTTTATACTGCTTACACTAATCCCGGGGATGCAGAGTGGGCAATTGACAGATCTGTTAGTACCTGCACAAATACAAACACTGCGAATGGCTATTCCGGGGGAGCAAATGGAAATATCGGGACAGGATCAGGATTAACATCAAACGATCCGGTTGAATTAACTTCAATCGGGAATAATGTTTTAATGGTTTATAATGACGGGGATTTGTCGGCCAGTAGTTATGTTGATGACGCATCTCCGGCATGGGATCAAAGCAATATTGATATAAACGGCGGGGCTTCGGCAAACGCAGATGGTGATTTTTCGGTAGTTACGGACGGAACCGACGTTTGGGTATTACAGGCGATAAGCACAACAGGTACCGAGCTTTGGAAATGTGCAGCGTGTAATTTATCCTCGCATTCCTGGTCTTCTCAAACAGCACCAATTACAAGTACTTCTAATCTTTCTTATGTTTCCTTAGGTTATATAAGTTCCTCACCATCAAATACCCTCGTTGCTGTGTATATGACAGGAACGGCGGAATTTGAAGGAGTTAATTTTAAGACTTCCGATGCTGACACTATTTTATGGAGCAGCCAAAATCAGCTAGGTTTTGGAGCCGGAGGTACAAACGGATTAGACACACTTTCAGTCACTGCAAATGTAGTTAATGACACTGAGTTTGGAGCTATAACCGATGATAATGTTGCCACACCCGAACTTGAGTTTTCAACATTACCCGAAAATTTATTATTTCTTCTATTAGGACTACCGGTTTTATCAAAATTTATAACAGTTTTGAGAAAACCACGGGTCATAGCCCGTGGATAAATCGAACCTGATATGTCATCCTCCTGTGGAGGTAGTGTTCGCCGAAGGCGAACGGGGAGGATGTCATTAAACGATTTAAAAAAAAGGGTGACTTGCACAGAAAATAATATAATGAGCTATGTGTAAATGATGCTTTTTGTTTAAACACATGTCGAAGCAATTTACTCTTTGTTATTTAGTTAAAAATTGTACCACTTAATTTTAAAAGAGTTTCTGAGGCTTAAAATCGGGGAAGAGCAGATTTTTATACTCCTTCTTTTATATCCTCTATTTTAACAACTTAAAAGTACTTGCAGCTGGGATCTACGTACTATACGGCTTCTATACCCTAAAACGCTTTCTAAGAGTTCCAGTGTTATTAATATTGACCGATAAGTGTTAATTTGTACTCATTGATTTTACTATATTTTTTGTTTATAAATCACAAACATATATATAAATATATATTAATAAGCAGATAATCCTCTAGTTAGTTTTTAGCCTCAGTTTCAAAATACTTCGTAATATAGTCAGTCATTTTGTAGCAAAATGATCTTATTTAACATGCAATATCTATGCAATTCAATCTATTTAGGGTGTTTATTGAAAAGTTAACAATGTGAATAATATTATATTAAATAAATTACATAAAGTTTCATTAGTATATAAATATGTTAAATAAATGAGTCTTCTCTTGACAGAGTATCCATAAAAGGTAACAATTATTTATGGTAAAAGTATTAGGTACAGAAGAAGCTAAAATATTAGATCAAGTCTTTTCCGGAGAAATATCAATTACAAAAGCCGCGAAAATATTAAACATTTCCCGCAATACTATATATAAATGGATTAAAAATAAACATGATAGGTCCAGGATTAAGAGAAGTATTGAAATTCATGATTTGTTGCCTATTATTGCTGCATATCCAAAATTAGGTCCAAGTAAACTTAAGAATGAGTTGGCAAAAAGAGATATTAAAGTTTGTACAACTTGCGTCTGGAATAAAATTAAAAAACACGGCTTAGCAAAAAAAAGCCAGAGGCTTGATTATTCATATAAAGTAAAACTTCCAAAACATGTAAATAAGATTTCATCGAAAGGTAAGATCAAACTAACAAACGAAATCAGAAAGCGTGCTGTTGAGGATAGATTGTTATTAAATTTAAAAACAAAAGATATTACAGACAAATATTTTATAAGCAGAAAAACGCTTTATAAGTGGATCAAAAGATATAAAAAGGGTTCAATTGAGAGAAACAATTTATTGGATGTAATGAAAGACAATAATCTTACCGGCTCATTGCATCCGAAAAGTTTATCCGAGAACGTAATTAACGCAGTATTAACGCAAGTTATTGAAAATCCTCAACTATCGACTCACAGTATTGCAAAAAAAATGGACTCTGTAAGTAATCACGGTGTACAAAATATATTAAAAAAGTATGGTCTGAATTTATATAAAGACAGAGTGACGTATTCAAATCAAAACAAAGCCGGAGTAATTGCTACAAAGCCAAACAAAATTTCAGACAGGATCAAACTTGTATGGGATCAATTTACTCCTAACGTTGCACCCGCACCTCCACCATCTAACTTATCAAATCTTTTTCGTTTTTTTAAGACCTTCTTAGTATCTTCGTTAATTGCAGCAATTTTCTCATTTGGAATATTCAATTGGATCAGCCTTCTTGGAGCATCAGGATCAATTTCGACTGCAGTCGGGATGGTCTTTGCAACTATAGCGTTTCTATCCGGGACATTCTTCTTTATATATTCACTTAAATATTATCTGACTATTGCAATTGTTTTGTCATATTCACAAACTGATCTTTTCAAGGAAAGTGACAAGGTAGGTAGGAAAAAGGGATTGTTTAACTGGATTTTGGGTCTTGGTAATGGGAAGAAAGGTGGTGAGTATGAGGATGGGCATGGGGGAGAAGTGTTTGGTTCGGATAATAAGTCAATGAGATCGTCTGCTCCTGTCGGCCTCGAACCCAACCTTGAACATGTTATTTTAAAAAGGTTCCCATTCATATCAGTACACATACCTTTCTATAATGAGAAGAACGTTGTAGGGCGGGCCATCAAAGCAGCCACAAGCTTTGATTATCCCGGAGACTATGAAGTAATCCTTTGTGATGACTCAACTGACGAGACAACACAAATCATCAGGGATTACATGCATGAGTCAGGATCTGCCAACAACAAGACTTCCCCCAGTACCATCAAGAATGAAAAAGAAGGTTGGGAGTTGGCATCTGTCAAAGTAAGACCGGGTGTAACACTTAAGCACTTACATCGTACAACCAGGTCAGGCTTTAAAGGAGGAGCTTTAAAGATTGCTCTTACCTTAGTTGATCCTGTAACCGAGTTTGTCTCCATCTTTGATGCAGACTTTGTACCATACCCTGACACCTTAGAGCTATTCATGAAGTACTTCCAGGCACAGGCAGGAACACTGGAGTTTAAGGGGAACTCAGATTACCAATACAATACAAACACTAACTTAAGAAGGTTGACAGACAAACAACTACTGTTAAAAGCGCAATTGCAGCAGTATGTGGATATCAGTGGCATGTGTTAAATAAATCAGAGAACTGGATTACAAGGGGAGTCAGGACTGAATATGCAGGCAGTTATGTTATCGAACGATCAGGTCAGGAAATCCTGGGAGCATTCAAACAAATACACGGATCCGTTTATGCAATCAGACGGGACGTACTGGAAGAGGTTGGTTGGGATACTTCCATCACTGAAGACTTTGAGTTAACTCTAAAGCTATACGATGCAGGATACAAGGTAGTCTATACCCCTTACATCCAGGCCCCTGCCGAGTGTGTATCAACCCTGAAAAGACTTATCAGACAACGTATGCGTTGGGCAGAAGGCCACTCCTTTAATGTCAAGAAGATGTGGAGAAGACTATTGTTTGGAAAGTGGGTGGAGGGAGATACTCAATTGGCAACAAGTGTGTCTATGAAGTTTGGAGTTGGCAGTTCTTCAAAGAGATTTATTCCATCCCCACTTACCCCTATGGAAAAGCTGGAGTTTATATACCTCTCTCCTTACTACCTCCAGGCTTTCTTCTTCCTTCTGGGTACTTTCTCCTGGTTAATCAGCGAGACAATCTTTAGGGTTCACCTGCCTTTCTGGACAGAGCTCTGGGGATGGTCACTTGTACTGACCAACATGATTTCACTTCCGCTTATGAATGCAGTAGGAATGTTTCTGGAGGAGTCAGAAGAGAGAAGATTCTACAGATTCATATCAGGGATAATGCCGGGGAAAGTACAGACAGTACCAACAACATCCCAATCACTTGCTAAATACCTATCCCTGGCAACTGCAAATAATAGGTTTGACGAATTTAAAATAAATACAAAGGGAAAAATATTTGGGAAAGCAGGATTGTCGTTGGTTGTATCACTGACGATGCTTGTATTTAGTTTTGCACCATTTATAGACGTTAAGGATTCTCAGGCTTCAACTACCAAAGCAGTATCAATAAAAGATGCGCAGAAAAAACAACAGGAAGTTGATGCAGAGGATGTAAAAAATGAAAAAATAGAAGGTCAGTTAATTTCGCAATTTGCATCCGGTACACCCAACGAAATCGATTATATATTTCATCCCGAACCAAGACTAAGAATTAAGAATAAAAAAGGAGAGATAGAAATGGAGCTTAAAAGTTTATCGGGAGAAAAAATTGTTAATAACGACTCTTATCGGGAAGACGGAATATATAAATACAATATTGGAAGTTCAGGAGATGATTTGGAGCTTATTTACACACCTTCGTACGACAGTCTTAAAGAGGAATTAATTCTTAAATCTTACAAGCAAATTAAAAGTGTGGACTACAATATCAACTTATCCGGGCTGGAACTTGCGGTACATGACGGGGTGGTTTATTTTGCGCCAAAAGGGGGCGGGGAAAATGTATTTAGATTTGAAAAGCCTTTTATGTTTGAAAAAGACCATCCGGAAAATCGTATGGATATCGAATTCGAGGCAGAGAAGGACGGAAGAGATTATAAACTCAAAAAAATTATCGGTACCGATGCGCAAAAATGGCTTGCGGATCCTGCAAGAAATTATCCTGTTGTAATTGATCCTACACTGGTTCAATCGGTAATTCAGACAACAATAGTTACAGCTGAAACTAATTATCAACAGCAGAAAAAAATAATTTGGGCTAACGGGGCGTTAAACGGTGATGCCTGGTACGCTTTCTATAATGACGGCACCAATGTAATTTACGAGAAGTGTGTACCGTCGGTTGACGGTTGCGAAACCGGTACGGATTGGACAGACGCGACCGACATTGACGGAGGCGATGCGGACAATCGTAACCCTTCAGTCTGGTGGGAAAACGATCAGAAAAAAATATGGGTAACTTGGGGGGATAATACTGCCGATAATGTAGAATTTCTGTACGTAGATGTTGATGCTTCAGACCCCGGAACCCTGGGAGCGCTATGTTCAGGACCGGACCAAACGAATATCACAACAGCTTCATGGTTTACATCAATTGCTGTTGCTGATAGTGGAGGCGCAACCGATGATGTTTTTATTACATTTGTTGATACTTCAACAAGCACTGTCAATAATATTTATAGAATCGATGTTACGACGCTGGATACGTCAACCTGTACTGTTGCCTGGAATTCTATTCTTGCAAATTCAGGAGTCGATGCCGGCGATTATCCATCTGCGGTTGCAATCGGAGATGACCTGCATTTAATTTTCCAAGACGGTACAACGATTATGCATTCTGTAAGTAATAACGATGGCGGAACTGAATGGGATAGGGCAGATTATGATATTACCGCTGCAGACACCGATAATACGTCGATTGAATACGAAGTAGCAACCGACGGGACAGATATTTGGCTTTTTATTGATAAGCCGAGCGGTAACGGAACCGAACTTTGGCAATGTGCGTCATGCTCTTCTTCAACTACCTGGTCAGCATTGACAGCTCCATTTACAGCTGAAAACGATGCTAATTTGGCTATCGGATATGCAGCCAATACGGACTCAATTTATGTATTTGCAAACAAAGGAGCAACATTCGATGTCACAGTCAGATCATCACCCGTAAGCAGTATTTCCTGGAGTGCTGATTTTAATTTAGGGACGTTTGGGGCTTCAACTGTAATTGCTAATTTAAGTGCAGTCTCAAACTCAAGTTCGGACGATGGAATTGCAATTGTATTAAACGAATCTGCAAATCAAGAATTTGAATTCTCAACCGTTCCCGAAAACTGGTTATACTTTATGTTTGTTCTTCCCGTTATTTATTTTCTTAAAAATAAACGGAAACGCAGTAAAATAAAAATTAGAAATTAAAATGAAAAATCAGAAAAAAACATTTACATTTATTTTAATAATACTTTCTATCTCTTTAGTTTTTCTTCCTGTAGTGACGACTTTCAATAATGTTTTAGCAAAATTTGTTTTGAGCAACGGTTTTTTTAGGGTTATTCAGGATTTTATCGTCCCTTGGGAAATTCGGATGGTTGGGGTAATTCTTTACCCGTTCGGTTTATCACCGAAAATAGCGGGTGATTATCTGATGTTGGGCGGAGAAAAACCGTTTCTGATCGAAATTGCCTGGAATTGCATCGGCTGGCAGTCAATAATATTTTTTGTTTTAACAGCCTGGGTCGGGTTTCAGGGCGATGCTTACAACAGGCTTTCAAAAATCAAAGCATGGATATTCGGTTTATGCGGAACTTTTTTAGTTAATTTATTTCGGATTTCATTTGTTGCGGTCGTGGCTTTTAAAACTAACCAAAAAGTTGCACTTCTTTTCCATGACTATGCCTCTTCATTTCTTGTGGTAATATGGCTTATATTTTATTGGTGGTTTGTTTATAGTTTTATACTGGAAAGTAAAGTTAAACTGGAGGTTGAGAACTAATAATTATGGATGAGCTTATTCCAAAAGAAAGTAAAACAATTGCAGCAGTCCGGGCAAAAAGATTGTCAGAACGATTATCCGAGGCCAGGAAGAGTATTAAATTAAAAGAAGTCTGGTGGAATACACCTTTTATTGAGTGGGTATCTCTTCTTCTGATATTTATTTTAAATGCATTTATGGTTTTTCCGTTCCATGACTTTCCCGCGATAGAGAATACTTTTTCAGGGCCTGTAATCCCGCTAATCGGAAAGGCAATCAGTAGGTTTGGAGTTGAATATCTTATCAGTTTACAAATTGTAAATATATTTTTCCTGACACTTCTACCGATTACATTTTACTTTTTTGTAAAAGTTGTCAGTAAACGCAAATTAATAGCACTTTTGTCTTCTTTAATATTAATTTTGCCATACCATCCGTTTTTAAAAGCGAGGGTTGATGCATCGGTTTTTGGTATTGATGCAGCGCATATTGTCGGGCTTACGATTATTCCTTTTGCGTTATCAAATTTATTTTCATTCATAAGATCCGGAGGATATAGCCATCTTGTATTTGCCGCGATCTCGTCGGCAACCGTTGCGTTAACAACTCCTTTTGGTTTTCTGACTTATTTAATAATTGCGGGGATACTCGCTTTTTCGGAAGTATTACTCGGTTCGGGTAGGCTTAAGTTTACACGAGCCTTGGTGGTTTTTTTATTTGCAGGGGGTTTGATTTCATTTTGGTACAATCCGGCATTTTTCTTCTGGATGCTGACAGGTCCTTTAGGCGAAGACATTCGCTATACAATATCAAGGGTTATTCCGCTTTCGTTTTTTACACTTCCTGTAATCGGGACTTTCGGATATGTATTATTTGACAGAAAACCCACCCTTCAGCCTGTTTTCATCTCATCATTTTTCCTCATAACATTTGTTCTGATTTCCGTTGCGGGAGGCGGAATTTTTCCTTCACATTCGAGCCGCTACGTATATGAATTGGGATTATCTGTGGCTTTGATAGTAAGCCTTATTTTTGTAAAACTGGTGGATTTTGGTCGGATAAATCAAAAACTTAACTTTAAAATTATTCCAAAAAACGTTTTACTGAATTTTGTTACTGTCGGGTTTGTAATATTTCTAATTGTGATAACAGTGACCGAGCGGAACAGTTTTACACTTGAGGAAACTCAGGTTTTGGGAACTTGGGACGAAGTAGAAAAAGGCGATATTTGGAAAGCTAAAGAAGGGTTTAGTGGTGCACACTCTTTCTTGGGTTACACAATTACTGCAATTACTTGCGCGGCTTTAGTTATAATGAGGAAATTTACTTCGCAAAAAAAGATAGCCTAACGAAAGTAATGAAGAAAACAAAAAAAATTGCGATATTCCACTGCGGATTTGTATATTCCGGTGGAGGTGAAAGAGTCGTTTTGGAAGAAGCAAGAAGACTAAAGGAAAAAGGATTTGACGTTTTAGTTTATGCACCCACATTAGACCGGAAAAAATGTTATCCGGAAATTGTCAACGACGTAGGTGTAAAAACTTTTTTCCCGTCTTACATTGACAAAATTCCTTACAGGAATGCAATCAGAATGGTTTTGAGCAGTTTACTTGCGCCGATTTTTGCGTTTCGTTTTAGGGATATTGATATTTTTATCGGCGCAAACCAACCCGGTGCGTGGATTGCATTTTGTGTCGCTAAATTATTAAAAAAACCTTACCTTGTTTATCTTAACCAGCCAAATAGAGTTGTATATCCACGTCCCATTGATGTTGCTTACGGTTGGTATTCGACAGAAAAAGATTACCACATGCTTTATGTTATGTTTCAATATTTAAAACCTGTGATAACTTTTTTAGATAAGCTATCGGTTGTACATTCAAACAAAGTTTTTGTGGGGGGTGCCTACATGTGCGATATAATTCAAAATATTTACTCCATTGAAACTCATGATAATCCTGCCGGAGCGCAATTTCAGCCAACGGAAAAAATTCCCAGCTCTAACAACACTTTTACAGGGGTCGTAACATTGGGAAAAAGTAAAATAAAAAAACCTTATTTATTAATTACTAATAGGCACGACCCGCAGAAGAGATTTGATTATGTTATAAATGCTTTCGACCAAGTCCTAAAAAAATACCCAAACGTTGCAAATTTGGTTGTAACAGGGTCTCCAACAAAACATACCAAAGAACTTATTAAGTTGGTAAAAAAACTGGAACTCGACAAAAAAGTACATTTTGTCGGGGCATTAACCGAAGCTGAATTGGCAAAAGCATATGCTAACGCTGTAGTTTATTGTTACCCGTCACCCGAAGAAGATTTTGGATTAGGTCCACTTGAGGCGGGAGGTTGGGGGGTGCCGACTGTTGCATGGAATCATGCAGGCCCCACAGTCACAGTTGTTGACGGAGTGACGGGCTTTTTGGCTAAACCCTATGAAGTCAAAGATTACTGCGAAAAAATTACAAAAATATTATGCGACCGGAAATTGCGGGAGAAGATGGGTGAGGCTTCGCGGGAGCGGACCAAAAATGAGTTTAGCTGGGAAAGACATGTTGGTGGAATTGAAGAAGTGATTAATGAGTTGTTGGAAAAATAATAATACCCTAAACTCAAGTTCAATATTTTAAAAGAGAATTAATAGCTAATATTTGATATTATTTTATATATGGCAAAAAGTATTTTGGATAAAATTCTTCATGATGATGAGGAAGTCGACAGTGTAAATGTGATTAGTGAAAAAGAGAGGGAAGATAGTATTCTGTATAAAGGGGTTGAAAAGTATTTGCCGGTAATTATTTTTTTTGCTGCATTTGCAGTTCGGGTTATTGTTTTAATTCTAACGGACCCAAACAGCCCGGGATGGTATGATGACACTTTTCATCATTGGCAAATCGGATATTTAACAAAAGAAATCGGGCTTCATCAGGGTTTTTTAAGGCTTTGGGATCTCAAAGGGATGGAATATTTTTGGGGTTTGCTTCACCCTCTCGTGCTAGTGGTTTTGTTTGCAATAACAGGATCTGTAAGCATTGTAATTCCCCGGCTGTTATCGGCTTTTTGTGGATCTTTGGTTATTGCACTTTTATTTCTTCTAGTCAGAAAATATTTCAATACGAAATCGGCAATTATGGCATCTGTCTTTGCAATACTTATGCCGGTATCAATTTATTCTGATATTGCGGGTCTGCAAGAACCGCTGGCTTTGAGCCTGCTTCTATTGGCAATATATATTTTACATAAGAAGCCGTTTTTTTCAGGTGTACTTCTGGCATTATCGGGGATGGTGAGAGCGGAATATTGGCTTTTTGCTCTGGCTTTATTTATGGCATCTTTATTTTCAAGATTAAAAAATGAGAAAAAGGCTGTTTTTGCAGTCGGATATATCATCCCGGTAATTTTTTATATGAAGTATTTAGCCTCTCATGCCGGTAATGCAATTTATCCGATATATTGGAATTTTTTGGCCAGCGTTAAGGGTGAGTGGTTTGCGGATGTAACTCTAAGTCCGTTTGTTCAGAATGTCCAACTTTTATCAAAACTTGTTTTTATCGCCGGAGTAATAATCTGCTTAATAATCTTTTATAAAAAACCAAAATATTACCTATTGTTTCTTTTGGGTTTTGGGAACATTTTATTTTTAGCTTTCATGTTTGGTTTTGGGGCGTATCTGAAAGGATATGTACCGCGCTTTTGGGTGGATAGACTCTTTGCATGGCCTTATACTTTTTTGGGAATATTACTTTCTGTACTTCCTTTTTACTATCTGCCAAAGAAAATAAATTCAAAATTTATATCGACGTTTTTGGGCGTATTAATAATCGGGTTGGTTTTAGGATTAACGCAATTAGTTTGGCCGTTTATGCTGAAATTAGCAGCTGAATCAAAGGTACGGCTTGCCTGGGAAGAAAAACTGGGTTCAAAAGTGGGGGAGCATTATCAGGGAGGATCAGTTTTAATTCCGGAAGACAGACCTCAGCTTACATATTTTTTGGCTAAAGAAAACGGTGTCAGGGGAAGAAATATTGTCGGGCAGATGTTCGACCCTTTTTATTACATAGAAGGGGATGCATTTTTAAATTGGGGTGAAAATAGTAAGGTGGTAATCGATTGGATAAAAACAAATGATATCAGACTGCTTGTCGTTTATCCGTCGCGTCAACGATATACTAATCTGGTCGAGGCGGAACCACAGCTTTTTAATCTGCTTGAAACTATGGAAGGAGTAAATATATATGAAATCAGCTCAGAATGATTTTTTTGACACTCATTCTGTGCTTTATCCTTTCCCCAAACTTTTGATTGAGGAGGGTTTCTCAAAAGTTTTTAAGCTACGCGATCTTAAAAATAAAAATTATCTGGACTTTCTTGATTTAAAAAAGGAAAGTAAACTATTGGAAGTTGGTTGCGGGGACGGCGTTTTTTTAAAAAGAATCGTAAAAACTTATAAAGTCAAAGCCTGGGGGATTGATATTTCTTCAAATTCTATTCGACGGGCGAAAATTGACGATGAACAGAAAATTAAGTTCAGAGTAGCCGATGCGACAAAGATTCCTTTTCCGAAAAACAGCTTTGACAACATTATTTGCTTTGACACTCTCGAGCATATAAAAGATCAAAACAAGGTAATTGAAGAAATGATCCGTGTTTTAAAACCGGGAGGAAAATTATTACTTTTTACTATCAACAGGAATCAGAAATATACATGGAATTACTGGATGGACAAAATCGGGATTGATATTTATCGCGGATATGATCATGACCCAAAACTTTTTCTTGATTCAAACAACACAGTAAACTTACTAAATAAAAGTGGAATGAAAATATTAAAAGTCGAACTTTATAACGGATTTTTTACACTCGAGGCAGATGAGGTGATAATGGTCTCTATATTGGTTCTTTCTAAAATGAAGATTTTTGCTAAGTTACCCGAAACAGGAGTGTTAGCCAGATTTATTATTTCCGTACTTAATATCAAATCAAGATTATTGCTTCCTGTTCTTGAAAAACTGGATATACCGTGGATAAAAAACGGAAAATCAAACGGATTTTTTATCGTTGCACAAAAATTATGAAACAACCAAATAAAATCTGGGGACAAGCCAGTGCGACTCTCTCGCCATCGTCTCTATCTGCTCTTAGGTTAAAATACGTTCTATCCGATTTAAAATCGGTTGAAGGAAAGGTCCTTGAGGTAGGGTGCGGTGCCGGAATGTTTGCTATCGCAATTAAAAAAGCACTTCCTAGCTTGGAAGTTTACGGGACAGACTTAAATAAAGAGGCAATTAAAAAGGCGTTAAAAAATTCGTCCGGTGTTAATTTTAAATATGGGGATGTAATGAAATTACCCTATAAAGACAAAATCTTTGATGCTGTAGTTTCTTTTGATGTTTTGGAACACCTAGAGGATCCAAGTGCGGCACTTTCGGAAATATCAAGAGTATTAAAAAAGGGCGGGTTGTTGCATATTTTTGTTCCAATTGAGGGAGATTTGTTAACGCTTCCCGGGATTTTAAGAAAGTTAGGATATTTGCCGAAAATTAAATATGCAGGGCACATACAACAATATAAAAGAGATGAATTTAAAAATTACTTAAGAAAAGCAGGTTTTAAAATTAATCGAGTTTTCTACAGTTCCCATTTGTTCATGCAAATAATTGACTCTGTTTACTTTTTAATAATTTCTTTAACAAAAATCGAAATTGATAATACTATTGAAGGCTACATTTCCAAAGGGAATAAAAATATTTGGATTAATATTTTGAATCTGGCAAAATCGTCTATCGCAACACTATCTTACTTCGAGTCTTCACTATTAAAAAACTTACCGGGTCAGGGAATGCATTCGAGTTGTAAGAAAACCTAGAAAGCGTAATTAATGCGAGATTTACCGTTTAACTACCATGATAAAGTATGGGCCACCTGTCCTATCGGGGATCTTGTTTTTAGTTTCAACGGTTTTACCCTTAAATACTTACTGGAAATTACAAAAAAAAAGTTTAACAACAGTCCAATCACTTTTTTGGATATAGGTTGCGGTGGAGGTAAAACTCTCCTCTATTTGCAAAAAATAAGACCCAACTGGAAATTGTGGGGATTGGATGTATCAAAAGATGCTATATCTTATACCCGAAGGAAACACGGGAGGAATATTAGTTTTATTAATTCTTCGGCTGAAAAGATTCCTGTGAATGATAATTATTTTGATTTAATATATACATCCGACACTTTAGAACATCTTGAAAAACTGTCAGAAACCATTTCTGAAATTAATAGAGTGTTGAAAAAAGATGGGATATTGTTTATTTCGGTTCCGCTTTCCAACCAAAAGTACACACTTTACCCGCTATTTAAAAATATCGGCTTATCACAGATGGGTAAAATGGTAGGGCATATTAGAAACTTTGATGATAAAGAAATTCAAAAGTTGGTCAAGAAGTCGGGTTTTAAATTTATAGGCAGGAAATATTGCTGGCACCCTTTGTTTTCGTTGGTAAATCTTGGCTTTGGCTATTTTCAGCTTATAATCGGTAAACAAGTATCGTTTGAGTCTGGAGTGGAAAAAAGTAAAAGCGAATTTATAAAACCCATACTGACGATAATTAAAAATATTTTTGCGTTTGTAACATACGTCGAGTCGAGCGTTCTGTTTTGGTTTCCGGGAGGGAAGGGTGTTTATGTTTTTCAAAAAAAATAGTATTTCAGATAAATCAAAATTAAAAATTGCCATTTTCCATTTTGCCTTTATCTATTCAGGCGGGGGAGAGAAACTTGTTATGGAGGAGGCTGTTGGATTAGCAAAAAAAGGGCACAGGGTTGATGTTTATAGCTCAGCATACAGTTCAAAACTTTGCTTCCCCGGAGTATATCCTGTAAAGATTAAAACATTTCTACCCCAAATTAGCACGGTTCTACCTGAGCATGATTCGTTTCAAATTCTTCTTACTTGTGTGGTTGCTCCATTTCTTGCTTTTAAATTCAGAAGTTACGATGTGATTTTGGCAGCCAATCAACCGAGTCCTTGGATTGCTTTTTGGGTACGACTATTTTTCAAAGTTCCTTATGTGAGTTACTTGGCACAACCAACCAGATATATTTACCCAAGAAAAGTAGATTTGGAAGAGGGATTGATCTTCAGCAGAAAAAGATTATTTTCCATTACGGCTAAACTATTGGAAGTTTCGACTCCGATTACTTCATACTTTGACAAGATAAGTATTAGAAAATCAGGTTTAGTACTCTCAAACGGAAGATATATAAAGCAACTTCTTGATAAAACTTATGACATAAAGACAATCAACGTCCCGGCCGGAACACATCCGGCAAAGCAGTTAAGAGATTTTTCTAAAAGGGCTGATGGGACAATTAAGGTTGGTAAGACTACAATTCAAAAACCATTCATTTTAATAACCAATCGACATTTTCCTCAGAAAAGATTTGAATATGCTTTAGCTGCAATGCCGGCACTGCTTTTGTTGAATCCGAAAATCAAATTAGTTATTACAGGCAGTAAAACTTTTTATACGGATACTCTCAAAATTATGATTAAAGAGTTGTCATTGGATGATAGTGTGCAGTTTGTCGGATTTGTAAACGAACAGGAGTTGTCGAATTTATATTCCAACGCTTACATCTACTGCTATACAGCCCCAGAAGAAGATTTTGGTATGGGAATTATTGAGGCAATGGGAAATGGGGTACCTGTGGTTGCTTGGGATAATAGCGGTCCAAAAGAAATAATAGAAAATAATAAAACCGGGCTGTTAGCACACCCACTCGAGATAGTTGATTTTACAAAAAAAATTGAATTGCTTTTAACAAACAGAAAACTGGCGGAAAATATTTCAAACTTAGCGTACTCGTGTGCAGTTTCGGATTTTAGTTACAAAAATCATATTAATCTAGTTGAGGAAGCACTTAAAAAATCAATAACCGAGTAGCATTTAGAAAAGATGAAAAAATTTTCCTATAACAGGCGTGTTTGGGGAGAGGAGGACGCAAGCCTTTCCGTTTTCAGCTGGGCATCTTTAAAGCTTGGTTATATTTTGACTGCATTGGAAAATGTTCGGGGAAAAGTACTGGATTTGGGTTGTGGGGGTGGAGCCTATACTCGCGGGATTAAAAATTATCGGTCGGACTTTCATATTACCGGCGTTGATATCAGTAAAAAATCAATTACCTATGCAAGAAAAAAAGATGGAGATATAAATTATGTTTTGGGAAGTGTATACTCGCTGCCGTTTAATAAAAACTTTTTTGATGCAGTTGTGAGTATTGATGCGTTGGAGCATTTTGATAACCCTTCGCAGGCATTTAAAGAAGTTTATCGGGTATTAAAGCCGGGTGGAGTTTTTCATTTTGCCTTGCCTCTTGAAGGCGATGCGAGGACTTTAATGGGGCTTATTTACAGATTAACCGGTGTAAATCTGAAAGAAAATCAGGTTGGGCATGTTGCAAGATTTACTTACAAGGAAATCTTGGAGATTGCAAAAAGTGCTGGTTTTAGATTTGTTTCAAACAGATTTAGTGTACATGGAATCATTCAAATTTTTGATTTTATAAATAGCGCAATGATTGCGGCTATGGGTGGTAATTCGCACGAACCCGATTTTTCGCTTGAAAAACATGTGGTCAAGGGAAACAGGAAGCTGTTAAAGATTTTCGTTATTCCTTATAAGGTTATACTTTTAATTCACTTCTTGGAATCAAAATTGTTTTCCCGAATAATCGGGTATTCGGTTAATATGACTGTCAAAAAACATGGAAAAAGTATTTAACTACGAAAATAAAATTTATGGGGAAAGAGAAAACTGCAGCTTAATGTTTTCGGATTTGGCTTTTAACAGATTGCCTAATGAGGTTAAAGAGATAAAAGGAAAAATATTAGATATTGGTTGTGGGGCGGGGGAGTTTACAGAAATTATAAAAATGAATAATACAGGATCACGAATTTACGGCACAGACATTTCAGCTGAGGCGATTAATATTTGCCGCAAAAACTTTAAAGATATAACTTTTAAAAAAGCCAGTGTCTATAAATTACCTTTTGGAGATAATTTTTTTAACTTTGTTGTTATGAGATGTGTTTTGGAACATCTGGATACTCCGGGGCCGGCCCTGAAAGAAGTTTTTCGGGTTTTAAAGCCCGGTGGTGTCTTTTATTCAATCACTCCTTTGGAAAAGGATAAAAGTTTAGTTTTCGCTCCGAAAAGCTCCGATACTAAAAAATATCACGGTCATGTCCAGTGGTACAGCAAAGAGGCTTTGTTTAAATTGATTACCAAAGAAAAACTCGCTATCAAGAAATACTATTTCAGCGGATATCTATTAAGACAATTCTTGGAAGTAGTATTTTATCCAATTCTTACTTTTTTTCATCTTCCAGTTCATTTCTCGGTGAAAAGCTATGTTGGTAAAAAATCCGGTTTATTGAGTACGGTCCTTTCATGCATACGGAAAATAGTTAATCTGCTTCTTAACATGGAAACGCTAGTTGTTCCGAAGAAAATTCCCGGTTTGTTTGTCCATATAATCGCTTACAAAGAGGCTGTGGTGAATGATAAACTAAAAAGTAATTAAAAGTGAAAAAGATTAAATTAATTGCTAAAGGTCTTTTATATTCTTACCGGGCAGTATTTGCTTTGGTGTCGATTATCGCAATTATTGCTCTGTCCTATATTTTGGGGGGACGCGCTTTTTTATCGGGTGCATGGGGTACCGACATGGGTAGCGCACTGACAATGGCCTCATGGGTTGAAAAATACTTTCCAAATGTACCGTTTTGGTATCCATTAGCCGGGAGCGGAATTTCTTTTACACATTCATATCCGATTCTTTCTTTTTATTTGGTTTCTCTCGTCAAAAGAATAACCGATCTAACGCTAATTGAATCATTTTCGTGGGTGGCATATTTTTCTGTCGTGTCTATGGCGTTGGGAATTTATGCGTTTGTAGCGATAAGACTGAAAAACCAAACGGCCGCTCTGATAGCTTCGATATTATTTTTAATCTCACCCATTGCCTGGACATGGCTAACCGATTGGGGGTTTTATGCTGAAGCCGTTTCTCATACTTTCGTAGCACCAGCCATTATTTTTTGGGATATTTATTACAGAGGGTACCTGGAGGACAAATTTTCCAAAAAAGTCGGAATAAGTTTTACTCTGGCTGCTGTATTTACCGCTTTAGCTTTTTTGACACATTACGGTGCGGGATTCGGACTTGTAGGGCTTTATTTGTTTTATCCTTTGGGATTCCTGCTTCGTAGAAAAGGAAGAAAGGTCTTTTCCAAAAGTGTAATCACAATTCTGTCTCTTTTATTTCTCACGGTAGGATTAATTGCATGTATTGTTTTTCCATTTAGACAATACAACCAAGCCGCGATGGTATCGGGCCTTGAAAAGTCACGTTCTTTTGAACAGATTAAAGAGGCGTCATTGGATATGGGGGAGTTTTTCAGTCTAAAAAAAGGAATTGTGAGGGATCCGGTAAATGGAATATACTTCTCAGCATATAGACACATAAGTTTTCCGTTCGTAGTGTTTTTGTTTTTAATTCTTGGAATTATAACCTCGTTTACTAATCCGCTTTTACTGTCGTTTTCGTTTTTTTGCATTTTTGCCGTGATTTCTATGAACGCACGCTTCTGGTATGGAGCTTTAATGTATGTACCGTACCCTTTGGATAGTATCTTAACCTGGAGATGGGCATTTATTCCTTTAAGAATAATTCTGCCTGTTTTGGCGGCAATGGGTATAACAAATATCTTTAACTTTGTTTTTTTCTTCATAAAAGGTAAGTTGACCTACCTAAAATATATTTTGGTTTCAGTATTTTCAATGGGATTATTCTTATTGGGTGTAACATATTTTCGGAGTTATCCGGCATCTGAGTCGGCTCCGGTGAATTACGGTGCGATGGGAATTGATTTGAGAGATGTTTGGCGAAGAGGTAAATATAGTTGGATCGATACTAAAGGGAACGAGCAATTTGTAGGACAGGACTTTTGCGGATTGGAAATTAACTGTAAATATTTGGAAAACACAAGTTGCCTTGAGGAGCTTGAAAGTAGGGGAGATTTGGCTTTTTGCAGATCACCCATAAAGAAATATTTTAATGCTACCGGAATCAGGCAGTGGTGCATTGACCTGGAAAAGAGTGGGGAAGCAATACCTAAGATATGTGGTCCAAGTACAATTTCCGAAAATGAGGTTAGTGGCTTTTGGAAATCCTGTGAAGGAAAAGGGGGAGTCGGTAATCCGTGCGGACTGAAATATCCTTCCTTAGGCCAACAAATTGGAAATTGGGTGAAACCTTTAATCAAGGAACCAAAAGCCTCTGAATGGTATTTATCTATGTTTGATAAAATTGAAAAAGAGGATCCAACCGCCAGATACGATTTTCCACCTGCACTTTCGGGAATTGCGATGTCGGCACCTTATTATAATGTCGACAAAAACCTGTCTCAATTATATCTGTATACGGTAACGGGATCGTCTTTAATTCAACGGTACGTAAGTCAGCAGATAGGTTCATTTTTTACAGATGATCTGTTCTATGCAAATAGTGCTGAGCCTATAAAAAATTTAACAAAATGGTTTGGGTTAAAATATCTTTTTTATGCTGCAAGCACAAAAACTAATTATTTAGAGGAAGCCGGGTGGAGTAGTTGGGAGAGGCATAATTCTGACGAGGATAAGTTCTTGACCGGTGTTTTAAAATATAATGGTAAAAATTCATTGGCCGAGGTTTCTAATAAGCCCAGAATTTTGGTGATAGGTAAATCCGCAAAACAGGCTTATGAACAGGTATTTCAAGGGTCCGTCTATGGAATAATTCCATTTGACACTGCCTATTTAATTAAGGGCGGTGAAGCTATTGACACATATACTTTAAGTAAGCTTCAAGTCTACGACGCAGTTATTTTGCATGGGTATTCTTATAAGAATAAAACCAAAGTCGATTTGTTGCTTAGAGAATATGTGGAAAAGGGAGGAAATTTGTTCATCGAAACAGGATGGCAGTATGAAAACCCAGATTGGGAAACAGAAAAAAGCTTGCTTGTTATACCTTTTGAAAATTTGTCATGGAAAGCATCAGATCCAAACCAGCCTTTGTTGTTGGAGGATAAAAATTCAGGAGATGAGACCGAAAAGTTTGGACCGTTAGTTTATGACGGTGGTTACTGGGGAATTTCAACTTCTTCAAAAGAAAACCTAAAAAACTGGGCGCAGATTGTATTATCCAATGGTGGCAGCCCGCTTTTGGTAAAAGGTAATATAGGTAAGGGAAAAGTAGTTTGGTCGGGAATGAATATCTTTTCCCATTTCAAACAGGGGACAAACATATACCCTGACGAGGTAAAAGTACTGAATAAAGTTTTTTATTGGTTAATCAACAAAGGTGAAGTCAAATCAAACCCCGTCGCTTTCAAACGCAATAATCCGGATGAATTGGAGTTTTCTATTGATGCGAATTTCAGTAAAGGCACAAGTTTGTTATGGAAAGAGGCATATTATCCTGATTTTAAAGCACATCTTGTACATACTGATGGGAGCCGGGAAAACCTTTCAGTAGATAGATCCGGTCCGAGTCTGACTTTAATAAATTTGCCTGAAATCAAGAGTGGAGAAAAGATTGTTTATGCATACGAAAGACCTCTTATTAATATTTTATGGGTGGCAATATCTATATTGTCTTCATTGACCGTTTTAATAATATTTTTGGATGTTTGCTTTCGAGGTGAAAAAAGTACTCTGCACAAGCTATTAAATTACCTGGAGAAGCGTTTTAATATTTCGAATTTTAGTTTAAACGTAAAATCATGGTGGAAAAAGGAGGATGAATAAGACATGTCTAAACCGAAAATGGCGGTAGTCAGGGCGTTTCCCAGGATTCCGGAATTCGGTTTTTACACAAAGTTTAGTAAATTTGATATTAAGCTTATAGGAAATACGCCTTCAATAGATGAATATTTTAAAAAAAACTTTCCCAAAGTTGAAAGTGTTTGTCTTCGGCTTAAACCTGCATGGATTATTGACCCTGTTAAAATATTATTTAAAGAATACACACATAAATCATGGGTTTATTTTGATGGGTTGGAGAAAGAGCTTGAAGATTGTGATGTTATAAATATTTCCGACACATTTTATTTTTACTGCCGCCAATGTGCCGAAATTTCAAAAAAGGAGAATAAACAACTGGTTTCTGTTATTTGGGAATCGTACAAAAATCATCCGTCAAGATTTGTATTTCCGTATTCATCTAATATAAAAAAAACTGTAGTTTCGCTTGATTTGGCTATATTACGAAGCAACCGTGCAAAGCTTTTTACCGATGCAATCGGGATACCGACACAAAAAACAAAAGTGATTTACAAGGGTGTTGATAGATCGTTTTTTAGCAAAAAGCCAAAATCAAACGGTAGCAAACCAGTAAAAATATTGTATATTGGGCAACTTATAGAATCAAAAGGTGTCATTGATCTGATTTCCGCTTTTGAAAAATTAGTTGAAGACGGATTAAAAGTTGAGCTTATTATTGCCGGTCAGGGAGGGCTTGAGAATATTATTAATAATAAATCGAAATCATTACCAATTAAACTTTTAGGGAAAGTGAGTTACTCAAAACTACCGGATATTTATTCCTCGTCCGACATTTTTTGTTCGCCAAGTAAGGACCTCAAATATTTTGGAATTAAAACCTGGGAGGAGTGTTTTAGTTATACTTTGATGGAAGCCCAGGCGTCAGGACTTCCCATTGCCACCACAATATCAGGTGGTATTCCTGAAGAAGTCGGAGAGGGAAATATATTATGTAACCCAGGTGATGTGGAAGCGATTTATAACGGGTTAAAATCGTACGTAGAAAAGCCTCAGCTAAGGGAAATTGTAGGAAAGGAAAATAAAAAGCGGGCAGTCGTGCTGTTTGACGCAAAAGTTCAGGCAGTCAAAACCGAAGATGCAGTGATTTCTCTTATTAATAGTAGGGACTAACTAAGCTATATTTGTAATAATGACCGGGAACAAAATTATCAGACACTTAAGTAAATATGCGTTGGTGACGCTTTCGATATTAATATTTTTGCTAAGCGTCTGTCTTATTGTTTACACTTCCTATCTTTTTGGTCATAGGGTTTTGGAAGGGGGAATGCTTGGTGGGGATACACCTTACCATTTGGGATTAATGAGCGCATTAAACAGATATTTTCCCAAAATCCCGTTATGGTTTCCTTTTGCAGGAGCGGGATCATCGCTGATACTCGGCTATTGGGCATTCTCATACTACCTTGCGATTGCGGGATCGCATATAAACGGCATGTCGCTTGAGCAGTGGGTCAGACTTTTGGAGTTTTTAACTGTACCGATCGTCGGGATAGAGCTTTATATTTTTTGCTATATAAAATTTAAAAATCACCTAATAGCTTTAATAGCAGGACTTATGTACCCGCTTTCCAGTATGGCCTGGGGTTGGATTTCATTGGCCGGATTTTTCTCGATGCAGATGTCTTCGGTTTTTTATGTTCCTGCACTTTTATTTTTTGATTTATATTTGGAAGGCGAGTTGGTGGGAGGAAATACTACCAAGAAACGGCTTTGTTTATTGGGTTTTTTTCTGACTTTGAGTATTGCCAGTTTGACTCATTTGAGTTTCATACCAAACTTTTATTTGATACTACCCATTTATGCCGTTATCCGTTCTCAGTTTGCACCAAGATTAAAAGAAAGTAGATTAATATCATTTTTAAGGTCGGTAAAAGTACTTCTAATACTCCTTCCGTTGGGGGTAATTGCCGGCGCATTTATTCTTTACCCTCAATCAAAATATTTTGCGCTTCAGCCGTACACGCCTACATATGGCCCAACCGACACACCGTTTGTACCCTGGAAGGCTTTTATCGGAATCGAGCGGCCGAATGCCAATGTGGGTTCTTTTTATACACCTCTTTTTATGTCGCTATTGGTTAGTTTCTTTGCGTTAGTGGGGGGAATAATAGGACTTGTTAAGAGGGATAAAATAACAGCTTTATTTACCGTAATTTTATTTTCTATTTTTATTATTTCCGAATCCCGTTATTTGGCAATTAACTTCGCATTTATGCGTGTCTTTGTTTTACCTGTAGCTACCAGATTAACTACCGGTACAGCAATTTACATGACAATTTTGGCAGCCTGGGGAATGTGGAATTTGGCGGATATCCCGTCTTCAATTATCCGTTTAATAAAAAACGCTTTAGTCGGAAAAATTTCTTTTCTTGTAAGCTCGATTATTGTAGTAATTCTCGCAATTTATTCATTTTACTTTTTTCGCGATAAACAAACATATCCACCCGTTACTGTTAACAGCATTTTTCTATTTGGATACGGAGGTTACGGGACAATGGGTTTGAACGTTCCTTACTGTATCGTTCCCGGATGGGAGAAAATTCTTCCTGATGAAGGTACTTGCCAGGATTACAAACCACGGGGACAAATCGATGACATAAAGGCTGATTTTTGGGATGACAAACTTGTTGAGGAAATTTCCGGACTCAAAATGGATAAAATGACCCGGGTAAGTATTTCTCCTTATTTGGGACCTCTAACTTTTTCGTTTACAAAACACACGGAAGCATCAATGGTCTCTGCACCATCAGGTCAGTCGATAATCAATATTGATTGGTTAGGTATTCATGATAAAGCATTGTTTTTAAAAGGTAATACAAAACCTTCAGAAGTGAGTGAAGTTGCAAAATGGTTTGGTACGGACTACGTTTTTTTGCATAAACAGGCTGATGCGCTAGACAGATACGAGAACGAAGGTTGGGAAAAGGTCTTGGATTATGAGGCGTTACAAATTATGAAAAACAAAAACTCTGCCGGCATTATTAATATTTCAGATAAACCGGCGGTACTTGTAATCGGTTCAAAAAAAGATCCGTCATATGAAATTTTTCTCCAGACCGTTTTTAAGGGAGTAATCGGATATGATAAAGGACTGATTTTTGAAGGAAGTGAAAATATCGATGATTACAATCTTTCTGAGTTGAGTAAGTTTACTCTTCTAATCCTAAACGGTTACAAATACAAAAACAAAGATAAAGCTTGGAACCTACTCAATAGTTATGTTAAAGACGGCGGAAACTTATTTATTGATACAGGCTGGCAATATGTATCACCCGATTGGGGAAAAGGACCTGACACCAGCGGAAAGTATTTACCAGTGGAATTTTCTGAGCCTTTTCCGATTAAAAATTCTGTATGGGACGCAGATAAAAACACGTGGGCAGATGCGAAAATAATCTCGAAAATTGAGGATATAGATTTAGTAAAATTCGGTGATTTGAGTTATTCTGATAAACCCTGGGGAATATCCGTAGCCACAAAAGACACACTAAGATCATGGGCGGAACCGGTACTGACAATCGGGGATAATGTGGTTGTTGCACGGGGAAGTTATGGTAAGGGTAAAGTGGTTTGGAGCGGAATGAATATTTTTTCGCATGTATTTGATAAATCGTCAGATGAGGAATATCGCTTTTTAAATATTCTACTTACGGACCTTCTACCCGAAAAACAAATACAAAAGGGAGAATATTCGGTGAGTTGGAATAATCCGGATAAATTAATAATCGATTTGAAGTCGGTACCGGTGGATTCATATTTGTATCTTGCCGAAAGTTACGCACCGTATTGGAAGGCGATATTATTCTCGGAAGGTAAACAAACCCCACTGGTAATTTATAAAACAGGACCGAGATTTATGTCCGTTAAATTACCAGATATTCCTACGGGTTCAAAATTGGTATTTAGGTTCAGTATGACTAAAGAATTTGGTGTAGGATTTCTTTTGAGTTTTTCTACTTTGTCCGTTATAGTTTTAATGATATTGGATTCGCTTATATTCAAATCAAAATTTGAACAAGTTACGCGCGGAATAGTGTTAAAAGGTTCACTTAAAAGCTCGGGTAGGATGAAAAGAATATCGTCAAAAGAAGAGGAGGATTACTAAATGTACCGGAATAAAAAAATAAGCGTTGTGATTCCTTGTTACAACGAAGAAATCGGATTGGAAAAAACATATAAATTGATACCGAAATTTATTGATGAGGTGTTGGTTGTCGATAATTTATCAACCGACAAAACAGCAAAAGTTGCAAAAAAATTAGGAGCAAAAGTTATTTCGGAAAAAAATAAAGGATACGGTTTTGCAATAAAAAAAGGAATTGAGACAGCAAAAGCAGATATTATTATCACAATTGACGGCGACGGTACATATCCTGTTGAAGATTCACTCAGACCTGTAAAGTATTTACTTGATGAAAACTTGGATTTTGTCTCCTGCAGCAGATTTCCGCTTCGAAACCGAAACAGCATGCACTGGCAAAATCTGGTAGGCAACAAATTGATCTCATTTTTAATGAAGCTCCTATTTTGGCGTGAATTTAAAGACGGTTTATCGGGCATGTGGGTGTTTAGAAAAAATATTTACAATAGTCTGCTACCGCTTTCATCTGATTGGAACCTGTCTGAAGAAATTAAAATAAAAGCATATCTACACCCTGACATAAAATTTGACGAATATCGGATTAACTACCATCCGCGTTTTGGGGCCAGTAAGGTCTGGCCAATTAAAGTGGGAATTGAAAATATTGTCTTTTTATTCAAATTTAGAATGCATAATACTTTAAACTTAGCGAAATCAACATGAACTTTTCTGAAACCAAATTTAAAGGTTGTGATTATTGCAAAAGTACAAAGTATAAAACAATTTATTCAGTAAAGACCAAAAAAAGCTTGGACGAAAAGGAGTATTATCCTACAAGCCAAAAAAAGAACGCCTTAAATGTTGTTGAGTGTAGTAAGTGTGGATTAGTTTATGTGTACCCTTTACCAGATAGACAAAAAGTATTGGAGCAGTACCGACGGTACATTGATAACAATTATTTACTGGACATTACGTCGCGACGAATAAAATTCAGACAGATTGCAAAAAAACTTTTGGATTTAAAAAAAGGAGGGAAAATATTGGAAGTAGGGTGCGCTGCGGGGCTTTTTTTGGACGAATTGAAAACAGTCGGTTACGAGCCTGAAGGGATTGAGCCAAATGTGTTTCTGGCAAGTTGGGGTAGAAAGAATTTACACGCAAAAATAATAACCGCTGATGTTGAAAGCTATAATTTCAAAAACAAAAGATACGATGTTGTAATTTTCTGGGACAGTTTAGAGCACCTTTTTTCACCCGGTAAAGTTCTTAAAAATATTTCCGGAGTTCTTAAACCGAAAGGAATTTTGGTAATTAATTACCCCGATATTGAAAGTACCTTGTCAAAGATATTTAGGGAGTACTGGTGGTTTATTATAAGCAGCCACTTTTATTATTTCTCTAAAAAAACCATTTCGAAATATTTACAAAAATATGGCTTTAAGACGATTGAGGACAAATCCAGTATGCAATATTTAAATTTGGCGTATCTTTTTCATCAGCTTGGAAGATACAACATAAGACTGGCTGATTTTTTGTATCATGTGACAAAAATATTGAATGGTGATAAAATCACAACCCCGTATTTTGCCGGTCAGAGAACGGTGATAGCAATACTTCAGAACACGAGCTAATATTAATAAGGTTTGACACTTATTACAAATTTACATATTCTTTTTATATGTCAAAAAAACTGCTCGTTCTTATTAAAAACATAAAGGTTCAGTGGCTAAATAGAATCTTTATAGTATTGTCAGTTGTCGTAATTATAGCTTCGTTCGGATATTATCTTTCTAAAATTCATAGTAACCAGCATTTAATAAAACAAAATCTACTGGAGAAACAATTGGTCACAGCACGCGCAGCAAGCAAAATGATATCAGCCTTATTTGAGTTTACCGGAAAGTCTATTGTTATGGTTGAAAAAGAACTATCTTTAGACGTAAATAAAGATGATCCCAGAAATGTTTTGGAACATTTTGTTGAAAGTTTCCATGGCACACCAGTCACGGGAATATTTATAACTGATTCTCAAGGTTTAGTAACAAGCGGCGTAAGTGACGGGGGACAGATAGATATTGGTGAGGATGTTTCTGATAGAGAATATTTTAATTGGGCAAAAACAGCAAAAGAGGGAGATGTTTATTTAGGAAAATCGTTAGTTTCAAAATTTGGAGTGACAAAAGGAAGATATATAGTACCGATTGCGACTCCATACATTGTGGATGGTGAATTTATTGGGGTGGTTACTGCCGGAGTTTATATCGATCGAATGTCGCAGAATTATCTTGACGGGTTAAAGCAAACAAAAGATACGGCAATAATTCTTATAAATTCCGAAGGATATTATATATCTTCACCTTTTACAGAGTTGGATGGTAAAAATATTTTTGATTTTATAAAAAATTCTCCTATCAAGTTACTTAAGCCAATTTCTGAACTTGCGTCACAGGCACTCCTGAACCCAAGTGAAGGTAAAGTCGATATTAGCTCCTTTTCGATATTGGGCATTGAAGGTAAATCTCACAACTATGATCTTGTATCTTATGTACCTGTAATGTTGGTAAACAGACACTGGGTCCTGATTGTCGCTACACCAGCGGATAACAATCAGATTTTTCTTGACCCTTTTAATCTTGGGGCTAGGGGAATTTTTATATTTATACTGACAATTGTATTAGGCTTTTCACTATTTTGTATTTTAGCTATTCGTATTGCCCAAAGAGATTCTTATATCAAGGGCTTCATTGAGGGAAGGGATGAAATAATCAAAGTAGCGTTAAAAACAAATAGTAAAGTTAAGAAATGAACAAAGGTGGTTTAAAATCTTCTTTAAAAAATATTGACGACGGCTTAGAAAGCTTAAATTCCAACGGTAATAAATCCGGCGACAGATCTGAAAAAATAGTTAAATTGATATTTAAGGGGGTTATACCTATTGTTCTAATTGTTTGCGGCGTTGCTCTTCTTTTTGCAAAAATACCGGGTTGGGGAGTTTTGCTCGGTCTTCCGATGGTTGTTATGGGAACAATTTTTATGATTTATGCTTATGATGAAATGATTCAAAAAGAAATTGAACCGATAGAGGGAGAATTTATGAATTGTAATATTTGCGGAAAGCCAACCCCAAAGCTTCCCGGTGTTGAGCCCGAAGATGCGATTTGTCCCAGCTGTACAAAAGATTGGCAGTAAGTTTATTTTGAATTAGAAAATTATTGCGGGCTTCCAGTGTCGGGTCCGAAGCGAACAGTTCCGTCATTTATCTCACGGTATAGAAGGGGAAGTGTCAAATCATAGCTGTATATTTTTATTTCATCTACCTGCCCGTCAAAATATGTCGATGCAGTATTCGCACGGTCACGACCCATATAAAGCCGTCCGTTTACTGTTGAAATGATGCTACCTGTTTCCGCCGAGGATCCTGTTTCTCTACCATTAACGTAAACTTTCAATGTTGAGCCGTTATAAACACACATAATATGATTCCAGGCAGAATTTACTAATGCGTTAGCTCCGGTTACAGCTGTACCCGATTGCCACGCTGCGGGACTTGCTCCTCCTCCATCAGGATCGTAATATATCTCACAGCTTGGTTTACCGTCGGCGTTTGTGATTAATCTGAATTCACCTACACCAGTGTTGGATTCTCTGGTAATTAGTGCGTCGGATACTGGTGTGGCTCCTGGATTAAACCAGCCGCCCCAAGAGACGTTTGTATAGGTCTTTGCGCTGTGAGCTATGAGTGCATGGTTGGTCGTAAAAGATACAAGATCATCGGTACCGTCAAGATCAATGCTACCGTTTCTTTTGCCGGTTGCTCCGTTACCCCAGGAAGTACCTGCTGTACTACATGTACCAATTGTGTTTTCACTTCCACCTGCACCGATTGTTATGGTCGGAGTGACTGTAATTTCAGCTCCTGCAATATCGTACCCGACTCCTGTCCCAGAATTGTATATAGGTGTTAGTCCAGTGCATTCGTCGAACTTAAACCACACAATTGGTGCTCCGCGGCTGTAATCCCAAGCCAATTGCGCTGGGGTGCGCACATAATCAAAAACACGCACAGTATCAATTTTTCCTGAAAAATCGTGGTAGTCGTTATCCGGAGCAGTAAGGCTGTGTAATCTGCCAATTTTAACCGTGGCAGAAACAAATGACGGCGTATCTGTGAGAATTGTTGAATCATTTTGAGTTCTAAAATTATCATGAGTGAGAATGCCTGTATTAGTACTATCAAGAAAAGAAGCGCTTAAGAAATGCCATTTATTTACTGTAATTGGAATGCCACCAGATAGATTAAGCTGTCCATCAGATGCATTATTTACGGAAATAGTACTAAATCCTACAGCTCCGGCAATAGTACCTAGACTGAAACCTATTCCTGTTCTCAGCGAACCTGTATCTACTGTGTTTGCAAATATTCCATAGTTGTCTGTTGTGAGCATATTATTGTTAGCATATACAGTTGCCTCGATAGTAAAAGCACTGGTAAGATCTAAATTACCAGTGTCAGTAATTGACACATAATCATCGCTAGTATTGCTACTATCGAATTCAATTGCAGAACCATTTTTTCCCGGTACCCAAAGCGGACCGAATGTAAGAGTTCCTGTATCGTCTCCGCCGGTACTTGTGTCATTTGCAACAGTTCCGGTGTTTTCATCAAGCTTCCACTCAGCAACCGGGGGGTTACAGGAAGTTGTATCACCCGGTACACAATATTGATCATTGAATGAATCTGACGCAGCAAGAGTTGAGGGATTTGTTGAGAGTGTACCAAGAGATGCATTCGAACCTTCGTTGTATAACAATTTAATTTGATCGGCGGTTAATGCGGAAGTAAAAATCTGTACATCATCATAATATGAACGCAAACCAGTATTTCCTATAGTATCTTCATCACCCAACTTTAAATTAGTTGTAGTTGATGAAATCATCGAAGCAGGTATGGTTCCTGAAATAGTACCGGACATTTGTACTCCATTTTTATATACTTTTAATCTTGAATCTGCGGCTTGAGTACCGTCGTAAACAACCACAATAAGCTGCCATGTACTTGCTGTGAGGTCAAAATTGGTTGTAGTTAGAAAATCGCCGAAATCAGATCCGTCACCGATATAGATATTCAATTCATCAGAATTAGAATTGTTGGTTAGAATCGAAAATGCATTATTTGCCGCTGAGGCAGAGTCAGTTTTTGAAATGACAGTATCGATTGTTGTTAATGTTTGGGGATTCAACCATAAAGAAATTGTCATGGCAGAAGTACCGTCAGTAAATGATACATCTCCGGCAGAAACACTATCAGCTTGGGCGTCGAAATTTATAGCTTTATTGAACTTGCCACTATTAGTCCAAGCATGAGTTGTACCGGCACCGTCGAATGCGATTCCGCCTAACCCGGAATTGCATGCGTCATTGCTTCCACCGGAACAAGTGTCGTTAACCCCTTCATCAAATTTCCATCGAATTATTGGTGATCCGACTGGTGATCCTGGGGCAGGGTGTCCGGCGTTCATATCCTGTATTATTTGTCCAGAAGTTAGTGCGTAGTTGTAGATTTTGATATCGTCAAGACTTCCGGTGAAATCATTACTTGTTCCATCTGCGTCAATTCCAAAATAAACCGGATCAGCATTTGTAAGTGTGTTTGTCGCTGTTAATGATGAATCAGTTATAATCGACAGCCCATCTATATAAAGTGTCAAGCTTGTAGCGCCTAATTTAACACATGCAATATGGTGCCAGTTTCCGTCATCATACGTTGCTGCAGTGGAAGTTGCTGAATCGGTAGGAGTCCAGGTGGAATCATAATCCAGTGCGCAAGTTATGTCGCCATCAGACTCCATTATTATTTTATATCCAGCCTCTTGATATTTTGACATTATAATTTCCTGAGCGGAAGCGGTACTATGCTTAAACCATGTTTCCCATGTCACGTCGGCATCGTCTGCGAAATCGAAATCCGCATCGTCGGCTCGTGTGAGATGTTGATCGCTTCCAGAAAATAAAACACCGGATCCAAACTTACCCGGAGTCCAATTTGGTGTGTTAGTTAAGGTAGCAGTATTGTCATTTCCGGATGAATCATTTGCAGAAGTTGATGTGTTTTCATCTAACTTCCAATACCCAACGGGTCCCGGAGCCCAGTTGTAGAGGGATTGGACTTCGCTTGGGGTCAAGGTACGGTTGTAAACGCGGACTTCATCAATAACTCCATCGAAATAATCACCCCAGGCTCCACCGATATCAAAACTTGCAGCCCCATTATGGATTCCTGATGTATAAGTTACAGGGGTACCGCTGGGGGAACCATTTACGTAAGTTCGCAGGAACCTACCGTCATACTGGCCGCATACATGCGCCCAATTTCCGGCTGTTACTGCCGATGCGGCGGAATCCGCATTATAATAGTTGGTACCATCATAACTCGCATAAAATTTTATTGAACCATTGCTATCAGTGTGCAATAAATATGATAAGTCGCTTGGATCAGCGAATTTTCCTGCGACATTTGTATATGCAACTGTTTCAGGTTTTATCCAGGCACATAGGGTAAGCGGACCGGTTATATCGAGCCCGCTTTGACTCGCATCAGTTATTTCCAATCGTTCAGCTTCGGACGCACTGTTTTCAAAATCTCCTGCATTGCCAAACTTACCTGTCACTTGATCGATGGTATCTCCGGTTGTTTCAGTCATTGTATTTCCATTACCTGAAGAGTCTGCCCTAGTTGCATCACCGGCTTCTTCCATCCTCCAATACCCCACAAGTCCCTCGGAAAGGTAAGCTTGGCTTCCTCCACCAAAACTTGCAGAACTTCCTCTTGATGGTGTTTCGCTTGTAAAGTCAGCTTTTATTTGTGCAGCTGTTCTGGCGGTACGTAATACTTTTACTTCATCAATAAAGCCAATCCAGCCGTCTGACGCACCGTTATATATGCCAATGTAGAATGTATCATCGTTACTAACGTCTGCTGCAGGGGAAGCGTCTGGTGTACCTACAGAAATTCCATCGATATATAGAGTCATTGAGGTAGCCGCATCCTTCACCGCCGCAAAATGATGCCATTTATTATCATCATATGCGCTTGTAGATGTTACAGAATCAGAAGGGAAAGTACCGTTATCATTATCAATTCCAAAGACAACAAATCCGCTTGAGTTCATATCAATCCTGTAGCCACCATCAGCTCCCGTTGCCTCCTCTTTGGCAACCAAAG
>Ga0075761_124_pt1 | contig 6750 bp, 8 predicted proteins | sample RifGroC1_FD_67828 | JGI IMG/M metagenome (GOLD analysis project Ga0075761, IMG submission 67828) | Microgenomates bacterium GW2011_GWC1_37_12b
AAACAATTCAAAATCACCCAGGCACGTATTCACCTTGGAGCGAAGAAGAAGCAATTATACTTCAACGATCAAATTTGGAGCTGCTTCGATAGAATGCCAATCAACAGGGTGACCACGGAAAAATGCATAACTACCTATGTATGCAGCGTTATCTGTACAAAGAGATATAGGTGGGCAATAGAAAGGAATATCTGTTTTTTGAAATTTTTCGCGAAGACGTAGATTTGCTGATACACCGCCACCAATGAAGATCGATTTTGCATCATACGTCTCAACAGCTTTCATTGTTTTGTAAACCAATACATCGGTAATTACTTCCTGTACTTCATAAGCAAGAGAACTAACGAATTTCTTAGAATGATCAGAATTTTTTTGCCATTCCCTCATGATTGCCGTTTTAAGTCCTGAGAATGAAAAATTAAGCGTGTCGTCATGAAGAAGCGGACGAGGGAGTTTAACAGTGAATGAAGCGGACGAGGGAGTTTAACAGTGAATGATTTTTCAGCCGTTTCTTGAATAGCTAAGCCACCACGTGATCCAAATCCCAAAAGCCGTGCTGTTTTATCAAACGCTTCACCCGCTGCATCATCAATAGTTCCTCCGAGCCATTTCAAATCTTTATTATTAGTCATAAGAAATAATTCCGTGTGTCCTCCTGAAACCACAAGAGCGATGGCGGGGAATCGAGAATCGAGAATCGAGAATCGAGAATCGAGGAAATTGGCATAGATGTGAGCTAATACATGGTTAACAGGAATAATTGGTTTTTTGGTTACATACGCAATTGTTTTTGCTGTTTCAACACCGATAAGAAGCGATCCGATGAGTCCTGGTCCAATAGTCACTGCAATTGCATCATAATCAAGACTTTTCGTTGCTTCAGTAATCGTTGGTAATATGCATTTTAATTGTTCCCGGGATGCAACCTCAGGTACAATCCCACCATATTTTTCATGCATGGCTTGTGAAGAAGCAATAATAGAACTAAGAATTTCTGTTCCATCTTTGATAACTGCCGCAGCAGTTTCATCGCACGACGATTCTATTGCAAGGATATTCATGAAGCCTGTTCTCCTTTGCGAATACGTAAGCTTATTGGAATAATGATTAACAGTAATATCGTCACTATAATAAGAGCAATCCGAGGAGAATATGTATCTGCGAGTGCACCAATAAGAACTGCAAACACACTATAGATAATGTTTCCGATAAATGACACAACAGATTGCATCGTTGCCCGTTCTTCTTTGCTATATAAATTTTGCTGTATTGTTTTGATCGCAACTTGTCGAACCCCATAAAACAATGATGTTGATGAAAGTAGTGCAGGGGAGTACAGAGATGGGAAAAAATATGAAATAAAATCTATAGTTCTATTATAAATATCTTTAATAACAAGGATTGTTCCCGGGGATATACGCTTGAAAATCCGGCCACTATACCAGAAGCTTATGGTCGCTCCAAGATATGACAATGATTTTGAAATCCCTATTGCCCATACAGGCCACAGTGTGGCAACGAATGCTGATCGGAATGAAAAGGTGGCTTCTCCTATACCAAAATGAATTGCATCATATGCAGTTGTTAACTGTAATTTTTTTTCTTTAATTATATTTCGTAATGAAGTTTGAATATGTGCATAGATATTGTTTTGTTGTCTCTCTCTATTTTTTGGTTCTATAAAAAAGAAAGCAATGATGAGACAACAGACTTGTGGAATAATAGATAACCACATAAGCAGTTGAAAAGAAGAATTTGCAATAAAACCACCAAGTATTGAACTTACCATGAGGGCAATCTGAAAAAACGCACTGGTTGTGCCAAGATGATGAGAAAATGTTGACGAGCGTTTTGTTTCATGAATACTCTCGTAGAGAAGCGCTTCATTATTGCCGCTATACCAAGCTTTTGATAAACCATCCAGAAGAGCACCGATGGCAAGTATCCAATATGATGTTCCTAATGCATAGAATATACTGTACAAAACAGCGCTTATAGCTCCTGCAACAATTGTATATTTTCTTCCGATTTTGTCAGAAAATACGCCGGTTGGTATTTCAAAGAGTGCATTGGCAATAGTTGTTATAGAAAACAAACTCATGGCAAGCGTCCATGATTTTGTAACCAACCCAAAATAAATAATAAGAACGCCACTATATAATTTAAAATCCGTGAAGAAGTTAAATAGTGCTAAAAGCTTGATATTCCGCTCCATATTGTCTATTTTACTCAACTTCGAGTGCTTTGGCGAGAAGGGGTTGCTAAATCGTGATGTTAGGCCTATAATTACTATTCTTGATTGGAGAAACATATGTCCTTAGAAGTAGAAATTGAACCTAATTCTCAATTTGCACTTTTTCAAATGCATGTACATGATGGAAAATCATATCTATTACCTTTCGTATTTCCAGGAGAAAGAAAACAAATAAATCCTGAAGTAGCTGCATTTACGAAAGTGCCTCATCAAGAATCAACTGATGATACAGGGCTCGTTGGGGTTGATGGTTCAAGATTTGCTATTCCAGCTGAAGAAGCTTTTGGTTGTGGATATGAAGCCCCAATCTACTCAACTTCGAGGGCTTTGGCGAGTGAGGTAGTGGAGATGTTGGGAATGCGTGGAATAATAACTGCTGCCGCGCCAATTAATTCTGCTTGTTGCTGTTTTTTCGAAAGTATCGGGTCGCCTTCTGTTACGGCAATAATATTTGGATGAATTTTTTGTACCAGATCAAAATATTCTTTATCTGTTTTAAGCGGTTTGATGTTAATTACTTCATCTACAAATTTAATTGCTTCAAGCATTTTTTTACGCTGTTCTTGCGTATGAATTGGCCGATGATCTCCCTTTATTCTTTTTATTGTTTCATCAGATTCGAGTAGTACTACGAGTCTATCTCCAAGCTTCTTTGCTTCTTCCAAAAAATAAATATGTCCGATGTGCATAAGATCGAAACACCCACCAACGAGTACCGTTGTCATTGTTTTGTTCCTTTCAAGTAAACTGCCTGCCAAGGCCTGTAATTTGAAACGAATGTTTTTTCGAAAATGACTTGCCCGCTTCTCGAAACTCGATACTCGAATGATGCCTTTGCTCCCCATGCAGAAAAGTCTACTTGTTTGACTACTCCAACAGGAAGTGTTGGATCATCTTGATAGAGCGGTGGCGGGGGAGCAGATATTCCTCCAACAACATGATTGAGAATTTCTGCTTTTCGTCCGTCGGTTGCTCCGTAAAATTCAAACGTGAGATTCACATTTGCCAGGTCAATTTTTGTTTGGATGAGTATATACGCCGGAGTGTTGTTGATAAATTTTAGATCTTCTGTTGGATTAAACACTGTTGCGTCAAGTCCTGCTTTTGATCCATCGTCTTCATAATAGTGGACTCGGTATGAATGTGCACTTCGTTCAACAATAGGAAGCCCGGCGTTCAGTGCTGCTCGAAATAGTGTTGTTGACACCTGACAAACACCACCTCCGTCACCAAGCACCGTTCTGCCATCTTTGATAATATATGCAGACTGGTAGCCGGTTGCCGCTGAAATATCTCCAACAGTATCATTGAATGAAAATGTTGATCCTGGTGGAATAAGGACTCCATTGAGTCTTGAGGCGGCAAGAGCGACATTGTGAATACGTCCCGGAATTGATCCTGGAAATTCAGAATATCCGCGACCAATGAGTTCCTTAATGCCAAATGAATTTGTTTGTTTTGTCGTAATAATAGGCTCAATAATATCAACTGGAACAAAGAGAACAATGTTTGTTTTGTTTGCTTGTATCGCATCATGAAGACGAGTTATAAATTGTTCTTTTAGTTGTTTTATATTAACGATTCGTCCAGATCGAGAAGGTTTAAATTGAATTACTTTGTTATTTGTAAACTGAAATAACGCGTTTTCCACGGGAATATTTATCGTTTCTGATAGAGATGTAATAAACTGGTCTATTGCATCTGTATCCCATCGAAGAGAAGGAGGCAGATTAATTGATTGTTTTGTATACCGTTGTCGAATATTACTGAAAAAATGTTTTGACCTTCCGACAGATAATGCCTGCGTTGCTGAAAGTGTGGCATCATATGATAAACCAAGTGTTTCAGCTGCAAGTGTTGCGATATGAGAATCGAATCGAAATTCAAATTGAATATCAGCAAGAGTTGTATTTTTTGCGAGCCAGAACGCCTCAACCTCTTGTTGTGTTTTTCCTCCAAATGGTACCTCTCCAACTGAAATAGTCGGATAAACGAGATTGGAATACGACGTTTCAAATTTCCATATATATCCGGCACACACCCCTAAACTTATTATGCTTATGGTCATGAGAATAAGTGTCGCCTTGTGGTTTATTTTTTGCATGATATGATTATTGTACAGGATTTTTTTATGATGACGCCCACCGCAAAACGACACTCCTTCTACAGTCATTCCTCAGATGCCAGAATCTCCTCCTACAGTTGCTCCGCACACTCCTAATCCATGGCCAAAACGAATCATTGCATTTATTATTATCATTATTCTTATCATCGGTGCTGTCTTTGGCGGACGATTTGTATTTAGTATGCTGCAGGGATCGAAACAAGTAACCATTATATATTGGGGATTATGGGAAAATGATGCAATCCTCAAGCCACTCATTTCCGCCTTTGAAGAAGCGCACCCAAAAATTAAAGTGCAATATATCAAGCAATCACATAAACAGTACAGAGAACGGTTACAAGCTGCAATTACTCGTGGAGAAGGTCCGGATGTGTTTCGTTTTCACAACACGTGGGTTCCAATGCTTGTTCAAGAACTTCAACCAGTTCCAGAAACTGTCATGACACCAACTGAATTTCAAAGATCGTTTTTTCCAGTTGCTGCCAATGATCTAATTGGGGGAACGACAATATACGGAATTCCACTTGAGATTGATGGGCTGGGACTTTACTACAATGAAGATTTATTTGCTCGCGCTGGAATTACCACTCCTCCAACCACATGGGCAGAAGTATTAGCAATGATACCTAAAATTGCAAAGCCGGATGGCGTTACGTTTGCGGTGTCAGCAATTGCACTTGGAACAACAAATAATGTGGAACATTATTCGGATATTTTAGCTACCATGTTTATGCAAAACGGAGCAAATTTAACAAACCCAACAGGGAAAGAAGCAGAGGAGACACTGTTATTCTATAGGAAATTTTCAAATCCGAATGACCCCTTGTATACATGGAACGAAACAATGGATAACTCAATCTATGCATTTGCATCAGGGAAAGTTGCCATGATTCTTGCTCCTTCATGGCGAGCGTTTGACATAGCTGAAATAAATCCGAGTTTGCGATTTAAAATTGCACCGATTCCGCAACTTCCCGGAAATACGGTTAATTGGGCTTCGTATTGGGTCGAGGGTGTTTCTTCAAAGAGTAAATACCCTGCGCAAGCAATGGAATTTTTGAAATTTTTAACAAGTCGTGAAGGGGCAACAATTTTGTATTCGGAAGAAGCTAAAACAAGAAAACTATTCGGTGAACCATATGCCCGCATGGAACTTGCCGGTTCTTTAACGAGTGATCCGTATGTGGGAGCGTTTATCACTCAAGGAAGAGATGCACGATCATTTCCTCTTGCATCCAGAACTTTTGATAATGGACTAAATGACAAACTCATAAAATATTTAGAGGATGCGTTAAACGCTTTAAAAACAGGATCGTCACCAACAGCGGAACTGGAAACAATGAAACTCGGATTTCAACAAATATTTACTACCTACGGACTTACAACAAACACGAGCTCTGCCCAACAACAGCCATAATGATCGCATCAACTGAGTCGCGCATTCTTGCCGCTTTATTATATGCTGATATTTTTCATTACCCATTAACTATCCGTGAACTTACGCAGTGGATTGTGTCTGACACGCCAATTTCTTCTCGTGTCATACAAAACCACATAAAGAAGCTTATAAAAAAAGGGAAAATAGGGTATACTCCTCCATTTTTATATGTCTCTAGTCATAAAAAAATAATTCAATACCGTATTGAGCGACTTGCAGCATCAACAGCAAAGTGGAAAAAAATTCGTAACGTCGTAAAAATTCTTACCATAATCCCAACCATTTATATGGTTGGGGTATCTGGAGGACTTGCGGTAAATAATGCAGATATTCAAGATGATATTGACCTACTTATCATTACCCGGCACAACACATTATGGATCACACGGTTTTTTGCAACAATGCTTATTGAGATATTTGCTAAAAGAAGACATCCGGGAGATTTACAAGTTGTAAATGCCGTTTGTCTGAATATGTTTTTGACTGATCGTGCGCTTCAAATACCAAAAAAAGAACACGGATGGTATACAGCGCACGAAGTCTTGCAAATGGTGCCTCTTTGGCAAAGAAACACTATGTATACGAAATACCTTCGTGCAAATAATTGGACACGCAGATGGTTTGCTGGACGGTATGAATTTCAAAAACAGATTCAGATACCTACATACAATACCAGCAATAACAATATCAAATGGTATCAAACACTGGAACGACCACTTAAGAAGTTTCAATTATGGTATATGAGGAAAAGAAGGACAACAGAGGTGGTTTCCGAATCAGTTATCAGGTTTCACCCGAACGATGCACGCATATGGATACGGAAATCATTTAGATCAAAACTTCGCCATTATAAAGTTCCTCTTGACAAGAAGTATAATCAAATCTAAAATAGCAGTCACTCAAAAAGAGTGCCAAAAAAATACAGAGTTATAT